>JAABUY010000007.1_pt1 | contig 586028 bp, 371 predicted proteins | sample 5560271 | NCBI WGS metagenome assembly JAABUY01 (sample SAMN10711886, study PRJNA513374) | rock metagenome | isolation source: Antarctica rocks | place: Antarctica: Victoria Land, University Valley
CCCCCACCACCACACCACCCTCTACCTCCAATCACACCCCCTTCTTCCTTCCCCTCCACAGCCACCCCTTCCCACCCTATCTGCCTCCATCCCCACATTCCCAACATCGCAAAACACTTCTCCAAACCCAAGACTCAACTTCCCCTTCAGCCTCTTCCCATCCCTCGCCCTCTGCCTTCATTCCTACCTTCCTAACAATAGAGAGAAATATCCCTCCCTTAATTCCTAGATCCTGCTTCCCCCAAGTCATACCCGGATCCCAACACCATACCAACGCTCAATGAAGGATACCCATAAGACTGCAGTCCTCTCATCAGCGATACAATGACCCTTCTCAGCTGCGAACGAGTCTGTCGTACGAGACTATGCTTATCGATGAGTGAGAGGGAGAGTGAATGACTGCGATTGGTGGTGGGAATGTTTGGGTTTTGGGCGTTTTCATTGGGTTTTGTTAGGGGTGGTTCGATGCTAGGTTTCTGGGAAATCGTGAGCGTGGTATGGTGATTTAGATATCGGTGGATCGAGTAGTCACCTATAGCAGTCAAGGTTTTGTGGGAAATCATGCGATTGATGGCGTGGGATCCTCGCAGGGAGTGTTCTCTGCAGCGTCAGCTTCAGCTCAGCTTCATAGACGGTAGTGAATCATAACATCCAATCTCAAACCCAAGTTTTTGTCATTTCGTAAGTAGGTACCGAGCGAGTGATAGAGCAAGTGACGGATAAGTAGCGTTGAAAACTTGTATCTAGGGGGACCACAGTCACCGTCCTTATTGCTGTTAAGCCGGGACCCTATTTAGAATGACGATATTGTAGTGGATAACGGGAATTCTACCATGTTCCGCAAGCACATCTTGTGGCAGAAGGATTTGTTGCAGGGTGATAGAGTGATAGGTGGTAGTGAAATCTGCTTGTCAGCCCCAAAAGCCCAATGTGAGGAGCCGGGGCTGCATGGAAGCTAACTTCAAGACCAGCTATTCGTCTCATAATCATACAGTCATTCCTCCTGCGTGCTGCATATACCGGCCCACCTTCTCGACCTGTGTATTTCCTTCTACATGAGCCACCAAAGCGCCTCACGCCCCTAAGCCTCACGAGCCATCACCACTCCTCGACCGCAGAAAAACCTCAACAACACGCCGCCTCCGGGCCTCACCACCCTTCCTCGCCTTCGCCGTCACCGTAGCCGGCAGCTTGATCATCGCATCTGCAAAGATCGCCGCGTAGGCTTCCTCAACCTCTGTTCTCCGGGCCTGGGTAGGATTCTCTTGAGAAAGCTCAACAGCCTCCATTTCACCAAACGACGTGGCTGTTCCGTGCCGCTTGAGGGTACGGTGTACGGGCGCGAGCTCGTTCGCTACTTGAGAGAGCATGAACGTGATGAAGGTGAAGGAGACGCTGTGGGCGGGTGCAGAGGAGAGGATGTCGAGGATCCATGTGCGCTCGTCTTCGTCAGAGAGCGTCGTCTTGGCTTTTTCCCGATCGAGCATGCCTTTCTCCAGCTCTTGCCAAAGAGACTCGGTAATGATGCCATCTTCTAAGCTATGCAGGAATTGTACTAATGTCTCACTCACTGCTTCTAGTCTCTGCAGCGATCCAGCTTCTGGTGGGAACAGTTGGGCGAAAGGGGTATCAGTATCCAGGCCCTCCCTCGCCCTCTCACGAAGAGACTTTCTCTCTCTTTCCACACCAATCCAGCCTTCGAACGGCCATCCATTCACCTTTTCCTGTTCCCACGGCGGCTTACCGTCCTCTCCTTTCATCCCCCACTCCGCAACCGATCTCTCAACGAGTTTTTCTATCGTTTCCGTCAGTCGAAATAATTCCCGAGGAGCCGACCACTTTACCACATCATGATCTGAATGACTGCTTCCACCAGGCTTTTGATGCTGCAGCTTCCTGACTCCACCCTCTGGAATGCGTACTAATTTCTCAATAGAGCGACCGAAAGCTGACTGCTGCCAATTACCGCGGAGTGGAAGGAAGTAGTCGCGACCGTTTTTGATGCGAAGGACGAGAACGTCTTCAAGCTTCTCTGGACCTTCGGTCAGACGGCGGACAAGGTCAGGGTCAGTGATGTGGATGGTCAACTCTACATTAGCGGCCTCGCCGGGCTCAAGAGTGTATAATTGCGGCGCCCTGGGATCTGAGTCGTGGTGGTCGGCAGGACGATCGAAGCCAATTTGCAGCCATGGTGGACAGATACCGTTAGGTTGATTGGGGTCGATGGAGCGATCTACAAATCCGACAGTGGCAGGGACACGGCCTGTGTTCGCGATGGTGATGCTGCGAATTTTGACGTGATCATATTTGACATTGCCGAAATTAACGCCTTCGTAGTTTTGGGACGCTGGATCCGTGTGGCTGTGGCTTGGGTCAATGTCGCGATGGCGGTCTACCACGACTGTGACAACCGGCCGACCTTCATTCTCTGCTTTGTCAAGTTCTCGAACGACTTCTTGGTGTACTTTGGCTTTGAGTTCAGGAACGACAGCGTCATAATCTAGAGTGAAGACAGCGTCTAGCGGCTTGTGATCAGACGAGAGGACCCTCTGATGGGAGGTGTAGTAGTCGAGTTGAATCCTTTCTTCATAACCCGCTCTCGTCACGAATACTTCGTCATCAGTAGCAGAACCAACGACTGTAGCGCCACCAGGCTCATCTGTCTCATTGTCGGCACCATCTATTTCAGGGTCGTAGTCGAAGAGAACCGCTTCGTTCGTCGCTTCCTCGACGACACCACGCAGCTTTAGTTCGTTATCCTTCTTCCTGGCTTGCTCCTCGACTTGAATTCTCTCTTGGTAGTCTAGCCTGTCTTTCCGTGTTCTAAACAATATTCGATCACACCAGCTTGGGCCGCGCCGTTTCTCGCTCGAGTCAAACATGCCGACGCTGCCAACGTCATACTTGTAAGTCGGTAGGAAATCAATAGGACCTTCCCTCCAGCCATCATGGAACGCCTTCCCAGTGCGCATCTGAGTGTGTAGTTGGTCATGGGGAAGTAGGGACGACAGAGTGGTCTGAAGAGACGTAGGATCTGAACCCGGGCCAGGCATATCAGCGTCTGGTAGGGTTGCGGAAGAAGCTATTGAGTGATGGGTCGATTCATTGCCAGTAGATTTTATCGACGAGCGGTCATCTTCGTGAGTGTGGCTGGCAGCTTCACGGTTGCGAGCGAAAGTGGGCGTTTCAGGATTACCTAGCTCACGCTGGATTTTCCGCACCGAAGCCACACTCTTACTATACACATTCCGTGTATGTAGCATCAAAAGCCTCCGTACATCTTCTCCTGGTATGTCCTCCAGCCTGTAGTTAAGGTCACCAAACCAGAAGGCGAAGTCCTCGTTGCCTAATCCTTCGCCAAACTCCTCCACGACTCCTCCCCCATCATAGACAGGGTCAAACTTTGTACGACTCTGAATCTGCGACGCATCCCAGTTTCTCCGGTCTAGACTCCCTTTCTCGACCCCAGCACTCAGATGACAATTGACGAAGACCATACGGGTGGTCTCGCCAAGTATGATCCTGGCAGTCACAGCACCCTTGTTGCCCATATACCCCATCAACCCAGTGCCGACACTCGTGGTACTGACAGATGATATGGTTGGGGCAATTGCAGACGAAGCGTAAATGACGAGGAAAAGACCAATCAGCTGCTGCTCTGCTACTAGTTGATACCCCTTCGGCAGAGCTTCTGCAACTGCCTGCTTCCACTTCCTAGAGGGATTGGGATCACTAAATGGTCGTAGAGCTTCCGCTTTTGAGCCAATGTCAACAATCTCTTGTAAGCCCAGAACGTATATCCCAATTTCCTCTCCGCCAGGCAAGAGACCAGGATCGTTTCTGGGCAGTGTGGTTGTCTTCTTCGAACGCCGGTTCTCTTGTGCTTCTACACTCTCTGTTCCTGCTAAGGACTCGCTCTGATTGTTTGATATGCCATTTTCCTTGCCGATTGACAGCTCTGACAACGTTTCAGAGACGCCCTTACCGCCCACGAACCATCCTCCAACGTCCTTTTCTGTTCCAGTGAGCGATGCAACGTTCCACGAGCCTACTTTGATCTTAATTCGATGAGACCGTGTGTATTCTGCTCGTCTTTCATGGACCGCTTGCGATAGGCTCAATTGGGAGGAGATAATCGTTGGAGATTGAGCATCAGCTTGGAGAGGAGTGGAGGGAAAGGCTCCGGGCGTCGTCTCTGTCCGAGTATTGGGTATTGGCAGGGCACTGCTATTGCTGGCGGCCATAATCAACACTGATCACAAGAGCTCCAAAAATAGCTAGTTGGGAGTAGGCATCCTTGAGGCCTCTTGATAATGCGGCAGCGTATAGAAGCTTTGACTTTGAGCACGAAGCCGGGTGGGCTGCCTACGATCCCCGACTGGAAACTTGTCTTCGTCCTCCATACCATTCCATCAAGACTGTGGTAATAGTGCAGGCCTCTACTGTGGTATGAAGCAGGTCCAGGCTTGATCGTCATTCATTCCTCTGTTCAAGGACTATTCTAGTGGCAGGGCTGAGTGCCAAGAGCACGTTCTCGTCACTGAATACCGTGGTTCACGACCTGTCACTAACGGCTTGTTAATTCCTTCGTCTACCCGAATCCTGAATGCATATGTTGTCCTGGAAGCCATTGCTACGATTACTAGGTTCTGCTGAACTGGCTCACTCCAAATCCAATAGCTTTCTTCCAATGGAAGCCGTACAACGGTTGAATAGGGATGTCTGGACTTGGATTCCAGAGCCAAACAAAGGACATCAACTGAGTTACAGTCCAATAGATGACTTCTCCAAGTACCCCCGAAGGCATGCATTTACGCAGTACGGCTATAACGATTACTGCAAGATAGGAGATATAGAATTCAACTCTTCGCCCCCTCTCCAATCGTAGCAGTAGGCATGTACTGCTAGCAGCAGTAATCGATGTACAATTCCATTCGGGACAGTGCCCCTGGACAGTATCCCTAGCCAAGATGAAGCTATACGTATATTCACTTGCTCGTCTTCCCGTCACTATCAGTGTTGCTAATACTCTTAACAATCAACTCTCTCACGTGGCCAGACTGGGGCAGGTAGCGATAATGATCTCATGACAACCCTCCACAGCTAAATGCTACCTCTACAATACATTCAACAAGGGCCATAGAAGGGGTGAAAGCCAGAAACGAGAAAAGTCAGTCGTAGGGGCGGATAGACAAGGCTGTCGCAAAGCAAGAGGCCAAGGAAAAGCATGTAGATTAGTCAACCACAAGGCTGGGAAAAAGAGGAAGCAGGCGAAGATGATGAAGCTTGGGAAGGAGGATGTATGCCAGCTGGCAGTTTAATCACTGAGTTCGTTGCTGTGGGTAAGAACAGAATTACTCGCGTGCATGGAGGACTACTTTACAAGCAACAGCGATGGCGACAGCGAGTTGATCAAGTAGAAATGTATAACATCAGGTATGCAGCTGTGCCAATGGTGGCTTGGGAAGCTGTCCAGGGAACACTAGCGTCGTCTTCCCTCTCCAACCAATCCAACGAGATTCTATATAGCTCCCCCGATATCAAATACACAACCCACCCCCAATCCCCCATCCTCACAAACTCCCACAACAACAATGGTCCGCATGCGCTACCTCCCAGCCCACCACCTCACCCACTCCTCCTCCTCCTCCATCCAACCCCCCACCACCCCCCTCCCCACCACAACCCACACAGCCACCTCCCTCAACCACTCCGTCCTGCGCCGCTACCTCCCCTCCCTCACCACAATCGTAACAACAGCCGCCTACACCGTAATCTACATCTTCCGCCCCGCCCTCTCCGCCTGGGAAAAATCCGGGATCGAAGGCACGCTTTTCGTCGTCCGCCTCGATGATGATGATGGCGGCGGCGACACACATCAACATCAACATCACGAACAACGCTACGCCATCATCGTGCTGAATCGACGGGGCTTGGATAATTTCGTGCTATATTTGAAGAGAAGTGAGGAGGTGGAGGTTACGGATGAGTATGTTATTGTGACGGAGGAGGTGGCGGGTGAAGTGAGGATATGGGGCTTGTGGATCTTTGAAGAGGAGGGGGGGAGTACGAGGGGGAGTCGGGAGAGGGTTGGGAGGGTGGTTCTGGAGTGTGCGCGGATGGTGGAGGGGGTGAGTGCTGGGAATGAGGATATGGATGGGCAGGTGGATGGTGGTGATGAGGATGGGTGGGGGAAGGAGGATGAGGAGCAACAGGATGCGAGGTTGGAGAATGGGCGTGGGGATGAGTTGATGGCTATGTTGAATGGGTCGGTGGGGCAAGGGGGAAGTGGTGGGCCTGCGGAGAGGCATGCGGCTTCGGATCAGAGCCAGGCTTTGCTGGATCTCTTTAGGAAAACTGGTTAGGTCTCAGTTCCCTGGGTGAGGTGGTCTATTTTCTGGACGCTACGGGGTGGAATAGAGGGGATGATGGGGTTGGCGAATTACCAATTGCTGCATTTGCTGAGCGTGGCGTTTTGCACATATGGTGCATGAGAGATACCCAGTATGCATTCTTGATTCCACTGGGAGTCAATTGCGTACAGTCAATGCTTGGAAACACTTTCTGTTCTTATACGAACAAGCTTTGAACCGATGTTAGCTGATCGTGACATGCAATGCACAAATTTCCGTGATAAAGCATTCCATTTCCTAATTCATCGAGGTCATTAATCATATCGGTACATCTGTGAATATGGTTCAGCCTCTGTCGTTCCGTCGTCACATACTCAACATTAATCATGGCCTCAGGAATGTCATCCATCGTCGGCAATCGACTAAGTACTCCCACCCATCCGCTGACCCCAACCCGTCCAGCGCCTAATAACATCATCGACATTCTTGAGCCCTTGCCGACTACTCTCGACCTCGAACCACTCCCTATGTCCCTTTCCACAGCTTTCGCAGTCCCGCTTGACACGTTGATCCGCTAGCTCAAGATGGATCAGTCGTTCCACCTTATGAGCGTGCGGCACCTTTGCAGGACCATTGGGCAAGCCAGGTGGCGACCCTGGGTTTGGATGCGGAGAAGATGAAGAGATATGGGGATAGAAGCGAATGAGTGAGAGGTTGTAACCGCACTGGCGAGTCCACTCATTCATACGCCGTTGGACGTTCGACGCCCGTCCGATCTTCAGGAGGAGAGTGGCTTGCTTCACTGTTGTACCATCCTCCTGTAAGTGTGCTGCTTGAGCTCGGAGGACATCACTTTGCCGACGTCCTTTTGGGGTAGAAGGTAAAGGGTCTGTCAGCAATGAGGAAACCGCGTGGGGGTTTGGCGTCGACGCAGTACTGTCAGTGAGCCAGAAGATGTAGATGAAGCCTTCGTCGTCATGTGGAGAAACAGGCTTCGAAAGTTCTGATAGTAATAGAGCCGTTGTTTGCGGTGAGAGTGTCCTTGGGATTAGCGATAGAAAGCGCTCGGTCTGAGAAGGGCGGTCCCGCCCAACAGACGGTCTCCTACTATTCGGTGGAAGCACATTCGGGCGAGATGCACGTGGCGGCAGTGGGCTGCCAGATCCCGTGGTATTGTGCGCTGGATTCTGTACGAAATGCGAGGAAGATTTCCTGCGAGTTTGGAGCGATGAGGGAATCCTGGAGCTTTCATCCTGGGCATGCTTTTCGGAATCTCTTCGTTGTCGAGGTGGAGGCAGTGGATCACTATTCACTGTTGTACCACAACAGAACAGACCCAAGTATGATGTTCTCCTCGACTTTGTCTTCGTCTTTTCGCTATTCACGGCCAACAGTGGTCCATCCACGTCCTGCCACCTCTGTGGCAACGTCTCTTTCCTTGCAGGTCTAGTATGTAGTCTCTTTGCTTTCGGCTTCGTGGGTGACTCGCCTCTCTCGATATCCAGCACACCCAGGCGTTCTACCAGTGTATCAATACTCGTTCGCGGTTGAAGTGGGATGATATTTGCTCTTCTCCCGCTCTGGTCACCACTCGTCAATCTCACTGCTTGCTCTTGATGCTGCCAGCAAAAGAAAGCTGCCGCTCCGTCATGCTCATCATCCTCTTGCTCGAGTATAGCGACGACACCATTCTTGGACTTTGGAGAAGCGGTGGGAGAGCACTGCGCAGAAGTCCCGAGAGGACGCCGGCAAGGACGACCGCTAGAAGTGATCCCTTTGCAGGTTGTAGCAGGGTCCTTGGAGTCGGACCGCCGGACCAGAGACTCAGGAGTATGTGGTATGAAAGGCATTGTGGGTCTCAAGTCATTAGCACTTGATGAGAAGGAAGTGACACCGGAGTAGGAGCCAAGATAGGTCAACTGAAGGAGATATAGAAATGAAATGATGCTCGTAGACACCTGTAGCTGTGATTTGCAGCCTCACATGTGAAGTTGGATTCTCTCTCGAGTCTGCCCTGACAATGATGATTGTCTGGAGGGATAAAGGAACCCACAGCACCAAGTCTTTGTGTAACTTCGGGGCTGTACTTCCTCAGAGAGCACGCAAGGATACCCAAACGTAGAGATCTTCGTACAAACGATGTCAATGCAATCACCACTTGAGGCCATCGTGTTATCAGTAGTCGAGCGTCGACCATACCATCGCAAGTACGGAGGGGGCTGTACAATTGTAAATGTGGCTGGGAAAGTCGACGCGATCTCACGTGACACTGGCCTGCGCCATCAGCCCTACAATCTAAATCATTTTCGTCTTCGAGTCCAGAGGTCTGCGCGCATCTAAATAGGTAGCTAATTCATCGCGTAATACGCAAGTCTTTCCTTACTCTGACCATGGATTCTAAATCAAGCGTGGGGCATGACTCCGACCCTCGAGCCGCATTAGACCCCAGCACCAGAGTTAGTCAAAGGCGTATCAGCCTATATCTCAGCGCTGATCAGATACTACGATCTCTGGCTGATAGCTTCAGAATTGCATCATCGGCTTCTATGCTCTAATCTTGTAAACATGGGCGAGTCATCGAACCTTCTCTCGCCCTGTGGTGGAGAGCCTGAACGATTGCAGAGATACACAAGCAGAGCAGACAATCACGTGGCGACTTTGTTGTTCGATGCTTGCGATTCACTGCCAAAAAATCACGGCAGTCATGGGGAGCAAGTGTGATCCGATGTTCTCGAGGCCTGCCCGTTAGACGCTATTCTGGGTACACGATTCCGTACCCAAGGTCATCTACTAGAAGAGATCCGTCAGCCTCTTAAAAACGACTTCAACATTCTCTCTCCGCTCGAGCTTAGCCCCCGTCTGGCTATCTTATCATATCTCACCCGCCGGATTCGGGAGGTGGATGGAGTCCTAGGAGATCCTTCTGACTACTCGTTCCGGCTAAGCACGAGCGGACATCCAGTTCCAACCATTTTGGCATAGCTACGACTTCTGGCACGCCGCAGATGGATCCATTTATTCATCACTTCTCCATCAATCTACCCCTCGAATTGGAACGAGGTTCATTCCGCAGTATGCATTCCCGCTCATTTGTTCGTGGGGGTAGAGCCAGGGTTTTGGCCAGATGTCCACCTTCAAGTCCACAGGGTTGACCTATATTGCTTGTCTCGTTCAATAGCTTACTGCAACGGCCACTTGATCAGAAAATTCTGGGTCAAGATGCTTTCGATGTCACATCCGAAGCTGTGACTCTTTACGTTCAATCAGGAAGGGGAAGTCCCTATACCCGACCACCATGAGTCTAGGTTGATTGGGGACTTGGAAATATGACGGGTGTCGCATACGCAGAAGGAATGCCCGAGGTTATCGCTGAGCAATTTGCAGACTTTCTCCAAAAGGGAAGCTTGAGTTAACGCATTCTTCACCGGAAAATAGGAGATTGAAGATGCTGTACTCCATCTTGTTCGGCGAAAAGTCTCAGTGGTCAAAGCTACTTGAACAGGCAACATTTCGATTCATGCGCCCATCTAGGTCGCGATGATGATAATCTCAAGCTTGTTAGAGCTTCACAAACTAGCACCTTCTACTCCTTGTCAAGCCAATTCTACACGGCGCTCATCTCCAGCCATCAGAACCGGGATGAACTATTGAATTGATTCAGAGAGGTCCCCCTTTTATCCTAAATTACAGACCATAGCGATTGTCAAGCTAGTCCGAACATCTAGATTTGCCACTACTTGACTGGCCTCAAAGGTCTTGCAGCGTGTTCACGCCTCGAAGAAGTAATGGTGCTGGACCATTAAGCCCATTGGGAAGGAGCAAACATCGTCGAGCCCAATAATCGACCATCCGTTACATCTCCATTCCCCCAAAATCTTTCAAAGGTATCCTTCTCCAGTGATCTTCGAACCTCTCTGACCTCACTCCTTCATATACCAAAGCCACATTGCCCAGCTAAGAATGGAAGGAATGTGATCAAAGCCCATCACAACCCACACCTGAATTTGCGATTCACCATAGCTATGTCTCTTTCTGCGTTGCACTGGGAAGTGCCTCTTGAAAAGAAGAACTGTTGATGAGATGAGCGTACATCATAGCCAACAACTTCGAGAACAGACCTATGCGACGAATGTCTTTGGGAGAGAGCTCATATTGGCCGTAGCTAATCCCTTTAACAAGATGCTTCCTCTTTTGCCATCTCCAGCGAGCGGTCTCAAGTCTCTTGCACTCTTAATCCTTGTGCGTTGGCACTCTTAGCGATAAGGTCGAACAGCCCGGGACTTTAATCACAGCCTTTCTTGCGCCACGAGCCCATTTCCTGATTCAATGGAGTACCTTCAGGATATTATATTGTTGTCTCGAGCCGTCTCGAAAGCGATTCGTGGCACAGCTCGTGTATAGTGACGAAACTCCCTCCTTCCTCAGTCCGCCTGCTGTTGTAGCCAGGCTTTGCCACCATTATTGAAAAGCTGCATAGCCTATCCTGACCGAATACAAGTCGCCCTCAAGTCTTGTCGAGAGCTGGATGGTGTTGGTAGTCCGTCTGGCACGAGTGAAGTGGTACCAGCGTCTTCATTTCCCACACCGAGTTTAAGCATAGTAAGAATCACCTAATTCCCTTCCAGAGACAAAACGCGTGGCCGGCGATAATATCCTATGAGGGCGACGCCAGCCAACGAATCCATTGCCTAATCCTAGCCTGTATGTTGTACCTCTTGCTGGGCTGGGCCCGTTCTGGAAAAATGTTTGTATGCCACCGCATCCAACACAGGTCCGAATTCCATCATCGAGTCGATCGAAAGGTAACGCCTTCGGAGCATATCTGGCCAAGAGTCACTACCGACTTTTAGAATTCCTGTTATAATTACAACATAAGCAAATCGCCGATATCGAAATCGAAAATTACGGGTTGAGTTGTCAAAAAGTTCGGCATGGCATCTTCAACCCCGTCCGACATCCTCCACAGAAACAGTATTTTCGGAAGAGGAAATACCAGTCCCAGCGACAGTCTGTCTTCTCGATTCGAAGCTTCCAACCGCCACCGTTCCTATCTCATCTACCACTGCTCGCTCGGCTGCGATAGTCCCCCAACCTCTCTCACGTTTCTACTCATCTACTCAAGCCATCCAGTTCCATCAACCAGCGAATCCGCGCCGCCACAAGGAAACGCTCTGCTCGCAAATTAGGAGCCTCTCATGTACACCCGACCTACGCTTGCGAACTGGTACAGGGGGATAGCATCGCACGACTGGCTGTATGTGTGACAGACATCGCAAGCCCCAATCCAGTCGTCAAAAGCCAGTCACATCAACAGCCTCTTCCACCGCTTTAGATTTCCTCTCAGCAAAACCAACGCTCCTCCTCAAGCCTCGTGGCCTCTATCTTGTCTCAAGCCCCCCGAAGCAGCACCATTGCACTATTCAAGTCAATACGAGTTACATCAGCACCCCAATCAAGGCCTTGATACCTTCTCCACCCGAGTAGCGCTCCTCCTTGAATACTTCACACCATTATCAACGTTCCCCCCTAAGTCTCGTGGCGACGAGCTCCCCAAACCACTCCAAGGAACCCCTACACAGCTTGATACCCCAGAGGGCTGCAGCCTCATCCCCTCCTACGCCCTCAACACTTTTCGTCTCCCGTGTCCTCAGCCCAAACCAGGTGCGCTCAAGCAACTCTCCAAGACCGACCCCCAAGAACCCCTATATCTCAATAACCCACCCCTAACCCCTAGGTAACGCAGCCTACTCTCCTCACCTCCCCTTCTATTCTTCTCCGATCCCCTTGTTATCACATCCCAGACCCCTAGCCCCACGCCTGTCCTCACTACAAAACCCCCCTCCCCTCCCCAATACCCATCAACAAAACCCTCCCCTCATACCTTCTCCTCTTCAACCAAGATTCCTGCCTCTATCTCTACTCCTGCTCCTCCATCTACCCTAGATACATCATAAAACTCCCCTTACCACCTCAATCGCCACCAGCAAAGGCCTCTCAAAGCCCAATAGCCTAGCCTCTTCATCCTGAATCCCTACCTCTGCCCCTCCCCTTGACCCACCCTCAAAATAAGCCCCATGATAATCCCGTTCGGCAGCGACTTCCCCAAACCTGACTCCGCCTCTTCAGCTCCCATCCACAGCCCCAACAGCTCAATCATCCACAACAACCTAATTTGAACAGCGTTTCCATTCTCAATCTATCGCCAATCCGGCTGAATCAGCCAATGCAGTGTCTTGGTAGTCTTGATAAATGCTGCATATGCAACTTATCCTCCTAGAAGATCAATCAGTCAATCAATCATGATGGTATTACTCCCATCAACAGCCACATTTCCAAAACACTCCCCACCCTCCCTTGATAGCCAACTCCGAATCCTCCATCCAGTCCAGAATAGCGCGGTGGCATGATATGTTGTACAACACGGCACCCGTTCCAACTCTCTACTCTACAGACCATTGCAGACCATTGCTTGCCGTCAATACTGGACTTGAGCGATGGAGCTAGGAGTTCTGTTGGTAGGCTGGTCTGGCGAATAGTGGATTGATGCTATTGACGAAGAAGTGAGGGGGTGGATAGGTTTCTGGGGTGTGTTGTGTAGGTTGGTACTGATGCTGTTTCTGTACATAAGGGGGGGTGGCTGTGAGGTTTATAATTAGTCATTAGCTGATCGTGGGTGGTAAGAGTGAGGAAGGGAGGATGGAGGGGGAAAGGATGGAGGGGGAAAGGATGGAGGGGGAAAGGATGGAGGGGGAAAGAATGGAGGGGATGAAGAGAATGGGGGAGAAAGGAATTGGAGAGAAGGGGGGATGGAGGGGAAGGAGGGGGTGGGGTGGTGTGTTGATTGGTAGGTAGGTGGCAGGATGATCGTGTTGAGGAGGGGAGTGTGTCAGATCTTAGATCTCCATATAATCGTGTCCAAAACGAGGGAGGGTAGTGATTTTCGAGCTTGCCTCTTACATCTAGTCGAATGCTAGGGTTGACAAAAGGTGAATTTGAGTAAAATTTTAAGTGGAGTAGTAAGGTAGTAGATGTTGGACGAAAGCTTAGAAAGGGGTTGGAAAGGTACACTAGGTAGTAGCAAGGTATTCTTTATTGGTGGAGGAAATGCTTCATTGAAGAATATGCTGCATTGGGTATGTATCTATTATTCACAGCTTGAGGTCAGCACTCAACCGAACTGCATTCTCGAAAGATGTTCTTCCATGGAGTAGTAGTAAACATTAGACGAAGGCTCAAGAAAGGTTTCGAATGGAACGAGAGCCCAGTCTAAGCAGCGCTCAGGTACTCTGTTTATTGGATGATATGCTTTAATAGGTATGTATCTATCATTCGCAGCTTGAGGTCAGCACTTTATGCAACGAGTACCAAGCCTGAGAAGCACTCCGGTACTCTGATTATTGGAAGATATGTTTCATAGGGTATGTATCTATCATTCGCAGCTTGAGGTCAGCACTTCATGGAACGAAAACCTCGCCTGAGAAGCACTCTAGAATTCTCATCGTTGAAGTATATGCTTCATAGGGTATGTATCTATCATTCGTGGCTCAAGATCAGCGCTTGACCTAGCCACACGCTCATAAGATTATGCTATTCATGAATCCGTTTTCTGCATCAAGGCCGTTTTGGGAATGCTACCCATATATCCTTCTTTTTTCATTAAGCATGGAGCATAGCCGATTGGTGTCCATATCCAAGGCATGTGTGCTGTTCCTAAGAGCGCCCCGCGCTCATCATTTCCAAGCACCCATTCAAGGCTACTTCCAACTCATGAATCCGCTCTTTCAGGTCAACATTCTCCTCCTTAAGGACGCCGATGAGGGGCCAGGCTTCCGAAGGTTCGACGCCGTGGCAGTTGGTGCAGGTTTCCTTTGTAGGCTCCTCGGCGGGATTAGCTTGGTGGACTGCTGGCTTGGCTGTGATGGGTCGGTTGGTGGCTAGACGCGAGCACGAAGCTCGCGGCGCTGGTGTCTTAGGAGGAAGGACGGAGAGGTGGTAGACTTCAGGGGATCCGGGTGTTGATGTGGCAGGTGGGTTTGTTATGGGCGAGTATATCACAGTCCTGGAGGAGATCACGCTCTCGGTCGAGCTGCCGTCTTCTGATTCAATACCGAACACGCTGATGCCTTTTCTTGGGCTTAGGGGTTGAATAGAAGGAGCTGGGAAAGGGGTCACACTTTGAAGGCTTTGCCTTCTCGCTTCCCTCTCTTCGCGGCGGGCGAGCTTCTCCTGCGCAAGCTCGTTGACAAGGTTGATCATGACTTCGTCTTGCTCGGAAAGGCTAGCAGACATGAGGTCTAATTGGGTCTTTAATTGAAAGGCCCTTGTAGCGGCGCCCTGCTTCTCTTCTACGAGCGCTTCTCTCTCCAATACCATTTCACGTAGTGCAATGGTCCGTTCCCTGTAGTCGGTCTGATAACGGAATAGCAGATTTTCAGCGAGTTCCCGTGGGTTCTTGAAAGGGCAAGCGGAGTACGAATGAGTAGAGCTGGCTAGGAGGAGGGCCACGGGAATGTCCATGTCCATTAGGTCATCCTTCTCGTCTTGCAACCGAGGCGTAGGTATTATTGGTGGGGGCTTTCGTGAGATTGAGTAACGACCCGCTGGCTTGGAGCCGTAAAGTGGAGTAGCATACATTGCGTGCTTTTGCTGTGGAGACGATCAAGGCTTCTGTTTAGCGAGAGACGGAGTGGGTTGGAGCTCTAATTTAGAGGCTTGACTGATTAGGGGTAGAAGGTCTTAAGTCGATCTAATTCGCTCAATTGGGTCAATTTGATGGGACTTGATGGGTTCAGTAAGAGGAGCTTCTGTGACTATCCCACCTTACGTGAGCGTGGCTGGTTCGACGCTTGTTGATTCTATAAGATCAGAGAGTAGGCCATTCACAGCTGTAGAGCATGAGGAAGCGTTGAATATATCGCTTGAGGTATGTATTTGTCGTGTAGTCTCCAAGTGGCTATGAGATTTCGATGGGATCTTGGCCGAACCGAGAAATTTAAATATGGTAGAATCAAAGGTGATCGTGGGTTTTAGAGACCAGTACGTTGACAGCTAGATCCATTCCCTAATTACTATACTGTCATTCTAAGCACCGCCCGGTACGGCTGTTTGCTATTACTACCGCAGATAACGGCGCTCTCTGAAAGCTCGGTATTTAAAGGACTAAGCAATGGCTGGGATCGTTCTACTCGAATGCTCTTCTCGATTGCTTAGTTGGCGAGGACATACAGGTGCCCCTTAAGCGATTGATACAAATTGAACATTAGAAGGGTATGTAACTGTTATCTGTATTACTCAAGAGTGGACTTCTATGTTTAACAGTGGAGTATGCATGCAGGAGAGATTTTACAAGACATCATGAGCTGGTGATGGAGTGACCGTTCGGTCAACGGGACTTAGCGTGGGTTTCACAGTCCCTGCATGCCCCAGAGCCCAGTGTATCAAATTCATCGATATTCGAATATGCTAGGACGATATTCATATTCGAATATAAATATCATAGTAGCGTATTTATATTCGAATATCTAACCGAATATATTCGAATACCTATTCGAATATCTTACTAAAAATAGTAATTTCTTTATATTTATATTATATTTATAGAAATTATTAAAAGAAATCGCTTAGTAATCTAGATAATACCCTTATATTATATCTAATTATAACTAAGTTTTTATAGTACCTTTACTTTTATTAACCTTATAATAATATTAAGTATTTAAGAAAAGTATAATTAGACTAACTATTAAGTTAGGATTTAGTACTAAGACTTAGTACTAACTAAATACTTAGATTAGGAACTTAGTACTAGCTTCTAGTACTAACTCGCTAAGACCTTATTACCTTAATAATCTAGGTTAGATTAACTTAAATTACTAAGGTATTACTAAGATACTAAGCTCCTAATAAATTAATAAGAAGGCCTACTTCTTTTCTAAAATTAGTACTATTCTAATAATAAATAAAATTTTAATTATAATCTTAATAGCCTTCTTTATTCTCTAGGGATATATATTACCTTTTTATATTACCTTATTTAATTTTTAGTATTACCTAGATAATAATAATAATAATACTTAGTAATATAGTAGTTAATTATATATATATTAGTAAATTCTACTATAAATAGAAAATACTAGTAATATTATAGTTATTATTTCTATAGGAGTAGCTAATTAGCTATTATCTTTTTATATTACCTTATTTACTAATAAGAATTATTTAGTTAGTAGTAGTATTTATACTTAGTAATATATTAGTAAGTCTTATATATAGTATAAAATGTTATTATAATTAAAAAATATTCCTAATATTATAGTCTTAGTAGAGTAATATAAGTAGAATTAATATCTTAGTAATTTAAGTTAATACTTTAAGTTAATACTTAGTACTACCTTATAAGATTAACTTAAATACTTAGTACTAACTATTAATACTAACTTAAATACTTAGTACTAGATTTTAGTACTAAATTACTAAGACTTAAGTTAGATACCTAACTTAAGTTTAAAGTACTAACTCGACGCGATTAGTCTATAAATAAAGTAGTAATTCTTCTAAGATTTTCTACTTATTTTACTACTACTACCTAGTAATTACTACTATTAGCCTACTACTAAGTATTTACTACTACTAGCTAGTATTTACTATTATTACCTAGCGATAAATAGCTATAGATAATAGGTACTAGGTATCTATACCTAATATAGAATATTATTCGAATCTTCTTTACTATAATAGAATATCTGTGATTTGGGACCCTGAGCTTATCGCAGCTTATCGGTTAGTCAATAAGTCCCCCAGATTCCTTTCCTGGACTAGCGCGAACATCAAAAGTCGGATATTTCTTCGCATTCTACCTACCTACGTACCAACGCTTCATGATATTTTCTATTTAAATGAAGTTATATAGCTCACTTTCAGCTATCCAACGCTTTAAAAATAACGAAAATCGATGCAGTAATTTAAAAGATATATCGGAATAAATAGATTTACCTACCAAATTCTATGCGCTAACGGCTAGAATAATTAGATCAATAACAAAAATCCTATCATTATTTACAAATTACCTATTCTACCACCTCACCTACCAACGTGTCTGATATCGGTCTGAATGGGGGGAAATATCCGTCTCATTACCAGGTATGGAACGCTGTTAGAATAACCCATATCGGTCTATTAGTGCATTAGCTAATGCTGTCGCCTGCACAGGCTACCTACCTACCTACCAACGTGTCTGATTTGCTCCCTACCATTCACGTCACCTACCAACGTGTCTGATATCGGTCTGAATGGGGGTGGATATCCGTCTCATTGCCAGGTATGTAACGCTGTTACAATAATCCATATCGGTCCATGGGTGCATAGGCTAATGCTGTCGCATTCACAGGCCAAAACGTCTAATTTACTCCCTACTATTTACCTCACCTACCAACGTGTCTAATATCGGTCTGAATGGGGGGAAATATCCGTCTCATTACCAGGTATGGAACGCTGTCAGAATAACCCATATCGGTCTATTAGTGCATTAGCTAATGCTGTCGCCTGCACAGGCTACCTACCTACCTACCAACGTGTCTGATTTGCTCCCTACTATTCACGTCACCTACCAACGTGTCTGATATCAGTCTGAATGGGGGTGGATATCTCTCATTGCCAGGTATGTAACGCTGTTACAATAATCCATATCGGTCCATGGGTACATAGGCTAATGCTGTCGCATTCATAGGCCAAAACGTCTAATTTGCTCCCTACTATTCACCTCACCCACCAACGTGTCTGATATCGGTCTGAATGGGGGGTGATATCCGTCTCATTGCCAGGTATGGAACGCTGTCAGAATAGGTGCATGCATATGATATAGCTAATGCTGTCGCATATACAGGCTACCTACCTACCTACCAACGTGTCTGATATCGGTCTGAATAGGGGGAAACGTTATTCACCTCACCTACCAACGTGTCTGATATCGGTCTGAATGGGGGTGATATCCGTCTCATTGCTAGGTATATAACGCTGTCAGAATGATCCATATCGGTCTATTGGTGCATTAGCTAATGCTGTCGCATGCACAGGCTACCTACCTACTAAAATGTCTGATATACTCCCTACTATTCACCTCACCTACCAACGTGTCTGATATCGGTCTGAATAGGGGGAAATATCCGTGTCATTGATAGCCTACTATGTCTGATGTGCTCCCTACTATTCACCCTACCTACCAACGTGTCTGATATCGGTCTGAATAGGGGGAAATATCCGTGTCATTGATAGCCTACTATGTCTGATGTGCCCCCAACTATTCACCCTACCTACCAACGTGTCTGATATGCTCCCTGCTATCTACCCTACCTACCAACGTGTCTGATATCGGTCTGAATGGGGGGAAATATCCGTGTCATTGATAGCCTACTATGTCTGATGTGCTCCCTACTATTCACCCTACCTACCAACGTGTCTGATATGCTTCCTGCTATCTACCCTACCTACCAACGTGTCTGATATCGGTCTGAATAGGGGGAAATATCCGTGTCATTGATAGCCTACTATGTCTGATATGCTCCCTACTATTCACGTCACCTACTAAACGCCAGGTAGTAGGAGTGATTTTCCGACGTAAAAATCTTGAATTTTTACAGGCATTTTCTGGTATTATTCGAATATCCTAAAATCGCGTATTCATGTTCGAATATCCGACTAGCATATTCATATTCGAATAAATATTCGAATATGAATAAAATCGTTGTCACACTGCCAGAGCCCCCTGTCCGAGCCTAATTCCACGGGTCGGCGCGTGGCAGGGAGCCACGTGGCCACTAAGGTACGCTATCGGAGAAAGAAGGACCGACAGCATACTATTCTACGCTAGGCCTAGAGCGTTTCTCTAGAGGAAGGTTGCACTAGGCATGTACCTATCATCTACAATGTATTCACGCTGACTCAATGTACGTTAAACGGGGTAAGCAGCGTTTCACTCGCCAGGGTCAACAGTGCCATTGGCTCAGGCAGCTGCGCTTTCAGATACCTACGACTAACTCGATGCTTCGACAGGTACCCGTCCAGAGCCGAAGTTCATGCCAGCAGCCGGTGAATAGAGGCTCCCTGGAAACCTATTCGGCTATCGGAAGCTCGAGGCCCCATTTCGATTTGGGGATTTCATACGGCTTACAAGTCCAGCAACTTCTCGAGCCTCACAACATTTGCCGCCGTGAAGAGGTGATTGAAAAGCAGGGTTCAGGGACGGCAATACTGGTATCATGTGCCTCAAGAGTTTGAAAGCCGATATAGGGGACTTATTCGGCTAAGACGTAGAAAGCTACAGAGGTGGTGAAACCGACCAAGTGGTCGAGGTGGAAGCCATGGGTCCAGGATATGGTATTGCTGTAGCCGACCTCGAGGAAGACTCCACGCTGGAGAGGGGTGGCAGATGTCGACGCATTTTGCAGCAAATCAACAGTATGATTTGTTGACTTAGAGCACAGTCACCACGAAAGGGGTATCAGCTGCTAGTCAGCGCTGAACCATTGTCGACCTCTCCTCAACGTTTGCAATGGCTGTTCGATCGACCACTTGCCTGGCTGCCTGCGGACAGTTCTTCGGCCCCTCACTCGGTACGGTGGCAATGCTATCGGCTATGGGAAAAGGGAAGGAGACTCAATGGTCATCACGATATAGGTATGTGGCTGTTTATCCAATAGTCGCAGCAGGAAAGTTACAGAGAATCTCGAACTGGATTCAGAGACATTCAGACTACACATGTAAAGGTCATGACGTTTGGTAAATGAGCTGAGGCTCGGCAAGTGTATGGTACATGACCGCTCGCACAGGAGAAAGCACATTTGGCCGATTAGACAACGCAGTCGACGGTAGGATATTCAGGTCTGGGGATAGCATAGATTTCGTGGATGCTGCCGTGAAAAGAATATGTACAGCAATATTTGCGCAAGAAATCTGATCGTTGATGGTCTATAGCGTCAAGACCGCCTACAGGTTCAGTCCCTGTTCTCGGTATGCATCAGACAGTTGCAGCTGTTGTCCGGAAGGGCGATCCATTGACTCGACTACTTAGTCATGAGATATTGAATGCAGGATCCAGCAATCATCTACCTGAGAACTCGGAGCAAAAAGAGCATTCAGCGTGGCAGAGATCGATTCTTCGACGCCTCGAGCATAACATCATAGTGCTTATCGAGCCTCTAGTAGGTATTGTGGCAACCTGCTGGGCGTAAACGCAAGGCCTCAGACGATTATGTCATCGTCCGACATAGAGATGTTAGATCCTGCAAGCCATGGACACACTCTTGGGTCAAAGTATCGGATTTCCTAGCTGATTACTAACTCGCATCACCCAATCCATTTCCTTGAGACTTCCACCCCTCAAGTGGTAAAATTGCCACTTCGCATATTTCTTCAAGGTTCTACCCTTGACGCCTTCCAGACGATATCCAGCGCAGGGCCACATTTTGATAAGAGTCTCAGCGACTGGTTCGAAGGCTGGTGATCTGAAAGCCGTGCTCCTGTACAGCCACCTAGATGTCGTTAGCACAGTTTGTTGTTCAACGCGATCGTAAGACTGACGTAAATGTTTTTAGTTCACGGAGCCTGCGAAGCAATATATCAACGACCTCCCAGTCTAACAACTCTTTGATGGCAATGTGTCTCGTATATCGGCAGATATCCTGAGTGACCCGCCACTCTGCGACAAGGTGGACACTCGATTCGCGATTATTGGATACACATTGGATGAGCTTAGGCGTTAGAGTGATGTGATTGTAGGTGATTGGCACGATGATGCTGTCGAATTGCTTCGTAACGAGGCGTAGTTCTGGAAGAGATTCGGGGCTCGACTTGTGGAAGGCCTTCAAAATCATAACTAGCAGCTCTGGGGAGAGCATCGCGCTGAATGACAAGTCTAAGCCTGAGAGCTTTGCAAACGGAGTGATGGAAACATGAGGGTTCATACCAACGGGTCGATGTAAGCGGCTTACAGAGTCCCTCCAAGGTTTCTTCAACAATCATAACACCGGCGTTGTCATTTTGACACGGAAGCGAATTTCGGCGAGTAGAATCTGCAGGCGTCTCGGATGTCCGGCGCTAGTAAGCCTACTGTATGTCTCTTCGAGACATCTGTGGACTTGCAGTGTCATCGTGCTGCCCACAGCATAGCGCATGAACCAGCGTGATCTTTAACATCCTTATATATATAGCATCGAAGCTGTCTGATAGGGTCACGCCTTGACACTAGTCCTTTGACACTGTTGACCGGCTACCAACACGTCGTCGTGTACATAAAAAAGCTGTCTCTTCAAACTCTTCTTGGATTCTAAACTCTTCACTCATGCTCGAATCGTGCTACATGCCGTCTGGAACAAAAGCATTCACTCAACTATTCACAAGCAAGGCTTCTGGTCCATTGTGAATTGTCTAGTCACTGGTCACTGCACGACTTCTCAGAGGCTACTCTGGAAAGATTGATTGTGAGTCGTGTTTGCCTATGGAGTTCACTCATGTCAACACCAATAATCTATTCACACGACTAACAACCTCTCAAACTAGACATCTGTTTTTCTCATCAGCCATACAGTCTTCTGTTCCACACGATGGACATCCCGGTCTATCATAACTACACGTTGGCTCGTGCATGGGAGAAAGCCAAGATGCTCCAGCAACAGTCGTCCCAGCCGGGCTTCCTTGGGAGGCGTGCACGTTGTTTGAAGCGAATGTGCAAATACTTTTATGACGAGAAGTTTGAGGTATGGCAACAGGCAGACACTGTCCTCACCGGTATACTGACTAACTCCCCTAGGTCCTCGTCGATGAATACCATCCCTCGGAGGACTCAGAAGATGTTCTTCGTCGGTCGCCGACTCAAGCAACAGTCTCGCCTGCAATCAATGCTTCGCCAGGCCAAGTTGGCCTTGCGCAGTGGTCATACATAACGAGAGATGCTCGGGTATGTAGCCAGGTTCTCACGCATTGATTTAGGCTGACCTTTTCTAGGAGCGTCCAAATCCAGGCAACACTATAGAACATCCTACTTCTGTATTCGAGGATCCAGCTCATTTCGACACTGCATCGACGTCCCTCTTAGAAGACGGGGAAGCTTCTGTCATCGAATCCACTACAACACGACCAAACACGCCATCAGCCGGGAAATGCAATCAAGCTGACTCGGCGGGGATCGAACAGCAACTCGATCAGGTCACACAAGGCTTGCATACAGCCCTCTCGATCTCGTGCGCTGAAGTCGACCTTGGCAGGATTTCTATACCTTCGGAATCGACAAACTCCTTATCTGAAGGAGACAACACTTCTGAGCCTGATAGCACAGTCTCATCCCCGCACAGCAGTCTCTCCGAAGAAACCTGTATCGACTCACCAGATCAAGCTACTTCACTAGGATTACCTGGAGACTCACTTGATGACTTAAGTATCCAGAAGCTTGCAATCGACGTCGATCAGCCGATCCTGCCACCATGCTGCAACGAAATCAAGGAAGAATGGGAGCATACAATCAAGATCATCGAAGGTAACCAGGAGACGGAAATGGCCAACATGAAGGACGACTTAGAAGCCCTTCAGGATCTTCGACAGAGCCTCGAGATGGAAGTCACCCACGAGACGCAAGGCCACAAGGATACACTTCGAAAACTCCGAGAGAAGAGCAAAGAAGTACGTGAGCTGAAGAGAGAACTCAAGACTGGACAAGAGGCTTTAAGCGCGAAAGAAGATCTAGAGGGAAGCCACGCCAATGCTACTCAGCTTCTCGAGAAAGACTTCGCATCACAGAAGCATGAGCTTGAGAAAATTCACGAGAAAGTCTTGCAAGATCTCAACGATAAGCACCGCAAGGAAGTCAACGACCTTGGGCATACTTACCATGTCGAGCTCGAGGAGGTGAGCAAGAGCGCAGATGCAATGGAAGATTGGAAAGACAAGGCTGTGAGATTGCAAGCCCAGCATGATGATGTCTGCCAGGGAGGTACGTCCTGCACTCAGCAGATTGACAATCTTAAATGCCAGCTAGGCAAGCAGGAGCGTTGGCTGCGACAGACTTGGCCTATCTTCCAGCGTGAAATAGAGGATGCGACCACCAATTTGGCCGTTGCGCAACAGAATCTAGAGAAGGCTCGCAATGACAACGATGTGGCGAATCTCCGCATCTCACGGCTCAAGTTGAAGTCGAAGATTACCAATGAGGAATTGAAACAGGCAAAGAAGATGTTGCTTGCAGACAGTGCAAAGGCTGTCGCAGCTCGTATCTTCCAAGAGTGTGCTGATCAGATGACCCATTTGATGACCGAAAATCATGATAGAGATGCTGAAATTATGGGTCTATACCGAAAGCGAGACGTTATCCTCCAGGGGCATCAAGACCAGGTCAACGTCTGCTACACCTACATCAGCGAGCTCGAAGCCGATAGAGAGACGATTCGCATGGCCAATACTGTGCTCGAAAACAATTACATGACTCTGAATGGACGTTGTCAGAACCTGCAACAGAAGAACACTGACCTTCAAATAATGAACAACAATCTTCAGATTGCAAACAACGATCTCCAGATCGGTCATTTTCACTTGACTCGCGACAATAACACCCTTCGAGCAGAGAAGGAGAGCCTTGAGCTTCGTTATACCTGGCTCGAGCATGAGTGGTCGGAGCTTCAGAAGAAGACGAAGGCACTTAAGATGCAAGATTCACCTCTCCAGCATAGAATGTCGAGCAACATCCCTGATCAAACCGGATCCCAAGAGAGCATATCAACGCCAGAATTTGAGCAAGCAACCCCTGGAACCAAAAAGAGATCGTTGCAGGATCAAATCGATGAAGCCTATCCTGCACAAGAAGAAGCATTCGCCGCTGTGCGAAATCAGCGAAAGAGCTGGATCAGCACGGCGCGGATATCGAATAAAAACATTCCACGGCCTCTCCACATAGGCGAAGCAGCGCCTATCGAACCACCAAAGACATTATCCAAAGGAACTTCCCCTCGCAACATCTCCGTCCATATCAATACATCAGCATCCCCACTCCCCATCATCCCAGATACCACCAGCACGCCCAGCCAGCAGTCCTCTTCTTCCAGTAACACAATCGATACACAGATCACCACCCCCCCTCCATCAACAGAACCGCTTACCCTCCAAACCCTTCTTCCCGACCTACGAAATAATACCACGAACACACCCAGCAGCCAGACCGACAGCCAAAACACCAAGAACCTACCCACACTCTCCACCAACGCAGACACCAAAACCAAGAATGACATCGAGCTACACGAGCCCAACAAGACGAAGAAAGAGAAAGAGAAGAGCGCTACAATCATCAATAAAGAGAAGGACACAGTGAGAAAGACTGCGAAGAAAATTGTTATGAGCAAGAAGGAGCGGCGGGTATTGAAGAAGCGATCATGAAAAAAAGGACATTGCGAAGGAGTGAAAAGATAGAATACAATACTCTGAGAGAATATGGTGAAAGGTCGGATGGAATATGAAGAGCTGGGCTATGAGGTTTGAAGGGTGTTTACATCATTGGGTTCTTGATCTGGAAGACAAGGAAGAGGAATGTTGGAGAGGGGACTTTGGGGATGGAATGGTGGAGATGGGTGGATGGATTTCATAGTGGGAAGAGATGGGAGCAAGGAGTGTAAGATATTGAGGTATTGGGGTATTGAGATTGAAGATTGGAGTCTATGTCTGCGTCTGCAAGGTCTTGGTTGTATAGCATCTTTAGCACGCACAAACAGAGGTGTGCTTTGTTATCAGATATCAGATATCACGCAGAGCGATTGAGGAGTATTGTATATAAATCGGTTACCACAAGATAAGTGCTTTGATCTCAGCTGCCTGAAGTAATCTAAGCAATCACAAACCTCTGCTGCAATCTTTATGCAGCTTTATCACGTCTCGGCCTTCGATAAGTCTCTGTTAAGGCTTCTTTCACGATCAGATCTCTCCAATGTAATCTTTCCCGCATGTGCTCGAGTATGCTAGCATCCATTCCACTCATGCTTCTCCTACACTTGTGCTTCCAAACCTCCCCGCCGACCCGATGCGTCCTTCAACTTTTCAACATTTCCTGCAGATCTAGATTTCAAAGTGACTCCGGATACAACGACCTTCTGATACGAATCGTAGTTTTACTTTTCGATGGAATATGCTAGGTTCAATCCTTTTTCGATCTCGTTTGATGGGTTAAGACTACGAGAGCTATTCCAATTACAAGCTTGTACCCTGGCTACCTTTTACCTCCGCTAATCTCATACAGCAACTCCACCTCTACGGAATTCTCATCGTCAGCTTTTCAACATCATCCCCATCCCTCCCTACCATCAGTGGCAGCGTATAGGCTTACCAGTCGCCGAAACTTCACACTCAGTGACGTTTGGAAAAAAAAATTGTCGATCAGTAAAAGCGAAGCTCAGCAGAGTTCGGGAGTGAATGCTTTGATCGCATTGGATATTGACGATTTCTTCGTCAGGGCGTACTATGGGATCGGGGTTAGGGGGGTGGAGGGCGGATTGTTTGGCTGAGGGGAGGGGAGGGTGGGTATGTTGGATTTTGTGAAGGGTTTGAATTATTCTTAAATGTTGGACGTTGGATCGTTTCTATGAGACTGGGAAATAGCCAAGGACAGGCTGGCTCTTGCAAGGGATCATTGGGTATAGACTAGGGGAATGATACAAACGATGGAGATGCATAGGGATGATATTCGGCAGAGAAAATAATTTGTGAAAGAGCCAAGTGGAAGATCGACTGTGAGGGTCAATGACTGCGGTAACCGAGTACACAAGGTCGCGACAACATTTACTGGGCTGAAAGATGAGTTGAAGAAAGAGATGGGGTGTTGGAGGAGAGAGGGGAGCGATTCAGATCGATGTGACTGAAAAGGAGGGGAAGAATGACAAGGATTGCAAGGAAGAACATCGATCAAAAGAAGGAGCCTGCAGTCGAGGTTAGGGTGCTTGGAGGAGGATACAGGGTCTATGACGGACAAAAATTCATCAACAACATTATTCAATCCAACGTGGCCTTGTAGGACTCTGAAATAAAAGTATCATCGAGATTGACGACTTCAGCCGACTGATTGAGGAAACGAACGCTGAGCTCCAGATGGTGAGCCCACACCTCTGATCCCAAGAGGTTCTTTCGAAGATCACAAGCGTCCCATATGAAGATTGACTGACTGAAAGCGAAGGTGCAGCCGTACGGATAATATCGGCACAGACATATCTGAGCAAGTGGCCGAATACTGAGGTGAGGCTTCTCGATGGAGAGACGTGGAAGGAGACGGACGAGCGCGAGATGAACGACGGAGACCTTGAAGGCGAAGCCAAGACCGACGATAAAAGCTTGTATAGTCCTTGAAGCCTGACCGTTGAATCGCTGAGCAGGAGAAAGCAGGCGGGAAAGCGAACAGCGTGACCGCTACTTCATACATGCTGGCAGTGAGCCTATAGCAACAGCGTGAGTGGCTCAATGAACTTTGGCGAGTATCGAGCACATACATCGAAACAGTAGCCTATCTCCTCAAACCACTGTATGTGCACTCTTCCTCCCACGACTATAAAATTCGCATACTGTCCAGCAAGGCCTTGATTCTGGCCGTGCCGCGACTCGGTATGGCGGAGAACCCAGCAGATCGCCCCTGGAGTTGCTTTTGGGACTTTACTTCCAGCCATCAATCCTCAAAGCGTAGTGGAGATATGAACCATCTTTGATGGCGGGACGTACCTGTACCCGTATCCCATCGGTCCCAGTGCAGAGAAGAGTTTCCATGAGTGGTAATCAAGTCGGCAACAGCAGCACCGTTTTGTCGGTTGGCGACAGAAGAGGAAGTGAGGAGGATTCAATATTATCTGGTACCTGCGTTAGCCACTTTAAGATCCGTCTTTAGAATGAGCCACTTCGCCTCAAAGTCCAGCATTCTTCTCCTTCCCTCTTGTTGGTCATCAGAATCGTAGATGGACATGTCGTTCCCTTGAGTCTGAATGTGACATCCATTGGTTAGGCAGTGAGACAAAGGCGTGAAATTCCAGGCTTCATGGTTCCATAGTGTGTATATGGAGAAGCGATGCTGTGCCTCTCTTGAGTAGATAACATTTGGTATAGCAGGTCTGGCTTGTCATCGGCTGCTCTTGCAAGACCTGGAATGAGAAACTAGCAGCATGTATCATGTAGGAACTCTGGAATCGGCATTGGACCTCAAGTGGTGTAGATAATCTTGGACTCGTATGCTCCGTCTCCAGAGGACCTATTGAGGTTTGTGGAAACCCCTTGTTGCATTTGCGTCCAGCCGTCGTCTCCAAGTCCGTAGTATAGTCTTCCTTGGACCACATCCGGTAGGATGGTAGATGAATCTCCAGATCCCTCTGATATGTTGTATGTGCGAAATGATGACTGGAACAAGACCCTTACATTATATTTGACTTTCAAGCGCCCTGATACGAAGTTTCCGCTGTCATAGGCAATACCCGAGGTCTTGAAGTGTCTTCAAGAGGTCTGGGAAGCCACTTGATAGAACATACTGTCTTCCTAGTTGGATGTAGACACTGACCAAAGGTAGTGTGCAAGGCTTGCTTCGGTCCATATTGCCTTATACCTCTCAACAGGTGAAGCGAGCTTTTTGACGCTAATGAAACAAACCAAATGCCGTGATCTTGTTAGGCTGGTTACGTTCCAAACACTCCCCCAATGATCTTGGAGCGTCAATGTGCCTGCGTCTGAAATAATCATTGCATCAATATACAGGATTGCTGAACTTACTCTATATCGCTCCGAGTCGTACAAAGCACTGTATACAGTCTCATCCAGATTCTGACCGAAGCCTGTCGTTACTAGATACCTACAACTTTCCGGAAGTACAAGGGTACGATATCTCAGTGTTAGTACTTCGACGGCCTTATGGAATCTCAACACTTGGCTGAATGACTGTTCCACTCTAGATATCGGACAAACCTCTCCTACGAAGCATGAGTAATCAAGCAGCCGGTGAATTGGAGGACCCAATCACCCAAGAGAATCCTCTTGAATCCACCAGCCCAGACCAAGGCATTGTCCACGTGCAAGTTCTACGGATCACCAGCGACGATACGTTCCATAACACCGTCGTCCGAAGCACGACAGATGGAATCAGTCTCTCCACCGGTGATATCACGCTTGGCCACGTCCCCGATGTCAGGAAGTACTGGCAAAGCAGATCCAGCTTGGATCAACGCCGCTGCATCCGCGTTGATGTCCCTGCCCAGTGGGGAAACGACAAGGACTTTCCTCTTTCGCCTGAGTTCGCTGGCAGATATTATGTCATGATATGCAAGTTGAAGAAGCTTGGTCTGCACGACTTGTCTCCAATCGGAAAGACTGATGCCGATAATGGCATGGGGGTGTACGGAGACGCATTCATATTCAAGGTGGTGATGGGCGAGGTGGACAGCAACGGTAGAGCGGTATTCGATTGGGTGGGGGCCGACTTGGTTGCCACTGGTCTTGCTCGGCGCATGATCATAAGCATAGCGAAAGGGTGGGATGTTGGGATAGTACCGAGAGAATGGCTATTCATGAAGGGGCAAGGCGAAAAATACTGGAGTAGTAACGACAGTACTAAGAGCTATGATAGTTGACTAGTTTGGGAGGGTTTGAATCAACGATGAGTAGGATTCATGCATACTACTAGAATAGATAGTGGCGAGTCTGTAGTAAGGTAATCAAGACGTATAGAGGAATGTTAGAGAGGTCTTTTAAACATAGTCGTTATTTCCGAAGTCTATAGTAGACTTGTTAGCGGCTAGACAGATTATAGACTTTAGTCCGGATTAACCTCAGCTAATATAAACTCAAGGGTGCTTAGCGTGTAATAGAAGAGATATTCCTTAATATATCCTTTTCTATATAATTACTAATATCTAATTATTATTAATACTATCTATAGAGTATATACCTATTATATAATAAAATATATAATAATTAATAAGTTATCTATACGTGATTTAGGTATAGTATAATAGTATTATAATAAATAATAGATAGATATAGTTATATAGAATAGAATAACTATTACGAGAAATCTCTACTAGTCTACTAAGGGCTCCTAACTAGTCCTAATTAGTAACTACTAAGGTTAATCTAGCTTAATTTCTAATATTATATATATATATATCTTATACTAGTAATTTTAATTAATAGATTAAGTCTTAAAGCTAGTTCTTATTACTATTCTAGTTATATAAACTTATTTATAAGTAGACTAATTATATTAGTTCTATTTAGAACTAAATTAAAAATATTATATAATACTAAGCTATTATAAGTCTAAGCTAGCTATTAGTATTTTAATAAGTTAGATTAATACTTAAAATTAACCTTAATATTATAACCCGTGTCTCTTAGAGGTAGATAGGGTCTGTAGTAGATCTTATAGAGAGGAGTATTAAGGATAGGATAAGTAGGCTTTATATTAAACTAGTCTAGTATAAGTATAATATTATATTTAATATCTAGGAGATTATTCTAGTAGATAATATAAGTTAAGTATAAAGCTCCTATCTAGATAGAAAGTAACGCTATCTATATAGATATAGGAAAGTCTATACTCGTACTAATTACTAGTAATTACTCTCTATTAACTAGAGCGACTAGTCGCGCGATCGCCCCGCTCGCTATAATTATCTTATATTAACTAGAGCGACTAGGCGAGCGGTTACTCGACTCGTTATACTAAGGTATATTCGACTTAGTAAGCAACTATAATATCTGCTAAGGCTCGCGTACTAAGGGCGTAATATTACCCCTCCTTCCTTAAACCTTTATCCTAAAGGTTAATAAGTATTTATATCGTTAGTATAATAATAACGCCGTATTAAACTATTAGATCGAGTGGCTTATAAGGGAGTAATTATAATAGTATTATATCTACGATATACTAGGTCTTAAAAGGAGTATTAGGTGTCTTCTCTTTCTTAAAGGTACGTAGAATATATTTAGCTAGGGAAGTAGTATAAGCCTACTATACCGGTCGTCTACTTCTCTAGTATTAATAAGGCTATAAAGAAGCTTAAGCGTAAAGAGATAGAGATAGAGGTAGCGTAGGAGGCTGCTAATAAAGCTACTTATTAGAATAGCGAGATTACTTATTAGAAATAAATAAAACTAAAACGTCTTTATTAATAGAAGCGTTTCTTAAAAGAGTATAAATAATAGATATTTAATAAGGGTCTTAATAATATTAAAGAACTAGAACGTCTAGAGGAGCTTAAAAAGGCTAGTAAGGTTAAGAAAGCGCTCGCTACTTGTCCTACTTTTTTAGAGTTCAAGGGTTCTAGGACTCTCTCGCCTAGAGCTCTCGAGTGGATCGCTTAGGGTATATCTGGGTTTAATAATACTATTAGAGGAGCTCTTAATAGTTTATAAGATTTATAACTAGTTCCTAGGTATTTTCTAAGTCCTCGTATCCTTTCTATTTTACTAGGTAGCTCTAACCTTTTTATAATAGAATCTTTTCAGCTTTAAATTTATTCTCTTCTTCTATCTAGAAATAGAAGGTTTCTTATAAAGGCGTATTAGGGTCTACTAGTTCTAATATTAAGATATAAAATACTAGGTATACTTTAATATTAGATAGAAGTTATAACTTAAAGTTAACTAGTCCTTTTTCTTAGATAACTAGAAATAGTCTAACTTTAATATAGTCTAGTTTTTTACTTAGTCGTATACCTTTCAGATTTTTTATAAGGAGGTATACTTTATCCCCCTTCTTTAACTAAGGTCTATTTCTTCTTTTCTTATTAGTTAACTTCTTTATAAAAGTATTAACCTTACTAATCTTTTACTATATATCTTTATATAGACTCTTTATATTAGATATTAATACTAAGGCTTTCTTAGTATCTAGTCCTTACCTAGGATCTAAGAATAAGTTTATATATTATTTATAGTTTATAAAGAATAGTAATAGCCTTATAGTATCTAATCTCTTATTATTATATACTAATTATACTATTAGAAGTAGTATAACCTAATTATTTTATCTTTTATTAATATAGTATCTAAGGTATACTTCTATTATTTAATTAGTATATTTAGTTTATCTATCTATTTATAAATAATATACTATTAATATTTATAGTTTAATTCTGATTAATATAATTAAGGTCTTCTAGTAGTTTAAGGTAAAGAGCCTATCTCTATCTAAAGTAATTAACTCTAGTATATTATAATCTCTAATTAGTCTATCTAATAAGATAAAATCAAGCTAAATAGCGTTATAGGTTTCCTGATATAGAATTATAATTATATATTTAATAAGTTTATTAATAATAACTATTATTAAGTTATACTTATTATTAGTTACTAGGTTAATTAATAGTAGTAATTTAATAATAAAGTCTATTATAATATCTTTCTATAATATATCTAGAACTTTAATAAACTAAATTTATCTGTATTTAATATATCTTATAAACTTGTTCTACTAGTAATATATATATTCCTTAATATATTATTTAACTAATACTCGCAAGTTTAGTATAATATATATTCTTTAAATAAGTTCTAATGTTTTAGATACTTCTAGATATTCTAGTAAAGGATTATTATAGTAATCTCTAATTACTCCTTTAACCGCCTTTAATAGTAAGTATAAACGCTATTTATATAATAATAGGTCTTAGTTAGGTTATTATTTCCTTAGCTTATTAGCTAGGGTATTATTAATATATACTTCCTTTAGGTTTAGAACCGTATATATTATAATATATATAGTTATTACTAGACTTCTTATTAATACTAATAATGTATCTTTTTCTTATTTTAAAATAGGTTAGTTTATAATATCCTTTATTTATATATAGTTAGATCATCTACTTAAAGTATCTACTTATCTATTATCTTTACCTAGAGTATACTAAATTTTAAACTTATATTATCTAAGAAGCTTAGACTATCTAACCTATTATCGATTTAACTCTTTAGTTATTATAAAACCGATTAGGTTCTTATAATTAGTAAAGATAGTAAGTTCGGAATAACTTTTAGTATAAACTCTCTAATACTATAGGGAATAGATAACTACTAAAAGTTCTTTATTATATATATTATAATTCTATTCTACCGCTATTATCTTACGTAAGTAGTATACTACTAGATACTATTTACTATCCTTTTACTAATACAAGTAAGCTTCTATTATAAGATCCGAAGTATCCGTCTTAATATATACTAGTTCTCTATTATAAAATATATAGAGTATAAGTAGGTCTATATAAGCTTGCTTTAACTTAGTAAATACTTTCTTTTAGTTAGTATCCTATTAAAATCCCGTTTCTTTTTTAGTAATTTTTATAAGTAGCAAGGCTTTCTTAGAATAGCCTTCTATAAAATATCTATTAAAGTTAGTAAATCCCAAGAACTCTTATACTAATTTAATATCGTGTAGTATAGGCTAATCCTATATAGCCTGAATCTTTTTAGGGCTTATACGAACTCCTTTAGTTATTATTATAAACCCTAAGAACTCGACTAAGGTCTTATAAAACTCGTACTTCTCTAGCTTTAGGAGGAGTCTAGCTTGTAATAGATATATTAATATACTCTAGACATGCTAAATATACTCTTTAAGAGTTTTAGAGTAGATTAATATATTATTAAGGTATATAATCGCTTCTTAATCTAAATATACTCGTATAATATTATTAACTAGTACTTAGCAGGTTACTAGTACGTTAGTAAGATTAAATAGTATAACTAGGTACTTATAATATCTATATCAAGTCCTAAATACTATTTTCTATTTATTACCTTCTTTTATTTAAATCAAGTTATATACTCCTCTAAGATCTAACTTTATAAAGATCTTTACTTTAATTAGCCGATCTTATAACTTACTAATATTAGGTAGTAGGTAATAATTCTTAATTATTATATTATTTAACTTTCGATAGTCTATATATAGTTGTAGTAATCCGTCTTTCTTTTTTATAAAGAGTATTAGATACCCTGCTAGTGATTTAGATTCTTAAATAAATCCCTTTTTTAGGTTCTTATCTAAGTATCCGCGTAATACTAAGAGTTCCTTTTTAAATAATATATAAATAGGTCTAAACGTTAGTACCTTCTCTAGTTTAAGTTTAATCTTATAATTCTAAGGTTAATATTTAGGTAGAGCTTTTACTATTATCTCTTTTATAAAGAGGTATTTCTATCTTTAATACTCTTATAAGATATTAGGAGTACTATTAGTTACTCTAAGAACTCTAACTTTTTAGCCTAGCTAACCCTTACTAGTACCTATTAAGTCGGATCCTTTTCTTTTAAGGCTATCCTTATTTGAAATTAAGGTAATATATACCTCGACCTCTCGGTTTAATTTCTTATCTACCGTCGTCTACTATTAGCGTATAGGTTAGAATCTAGTAATATTACTAGTTCTCTTAAACTTAAGTACTTTTCTTCTCTAGTTAATTACTAGGTTATACTTCTTTAATTAAGGCATACCTAGTATAATATAATAAGTAGCTATCCTAATAATATTAAAGGACATTTCCTTATAATAGCGCTGAATTATAAATAGTAGCGAGGTTATTTCCTTATTTATACTTCCTATTAATAGTTTTAACCCGTCGGCTATCTATAAGTTATAGGGTAACTTCTTCTTTTATATTAGTAGGCCCGCTAACCGTACTAATACTTCTAAGATAAAATTTCTAGATACTCTAGAATCTATTATTATTATAGTTCTCTAACTATCTATTCTAACCGGTATATTCACGTATATTATATACTCCGTTAAGTATAACTAATATATTTTAGGGGTTAGGACATTAATCTCCTTATACTTCCCCTTAGTATAAGGGATTACTCTTTTCCTAAAAAGGGTAGGAATCTAGTAGTTCTCTTTATATACATGTATTTTCTATAATTATTATAGAAATAAGTATATTAATCTATCAAGTAGCACTCTAATATATACTTATTATACTTGAGGTATTTATAGAGACTACTATACCACCTTTAATTATAGTTTAGAAACCATTTTTTTAATCTCTTAGTTACTAAGTACTAGTAATAACCTATATTATAGTAACTTGACTAAACTTTTCTATATATACGTATTCTAATTATCTTTCCTAAGTTTACCTTTACTTAGTAATAAATTATATATACTTCGTCGGTATAGGCTGACTAATATATTACTTTATGCTATAGATATACTAAGTCGTTTCTAAACTCCTTCTAAAGAAGTCCCCCTAATACCTTTTTTTAATAGAACTCCGTTCTTTACTTAAGTCGTGTCTATGGATCGTTTAACGTGGAGGCACGAGATTCTACTCGCTCCGTTAGAAGATGCTTTACTTTACCCTTCCCGGATCCTGTACTAAGATCTTCCTAGTCCGAGTCTTTATTTTCTCGTCCTTACTTAGGTAGTTCCTTCTAAGCCTAACCACCGTCACTATTATTATTAGAGCCTAGCTCCTTTAGCTATTTATGGATATCCGCGAGTCTTTATTTGATACGTGCGATATTTCGCTGTTTCTTTATAATTTCTTCGCGTAACTCCTCCTGTCTAGTTATAAGCTCTTTAATGTTTTCTTCTAGTGGTACGTCGATAACTGCTAGTAGATTACTTATAATTACATCTAGCTCTTTATTATCGTACTCCGTTTCTAGTTAATCCCTTAGAGGTCTAGTTATCTCGATTAGTACTCTCTCTAATATATTTAACTAAGGTCGCTTTACTATATTTTTCGACCTATAGTCTTTGGCGATATAGCCCGGTTTACCACAGCTATAATAAGTCATTACTTTCTTGCCCCCTTACTACTTCTTACCCCTGAGTTTTCCTTTCTTCTAAGTGAAGTCTAACTCTATTAGTATAGGTCTGTAAGGATTATATTAAACACGTTTCTTATTACTATTTCCTCTAGAATAGAATCCTAATTAATTAAGTCCTAATACGCTACTATTATAACGTAACTCTATTATAAGTTCGTAGAGCTCGTCGTCGATTCTAATTACTACTTAAATAAGTAAGTCTAAGTTATTATAAGCTACTCTATCTCGCCTGAGTTCTTTCTTAATATTATCCTTTAGTCCTCGTCGATATATTACTATTAGTACGTTGTCGTCCTAGTCGGTTCTTACTAAGTATTATTAGAATTAAGTTAAATACTTTATAGCTGACTTCTTTTAAATTAAGTACTAGATAACTTATATTATTATACTAGCTTTATTAAATAGTCTAAATATACGTTAAACCTCGATATAGAAGTATACGAAGCTTTCTATCTATACCTTAATATTAGTATTATTACTATCGTTTAGATTTTCTAAGTATTATTTAAGAAAGGGGGCGGACTACTTCTAGGCCCGTCCTCTTATATAAGTTATAGTAAATAGCGGTTACTTAATTATCTTAATAGCGTCCTTATTAAAAGAATAGTATAGTTATATCTATATTAACTATTCTTTAAGTTTATCTTAATTACTATAATATAAGTTAGGTCTAGCTATTTTAATACCTTCCTTATTTTCTACTATTACTAACTATTATAAACCTTATTCACTTAAGGTAGGGTTCCTTTATCCTAAGGTATTTATCTTAAGGGTACTTAAAGTATTATAACCTATATCTCTTAGAGGTAGATAGGGTCTATAATAGATCTTATAGAGAGGAGTATTAAGGATAGGATAAGTAGGCTTTATATTAAACTAGTCTAGTATAAGTATAATATTATATTTAGTATCTAGGAGATTATCCTAGTAGATAATATAAGTTAAGTATAAAGCTCTTATCTAGATAGAAAGTAATACTATTTATATAGATATAAGAAAGTTTATACTCGTACTAATTACTAGTAATCGCTCTCTATTAACTAGAGCGACTAGTCGCGCGATCGCCCCGCTCGCTATAATCGTCCTATATCGACTAGAGTAACTGGGCGAGTAGTCGCTCGACTCGCTATGCCAAGGTATATTCGACTTGGTAAGCGACTATAACATCTACTAAGGCTCGCGTATCAAGGGCGTAACACTTAAATACTAAAAGAATAGTTAGTTTAAATATAAATTAGTAATATAAAACTAACCTTATAAGATAATAATAATAAAAGAAAAGCTGTACTAGATTTCCTTCTAAATTTAATTAAGAGAAGTAGAATAGATAATTATAAGATTACTTTCTTACTTTTAAATAGTATTTTTATATAACTACTTAACTATTAGTAATATCTAATATTATATAAAATAGATTATCTTAGATAAAATCTCTTTATATTAATTATATAATTATATAGTATCTATTTACTTATAATTTATAATTATTTACTTTCTCTTTACTTTTATTATCTAGATTATATCCTTCTTACTTACTAATAGAGAAGAAAATTCTAGACTATAAGATTATATAGATATATAATATTAAATTAGAATAGAATAAAGTAATTAAATATTCTACTTATATAAGAGTTCTACTTCCTTTAAGTAATTAGATTATATATAGATATAAGAGATAGGTAAACTTAATAGAAGGTATAAATATAATAGTATAAATATTATAAAGTAGGTTAGTATACAATATCTAGAGATTAAAATGTAGTAATAGAAAGAGAAGGAGATAAGGTTTCCCTTTATAAGTTATAGTTTCCTCCTTAGTTAGCTAGTTAGTAAGTAGTAGATTACCCTTATTATTTCTAAGTAGCTAGATAGTAGAGTATAGAATATAATTATAAGTATATATATAAGTAATTAATTTAAAGATAAAGTACTTTCTACTTATACTAAATATTTTTATTTACTTTAAGATTAGAAATATTTAAGAAATCTTTCTCTATTCTATTTAACTTCTACTAGAAGTAGTAATTACTTTAAACTCCTATCTCTTAGTCTTAAAGTAGTTTTATTACTACTTAAATTATAATCTATTTTCTTTCTTATATAGATATAATATTCTAGATATACTTACTATTAATTAAGATTTTATATTAAGGATTTAAGAATTAGCTTATATTCTTAAATTTATAAGTCTAAGTCTTTCTTATTATATTACTACTATTCTAATAGGAAGTTATCTATTAGTATATATTCTCTACTTAATCTAGATAATAAGATCTTATTTATAAGAATTTAATTAAGATAAATAGCTTTTAGTAATATAAGATTATCTAATAATTATAATTACTAAAAGCTTATAAGTATCTTTATAATACTTAGTTATACTTATATATACTATAATAAAAATATTAAGTTACTAGTATAATACTTATAAAATCTACTAACTACTTTAATTTATTTAAGTAGAAATATCTTCCTAGGGGTCTAATATTACTTCTAGCTAAAATTATTAAGTTGGCTTTTTAGTTTATAATATTTATCTATTCATCTAGTTACTATATAGAACTTAATTCCGTTTACTAGTTGTACTAATTACCTCGAAGATAAAAAGGTAGAATTTGTACCTGAAAGGGTTTAGAGCTAGATCAACGTCTCCGAGTATTAGCTATGCTGTAAATGATGTATTAATAACCGTAGTCGTCTCGATTACAGAAGTCAAGTGTTGAAAGTGGCTCCTAGAACGCTGTCCGAGCTAGATTAGCATTATCGACTGTTGCCAGATGTAAAAGTATCCCATGTCCTGGCACGGCATCCGTTTCAGGGGTTTCTGCCGAGGTACAACCGAGACGGATGCCAGAGCTGCTAGGACATGGGATGGGATAGGGTATTAACCTGCATGTAAGACATCTATCATCTCGAACACGAGAAAGATTCGTAGGTGAAAGGGATCCTTAGTGATAACTGCTTCTTTAAGTGTTACACGTTTGGCAGGTCTCTGATGATAATTTGAGAGTCCTTGGCCCGGTCTGTATTCAGCTCGAACAACTTACGATACAGTCGTATGACTTGGTAAGGTGGCCACACCTACTACAGGTAGATCGAAGGCTGAGACTTTGCAGCCTGATTCATGGAAAGTAAAACCGGTCTTCAACGGATTCTCGGTATTCAGCAAACTCAGGACCCTGCTCGTATACACGAAATTCTACAAGAAAACGCCCTTTGCGGTCAATGACTTCCGTACCGCGAAGGAAGCCCGTCATGCGAATGTGCTGGCTTGGGTTGAGAACTTGGTCTCGACCAAACAAGGCACAGCTTTCGACGAAATAGTGGTAAATGGGAAGACTCAGAAGTCTGCACCCACGGAGGAATGGCCTGGGATTGATCTATACCTGGATGCACTCAGTGAAACGCTCCCGGTAAAGTACACTTACAAGCCTACCGCGGGTGACACGGAGGGTAACAGAGCGCACTTTGTTTTCGAGAGAATCTTTTAACTCAGAAGTCTAGGCGGTGGGGACTTGATATGCGGGGGGGAAATGCTGAGCTACCGCGTCCGATTGGTCTTGCTTGGTGGCTTTGCAGATGAGACAGTCTTCAGAGACTTTGACACGTTCATATTGAAGTAGCGGGTGCAGTATGCTGTTCTCCCCAGCAGTCCGGTTCGATAGTAGGACTGGTGGGCCTACAAGGATAATGGAGGCGGATAATCAGTGTTTCTTTATCCCTCGATGGTGAAAGAAAGCAGTTCATATCAAACCGAGTCCATTGTCATCCATCCTGCAACCACAGTGTGAGCTATTGTCCCTACATTAGCGTCCTCGAGTATACTTTCACTACCGTCAAGTCAGATCACACACCCTTGTTCTCGAGAAACAGGGGAAATACTCGATGCACCTATATCCCAGAGACTGTATTGAAGCATGCGGCTGGCAAACCAGTTGCCATGCTTATTCTTCGCTCTTGTTCTAAGCCAATACTGTCATCTTCCTCGTTAATTCGACTGTGCTGTAGCATTCAGAATTGAACAACGAATCTTGCAAACTAATGAATGCCTCTTTGACATTATCAACGGAGAGCGTCTGATAGTGTGGTATACCCAGAAGCCGAGACGCTGAAGGTTAAGTAAGGGCCCAATCTTCTATTCGTCTCAGGCTTAAGCTTGTCAAGGGGGATTCTACCCTGTTCAAGCGATCGTAGGCAACGTAAAGATCTATAGTCCGTCCTCTAATTCTCTTATGGTAGAAGTGATCTTCCCGAAGCACTTCATTGCTTACCATCGCAAAACTGTACAACCGCCCATTTTCCAGTCCAAGCCCACTTTCTAGCACCACTATTTCCTCCTCCACCCTCCATAGCCTTCAATTTCTCATCCTCGCCTTCAGACAATCCGACCACGGTGTCAGCTTTGCACGTACGCAATACTAGAGTTCGAATGCCAGAACCGAGTCCCATAGGACCAATAGCTGTAGAGAAAGGCGTTGTTGGCTTCCACATAGCATCCGCTGCTAGCTTTCGGTAATTAAGATCGCCTTTGAAGATGACCAGTTCGGACCCCTTCAAATCTTGATATAGCTTCGCAGCCTGTGGAAGGTCCCAATAGCTGCGTGCTGATGTCCAGAAGTCGTTAGGCCGGATGATGAGTTGACCTTCTGCGTAGACGCTTTGCAGGTTCATAAACAAGAATGATATATCGGACTTTTCTTTCTCCGACAGTGGCTGAGGCTCAGTGCCAGTGTGCTCATCGTCAGGTGAGGTGTAGAAGGCTTGTGGATCCGCAAGTGCACCTAGCAGCGATGCAAAATCTGCCGGTAATACGTCAGACACGAACCACGGTATTGACTTTGGGTGGAGAATGATTTGCGTCGCAAGACCGGCGGCGAGCAGATATCCAGCTAGGATGAGGTCGACAAAGAGCTCAAAGCCGGCGTTGTCAAGCACGATATCTACTTGTCGTGCATTCTTGCCTTCTTTCTGCGCCTGCTTGAGTACCTTATATGCAGCCGGCAGGTCGTTGACCAAGATGTTCTTCTCTGCTCGTTTTCTCGCATCAGAACCTTGCAATTTTTGAATGTCCTCATACGTCAAGCTGGTCAGAAGCGACAGATCCGTAGCGTTTCCCCACAAGCAAATCTCGCACATCTCCATGAACAATATCCGCTCCGCCTCCTCCCGCTCTTTAGCATCATGGGATGGGTCCGCACCCTGTTTAATCTGCAAGATCAGAACTTTGTACTTCGCCGCGAGCTCGATGACTGCTGGACGGGAGGAGCGGAAGGTGGATAGCTTCTGGCGAGCAAAGATGTCATAGGACTTCCAGTGGGTGGAGAGGGCGAAGAAAGTCTGTATACGTCTAGCTGTGCCTGTCAGCCTCTAATTGCCTGCCTAAAGGCATTCCTCTCAATTTACCGGTAGAGATAACATTCGGCGAAGAGCCACGGCAGATTGAACCAAGTGGGCTTGTCTAAATCTGACAGCTCTTTGTTGTAGATTGCAATATCGTCTTTCCCATCATCGTCAAGTGATCTATAGCCTGTCAGCACACCCTAAACAGCGGAGGTCGTCTCTTACGTCAACTGCCGGTTATGTTGCAGCTCGTATTTCAATCTAGCCAGTCCTTCCAGTATAGTCTTGCCTTCTTTACGCTTGGCTCCATCATCATCGTCACAAGCTAAGACAGCACGGTGCACGTCGTCAATGGCTCCTGTCTTGAAATGTCAGTCTCGTTTGGATCAATGGCAGAGAATGACGGACCACAATGACTGGCCAACGGTCCTTGGCTGAAATGTGGGCAAAGGAGGTCCTGTCAGAAGTAGTAAATGGTGCTACTGGGATAGCAGAGTTCATAGCCATGTCGTACAGCAAATCAGAGTGAAATCCTCGCAGGAGTGTTGTACGATGTAGTCGCTGTCATCATCCAGCTTGACCCACGTCAACCGGTGACGGAGAAACCTCGGATCCGAGCACATTCTACCCACCACCTACTATGTACAGGCCATCCTCGAGCAGGTTATAACGCTACCCATCTATACTCTTCACCTGAATCAAGACCTCAACATCTGCGGAGTCATCCTTGACGAAGAACTGATCACCCAAATCTACTATTCTACAATCCTCAGCTCTCGAGCAATCTGAGCTACAAAGTATCTCGAAGATGCAGCCCCCTATCGGTACAACATCCATGGTGCTTGGTCACGATACTTGCCCCAAGTGCTCTGCTACCATCTCCGGCGGAGGGAAGACGTGTGGGGCTTGTGGAGCGGTACGTTGATAAGGCGCATACAGATCCCGGCAGCATAAGATACTAATTTGTCTCCAGAGCTGCCCTCAGTGACTGGCATGAAGCGACGGACAGCTGGTCAAAGCTACACTACAGGGAGATTGGGAATGCGACGAGTTCGAGATGTTTTGATGACAGAGATATAAGGATCTGGGGGTAACTGGACAGAGGACACTCTTTTGGGCTCCTGATGATGGGTACTGGGGAAGTTTGCCAATGGTCCTGCTCAAGTGCTATTCCTAGGTTCTGAATATTGATGATGATGATGATTCAGGTAGAATCCGCCCCAATGAACATATCGCTTTGGTGCCTATCTCAATGGAAACGTTCTTACCCCCTTTTCTGCACCCGATGCTTTCGGCCCAAAACTATCTGCACAAGCCACCCATTCACCAAATCCAGCCTCTACTCTGTCAGTACATTGGCTCCATGAATGACTGTTCCCTATAGCAAAGACCAATGTTCATTCGGCATTAATGGTGCAATACTGCGCTAAGCTATGTAGAATGCCTCACTACCCCCAGACCGTTCAAGCTTTCTCCAGAGGCTAATTAATACAAGCGACCTAGCTGTAAAGAACGTTGTCACACAGCTATTCATTGCAGATAATCACACGGAGTATAGCTCGGCTATCCAAATTCAGGACACGTTTGCGCAAAGCTTAGACCAGTCAAAGCTTTCTCTGCAGCCATGGCTTTCTCGCAATAGCTCATCTTATGTATCGACATCACCCATCTCCGTCCAATCGATAGTACCTCTTGAAGCGATACGGACCTTCTCTAGCATTGTTGCAGGAATGCCCTTCATCAGCGTCGTGGATGCAGACCCAGTGCAAGAGAAGGCCGAGCGCTGCACTGGTCGTGTTGCTGTTCGTGTATGAGAGCTTGCTCGCTGCGCTCAACAGGAAGTGGCAGTAAGCCATGGATGAAGGGTAGAACGATGGACGTGAACTTGGTGGCTCAGTAATCATGCAAAATTACGGTCAATGCTACCACTGCCAGCACCACAGGAAATCTAGTAAAGATAAGTCACTAGTGCGAATACTGCGATGATGCTGTTGCCGAGAATGGTATAGTATTAGGTAGACTCGAAGGAATCTTAAAAAAAATGCAAAGAAAAGCCCCAGCACTGCCAGTCTTCTGGACTGGCTTCTGAGCGTGGCGAGAGAGGATGCTGTATGACAGATACGGTCAGCGATGCTTGAGCGGCTCGGATCTTTTAAGTCAGGCCGTACCGATGCTGGCTGGCTGTTTGACAATGTAACAAGGTGATGAGAAGGATGTTGTCAAGTTTTATAGGTGGAAATGATTTGGAAGATGAAGGCTGATACATAGAAGGTGGGCGTTGGGATGACGTCTCCGCCAGGTGAGTTTGGAAAAGCACATATGACGTTGGAGAATGATAGAGCTCGTGAGAAGACTGTATTACCGATGTAAGTATTGTCGATTACTACAACCATGATACGATGACGTTCTCGGTCTCTGCCTCTAAAGTCTCGTTAACAAGAGTCGATACTTGCAATAGGTATTCACTTACCCCTCTTGGTGGCATCATGCCGGAAGAGCTTCGCCACTGCTCTCACCAAGCGCTTGACGAGACGCTCCTTCGGTGGCTTCTTCTCCTTCTTCGCTGCGCTTCCTCTCCGCCTCCCCTCCCAATCCAACCGCTTCCTCTCCGCACGTTCCGTCTCCTCTCTCGCCAGCCTTGCTCGCTCCTCCGCCTCCTCCCTGGCCGTTCTCTGGTCTGTGACCCATGCTTCTACGCGTTCCATCTTGTTTTCGGTCGAGGATGTAGGTGATTTGAGGGTCGGTTCGTGCTGATTGCTGTAGTCGTTTCGAACTAGCTGATTGCTGTTGTTTATATGTATATATGGGCGATTAAGAAGAGTTCATCCGTGTGATGGCGGCCAGTGGCTACGGTGAATGCTGAATGATGTAGAGACGCGAGATCAACACGCACAATGTCGTCGTTCTGCAGGTACGTGACCGTGTGATATTCTCTCAGTTATAGTCGAAATAATTAATCTAGATGGTCTTCGATTGGGATGAAATATAATAGTAACGCAAGATAGCTGAGATGAAAGGGTATCCGTCACTATACAAGGCGTTATGATGAAGGTTGCGTGACTAGGTGAGATGAGAAAAGTGATTTTGTTGTGGGAATATTAGCGGCAAACAGCCGAAAGAGAAACATCCTAACACTAGGATCTAATCTATCAAGTGCTCAACAACTTGTTCATCAGACGTTGGAGGGGTGTATATACCCACGTGATTACCTCTATACATAGCCTTACACTTCACAGCAATGACGACGACAGTGTCTCCTCACACAGCTCTGACGTCTCCTGGATGGTCTTCGAACCCTTACTCTTCGAGCCAGTCATAAAACGGAACCTCAATTACGACGACCGGCTCAAGGTACCATCCTGAGTCTTCAACATATATAAAAATATATCGACTCTTAATACCCATCTCCAAATTATTCACCCCAATCACATACTTGGACGGAAACACCTTTTCGACACTCCCTTCACCCATGCCTTACGACCCAGAAATGCAACTCCAGAAACGAAACCTTCTCACAAGAACATCATACCATTAGCAAGACGGCATCCAACATCCCGGTGGAGAAACCGTGCCCTGCTTGAAGAGACATGCGACAGATTTATGTTAAGCTCATCTGAATTGAACAAGCAGCCGTATGGACCCTGGCACTGCCAGGAGTATCATCCTGGAAAAAGGATCATCTACAGTGCGGCCTCCTCTTACGTTCCAAATCAACGCGAGCATCCACGGAAGTGCGTAATGTTTCGAGGGAAAAGCTTGGAAATGAGGTCGAAGCATTTCTCGTCGAAAAAAGTGGGAAGGAACCCGACTCCAAGTCGACATTCAGTGCCCTTGAACTAGCCACGAAATCTCGGCAAGCGATGACGAGATTCACGAGTTTTTGGTGAGGTGTAACTCGAGAACTTTCTGGAATGGCGACGGTGTCTTGTGAAGGCGAATGAGAAGCAGAGAAGGCATGCAAAGACTTGACTTGGGAATCAGGCGTCGGAATCCGAGTTTGTTGGTAAGCTCCAATGTTGATGGTTCACCCTATCTAGCTGACACGGATTTTACAGCCGAGGGCATCCATTTGATACTCGTGCTCCGCTCATATTTCCTCCGACTCTCAGTCTCATTGTTAAGTGAGTCAAGAATAACTTGGGACAACATGTCCTGGAATCAACCTTTGTCTTGGCCCCGAGCCTCGTTCTCAAGGCCTCCAACATATGAAGTGGTATACCCTGACAGCCTACTTCAGGTAACTCGGCGAAGCATGTACGGATGCGCTGTTCTCGGCCGTTCAATTGGTCATAACGAATCCTCCACTTGGCATAACTACTCAAACACAGTACCTTTAACGATCGCCAAGCACCCTTTTGATATCTCTTAACCCCTAGACTCTCGTTATTCCGGAAAAGGATTCAGTCATCTCGATGATGATGATGATGATGAGTCGGAAAAAGATTGGCTAGGGAGCCATCGGTATTTGCATCTAGGTGGAGAGTGTGGCAAGCAGGTCTTGAAGTATTCTCTTTAGACGTGATCTTGTGCCATGAGTGTCGGAACAGACTATACTCTTTTCGAAATTTGCGTGAGACACTGGAGTCTATTGACGTTAAGTCTAATTCTGTACGAGTCCACGGTGGCGAACCCCACTAGGTATCCAGTCACCTGGTACTCGGTCTCAAATTGACAAAGAATAGACGCTACTGAGCTCGTCCCTGCTTGGAGAATTCCAAATCCCATAGTCACAAGCCTTCTCCTTCATCATGAAATATGAATCTAGCAGTCCTCAAACAATCTCTCACGTCTTCAATCAAGTAAGCTACACCGCAACTATACCAGCGGGGTGCATTATTTTATCTACAATAGCAATCGCTTCCAAGAATTTCTTAACCCGAAATCACCCTAAAAGACGGTAAACCATACGCCATGTACGGATACCAGATGTGCACGTGGAAATGCGGACACCGGGAAAAATTATACGCAGGTGAAATTTGTGGTATAGCAGAGGATTGGAATGAAAACCACCGAGGTAGAAACAGATTCTGTGGTCAGATTGATGGTTGGCCAAAAAGCCGTGATTTTCCTGTTGTTTTACAGTCTGTCATCACTGGTGAAGTAAGACCTACCGAACCATTATTCTTGACTGTGCTCACAATAATACTCTCTAGTGGGAATTGTATGCAATGCATTATTCATTGCCCTACCCATGAGGGCTGATCACTAATAATGTATGTGTAGCGAAATCGAGGACAAGACCCAAGATTGTGGTAAATGCGAAGAGGCTGAGAGATTTAGAGTAGCAGAGGAAGACAGAGCAAAGCGAGAAGCAGAACATGACGCTCAACGCAGGGCGGCTGGCGATATCTGAGGCGCGGATTACCATTCCTAGCTTGACCAAGCAAGTGTGACGGGGTAGTGGTGGTTTGGCTGGGATACTGAATTCGGGGTTGGCGGTAATGTTTGGCAAGGAGGCTCGCCTCCACGGCGCGGACGATCATTTTCATAGGGTAGCACGATGTTGATTTTTATTGGGTTGTTTTCTATCTATGAACATAAGGACCACCTTTGAGTGGGGATGTTAATTTGCTCCAGAGTAGCACATCACAGTGATTTTCTCGATGATGAGCGTGAATGCAACATTAGCAATGGATGAACTTATCCTGTAATGCGTTGTTGTTCAGAGTCTCTCAGAGCTCACCAATAGCCATAGTCCATCACAGCGATATCAGCATCCAAGAATGTAAAAATAAATTTTTGCTAAAGAGATACGTAATTAAGAAAAGAAATAAATGTCTTGTCTAAAATAGATTTTTCGGCTTGGCGTTGCGTCGGAATCGCGGACAAAGCCAGTGAGGGTTACACAAAGTGTCAGATCTATTCCAACTTCTTCTTTGAAGAATAGCAGCGCGCTTGAAACAAAGCAAGCCCCTCTCATTGGTAGCTGTGACAGAGCAGAGATTTTCACTCCGCCCGTCGTATGCTCAGCCCATCAGGGTCTTGGTCGACTTCAGCAGCAATCCTGTATCTGAATCCTCGGAACCACCACATTCGGCAGACGTAAGCTCACGGGCTCTCCTCTCTCGCCATGTTTCGTATCGCACACTGGAATCAATCGCACTTCGTCAACTTGAATCACGGACATGATCCAGAATCTTCTGGGGTGTACGTACAAGGACTCCGATCCTTTGAAAGAATCAGTTACCCGGACTAGGACTGGAGGAAACTGGTCATGACACGATGGCAGTGGTGCTATAAGGAGGAGTGGCAAAGGGACGTGTGACCCAGCGGCATTGGACAGACTCTCGTACGTTATGCCCAACACGCTCGATTGCGTTCTACATTGAGAACGATCGCCTCCGGCCACACGCAAGTCGGGTCACGCTGTCATACTTCATAGGCTTACAGCAATAGAGCCGCCATCGTACGTAAGATATTTAGCCCAACGGATTTTGAGATCGCAAGCTGATTAGCCACAAGATAGCGACAGAAGATCGGGCAGTACGCATGGCTTTGCTTCAGATATATACGGAGGAAAGCAGTCATTGGGTCCTCGAGGAAGTGGCAATTGGCCGCAGCCACTCAAAAGTAATCTGGTTGAGCACTTGGAACTACAAAAGACCCCGATCTCCCCCATGGGTCTTTGGTTCATTGCACAGATTCTCAACCTCTGGTCCATCTCACCTACTACGCCAGTATCACTTAACGACAATAAATTTCTAAAGCTCTTACCTTCATACCAAACCCCGTCCACAATGTGTCTGGTATATTATACCGGATCCGACTGTGACCACGTAGAGGCATTTTACATCAGATGTGGGAAATACCCCAATAGCAATAGATACTTCAATCAGCCAGCCAACCAAAAGGTGATTCACATGTGCAGAAGCGTTGTTCTCGAGGAGCTAATGTTTGTCAGCGCCCAACCGACCTCTGTCTCGATCTGAAGCTCAAGTATCCGGTAAGTCTGGTTGATTGCCAATATCGTCTTGTACATCTAACATCTTTCAGGACCGTCCGTAAGTCTCAAATTGCACGGTTGGACTTCTGATTTTGGTCACAGCTAAATGGGAACAAAGGGCCATCGGCATGGGTGGGCCCTGCAGTTAGTAAATTGATGAAACAGCGACTTTCGTTACTAACATCCTAAAGAACACTGCGAGAAAGACTGGAAAGATCCAACGCTTGAAGACAAAAGCGACTTCCGTGATGATGACTCCTTCGCATCACTTGAGAACCGGGCTGCCCATTCAAGAAAAAGCAGACATGATACCCGTCATAACCAGGACGACAAATCTGAGCGCTCCACAGACACCTACTCGACTCGTCATCAAATCTCACGCCCAAGCCGCACCCAAAAACACAGCCTAGATTACAGTTCCGACAGCGAACCTTCCTCCGATTCGAGTGGTGGGGGTGTATCCTTACGCTCTCGCGACAAAAGCACACAAACCGAAAGACAAGCCTTGGTCCCATCCGAACGCAAGAGCCATGCAGCCGGCTCGAGCGAGGTTTTAGAATCATCATCTAGACGAAGCCGCCGCGGAGAAGTAGGACGTGGAGTGAGATATGTGGAGAAGAAGGGTCGTTCGTCGAGAAGTTGACGGTGTTTATCTTCAGGATGGCATGGTGTGATGGAATTCCTCATGTTGAGGAAAGGTATGGTTTTATGGAGAATGGCTTTTCCATGTGTGGAACTTTGTCTAGGCTTGGAAATATGCATGCATGCGAAGATCGATCTTGAAGCCGCGATCGGTGGCGAGGGTGGTTGAGATAGATGCACAGATAATTCTTGATTTGGAGTCAGGATCTCTGCGTCATATCTGTGAATAGAAGCAAGAAGCAATAATACCGGGCTATTGATGACGAACGAAACTCGACACACACGAGACCCAATCGCATTCTGTAGGTGTCAACGCCAAATGACCAAAACACATCCCTTGAACAGCTATTGAACATATGAAACTCACGTCCGTACTGTTGTACCATGTCCCAAAGCCTTCGTAGTACAGTCCACCCCAAACAAAGCACGAAACGTCTCAGCCGCCAGATCTATTCTAGCACCGATAAAAAGGTACAAAATGTCTCTTCGTCCTCACGTCCCCGCCTCTTTTTCATAAGAACCAAATCCTCCATTACGATATCGAAACACTTCGTCAATCCAACTAATACGCACCCCGTCCTCCCTAAGCCACCACTATTCCCCACCAAACCATCCAAAGCGTCCCCTATACCACCACGCTCACGCCCACGCTCATTTCTCCTTCCCCTCCCCCATTTCCCAAAAAATATGTTTCCTAGAAACCACCCTCCTCGAATGCGGCCACATCGATCACATCACAAAACTCCCCTGCGCGGAACCGGAAGAAGATGGATCGTGTGAGGTAGAGACGCTTGTGAGTGACCTTCCCCTCTGGCTGCATTCGATCGAAGGGGTTCTGATTCTGAGTCTGGTTGGTGGTAGAATGAGGAGAAGCATCCGGGGAGATGTGGTAAGTTGCGTTTTCTCTTTTGCGAGGGGGGAAGAGGGAGGGGGAAAGGGGAATGGGTGATGGGTTTTGGGTTGGTTTTGGGTTGGGAGCTGATGCTGATGTTTGGGTAGAGAAGTGTAAGCGGGATTTTGAGGAGAAGGTGGAGAGAGAGAGGAGGGAGAGGGAGGAGAGGGCGAAGGAGAGGGAGGGGGAGGAGAAGAAGTCGGTGAGGTGGGCGGTTTGAGGTGTGGCGTTTTCTGGATTTGGGGGATTGTTAGTGGAGATTTCAGGAAGTTTTGGGTTAGGTTGATTGGTTTTTAGGAGGAGAGGAGATGGATGGATGGGTGTGTGATTTGTTGACGAATACTTGGGAGCGGGTGTCTGGGATTATAGGGTGGATATTTGGGAAGGATTTAGGTGAAGAGGGAACTTGGATAAGAACTTCCTTACCTTTCATTGCTTTCAAAGTCTTCTCGTGCTTTGAGGCGTGGCTGCTGAAGGTGAGTTACAATGACTTCGTTCAACGTCCTGTAGTAAATGCGAATGCGACGGTTTTGACGAGGGAGTGGACTGTTAGTAGTGCATGAGTGACTCATGGATATGATTCGGTTAATGATAAGGAGTGTTGTAGTGTATCGATTCAGGTTGTATCAATGACCTGCACCTTAGGTAGCTATAATTTCATAAAGAGTCAGCTTATCAGCACATACCGTAAGATTATGTTCTGCTTACCACGCGCCAGTCCAATGAACAAAATCTTGATACGCGTCCTATCCCTTCAAGCACCGCTCAACAGGCGCATTCGCACCAATAGCACCCACAGCATATTCTATACGTCCTTCTCGTCCCACACTTTCCAGATACACACAACTTTTCCCAAACGTCAATGCTGACTGGATGGCTGATTACCCATATCAGCTATCACTCCTGTAGCCACGTCAAGGACAGCAGAACCACTCACTACCCGAAAGCAATGGGAAGCATAGATTCATATCCCAACGATGCGGGTGAGTGGATTGCGATTCCAGTGCACTCCATGCTTTGTGAGTGCGGTCGAGAAAAAGTTTCGGCGATGAAGGAGGCGCTGGTAGAATTCGATGAGGAATCCAAAGAGGAGACGGTGACTGCCTTAGAATGTAAGCTGAGCTGATCGACGCGCGTTGTCACTGGTTCGTCCATAGCAGATTCTGCGAGACCAACTGCATTTGATGGATTGGTGCGTGCTATTTCCATCTGATGCTTTCCTGCTCCTGAGTGTAAGCGTTAGATTAGTATGTTCATGCAGCCACACTGTGCTCTGTTTCCACTCAACTGTATGCTATTTCCGCCAAATTCTTCCCTGCTTCTGAGTGTACGTGTTAGATTGGTATGTTCCTGCAGCCTGCATTGTCCCCTGTTTCCACTCAACTGCATGCTAGATCATGTCCCTAGGCCCTCGTCTGATGGATGAGTTGTAATCCGTTGGCATATTCGTCGATACCTAAAGGCCTCTGCGAGTTCTTTTGCGAGATTATAAGTGGTGTTTTAGACGCTATCAGGCCCTATTTGGTATTAGAATCATGGAATTTAACGTCGTGAATACGACATACAGGTAGGAAGCGAGGATCTCGGTGGGTAGATAGGTCATCCTGAGTAGATAATTACTCTGTGTTGGAGTATATATTGAGTAAGGTGATATGCTATTAGTTACGCGTTTGGTTGGTGTCGTGTCCCATTTCTCGGCTATTCTAAGTGTTATGTTTACCTCCCGAGAAACGTCCTACTGGAAGAAACAACACTTCCTACACATCTTAGCGTATGTATGATATCCACCCTTAGGGACTGCGACCCAAAAGCTTACCGTTTGAGTTAGCATCCAGCATAATTCGATCCCTTATCCACGAAGAATCCTGCCCTCACGCGTCAGTATTACCACTGCTCTAGTGTCAATATTCCAGAAGCCATATCTCACTATCCTCTACCTTACCAGCAACCACCATAACAACAGCAGCAAATGCCGTATATTTACTGGCAGCCAAGTCCCGGAGGCGGCGTTGCGAGCGGCGTGGTTACATATTACACCCAAGATAACGACGGATGGTGCCTTTTAGTGCAGATGGAGGACAACCCTCAACTCACGTTTGAGATAAGGGAGCCCGCAGCGACAATAATGATTAATCAGACGACCCCTGAGAATCGCGACCCAGTGAGGATCCAATTCTTCTATGAAACACGAGGATTGGACTGCTGGATCTTCTCGGTTCGGGTCCTGGAGCTACACGAAGTGGCACACCGCATTGGCTTAGAGGCCAGCGAGAGTGATGAGGATCGAGCAACTTGAACTTACACGGACTGTTGTGTTTGTGAGAGATCCATTGTAGCAGCGAGGGCTTGTCCTGTCCAGGAACCTGAATCACCAATGTACCAGCAATGGTTGGAGCGCAGCAATGTGCTGTGGGCAGTCAATTTCATGCAGAGGGTGATGTGAGAGACTTGAGTGGGAATGTATTTGTAAAAACCGAAGCCATGGCCTCATGCTATTCTCCACGCATATCAATTGGCATAACGAGTAGATTGTTATTGCTATCAAGATTAGTAGCACCGTACCATCGAGAGATAGGTCTTTATGCCCTTGATATCCCTGTATAAGTCCTTATAGTCACGGTGATTCTTGCAGTCCTTTCCCCATCCCTGTTAATCTCGCGCAATCCAAATTAAAGTCGTCTCAAAGATCGTTTAATCATAGCAATAGCTTCCTGATCTACCGTTTGGTAGGCATGGATATCGAGAGCGAAGTACGCGTGGCCGTGGTACTTCTCCGTCGCAGGGAAGACTTTTGTGGCGCAAGCCTGTCTTGGCACGCTAACGGAGAAGATCTACGTGTGGCGCAACCTTAAATTTTGCTCTATCTCGACTCTCTGTTCTGCTTGTTCTCTGTGAAAGGATCGGAGAATGCGATTGTCAGCCTCATGGAGGTTATGAATATCCGGTCAAGGTATAGTGGGAAGCTAGGAAAGCGTGTATACGCTTAGCTCTACTCGCATGAGATCAGAGCAATTGACCCCTAATGATCAATGATTCAAGCTATGAAAATACCCCCCAATCGTCCCCTCATCTCTGCATATTTGATATCAAAGCAAGATCCCTCTGCAGCTATCCTAAGACTTGTTAGCATTTGGAGCTGCTTGAATTGGACTAAGATTGAGATAAGATATATATGCTTACATATAGACTCATTGTTCGACGCAATAGCACTCCTAGTAGGCTTGAGACATCATCTTCATATCGCTCCAAGACTACACTCCGTCACATTCTCATTCCCATTATTGGCTATCTACACAGCGCTGAAGAGACCACACAACTTGGCTACCATGAGGTATGGTACTCGTCAGACATGCAGCAGCACCCCCTGCACGGCCTGATGCAAGCCAGACACCGATAGCAGGGGTGTTTCCTTGCTCTTCTCTCTGACGAGAGGTACAGAGAGATTTACGGCCTCTTATCATCTCTGAGCTTACTCTTGGGTGCTGCTGGATCAAGTCATCATCCGAGTATCTCTCTAACTGTAGCGTCAATCAATGTCGAAGGCTTAGGACAACCATCAGCTCAAAGTTCAGGAGTATCCCCACAGTCAATCGCTGTTCTTTCGGCAGGTTAGCTACTGTCATGCTTGTGGCCTTAGCGCATGGACTTACTGCTAATACGCAACCAGAAGAGCAATGTAGGATTGAATTTGGCTGCGACTTCACCGTATTTCCAAGAGGGTGTTATTGGCTGATTGCCTGATAAGTCGCTGCAATCGAGTCGCTTGTGCTCTGACCTGTGGTAGGACGAATCTCAGGATTCTTGGCACTTCATGTGCGGGCGACTGAGTGGTGTGTATAACATCCGGCAGTAAGTGTTGAAGAGCGTGACGACTTCAGATGATGAGGGAGATCCAAGCTGATAGGTGCCAGGAACTATCGGATCCAAACATGAGACCATGACCGGTAGGAGTCTAGAAACCAAGAACAAGTGATGTCAGTCAAGAGAGCTGCTACAACTGAGAGGGAAGAGACGTAGCGGTCAGAAGCCAGAGACTGGACATGTCGTAACAGTGAGCTTAACAAGCTGCTGTGGTGCTTGCTGTTTCACTTTGTAAGTCTTCAACCAGTGTCGAAGTCCAACTGTTGGCCTCAGACACACATGAGAAGAAGATGCCAAGTTCCAGGAGAAAGGCGAAGACTTGTGGGCCAGCTTGGTAGAGCTGACTAGTTCAACGCCTTACCTATTTGAATTTATCTGAAATGGACTGTCGTGTCTCCCAAGCGTGAAAGCGTTACCAAAGTAGGTTTAGGGGTGTTTCATATGACAAATTGCATCACGTAGCTATCTAAGCGTGGAGACCATACTAGACTAGGTTTAGGCTGAGATGAGTAGAATTCATCCATGAGTCTCTACATAAACGGTACTCCTTCCCCAGGTCCTTCCTAACATGTACGCATCCTCTACTACGTCATAGCTATCTTTGACACCTTTCCTACTAAGAACAGCGCTGTTTTTGTCCCTTCCTGCCTCTGTTCTCATTCCTCCTACCATATATCGGACGAAAAGATCATCGAAAATGTTGTTAATACTCCCAACATCACCGCGTGCTCCGCCACCCCTCCCAGCTCACCAGAGCCACGACACGCACCCTCCCCTCCTACCGCTCCCCTGCCATTTCTTCAATATGGGCTTCGCCCCCACGTACGAAGGACTACAGATAGATCTCAGGAATGAGATAGGTACGTTCACTGCTTGTGAACCGGCTTTCCAAATGCTAATATCAACTATCAGACAGAATGTACGCCAACGATACAGTCGACGAGACATTTCAACTACTAGAGGTAAACATCCCGTCTCCAGCTCATATTCCTCACGACTAACAAGTTCCAGCAAGCCGGTAGCTGGGTGTGCTGCGAGTGGTGCGTCAACGAGTATGAGCTGGGCGCTACTTGCAGTAGAGTCAGTGAAGAGATAGCGCTGGAGAACGCAACGGACAACCGCATCGACTCGTGGGTGGCTTGGGTGTGCGGGCTCATGGAATACTTGAGTTTTAAATGCAAAAATTGTGGACACAGATGAGAGGAGATGGGCGCCACGTATGTGGCAAGGATGGGATTCGCCGCGCTGTCGTTAGCTTTGTTGTGTAACTTTATATCAGAAAGACGACCTTTTTCCTGCGTGGAAAGGTAGATGAGTATACATTCGTGCGGTTCACATGTGCTTGATATGGTGACCTACCAGGCTATATGAGTCAACTTGTGACTATTCGAGCTAATGAAAGACTATCTCCACTAATCAGGGATGGCAAGAACGCCCATAACCAAGCCATACTCATGTTTTAAGAGGAGAGCACGATGACAAAGCGTTGCTACAACTGGTGTAGCAGACCCATCTCTCACTCCGGAAGGATTACTACAGCATCGTGTTTCTCTGTCGAACGATTTTTACAACGCCATTCTTCGCTCCTGAACAATTATCATACCGTCTTCCCTACTCCCAGAGGATCGTTTATAATTCAATCCCACTCGCTACCAACCTATTTCCGTATACAAGCATTGATCTAGCTGGGAAACGGTGTCCTTTAACGCTGTTGAGGTAGGCATTAAACGAGTCTCTTTGCTCGGCGACTAAGCATTATTACACTGGACACGCTAAGCTTCGAGGATACAAGATACAGTCCTCAGGTCTCAAAGGGAAAGAACCATGTGTGGCTGCTGATAGTGGTGGCGTAGCATCGCCATTAATCGTTCCCAAAGGATCGTTGTATCACTATCCCTGCGGCTTACATACGCTGAATGTGGTGATCTACAGAGTGTACGAGCTGGTTAACGACTCTATGCCGGTGAATGGGAATTTCTGTCGAAGATCGGACGGAGGGAACGCTCCTGACGACTATTCACATGCATCAAGGGTTAAAATCGATAGCAACGATCCAAGCAACATCTTGCCTCCTCGCCCCTTTTCGCTCCCCACAATCCATTACACATACCATTTACACTCTCCTCCGTTGTATACATCTACAACGGGACTAATGAAGCAGAATGCAACCCCTTTTACTCTTAGATACCATTGAAAAGCCTAGCATGACTGCTTTATTAATAGGACCTTGGCTGTCAAGTGACCGAGTCAATCTTGGATCACTCTTCTCACGATTCCTTAAACTTCCTTCCTACTCGAAAGCATTCGTACCCCGATTCTCTCTCACTAACATTCCAACCCCTAGTCCTGGAATCCTCTAATCCTTCAAGCAAGCTTGCCGCTTCCACCTTCTCCCAAAGTCCAATTGCCCAGTCGTGAATGCAGTCGTGGTAGTGTGAGAAGGATAGGAGTTAAAGCGGTAGATGCCTTTTCTTGTACAAAAAGATCCCTAAGCTTTTTACGCTTCTGCATCCTGATCGTAAAGCGCCATCTGTAGAACAAAACAATCCTTGCCTTCCTCCCACTCTTTCTCTTGGCAATGAGTACTGCCCTGAGTTTGTGGATGTTGTATCGCGTCCGGAAGAAGATGGTTCGAGCGTGGATCTTCGCTTTCGAATAAGGGAGGGAAGGTGGTGACTCGTCCGAACGTTTCGAGCTTGATGTAAGGCGCTGGCTTAGACATTTGTAGACTTGACAGCAGATTCTCGAACATGTGAGCGATTCGATTGGTCGAAGAGAAAAGGTGACTCGGCTTTGTTAAGGCTCGACTCGTTGTTGTAGACGCTAGCGTTGTTTAGACAAAGCCGAGAAATTCTGCTTGTTCTAAAGGGTGGTGATAATCGTTTGACGTATGTTTGAGATTGGTGTTGTTCTGGTATTAGCAATTATTGCTATCCTCAAGCCCCCTTGACTAGAATCATCGGAAGAGTGTTTATTACTTATAACTCTTCTGATTCAAGACTTCTGCGTAACAACCCAGTTGATGTTACACTTAGTCTGATATAAACCAACTTATCGAGGATTACAAGCACTTTATGTATCACTCACGACGTTAAGAGTCTAATTGTCTGCCTTCAGCGAGTATGTAGTGTTTCCCAACGAGCTTGAGCCGATTTCACAAGACCTTGCCATGGACATATCAAAAGAGACAAAACAATTCCATTCGCTCGTATCAAGCTAGGAGATGCCACCTTTGAGGCCTAATGCCGCTGCGATAAGTAAAGAAGCATAACAATGATAGACGAAAGACAGTATCAAACACCCCAACAACCCTCTTGCTTTGCCATGACACATCCTCCGCCCCCGCCACTGCTCTGCCATGACACATCCCCCCGCGGCCACTCCTCTGCCATGACGCAGCCGGGGCCCCCGCCACTGCTCTGCCATGACGCAGCCCGGGCCCCCGCCACTGCTCTGCCATAACGCATCCCGGGGCCCCCCACCCCTTCTGCCATGACGCAGCCCGGGCCCCCCCCCCTTCCGCCTTAACACACTCCCCTTAGGGATTCGAACCCTTATTCCGCCCCTCCTTGGGCTCAACAACGCTCTCACCCAAGGCAAACCTCACCCTCTTAACCTTCTTCAGCACCCCTTTTGGCGCAGGCGGCGCCACAATTGGTTCCACTCTTGGTGGTGGAGGCGGAGGCGCAGGCAACTCTGCTGGCGGTGGTGGTGGTGGTGGTAGTGATGGTGATGGTGGTGGTGGTGGTGGTAATGGTGATGGTGGTGGTGGCGGCGGTGGTGCTGGTACCCGTTTGGGTCTGAAGGGGTAGATGATATCGAGGACCGCCTCCCTCCTCTGTCTCGCTGCTGGGGTCAAGACCCGCCGCTCTCGTTCTTGCTCTAGGAGCTTTCGAGGGGCTAAAAAATATAGAAAATTGACGAGGGCTGCTTGCTTCTCTCGAGCAAGCTCGTTGTTGGCGGTGGTGGCGGTGGTGAAGGGAGACATTGTATGGGTGCTGTAAAAAGGATGTAGAGAGGTGGTAGTTGCGTGTGTAAGGGGTCTGTAGACTATGTCTAAGTTGTCGGTTGGAAGGGAAAGACGTGTTACAACGAGCGAGACAAGGGCAAAATTGGTGATCGTGTGCGTGAATGCAATGTTTAGGCGAGTAGGAGCTAGTCAGGATTGGGGCATGGGGGTCTGTTTCATGGTATGCTAGTGCAGTAATGAGATATCAATGGTACGAGGCAGAGCACCCACTGGCACCGAATTCACTTGCGTCCGCGCGTTGTTTTCTCCCCAACCTACCTTCGATGAGGCCGTAGCGCGTAGAAAAGAGTGTTGCAGCAGTGACATACCACGAGGATGATAAACATTGCATCCAGCGAAGCCCAAAAAGGCTTCGTTAGGATTTCGATATTCATTCCGTGTGCCACCAATCCTGTCACGCGTGACTGAACAGCACCTAAAGATCTTGACTGTCATTACAGAAGCCACCCAACAGCCTTTAGCCAATAGCAAGCAAGGGGTGGAGTGTCAGCAACGAGTGACAGACGAGATGCAAGAAAAATACCCTTATCTTCTTTGGACTTGGCCATCACTGGTCTGTGTACTACCTTCGGCTTCCTAATCCAGCACTGGTCCGATACGAGGCAATCGGTTGTGGTGAAGCTTCTTTCGTGACACGTCCTCGAGCGGGGTACAGTGTCAGCTTCGCTGATACGGTGACACCCAGGTGTATTACGCACTCAAGGAGATTTAGCGGCATTCTAGAGCTTAAAAGCTGTCTTTCCCAGCTCGAAACTTTCAACTTTCTTCTTTCTCTCGCGTCGAAAGAATAAGCATAGTCTTCGCATTGATGATCTGCTAGAGTTAGTGCTTTGTTGATGATCATCAATCAACAAAGCCAACAGCTTGAACCATCAACAATCCCAATATTTGACCCTACCTCCATGATTGAGGTTCGTTTTATAAGACGTTTGTTGGTGTCGAGTCTTCAACACAGCAAGCAGCGCAGCCGAGTGCTGAGCATATTTTGGTGGTGATCTTGACGATCACGTTCACCGCTGCCGGCTAACAGCCAAGGTACCACACAGCCCCGTTGTCCCTTACCTTTCTATCCCCCTACCTTTATACCATTCATTGGACTTGACTCGATCTCTTAGACTGACGATCTGTGTCTCTTAGCTCGATGTCTTTGCCTTGCACAATCTCGTTGACCTCTTAACATCATCCATCTTCAACACACCACACACCCTTCAAGAAGGCTCAACAATCAGCATCTCTACCCTCCTGAGAAACGATACTCTCCGCCTTCAAGCATTTGACTGCCTCCCAGCTCAATATCCTTACTTTGCTCAAATTCGTCAAGCTTGCCGTACTCTTCGTCACTCAGCCATTGTCACATCGGTTCTCAGAGCTCATTACTCGGCATCTCTTGTCATGGTTTGAAGCGACATACCTGAAAGCGACGACAAGCGACTTCGACTTAGAGCAACTTCTCGCTTTCTTTTGGCATGAAACACGATCACATCTCCAATGCACTATGTGCTTGGCCCAACGATAACCATCAATTGTAAGTATTCTCAATGACCATGTATGACCATGCCGACTAACGACTCGATCTCCAAATAGCCAACCTCGACAGTGTAACGAGAGCTTTCGCCACGAGCGGCCTGGTACCGCTGCTTTGACGAAAAAGCTTGCGCGCTCACTCCTACGAAGCCGTACTCTTTTGAAGAATTCATATGTCGCCTTATCCTATCGGGATATTATGCTTCGCAGTCTCTAGGCGTCGATAAGTCTTACCACGACCACACCTCTTCCGAAACCCCCTGTCGCACTTGGTAGTAAGCTTCCACGAGCAAAATATCCGCTTCTTGTATAGCATGAGTTGCTAACCAGCTTTCAGACACAATCTATCTCCCATCATCCTATACCGAGCTTTCAGCTGTCAACTCATCTCTTCGCCGTACCTTGTTGGAACGGTCTTCAGTTCCTATACCTGTGCTTTGATCATTCATTGCAAACCCTGCGCATCGACTTCCTCCTGGAGCACTAGTCTCCCTCTTTCCAACCCACAGAGTTCATTCGTACACAAAAACACATATAACATATCGACCACAGCGCAGCTGGCTCACCTGGTATTTGCGGTCTTCGTTAGGACGGGCGTCGATAGTCCAACATTCAGAGTGCAATGGTCGAGGGTCGGTCTCAAAAGTCCCTGCCGACTTTTGGTGGGGAGGCGAGGGAACCGCGGAAGAGTCTTCTTCATCAACCCTCGGGTGGTCGTAAACCTGGCGCAGCGGCTCGTCTTGCTCCGGCAGTGGTGGGCATGCCTTCCTACCGAATCTTTTGGGCGCATCTCGAAGATCAAGCCAATGAGGCTGCCGAAAGGTGCCTCGGAGTAAAGTGTACCTCCACGAAAGGAGGCGCAGATCATTGAACGGAGATAGCTGCCTCGCCTTGCCATGGGTGGATCACCCAAATCAATACCGCCGTGACTCAGCTCTCTCCCAACGCCAATGAAGGAGGGCGGCGTTAAGAGTTACCCAAGTCAATACCGCCGTGACTCAGCTCTCTCCTAATGCCAATGAAGGAGGGTGGCGTTAAGAATTACCCAAATCAATACCGCCGTGACTCAGCTCTCTCCTAACGCCAGTGAAGGGGGTGGAGAAGGAGAACATTAGCATTGCATAATGGGTTTAGTCGAGGAAGCATTCATCTAGAACAAACAATGAAAGAAGTTCTTCCCTTTAATGTCGATTCTACCCGGGTTCTGAGTAGGATCTTCATAGGCTTCTTTGGGGGTCATTGTCAGCTGCGGTGTATGTTGGTGCTCGAAGCTGACGACCGTCTTCCCTTTGCGTCAGCTGACAGCATAGCAGGTGCTTGATCCTGGATACTACCAAATGGCAGTCGCGAGTACCACGTCTCACATCGTAAAGAATTTGGCTTCGTTCTGAGCAAGACTCAAGTGCTCGTGATTATTGATCGTCTGCTCTACCGCAAGTCAGTATCCTCAGTCGCGCTGGCATTCCCATGTGAGATTAGCTAACAGCAGATCAGATCAATTCCTTCGACTCGCGGCCAGCGATTGCTACATCCCACAGCTTGGGGACATCAGCCAACACCCCTCAATATATACAACACCCGCAGCACCTAACTCGCCAAAAAAATTCTCCACTTTCGTGTCTCCATTTCAGGAGGCTTCAGCGCATGCCAATCAAATGTTGGGGACGAGCTCAGAACTCCTTGGAATGGCATTGGCCTTCCCTCTATATATATATATATATATTTGCAAATTTTGCCTTTCGCGACGAGCCATTCGGTATCTCGCATAATGACACGGCTGTCGTCAGATTCTTGTCGGCCTGGCTCCAATGGTAAGCAGAGATGTACCTCAATAGCAGTGCTGTATTGACAGTGACCAAGATTCGAGAAGCGCCTGAGATCGAAGAAAACGACTCGATTGCGTCTCTGCTTCGATGGGCGCCAATTGGAGTCGAGCAGCATCGATGACACCTCTCCGGCGAGGATCTTCAGGATCAAGCACAGTCTCGGGCTTCGGAGGGTTGCGGACTATGAAGATAATTTTGCAACGCCTGATATTCTCATGGCAAGCGCCCTTCGAATGAATCGACCAGTAGCTACCACTCTTGGATGCAAGCAAGCCGCAAGCCAGGGCAATATCGTGTCGTTGCTGCCGACGGTGCGTCCCTGGCCTTTCCTGGAGCAGAGCAGCGCACGCGTGTCGTTGCTGCTGACGCTCCGTTCCTGGCCCTTGCTGGAAGCAAAGATTTAGATCGTCGCCGATGTCACGGAGCACATCAACAAGGACGGGCACAGAGATGCCCAATCGTGTCGTTGCTGCTGACGCTCCGTTCCTGGCCCTTGCCGGAGGTATCTACCGACGCTCCGATCTTGGTATCTGAAGATGATGTTCTGATTCCAAAGGATGAATGACATATAGATTGACGACGATGATCATAAGTATATAATTTTCGCAGCCACTGTTTCGATTTTCTGGTACCGAGCCTGATATCCATTTGGTTTGATATGTCCGTATCCGTGTTGGACATGCTCGATCTTCACTCGAAAATTAACACAAGGTGAGTCACTCGCTCAAGGTCTGAAAAGGAGATGCTAACATTCCCAGATCTCGTTCATTGACGAGTCCAAAAAGCGAGACTGTCTGTTTGATCTCGTCTTTTTCTCTATGCAATTGGCTGATATGGCTCGCGCTTATGACTGCGAAGTCATTTGATGTCAATGACTCTTCTGGATCACAATCTTCACTCTCTACTCTTCAAAGCCCAATGCCAAAATAAGGCCAATTCCTCACTTCTACATCAACGAGCAAGTCATTGGAATCTGGGACGAAGGGTCTAATACAGGGATAGCTTCTCCCGCCCATGATGGGCTTCCGACGTACCAAGATTCATATACGCATTGAAGAGGTCAATGACCATACCGAGACGGAGTCCAGGTTTGACGTAACAGTGGAGCCTGAGTTGGAGAACAATGGGTTTCGTTGACAGAGATGAAGAAGTCAAAGTCGAAGGAGGCTTTTGTCCGCAGATGCAGCGTCATGCAAGATAAAGGGATATATGAGATGGGATCCGCTGGTAACCAAGACCTTGCTAGTGTGGTCATACCTCAAAGCAGAAGAGCAGAGCTCTATCTCGACCGTATATTGGTGAAGGAAAGGTAAGCCTAAAGCACAGAGGCACCGTTATTCCAAAAGCTAAAGACAACAGGGGCGATGGTATGCCAAAGTGCCGCAGCGTGGATCTCGATAAGAACCGTGGTGCTGGTAAGTGTGGCTCCCTGCAACTGGCATTAATGTAATCTGATCACTGACATATGTGACTGCAGGTTGTGTTATATGGAAGCCCACAAGCTCGCAAATAGGTGTCGATACACAGTCTGGAGTTCGATTTGAGGCTGGATTGACTCTTTTGCTCCAAGTTCCGTTTCGTACAAACGACACCAACTTATAACATGGACAGGCAACATGAAGCCTCACAGGCCCCTAGCATCGACTCCTACAAAATGATCAGATCATTATGTAATCTTGTGGACTTCTATTACGAGGAGACTAGCACCTTGGGCTATGTTTCAAGAGGAATATGAGATATAGGGGCTACAGTGTTGGAGATGGGCACATGGGGTCGCCGCCATAGCCTTTTGCGGAGAAAGGGTTGAGCCCTAGCCGCCGCTTTAACGAAAGCTTACTCCAACGTCACTATTACAATCACAGAGATCTTACCATCCTCTCCGTGATGCCACTGGGGTCAAAGCGTGAATATGTGATATGTGGTTATGATGCGGAACGTTGATCTTTGCACCGCTCTCCCACGAATTTTTGGCCGCATGCGGCACAAGCTATTACAGCCTGTTCTCAGATCATTCATTGAACTGTAATACTCCATCCAATGCCATCCGCCAGTATTGACCCAATTTACGTCGTTAGATGCATGAGAGATCCGATCCCGACGTATGTAATAAATTGAGGGGTTGGGATTTGAGTGTTAAAGCCCGACCTAACGTACAGCTCAAGACGGTGATTGCATTTACCTACATTCTAGGTCGATATCATCTCCATGTACACTCATTGCTACTACCTAAGACCTAGAAGAGTAATACAGTGCCCCCTAAAGATGTTGATATTCGGTGTCTTGTTCTAAGGAGGCTCCAATGTAGGTTCGTGAGAGGTAGATTACAGGTCTGAACTACAAGCAGCGCGCAGTGTTGATGGACCTATTGATTGCGTACCAGGCTTTGCATAGTATCATTCGAACCAGCTCATAGCTGTATTACTATCGCTGCATTGCAGCATATCCGCGCGTAAACTGAATACAGGAAAAAAAAAACATAACAAGGCTACTTCGAGTCAGTATATGCTATTCGCAGGGCCTTGGGATGGTTGCACTGTACCTACAAAAAAGAGAAAATCACTGAATACAGGAAGAAAAAAAACAAGACAAGGCTACACAAAGTTAGTATATGCTATTCGCAACGCCTTGGGATGGTCGGACTGTACCTACAAAAATGACAAGGTCCTCTTGATAGTGCAGAGGGAGCGGCGTCTGCCCCAGCTTTCGCTGTCGTTCGATTCTCAATCTCACTCCTCCGCCACCTTCTCGTCGCTCGGTTCCCCCTCCACGATGCCTGCAGTACCAGCTGCGACTTCTCTCAATATCCCCTCAACTTTCTCGTGACGATCGTCCAATCTCGAGAGGATCTTCCACCCCTTCTGGACTTTGATTGGCCCTGCGGCCTCCTTGGGCTCTTCCTCTACCTCCTCCTCTACTCTCACTTCGCCAGGCTCAGTGCCAATAGGCGTTGCCTCCTCCCCAACCGCCAGCCCACCAAGTTGCTCTGCCAAATCCTCAATTTCGCCTCTCGGCCGCGGATCCTCGTCCTCGAACAGGTCGTACCCATACCATCCCATCCGTTTGGCCGTCCGGAGCGCATGCAATACTCCACCTCGCCACCTATCCGTCTTGCTCTCGCCCAGACTCCATATCGTATGCTTAACGGCCTCTTTCAGCCCCCCGTGTCCCTCCTCTTTGGCGGCGAGCCATTCCTGGATAGTGGCCACGTCCGACGGGCGAATATAGCGCTGATCGGGGTAATTATGGCGCAGCACCGCACAAATGTCGTACGCATCCATCTCATCCGTCATGATATATGTTATGAAAGCGACATCATCTAGTATCGCACGGATCCAATGACTAATTGCTACTGGTGTAATTGGCGCCATTTTTCTATTGTATATGTGGGGAATAGTGCGTCAATATGATCTGGTATGAGGAGATTGGGGAGAATATAACAGCTACTACGCGTATCTTTATTATATCTAGCTCTACACGCGTTTACTATAAGATACTTACGGTAATAAACTAGTAAATAAAGACAAATATCCTACTTAATTTATATACTTTTAGAGGTATTTAAGTCTATAATATAGTATATAATTACCTATAATTAATATTCCTTATATATTATTAGATACTTATAATTATAGTATAGTAAATAAAGACTTATATCTACCTTTACTTATATATTCTAATAGTAATTAAAAATATATATAAGTAGGAAGTAACTTATATCTAATTCTCTTTATATAAATTAGAGATATATATAAGTATTATCTAGTAAATAAAGGTATATATCTCCCTTTACTTATATATTCTACTAAGTACTAATAATTATATATTAGTATATAATAACTAATATATAACTTAATTTATATAAATAGAGATAATTATAATTATATACTAGTAAGAAATAATTTATATCTAACTCTATTAATATAAATTAGAGATACTATAATTATAATCTAGTAAATAAAGAAGTATATCTACCTTTACTTATATATTCTACTTAATACTTAAGGATATATACTAGTAGAGAAAAACTTATATTTAACTTTATTTATATAGATAAGAACTCCTTATATTTATAAGATAGTATATAAATCTATAAAAAGAGCCTTACTAATATATCTTAAAAGACTCTTATATTTATAAATTAGTAGATAAAGATATAGATCTAATTTATATACTATATTAATTAGATTATTATAATTATAAAATAGTTATTAAATCTTTATTTTTAACTTAGTTTATATATCTTATAAAAGAAATATAACTTAAAGATTCTAATAAGATAGATATACTCTACGTATTTTATTCTTTAAGAGATTAATACTATAATATATTAAGTTATAAAAACGTAAAAATAGTAGTCTTTATCCTATATTAATCTTGTCTTCTTTAACCTATATCTTATATCTACCTATTACTCTTCTCCCTATCAACCTAACTATTAAGAAAGCAGAATTTCTAGCATACGCTTTCTTACGCTTAGCGACGACACAACTATCCGATCGCTACTCCAAGCAGACGCAGCAATCTCAATCCACCAAGTACAATGTCTCGAACCCGTCTTTTCTTGCAGTCCCCACGACCATAACGGTCGATATCAGCGCAGGGCACCCCCTACCTCTTTACCTTATTCCTCGACATACATGTCTCAAGCCCGTCCCTTCTTGCAGTCCTCACAACTATAAGGATCGATATCAGCGCATGGTTTCCTTCCCTCTCCACCTTCCCTCGACAATCCTCCAGCCTCAACGCCGGAATGGAACAATGCACGCAGGCGTTTCAGAGCTGTCTACTCGCTATCGATCACGAAAATTGGCATCAGTGACGTTTCTCGGCCGGTAAACTCGACTTTCATGACAGGATTAGTCCTGCAATTGTCTGATTTCAAGGGTTTGGAGCATGAGAGCAAGCGTTTGGAATGGATGGGGGATTGTGAAAGTGTATGAAGTATTGTTACCCTTAGTGCAGACTCATGGCGCAAACGGCGAGGACGCGGCGCTCTTTGCAAATCCAAGGGAAGATGATAGTGGCGGGTTTCGAGATTTCTCTCCAGAGAATTGCTATACTGAGCCTCCAAGACTGCTTCATTGAATGGAGAAATGCATGCTGGTTTAATGTCAGTTACACAAATGCATGAGGAGTGGGATGCGGATCCCGCAATGGTAGCGACGACCTGAGATAGAAGGAGATAAATTCATCTGTGATAAGAATCATTGTCGAAGAAGACGGCGCAGTTGTTGACAGCAGCGTATACAGTTGGCATTTATCGTGTATGCATCATAATTGCCTCCTACCAAATGAGAAGATTGGTCTGCCAGAATCGATGAATTGCCATATTCTTCCATACCAGACAGCGTCCACTCCTTTCACTCTCCAGCTTGGCCAACCATCGTGGCTTCATCAAACGTTTCATGCCGCTCCACGCTTCCCTAAACCCATTCCACAAATAGAGGTACTTTTCAAGCCCCTTCTTCTTCAACTCCATACAGCAGTACACTCTATCATCTCAATCCTGGACTGGCTTCATCTACTTCATGAATCCGCTAGAAATTCTTATAACCCCATATCCACAGACCCAGGTACTTGTCAAGCGAATTCCTTCTTCAATTCGACATACTCCCCCGTCCCAATCCTCGATCCTTCGTGTCTGAGTTCAATATTTGCTCTTCTCTGCCTGGTCCGGTGCTCCCAATATGAACGTAAACCTTTGTTGCCACGAGATGGTTGCATCACGTTGGGATTCTCAAGAGGAACGCAGACACCAATCTTGCGAGATAAACGGCGTTGATTGTTCTCCGCAGCAAGGCTACGATAGCGCCTATGGTAATCTGTAGGGAGGTTCGGCTGATAATGTCAAGATGATGAAGTTTGGAAAATTCCAGGCGCACTAGCTAGCGACAAGAACGTGTGGTACGGCATGTAGATGTAAGAGAGGTGTCGCGCCGCAAGTCTTGTCTTGAGGCTTTCGTTGAGCCAAGAATGTTTGAATAAGTAATAGTGTTGTGGACGGCTCGAGGAAGTGTTGGACAATTTGGAAAACCTGAAAGACGTTGTTTGAGCGGCATGACGCTATCGGCGGACGCAGTTGTGAACCATTTGACAATCTGCAATGGGGTGCCATTGACTCGATATGGACATTGAGTGTTGCTGTTGGATGTGGGACACATGTTGGTGAACGAGATGCTGTAAGACTATGTGCACACGTGTTCAAGATTAAGTTGTCAAGAAGGTATGGCGATGGGAGATAGATGCAGCGCCTAGCCTCGGCCATGGTGGGTTTTCCACGCGCCTTGGAGCCTGGTTTCGCTCAGAAGCTTCAATGATTCTGGACTGCTCTTCGTGCGCGACTTCGACGATAGTTTCTTCCAGCAATACGATGCGCACTCAGGCGGGCTTTGACATTCGGACTTTTTGTCTCCCAATATCGACCACCTTTGGCAATATACTGCCACATGCTCTGGAAAATCGCTGCTGGAGGGGGGACACGGCTGGGTAAGCTCGCGTTTCAAGGATGACATACCGCCACCACTGAGAAGACACTATCAAACAAAAGCAGCTTACAGGTGATATTTGTCGCGTTACCATATCGTCCTGGCTCTCACGACTGCCTTTCTCATTCGTGGGAATCCCAAATATGGAATTGAAGCGGCTGTTGGAGGAAGTGGGGATGGCCACGGGCTGTGTATTCGTTTCTGCTGACGTTCAGAAGCAAGCGACTTCGTCCAAGCCTGGTAACGTTTTTTTGCTCCATGGATTATGCAAAGCAGTCGTTCTGACCCACTCACCAAAGGTTTGATCTTGCATCCATGCTTCTTGTTACTGGCTGAATGCTAATTTATGTCCAGCTTTGCTTGACGAGCAGTGCGACCGTTGGACAAGAAGAGCTAAGCATCTGATAAGGCCAATGATCACATCGTATGCAGTCGATCTGCTCAATCTCTCGAACTTTGGCATACTCAGGAGCTCCCACCAGTGATCGCATAGTCATTACGAGTCCCTCCGCCGTGGAATCTCCCAACATTGGCAACATCAGCTTGCAGAAAGCACACACCCTTCGATCGTTAGTGGATGCTTGCTCCGCAACAAGAATCTGCGAAGAGCTTTTTGGGACTGAGCCTGCAAATTCGACAGGAAAACAAGGAAACATAGTGGGCCGAGAACATCCGATGGATAATAGGAGGAGCTATCGCAGCCCCATGTCCTGGTGCCAATGAGATCAAATCAAGAGCACCATTATGAAGCTGCCGAACCTACATATGGTCAAGAACGACGGACCTTCGGACATACGATGCTGAGCTTTCCATGGATAATGATATGTCATTCCAGCTGCTCACTATTGTAAGTCCTTGATACACCATGTTTCAAGATCTCGTTCTGAGCTGGTATCGAAGCATTATGGTACAAGGACCCTAAGAAAAATATTCGCACTAGAACGCTCCGTCTTGGGTTCAGAGACAACGGTTTGATATTCAAGATGGTTATCAAGATCCTAGCAAAGCTTGCTAGGTATGACAATCGAGAACTGCTTGGACGCATCATGTACAATCTAGTTATTCGGCGATTTCGAGGTGTTACCGCGCATCGTACCCGAGTGGCGTCCTAGATCATGCAGCTTCTCGGACTAACAGAATCTTCCCAAATAATTTCTATATTGCTGTTGATGTAAATCACGAAAAACAGACATTGAAAGCAGTTGCCCCTGAAAGCCCGCATTGACCAACCCCGGGAGGCTCTGCGGGCTTGGCGGGCTTGGACCAAGTTGCTAGGGCGGAACCGGTTTCGCATGTTGACTTGCATCGAAGTCGAGTCAAGCGCGGTGACATGACAGCTTCGCATCACTACTTCAACATCTGTTGACAACCTGATGATCCAAACACTCCTATCTCCTGCCGTCATCGAAGCATACCGTTCCTCCAGTGCCAGAGGTATTCGCATAAGGCAGCCGCGATGATTATTTCGGAGCAGGGATGGATCAAGGTGCAGGAGAAAACCTTTGCAAAGTGGTATACCATCTCGGCATTGGGGAAACAATGTATCATGTACTGATTGGCGCATCGTGAGGTAGGCTCAACGCTAAAGTGAAGCCTCGAAACGTAGCCGTCCAGGACTTGGTCACTGATCTCTCAGATGGGGTACAAGACCCCCTTTACCCGACCAAACGCAGATCGTGCAGTGACTGACTATCTCTCCATAGGTAATCCTCATACATCTCCTCGAACTCCTTGGTAATGAGTCTCTCGGTCGCTATGCCTCGAAGCCCAAGATGCGAGTTCAGCGCTTCGAGAATGTCAACGTCGCACTCGACTTTATCAAGTCTCGAGGCATACAGATGACGAACATCGGTGCGGAGGATGTGGTGGATGGGAATAGGAAGATAATACTGGGCTTGATATGGACGCTCATTCTACGCTTTACGATCAACGACATTAATGAGGAGGGTATGACGGCGAAAGAGGGGTTGCTGCTGTGGTGTCAGAGGAAGACGGCTTGCTACGAGGAGGTGGAAGTCAGAGATTTTTCGGCAAGCTGGAATGATGGTCTAGCCTTGTATGTGATGGAAGAAGAGAAGGGAAGACCTGTGCTGATGTTTTGTACAGCTGCGCATTACTCGACATTCATCGACCGGACCTGATCGATTACGAGAAGCTGGATAAGAGTGATCACCGAGGAAATATGCAGCTGGCATTTGATATTGCATCGAAAGAGATTGGCATTCCGGACTTGCTGGATGTGGAAGACGTCTGCGATGTCCCGAAGCCCGATGAACGTTCCCTCATGACATACATCGCCTACTGGTTCCACGCATTTTCCCAGATGGAGCGAGTGGAGAATGCGGGAAGAAGGGTCGAGAAATTTGTGACGAACATGCAGGGTGCTTGGGGGATGCAGAACTCGTATGAGCAACGGATGAAGGATCTACTTCGACAGATCATGGCTCAGCGGCAAAAGTGGCGGACAGCGAGTTTCACAGGCACATACGTGGACGCAAAAGAGCAGTCAACTCATTTCGCGGCCTACAAACGAAGTCAGAAGCGGAAATGGGTAGCGGAGAAGTCTGATTTGGCTGCTCTACTTGGCAATATCAAGACGAAGATGAGCACATACCGGCTGCGAGCGTACGAGCCACCAGATGATCTCAAGCTCGAGGTACTGGATACTGAATGGAGTGTACTTCTTGAGGCGGAGAGAGACCGAAGCCAGGTTATCAACGAAACCATCCGGGAGTAAGATCGCTTTTCCGATTATCCAAGATCGTGCTGACCACTCGCTGCAGCATCAAGAATGCTCTTCGGAGAACCTTTGCTGACAAGGCTAATTCCTTCGCCCACACACTCTCCACCCTCTCACTTGCCATTGCTGGCCTCTCGGGGGAGCTTTCCGACCAGCTCGCCCACGTACGTCGCCTTCACTCAAATCTACCTCCTCTCTCCGAATATCTCGCCAGCTTGGCGGATCTCTCGCAGAAATGTGACGAAGCCAATATAGAAGAGAACGACTTCACAACCTACACATACGATGAGCTGTGCTACGAGCTGGACCTCGTACGCGGCAGTGTGGTCGGCAAAATGGGCTTCTTGGAAAATCAGATGGTCGCCAGAGAGATGACAAATCTGACGCCGATACAACTAGAGGAGTTCGAGAGTGTCTTTCGGCATTTCGACAGAGACATGAGTAATACTCTTCATGAGCTGGAATTTTCGGCTGCCCTCGCAAGTCTGGGACTAGTGTATGACGAAGACGAGATGCATGAGCAGTTTGTCGACATCAGTACCGGCAAGAGCTATGTCACATTCGAGCAGTTCATCCGGTTCATGGTCTCCATAACAGAAGACCAGAACACTGCAGAGCAAGTCTTCCAGTCTTTCAGAGAAGTCGCCGATGGCAAGGTTTGTGTTTCAATTTCCCACGTCCTCCTTCCTTCCCTTCAATCCCAATCTTCCCCCACCGTCCTCATCTGACTGTCTCCTTAGCCATACGTAACCGAGCTCGACCTACGCCACTCTCTGATCCCCGACGAGCTAGTCGAAGATCTCCTCTCCAGCATGCCCTCCCACCGCGGCCCCGACTTGCAAGAAGACCGTCACCTACCCAAGTACGACTACATCAGCTTCATGGAAAAGATGACACTGGGCGAACCGGGCGATCGGGAAGAGAGGAAGGAGAATCGAGATGTGGAGAGGAGGGTTAATGGAGGGAGTCATTCGTGAGTTGTGGCATGCTGCATTTGCTGACATAGGGCTTGAGTTTATTTGAGGGTTTGGATGGAGAGGAGTTGGGAATTGTGTCTATTATTTGCATTAGCGTGCGGTTTGAGCTTTGTGCATCTGAAGCATACGCTTTGGACATTGCGTGGACTGGATAATCCTACAACCGTGGTTGGATCGTTGCGTTTCTGCATACATCAGAGTCATAGGATGTGCGCTATGAATAGGAGACGCTCACAGAGCGCTAGCATTCTTGCACAACACAATCATAATTATACCACTTCTCCTCCTTCATCTCCCAGTCTCCATAAAATTTAGTTTCCTTTGACTGACCCAACTTGACTCCAACAACTCCATCCAAGAATTCCCTCCCTCATCTCCACAAGCGAAAGTCAATACAACTTCAAAGTCAACATAAACCAATGAACCTCTCATCCCTCTCCCTCCATCCTCCCATGCTCCAGCTCGCCAAATCCCAACCCCCATCTCCATCTCCATCCCCGTCTCCACACATCCCTACCCTCCCCTCAAGTCACCCTCGAATAACCACAAACGAAGTCAAAAGGCTCCAAAGTCAATGTGCCGAATGGGAGTAGCATGGTTAATCCCCTCATCGCATAAAATTCACCATCATATCATCTGTCATCCCCCATCAGGCTTCCCTCCACCATTTGCAAACGCGCCCGCCACTTCTTCCCTGGTCCTATGGAATACGCACTATCACGACGCGTCGGATGCAGGCGAGGGGATCATGTGATAAAAGCGCGGACTGGATGGGTAGGGGAAAGGATTGGGTGGGAGTGAGGAATGAATGGTATGGAAGGGAATGACGAGGGGGTGCAGGGATGAGGATAAGGATGGCGTTTGGTATATGGCTGGGGGAACAAGTGCGTGATGGAGATGCTGTGAAGATAGCTTGAGTGAAGAGGAATGATAGGAAATTGGCTAAAGACGGTTTTTTGGGAAAAAGGTGCTACAATATCTCGAAGTGGGGATGGTGATACGTCTTCGGCTTTTCAATGTTGAGTTGGGGGAGATGGATCGAAGGAGTTTATCGCTCTGTCGCGTGCTATTTCCGTGATCTTGGATTTCTTTTCTTTGGGGGGACTGGGGTTTGGGGGGGGAGGATTGGTAATGGGTGCGAGATGTAGGACGAGATAGAGGACGAGAGAATTATTGGTATGTATGCGATTCAGAGAGAGATTTGGTATCTGCTGCAGTATGAAAGAGGGATGATTGCATTGAAATAACCGCAATGATTGTACCTTTCCAGTTGTGTAATCAACCAGAAGTTCAACATTGTACGCAATCAACATCTCCCTAGCATGATTTCTATACTCCAAACGTATCAAATTTCACGCATCGAGGCTTGACCGAATACAACAGTAATCAAAGAGGAACCAACATAATGACCGCTCCCACGTGTCCTCTCATTTCGCATGCGAGACTTCAAGAGCCTCATAGAAATCGGGATGAGGTGATTCGCAAGGCATTCTTGGATAGCTCGTGTTGAAATAATTAATTTGACAGCGGCAAGGTGAAGGACAGACAGGGGATTGATTGGCGAGCCACGTTACACGTGCGCCATTAGCGCTGAGGGCGTGGCTCCGGTTCTTCGATGTCTTCTCTAAAGCCTATGTCAGCGGGAGGTGGGGGGCGTTGACGTGTCATGAAATCAGAAATGATAAAAAGTTTGAAGATGAAGTATCGCATTTTTCTGGAGGCTTTCGGTATTTTCAATGCGCGATGTCTCGGGAATATGTTTCTCCGAGTCCGATCAACCCTTATCGTTGCTGATGTGATACACCAAGGCGCACGTACTTCAGCTTTGCTGCATGAGAAATTAGTGAAACGAAACGGCATGGAACTCCTCATATGGCGGGGAAGGCGGGAAGCGATTGCGGAGCATCTGCTTGTCTTAGACTGGAGTTTATTCTGTGACAGAGCAAGGGATCTGGGTCGTAAAGCAAGTACAGTGATATCTTCGACGTCGTGCGTATGTCAAACTTTGTGACATTTGTGACATGTTTGTCTAGATGTCAGTGTGTAATGGAAGTGGATCAACATGCGTGAAAATTGACGAGAGATCTTGATGCTAGCTGTCGTTGCAGATTGTGCCCTGTATTGACGAAAGCCTCAGACAGCTGTAAGGGGAGGTAAGTTCGCGAGAGTCGTCTGTTTTGGATTTGAAATAGGTGTGATAGGTGTAAGATGCGGGTACTTGCTTTGCAATCAAATTTGGAATGTCTACACAGATGTAGATGGAAATATTTGCCCAAAAGGAGCTCAGCTGCCATGTCAGCAAGCGGAGTTAATGTCATGAAAATGCATCTAAATGCTATACTTCTTGAACACAAGGATTCAGTGTCCTACTTTGGTACCACAGCATGTCTGCGTTGTCGCAGGAAACTTGACAAATGGTCGCCCCGAAGAGCAAGCAGGACTTGAGACTCGAGATCGTTGCCCACATCAGGCGATTCGCTGTCCGGAGTCTTCTCCTCATGGAGCTGTGGAGTATGGTTACGCGTCCTCGACAAAGTCTAGAATTTGAGTTTGCGCATACAGAAGCTTGGCATACTCTAGATTCAGATCTGGATTATGCATGACATGCCGGCGTCCGTCATGACACATGACACATTCGTTTCAGAGGCTAAAACGGGAGGATATGTCTTGTAGGGGGCTGAAGGGTCTTCCCAGGGGTAAAGCATGTGTTGTACTCAACGCTCATGTCCAGTATCGGCGAACGATGGCTCCAGATCGTGACATGGGCGCATGAGACTTCTGGGCCTTGCTGCTGCACGACTTACGAGGTCCTTGGTGTCGTTGTCTCGACCAGAATTCAACCGTTGGCTCACACTGAATACCATGGCGTTTTGAAACGACAAGAGGCGTGCGTAATCGTCAGATCAAGCCTCAGTGGCGTTGTGCCCGGACCGGCGGGTATCGTGACAAGTCTTCACTAGCCTTGGTCACTGCATCATGTGTGCTGGCGACGACAAGAGCATGCCTACGTGCGCAGACAGATTTCTGTGGGGAAAGTCATGCGGGTTTCGGGACTGATGCTCAAAGCTGGATGGCTAGCCGTGTATTTTGGATGACACTTCAAGCTTTGAAGTTGACCGCGAGCTTCTGCGAGATATGATGCGTAGCGGGATGAAGATATCCTGTGCCCGAAAGATCGAGGAAGATCCTAGATCTGTAGATCTGTTATGTGCGATGCACGATCGTTTTGGGAAGACTAGGATTGCGTGGGAGGCCCATGCATGTACAGAAGCTGAATTCGAGATCAACTTCCGCAGGCATGTGGACCGTGGGGATATTTAGTTGGCTCGAGTAATCTGGTAGAGAGTTGAAAGACTGTAAGAGGCGAAAGGTGTTGAGGTACGGAGTAGAAGCCTGAGGAACAGATAAAGGGGATTCGAGAGTATCTGTATCTTTCACTCAGCAATTGAGAGTCAGCACCAGAGCCAGAGGGACGAGAGGACGGATCACGTGTTGGTCTAAGCTTCGCAGCTTCGCTATTGCTGATTGGAAAGTTCAAAGATGCAGATGGCATGCCTGAATGTGTAATCGTGCAGAATTGCGAAGCTTTCTAATACTAGCTGATGTCATGATTGGTTGGCGCAAGCGAAGTACAACTTTTGTGCATTGGTGTTGCATTAGTTATGCATCATTGTGCACCGTCCTCCGTCGCTTCCCAATGGAAAACACGCGAGGTTCTCGCATACAAGGATTGACCAGCAACTTACCCCTGACTGTTATTGGTCGCATGTATCCCAGCATTCGCATGGTCTTGACAGTGAGATTATAATCCTCAATTCCGAAGCAAGGAAATCTCGCATTGACATTATGAAATGGCGCGGAATTAGGTGAAGGAATTCACGGAAATGGGAAATCCGTGCTGAAATGTTTGAATGTTTATGTTTAAATTTGTCAAGAATTGCGAAGAGAGCCAGCTCCTCGGCCAATCTTATCTAGACGCCTATCGGGGGCAGGCGGGGGCCGGTAGGCCCAAACCGCCCTGTCGGTAACCGGTCCCCGTCGTGACGGTCGGGTTATGCCTGTAAGATGCCTGGATGGCTAGCAGGGGAGCCATGCACCTGCTGGCGCCCTACCGATTACCCTGACTGGCCAATGCAGGTGCCCCCTTATGGGGGGATGCATCCCCAGACCGGCGTCATGCAGGTCCGCCTGCAAGGTTGAGCGTTCGTGATCTGCGACCTGGGAGAGGGGCCTCTCACATTTCTTTTGAGCCGTGGGATTTGGCGAGGATTCCGGTAGTGGGGACTGGCGATCCAAGAAGCCACCGGAAAACTGGATCCCAAAGCCTAGGATGCTCCTGGGATGCTCCTAGGATGCTGGTCCTTGTCAGTCGTGGTGATAGCCCTACGAAAAGTGAAAAGCAGTCGGTGGAGCTGCCAATGAAGAGTGGACTCCCAAGGATCGCAAGCGGTAACAGAGAGACGTCGATTCGTACCATGCTTGGGGAAGCTTCTCCACCTGCAGCCGTGGTACGGAGAGAGAGTGCGCAGAAGTGGTGAAGGCGAAGAGGGAGCTTTCTAGATCGCTCCTTCTCTGGCTCGGTGCTGGTCGACCTTGCTACTCGTCTTGCGCAAGCTACCAGCTACAACCAACCATGGGCTCCATTTGAACGCCGGAATATCTAGCTCCAATATTGCTCTCTGCCGCGGCGGCAGTACCTGACAGGTTCTCCTCCTGAAATATTGGGCCCAAACGCAGGCGGAATCCTTCAAGCACCGATCACCGTCAGGCATTCTCAATTGTCCAATCAATAGACGAGAGCTTTGTATCTCACTCGCTCACAGCAACAAGACGTAATAGAGTACTCCGTAAATTGAAGGCAATAGATAAAGGACGGCTCGTGGTGCCATTCATTCATTCGCCCAATCTTTCGCGACCTTCCAACCCAGCCTGCCACAACGCCGCAGAGAATCGCCAGACCAAACAAGTGCGATGCATTTCTGTGCCGTTAAATGTTCGACGTGAGACACGGCATTGGAGAAGCTTGACCTTCGCCAAGGACCAGCGGTCGAAGCCACTCCCGTTCTTCATCCACTGGAATCCTACGCCGTTGAGCAGAAACTCTGCATCGCAAGATCCTTCTTTATCAACATCACAATCGAACAGCGCAACCCCGCTACATCTTCCCCTGCTGTCGAGCTGGAGCATCTCTTCATTGTTTGGCCAGACACGGCTGGAATCGAGGTCCGGCTACCCTACTCCTGCTGTCGATCCGAATTACTACTACCGACTGTCAATTGACGAATCGCGTCTGTTCCAGGATTCGTCTAACAAACCCTCATATCGCGCCCCTTGCTAGCACCAATCTACAACTGCAGTAGCGGCACTAGCGACCTGACTGAACCCTGTCAAGCTCGTGGTTCTCGAAGATAGAACCACTCGTGCGCTAGACCAGACCAAAGAACCCGCAACGCCCCATATCACCTCTTTTAATTATTTCCAAACGCTCTGGAAATTTATTCGCACGTCTCAATTTCTAAAAGCTTCACTGCACGAGCCCCATCAACATACCCCGGATGTCAACGTTCACGCGGCCGTCTCAGAGACATTTTCTTCTCTGATAGGGACGTCAATTCTACCATGTTCGAATTCAAGGGAACCTCTTCGGTAGACGCATCGAATGATAGCAAGGAACGCGATTGGCGTGCAGGAGATCATTCCAATCTACAGCAGCTTGAAAGTCGGCCATTGACCACCATGCACCCTCCACAGACTTCACTACACCAACGCTCCTTAACCGAAGATACCCAACGACCTTCACTATTGCAATTACGCTCGAGAAGCTACTCTTCAATTGCAAGCCAGATCGCCTACCACGGGAGCGAGCGTCCCCCACCTCTCTCAATTAGCAGACCCACTTCACGTGCCTCCATCGACAGGCAATCCATCTCCGATAGAAGTATATATACAAGAGCTGGGATTTCCGAAAGATTTGGGAAGACACTGATGGCGAGGGGATCAAAGTTACTTCGACGGCAGAATAGCAAGCACGACTTGACTTCGCTGCAGACTTTGGAAGCCCTGGAGGAGACCAATGGAAAAGCCCATATTCAGGAAATGTCAGGTCGGACATCCTCAAGGCAAAGCCGGGTACAGGTTCCTGGAGATGGTAAGCACGGCACTGTCACATGGACTTGTGGAAGTGCGATTAATGGTCACCACAGATGTGTCCCCACGATACAACATCTCTGAGCCATTCAACTTCCACCATCTGACCCACACCACACCACAGCATGCTCAAAGAATACAAGGCACAAGTCACAACGACATCGTGTCGGAGTTCTCCGCCATCCGTGCCTCACAGGCGCCTCGCCGAGAGCTACGGGGTATAAAGGCCAATGACATACAACAAAGGAGCTTCTCCTTAGAAAACCTTTGCTCGGAAACATGGTCACCGCCCCGGCCAGGGTCTTCGTTGTCCCCACCAGAGAGCCCTGTCCGAGATAGTTACTCTTGCAGCTCGAGATCTCCTATGATGAAGATGTCACGGAGCAGGTCAATCGAAAACTTTTCGCAGCCAAGTCTCGGGTACCACACCGCACAGTCCTCTCCCACATCACCTCCGCCCCGAAAATCTTCTCGGGGCTTTGCTCCTGACTTCTTTACCATTCATCACGAACCGCCCAACGATCCTACCTTTACTCCTCCTACTGCCAGCGTACAATCCAGCCCATTGGACGATTCGGCAGCTACATGCATTGATGGTAGCTACGATCCCTCGTTGCCGCACGCTGTGACAACACCCGACGACACAGCACATTCAATCAGACCACCACCCTTTTCAATGATCAGGACGGAACTCGCTGGGGTGCCCGAAGAGGACGAGATATTTGAGGACAAGAGGAGCTCCATTGCCACGTCGATTGTCCGCCCAAGTACACCCACCTCGTCAATACGACATGCGAAATCCTTCCCCAGCACCAAATCACCTCAGCATCGGCGCTCCGGTCAACCGCACACGAACGAGGAAGACGACAGATGGCTGTCGAGACAGAACATCAAATCGGTCAGCTTTGCAGCACCTTGCGTGGATGAACATAAAGAGGAGATTCCTACCCTCCCACGTGCCTCCAGACGGATCTCGCTGCGGAAGGAAGATTCTTGGGAGGATGTTATCGACTATTGCTATGAGCATGAAGCTGAAGCCGATTGCGAGTTCGACTGGGATTTCGCTGCTACTCATGAGGAACCAAACATTCTACACACAGAGACGGCCGACGAGCTGGCCGGCGCCGCTCGAACTGGCTCCGAAACTCCCACAAATGTGCTCGCAGATGTCAATGTCTCTCCCAACCACAACATGACGGCACACAGACGTTCCTCGTCAAGCTACTCATGCTCACCGCCTTTACTGCTGCCACTGCAGACATTTCTGCCCGACTTGCAAGCTTCAACAGCAACCTCTGCCGAGTCTTCATTCAGCAGCATCCCAGAAGCGGTCACTCCACAATACGAGGAACCTACACTCGCAACAAAAACATCCGACCCCAATCGACAAGGATGGTCGGCATTCTCAACCGCCACACCGATGGTGATGCCTGATGACTCTGGACCCAACTCATCCTACGACGATATGTACAGAGATATGATCGTCTCACATGATACCGCAGAACAACATCTTCCATTCCACCCAGCCCGCGTCGACGGCTCAACAATGAGCAACTCTCCCCGAAGCAGCGGCTCCCCCATCAGCAAGAGCAGTTCCCAAGAGAGCTTCTGGTTCTCGCAAGCCAACGCAGCCGCCCGTCGCCACCGTAACACCGGCTCCGTCGGCAGTCTCCCCGAACTCCTCCAAAGCATCTCCAACGAAAAATCCGACCACAACGCTGACCATCTCACCGCCCACATCACCTCGTCCAACACGAACGACGCTCCCATCGACAACTCTCAACGCCGCTGCAGCCCCAGTCTAGCGAAGGACATCGCGCTGAAATCCATCCTGTCGAAAGTCATGACACCAGAAGATCGAGATCCGCTACCCCTTCACCCGGCTCTCCGCGACGACGCCACGTCCGCGAGTTCGGAATACTCCATCCCACCACCACCACCACCACTGTTGCAACCGAAATTCGTAGGGCGAATGCGCTCTTCGAGTTCGGCGTCCAGCATTTCTTCGCGAACGGGGACACGAGCGAGCTATAGCTTGTTTCCTTCGCCTCCGGTTACTAGAGTGTGAAAATCGATGTTCGAAATGTTAGAGGCATGTTGCTCCGTGAGCCGTGCCTGAACGTTGATCATCGGATCTTCCTTGTCATATTGGTCCAGCAGCCTGGGCCATTCCGTGCTTCTATCTACATACGTCTCCACCACCTAATCGACCACATACCAGCATGCCTACGCGCACGTCATCCATCTATCCATCCATCCATATAAATATACATACAAAAACCTGTCTTGAATATCAACGACCTAATACGACGTCACGCACCTAATGTCTTTCGCTTGAGCTGGAAATAGATAATCTTACGCTCATGCATACCTCATCGTCAATGTAATATTTGTTTCGTTCGTTCGGTCGTTCATTGATACCTTTTTTTTTCATGTCACGTCATAACGTCATTCCTCATCTCGTGTCACGGTCACGTCACGTCATGCAGATGTCATGTTATGTCATGTCATGGTATGTGGTATCACAGATGAAGAAGAGGCTTAGGATTGGCATTTTTCCGAAATCGGAAATGGAAAAGAAGAAGTGGTGTAAATGGGTATATAGGTCGAGGAGAAGCGATCGAGGCGCAACGCGTGAGGGATGGGAGGAATGTATGTACTCTACAAGATATAAGTAATGCATAAACCCCACAACCCATACCAAAACCCATCTCCATCTCCATCTCCATCTCACGCCTCTCACCGTGCAATAAAACTGTCACGTACCGATTAACTTTTCCAAAAATGCCAATGCCACCTCCACCATCTAATTAATATCTCCCGACTATCCCTCCAACCCATCCCCCCATATCCCATCCCATCCCCCCATATCCCCACATCCCCACATCCTCCCAAGTACCACACATAAACACATAAACCAACAAAACCCCTCACGAAGGAACAATCTATTAATGAACCTCGATCTCGATTGATTGCATTCGGATGAATGTCGTATGGCGTTTGGTTTGTTGTATGTTGTATGCACTATGTATAAGGTGGAAGTGGAAGTGGACGTGGTGAGGTGGGTAGGTAGGGTTATCAGATCTGTTGTTCGTTTTATGCGTCAAAATATACATCATGGGTAGCGCCAATAGAGGGATCCTATAACAACGCACTCCGGTAGAAATCGCAAAGAGACGGAGACGGAGAATGATGTGATATGATATGATATATTATAAACAGGACATCCTATACGCACGCGACCGGCAAAATTGGGAGGTCACTATCGCCAAATATCGGAAAAAAGGCGGCGAGGACTATTGTACATGACCCTTCTCATACTTTCTTCCCGCAGCAAGGTGGTGGTAAAAGAAATATCACTGGTGACAATTCCGCCTGTGTTTCGGTTCAAGAGTGTAGTTGGGAAGGATGGAGAGAGGAAACGATGGTGAGATGGAGAGGAATGATGGAACGATGGTGAGAGGGAGGGAAGAAGGGCGCTTTGGAATGGACGGTGAATGATGAGCAGGTTTAGTTACAAGGAGAGGAGCCTCTCAGCACGCCTGACGATATTGATGCGCGAGCAGCGAGGATATAATATGTTGAAAGTCATGAACTATAAGACAATGGCAGACAGAGATCGCTGCGAATTATCCGGAGCTATATTGCTATAATACATCCACCACACCCATTCGCGCCATCTCTATGCCTCCTAATAAAGGAGACATACATACCCTCTCCCCCAAAACGCTAACGCCAATGCTAATGCATATACCATGCATCCATCACATCATCTCAATGCCTGTCCCCCGTCCCCTCCGTCTCCTTCCCCTCTCCATACGCCTCTTCGAGCGCGCCGCCGGTATACTCAACCGTGTTCACGTCCCCGGCCGCGCCCACGCTCTCATCCACCATTGAGACATCCGCATCCGCAAACACGTTGTTGCCCTTTCGTTGACCCATCGCCTGCTCAGCTGTCGTTCGCACTTCTATCTCCGCCTCGCCGTCTTCTTCATCTTCGTCTTCGTCTTCGTCTTCGTCCTCAGACTCCTCAATCCGTCTCACAGGTTTCTTTCTCGGTCTCGAAGCCGCTTCTTCTTCTTGTTCTTCTTCTCTATCTTCATCTTCTGCATCACCTGTAGGTCTCTCATCCATGGCTGTGTCGGTAGGTGATGCCGCCTCGTCACCTGCACTACCGTTCCCATTCCTCACAGCGGCAACATCATCATCCTCACTATCAACCACCATCTCCGAGCTCTTGAATTTATCATCCTTGCCACCCCTCCTCGCCAATTTCCTCCTCTTTTTCGGTTTGGCGCCCTCATCCATACTACTGGCGGCACTACTCTCTGACACGCTCTTCCTTCCCTTCTTCGTTCGCGAAGGCCGTTCACCATCGAGTTGGGATTCCGAGTCCGAGGTCTCAGCACCCTTCTTCTTGCGCTTGCCTTGCCCGGCGGCAGCACGGGGTTTCTTCTTCCGCTTGACACGCTCGCCAGTCTCGGAGTCCACAGTCATCTCGGCTTCCTCCCTCCTACGTTCTTCTTCGGCGCGCTGTTCGGCTAGCTTGCGGCTAGTTTCGAGCATCTTGAATCGCTCTTCGGCGATCTTCTTCTTCTCTTCTGCCGCAACTTCTCCGGCTTTGATTCTCTCTTCCTCCCGTCGCTTCAAGTCCGCCTCGCGAAGTTCTCTCGCTTCTTGCAATTTTGTAGCATTCTTATTTTCATAATCACGCTGCGATTGAATAGCGCGTTCGAGCTGCCTGCGCATTGTATTTCTCCCCATATTAGCGCGCTGCTCGATATCATGTTTGGGATATGGCGGATTACTCGCTTGAGCAATTTCCGTGAAAGATTCGATGGCGTCATCGAGACCCTCAGATGCGGTCTGCACCTCGATGAGCGTACGTTGGGACTCGGGAAGAGTGTACATCAGTTGTGCGAGCTGGATTTGCACAAAGGCGATGTTGAATTTGAAGTGGATTTGCGAAGGGGCAATGGCGAGGGCGCGGCGAGAGTAGTCGAGCGAGTTTTTCATCGCGGTGGGATTTCTGTCTTGTTTGCCTTTGAGGAGCCAGACACGGCCGAGGCAGGCAAGGACTTGAGGGTCCGAGGCGCGGTCTTTGTGGAGGGCAAGCTCATACTGTAGATTCAGTCAGCTATAGTCATGAAAGTTTGGTAGTATCAAGGACGTACATTTTCAATGGATCTGGAATACTGCTTGAGCTCGCAGAATACGTGCCCAAGATTGATAAAGACGCTGGAGTCGCGCACTGTGTCTTTAATCTTGGAGAATATTTGGACAGCAGTAGCCAGGTCTTTCTTATCTTCAACCAATGCAATGGCTATGCCTTGAGCAGCATACGCGTTTTTGGGGTCTAATTGTAGCGCTTTGTCATAGTAGCCAACAGCTTTGAGGTACTCGGCACTTCGCTTTTCCTTTTCTTTTTCGGTATTCCGCCTCATCTCACGAGCATATGTCGCATAGGCATTTCCCATTCCTGTAAGTGAATATCGATCATGCTTTTCATGGAGCTGTAATGTATGTTTGTAATGCCGTTGTTCTTGGTCTTCAGCCACATTCGTTGCGCGTTTCTTGGATCTACTGAGGTACCACCCAAGGAGTGCTCGTACCTCAAGGTCAGCACCATCCGTTTCACTCAGCGCAGCTACGGCTTTGGGACCATCCTCTGTAGGATTCTGTCGAAGTTCGATGTAGGCAAGGCGAGTGCGTGCATCAGTGTAGTCAGCATGTCGTGCGAGAAGTCCTTCGTAAACTTGCCGTGCATCGTCCAAAAGGGCGGCAGCTTCATATGTTCGAGCCAGGTTGTAGCTGATGGTTGTGACAAGCGCATCGGTGTCAATACTGTCGTCCCGTTCTCCAAATTTGACCAGTGCATTCAACGCCGTTTGGAAGAGATCTCGAGCGGAGTCGAACTTCTCATGCTGATACTGGAAGCATCCTAAGTTATTGAGCAATTGTGGAGGCAGCTCTTCGCGCAGGTTTGCCATGGTGTTCTCGTCGATTTCAGCATCCTTGGGTTTCTTTTGCTGGTCAAGGAGGTCTCCTATGCTCTGCTTCTCAACTTGCTGCAGACATTGCATTGCTTTGTCTGGTTGATCTCCTTCGTACAATCGAGCCAGGTAGACAAGTACTGATAGATCGACTTGTAATTTTTTTTGCGGATCTTTCCAAGCCAGACGAACAGCTTCCAAAAGCGCGATTGCTTTCTTCCATTCCGATGTTTTGTCCTCTCTGTTACCGGCAGCCTGATTAGCGAAAACGTCTTCGGCGTACAAAGCTCCGAGAAGCATCATAGGCTCGACGGTCTTTGAATTCTGAATGATCTTCTCAAGCCTGAATTTAGCTCCATCGATATCTTGTTGCAGCACCTGGACCTGAGCAAGGCCCAGCCTTGCAGGCACATAGCCCTTGTCGCCGCCTCCTCTCGCAGCGTCTGTCCTACCATAAAAATCGTTCACTTTCGAGAAGTCTGGTTTCTCCTGCGAGTGTTCTTTGCGGGCAAGGAGGTACCATCCATCACTCGCAATAGCATTAACGTCGGTCAATTCTATGGCTCTTCGTGCAAGCGTCTCCACGGTGGGCCAATTCTTTCGAAGCAGAAAGTAGCCACCAAAAGTGGCGCATGTCAGAGGCGTATCTTTACTCAGCTTGAACGCCTTCTGAGTGTACTCTGTCATCGCCCTTTTGTAGATTTGGGCGAAGGCTTGATCTTTACTATTGTGATTCGAACTGTCATGGAGGTAGTAGAGACCAATGAAGATGGTGGCAACAGGCGAGTCAGGAGTCTCAATACCATCATTAGTAAGTAATATCAGTGACTGGACGCAATATTCTCACCAGCTCCAGTGCTCTCTCCCACGCCTCCCGTGCCTCTTCCCGATATCCTAATTGCCAGAAGCAACATCCGACACCAATTCTGGGATCTGGATCTTGAAGATGGGGCATCTTGGCGAGTACCTCTTGATAACCTTTCAAAGCCTCCGCATATTTGCCCAGCGAAAATTGTACTCTCGCCGTGCCCATGACGGCCATCATATTCCTTCCACTCGAAACTCTCGCTGCATCTTCAAAACATTTCAGAGCTTGTCGGAGCGATTCTGTTCTTTCTGAATGATCTATAGTGCCGGGCGCGACAGGCTTCGAGGGAGGCTGCAAGGAGGCGCGAAGGAGGTATAGCACACCACGAGCCAAATATAATGGAGGAAAGGCTGGATTGATGCGTGCTGCCTCGTTCAGTATTGCTGTAGCAGCCTGCAGCCAAAGATCCTTCGTTTTGACCTCGCCAGCCACTTGTCCTTCTTGCAGTACCCGCGGCGCATGTCTGCTCTTATTCAAGAACATCCAACAAAGCAGCCCCAGCGGCCCCAGCTTCTCTTTCACACTGCCTCTGCTCAGCGATCCCAGACCCTTGTGTAGTATATCGATAGCAAGATCAACCTTTCCCTGTCGTGCGTATGCTAGTGCTATGATCATCCATACTCTCTTCTCCGCATTTTCGTTCTCGAGTAGCGTGCATAGCTCAGTAGGATCGTCAAGGAGTTCTTCTAAGCTGATTTCGACAGCTTCACCTTCGTAAGCGCCGGAGACTTGGATGTCGAGAGCAGAAGGAATATCGGAAAAGCGAACAGACTCGGAGGCAGGTTCGGAGGGAAGTTGGCGATTTCCATTGGCGTAGCCATTGAGAAAAGGCGCCATGACAAGCGGATGGTGCGATTGGGAAGTTATCAGAAGTGCAGACAGCCGCCCTTGGATTGATTGTCGAAGGGGGCACAAGCCTCTCACACGCAGGTGTTGGTTGATGACGGCATTATGGAGAGCGCTTCTTTGTCGTGTTCGTTCTTTCAAGGTGACATTGGAAAGAAGGCGATGTGAGGTTGTGGGATAGTAATACCAACCTGTCAGTGAATGCGAAATAACTCGTCAAAATCAATGTTCTCAATAAGATTCAAAGCTCAGAAAGGCCAATCGTTTTTCCGCACCTGGACCTAGTAGCTTTTTGTACTAGCGCAATTGCTGAGCGCCGAAGATGTGCCGCTCCCGAGCGCCAAGAAGCACTCCTGTACCTTAAAGTATTTGGTACAGGAATGGCCCTCAAGCCATATGTTTGCGTGTACTCCCAACTCTTGATCGTCATGCATCTGTCCTACCGACTTCGCAGAGTGAATCCCACGCAGAAGCTGGAAGTCCCATTATCCACGCCCCATCACCGTACCGTAAAGGATGAGATTCCACATCTTCGCCCCAATATTGAACAGAAGAGCTAAGGCAGCCAGAACTACGAATATCTGCCCTATCTCGTACCAATGAGCGAGCTTGACTTCCGTTTCGATGAATCCCGCACCCTTCGGTACTTGCATACCAGTGTTGCCACTGATTGCGACCTCTTTTTCGGGATCGTAACCCTCATCAGCGGGGAAGCGGCCATTTTGTACGTATTTTTCGAGAAGAGCATCTTTGAATTTCCATTGCTCCACAAGCCATTCTTCAAATTTCTTGGCATCATCAGCAGGTAATGTAGACACGGCGAATCGGCGCCAGTACATGTTCACAGACTTTGGCGGACGACCTTGGAACAACGTCGAACGTAGAGTGAACAGGTCTTGGCCATAAGCTCCTCGACTGTGTTCTATCAGCATATACAACTCATACATTCATCTAGACTTACGGTATGCCCTCGTAGGCGACAGTGCAATCATATACCCAATCGACTGTGCCCTTCAGTTCCGAAAGGCAGAATTGCAGGCCAGTACTTCGAGGAAGGAGCGCATGCTGCAAGTCCTTGACCCCCTGTTTCTCCGCCCATTTAGCGCTGCCTTTCCTAGTGTTGCCGGAGAGATTGGTTCCTTCTGGAAAGATCATCATCCACATGGGATCAAGATGTGATGAGCCTGACATTGGCCCGCCATGGCTCCCCTGGTTCAGGATCTGTAGCCGATGCTGAAGTCTCGACTTGTCTTTTGTCCAATTGCGCGCAAGGAAAACAAATCCGTAGAACATCATCCCGGGACCAATCAAAGGTATGTACTTCAACGACTCTTTGAGAATGATGTAGACGTGTCCATGCATTCGATTTGTGTATGCCACCCACCAAAGGTATAGCCAATCAGTATAAATCTGATGATTGGCGATCATCACCAGCCGTTCCGGGAAGTGCGTCTGCAACTGTCCGTCTTTTGTCTGCTGTAATTGTCCTCGTACACTTCTATCCCCGCTTACTCTAACGACAGTGTGGCTGAACCAAGCCGTCCCCGTTACAATGAGCAGACCGAAGGACTGCTTGGTAAGGGACATATATGCGTAGTAGTAGTCCTTGTTTATGAAGTAGATTGGAGAGCCAAGAAGCTGTGTTGCATGGATACTGAAGATGACGGTGTTGACCCACAGTGCGAAAAGCAACATCCGAATGCCTTGAACAGAGACGCCATATTTGACTCGGCCTGCTGGATGCGGGTGAGCGGCTTTCCCTGTTATACCTGCGCCGAGATCTGGTAGAGGTCCTGGGATAGCCTGGCTTGGGACAGAATCGACCTGAAGGGCGGACATCGCGGAGTCGACGCAGAGCTGGCAGAGACCTTTGATGAACCCGTAGTATGAAGGGGTCTGGAAATTGTTGCTTTTGATTATGCGAATGGATGTCTGTAGGCTTTGGGATTATATGTCTGGAGGTTTGTTCCTTGTGTGACCTCCCTCACTGAGGATTCGATTTGGTTTCATGGGTGGAACGAACAATGAAATGTCGGTGGTTATCGTACCACCCCAGAGATGACCAATCACAGCATACGAAAGAGTTATATGGGTCCTATGGATATACTCGGAGAAAGATTAGCTTGAGGAAGAACGCACAGCATCATGAGGAAAGAGGGACCTTGCGCTGCTAAGACATCAGAAGTCTCTCCACTAGTGAGACTGGAGCTTGGCAGCTTAAGGTGACAGAAATCTGCCGCTTTACTATTAGCGAGCGCGCTGGGTGAGCAGGGGTTGGGGCGGCAACCCGATCTAGGTGATAGACGCTCTCTTACTAACTCACCTAATCCCCTACATTTAAGTATATAGAAAGCGCGCTCTTTTATATAGCCCACTTTATTTAGGGGTCTTAAGGATAGCTATTAAAATAGGGTATAAGAGAGGGTAGTATACTACTTATCCTAGCTATTAATTCTTACTTTTATAATTAATACTTCAATGCTATAAACGTGTCCTGGAGCCTTGCAAAGTTCAACTCCAAACCGTGCGGTGAAGCCACCTTATAGGAAAATGGGCGTCCACAACACCCAGCTGCCCTTAGAGTCCATCTCCGTTGTAGAATGGCCTTGTCCACCTTTCATCAAGATTGGCTCCTTCTTCATAAAACCTCAGATCGCTAGCCAACCTGATCCTGCCAAATTTGTCACTATTTTGACCGCTCGCGTGTATCATCCATGGGCTGTGGAAAACGACATCTCCGGCCTCGTAGTTGGCGACCAACCACCTCTTCCCTAGTCCATCCCCTTTCGCCCAAGTCTCTGCATTGTGGCTCAAGTGGCCCAGCTCGCCCATGTGACGATTGTACGCGCTGATTCTTTCTTCTTTCGGCATGTCCTCCTTCTCCTGCTGGGCTTCGAAGCGCTTTTCGATCCTCTCTCCAAGCTCGCACGAGTTTTCCAAATACATCAGCCCTCCGCCGTCCGCCGCGCAGTCTCCGATTGGCGCCCACGCTGTCACAAACGCGGGATCGCCCGCTCTCAGAAAGAGTTGATCATAATGAATTCCGCTCGGGCATTTGCTTCCTGGCACGTTGTGTCGAAGAAGGCCGCGCTTGAGCACGGCTTCCCGTTGCCAACCAGTCAGCCGGCGCACCCAGTCGCGCAAATCAGGGTGATGGAGAAAATCTTGATATTCTTTACTGGCGTGAATTTCGTCCAGGTTCTGCATGACACTATCTTGCGGAGTTGCTCCTAGACCCTGATGCGCGGTAGGGTCGAGGCGTGAATTGAAGATGCCTTCTCGTGGGCCCGTGTCAGGGGATAGGAGACCTGACGGCGAGATTGTCTGGAAATATTGCTCGCGCATATCAAAGACGTCTGAGCGAGGGATTACGTTCTTGATCCATACATAGCCATCATGAGAGTAGTGCGCGCGAATATCGGAAAGCGGGGTGTCTTTGGACGTAGGAGTGAGCCAGTCGACCATCTCAGGGTCGATGTGAGAGCCATGATTGGTTCGTTGGAGTGGTGCAGGCTGGTGTTGCTGAGCGGAGGAAGCGTAGGACAAGGAGGAGTTCAGTGAGTGAGCGGTTTGAGGGGGTGGAAGCACTTGAGCGGTCATGATTGCAATGCGGATGGATCAGTCAGTAGAATTCAAAGCTCGCAATGAAGCTACTCCAACATTGCTCAACTCCAGTCTTCTGCCACACCGCACAGGACTTATTCTATGACGTAACCCGATAGCCTCTGCACCCTTGCATGTGTTGAGGAAGGAGTGTGTCATCGGACTGGAGTATTGTCTCAATACGTGCTCCTATCAGTAAATGGGGGTGCCCTGGTAATTGCTAGGATTGGCACGGAGAAGCACTCACACTTACTTGATTATACCTCTATCAGAACTTCCATGCGCTTGCACAGCCTGATTCGGCTGCAATTGAGAAGGCACAACAAGGACAATGCTACTTCCTCTAAAGAAGGCCAGACGAGAGTTTGCCTTGGTCCAGCAAATGTTTATTATCGTACTTCCTGTTCGACATTGCGGCCACTCTTCAAGCGTAGAACCGAAGACTGTTAAGAGCAGTGATAACGATGTCATGATCAGTATACTACATATCTAAGACTAACCATCTGACTAACAATATCAACCTGTCATAAATGTCGCTATAAGTAAACCTGACGCTCATGAATATATGAGCGGAGAAACTTCCGTGGTCTTGGCGCAAGCAGGGAGATTGAATAGACATTTCACATACACCTCCTCAAGCAAATTGAGCTCGATTGAAGATGAAAGTGCCCAAGAGGAAATGCATCACCTTAGACTGCCACCGACATTTCTCCAGCACACACCGAAGACTAGAGATCAGACCTCTCGCCGAGCTCCTAGATCGCATACATCCAAGCTACCACGGTCTCTCCATCTCCACTTTGTCAAGTACCAAAGCTTACACTCGCAGAGACAAAGGGCAATGACTTGCTATCCCTCCATTGGCCATCCCCACCCCGCAACATCCTCCTCGTGAAGAAAGAAAACAATCCGCAAGCCACAGAAGCCGTCATCGAATTCGCAAAGTACATATCATTATATCCACTCGATAGAATAAAGCTTCCAAAATACTCACATGCCAACAGACACGTCCACTCAACCTACCCCTCAATAAGATTCATCCTCGAACCCTCCGCAGCCAAAGACCTCCACCTCCACCTCCCCTTCCCCATCTACACCTCACCACCCTCTCCATCCACCCCACCCCTCACCACCACCCTCCCCAAAAAAGTAGACCTAACAGCCACCTTCGGCGGCGACGGCACCATCCTCCGCGCCTCCTCCTTCTTCGCCACCACCCCCTCCGTCCCTCCAATCCTAAGTTTCAGCATGGGAACCCTCGGCTTCCTCAACGAATGGAAGATCCACGAATACAAGCGCGCCTTCCGCGAGCTCTACATGTCCGGCGCCCCCTCCCCCCGCCACTCGATCCTCTCCATCCAAGACGCCAAATCCTCCCCCCAATCCCCATACCCACACACCACCGGCACCCCCTGGCCCCCGCACCTAGGCACCTCGCACGGCCCTCATCGCACCGCCCGCATCCTCCTCCGCAACCGCCTCCGCGTCAGCATAACCTCCCCAACCGGCCACCCCCTCACACCCCCGCACCTGCACGCCCTCAACGAAATCCTCCTCCACCGCGGCTCCTCCCCGCACCTAACCCACCTAACACTAACCCTCGGCTCCCCTCCCAACGCCCGAACCCTCACGACAGCAGTAGCCGACGGCCTCATCATCGCCACACCGACAGGCTCAACCGCATATTCGCTCTCGGCCGGCGGCTCCATCATCCATCCGCTCGTGAAGGGGATAGTGATTACGCCCGTTTGCGCACGGAGTCTGAGTTTTCGCCCGTTGGTGTTGCCGGGGGAGGCGGAGGTGGGGGTGTGTGTTGATGGGGGGAGTAGGGGGGGTGTGGATGGGGTGGAGGTTTCTATTGATGGGGGGCGGTGGGTTGGTGGTGGGGAGGGGGGTGTGGGGATGTGTGTCAGGGTTTGGGGCGAGGAGGTGGGGAGGAGGAGGGATTTGAAGGGGAGGGATGGTGGTGGAGTTGGGTTGGAGGGGGATCCGGAGGGGTGGGTGGGCGGTGTGCCGTGCGTTATGAGGGGGAGTGGGAGCGAAGGGGCGAGTGGAGATGAGGGTTGGGTTGGGGGTTTGAACGGGTTGCTGAAATTCAATTCTCCGTTTGGAGAGGAGGCGACGTAGGTATCTTGTCTTTTTCCGTACATTATCACAACGTAAAGCGAATGTTTGGGAATATTGCCTTCATTGTATAGCTTGAGAACTAGCCCTTTTGGTTCTAAATACAATCAATCGCTTGCCGAACAGCATCATCATTCAATTCTTCCGTCCATATCCGTTGACCTGACCTAACCTGACCTGACGCTCCTCATTTCAATTCGTTCTATTCATGGCAGAGAACATGAGAATGCTGGCATAAACCATCCTAACTCTCGTGAAAAGAAAGAAAACATGTGGGCAATATGTCGCCGAATATCGTCTCGATCGGTGGTGATCGAGGAATTTTCTGTCCGAGAAGTGAAGAAGAAAAAGTAAAAGAGAAAGAAGAAGAATAAAGCCTCCATGGAGAGTGAAGCCTATAAAGCGTGCCTCAGATGGAGATTTGCCGTCGAAGAGAACGCCAGGAACATGCGAATTATAGCTCAAGGGAACATTTGACCCCATGACATCGTTGGCGCCGCCGGGTATATGAAGCTCAATGCTTGGAAGCGGTGCGGAACTTCAGCATGTCGACCAAACTGGCCAAGCTGCATCCGCCACGCCGGAGAAAATCGCTCGCCAAGATCTCGACGGCAGTGGCGCGATTCTTGACATCGACAGTCAAACACTGACTCAAGAAGATTTTCAGGTCGCGACTGAGCTTGTCCGGATGCTTCAGCGTGGGCGTGCCGTTGGTGGCGATCAGGAAAAGGGCCTTGAGCGGCTCTTCATTCAGATAAGGAGGCTCGGATTCGATCATCTCGATGGCCATGATGCCGAGAGACCACATGTCGACCTTGCTGCCGTACTCCTTTTGCTTGACGACTTCAGGGGCCATCCAGTACGGTGTGCCAACCATCGTCGCTCGCTTGGATTTTTGGTCGGTGAGTTTGGCGCAGAAGCCAAAGTCGGCTGATGGGATTGTTAGCCACAGCATGTAGAGGTAGTAGAAGCAGTAAGGAGGCGAGATTGGTGGTTTATGAGAGTAGAGTACACAAAGGGGAGGACATACTGATCTTGACATTGCCGCGACCATCGAGAAGAACGTTGTCAGACTTGATATCACGATGAATGATGTTTTGGCTGTGTAGATGCGCAAGGCCTTTGCATGTCTTGGAAGAGCGTTAGTAAAACCCAGTCAGTGAGTATTGTCCTTCTCACCTCGTTGCAGATGGTGGAGATCTGTGCTTCAGAAATATGAGGATTGTTGTCGATGACATCGGTCAACGCTCCACCTTCCATAAATTCCATCACCACCCAGAGCTCATTGTTGCCCTCTTGCAAGAACGAATCCAGAAAATTGACAATGTTCGGATGCGAGCTTTCCTTCATGACAATAATCTCATTCACAATCAACTCCTTTCTTGGCTGGTTGCGCAGGTCCATCTGCTTGATAGCAACTTGTGATTTCGCGCCTAGGTTCTTGTACAAGCGCTTGGCGACTGGTGATATGGCATTCTCCTGTATCTTGGCAACATAGACGGAGCCAGAGGCGCCCTGTCCGATCTTCTTTTGTTTGCTGTAAGATAGCTGGGGATCATCCTTGGAGACTACCTGCTTCAGCTTCTCCATTACCTGACTCTCCGTCATGCTGGACATGCGAACTTCCTTCTGCCGGGTAGCAGCTGGTCCTTTCGCAGTCATAGCCAGCTCGGTCTGCTTGTGCGAGTCTGAACCGTCCGCCGGTGCGCCAGTGGGCTGCTTGACGTTGAGAGGGGCTACTGGCTGAGCTACAGCTGGAATACGTGTTGGTGGTTGTGCACGAGACGTGCCATTTGTTTGAACACCGTTTGCATTGGTACCATTCGTGGGCGCGACGTTTGCGTGGGCACCGTGCGTGTGGATACCATTCGCGTGGGTGCCGTTTGTATTGGCACCACTTGTGGGCGCAGCATTTTTGTGGGCGCCGTTCGTGTGGACGCTGGTTGTGGGGGCACCATTAGTGAGAGCACCATTTGCCCGTACGTGGTTGTGATTTGTCTGGGTTCGCTCCTGAAGATTGGGTTGAGCTCGTGAATTGGGTGATGGTTGGCGTTGCTGCTCCGGCTTACTAGGCGTACGAAGCGATTGTTGTGCATTAGAAGGGGACTGTGAACGTGATGAGGGCTCCTTTTGTGCAAATGGCGCTCGAGGAACTCCTTGAGCGCCACTAACACTCCCTGTTGGTGGCTGAGGTGCTTGGCGCTGGGCGGTTGGTGCTCGTAATGAACCCTGAAGTTGCTGTCGAGAACGATCCACCCCAGGTGCCGGAGGAGCATTACGGGATGGATTGAATCGACTGCTGGCAGGCTCATCTGCGCTTCCGCCATATCCGCTAAGCTCTTGCTTCGCCATTGGCGGGCGAGTCTTGGGAATGGCTGCATCAAAAGACGCCTGATCACGACGGTTCTTTCCCTCTTCAGCTACAGCGCGATCACGCTGCTCTCGAGCTGCTTTGATCTTGCGGGCTTCTTTCTCCATGAGGGAGCGCATAGTTGCATCCATACCTGTCTTATTGTCTTGTTCGGGAATTGAAACATTGGGTTGCTGTGGCACAGGAGTTGTGGTGCGTGATGTGGGTGATTCGTTCTGTGGCGACGACCGCGACGATGGGACATAGTTGCTAGGTGGTGGTGGTCTGGGTGGAGCTATAGCAGTACCACCTCCGCCATGACCAAGTTGCATGTTCTGGTTCGTGCTGACTGGAGGTGTTGGCGTTAAGCTGGGATACATGTCCGGATTTTCATTGCGATTCGTGATATCTGAATAGAATTGCAAGACTTCAACGACTGCCTCGGGATGCTTCTTGTAATCTTCCTTGGTGATTGCAGAAGCATTGAGTAGCCGCTCCCACTCTGTAGGAAGTCCAACGAATTGGCCATTCGTTGGGTCGAAACCGACATGGACACGATGTGAGAAATTCGTTGGGTTGCTGACACCGCCCATACCTGGGCAACGGTTGCCGATTGCCTCGATCCAGCCGTAGATCTCCTCATCGGTCTCGCATTGGCAGACCATGGTCTTCTGTGGTAAGTCACGATTGAATGCAGACGGTGTACGTGTCGCATTCTCAGGGTTCGCGACACGGACGACCTCGAACGAAAGCTTACTGTTCTCGCTACGGGCGACGCTAGTCACGTCTCTCAATTGGATGGTCATGGCGACCTTCCCATCTCGATTTTTCTGGAAGTCTAGCTGAAATGCGCGTAGGACAAGATATCGGTGTTTCCACATCAACCCCTCTTTGCATCGGGCGGTACCTTCTTTGAGTATAGCTATGCCGCCGCCACCATAGGAATTGTTAGTAAGAGTTGTAGAGCGCGAGGGTGCGATAATATGTTCGTTTCCAAGTAGCAAAGTAGAATGTAGGCTGAGCTGTGACTGATTGCCCGGGAGCCCAACAGTTGAAGGTATGTAATTGAGGCGAGGACGGTCCGTTGGGGGACGAGGTGCGGGACCAGGATTCATAAACTGTCCTGAGCCATAGGGCCTGTTCCGCAAACCTTGGTTAGCAACTTCTCCGTGAGGGGAAAATTCATCGTAGGCAGGAGCAGCTGGAGTATCGAAGCAGCGCCGGTCGAATGTTTGAGATATGAAAGCATGAAAAGTCACGCGCGGTAGCAGATTATCTTGGAGTTCATAAGAAATTGATGCTGATATTGGGACTGCTTGGAATGCGTCGATTTTGGCATAAAAGGAGGGAGAAACGTACTGGGCAGCTTGTGAGGCAGTCATGGTGACCTTTGGTACGAGAGTGCTTATATAGATTTTTGGCAAGACCTGCTTCTCCGTCGACAAGACTTGTGAGATATTTCTTCAATCTGGTTGCAGAGTCACGTCGTCAAAATTGTACAACGTGAACTAGCGAATAGAAGAATCAGCGATCAGCTCATTCTCTGCAACACGTATAATCATGGTCGATATTCGCCAGCTGGTTGAATGGGGCATACATGTGTCCCGCGCCGTAAGCTTCTCGCACACTTAGGATGATCGAATGAGGTAGGAGTTTAGTGACCTCGCAACGAACCCTTGATGGATCAGGGGCCTTCTCCCCACCTATGGCGCCTGTAGAAGGCAAAGCCTGGACAAAGCTGCAAGATTAGAACGTCGCCAGTTATAGAGCAGCCATGGCAGGTACAAGAGTGGTGTGTCGTTGCTTGTGAGAAGTGAGTGGGAGCACTTGAGGTTCGTACTACCTCTGATCCTCGACCGTGTTTGAATACTGCGCTAGGGACGGATCTGCCTAAGCGCGCCTTGGCGGCTGGATCGTCTTGGCTGAAACAATCCTCCGACAGAGACGTCGCATCTACTATGTAGAGTACCATCCAACAATGGTCTATGCGCGCAAGGTACAATCGCCCCAATCATCCTAGGGGAAGAGGCAGTGCTACACTTGTGGAACTCCAGAATTGTACTCGAACAGATTCTACCAACATGAAGCGTCTCCAAACCTCTGTACTACATGAGATACTTACTGTTGGAGACTGAGAGCATTCATGGCATCAACGGTGGAAAGCAGTTCTGAAAGAGAGTCAAGCAAGGCTCGCGCACGAGGCTGCGTTCAGACTGTCTATACATCGAGTGAGAAGACTAAGATTTGACTGAGCTGATCTATAGGCATGCATGAGCAGGTATCTCCGGTGCCCCAATGATCGCCTTCTCCACATATGAAACAAGAGAAGACGAAGGCACCAATACTACACCAACATTGACGCCAGCGAGCACAAGGCCATCATTCCACGGATTGAGATGAAGAAGATTTTAATAGCTTGAACATGCGGGGACAGCTAATGTATCCGCTGTAACCCTTTTCCAATCCAGGAAGCCATGACGAATCTTAATATCAGCGAAGTATAGCTGCGAGGTATCGAAGATGGCACAAAGAGACGCCTCATCATCAACGAGCGCCAATTCTTTCCCTTAGAGACGCACGGATAATCCTTACACTCTCTCTCGCGTTTCCCGCCTCATCCAGCGGAACCGAACTATTACCATGCGGCGTCCTAGGGAGCAGTGTCACTACACGTGCGCTACCGACCGTATCCCACTTTGCACTCATCAGCACCATGTCCATCGATCGAGAGTCCTCGGTTCCCCACCAAGACAACGCAGGCTCCAATTCCATGCTATACATATCAACATGACAGGGGGAGATAAAGTGAATGCAGCGCTATTCGGGACTGATGTTGGGAAAAAGCTCTGAGACAATGTTTGACATCTGCGTTTTGGATCAGCGCGAGCGGGTGGGCAATGTTGCTGGGAAAGGAGAAACATGGACATCTGAAATATGTGGAATTATGTGATGGGACTGGATGCCGCGAAGGAGGAGCAGCCATTCCGAAGGTTAATGGTCTTGGGGATGGAGCGATCGCCGCCCGCAGATCGTTCGATTTGAGTATAACCGGTATCCCAAATCTGAGAACTGCTGAACTTACTATACTGCCTGCAAGGACCAAGGCGCTTTACATATAGCTTGCAAGCTGTCGATGAGCCATTCAGCAGCGACGTCGCACCATTCCAGACCTTGAGGGAATGGATGTTCAGGCACTCGCCTGTACACATGGAGACCACCGTGAGGCTACCAGTGTCGGCAGTATCCTGTAAGAAAGGATCTTCTTCGCCACATAGTCGGACAATCAGTCTCTACGTATACGAGCTAATCACGAATTGTTTTCACCTCTTAAGACCTATCTACCACAATGAACATGCAGAAATATATGCCTGACCTGAATCCCATGTTTCAGTGGCAAGGTGAATAGCAAAGCGATCTCTTTTCTGGCCCTCGTTAGCCTCGGCTTCGCTGCGCGCAGCTTGATAAGATTCTCATCGCACGTGACATGGAACGAATATCTTAGACAGGGGTGAATCATGACTGTTATGTCATCCAATTCTTCCCCTACTAAAGAAACAGAACCCGACTAGAGCGTGGAGACACAATAAATCGATCTCTTCTCGTAGTGACATGGCATCAAAGTGTTCCACTCCACAGTTAGCAATGACGAGTTGATATAGACCAAGGATCATACTTGCCATTTACCATCGCAATCATGTTCGCCAACGTTACGCCGAGGTGCGAGTACACGCGAATAGTAGTAGCGGTCTTGCATATTAAAGTAGTTACGAGTCTAGCTAGAAAGTAAACGTGTTTACAGCTATTAATTATAGTAGCTACCTTAATTATATAAGTAGAATAATTACTATAGCGTATATTTATTAAATAATATAAGGCTTGTAAGTACTAGCTAGGAAGATATAAGATAGTATAAGATATTAGTCTCCCTAGCTATCTTGTAATATAGTATAAGATTAATAGTTTTAGTCTTATACTATTATAAGATAGTATAAGTCTTTATAAGATAATTCTATAAGATAGATTATTTATAAGACCTTCTTTTAAGATAGAAAATTTATAGGATATCTTATAATTACTAAGAGGAGCTAGATAGTTATAAAAGATAATATTAAGTAAATATTTTAACTAGAATAATAATTTAAAATAGTATATATTAAATAATATATTTATTATTAAGCTATTATATATAATAAATTTAAAGTTTACTCTTTTATAAGAAATCTAAGCCTTATAATTTATATTAGAGTAAATAATCTATAATTATAAGAGCTTATAATTTATATATATAGTTAAATATCCTTTATTTATAATATAATATACTTTATACTTTATATATATAAATTTAAAGCTATTATAATTATTAGTACTAGTTATATAGAAAATATATAGATAACTTATATTCTAATATATTTACTAAGAATACTTCTATAACTTCTTATAAGCTTTTAAATATATTTTACTAGAACTTAGTACTTATATATAAATTAATAGTAGTCTTATAGATAAGTTTATAAAAAGGAAGTTTTAGAATAAAGAGATTAATATTTTTTTAGTAGTAGTAGATTTTATAAAGAGTAATAGCTTATATACTTTATTAATTAAGATTAATAAGTAGAATAATAATTATAAAAGTTTATTATCTTACTTCTATTAAAGCTTCTTCTAAATTATATTTAAACTTAAAAGACCTTTTATAGAACTAAATTTCTAATTTAAAACTTTTTTACTATTTATAATACTTATAGTCTTATAAGGTCTTTATACTATCATATTAGCTACTAGAAAATGCCTGTAAAAATTCAAGATTTTTACGTTAGAAATCACCCCTACTACCTGGCGTTTAGTAGGTGAGGTGAATAGCGGGGAGCATATTAGATACGTACTAATAGACTAATATAGATTATTCTAATAGCGTTGCCTACCTGGAAATAAGATAGATATCACCCCCTATTTAGGCCGATATTAGATACGGTAGTAGGTAGATTTTAGATACGTTAGTAGGTGACGTAAATAGTAGGGTTTCTAGCTTATAACCTATTTAGACCGATATTAGACACGTTAGTAGGTAAGGTGAATAGTAGGAAGTATATTAGATATTTTAGTAGGTAGGTGGCCTATAAATGCGACAGCATTAGCTAATATACTAATAGACCGATATAGATTATTCTAATAGCATTCTATACCTAGTAATAAGATAGATATCACCCCCTATTTAGACTAATATTAGATACGTTAGTAGGTAAGGTGAATAGTAGGGAGTATATTAGATATTTTAGTAGGTAGGTAGCCTATAAATGCGACAGCATTAGCCTACAGACTTATACAGCGATATAGATTATTCTAACAGTGTTACCTACCTGGAAATAAGATAGATATCACCCCCTATTTAGACCGATATTAGATACGTTAGTAGGTGACGTGAATAGTAGGGTTTTTAGCCTGTAAATGCGATAGCATTAGCTATATTATATGTATATACCTATTCTAATAGCGTTCTATACCTGATAATAAGACGGATATTTCCCCCTATTTAGGCCGATATTAGACACGTTAGTAGGTGAGGTAAATAGTAGGGTTTTTAGCCTATAAATACGATAGTATTAGCTGTATTATATATATATACCCATTCTAATAGCGTTCTATACCTGATAATAAGACGGATATTTCCCCCTATTCAGGCCGATATTAGACACGTTAGTAGGTGAGGTAAATAGTAGGGTTTTTAGCCTATAAATGCGATAGCATTAGCTGTATTAGATATATACACCCATTCTAATAGCGTTCCATACCAGTAATAAGACGGATATTTCCCCCTATTTAGACCGATATTAAATACGTTAGTAGGTGAGGTGAATAGTAGGGAGCATATTAGATACGTTAGTAGGTAAGGTGAATAGTAGGGAGCATATCAGACATGTTAGTAGGTAGGTAGCCTATATATACGACAGCATTAGCTATATTAGATGCATATACCTATTCTAACAGCGTTCCATACCTAGTAATAAGACGGATATTTCCCCCTATTCAGACTGATATCAGACACGTTAGTAGGTGAGGTGGATAGCGGGGAGCATATTAGACACGTTAGTAGGTAGGTAGCCTATATATACGACAGCAATAGCTATATTAGATACATACACCCATTCTAACAGCGTTCCATACCTGGTAATAAGACGGATATTTCCCCCTATTTAGACCGATATTAGACACGTTAGTAGGTAACGTAGTAGAATAGGTAATTTATAAATAATAATAGGATTTTTATTATTAATCTAATTATTCTAGCCGTTAGCGTATAGAATTTAGTAGGTAAATTTATTTATAAAGATATATCTTCTAAACTACTACACCGATTTTTATAATTTTTAAAGCTTTAAATAGTTATAGATGACTTATATAACTTTATTCAAGTAGAAAATATTATAGAGCGTAGGTGTAGATATAGGTAGGATGCGAAGAAATATTAGACTTTTAATATTCGCGCTAGTCTAGGAAAGGAGTCTGAGGGACTTATTAACTAACCGATAAGCTATAATAAGCTTAGGGTCCTAAATTACCTATATTCTATTATAGTAAAGAAGATTATATAAACTAATCGCGTCGGGTTAGTACTTTAAACTTAAGTTAGGTACCTAACTTAAGTCTTAGCGATTTAATACTAAAATCTAGTACTAAGTATTTAAGTTAGTACTTAGACTAACCGCGTCGAGTCGGTACTTTAAACTCGAGTCAGGTACTCGACTCGAGTCTTAGGGATTTAATACTAAAATCTAGTACTAAGTACCTTAAGTTAGTACTAAGGTTAGTACTAAGTACCTCGAGTTAGTACCTAGATAGGTACTAAGTATTAATACTAAAGTATTAACTCGAATCGCTAAGACATTTTTTCTAGTAATTTTTTCTATTTTTTTTCTAATTATTATTATTATTATTACGTAGGGAATTCTTAAAAGTAAATAAGGTAATATAAGAAGGTAATATATATCCCTAGGAAGATAATAACTATAATATCAGGAATATTTTTTATCTATAATAGCATTTTATACTATATATAAGATTTATTTATAGATTACTAAGAGTTATTATTATAACTAACTAGGTAATTCTTAATAGTAGATAAGATAATATAAAAAGATAATTACTAATTAGCTATTTCTATAGAAATAATAACTATAGTATTACTAATAGTTTTTATTTATAGTAGTACTTACTATTATGTCTATAATTTACTACTATATTACTAAGTATTATTATTATTATTACCTAGCCTAACCTAGGTAATTCTTTAAGGTAATATAGAAAGGTAATATATATTCCTAGGGAATTAAAGGGGGTATTAAAAATTTGATTAAAAAAAGTTCTATTTTTAGTATAGAGGTAATTCTGAAAAAAAAACCTAGTATCCCTTACTATTTTATTAGGGTCTTAGCGTCTTAGCGATACCTTAGTAATTTAAGTTAGATTAATCTAATTTACTAAGGTATTAGGGCCTTAGCGAGTTAGTACTAATAGCTAGTACTAAGTATTTAAGCTAGTACTAAGACTCTAACCTAAGTATTTAATTAGTACTAAATCTTAGTATTATAGGTATAGGATTTTCCTATATAGTTATATCTTAATATTTTAATATTCATCCTTAGATATACTACTCCTAACCCGGTTAGACCCTACGAACTAAGTAAACTAATAGATATTATAGATTTTCTATTCTAGATAGCTAATAATTAATATATATAATACCCTAGATAATAGATCCTTAATAATAGTAGTAATACTAGATATTTAATTATAACTACTCTAAGCGCCTTATTATTAGCTATATAGTACGCCTTAGCTACTCTAAGCGCTTATAACTCCTAGCTATATAGTACGCCTTTTTACTAGCTACTAAGAGCGCCCCCTAATAAATATAATACTAAAGAATAAAGAAAACTCTATTTCTACTATAATTTATAGTAATTTAAAGAAGGTATTTAAAAGAGTAATATTAGTTCCCTTATCTACCCTTTAACTTCCTTTAGCTATTACCTCCCTAACTCTCTACGCTTACTAGGGAAGATATTAATAATATTAATACCTAAAACCTCTATTATATATAACTATTTAATACCTTAATTATAATACGGAAAATCCTTTCTAGGAAGCTACTTTAAGGTAATATCTATAACTAATAACCCTCCGTTAGACTAGCGTTTAAAGAAGACTCTTAACTAAACTACTAATTAATATCTAGGATCTACTTCCCCTAAAAAATCCGTCTTTAATATAACTAACCTTACTAAAGATCTACCTTCTAATATCTAGAGTAAAAAGATAGAAAAGATAAAACTAATTATAAGTATTAAAGAGAAATAAGATAATATTAAGGAAGATAATAAAAAGCCTATATCTTATAAAAAGGCTAGAAATTTAATCCTTAATATTAAGGATACCTAGACTATTATAAAAAATCTAGTATAATTATAAGATTACTTAATTAATTATATCTATAAGTAGGTTAATATAATATAAATATATAATATTTTATACTTTAATAATATAGAGGAATACTTATTAGACTAGTAGAAGTAGTAATTTAAAGCCTTTTAAGTATAATAAAATAAGATATAATATACTATTAAGGATATTAGATTAAGTTTACTTATATTACTTATAGAATTAATTATAGTAGCCTTCTACCTACTAAGAATTCCTACTCTACCCTAATAGGATTACGTCCCTCCTTATTACTAGAAGGCTAACTAAGAGGCTCTAGAAGATATAGTATTAATATATAATAATAATAAGGTATATTAATATAGGAGATATACTAGCTAATAACTTAATAGTCTTATTAAGTTAATAATATATATTAGGATTAAAGTAAAATAAATAAGTATAGTCCTCCTACCTCTTATCCTATTAATAAAGCTATTTAATTATTATAATTAGATAGTTATTAGCTAGTTTTATTATTATATCTTCCTCTCCTTCTTCTATAATATCTATTATCTCGCGTAATTCTACGTCCTCGACGTCTAGCTCTATAATAGGACTAATATCTACGCCTTACTTAATAACTTTTTATTTATATACTACTTAAGTATTATTAAATCCCTACTTTAGTATAACTTATAACTCCCGTCTACTTAATACTCCAGCGTTTTCTAATAATTACTAGTTATCCGCTACGACTTAGCCTTTAGATTTAGATTCCTATATTAGATTAATTACTTTATTTAATTTAATAGTATTCAAAGAATTATTCTTCTCTAGTAAGGTACTAGGCTAAGTATAGACTTCGGCCTTTTTAATTAGTTTAATAAATAGTACTATAATATTAGAAGTATTAACTTTAGCCTTTCTAATTAGTTTAGTAGACGTAATTAGGTTATTAGCCGGATTATAGGCTTTAGCTTCTTTAATTAGTTTAGTAGACGTAACTATATTATTAGTTAGAGTATAGGCTTTAACTAGTTTAATAGACGTAACTATATTATTAGCTAGAGTATAGGCTTTAACTAGTTTAGTAGATATAACTATATTATTAGCTAGAGTATAGGCTTTAGCTAATTTAATAGACGTAATTAGGTTATTAGCTAGAGTATAGGCTTTAGCTAGTTTAATAGATGTAATTAGGTTATTAGCTAGAGTATAAGCTTTAACTAGTTTAGTAGACGTAATTAGGTTATTAGCTAGAGTATAGGCTTTAGCTAGTTTAATAGACGTAATTAGGTTATTAGCTAGAGTATAAGCTTTAGCTAGTTTAGTAGACGTAACTAGGTTATTAGCTAGAGTATAGGCTTTAACTTCTTTAGTTAATTTAATAGACGTAACTATATTATTAGTTAGAGTATAGGCTTTAGCTAGTTTAATAGATGTAACTAGGTTATTAGCTAGAGTATAGGCTTTAGCTTCTTTAGTTAATTTAATAAGGGCGATTAGATTAGAAGATTTATATAATAAGAGGATAACTAATAACCCTATCTATATTAGATAAATACTTCCGTCCTTTACTAGTATTCTATTAGGTACCTCCCCCTTTTAGTCTAGCTCTACCTCTTAGCAGTAATCTATTAGTATTATAATATTTAATATTATATTATCTTTATCTTTACTATATAGCTTAATACTCTTATTCTTAGATAATTAGCTAAAGTATAGTTAACCTATAATAGTAGTTTTTAATCGCTTCTAAGTAGGTAATATACTATATCCTATTTAAATCCCTAATAGTTAATTAGCTATTATTATAGCCTCTATTATACCTTTAGCCTACTATTATTATATCCTTTTATTATACTTTATCTCTATTTCGCGCGTCTTATTATTAGGCTAAGGATATCCTATTTAAATTTAGGCCCTAGTTATAATAGCTAATATTAATTACGTAATATTTATTATTATAGTAGATAGAGAAGGTAGTTACTTACCTAGAGTCTCTAATAGAGTAATTAATAGAATAGAGGCCTACTAAGTAGAATTATCCTATCCTACTATAAACTTAAATATAAGGTTAGTACCTACGCCGTTAATAACCTCCCTTATAGCCCTATAAAGTTAGCGATTATTAGTTAATTTAGTTAGAAACTAAGCTCCTTTATACTTAAATTATAGCGTTACTTCTAAGGGCTTTAACTCTAGGTCTTTACTATAATATTAAATAAACCGGTCTAAGGTTAAGTATATTAGTAGGCTTCTTATATCTAATAAAGGGTTAGGTAACTAGATAATATTTAATAGAAGAAGCCTAATAATTTTCCTATTATATATTACCTTTAAATTAATATCCCTTATATCTTAATCCTACGTAGCCTCTTATTCTATTTATTATTTCGGGGCTAGTAATATAGCCGTACTATCTTCTATTATTAAGTAGTCTAAACTTATATCTTAGAGGGGTAATAGTTATTATTCTTTATATCCTTCCTTCTCCCTCTTAATTTATTATTTAGTCTTACGGTCCTATTATCTAATATTTAAGTAAATCCGTCGTACTACCTTAGAGAGCGTACTAAGTTTACCCTCTCTATTTAGATTACCTAATAGGTATAGTTTATTATACTTATACTTTTAGCTTAGCTATATAATAAAATCCTACTCCTTTACCTAGGCTTCTTTACCTTTAAAGTCTTTAATACCTACCTTTCTACTATACTATTCTTTAGTATCCTCTCTTACCGGCTCTTAATCTACTTTTATTATAGTAGTCTTATTATATACTTTAATTATATTTAAATAGAAAGGGTCCTCCGTCTTATTATAAGATTTATTATATTTTATTTACGGTATTATATTATTAAATTTAAATAGGTAATATAGATCTTATCCCTCGCTATTAAGGTAATATTTTCTTTAACTTAATAGTAATTATAGCTTATATAAAGGTAGTAATCCTAAATGCGAGTTCTATTTATAATTAGTTAATAATACTTATTATAAATAAGGTTTATTAATAGGGCCGCGTACCTTTACTTACCTTACTAAGTATAACCTTACTAAGTCTAACCTTACTAGTTTAAACTAATAGCTATTATACTTAGTATATATAGATAATTATTAATATAATAAATAATTATTTATATACTATTATAAGGAGCTACTACTTAGTATATCCTAAGTCTAATATATAGGAATATTTCTTATAGTTAATAAAGTATATAAAGGTAATAAGATAAAAACTTATTTAAGTAAAGATAATAAGATAAAAACTTATTTAGATATTAAATAAAGTAGAATATAATATATTACTTTTTATAACTAAATATAACTTAGTAATTACTTAGGCTATTTACCTTAATTTAGATAGAGGTATATATTTCTTTTTAAGTAAATAGCTTGTACTAGGTAAGGGTAGGTAATATAATAGTTAGTCTATAAGTCGTACTTACTCCTATAAAAGGGGGCCTAAGAAAAGGATTTAATTTAGTATATAATCTACTAACTTATAATTAAAGCTTATTATATAAAATATTAACTTATAACCTAGTCTTATACGGCCGCGTATTTATTAGTTTATTAGATTATACTAGGTTTATTTAACCTACTCTACTACTTATAATTAATTTCAATACCCTCTAGGTCCCTACTACCTATTAGCGGGTACTTTAGCTAGGGTTAAGTTATTAGCGTTAGTAGCTACGTTTTTATTATATCCCTCTCCCTTTACTAGTTTAGTTAGGATTATATTATTAGCCCTAGCTTTACCCTAGTCCCCTACCTCTTCCTATTTACATATATTTAAGTCCGCTCCTTTATTATCTAACTCTATATTATAATTATATATACTAAGATTTAGTAATAGTAGTTTAGTATTATATATAACGTAGTTACCTACTCTAATTAAATATTAGAGTATTTTATATTAGGCTCGCGCGTAAGACTAATTATCTATTTAAATTCCTATATAATTTATAATAATTACTAAGACGTCGCTTATATAAGAGACCCTAGAAAGGAGGCGGGAAGGAAGAGTTATAAAGCCTAGCGTATATAATACTATTATATAAAGGATTATTATAAACTTCTCGTCTCCTTAATAGCTATTAATAGTTATAGACTCTATATTATATAATCTATCCTCTAGTTTTAATATTTATTTAGTAAGGTTAACTTATATAAGGTACTTTATAAGGATAATAATATTCTTACTTTTAATTCCTTATCTAATATAATATTAATAGAGCTTTATAGTAACTTATAGCTTATATTTATTTTAACTAAATTAAGAGAATCCTATCTTAATTACTTCGCCGTTAGTCTTAATCTATATAAGTATAGTATTTTAATTAAATATATCCTAATATAATTATATAGCTTTACCGTAATTAGGGCGGTTTACTAGATCTATTATAGAGATAATAGAACTCTTATACTAGATTTTCAAAATAATATTACTAATAACTAGAATAGTTTAGTATTACTTAGTAAGTTTATATTTAGGGTAGCCTAAGGTTACCTAGCGCTTATATATACTCTTATTTATTAGTTAGGTAAATAGATTACGTTATATATCCTATTTCTAGGGCGGTCGCTACTAATTATTATTAGAAAGATATATACTATTCTTATATTCTATTAGGGTAATAAAAAGATCCCTATTCTCTACCTTACTAGCTTCCTAAATAATTATATAATCTCCTTTAAAGGAAGTTTTAATAATTATATAGCCCGCATTTATAAGGATTATAATAAGTACGGCGATGTTATTTTAAAGAATATCCTTAGATAGTAAATATTTAAATAATCTAAATACCCTATACTCTTCCTTTATTTTAAAGGGGATATTAAGTAAAGCTTAGAGGAATATCTTGCGAAAGTATATATAAAGCCTCTCGCGTCGAGATATACTATTAGCTTTACTAAGTTTATAATTAATTATCTCTTATACCGCCTTTTATAGCTTTATAGCTACTAGAGTATCTACGTTATTCTACTTAGGCCTAACCTCGCGTTTATAATCTTTATTATTATCTTTAAAGGGTACGGCTTATATAGATTTATAATCTTAGGTAGTTTTATTCTTATTTAGTACTATCTAAATATTATTATTTTCTAGTCTACTAATATTAATAGCATTAGTATTTAATATAGCGTTAGGTTCTAGTATAATATTAGGGTCTAATATAGCATTAGGGTCTAATATAGTATTAGGGTCTAATATAGCGTTAGTATTTAATATAGCGTTAGTATTTAATACTTTACTAATATTAGTAATATTTTATATTAGAGTTAGATTAGCGCTTAGCTTAGGCCGATTAATAATACTTATAACTTAGAGTAGTAGTATACTAAAACTTATATTATAAAGTTAATATTAGCGATCTAAGATATTATATAAGCGCTCGCGAGATTTCTTAATAATATCCGTCGTAAGTACGTTATAAATAGAAATAGGGATTAAAGAGATAGAGTCCTATTATAAGTTATATTACGCTAGCTATCTACTTAAATAACTACTTATTCTATTATAAGTAAATAAAAGCGGACTATATTCTTATTAATAATTATAGTTCTAGCCTCCTTAAGCTAAGTAAGCTTAGTATTTAATTTTATAATAAAAGAGTCTATTACTCTATTTATAAGGCTTAGTACCTTTACCTTTTTACTAGCTAATATAAGTAGTAATATAATAACTATATTAACTTTTATTTTTCCTATTCCTTATAATCCCTTAATAAGTCTAAGGTTATTAAGCGAGTATACTAAGTACTCTAATATACCTATCTAGGAATAATCTAGCTTAATACCCTAGGCTATAAGCTTCTCCTTATAATTAATTATATAGAAGAGGTCGCTTATAATATATACCTAGATATCTTATCTAAGGATAAGTTATTACTATCTAGGGTTATAAATATACTTTCTATCCCCTTTATATATAAGATTTAGGGTCTTAATAGCCGCTAACCGGAACTTATATAGTATATTAGATAGGACTAGTCTAATATTAACTATAATTACTTATTTATAAAAATAGTAGTATTTAATTATAGCTAATAGTATCTTAGTAGTATTTATTAGATTAAAGACTAACCCTAATTATAAATTACTCTAGACCCCTTTATTAACGGGATAATAAAGTATAATAATATAATTAATAGAACTAATAAAAGGAAATAGCTCTAGGAGAATATATATTAATTACTCCTTATCTTTAAATATAATAAAGAAGGAGTCTTTAGCTAAGAATTAATATTTAAACTTAGAGGGTAATTAGAGAAGGCCTATATAGATATAATTACTCCTAGGTATAACTTTTAAGATATATAATTAGTATTCCTAAATCTAATATTATTTTCTTCCTAGTAGATAATTAATATACCTTTTATAGTCTAGTACTTATTACTATTCCTATATATATAGGATATTAATATTTTAATAGGTAGATAGTTTATATATAGCGTAGTCTAACTCTTTTAGACTTTATATTTTATATTAGCTAGTCTATTAAACTAGTAAGTATAAGGTAGAAAGGCTTTCTTAAGTATAAATACCCTTATAATTCTATTATAAGATATAAAAAATAAATTAGGCTCTAAAGTAATAAATAATATAGATAGCTTAACTATTATATTATTAGATATATTAAATATCTTAAGTAGTTAGTCTTAAATATATTAATATTTACCTAGAGTTCTAGCTTCTTAGAGGATTCCTTTAGTATATACCTTTATGGGGTAGAATATTAGGGATAGGAAACCTAATCTACCCTTTTAATAATAGGTAATTACTTCTTAATTATATATTATAATATAGAAGCCTTTAAATACTTTCTTAATATAGTTTTTATTTATATTACCCGCCGTAAATCCTATATAGGCCGTAGGATATATATAAATAACCGGCTAGTCTAAGATATTATATATAGTATTAAGTTAGATTACCTAAGTATAAAGTAATTCTTCTACGCGAGTATATTTTAGAGTAGGTATATCCTTACTTACTAAGGCCTTAATTTTAATCTTTATACTTAATAACTAATTTTTATATTTAATTATAGAGATCCTAGATATTACCTGTTTACCGTCGTCTTTAAACTAGCTAATAGGGGACTTCTAGCCTAGAAAGAGGAGCTTTACTTTATATATAAGTAACTTTTTAATTTTTACTATAGCCTTATTACCTACTATATCTTTAGTAGGCTTATAGTCGCCCTTAGAGCGGTCGTCCTTATAACGCTAGCGAGTATTAGGATCTATATAAACCTCGCTACTAACTAAACCTAGGTCCTTATCCTATATACGAGCGGCTATAGTATTTCTATAAGAAGGTATCTTAGGTCTAGAGTAAAAGCCTATAGGAATATTAAATAAGGTATACTATATAGGTAAGGATAAACTTATAAATAAAGTAAGTTTACCCGCTACTATTTATAATTTAAAACCTAGTTTTATCTTAATATTAGAATAACTAGAAGTGGATACCCTAAGGCTAAATATTTAAAGTAAGAGCTTTATAGTAAGGTTATAGGTCTATTTATTAGTAAGTAATATTATTTTATAGTAAGGAGTATTTATATATATAAACTATAAATACTTACTTACTACATCGGCAATTCGGGAACCCGGCCCTAGAAGCTTAGGCAGCTCAACTAGCCCGTGCGGGAGGACTTGTGCTTAGGAGTTATCGTGCTAGCCCGAATAGGAAACATTATAAGTATTACGTCATATATTACTAATAAAATAGTAAACTAGGCTAACTTTAAAGTTTAAGCTAAAACGGACTAGTACTCGCTAAGATACTAGCTCCTAAAGTTAGAAGTTTTTTTTTCTTCGTTTTAAAAACCTCTAACTTTAGGAGCTAGTATCTTAGCAAGTACTAGTCCGTTTTAGCTTAAACTTTAAAGTTAGCCTAGTTTACTATTTTATTAGTAATATATGACGTAATACTGATAATATTTCCTATTCGGGCTAGCACGATAACTCCTAAGCACAAGTCCTCCCGTACGGGCTGGTTGAGCTGCCTGAGCTTCCAGGGCCGGGTTCCCGAATTGCCGATGTACTACTCTAGTCCCTAAAGGTTAAGGAGAAATAATAAGTAATATATTATTAATAAGAGGTTAATATTATATAAGTTAATTTTAGGTAATATTCGCGTAACCGCGTTATATACTAGTTAAGTAAAGTAAAATAATAAGACTATTTATTATTAATATAACTTATTTCACTAAGGCTTTTATTGCTAAGTTCTAAATAATAGTAAGTTTACTTAAGGATATTTTAAAGGTATAGAGACTATCTTTTATTATTAAGTTTAAGTATTAGTATTAGATAAGCTCTTACTAAGTAAGGGTAGGTAATTAATAGAAATTATAATATAAAGGATAGATTATTAAGTTTCTATAGGTAGTAATTAGTTTATAATCCCTAATATAAGTAAATATAGGGTAGATACCGGCTATATTAACGCGGTATTAGGAGTAAAGTATTAATAATACTAAACCGGCGCTTATTTAATTTATTATATCTAAAGGCCTTAAATAGTTTTACTTTTATAGTCTTTTATTAGTTAGTCTTTCCTCGTATATATTGTAAAATAGGTATATATATATAAGTAGAATAATTATATTTACCTAGCTATTATATATTAAGGCTATACTTCTAGAAATATCTAACTAGAATAGGTTTAATAAACCTTATCCTAATATAACTTAAGCCTAAGTTTAAGCTTTAATAGTAATTATTATATATACGACTAACTAACTTCTACTATTAGGATAATAGATATATAAATCTCTTTTAAAGTTTACTATCTATATTATTATTATTAGAGGCTTTTAAGTTTTCTAGGGGTTTATAATAAGTATAATAATAGTAGGTTTAATAAGAGATAGATAATAATAACTATTTAGATATATTATATAATTAATTAGTAAAAGAACGCGCTTTATAATAATAGAATTACTAAAGTATTTAACTTACTACTAGTTATAATATATTTCTAGAAATTAGGAAGTATAGCCTAGCGCTTATATTCTACTACGCGCTTCTAAGAGATACCCGCTCCCTAACTAAAAACTATACTACGCCGATATATCTACTATATAGTAATTATAGTAGTACTAGATATTATACTTATATAAAGTACTAAACCTACTTAGGTAGATATAAGGCTATAGATTTATTAGTATATCTATCCTATTATAGCCCTATTTATATAGTAGACTTAAGACTTAATAGTTATACTTATTATAAAGTAACTTACTATTAATATTAATAGATTTCTTATCTTCCTTAATATTATACTTAAAAATTCCTACTACTATATAATTATAGAGCGAGCCCCGAAGGTTAAACTACTTACTAGGAATATAAGAGAGGCTAATATAGAGTATTAGGATATTAATACGCGGATAAGAGGTAATAAAGAAGAGCTAGCGACGCTCTTAGATATTAAAGATAAAATACTTAGCCCTTCTACTACTTATTATATACTACTACTTAGCTAGATTACTTTTATAAATATATACCCTCTACTTATATTAGTACTATTATATATACTATCCTTAGCTTAAAGTATATAAATTCGCTATTATCTATTTTAGGTTAAGGAGTAAAGGAGCTTATTTAAGCTAACTAAGTATTATATTACCTAGGTATAAAAGATTTAGATCTACTATTCCTAAAGATAGTTATAGTTAATAATTAAAGTATAGGGAAGAGTTCTTTTATTAAGGGAATAAGTGAAATTAAAGTTCCGCGAAGTATAGGTATATATACTTAGTACCTACTAGAGATTAATCTAATAGAGGATATTAATCTAGAAGGCTAATAGAGCTATAAAGTCTTCCTTTATAATAAGTATATCTATTAGAGTAGCCTAAAAGAGCGTATAATAAATACTTAGCCTTTAAGTCCTTAGGCGGACTTAGATAGCGAGGATTATCCTTTTATATATATTACCTTAAAGGATAACGTAGTAGATACTTTAAAGCGTACTTAACTAGTAATACTTAATCTAAGTAGCTCTTATAAAAAGTATAAGCTAGGAAACCCTCTATTAGATTATATATACTAGGTTTAATTCTTATTAAATATTATCTATCTTAATATCTTTAATCCTAGCCTCCTAAACTTATCCTTCTTTAATCTACTAGGTATTATTAATATATTTAAAGTCCTAAATAAAGCCTATCTTATAAATCTTATTTAAAACCTAATTAAGGAGTATATTAAAGCTCTAAACTATATTAATCTTTTTGTACTTACTATAACTTATAATATAACTAATTCTAGCGCCTTTAATTTAATTTAAGAAATAAAGGTAGAACCTAGGACTATAAGCTACTTAATTAAACCTAATTAGATAGCGAGAGATAATATACTTAATTAATAGGCTATAATAGGTAAGAGTTTATAAAATAAAGAATAATAACTTTCTCTATTAGGGGCTAATATAAAATCTTCTAAGCTTAAAGCGCTAAGATATACTTAAGTTATAAGTTTAAACTAATATTAATTTATACTAATTATAATATATATAGTCTTAAGGTTTTATAGGGAGGATTAAAAAGTAATTCTTAAATAATAAGTATCTTTAATTTTATAAATAGTAGAGGTTCCTTACTATAATACCTCGCTATTAATAGTTAGTTTTTAGTACCCCTCTAAACTTTTAAAGGTTTCTCTACTATAGATATTAAGTGGTAGTAATATAATAGTAGTAGTAATATATATATAAGTAATAGGTAAATAACAAGTAAGTAATAGTAATAGTGCTAGTAATAGGAATAGGTAAGTAGTAGTAAATTCTACTACTAAAAAAGAGGCGGCTTATAAGAGGAATAAGCGGGGTCTATCTAATATTTAGTTATAAGGTCGGTCTAGTAAGTAGTAGGTATAGCCTCCCTATTTAACTCTATTCTACTAAAGCTACGCGTCTATTAGGCCCTTATAATAAAATTATTAGATATCGCCGGCTTAAACTACCTACCTATAAAAGTTAGTCTAGATTAGGAAGTTTAAAATAGTAAAATATACTACTAAGCTATCTACCCTTATAATTATTAACTATATTACTATTTTAAGATATATACTTTAAATTCTACTATATATACCTTTTTATAAATATAGACTATTTATTAATTATTAAGACTACTTACTATCTACTTTTTAGGTTAATTACCTAGTCTACTATCTAAATACCTATTAGATAGTAAGCTCTATATCTCTATCCTCTATACTCTAAGTAATAATAAGATATTTAGTAATTTTATAAGCGAGCGCTAATCCTTAGCTTAGCGCGCTAAGTCCGTCCTTATTAATATTATTTTACTAGGGGGTTTTAGACTTTTTTATAATAGGGAAAAGAATAAGGGGGAGGGATAATAAAGAATAGGAAGATAAAAAAGGGATAGAATAAGTAGGAGTGTTATAGATACTAGCATTAGCGTATACTACGGAAGCCTTCCGTAGTCACCTTGTCATTTCGTTAATAGAATCCTTAATAGAAAATATATTATTCTACACACAAGTATTCTACCTATGTCAATTAGTAGTAATACTATAGGTGTTTGTCTTTAAGGTACCAAATAATTACCTAGAAGTACTAACCGCTATTTATAGTACTAACGCTATCTCTATAGCACTAACGATCCCCCTCCGAGTCCTCCGACCCCTCTAAGTCCTACACCTTTAGTAACTGCTTCCGTAATTAAAAGCATCCCTCGTACTCTATAATAAGGGCCTTATTCTATACCGATCTAAATATAAAGTAGTCTAAATTAGAAGCCTTTAGTAAATACCCTTATACTACGGCCCTCTGAGTTATACGACTTATCTACGCTCCTTCTAGTCCCTTCTCGGGAATAAAGCTCCTTCCCGTTTAAATTATCTAAATAGTTATACGAGTTATTTACCTGCTTTACTTTTTCGTTATAACTCCTATAATAATCGTGACAGCTATTAACGCTATTAACCTATAAGGTAGCTACCGTTAAAGGCTCTAACAATATCCCGTCCGTCCTAAATATAACCGCCTTAATCCTATTAGCTATCCCCGTACCTCCAGATATCATTACTTAAGCCTACTCGATATCTGATTTCTTTAATACTAGGCACTAGCACGGCCAGATCATCTGGAAGGTAACCTACAGGGTCATCCATTTTATTACCTCCAAGCACGAAAGACCTTTACCTCTCCCTTATAGACCTGCTCTATTACGCGGCACTCGATCAGGATCCTAAGACTCGGATCAAGCTGAACGTACCTAGCCGAGTAACTGGGCTATCGACCTACCCCTCTTTAAGACGTCTGTGAAAGCCTTTATTATTGCTACTACCCAGCTATACGAGTTTACTAGGTCCTTATTAATAGGCACTATACCTGCTTTGACCTCTCCTAGATTCAGCCTATTAGGATAGTCGGGCCCGTTAGAGTAGTTAGGCCCGTTAGATTAGTCTGGCCTAGGCTCCTACTCGCTAATAACCCGAGGCATATCGGTTAAAGGAGAGATACCCCGTAATCTACCGCAGCCTTCCGTAAATATGGCTGCTCCGTTTTTATAGGTATAGGCCGATTAAATAGCCGCTATCGTTACTTAAGTAATAACCTTACTACAGAATTAGTAGTAAGCTAACGGTAATTAAGCGAATCCGGCTAATCCTAATTAAGGACCTCGTTCTACTTAGTTTTATGCTCGAGATATAGGCTACTTTAAACTAAAGCCTAATATACCCGCTATTAAGGTTAAAGATAGGTATAATATCTATTATAACGTCTACAGCTTTACTACTAGGTTATAAGTAAAGGCTACTACTATAGATATAGCTATTTTACGATAAAATCTCGATACTTATCTACTTAGAGAAGCTAATAACTAGTTTACTAGTTAATTAATATATAACTCTAGATAAGGATTAAGATATAATCCTAATAGCATTAATGGCTAGTATAATACACTAGAGAAGAGATTTCGAGATTCCCTAGGCAAGTCTCTAGGTATACTCGAGTCTATTCGTTATACTATTCGAGACGTTTATAATCGACGCGACCCCGCCGAATATATAGCTAATATCGTGATTAATAGTCCTAACGCTGGCGTTATAATTACCGAACTATTATAAGTACTCCTAGCTTACGAATATATAGACGGCGAACTACGTCGCGACCTTAATAAGCCTAATACTACGTCAACTATCTTAGGCTTAATCGAAGAATTACGTCTATAAAAGGATATCTAGTTCGATATTTATGCGAATAGCACGTCCTTTATATCGAGGACCTCGATAGCTATAATAGGACGGTAGTTATAAGATAATAATAATAGGCCGATTAGCTAATCCGGTTAGTATTAATCCCGAGTAGTTAATTAGCTATAAAACTAATTAGCTAGTAATACTCGCCCCTACTATTAGAATAATCTAGCTTATAATTCTAATTAGAATTAAAATCGTTAAGGCTAAGATACGCCTCGACTACCGCAGCTACTACAGCTGCTATAAGCCCCTTAAAGGCTTTAAATTACGGTAGGCCCCGTAAACGGGTTAGGTTTTTAACTACGGGGGTAGAATAGCACTTATAATAGCGGTAGACCTTAAAGAGCCTATTAGGCTATAGCGGAGGAATTTATAGAAGACTTTAATAATAAATATAATTAATTAGCTAGTTAGTATAAGTACGACGATAAACCGTCTACTAAAGGCTTCTATAATAATAATTACAACGAGGCTTAAGACGTTAACTTCCTTATATAACTAAGGGATACTAATTATCCTTATTCTAACTATAAAGCTACCTTCTCGTCTCGGAATAAGCTATCCGATTACTTGAGACTATAATATTAGCTAAGGCTTCCTAAGCTAACTAAGCTAATACTACAGCTATTAAAGCCTTTACTAGACGACCCTTAAATCGATTTAAAGGAAGTTATAAATAAGGACCTTAATAACGTCCCTTAGACTAACTTTATCTATATTAACTCTAATATAATTCCGGATTAGAGTAAGCTACTAGGCTACGGCTTTCGTGGATAGAAATACGCTATAGTCAAGGTATCCTAGTCTAAATCTAGCTAGGAGTAGACCGACGTCTACCTTAATAGTAGCTGTACCGTCACGCTTATTAACCGTGCGTACCTTATAAAGCACCTCCCTAATATCTAACTTAAGAAGATACCTTCACTTATACTAGTCCGTAGCGTAGGAAATAAGACCGTTAAGACTTATAAGTACGCTTCCGTTAAAATATATATTTAAGGCAAGGTTAGAGACTCTCTAGGATAGGTATTAATAATTATAGAGGTTTATATTATAGATAACCTTAGAGCTGATATACTTATTAGTAATAATACCCTAGTTTCCTAGGGTATTATTATTAATTTTAGTAGGAAGGTAATTTTAATCGGGTTATATAAAGGCTTAATAGCCCTAATTAAAGTTTATACTCAGGCGTTGCCATATTTAAGGCGTATAATTAAGGCGAAATTAATAGTTATAATCCCTCCACGCTTTATAGTCGAAGTTCTAGTAATATATAAGGGTAATATACCCGATAATTATAACTATCTTTTTAAACCGGATTATCTATAGGATCTTAGTCCTGACGGAGGCGTATATATATATATTATTAACTCTAATATATTATTTATATAGGTCTATAACGCTTTACTAGTCGCTATACGACTACCTTATAAGACTCGGCTTAGATCGGTCACCGAATACGAATAGGATAGAGTATATCTAGTTACTCTAATAAATGCTCCGTAAGCCGTTAGTAATACCTGATTATAGAAGTCACGAGTCGCTAAAGGCTTTATAGTTATAGCTGCAGCTCTTATACCACATATCACGGCTAACTTAGTTACCCTACCCTAGAATAATCTAAATAAGGGCCTCGATTCGTATAGAAGCCTGCTATAGTCATCTATTAACCTAGTATTAGAGCACGTTATACCTAGCGGTATAACTATCTATAGTACCCCTAATATAACCTCTTAGATTACGAAGGTTATTAATGCGTTTCCTAAGATATAGATAGATTAAGGTACTATAGTTATAGTTCCTAAGGCCGAATAGATACTAATTACATTAAAGCCTAACGTAGCCCCTAAGCCGTCGAGGGTTTACCCGGTAAGTTATAGAGATAAGTAAATAATTAACGAGACTTTCGATAAGCTATATTCCTAAAGGAAAATATTATAGTTAAATTAACCTACCCCGTTTAGTTATCTAGTCTTTATAATCTAGCGGGAAGTTAACGGTAAGAAGAAGGGCCGCGTCGTCGTTAATATACGAGGCCTTAACGTAATTATATAATTAGATAGTTACCCTATCCTATTATAAAGTAAAATTATATTAGCCGTAGTAGGATCACCTTTTATCTCTATTATAGATAGTATAGGGTATTTCTATTAATTTAGCGTTAGAAAAGCCGATCGCTATAAGCTTACCGTTATTTCCTACCGTAGCTAAGAATAATATAATGTCGCACTAATAGGCTATAAAGGATTACCTCCGTATATATAACGGTAGATAGATAAGATACTTCAACCGTATAGAGACTTCGCTAGAGCCTACGTAGATAACATTATAGGCTTCTCTAAAAACCTACTAGAATATCTAGTATATCTTCGAAGGCTATTTACTTTATTTCGAGAACGCCGCTTAAGCCTAAGTCTAAAGAAAACCTTCCTTAGCTACCCGTTAATTAATCTACTTGGCTAATATATTAACGCTCTCGGGCTTTCTACCTTAAAAGAAAAGCTAAGGGCTATTACTACCTTATACTTCCCAGATTCTCTTAGAGATCTGGAAATCTTTTTAGGCTTTATAGGATAGCTCAGGTTATCTATCCCTAGGTACGCCTAACGGGCGAACCCTTTATAGAAGCGTAAAATAGACCTTATAACCCCACTTACCGCGTTAAATATAAAGGGATATACTAGGAAGACTAAGGCTACTAAAGCATTCTACTAGCCTACCGCAGAAGAGCTCCAAGCTTTTGGTAACCTGAAGGAAGCCTTTAGGAAAGCACGCTTTCTAATATATTTCGATAAAACAAGGTTCTTATTCATCGACCTAGACGCCTCTAAAGCCTAGGGGTTTACCGTAATAATATATCACGTGAAGGGTAATCTAGACGGCTCGAAGCCTTTTATAAGAACTAATATCCAGCCGATTATATTCCTTAGTAAGATACTTAATCCCGCTAAATAGAACTATTAGCTTATAAAGCTCGAGGTAGCAGGTATCGTATAGGTTATTTAAAAGACTAGGCATCTTATTAAATCCTCTCGCAGGCCTCCGATAATTATCTATACGGACTACTCTACGGCGGTACTAATATTAAAGTAAATAAGCCTAAGTTTATTATTAACGGATAAACTTAACCTCCGTCTTATTAGAGTATCTTAGTACCTATTATAGTTTAACCTCCTTATAAAGTATAAGCTAGGTAAAAGTAATATCGTCCTAGACGCGCTATCGCGCCTTAAAGGGGATATAACCTTACTAGTTATAATAGCCGGCACGTTAGATACGTTATATGCCGAAGCCTTTTATAATATAAACTACCGCCTCTTAGATTAATCTAAGGTACCGTCGTATTATATTATACTAGTTAAGATATCGTATACGTTTAAAACACGATTATTATAGGCCTATCGAGACGACTAATAATAGAATAAGGTCCTTAATATACTAGAAACGACTAGGCAAGCTCCTGAAGCCTCTCGCATATCCCTGAGATTTAAACTCCGGGACGATCTAATCTACTATACTAACTTTAATAATAGGCGGGAGCGATTATATATCCTAAATATAATAGAAAAGGGAGTTTTCTACTTAGCTTATAATAAATAATACTACGGTGGCTTTTATAGGACCTACGAATATATAACTAGCTCCCTTTACCTTCAGCGTCTCGCTTCTTATCTTCGTGCGTATATCGAGTATTGCCCTATTTATTAGGTTAATTAAATAAAACGTTATAAGCCCTACGGTAGTATATAGCCTATTAATAGGCCTAGTATCCCCTTCTATATAATTATAATAGACTTTATCCTCGCTTTACTATTAATATAGGACGGCTTTGATAGTCTACTAACTATTATAGATAAGTTCTCTAAGCGTGTCCTTCTAATTATAAGTCGAACGACATAGGACGCTACCTAATAGGTAGACTCGGTACTAGCAGACCTTATAGGTCACGACTAGGGGATCCTATATACTATTATTAGCGACCGAGATCCTAAATTCATATTAAATTTTTAGAAGGCTCTATTTTATAGGCTGAATTACGAACTACTAACGTCTACGTCCTATCACGCCTAAACTAATAGATAATTGGAACGGACGAATTAGACGGTTAAAGTCGTATTACGCTTCTATATCTTATAATACCCTTATATTAACGCCGTCGACTGGTCTCCTATTATCCCGTATCTCTAGGGCTATCTAAATAATTTAACTAACGCCTCTATAGGCCTAGCCCTAAATAATATCACCTATAGTTTTAAGGTATAAGATACCCTTAGCCTACTATCTTTATATATAGATATCCCTACCGAAGACTTTAGTAAGCTATAATAGCTCCGAAGGGAATAGGTTAAAGAATCTATTATATTCGCTAATATCTTCGCTAAGGCTAGATATAATAATAAGCATTAGCCTCTTAATATATCTAAGGGCGATAAGCTCTACCTACGCCTAAACTATAGCTACTCTATTCTAGGCCTTACTAATCCTAAGCTCTATTAATAACGAGTAGGACCTTTTAAGGTCCTTAATCGTGTCGGCCCTCTAGCCTATAGACTCTAACTACCCCCGACGATGCGAATATACCCCGTCGTGTCTATTACTTAGCTTAAACTATACCCCGGTTTAGATCTATATAAGCGACTATAATATAGTAATACTCCCCCTATTCGGGATAATACTACGGAGGATAAGTATAAGCTAGAAGCCATAGTTAGTAGGCGTGTTATAGGTAGAAATAAGGTTTAATACCTTATTAAATAGAAGGATTATAGCCCTTAATATAATATATAATATAATATTTCAGACCTTCGTAATACTATATAGCTTATTAAAGACTTTAATAAACGTACTTATAGTCGATTAAGATTATTAAGGAAGTAATAATATATAACGAGGATGCTACTTTATTTTCTTTCGGTAGGTATTTATTATAGACACTAGTATTAGCGCATACTACGGAAGCCTTCCGTAGTCACCTTGTTATTTCGTTAATAGAATCCTTAATAGAAAATCAATTATTCTACACATAACTATTCTACCTATGTCAAGGAGGCGTAGAAGGATTAGGAGGAATAGAAGTAATAGAAGGAATAGAAGGAATAGAAAGGATAGAAGATATTAATAAATAAGGGTTTATATAATAAAATAATAGGATTATATTATTATAAAGTATATATACTAATTTTAGTACTAGATAAATAGAAAGTAGCTTTATAGGAGAAGATAGCTAGGATTATACTATTAACTCCTATACCCTAGGCGTAAAATAATATTAATACTATTATAAGTACCTAATCTTTATAACTATTAGGTAGAATAAACTATAATATTATATAGAATATAAAATATATCTATAAATATTCTCTAGTTCTCCGTTTATATACTTATAAAATAGGATTTAAGCGACTAATAATAGTAATATAAATATCTACTACTATCTAGTATAAGTATCTAGGACTTAGCGCGGGCTTAAATATATAGTTAATATATTAATAATATATGCAAATACTATAGGATAATAATTAAACTATAATAACTATTATACTAACGCGATTAATAGTATTTATCCCTATATCTTATATACCTCTATCTCTAAGTTTTATAGAATAATATTATAGTAAGAGGAAATTATCTTCCTAATAGTAATATAATATATATAAAAGAATAGTACTTTAAATTATATAAAAGGAACGCTAACTCTACTATTAAGTACTTATCCTATTATAATTAATTTAGGTATATAAGTTTAATTCCTATTCGGGTCTTAATTTTACTATATAAGAGGATAATATTATATAATATACTTAGCTCCGGAGTAGTATATACGTATCCTACGTATATACCTACGCTAATAATAGTTATATTCCTTAATAAGAAAAAGTCTAATTTATATATAAATATATTAAATTAAATACTTATAATATAGAGGCCTAGTTATATACTAATATAATACTAGGATAGGAGTTTCTCTTACTTATTTTTAATATTTTAAAGTCTTAATATCTACTTATATAGGTAATTAAGAGTTTAGAAGCGAAAAGTTTAAAAGGGATATTAAATAGTAGATATTAATAGTAACCTATTATAAGAGTAATATTTAACTAATTTAAGAATTAAACCCCCTTATTATTATAAGAATACTATTATATCCTCTCTATAAAATCTTAAAAGTATAGATATTATAGTTAGTAGGTACTAAGGTTAATCCTCCTAAAGAAGTTTAATATTTCTTTTTAAAAATAGAATAATTTAAACTCCCTACTACTTAATAATATTAAATATTCCTCGCCTATAAACGTAGATATAGGCGTAATACTATATAAATACTATAATAGATTTAAGAGGAGAGGGAGAGAAGATACTATATAGTATTATATTATATCTCTACCTATAACTCGCTAATATATTCTATATTATTACTATCCTATAACGGCGTTATAAGTAGAGGTAATATTAACGCTTCTACTAAGTAATTTTTCTTTCCTACTAGGTATTCTATAGGCCTTAACCTTATTATCTTCCTAAATTAATAGGTAGTTATAAAGGCGTAGCTACGCCTACCTTTATAGCTTAATTCTACGAAGTAATATCTTTACTATTTAGCTTATAGTAGTAACTATAAATTATAAGATACTAGTTAGTAGGATTTAGATAGTAAGGCTATAGGTATTTCTAAGCCTTAATAAGTAGTAGCTCTTCTTATTCCTTTATATTAATAACTAGCGTGCCCTTAGAGAAAGTCTCCCCTATATTAATAATAGGTATTTTACCCTTAAAAGAAGCTCGCTTAATAATTTTATTAAGGGCCGTCGCCTTTAGGGCTATATTCTTAGTAGGATTTTTATAATAGGTAGGCGTCTTTCTACCTATCTTTAGAGTAGACTTTAGGGTAGGCTCTAGGGGGGGCGAGAGGTTCTTCTATATTAGTAGGGTATTATTAGGGAGGGAATTTAACGTTTAAGTATTAACTCTATATATATATACTCCTAAGTTAGCTCTAGGCGTACTAATCTATAGCCTTATAATTACCTATTTAGGCTAGGTATAAGATAGGAATATAATCTCTTAGAGTAATATAAGTTTTATATCTACTTAGGGCGGTTTTTTACTAGGGGAATAGGTAACTTTTATATAAGTAGTTTTAATCCCGCGCGGAAGCTAATCTATTAAGGCTTAATACTTAAATTATCCTACTTTATAAAAGCTAGCTTATCTAATTAAATTAAATATATTTAATATAATTTATAATCTAATTATATATTAGCGTTTAATAAACGCTTTTAATATTTATTAAACCCTACTATACTTAACCTTTATTCCCTAAGTAGATAGTTATAAATAGCGAGCTTAAAATAGGATATCTATCTAGATATCTCTACTAATATAATATGCGTTAGAGCTAAACTATAATTAATTTATTATATAAATAGGGGTAATAGGACTACGTGCGTGTAATTATTATAGGGAAGGGTTTAAGAATAGTAGTAGATTTAATAGATATATCCCGTATTATAAGGTTTTAATTCGCGACTACCTACGGAAAATTCTATAAAGCTTACCCTTACCCCCTCCTTCCTCTTAATAATAGCGACTATTATAACTAGTTATAAAGAGTTAGGAGGATATTAAGGATATAGATATTAATATTATAATAGAAATTAATAAAGACCTACTTACTCCTATTCTAGGAGATGCTAACTTTAATATAGGGACCTTACTATAAAGCCCGCCTAATATTAATATTACTAGGAGCGGGGAGGAAGGGGAGTTAATATACCTATTACCTAACCTTACGCGTTTAGGCTAGTAGTTGATATCCTTATATATTTAAGTTAAGATATTTATAGAGGCTATTAATCGTCGTATAAGTATAGGTTATAAGCTTATAAAAGTAGATAAAGATCTTATAAGGCTTAGTAAAGATTTAGATTATACTAATAAAGATAGAGGAGAGTATTACCTATTCTTAAGTATATATAATTATACGTTTATATAATAGTTATATAAGGGGAAAGTAACTAAAGGTAGTCTTAATAGGTTTTTTTTATAATACTTAACTTAAATATATATATAACCTCTTAAGTTATAAGAATATTAATATTATAATAGAGCTATAAGATAAGATTATACTAGGTATTAATAGGGATAAATAGAATAAATAAACCTTTAAGGTTATATCTAATATTAATAGTATAGAACTAAGAGAATATAATATTATCTATTAAGATATTATTAAGACCCTTAGATTCCTATTAGGCTATTACCCGTTTAAGGAGGATATAGTATTTAAACTTATACGCTAGTTTAATAGTAATAAAAGGCGTATATATACTAAGATATATACCGGCGACTAGTAGTAGGAGATATAGGAGAAGCTTCCTATTAGAGCTATTATAGTACCGCTATTAATTTCCTTAGATAAAATAGTACTTACGTAGTATAAGGGTAATCTAGCCGTATAGCTAGTCTACCTTATTATAGGAAATCTAAAGGTATAAGTACGCTAAGCTTAAAAGTAACTAGGTTTAATACTCCTAGTATTTCTACCTATTATACCTAATAACGGCGACTATATTAAATCTAATATATAGTATAAGTCTATATTAATTATCTTTAAATATAAGTATATAAGTAGTATATCTAGTATAAGCCTATAATATTAATACCTTCTTAGTAATTTAAGACGCCGCGGTTATAAGTCTTAAGATTTTATACGTAGATTAGATAATATAATACTACTATCCGGTTATTATAAGCTTTATAATAGATTATAAAGAATAAGTATTAATTACTAGTATTAAGAAGGCCTAATAGTATATAATCTATATAGTACTACTAAATTAATAATAGAACCTTAGCGCTAATTAGCCCCCTTAAACCTACTACTCTACCCGTTCCTAAATCTAGTACTAGAAGGCTAAGGATATACTAGAAAATAATAATATATAGGTATATTTAATATAAAACTTCACCTAGTTACACGTAATAGTAGTTATATATATAGGAATACTTATTAATATATTATATTAACTCCTAAAGGGCGCGGTTAACTATTTACTTAAATAGATTAGTCTCGCTACTAAGGGTAGCGTACCTAGTACTAGGAAAGTAAAGGGGTCTAAAGGGATATTAAAGGAGGTACTAGGGAAGGTATAATTAGATAAAAGGTTCTGTAATATTCCTTCCTTCCGCGACCTAAAGATTTTTAAGTATTATAACGCTATTATATAGTAGACGGGTAAGGACTAACGAGCTATTATATAATAACTTATATTAGTAATTACTTCGCTATTTATAAATTTATATAGTTTAGAAATTAACTATACCTAGGTATTAGTAGACTTTATCCTAATTACTTAATACTAGTTATATAATAATAAAATACTAGGATATCTTAAAGACGCGTTATACTAATTTAATAAATTTAAGACCTATTTTACCTAGTATAAGCTAGTTAATAAGGCGAACCTAGGTAGCTATTTTAATATATTAAAGCTCCACGTAATAGTATATTACGCGGAGTAGATTTAGTGATTTAATACTACGGATAATTATAATAGTAAATATAAAGAGGTGGTATATTACTATCTAGTTAAGGCTTTCTTTAATTTAACTAATAAGCGAGAAAACTTTTAAGAATAACTTATATACTACGCTACCCGCTACCTATAAATATTAACTATAAAGGACGACCTATTTTAATCTATAATAAGGCTATCTACCCTAAAAAGGGTAGACCTTATAGCTAAGGTATTAATACTTAGTCGCGAAGTTAAATTATCGCGTTTTTAGTATAAACTTAATAAGTAGTAAATATAGATAGTTTTAACTACTAGACTAGATAATAGGGTCTAGTATATACTATCTATAGTATAATAGTATTTATAAGTAGAGGGCCTTATTAAGATACTAGCCGTCTTCGTGCGCTAATCTAAGAAGAGATAGATAGGAGGACTATAATTAATAGAAATATAGATAGAAGGGAATATAATCCTAAGTAGGTAGATATATACTTTATCTACCTATATCTATTAATAAGATACTAGAAATTAGATAGGAAAGATCTAGAAGATATAGAGAATCTTATTATTAATAATATAATATATATAGTAAACTAGTAAAATTAGGGAAAGTAGAGACGCGACTATATCCTAATATAGGAATTAAGGCCTTAGGCTTATATAGTATTACTTTATAACTAAAGGCCTACTAAGCTTTAGCTTCTTATAATAGTATTAGATATAGGGCGTCTAATCGCTAAGGGTTAACTATTAAAGTATAGCGGAGCCCTTATAGATTTCCTAAGAATTTATAAAGGGGGGGCTCCGTATAAGATTTATAGAATAGTAGAAGTAGAATTATAGCTAATTAGTACGGCTACTAATCTAAGGATACTTAGAGCGCGTTAACTTATCCCCTTAATAAGAATTATAAGGAGTATATATATTATTTTAGTATATACGGGAAAGGGTACGGGAAATAATAATATAGCTTATATTAATAATTATACTAACTAAGACTTATATAATATAATATATAACGAGAAATCTCTCTAATAGACTAGATAAGTAATAAAATAGAAGGCTATTCTCTTTAAGCTAATAAAAGACGGCGAATTATTTACTAGATAGATAAAACTATAATCTAAGTATTTTTCTTTTCTTAACTACTAGATATAAGAAGGCTTAATATATAATATTATAACTATAATATAATAATATCCTACCTTTTATTCTTCTTTATTAAGGATGCGGAATATAGTATTTTATATTATAATACCAGAGTAGCCCTAGCTATAAAGTAATATAGTAGATACTTTAAATATTATAATAGGGAAGTAGTATAATAATACTTAAATAATAATATATTTAGTATTTATATTTATAGTCTACCTAGAGGTAGGGATAAAATATAAGTAATAGACTTTCTATAGTATATATATTACCGCGTATACTACGTAGGTTTACTATTAAATAATACTATAATATTAATATATATACGATGATTTATTAAGCCTATAAAAGTTAGCTACTTAGACTAGACTTAGTAGGAATAAACCCTAGGGATTTTAATAATATAAGATAGTCCGCTAAGATTATAAAGGATATACTAGAAATTAATAAAACTACTTATACGCTTCTTCTTACCTAATTATAAAAGTAATTAGAATCTATAAGACTACTAGGTTAAAGATTAAATATAAAGAAGGTAAGAGACTACTTATAATCTAGGTTTACTAATATATATAAAGAGTTTACTTATATATTTAGTAGTATCCCTAAATAGTAGAAGGATTAATATCTCCTCTTCCTCACCTAATAAAATAATTATAATCGGAGGAGATAGACGAGGGCTAAATAATATTATAAGGATAGTAGAGAAGATTATATAATATTAAGCGCTAAATTATCTAGGGATTTAAATAAGAGACTATAATCTATATACTTAGTTAGGGAACTTAATTAGTATACGGGTTCTATTCGCTATACTATATTATATATTAGTAATAATACGGATAAAAGTATAATATATATAACTTAGGATATTTAGAAGAGTAATATATATATAGAACTACTAGATATAGATAACCTTAACTTTAGAAAGTTTAAGGCCCTAATTAGGTTTAACCTAGGCTATAATAAGATAAAAGGCGCTATTATTTACGCCTATCCTAGGTTACTAAGTATTATTATTATTAATAAATAGGAATAGAGGGTAGCGCTAGTAGAAATATATACTTAAGGTACTAAGCGCTTTACTTTTAATATATAGGATTTAGTAGCTACTAGATAATATATAATATATATTAGAATAAGTCTTATACGTAGTATTAATAAGTAGTTTTAACTAACTAGAGTCTAGATAGTATCTATAATAAGGCGCCCTACGCTTAAATATAACGAAGATATCGTATTTAAGAGTAATAGTAGGTATTACTAATAATAGTATTCCTTATAGATAAGTAGTACGGGTTACTAGTACTAATATACTTAATATAAATTAAAATAATATTAGTTAGTTTATTAAACCCTATCTAGTTTAATTAACTTAGCTTAGCCCCCTAACGCTACGCTAAATAGGTTAATTTCCTAATAATTTAGGGGTTTTCCCCTTCCCCTAATTATAGTATTTTTAAATTTATTAATAATATAATCTACTACTTCTTCCTTCTATCTACTTATAAGAATATAATACCTATTCTCTATATAATACTAATATAGCGTATAAGAGGGTAAGACTACTATCCTAAGATATATAGTACTTAGTTACTAATATAACTTAACTCTAGAACTATAAGATAGATAAAGGATATAATTATAATAGGTGGAATAATAGGTAGTCTACTAAGTTATTAATTTCTAATAATAATAATAATTATAGGTAATTAAGTAATAAGGAGAATAAGTAACCTTAAGTTAGAGAGAAGTCAAAACGCGTTATATCCTCTATTAATAATAGACGTATATAGATAGGAGTACCTATCTTATACTACGCTATAATCGTCCGCTAATATAATCTAAGGAGAAATTAACTATTAATAAGTCCTATTATAGGAAGTCTAGTAGGGGGAGTAAGCGGTATAATCCCTAATATCCTATTAAACCCTAATACTAATAAGTATTATTATAGTAGTGATAGAACGGGATTATATCTCTAGTAAGATAAGAAATATTATTCTAAGGTAGTCTCCCGTGAGATATATACTATTATTATCCCTAACTATATAAAGTATCTAAAGGTAATAATTCTTTCTAGTATAGCTAAGAGCCTAGGGAAGGGAAGAGAGATATAGCTAGAAGATAATCCTATATAACTAAGTAGTTAAATAAAAGTCGCGTAGGATAAGGTAACTAAAAGGTTAGGGCTTAAGATTAGAAGTAAGTTAAATAGGGTAAATAGTATACTTATTAAAGCTAAAGCCTAAAAGGTTAGTATAATATTTATAATTACCTCTTATCCTAACTAAATTAAGTGCTAGTTTATTAACTTATTTAGAGAATAGCGTTTATACTCTTTAAACCTTATATAAGTTATAGTAATATTAATATATAAATAGGAAAGCTTATAAGAGGAGGTAACCGCGTAGGTTAAGGTATTATTAAACCTCCTAACTTTTATATATTATAATATAAGTTACCTTTCTATCTAATATTAGTTCTAATTAAATATTAGGTTTATAATAGAAAGGGTAAATAGGTAAATCCTATCCTAATAAAAGTACTTGTAAATATAATATATAAACTAATAAAGACTAGTTTTACTAATAAGGAAAGTATAAAGAAGTTTTTTAACCCCCTACCTAATATCCTATTAATTTTTACTATAATAATAGTAGGATATTATATATCTAAATACGCGCGTAGCGATTACTATATTAAGAAATTTAAGGGTAAAAAGGCCTAGGGTATATAGCTAGCTATCTTACCGTTATATATAGATATATAATAGAGAGCTAATTATATACTATTATAGGGCACTAGTAAATAACGTAGCGTACGTAGGATAACCTAGATAATAACCTTTATAAGAGCTATATCCATAAGCTTTACTTAAAAGGGGTAGGGGATATACTTTATAATATTAGGGTTATAAACGGAAATAATAATAAGGCGAATAGGAGGGATATTAATAGTAGTTAACTAGATAACCTACTACCCTTAGATAATTTAGATAATAATAAATATAATAGTCCTTTAGGTATTTAAGATAGGTATTCTTAATTAACTAATATAAAGAGGGACGTAATAGTTAACTTAAAACTATATAAGGTAATAATCCTAGTATTAATTAAATATTACTAAATAGCTCTTTAGAATACGAGTATTAAACCTTAATACTACTATCCTTATATACTAGTAAGGTTTGAGAGGAAACGGCTAATAGCGTAATTCTACTTACTCTATCCGTTTATATATAGCTAACCTCTTAAATTAGATAGGATAATAACCTCCTTCCTCTCCTTTACTTTACCTTAGAACGCGGATATATATTACTAAGTAAATTAAAGATAGATAGTAAGTAGTAACTTATAAGACGCTATATATTATATATAATAAAAGGAGAAGATCTACCTATAAATTAAGGCGCCTATAGGTCCTAGTTAATAGAGGATTTCTAGGGTACGTTTAGGCTAATATAACCGGATTAGATATAGTATAAGATAGTAAGGGGTAGTAATATAATTATTATAAACGGTAATAAGGGTAAATATATAAGGTTTAAGAAGTAGGTTAGAAGAAAGTCACGCGTAGAAATTTAACTAGAAAGTAGTAATATCTAAGAAGAGAATCTATAATATAGGGAGGTTAAGTAGGTAGGAATAGTTCTATTAGAAGGTAGTTTATAAATACTAAGTAAATAGTATAATAAATATATATTAAGTACTATAAGCGTAATTTTATATATTATTAATAATAGTACTAGTATTAATATAGGCGATAAATTAGAGTAGCGCGGATAGACTACTATAGTTATAATAGGTAGATAAATAATAATTCCTAATAATAATACTACTTATAATAATAGTATAAACGGCGCTATTAAAGGAATATATATAATAGGTAGATATAGCGATAATACCGCCTAATATAATTATAATAATAACGGCGCTAATTCTAAGAAAGGTATATTTATTAAATATTAAGTAGGTAGTATAAATATTAGCTATAACGTTTAATAAACCTTTTCTATAAATGTCGTCTAAATTATAATATCTAGTTTATACGCCCTAATGAATAATTAGAAAACTAAGCGCGCTTTTAGTATTATAGAGGTGTAAATAGTAGCTTATAGTAATTAGAGGTATTATAACGAGCTCTAGGGCTAATATATAAGCGCGCTAGTTATATACGTATAATACGTATATTTTTACATTTTACAGGTTTCCCAGTTTACTAATATAGGTAATAATAATAATAATACTTAGTAATATAGTAGTAAATTATAGATATAATAGTAAGTACTACTATAAATAAAAATTATTAGTAATACTATAGTTATTATTTCTATAGGAATAGCTAATTAGTAATTATCTTTTTATATTATCTTATCTACTATTAAGAATTACCTAGTTAGTAATAATAATAACTCTTAGTAATCTATTAATAAATCTTATATAAAGTACGAAATACTATTAAAGATAAAAAATATTCCTGATATTATAGTTATTAGTTTCCTAGGGATATATATTACCTTCTTATATTACCTTATTTACTTTTAAGAATTCCCTAGGTAATAATAATAATAATAATAATTAGAAAAAAAATAGAAAATATAGTAAGAAATACTACTAAAAATAGAAAATATTACTAGAAAAAATGTCTTAGTAATTCGAGTTAATACTTTAGTACTAATACTTAGTACCTACCTAGGTACCGACTTAAGGTACTTAGTGCCTACCTTAATACTAACTTAAGGTACTTAGTACTAGATCTTAGTATTAGATCGCTAAGACTTAAGTCGGGTACCTAACTGGAGTTTAAAGTACTAACTCGATGCGATTAGTCTATACCCTATAACTTTAATCTAAATCCTCCTAATCTAATACCCCGTTATTAAATTACAGCTAACTAAGTATCTACTAATCAGGTTATTAATAATAATAGTATAGAAAATATTAAGTATAAAGATAATAATAATATAGAAGATATAAATTTTAGATCTACTTTTAAGTACTATAATAAAAACACCTATATTTATTTTAATAATACTAAATATTTTAAGTATAATATCCCTCCTTATAGTTATAATATCTACTACTTAGGTTTTATAAATATAGAAGAAATAGATAAGTATTACTAGATATTTATACTATTAATATCTAGTCTACCTCTTAGAAATAATAATATGTCTATATAAATTAGTTAGAATATATAGCCTTATATATTATTATAATACAGCCTCCTCCCTTAAATCGCGGTTATACTACCGTCTAAGGACGCCTCTTTATAGAAGATAGTTAATATTAGGACTTCTATATTAATACTAGAAGCTCCGCTATATTTATCAATAAATCCTTATTACTAGTAGGAAATCTTTACAGCTATCTATATAAGATATTACTAATTATAGTTAGGGGAATTAGTAGGGAATATATTATTAATAGATATATTATAGTAGATATCACGTTATAAAAAGTGAAGGTAAGGTAAAGGTACTATTAGGTAAATAGGTATAAAGGCTTACCTTACTTAGACTAACCGTTTTTTCGGTACTTAGGGGTTATTTTTAGTATTGACTCGAATTACTAAACTACTTACGGCTAGCTTATACCCTGTATAGGTTTAGCGTTATATAACTTTATGAATTCGATTCTAAATTCGATTCCTCGTAGTTAGTCTAACCTTACTATCTATTAAGGTAACCCCTTATATCTAACTAACCTAATCTATATAAGATATAGCGCCTACTACGCTATAGTAGCATTTTATAATACTTACTACTAATAGGAAAAGGAGAAATATATCCTTATATACTATACTTTCTAGTACGGAAAGTATTCTACTCTACCTTAGTTATATATATATACTATTTCTATATACCTAGCCGTCTAATACTATTCTAGAAGTCTTACTATATTTCGGGGGTAAGGAATCTAAGATTAAAATTTATAAGGTCTTTAATAAATCTAATCCTTTCCTACCTTAATTAATTATCCCTTAGAATCCTAGGTAAGTTATTTTTAGGTAGGTATAAAATATATTAAGATTATAAGGTAGATATAGTATTATTATTTTTAAGTAAGTATAGAATATATTAAGATTATAAGGTAGATAGGGCTAGACTAACCGTTTTTTCAGTACTTAGGGGTCATTTTTAGTAATAACTCGAATTACTAAACTACTTACAGCTAGCTTATACCCTGTATAGGTTTAGCGTTACATAACTTTATGAATTCGATTCTAAATTCAATTCCTCGCGGTTAGTCTAGATAGGGCGTTAGTAAGTTAATAACTTATAAGCCTATAGTATCTCTTAGAGTTCCTCTTAATACCTATTACTTCCTTTTATACATCCCTCTCTTTAAACTACCTCTTAATATATTTACCTACTTTCTTAGAGGTATATTATATATCTTTACCGGCGGCATATTATATATCTTTATTAACTAATAAGCTATTATTTAATATCTAAGATATAGTTTCCTCTTATATTATCTTTACCTTATTTACTTTATCTATTTACCTCTTATTTTTCCCCTTAATAATAGCGGCCTCCTAGTTATCGGCGATACTAAGAGCGTTATAGAACTAGGAAGGTAAGAAATAATTTATATAGCTCTAATAATACGCGTAGAGCGCCTTAGCTAATAACTTTATCCCCTTATTAGTTAGATATCTTCTTACTATAATAGAATATCTAGTAATTAGGACCCTAAGCTTATTATACCTTATTAATTAGTTAATAAGTACCCTAGATTCCTTTCCTAGACTAGCGCGAATTTTATAACTGTAATATTTCTTCCTATTCTACCTACTTATATACTAACGCTTTATAATATTTTCTACTTAAATAAAGTTATATAGCTTACTTTTAGCTATCTAATACTTTAAAATTAATAAAAATTAATATAGTAGTTTAAAAGATATATTAGAATAAATAGATTTACCTACTAATATTAGTCTAACTATCTAATATCTTAGTATATCTTTACCGCCTAACTAATTTTTTCTTCCTACCTTATTTTTATTATTTAACACCTTATTATAAATATTATTCCTCCCCCTTATAACCTACGCCTTATAAGCTATACTAATTATCTTTAAAGTATATATTATCGCCCTTCTTATATTAGATATAGCTCCTCTAGCTCCCTATTAATACCTTTTAAGCGCGTAGCTCTTTTTAAGCTAGACCCTAATACTATTAATAAGAGGGTTAGATCTTATAAGACTAATAGTATTAGGCGTACTAGACGCCTAAAGAAGACTAATTTAGGTATCCTATTTAAATCTAGGAACCTACTAGTAAACCCTAGAGATATTATATTAATAGAACCTCACCTTAGAGAAATACTATTAGGTACTCGCCCTTATAACTACCTTAATAAGGGTGTTACTCCCTAGTAGTATATAGCCCTTACTAATATAACTATTTAAGTAGTTATTCTACCTAGGGACTCCTAGTAACCTACTCCCCTAGCCTTTAAAGAAGTGCCTTAATAATTCGCTTCCTAGCCTCCCTCTAAATACGAATAATATACCCGTTACTTATATACTAGACGCGTAGTTAATATAGAGGATAATACAAAGTACTAACCTCCCCTCTAATAAGGCTTATACTAACGGTGGAATTATATATATTAGGGTTAGACGCTAGGTTAGAGATATTAGGTATATAGGGACCCTAAGATAGTAATAAATAGGGGTTTATTCTAGGTTAATAGATTATTTAACGTCGCTAGTAATAAGTATCTATACTATAATATACTATTATAGGAAAATAAATATAGTAGCTTAAGTAATAGTTAATAGCTATATTATAATAGTAGGAAGAATAACTAGCCGGCCCCTAACTAGTTATATAAGCCCGCTAATATTAACTTATTACTTAAAGGGCTAGGAAAGGAGGCGGAGCTTAGGGTATAATTTATTAATAGCTTACTTAGTAACGTTAATAATATTATTATTAATAGATAGTTTATAAGAAGGAGGACTATATATAGTAAAGAACTTATAGATAATATTATTAGCTATAATAATTATCTATCCTTTACTAGCGAGGGTATAACTAATATTAATACCTATATTAATTAAACTACCTTCTAGATCTAGGGGTTTATTTATTATCTAATAGGTCCTCTTATTACTAATAATAGCTTTAGGCTAAAATTCGCCTAGATCTATATACTAGATAATATATAGGAGTAACTAGATATTTACTATTAATATTTTAATAATTTAAATTAAGATACCCTTACTTCTACTTAGTATACCCTCTAGTCTGTTAACTTATATATCTAGGGGTTTAAATCCTACTATAACCGCCTTAAGGAGGATAAACTATAATATCCTATTAATATTATAAGCGTCTATATCTAATAGCTAAATCCTAAATAATAGGATAAAGGTACTTATAATTATCCTACTTTTATAGAAGTTACCTATATTATAATAACTCCTAATAATACTATAAGAGGCTAGATTAAGCGGGATATCTATATTAAAACTATTAAGGGGGGCCTTATATTAATCCTAGATTAGTGTTCTTCTTTTATAGCCTTTAGATATCCGCTCCTATTTCTATTTAGTAAATAGTTATAGTATAACCGCCTCCTACTAGCTAGCTATTAGCTTCTAGGCGACTATCTACTATATATATTATAACGGAACCGTATTACTAGTACGCTCGCCTAGTATACCTTAATTAGTAGTAATAATAAGCTAGAGTAGGAAGAGGGTAGTACCCCTAAGTAGGAACTAGACTAGTATATCGCCGGCGAGTATATGCCTTAAGGTTATAATAGGTCTTAGCGAGTAATAAGATATTAATTTTATATGAAATAGATATAGGTAAGACTATTTAATATATTTTCCTAGTTATTTTCTAAACCCGAATCTACTTAGTTATAAATAGTTCTAAATTATTTAGATAATAGTTAGGGGATAGTTAATATAATTTAAATAATTAGCTAATTAATATCTAGATCCGGCCCGATTTCTTTAATTATACCATTGATAGTAGATATCTATTTAGCTACTAGGCTATTAATATCTAGATATTAATAGAGCTTAATAACCTAAATTAGTATTATTAGAATTAATAGACTATTTAAGCGGACTACTACTCTAGCTTAATAGATAGGCTTAGTACTAATCTAGATATCTTACTTAAAGATATTAGTAGTAAGGTAACTATCCTCCTATTAATAATACTAGGAAGCCTACGTACTATAAAAGTAAGAATATAAGACGCTATAATAATAGTCTAAAAAAGGGGTAAACCTAATTTTTTTATTACCTTTATATATAATCCTAAGTAGCCTAATATTTAGAGCTTACTAGAATCTAGTTAGATATTAGAGTACTATTATAATCTAATTACCTATATCTTTAATTAGAAGCTCCGGGAGCTAATAAAAGACCTCCTTAAATAATATACCCTTAGGGTTTATATAAGCTACTATTATATTATTAAGTTTTAAAAGCGAGGTCTCCTATATACTTATATTCTCCTTATTATATAGGAAGAGGATTAGATCTAGATAGTTAGTAATATTAATAGCGTTATTTAAGTATTTATCCCCCCTTAATAGGATAATAATATACTATATAAGTTAGTCTTATAATATATAGTTTATAATTACTATACTAGCGTTCCTAGTAATAGTATTTTAATTAGGAGAAGAATTATTATAGTAAGGCTTTTCTAAAGGATTTTTACTAAGAGATATCTTTTATACCTAATAGGAGTTATCCTCTTTATAAGTATTTAGTTGGCCCCCTTAAACCTAATTCCTCTATTAATAACAGGTAGGTTATCCCTTATAACTTATACCTATTAAAGAAATATAGTGCCTATATTAATATTAAGATCTATAGCTCTATTAAGTCTATTTTCTATCTATATAAATATATTTATAAGGGACTTAATTAGGCTAATATCTCCCTTACTAGGAATTATACGCGTACTAATAATAATCCCGCTCCTAATAGCTAGCTATAATAGTAAGGGGAGTTAGTAGATAAGATTATAGAGTTCTAGTCTACTTACTAGATTAGGTCTACTAAAGCTATCTAGAAGATACTCTTATTTAGTATAAGTATTATAAAGCCTTATATAAAGCGTCTATAAATCTACCTCCTAGACTAATAGTATACCCTTTTTAAGCCGGCTAATAACTAGGCTACTAATAAGGCCGCTAAATAAAAGTTAATAGATAGTAGTAAGCTCTATAGGACTATATTAATAGAATTTTTTAATATAAACTATCTTACTAAGGAAGCTTATAATAATAGTTAGCTATTACCTTTTATAAAATAGAACGGGAAATATCCTACTATTATAAGGGATCTACTTAAATATCTATACGCGGATTTTCCTTAGGTCTTTATATAAAATAAAATAAATAAATAATAGAAAATATATAAAAGGGGGGAGACTCTTAGGCGTATTAATTTTATTAATCTTAAAACTAAGGATCTCTACTATTACTAACTACTCCTCTATTATATTAAGGGGGCTATATTATTTAATAACCTCTAGATAGTAGATAGCTAGTTAATAAGATGGAAGAAGGCCTACGTAGAGCTTAGGTTAACTAAAAAATAATAGATATACTAATAAGATCCTTAATAAAGGAAAGGATTTATAGGGAGGTTATAAGCTACGTAGTCTTTTTATATTAGTATTAATTAAACTCTAACCTACTAACGCCCTTATATTATAGAATAAGTATAAGGAGTATATCTTAAATAACTACTTATACCTCCTATAACAGGATTTTTTAATACTTTAGATCCTAGATAATTACTATAAGTAATAGTTATATATTAAATAGTACGCCCTTTACCTAATTAACGGCTAATTAGAATATTAATTAACCCCTAAATATATTAAGGATCTAGCCTAATATAGCCTACCTATTCTAACTATTTTATTTAATTATTTTAATAATATTTTAAATAGACTTTTACGGGAAGAAATATCTTATTAAATCACCCCTAATAAGGCTAAGGTCTTATAGAATAGGCTAAATACTAACTAATACCACGCTATTAATTAGATTATTACTACTATCAAGGCTAATACTAATAATAAATTTAATATTCCGGGTATACTATTCTTCCTTAATAGTACTAGGGGGACTAATAAGATAATAGTTTAAAATACTATTATAGAAAGGCTATATTCCTAGTAAAAGGTTACTCTAGTAGTAGTATCTTCTAATATTATATTAACGCTATTATAGGGAGGTTAGACGGCTTACTTATAATTTAAGATACCCCTAGACTCTAATACTACCTCTTTATATAGGATTAAGAAGGGGATTAATCTTACTAAGTTAATTAAGCGAGCTTATATTATCTTTTAAGATAAGTCTCTTATATAGAGTTAATATAATATAGAAGCTATTAGTTATAGCCTTTAAGATATTTATAGTAATAACTAGGCTTATTTTAGGGGTAAGGTAGTCTACTTTTATAGTAACTTCTAATAAATACTCCTAGTTATTCTAAGAGGATCTAGTAGCTAGGTTATTAAGGTATATCTTTAAAAGGCCTATTTCTAAAATAAGGTTATATATTTAAATCTTACTATTAATAAGCGACTTAATAATCCCGACCTAATAGATATTATATATTATAAAATATAAAATAGGACTATTTATAAGTAATCTCCTCGCTATTAATAATAGTATTAATATCTAGAAAAGCCCTACTACTAATAAAGACATATTATATTAGAAATATAGTTATACCCCTAGAAATACTATTAATATTTTAGTTAAAAATATCTATATTAATATTAGGATAAATATCTCTTAAAGGGTTTATCTATTAGAACGGGCTATTTTTACTATTACTAATAAAGATATTACTAGTATTAATACTAAGATAATATCGCGTATCCCTAGTAATATAATAATATACTAGAGTATTAATTATATTATATTAGAAGAAGATAATAAACTCTTCCCCCCTAAGTACTTTTATAGGTTTTATAAACCCTCCCTACTATTTTATAAGCTATATATTAAGCTAGGCGTACTAGTTATACTACTAAGGAACCTTAATCTACTATATCTATATAATAGGACCCGACTACGGGTAATAAGATATAGTAAGTATATCTTTAAGGGGGAGATTATAGGCGGTACCTATAATAGTAAGAAGGTAATACTATTTAAGACGCCGTTATAATCTAAAGAAAATAATAGGCGGATTCCTACCCCCTTTATTTATAAGTAGTACCTTATCTAACTAGTATTTATTATAACTATTAATAAATTATAAGGCTAATTAATAAAGTATATAAATATTAATTATAGACTAGGCCTACTTTTAGCTATATTTAGCTATATATAACTCTATTATAGGTAATAAGATAGGGAAACCTCTATATTATTAGGCCTAAAACTCCTAAATATATATTTAACTAAATAATAAGAAATATTATATATAAGTAGGTACTATTAGATAATAGGTAGACTACCCCTAATATATTAATTATAACTTATTATTAATACCTAGATCCTATTAATAGCTACTTAGTAGCTTATAAGAATATTAATTATAGTATAAAAAGTATAAAAACGGCCTAATATTATACTTAGTTATATAGTTATATCTTTATATTAGATTATAATATTAGACTTTCTAATAATAAAAATAAGCTATTCTACTATTTAGTTTATTAAATACTACTAGTTAAACTTTAGAGGGCTAGATAAATACTAGGTTATACTAACTCCTATATCTAATAGATTCCTTTATATTAATATAATAAATCTAGTAGGACTATTAATAGTTATTATAAGAGTATAAAAGATACGTTATAATATAAGGGATATAATAATTTAAGAATTATATTAAATAGTCTAGTAGCGTAGAAGTTATTAGTAGAATAGAATATTATTATACTAGATATCTTATAGTTAGTTAGGAACCTAGTAGATAGTATTAATCTTTTAACGCTTCTATCTTAATAATAATAATATCTTTTCCTAATAATAACTAATATAATAAGTCGTCTAATAATAGTATACTTACTTATACCCTATTAGTCCTAAATAGTAATATTACGGTGGAGTTATAATATAAGTAGGCCTAATAACTATTTATTAATACTCTAGTACTAGGTAACTATTATAAATAATCCCTTAGTTTAAAATTAATATCTTTATTAATATTTACCCTATAACCCTTATAATACTTAAGGAGAGTCTTAGTATTTATAATAGTTTATATAAATATCTATTCTATTTATACTTAAATTTACCTTATAACTACTATTACTTACTAAGAAATAAAATAATTATACTTTTAAGTATACTTTTCCTATGTAAAAATCTTGAATTTTTACAGGCATTTTCTAGTATCTTAATATAATCCTATAATACTTACCTTATAAAATTAAGTAAGGTGCTTATAATATTAGAAAAGTCTACTATTATTTCTAGGCCTAATTATAGTAATTTATTATTATCTATATTAAATAGTTCCTTAGCTATATTAATAAGGTATATAAGCTTTTTATTTATTACTATTAATATCTCCTCTAATATTATTATTATCGTAATAAGGATATATATTATATAATTACCTATTAAATTAGTACCTTAGTTCCTCCTTACCTTTATAATTTAAAGGAAGGTAGGCTTTATTTAAATCTATAGTTCTATTTTAGTAGGGTTATAGCTACCCTAGTAACCTCCTCCTCTTACCCTTAAGATTTTAGTAGGGTTAAGTTAGGTTTTAAAGTAGGATTTTTAGCTAACTTATTAATAGACCTTTTATCCTCCTCTTTTATCCTTAATAACTTTATAAAGGTAATAGGAGCTATTAGGGGTAATAGTAAGGTAAGGGCTTTATTAATATAAACTTTATATATATTTATCTTTTCCTTTAGTTTCCCTATCTACTAGCTTTTAACTTACTACTTAGGCGTAATACTAGCTATTCTAATATCCCCTTATAAAATATAGGTATTCTAATAAATAATATCTTATATTACCCCTCTATTAGATATATTAGCTATATTACCCTTATTCTTATACCTCTTAAGTAGGTCGCTACTATAAGAAAAATCTAGTAGCTAACACGAGTTTTTTATATAAGATATTAGCCTAGTATATATAACTTATTAAATTATATAATTAGATAAGGTAGTTTTAGTAGGAGGCTAAGTATTCTTATCTAACGCGTCTATTATAAGATACTACTTTATAATAATTAGCTATTTACCTTAAGGTAATTAGTATACTATTCTAAGTATTATAAGGAAAGGTAATATAACTTATAATAGCTAGTACTAATATTCTTTTAGTATTTCTTTAATTACCTAAGTAGGTAATTCTAATATAAGTCTAGCTTAATACCCTTTAATCTTATCTTTTATATAGCTTAACGCGCCCTTTTTAGCTTAACTCTTAATTATACTAGTAAATATTTTACCTCTTTATAAATAATATTTTCTACCTTTTAAAAATATATTAATTATAGTAGTTTAATATAATAATAAGTAGAGTTAAGTAATATAGTTATATAATAGGTAAGAGTTAGGGAAAGTAAAAGTAAGATTATACTAAATACTAAGACTTTACTAAGAATTATAAAGAGATATTTTATATTACAGAGATAGTAGTTTAATATCCCTATTTATATAAATAGGGCATTTAGCTAGGTTTATATCTACCTAGCTAGATATATATAATATACGCGGTACGTTATATAATATTAATTATACTTATCTTATAAATTAATTATATAACCTAGAAGGTCTTTACTATACTATATATTATCCTCTAGGCTATAGCCCTTCTACTTAACTAAATATTTAATAATCAGGTTTCCCTAATTATACTTTCTCTACTACTTTCCTACTAACTCTTTAATCTTATATAAGTACTATTTATTATTTAGCTCTTTTATTATTAGAGGGTAGTCTAGCTTCTAGCCCCTATTAAAGGGGCTATTACCTTATAGTAACTTTTCTAATTATATAATTAAAATAACTAGATAGATTCTTTAATTTACTAGGATTATTAAGTTATAAGCTAATTTCCCTACCTTCTATATAATCTTAATAGGACCCGCCTATTAGTTTAATAGCTTTACTTAGATTATACTAGGTAGATTATACCTAGTATATAACTTTATAAAGACCTCTTTACCTTTATTAAATTAAATTAGCTAATAGTATTTATTATATTTAATCTTAGATTTAATATTAGCCTACCTAATTAAATCTTCTACCTCCTTTTAGATAGTAATCCTATTCTCTAGAAATTAACTAGCCTTCTAATTATCTAGGGGTAATAAGGTAAGGGTATTATATAGGTAGTACTTATATATAACCTTATTTAGGCTTATAGATATTATAGAGCTAAGTAAATTATTTAAGATACCTCTAAGTTAAGGTAAGAATATTATTTAGTCTTTTCTAGGGTTAGAAGTTAGTTAGTACTTTAGGGTTATTTTAACTATTTAGTTTATCCTCTCTAACTAGCTATCTATTTATAGATAATATACTATACTTATTAAGAATTTATTAGGAACTAGACTAGAAGGCTAGTTCCTAAGGGCTAGAATAGATAGTATGAACTACTAGCGAGTAGGTAGCGTTATAAAGGTAGACTTAATACTCTAGTAACTTTATAGTTATAGAAGAACTAATCTCTATCTTCTAAGGAGGTAGAGGGAGGACTATTTAGATACCCCTTAAGGAAGCTACCTAGCCTCTTAGATATCTGGATAAAAGGATATCCGTCGGGATAATAAGAAGCTGAACTAATACCGCTAGGATATTATTAGTAAGCCGTATCGTACTAGCTAGATACGTTAAGATATCCTAATAATTACCTCCCCTTTAAGGGTATTTATCCCTAAATATTAACTATTACTATCTATAGTAGGACTCGTTAAAAACCTTTAAAACCCTAGTAGGGAAAATAAGGGAAAGAGTTCTAAGGATAATAATATTATAGTAATAGTAACGCGCTATTAATATTATATAATATTAATATATAATAACCTTTATAGTTTTAATATTATTAGTAGTAGAATATAATTATTAATTAAGTTTATTATTATAGTACTTTATAAACACGTAATATAAATAAGTAATTATAAAAGTTAGGTAGTAATATTACGCCGTTAAATCGCGTAGTTAATATATATAATATAGTATATAATAAAGTTATAGTTTATTTACTTCTAACTTCTTTTATAACTACTACTACTAACGCTAACCTATTATAAGTTACTTTAAGTTATATATTAATATATTAATAATTAAAGCTAACGTATTTAGTATTAATACTATTAATACTTTATAAGATAACTACTATTAGAGCGTAAATATAACGTAAAAGATTAATTACTAATATAGTATTATATATTAAATAGTAATATTAATAATAATAATAATTAAGGTAAGTCTCTACCTAATATCCTTTACTATTTTATATATATTATCGCCTTATAATAGCCTTTAGTTATCTTTAAATATATTATAAGTATATTACTTATAAATTACGTTCTTATATAAGTTTATTATATTATATATTTAAAGACCTTATTAATATCTTATTATATTATATTTCTTTTAAATTATACTTATACTCTTTATACTTAAAGGTATTTATATTAGCTAACTCTTATAATAGATAGTTAAATCCTCTCGCCGCGCCGCGTTATCCTATTATACTATTAGGGTAATAGCCCTCTTATAATCCTATTATCTTTAGTACGCTAAGTACCTAGGTTTAAGTTCTAGTTTACTATATAACTATAAGATTAATAGGGCTTATAAGAGGTACTACTACCTTTATAAACCTTATAAATTAATTTATAATAATAGGATTTTAATACGCTTTACTTATAATATATTAATAAGTTATAAGTCCCCCTTACCTTTTATATTTATTTATTTAGCCTCCTCGCTCGCGGCCCTATTATTACCCTCTAGGGTAGAAAGTTACCCTATTATACTACCTTTATAATACGGGTTACTACCTTTAAAATTAAAGTAGAGGTAGTAATTTACTTAAGGGAGCGCGGTAAAACGCTTTCACGTAAGTTATAAACCTCTAAGGAATTACTACGCCTTAATATAAAGGTAGGTAGTTAAGTAGCTATTACCTTAGAGGATATCCTAGATATAATAAGATAGTAGGTAAGTTCTTTTATTATATACTTCTTATAATATATATTAATACTTTTATAAGAGGAGTTAACTACCCTTATTATAATAGAGGTTAATAAGGATTTAAGGGAGGTAAGTATATTATTAAAATATTATACTATCTTTATATAAGCTAATTATATCTTAAGAAGAGGGTAATAATAATAATAGTAATAAGGAGGAGATTAAAGAAATAGAGGAGGATATAAAGGAGGAGGAGGCTCCTACTTCTATTATTATTATATTACCTACCCCCGCTTCTACTAGCCCTAGCTACCATTCTTATAGTAGTAGTACTACCGGCTCCGCCCCCTCTACTTATAAGATCCGCGCCCCTTACGCCCCTCGCGCTCCTCTTACTCCTACGCCTACTCCGCCTACTCCGCCTACCCCTATTAGGGATATTACTTTATCCTCTAGCTTATTTATTATAAGCCCTCCTTTATCTTTTATAGGTTCTAGCTTATCTTAATATACTCCCCTTATAAGACCTTAGTACTACGCCTTTAAGTAAAGATTCTTTTTTTAGGTTATAAGGATTTTCCCCTTAATTAACTCTTTTCTTATATACCTCTTTATTAAAATCTCTATTATATAAATATAACTTATAACTTACCTTATATAACTTAACTTTATAATTAAATAGTTCTATTATAATAATTATATATTAGCGTTTTACTTGATTAATTAATTAATTAATTGATTATACTCCTATACTAGCTAACAAGCTAATAAGGGTAGGCTATTTAGGGGTACGCATCGCGTACATATTATTTAGGGAGAAACCCTACTACAGGGATAAAAACTCCACCTGATAATTATAGTTCTCTTAACCATTTACAGCTCCTTCCCTCCCCCCCCTAGCAGGCCTACCACTAGGGAGGTAGTAGAGGGGTTAGGTTTACTACCTATTACACTAAAGTTTCGTCTACAGGTGAAACTTCTTTTCCTTATCTAGGGCCTAGCCCCTTTCTCTTTTCTATCTCTACCGGCTATTTTTAATCTAATCCGTTTAGCGTAACGGATAAATCCTTATAACGGATAATTCCTTATAGTCCCGGTTATAGCGTTCGTAACGGGGAGGGTGTGTACGTAAAGGGAGGTGATAGAACTAGTACTTACCTACTAGTCTATCGGTGCCAGGCACTACTAGGTGAGGAGGCCAGCGGCCCTGGCGTGCTTACAGACCATTAGGTGGGAAGGCTAATATCCACGTATCTCTATACGGGTTAGGCCTCTACTACCTACTACTATACCGTAGGGACTACCTAGGTGCGGCTAAGCATCCCCCCGCCGTATAATAGTAAGGTAGCGGATACCTAGTATATTTGCCGCGGTTATATCGGCCGCTGCTATTAAGGTATATACGTGTAGAAGATAATAGGTACTATTAGCTAACTAGACCGGCAGCTCTATCGCGCTTACAAGCTATTAGGTGAGGAGTCTAATACCTACGTCCTATTTCGGGTTAGGTACCTACTACCTGCAGCCGTACCGTAAGGACTACCTAGGAAGGGGACTGGAGTATCCTCGCCGCCGTACGGCAGTAATAGCGGTAGTATATACCCGGTATACTATCTGGCTTGCGCTCGATTATTAAGAGGAAGGAAGGGCTAGCTCTATAGTATTACTATCTTTTTATTATACTGTTATTATCTGTATATACTATAGCTGCCCTAAGGTAGGCAGACTTAGGCTACCTAGACCGCGCGGAGCGGAATCGGCTGGAGTATAGGGACGTGGCCTCGTAAGAGACCCTGTAGCGGGTATAGGTATAGAAGTACCATATATATCCTATAATACTATAGAGGCTTTATATCGGTAGTATTTCTATCGTCTTATACTAGTATTACTAGTATTACTAGTATATCGCGTTTATAACACGCGTAGGGAAGCGGAGGCTATATTAGGGAGAGGTAGAAGGGTATCTATATAGTATATATTTTTTATCTATATCTATATATTCTATCGCGTTAAATCTTTTACCGTAATCTTCTAAGAGTTCTCCTTCTATCTTCTCTATTTCTCTATCGCGTTAGCGTTCCTATTCTCGTTATTACTATACTCTACCTGCGTGTTAATTCCGTAATAACTAGAGAACCCTAGACGGTGCTTCTAAAACACCGTAAGATCTCTCAGCTCTCCTAGTACCGAGATACTAGAAGGTTCGTAGCCGGCACCACGTACAGGTGGATCTCGTCGCCGGCCTAGCGTTTTACTTATAATACTTCTTTATTATATATATATTATTATATTCCCTATATAAGTCTTTTATATTTATATCCTTAATAGATATCTATTAATTATATTCCCTTTTATAATTAGACTACTTAATTAAATAGTATTAAATACCTTTACTTCTTATTCTATCTAGGATTTATTCTACCTTATAATATTCTTCGCTATTAATAAGTTCTAGAGGAGGTATAAATAGTTACTTACCTTTATTAAGACGGCTCTAATATAGTTTTAATAAGAAAATATAAAATATAAGATAGATTTTCTACGCTATTAGGAGACTTAAGTAGTATACCTAGTATTTAATTATATCTATTACCTTAAAGGGACTAGTATACTTATATAATAGCTTTTAATTTAATCTTTTCTACTTTAAATTCTTTATAACTAATATTATTAATTCTCCTATTATATAAGACTTTATAACTTATACTTAAATAGTCTACTATTAATCTACTAGCGTAGCTCTTACTTTAAAATTTTTTTCTATATAGTCTTTAATTATAAGTACTCCTCCTTCTAGAAAGTTATCCCTAACTTCGTCTTCTATATATAGATTATATCTATATATTATATAGAATAGTAAATAACCTAGTATAATATAAATACTATTATAATACGCGAATTTAGCTATTAGGAGTAATATAACCTAATTATTTTATTCTTTATTTAAGAATATCTTAAGGTAATACTCTAATATTTAATTCTAGCGTTTAATCTACCTATCTATTTATAAATAGAAGGTAGTACTTAATTATCTCTTTATTTTTATATAATAGTAGACTTCTAACTAATAGGTACTTATAAATAAGGATCCCTAATTTAATATAATACCTATTAATAAATTATACTATAATACTATATTCTTAAATAAGATCTTAGCTAATTTAATAGTAGTATAAATACTCTTAGTTAGAAGGTATTAAACTATCTTTATATACCTATTAATAATTATAAGAATAGAATTATATATAGAATTTCTATATTTACTAGGTAGTAAGCTTATAATAAAATTTATAAAAAGTTCTTCCTAAGGCCCTTTAGGCTATAGTAAGGATACTATATTATTATAAGGTTTATATCTAGGAGCTTTTACCCTTTAATATATTTTATAAGTTTAGATATATAGCTTAGTATCTATTAATATTCCACTTTAATAATACTTATATTAAAGTAACTCTAAGGTTTTTTATAACTTAAAATAACCTATTAAAGTATTATTATAATACCTTATAATAATTTTTATACGTAATACTAAATTATCTAGTACGTAGAGTACTCCTTTAAATCTTATAAACTTCTACTAGCGTTTTATATATTACTATTTATAAATAGTATCCCCCTTAACTAGCCTTTTAAAAGGTAGTAAGAATAGGAAGAAGTTAAGACTATTTATATAAGGCGCTAGCAAAGAGAAGGTGTTCTATAACCTATATTACGCCTTTATAACTATACCTATTTTAATATATTTTAATCCTAATAAGAAAATTTAGATTAAAATAGACGTATCTAATTTTATTATAACTACTATCTTATCTTAATAGGATAATAATAGGGCTTAGTATCTAATAGCTTTCTAGTCTTATAAATTAATACCTACTAAGACTAAGTATAAGACATATAATTAAGAGCTATTAGTAATTATTAAAGCCTTTAAGTAATAGTAATATTATATAGAAGGTAGTCGTTACGCTATTAAAGTACTTACGGACTATAATAATCTTAGGGGATTTATATAAGTAAAGTAATTAAATAGTTATTAAGCTTAATAGGCTATTTATTTAGTTATATATAACTTTAATATTAAATATTAACCTAGTAAGAAGAATCCTATAAATACTCTATTATATAGACTTAACTATAATAATATTAAGATATTATTTAACTAGCTTCTACCTACCTTATAAAATAAGCTAGTAAATTTAGGAAGTATTATCTCTAGCTAGAAGTAGCTAGAAGAAATAACTAAGTATATAGACTTATCTAGCTTAAGAGGGCTTAGGAAACCCTTAATTAAGCCTAAAAACTTAGATAGAAGGGGCGTAAAGCTACCTTCCTAGTATTAAAGTAATATAATAGCGCTACTACTTAATTCTATTACTAGGGTTATTAGATCTTAAGAATACTTAGACTTCCTAATATATAATTAGTACTAGCTAGTCTTAGATAGTAAATACCCTACGGCTATCTATTAATATACTATTAGTACTTATAATAAATCTAAGGAATTCTACTAAATTAGTATAGAATTTATATTTCTTTTGATTTATATAATGCTAAAACTTCTATAACTACTTAAGTACCTAGTAGATATATTACTTATAACTTAAGATATCTTCTAAATAAATTAAAATATTATTAAGGTATACTATATAAGTAATATCTACTAGGCCTATTAAAGCTCTATTAATATAGGCTTAGAATATAGCTAGGGTATTTATTAATCTAAACGGTATAATTATATATTTAAAATAGCTATACTATATATAAAACGCCGTCTTCTACTTATTACCCTTATAGATATAAATCCTATAATAAGTATCCTTAAGGTCTAATTTAATAAATATCTTTATATCTTATAAGTAATTAAGTATTTTACTAATTAGAGGGAGAGGATAATAGTTCTTTACTATTACCTTATTTAACCTATAATAGTCGATATATAGCCGTAGGCTACTATCCTTCTTTAATATAAATAAAATAGGAGCCCTTATAAGACTAGTAGACTTTTATATCTAACCCTTTAACTTAGTATTATCTAGGTAGATACGTAGAGTTTCTAACTCCCTTTATAATAAATTATAGATAGGCTTATAAAGAGGCTTACGACTATTTATATTAATAGTATAATCCCTAGGCTTAAATAGGGGTAGTCGTCCTACCTCCTTATTTAAAAAGATATCTAAAAAGTTATAAAGACTTTTAGGTAGCTCTAGTACTTTATTATTAGAGCTCTAGGTTTCCGCCTAGGATAACCTAGTATAGATAATAGTATAAATTACTAATTCGCCTTTAAGGGTATCTATAAACGCTTACGGCTTTAAGATAGATACGCTAGTAGAGTCTAATAGAAATTACTACTTTTAACTCCCTAGATCTACCTATACCCTAGCTTCTAATAAGGTAGGTATATTAAGAATAATTAATAACCCCTTCTTCTTAATTATATAGAATATACTAGTATATTAACCTAGCTATCCCTAGCTATTAATAAGATAGTACTCCACCTAGTACGCGCCGTAGTAATAGATTAACTAACTATTTATCTATTTAGGAATTAGTAGCTAATAGCCCTCTAGGGGTTTTAAGTTATATTACTTAGCGAAGCTTTAGGAGATAATATTAATCTCTACTCCTATATTTATTAAGAAGTCTATATAGTCCTATATATCTTATATATTAATAGAACTACTAATATTAATACTATAAACTAATAATAAACCCCTTTTAATAAGTAAGCGCCCTAGTATTAAGGTCTTAATAGAGGCGCGCTTCCTTTTTTTTAATTTAGTAGTCCCTTTTCTAATAGTATTAATAGGTGTTATATTTAAGTTCCTAGGCATCCTAGGCCTATAATAGTCCTTATTATAGTACCTCTTCTTTCTATAATTAAAATATATTAACCCTTTCTTAGCGTCTAGTAACTTACCGTAGCCGCTAGCGGGTTAAATACTTCCTACTTTTATAAAAGGATTAATACCTCTATCTTAACTTCCTTCCCTCTTCTAGCCTTTATTCCGCCTATTAGAATAATCCCCTTTTTTAGTAATATAACTATTACCCGCCGTTATTCTAGTATAATACCGCTAGTTATTTTCTAACTAAGTAGCGAGGGTAATTAGGCTTTCTTTAATTATAGGGAGGTCTTAATAGTTTATAAGGGCCTTTTAAAGGTCTAGGCGTAACTTTATAAAGAAGTTAATCCGCTAATATTCCTCTAAAAAAGGAGGGATCTATAATTTAATCCTACTTAGATATATATTAAAACTTTATATTAATTAGTTAGGGTTCTATTATATATCTAAGTATAACTATATATTATAGAGTTAGTAGTTTACTAGGTCCTTAATAAGGTTTAATAAGTATTAAGTAAAGTACTCCTAGGTAACTACTCTCCCTAATAATAACTTTTTATAATAATCTTATAACTTAGTAGGTTCGCCTTCTAAGAACTATATAGCCTAGGTAACCTTTATAAACTTAGTCGGGAATTTATTAAGTATTAGTTAGAATATAACGTCTATAATATAATACTATTTCCTATACTTATATATATTCTTCCCCTTATAAAAGGGTAAGTCTTTAGGCTTTAAGTAGCTCCTAGGGTATTAACTATTAGGTTCTTCTAACTAGCCTCTAGCGGACTAACTTAGGGTAAAACTACTAAAGCTAGATCCTACCCTAGGGTCTAATATACCTTACACGTTAGTACCCTAATTTAGAGGGTAATCCTCTATTTAGCCTAGTCCTAACCCTCGTTATATCCCGCCTAATAATCCGCTAGTAATTTGCTATAAATCTAGTAAGGCCCTGTCTACTTCTACTTATAGCTAAGCTATCCTTTCTTAAATACCTTAAAGCTTTCTTTCCTTTATTAACCGCTCTTCTTTAATTCTAGTAGTAGCGATAAGTTTATTAAGCGTAATTATACTAGTAAGGGTTTTATTAGAAATTCTATTACTAGGTATATTATTTATTACTTTAATATCTCCTATATTAGACTCTAGTATTATATTAATTTTATTACGCTAGACTTCTAATATATCTTTATCTTATTTAGCGTTAGATATCTTCGCGTTACTATACTATTATAATCCGGACTATCCCCCTTTAAAGGTAGAGAGATTAGAACTATTAGAAATTAGACTAGAAGGCTAGTTCCTAAGGGCTAGAATAGATAGTATAAACTACTAGCGAGTAGGTAGCGTTATAAAGATAGACTTAATACTCTAGTAACTTTATAATTATAAAAGAATTAATCTCTATCTTTTAAAGAGGTAGAGGGAGGACTATTTAAATACCCCTTAAGGAAGCTACCTAGCCTCTTAGATATCCGGATAAAAGGACATCCGTCGGGATAATAAGAAGCCGAACTAATACCGCTAGGATATCACTAGCAAGCCGTATCGTACTAGCTAGATACGTTAAGATATCCTAATAGAATTAAACTCCTAGACTTTTAAATACTCTCTATTAAAAAGTAGATATATACTTCTTATTATAGTTTAATATTATTACGCGAGGTAGACCTTAGTTAATTATTCTATCTAAGAATACCTTTACTTAATCCTTAGCTAAGTAGGTGTCTTTTTTATATAAGATAGTTACCCTTTTAGAAAACTTATATATAATAGATAATACTATATTTATCCCTAAGGTAGTTTTAAGTAAGGTAAGGATAAAATCTATAGCTATAGTATAATATAGTATAAGTAGGGTAACTATTAGAACTAGAGCTTTATAAGTAGGGTATTACTTTATTTAATTAAGGTTATATTTATAATAGTAGCTAATATATAGATATAACTATCTTATTAATTTCCTAAAGTAATAGTTACTTATAATTACCTTATATATATAGTTAAATCCTAGGTAAGACTTTTTATTATATACTTAGTAGAATATCTCCTTTTTAAACTCTTTAGGAAGGTATAGTTATACCCTTCCTTTATAATCTATAAAGTAGAGTAACTCTCTTATAAGATAAAATTAAATACTTAATAAGGTAGATTCCCTATCCTTTAAGCTATTATAAATCTTTACCTATTTCTTACTTACTATATAACTAGCTACTACTTAGTATTTAAAAGAAGTTAATATTTTAATAAAGAAAATATTAAATATAATATTATTATTTAGTATAGCTTCTTTAATTATTTATAAGCCGCGTTTAATAGCTAAATTATTTATTAGCCTTAATAGTATATTAGGTATAATATATTACTTACCTAGTTAATACTAAATATCTAGTCTAAATTATAATAAGTACTAAGATATATAGACTAATCTAAGATTAAGTTTATTAATTAAGAAGGAGGTAAGTAAAATCTATCTTATAATATTTACTATTACTAAATAGTCTATAAATATAATAATTATAAAAGGTAAATTATTAATAAAGTACTTAATTTTATAAATAATTTAAACTAAGTATACGACCTTAAGCTCTATTAGCTAATAATAGGTTTTAACCCTATTTAGTAATTTAGATAAGAAAAGTATAAGCTTAATATTAGCCTTTAAGTATTTATTACTTATAAGATTACCTTTAATATAATATAGTATAACTTTATAACCTCTCTTCTTAGAGGTATTAATATCTATATAAAGGCGCCTTAAGTATAAGAAATAAATAAGGAAGTTTAAACTTAAAAGGGTATCTTATAAAGAGTTAAATAAATTAAGTAGAATTTACCTTTTTTTAATTAATATTATTTTTATAAAATTCTTTTACTTATAACCTCCCTTTATTAGTAAACCATTTAATAGCTTTATCTTCTCTACTTATAAAGGATCCGCCTACTACGCGTAATAGCTAACTTTATTATATATTTAACCTATAAGGTTAAGGTAGTATTCTAGTACCTTAAGGTCTTTTAGAAAGTTAATATTCCTAAGTACCTTAATATATTCCTTAATTATTAATAATATAAAAGTATTAACCCTTAACCCTAGTAAAGTAATATTAGGATAGTTTAGGAAGGTCTTCTTTATATTAATTATTATATTTAATTTAGATAGAAGCTAGAAAAGTTACCTAAGGTAGCTAAGATATCTATTAAATATTTAAGAGAAGGTAATAAGGTTATTTATATAAGTATAGATAAAGTCTTAAAGGGGGTATAATACCCTATTTATAGTTCTTTAAATAAAGGGAGGCGAGTTCTTAAACCCTATTACTACTACCTTTAGGTATTTTAATCCCTAATAAGAAATAAAAGTAAACTTATATTAATCCTTAGATTTTACTAGAAATTAAAAAAAGAAGGTAAGACTATTCATAAGATTTATATTATTTATCCCTTATAAGGTATTTATAATTTTAGTTTATAGTTATAATAGGTAGGAGTTAGTAGTAGTAATCTTATTAAGACTTTAAATATCTATTACTACTCTTACCTTTCTTATAAGTAGAGCTATTAGCCTACTTAAGATAGTTTTCTATATAATAAATATAAAGAAGGTAAAAGGTATTAATTTATCTATCTATTTTATACGCTCTTATTTATAAAGCTTATTAACTCCCTTATTAATTACCTCTTTATCTATAATACTTATTAGGTATACCCTCTAATTTAGCTTTAGGGTTATAGAGGAGTTTTAATTAGTATTTATTAGTACTATTACTTAGTCCCTTTCTAGGATATTAATAATATTACTATTATCCTTCTAAATATCCTAAAACTTATATATTAAGGCCTTTAACTTTTCTAGCTCCCCTTTATTTTTAAATAGGGAGATACTATCTTAAATTTTAATCTCTTTACCTAATAGTAAGCCGCTAACCTTAATATTAATTTTTACTATAGTATAGATATAATCCTCTAAGTAAGTAGTAATAAAAGTTAGTATTATATTTAATAACTATATTAAGGTAGGAATAGGTAGATATAACCCTAACTACCTTAATATTATTCTTAATATAGATAAAAGGTAGAGAAGTATTTATAATATAAGCGTACGCTCCTAGTAGGTAGGGTTTAAAAAGGTAATCCCTATTAGGTAAAGGTATAGAAGTCCTTAGTTATATTAGTACCTAAGCTATTAAATTTACTAGGATAATAACGCGTTTTTTATTATATATTATACGGCGGATAATAATATTATCCTTTATTAAAATCTAAATTAGGGTAATAAGCCTATTATAGCTCTTAATAGTTAGTTTCTAGTTATTTAAGTTAAGGATTATCCTTTCTAGGCTTATAATATCTATCCTAACTAGTATTTTTACCTTAAGGTTATTAACTAAATATATATTATAATAAAAATACGCTAGAGCCTTTTAATTACCCTTCTAGCCTAGAATATAGATATTAATTATTATATATTTATTAATAGAATACCTAATTAAACTTATACCCTAGATATTTATTAGGGTATATATTTTCTTAATAATTACTATAGGTAAAATTTATACTAGAAACTTATAGTTAATAAGTATTATAATATATCCTATATCTAGGTAGATTACTTTAATATTACTTATAACGTAAAATTTAATATAGATTATAGTAAAATATTATAATTAGAATAATAGGCTAGTATTAGGATATAATATAATATCTAAGTCTATTATTAGTTCTAGTATATCTTCCTATCTAAAGTTTACCTTAGTAAAGAGGTACTTACTATCTTAGCTACTCTTAGTAGCTTAATATAGGGCTAGATATATATATAATAGGTTTCTAGAGCTAAAATCTTCTTTATACTAGTAGTAAGTCTTTAACCTTAGTAGAGGTATCTTAATAAAGTAGGAATCTATATAAGGTATTTTAATATAGAAATAATTAGTATTAATTATAAAGTTATATACCTTACTATTTCTTTAGTCTAGTAAGAATACTTCTTCCTAATAAATAGGAGTATTTATAAAGATTACTACTACTTATAATAAAAAACTATATTCCTCTAAATAAGCGGCGTACTTAAATTTACTAATATTATATTCTACCTTAGGGAAGAACTTACTTAGTTTAACTATTATAATTATTTCCGCGTATTTATAATATATAGTAGCTTATAGCGTAGGTATTTAGTTTATTTAATTTTAATATCTATAACTATAATTTTACCTTATAAGTTATAGGGTATATTAATATTAATTACTACCTCTCCCTTTATAAGGGTTATAGTTACCTTAGAAGTTATTATAACTACCGTAACTAGTATTATATCTACCCTAATTAAGTTAGCCTTATACTTCTTAGCTAGGAGAGGTATAATTATTTACCTCTACTACTAAGGTAGTAATTATAAGTTATTTACCTAGTACTAGCTAAGGCGTAAAGATTTATACCTAATTAGCTATTCTATCTTATAACGGATTTTATAGCAGATACCCTATTAGTAGGTATAATAGATAGCTATTATAATAGCCGGCTTGAAAGCTACCTTAATAGCCTTAATAGCCTTATAACTAATAATTATTATAGAATTACCTAGGCATTATATTTAATAGTAGTAGTTAGTAACTAGGCTTTAACTACCTTTTATAATTATTATTATTTAAGTAATAGTAGTTATTTATAACTTTTTATAAGTTATACTTAGCTTCTAGCTCTTTTATAAAATCTTAGAATATAGTAGTCTTAGTAAGTAGAGTTATTATAAACTAGATATTAATATCTAATTAATTCTAGGCCTAAGTTAATTAGGTATAAATATTATTTACCCTAATAGTTATAATATATAACTAGATATTTTATAAATAGGCCTATAAATCCCTATCTTAGTATATATTAGTAATAGAGTACTTTTCCCTAGTTAGCTAATTAAGTGCTTTAGATACTAATATTTTAAACTTTAGAGTAAGTTAATTAGTAAAATCTATTAATAGTATTCCTTAGAAAGCTTATTATTTAAAATTATTAATCTCTTTTAAGTATTAATTTAGAGATATACCCTTAAGGTATATAGTAAGATTTTCTTTTATATTAATTTCTTTAACTAATATTATATAATTATATATATATTTATTAAAAGTATATACTTTATAAAAAATAGTTTCTTTATAAGTATATACTATATACCCTAAACTATATAACTTAGGTAGATTAGGGTAGAAAAATCCTATATCTTATATATTAAATCTTAATTAGCTATTACCTCTAGTACTAACACCTAGTAGACTAGATAGGCTAGGATTACCTTATAAGCTAAGATTACTAGGCGGCTTAGGTAGGCTAGTATTACTACTAACTTCCTTATATATAATTATCCTAAGATTATCTATATTAATAGTAATTAGGTAGTCTCTTATATTAGGTATATTAAGCCTTACCCTACGCTTAATAGTAGTACTTAACTCTAAGACTATAATAACTTATAATTTAGTAGTCTCTAAGTAAGTAGCCTTAACTTATACTTTAAGAACTTCCTCCTTATAAATTAATTAAATATTTTATATTAAAGCGCCTAGCCTAATATTAGTTATTTAAGGCTTAAGGTAATTATACTATTTAGACTTTAGTAGTATAAGCGGATTTATCTTAGAGTCCTAGTTAGGTAGATTTATCTTAGAGTCCTAGTTAGGCGGATTTAGCTTAGAGTTCTAAGGGGTTATCTTAGTCTCTAGTAAGCTTAAACTATATTTAGGCTCCTAGGAGCTATTTCCTACCTAAGTAGCCTTATTAGACTTTAATTCTATTAAGTAGTAGGGCTATTTTATTTTAATAGACCTTAAGGTACCTTATTAAATAATTTCTAGTAACCTTAAGATATCTTTAAGCTCCTAGGAGGTATTTTCTATCTAAGTAGCCTTATTAGGCTCTAGTTCTACTAAGATTAGGGAGTAGCTAGGCTATTATAGTACTAATAACTCCCGATTAAGGTATAAATATATCTTAAAAGGGTTAGATATTAATACCTTAGTAGAAGTAGTAATTAGAGGTACCTTTTATAAAGCTTAGATAAATATAGGTAATAAAGAGTAAGGGGTAATAGGAGAATAAGTTAATTCTAACTAAAAACTCTCCTTAAAAGTAGGTAGGGTAATTTCTTATATATCCCTAGTAAACCCTTTTATTATAAGTTAAAGGGCTAGCTTATTAATAACTTAATCTAAGGGCTAAATTAATAGTTTTGTAAAATAAGTCTTAAAGCTAGTATAAGTACTTCTTATTAATAGTTTATAGTATTTAGTAGCTAATTATACTAGCTAGGGAGAGGTAGTTATAATTTTATATATAATTCTATAAATTCTCTCTAGTATTAAATTAATCTATAAATACCTTATCTTAATAAAAGCGTCTAATTAGAAAGTAAAAAGGATAGTATTTTCTTATAAAGTATTCTCTTTTAAGGTAGCTTATAAAGATACTATTATAAGAAGCTATTTACTAATCCTTTAAATAAAGTAAATCTACTTCCTTTATTAGTAATTCGAGGATGGAAGCCCTGACGGCTATGGGCGGCTAGGGGCGCCCTGAACTATTAAGTATAAGTGCTAGCTCTTAGGCGCTAGGGGCCGAAATCCGTAATACTATATTATAGTATATAGATATAGTAGAATTAGTAACTTTTATTACTATATACGCGTATATAGTTATCTTTATAAACCTCTATTATATTATTATCTACGCTTATTTTATATAGTACCTTTTTACTACTAACCCTAATATTATTAAGTTAAAATATAATAGTAATATTACTCTTATAATAGTAAGTATAGTAGTTTATATATATAGTATTATTTCTAACTACTCCTTAGTAAATAAATAGATTAATAAATTATTTATATAATTATAAAGACTTATAGTCTTAATTATTACCTAGTCTTAACTTAACCTCCCTATTTAACCGCGCGTATTTTAGGAACTTTTAATACCTTATACTATTATCTATAATAGTTTCTAGTAGCCTAGTTTAGTAATATTATATAATAGCGCTATTCTTCTTTATCCCTAGCTTTTTTATCTAAGCCGTATATATAAGGCCTAGCTTTATCTTTTATTACTTTACTACTCCTTTAACTTTAGTAAGGTACTTATTACCTACTACCTTAGGCTTTATATTAATATTAATAGGATCTTAGGTAGCCTATTTATTAATTAATAGTTAGCGTATAATTAATATATAACCCTAGGAAAGATAAATATCCTTAATAGTTACTACGCCTTTTTACTTTATAACTATAGTTATTTATAAAGATTAGGTATAATTAGAAATTATTAGTATACCTAGCTATTATAATTCAATTAAAGTTATACTTTATTATAGATAGCCTCCTCTTAGCTCTACTCCTACCTCTATTCTTATTCCTCTTCGTCCACCTACTTCTCTATTAGCTAAGGTAGGAGAGAAGTTAGGCTTAAAGAGGGAAAGGTAGCTTAACGCTAAGCTAACTTAAGCTAACCTAGGCTAACTTAGGCCTAAATATTATTAACTTATATTTTATTAGTACTATCTAATATTTTTCCTATTCCCTAATATTAGCTATAATACTCTTGCTAGTATATTATATATTAAAGTACTATTTAATAGAGCCTACTACTTAATATTAACTTAAATTTAAATTTAATAATATATTAACTTTTCTTCTAAGTTAACTCTAATCTACTAATTAAAGGCCCCTTTTTATTTCTATTAATAGGAGTACTATCTAAACTATAATATTATCCTTAGGTTAGATTATTAGAGTCCGGCTTATAGTTTAGGTTATTAAGGTTATTAAGCGAGTCTTTAAATATAAAGTTTATAATTTCCTTATTATTATAGTCTTCCTTTATACCTAAAACTTAGATAATAATAGCGCGTAATATAATATTAATTACCTCTTATCTATCTACCCTTTAATAGTACTATATCTCCTTAATTTATTTAAAGGGTTCTAAAGATCTTATTAGCGTAGCTTTTAGGATTTAAATTTAAAGGCTTATACTCTTAATAATCTAACCCTTAAACTTTACTATCTATTATAAACTATATTAATATTCTTTAATTATATACTAAATTATTATTAATACTAAAATTATTAATTCTAATATTAAGGGATTAAATATATACTTTATTAATTTATTATTTCCTAGGTTTCTATAATTACTAAGGAAAAATAGGGAAGTAATTATCTTAATAACTATATTACTTAGGAAAGCCTTTAATAGCTTTAGCTAAGACTAGGTTAATAAAAGTCCTAGATTTAATTTAAGAACCTATATTATAGATATTAATACTTAGAAAAGCCTTTCCCTTTAGGAGTATCTTTATATACGTATTATAGCTACTAGTAAAGGTATAATAACTCTATATAGTATTTTAAGCCTTCTCTATTATATAGCCGCGGATTTTACTAATTCTATTATAAAATCTAGCTTAGGGTAAGTAAGTTAACTTAGATTTAATATAGTAGATACTAACTTTCTTTACCTCTTATAATACTAGTATTTTATAAATATTATAATTATACTACCCTTCTACCTTTCTAAGATAATTTATAATCCTTATTTAAATCTTCCTAATTAGTATACTTAGTTATACCTTCTACTACGTATTAGCTTATAGCCCGTACCCTTCGCTATAAACGCTTATAGCTATAGTCGCCTAGATATATAGTACCATATTTATTATAACTACTTCGTGCCTTAGATTTAAAACCTATTCAGGGCGTTAAGGTATCTAACCCTAAAGGTATTAACCCCTACGTAATAGATTATTATAATTAGGTATTTATAAGGGATAGGAGGATACTAATAATAGGGGGTCTCTATTAGAGCCTTTAGAATACTTTAAACTTAACGCGAGTATACTCCCTTATAATTATAATTAAGACTAAGGGGAGCGAGGTCTATACTTATTTTTTTTCTATATATTCTTATTATTAAATAAAATAACTAAGGAGGACTAAGATACTAATAAGTACTATATAAGGTTACTAGTTAATAGTATATTATAGCGTATATTTATAATAGTAATATCGGTAAGTTATTATTATTAATAATAGCGTAGGTCCTTTAATACTTTAGTTCTATCCTTAGAAGCTCTAAATAATTAGAAAGCGCGTTATCTAAGAAAAATTCATCCTAGGATAAATAGGTTAATTAGCTATATACGCGGTTTATTTAGACTAGGAAGGAAGTCTATATACTTCTAGATAGGATAGCTTTTATTTATTTAAGGAAGGGGTTATATTTATATATAGAAGAATAATACGTAGATAATAGTAATTATATTAATAGTAGAGGATTATTAAATAAAGAAAGGATAGATAGGAGAAGATAAGAATTAAAATAAAGGTTAATTAGCTTTTATAACGTATTTAATAGCGCGTTTAGGCCGGATCTAGCCTAGATTTAGCTTAAACTTAGCCTAAATTTAGCTTAAATACGCTATTACTTATATTAATCCTCTTTTTAATATTTATACTTAGTATTACTACTATTATTATTCTATTAATCTACGCGAGGAAGAAGTATCTTATAAATATTAGTCCTAATTATTATAGCCTAAAACTTACTAATATCGACGCTTATCTTATTTATAATAATAGAGTAACGCGTATACTATATTATACCCTAGATAGAAGAATAATAAATAGTAAATAATTTTAATAATATAATATTTTAATTACTAGTTATTTTCCTATCTATAATTACTATCTATACTAGGAAAAGTATATATAGTATATATAATAAGTTATATTTACTTATAATAGGCTATTAGTAGAGAAAATATACGCTTACTAGTATTATTAATAATTAATATATTAGGGCCGTTAATTTATATAAAGTAATTTAAAGTACTAGAAAAGTAGTCTTAAATAAACTATATACCTAGATAATTATTATTTATAAGTATAAATAGTAGTAGCTTAGGCTATTTAGTCTCTAACTTTATCTTAGCTAAGTGTAAAGATACCTCTCTACTAGGATACTAGGTACGCTCTATAAGTAGCTTCGTATAGTTAGGGTATATTATATTAGTATAAGATTCTCCTCGCTTAAACGCTAGGTAAGCGTAGTAGATAGCGGGGACTTTTAATAATTAGTACTCTATCTCTAAAAGCGAGGATCGTCGTATATAATAAGATAGGGGGTAGTAGCTCGCTAATATTAATAGTAGGACTTATAGAGTATTACCTAGGTTTTATTAATAGTAACGCCTATCTTATCTATAATAATTAAGTAATATATTAGCTAAGCTATACCCTAAATTATAGAATACGAGTAGAGGTAGACCTTATTATTAAAGGGGTAAATAACGTCCCTATTAATAATAACCCCTAATACTAGATTTCTATTCTTATTAGATATAGGACCTACTAGGGGAAGGAAGCGAATATAATATTATATTTCAGCTATAATAATAGTAAACTTAGGTTATATAAAGGATTAATCTTTATTATAGATAAATTAATTAGTATAAACTTACTATATAAGATAGATCCTTATTATTACGCTAATTAAAGATAAGCTTTATATTTATAACTTTATCTTTTAGAGTATTAATATACTACGCTCTAGAAATACTATTATAGAAATAGTAAATATACTTTAGTAATTAGCTACGGCTAATATTTATAACCTATTAATCTATAAGAGGAAGAAGTATACTAGTAATATTAGTCCTAGTAATTATCTTAATACGCGAACTATTAGACTAGACGGCTATATTATAGCGAGAGTAAGTCTTATTAAGTAAGATAGTTATAATAGCTATAAACGCTTACTTAAGACCTAATATTATATAAGAGACGTTAGCTCCGATAATTATAATAGGAATAGTAAAGTATAGTATTTTCTAGGAATAGTTAGCTAATAAATATATACTTACTAGCTAAGGCTAACTTACCGCCTTAATTACTAACGTAGTACCTCCTAGCTTATAATTAAACTTTATTAGGATATTTAAGTAATATTAAGGAGCGTTTTTAATAATATAGCTAGCCTATATATATTATAATATAACCCTAAAGCGGTAGTTATAGTTCTTCTTTATATAGTAATATATATCTAAAGCCTTATTTAATAGGATAACTATAATTATCTATAGTTAAGTATTAACTTTATTACTAGCTTACTAGAAATATTTAGTAATTATATTAGCGTCGTCGGCTTCTCTTATAATAATTATAGGCTTACGCTTTATAATAATACCGCTATAACTATAGTAAAGATCTAGGAAATTCCTCTTAAAGTTATTAATCTACTTATAAGTAGGAGGGGGTAAGTAGTCCCTAGACGTAAGGATAATAATACCCTAGGATTTAAGAGGAGTAGTATTAGGTAAGAAGAAGACTTTACCTCTTAAACACTAGCGGCTAGAGTATAAAGGCTTTACTATTATATTCTTTATAAATAGGACCTTAGATAGCTTTAAGATATAGGTATTAATCTTTATTATTTCCTTACTAATCCTTATATTATATCCTTTAAGTATAGGATCTTCTTTCTAGTAGAGAAGCTTTAAGCTAGTCTATATAGTAGTATAATAAACGGGTAGCTTAGAGATAGTAAACTTAATTATATTAATAGTTTAATATAATTATTATTAGCTATTATTTAATAGATATAAAGTATTTTATACCTACTTCTTATTAAGCTTATAAGGGTATTTCTAAGTAGGAGTTATAATTATTAATTTTATAAGATAGAGAATATCCCGCTTATAAGTCTTTAAACTAGTAATTACTACTTATTAATATAGATATTAAAATTTTCTAGCTTAACTTAACCTAATTTTAGCTTAACTTTAATAAATAAATCCTTTTATATTAACTTTCTATTAAAAGTATATCTTATTATAAGGTTAAGACTATATTTCGCCTTAATCTAGCCTAAATCCGCTTAAGTTATCTTTAATAAAATAATATATATTAATATATATTACTCTACCTTTAAATATTTAACCTTATAAATACCTAAGTCTTATAAATAGTAGTACTAAGCTCTATATATAAGTATAATATATAATACTATTAATATATAGTATTAATTATTCTATATAACTAAGATATTAATAGCGTCTTAGTATCTATAAATATAGGATTAAATTAAATATTAGGATCTATAATTATTATAATAGTAGTCTTTATAAAGGTTAATATAGTCCCTATTATCTTTAGGAATACTATTAGTATATCTAGTTATTCCTTATAAAGTAGCTTACCTAATTTAAGGTCTCTCTCCTATAAATAGGCTTCCTTTACCGCCTTTTACGCCTTTAGAACTCTAAACTTTATACGTAGACTTTAGTTAAGATCTTTAAGCTTATAAATATACTAGATTAGTAAATATTAGTATTCGCCGTAGTATATTAAAGATATAAAGATATTCTTAAAGTAAAGAGGAAGCTAAGTAGGATTTTATACCTTTATTTATATTTAGGTAATTAAAGAACTTACTCTTTATATTAAAAGGATAGTTTCTATAAATAAGGGTATTATTATAATACTCTTACTAAGGTAGCTTTACTAGATTATTCCTACTTATTAAACCTCTAGGTAATATTCTATAATTTATAATTAGAATTAATTAAGTATATAGCCTTTTTTTATACGCGTAGTTTTAAGGTCTTTATATATCTTCTAGATTACTTTATTTATATAGTTCTACTTAGCCTTATAAGTAATAGTATATAAGAATAGGAGATTACTACTTAATTATAGTATTCTTACGGCGTTAATTATAAATTTAAAATCTATAATTATTAATATCTTAAGATTCGCCTCCCTAAATATCTTTAGCTTCTAATATTAATTACTCTAATTCTTCTACTTTTATTCTTATTAGGCTCTACTTAATAGCTTCTATTATATTATATTCCTATTTAAGGCCGCCTAGTATTTCTTAGGGAATTTACTTTATACTTATTACTAGTATAACTTAAGTTCTATAAGTAGCTCTCTATTCTAATAACTCTACTTATACCTTTAAATAAGGAAGCTAGGTAGAAGATTAGTAAAGGTCTTAATTAAATCGCGAGTAAATATTATAATAATTATATCTCCTAGGCTTTCTATTAATTTATTAATAGTCTTACTTAAGGCCGCGAGCCTAGCTTTTAAGAATAGACTACTAAAAATATCTATTAGTCTTATAATATTAATAGGATTAGCGTTAATAATTATATTACTTAAAGTAGTAAATTAGAAGTAGTATCTTAGTCTATCTATTTCTATATCTAATAGTATCCTTTATAGTACTTCCTAGTACTCTTTATAATATAACTTTTATCTATAATAGTTAAGCTATAGTAGAGGTAGCTAACTATCTCTTTATCTATTAACTTTCCTTCTTCTAGTACATCTACCTATATATTTTAGTAAAGGTATTCTATACTTTCTTAGATTTTGTCTATATCTACTATATAGTTAGATTTTAAATCGAGGTACTCTAAGTAGTTAAGAAGCCTTATTATCTTATATAAATGACTTTACCCTTCTTTAGAAATTATACTTTAGGGTATCTTCTATCTCTAAGTATATTTATATCTAGTAAGATATTTATAAGTAAAGTAAGCTTTATATCTATTATTCCCTTATATTCGCTAATAAGTTAAATATTTAAATTATTAAAACCTAAGAGATCTTTAAGTTCTACTAATTATAAAGAGATATTATTACTTAATATAAAGAATATTAATAATATATATATTATATAAGTATTAAAATCTTTATAACTTTAATTAATAGGGATATAATAAAACTAACTTTTTATAAGATATTAATTCCTAGAGCCGCGCCGTCTTTATAGTAATAATAATATTTAAGTTTCTTATACTATTCTTAAAGTATTTTTTATAATTAACGCTATAATTAATAATAAAGAATTATATATCTAATAGCTTCCTACGCCTTAATATAATATTAATTAGCTAAAGCGCTTATATATTAAGATTATAAATCCTACCTTCTCTAATCCTATTTTATATTCTAAGAGTACTTAGCGAGCTAATATTAAAGGATAGTATAATAAGAATATATAAGTACTATTAATAGTATAAAGGTATTATATTTAGGGTAGTAATAGAGTATCTATATTAATACTCTTCTAAAACTCTAAGAGCTTAAGGAATTAAGCCGCGCGTACTTAAATTTTATCTTACTTATACTTATATAACTAGTTATCCCTAGAATACTAGAATTTAAGAAGGTTAATTAGGAAGATTTCACGTAAGATAAGTTTAATATATAGAGTATTAATATCTATATTATTAGTATTAGAATATCTATTACTCTTTTTAAGTTTATCTAGTTTTACCTAAGCTCGGGGTTCTATTATATTAAATAGTAGGATTAAGTAGAAGTAAATAAGGTAGAGGAAGAAGATAGTAATATTTTTAGCCTAATATTATTAGCTTAATATTATTAGCCTAATATACGCGCCTAACTTCTACTTTTATTTATATTAATATTATATAATATCTTCTATCCCCTCTCTCCTCTTACTCCTATTATAAACTTTTCTTAACCTTTTTACTATATAATAACTACTAGGCTATACTATTATTAGAGTAATACTTATATACTTAAAAGGAGTAATATAAGTACTTAATAGGATCTAATTATTAATATTAATATAGAGATAAAGGAAAGACTTAGAGCTTAAGGGAGAATAAAGGTAACTTATATAGCTTTAAACTTAGAGGATTTACCTTTAAATAAGACGTGGAGCGATTATAATAGCTAGATATTAGAAGATCCCTAACTAATATAAGCGCTAGATTAGTAAGAGGTAACATTAAAGGAGGTTTAAAGGATTTAAAAGAGGCTTATTATTTAATACTTACTACTTATAAGTTAATATATCTTATTAAGGGCGGGAAATTTAGCTAACTAATATTATCTTATATTATAATTAAGATCTTTATATTTCTTAGTCCTTACTTTATATATTAATAGATAGTAGTTTATAGATACTTATTATTTATAATACCTAAAATATTATTATTAATATTATATATTAAAGTAAGTTGAGATATACTATTAATTAAATATCTTACTTTAAGTCTATACTAAAGTTTTTTATAATAGAGATTAATAAGTAGTAATACTTTATCTCTACCCTACTCTATAATTATCCTAGCTCTTATTTTATAAGGAGTTATAATTATACTTATATAAAATAGTTAATAATTAAATTTAAAGTTTTTTAATACCTATTTAGTAAGGAGGATAATATATAAGAGGGTTTAAAGTAGGTTTTTATTTAATATATTTAATATTACTACTTCTACCTTTAACCGGCTCTTAGGTATCTCTTCTTTTAAAATAGTTAAAGGGCTAGTATTCGGCTTTATAAGTATACTTATATAAGTAGGTATATAGTAGTATAGCTTAATAATACCTCGCTTATAGCCTTTAATAGGGAGCTTCTCTTTAAACTCTAAGGTAAGGGTTAGATTATACTCCTTCTATAATCTATTAAGCTTTAATTTAGTAGATAATAAATTTAATAGTTTATTAATAAAAATACTATATATCTTAATAAGCTTTATAGCTATATTAAAGAAGTTATTAATTATCTACTTATAATTAGGTAGGTATATATCTAAGATATACTTCTTTAACTATATATTTATTAATAACCCTTATCTATACCTATAATTATCTTTTAGCTTAAGTAGGCTTATATCTATAATAGAGAATAAAGTAAAAATTAGTAAAAAGTAGTAATAAAAGTAATAGCTTAAGATACCTTTTATAAGTATTTTAATAATAATAGGTAATATTTAAGAGAAGTAGTAACTTTAGTTAAGTAGTAAGTCTACGTTATAATAAGCTTTTAATAAGGAGGAACTATAGCCTTAAGGATAGCGTAGAACCTAGGTGAAATTAGGCGATATTAAGTTAACTAATATTAAGAGCTTATTAATACCTATATTAAAATACTTTAAAGAAAGATATAAAGTAGTTATAAGGGGATTAATAATAAATTTAAATAACGTGTTAATAGATAATATACGCTAGCTTATTAATAATATAAGCTTTTAAGTAGAAGTTAGGCTAAATTTAACCTAACTTAAGTATTCAAGTAAGTTAATATAATAATTATAGATTTAACTAGATTTATTAAAGTATATTTAATATATTTTAACTATATTTTAAACCTTTTATCTTTATTATTATTACTACTACCCTTACTACCTCCCTTACTACTACCCTCGCCGTCTTTAACTTTAGCCTCCTCCGCGGTTTTAAAGGTATCCTTTAAAAACTTAGACTTCTTTACTTACTTCTCCTTAACTACCCGCTTAATAAGTATATCTAAATAGAGAATATAATAATATATATCCTCCTTCTACCTTAGGCGATAAGCCCGCTTTAGTACCTAAAGATATAGGCTTAAATTATATATAGGCTTTATAATAATTATAATAGTAGCTTTATAAAGTATTAACTTAATTCCTATTATCTTTATTAACCCTATTAATATATTTAACTAATCTTTATATTTTAGCTTACTTATATTAGAGTTTACCTCCTATTAAAAGGCCTCCTTTACTATATTTTACTTCTTTAAAGGTTTAAAATATATATATAGACTTCTATAAAGATCTTTATACTTATAAATATATTAGATTAATAAAATTAATATTTACTATAATATATTAAAGATATAAAGATATTTCTATAATATAAAAAGATCTAAGATATAATATATTAATAGTAGTAGGTCTTAGGTAAAAAAAAAGAACTTACTCTTTCTATTATAAAGGTAATCTCTAGAAAGGAGGAAAGAATTAGGATATATATCTACTAATACTTTTATAAAATCTAAATAATATCTTAAATTTTAAGGTAATCTACTATTATTTTAGTATAGTATTTATTAAGTATATAATTATCTATTATACGCCTAGTATTATTATCTTAATATATCTTCTAGATTATATTATTTAAGAATTTCTACTTAGCCTTATAAGTAATTATATATAAGAATAGGAGATTGCTAGCTAATTATAATATCCTCGCGGTAGTAAATATAAATCTAGTATCTATTATTATTAATATTTTAGGGTTTACCTCCTTAAATATTTTTAACTTCTAATACTATTCCCTCTAATTTATTTATTTTTATTTTAGCTAGGCTTTACTTAATATCTTCTATTATATTATTACTCTATTAAAGGCCGCTTAATACTTCTTAGGAAATCTACTCCTTACTTAACTCTTATAAAGCGGCTTAAGCTCTATAAGTAGCTATCTATTCTATTAACTCTCTTTATACCTCCTAATAAGGAAGTCTAGGAGAAGAGTAGTAAATATTTTAATTAACTCGCGAGTAGGTTTTATAATATTTATATCCTCTAAGTTTTTTATTAATCTATTAATATTCTTACCTAAGCTTATAAGCCTAATATTAGAGAACGCGTAATACTTATAATTAGGGTAGTCCTACTTAGTACTACTAATAATATTTATAAGCCCTATAATATCTATTAGATTAGAATTAATTATTATACTACTTAAGGCGGTAGATTAGAAGTAGTATTTTAGTTAATTTTATTTTATTTCTTATAAGATCTTCTAAGGCCCTTAGTTAGTATTCTTTATAATATAGCTCTTATTAATAATTATTAAGTTATAGTAGAGGTATTAAACTATCTCCTTATCTATTACCTTTTCTTTATTCTTCTAATAGGTCTAATAATATATATTAATAAGGCTACTTTTAGATCTCGCGATCTATATTTATTATATAGTAAGAATTTAGAATAGAGTACTTTAAGTAGTTAGGAAGCCTTATTACTTTAGGTAAATAACCTTACCCTTCTTTAATAACTATATATTAGGGTTATTATTATCCCTAATAGTCTTAATCTTCTATATAATATCCCTAGTTAAAGTAAGACTTTAATTAGTAATACCTAAATACTTACTAATAAGTTAGATACCTAGCGTTTTAAAATTAATAAGGGTACTGAGTTCTATAAGCTATATTAAGATATTACTACTTAATATAAAGAATATTATTAATCTATATATAGGATAAATATTAAAATATTCTAACTTTAATTAATAAAGATACTAATAAAATTAATTATTTATAGGATATTTAGATTCTAAGGCCGCGCCCTCTTTATAATACTAATAAGTTTCGGGTTTATTACGCTATTCCTAATAGATTTTCTCCTACTATTATTATAATTAATAATAAAATACGGCTAATATAATAGCTTCCTATATCTTAATATAGAGAGATTAGTTAGAGAGTATTTAAGTTAGGATTAATAACTTTACCTTACCTAGTCCTATTTTATCTCTAATAAGGGTATTAAAACGGCCTAGCGCCCTAGTATTAAGGAGTATTTTAATAAATACGTAAAGCTACTACTAGTAGTATAAAGGTTTAAGTATTCTAGGGAGTACTATAATAGTTTTACTTATACTTAAATTAAAATTAGGGATCTTTAGGAATTTAGCTACGCGCGGCTATATATTACCTTAAAGATACTTATATAACTAGTTATCCTTAGACCGCTAGAATCTAAGAAGGTTAGTTATAATAATTTTATAGAAGAGGAGCCTAACTTACTAATCCTTAAGATCTATATTAGATTAGATAGACTTCCTATTACCCTCCTCCTTAATATCTAGCTCTAGTATAATATATAGATTAAGATTAAGCGAAGACTTCTTACTTAATAATAATAATAATAGTATACTTAATTTAATAGCCGCGTCTAACTTCTACTTTTATTTATATTAATATTATATAAGGTCTTTATCTTTACTTTCCTCCCGCCTTACTTATACTCTTATATTAACCTTTTTACTTAGTAATAGCTACTACGCTTAATTATAATTAGATAGTATTAATAGATAATGTAAGTACTTAGATAGACCTAATTAATAGTATAAGTATTAAGATAAATTAAAGGTTAAGAGCCTAGGAGAAAAAGAAAGTAACTTACTTAGATATAACCTTTATAAATAAGTCTATAAATAAATTGGGAACTATTATAATATATACTTCCTCTATATTTTATAAGAATATTAATAGACGCTAGACCTAAAGGAAGTATATATAAGGCCGGCTAAAATAACTAGGAGGGAGGTACTTTAATACTTACTACTTATAGGTTAGTATATATTACTAAGGGCGTAAGACTTAGCTAACTAATATTATCTTATATTATAGCTATTACGGGTTAATATAGTAAGACTTTACTTAAATAGTAAATAGGTAATACTTAAATAGCGGCACGGACTATCAACTACCCTATAAATAAAAGGATATTATATAAGAAGGGAAGAAAGGATTTAGAGGGGAAGGCTCGCTATATCCTTCTATACTAAGGACTTAATCTTACTAAAAACCTACTTAGTAGGCTAGTTAATATACGCGCTCTACTTAGGTTACTTAATAAGGGCTTAGTAATACTAGGTTTAATAAACGACTACTAGGTTTAATAAATAACTTATAATATTATCCCCCTCTTATACCTAAGCTCCGTGAAGGGCTTAACTTAGCTTATTAAGGTATTAATAGTAGAAGGCTTCTATAAGCCTATAATAATATATTAAGGATTTAAGGGTTTCTTATATAGGGTCGGGGTATCTAGTCTATTTAATATAATATATAATCTTAGTTTTATTTCTATTAGCCTAATTAGAGTCTATAATAGCTTTAAGTTTATACTTAGTTTTATTTCTATTAGCCTAATTAGAGTCTATAATAGCTTTAAGTTTATACTTAGTTTTATTTCTATTAGCCTAATTAGAGTCTATAATAGCTTTAAGTTTATACTTAGTTTTATTATCTATAATAATAGGTAGAGGGTTTAGTATTTACTAGCCTAAAACTAGATCTAGCTTAGCGGGTTTAAGGAGGTTAATATAAAATATATTATAGACTTTTAAACTTACGGGAAGCTATAATTATATAATAGTAGGACTTAGGACTTTAGTAACTTAGTATAAGCTAGCTTAACGGCGCTCTAGCTTCTTATATAAATAACGGGTACGAAGGTTCTTAATATTAAGGTATATAAAGTTATTAACTTTATACTAGGGTATAGGGATATAGTAATAGTTAGTATTAAGGGTATAATTAGCTTAGGTAAGGGCTATTTTAGAATATATAACAGCTTTAAGTTCTTTTATTCGCTTAGTAAATATAGTAGTATTAATCTTATTATTAGTTCCTAGTATAGGAATATTACTCTTATACTTATAATATAGATAGAACCCTTTATTTAGGAAAAAGGGCGAAAACTTAGTAGTCTTAGAATTACTATTATTCCTAATAAACTTAGTAAGAGCTAGCTAAGCTAGCTAATTATCTTAGTTATAACTAATATAGGCTTAAAGGTATTATTTAAAAACTAAGTTAAATCGCTTAGTCTATCTATTAATCTCAGGGTAGTAGGTAGTTAATAAGGTATACGTAATTCCTAGGGCTTTATATATATATACCTAAAACTCGTTTATAAACTACGTATTATAGTTACTCGTAATATTATAAGGAAGGCTATATAACCTAAAGATATAATTAATAAAGAAGCTTATAAATTATTAAGCTCTTATCTTATAATTAATAGTAATAATATATCGCTCCTTAATTAAGCGATTAATAATAATATATACTATATCCTTAATATCTACTTCTAGTAGACTAGTAATAAAATCTACGGTAATATCTTACTAATAATATTCTAGCATATCTAGTAGGGCTAAATACCTAGATTTACCTCGACGGGAGGTCTTATATATCTAATATATAATATAATTACGTATATAGTAATAGACGTAGCGTTATATCTTAAATTAATAATATCCGCGATATAATAACTAATAGGTTTTACTAAAACCTAAATAGCTAGTAGTAGACTTATTATAATATAGCAATAATAAATATAGGTATAAGGGAGTATAGTTAGGGATATAATAATACTTATTATAAAATAGTTTTCCGTTTTATTTAGAATATAAGGTAAGGGTTATATATTTAGATCTTCGCGATCTACTTTATAAGGCTTTAAGGATTTTATATAAGACTAGATTATAATTATAGCCTTAAGTAAATAACTCCTTAAGACTTAGCTTATTAGGATCTTTATTTAATATAATATAGTTATAGTTCTTATAGGCTAGCTTAGGTACTAGGTCTAGGGTTTATTCTACGCGAATAACGTAGTTTAATTTATAAAGCTTATTAAGCTCATCTTATTCTAATTTAGGGTTTAGATTAGGCTAAATTAGCCTAAGTATACTTAACTTATCTTAAGTTTCCTAGTCTAAGGCTTAACGTGCTTAGTTTCTTATTAAAATAGGGGTAAGGTATAAATCTACTTATAATAAATATAGATTAATCTTCTTTTATAGCTTAGATCTTATATAGTTATTAAGGTTTTTATACTTAAGTAGTATTTAATTCTATATTTTAAGGATCTTATCCCCCTCTTTAGGGAGGTCTCCTAACTAACGAGTTAGGGTATTAGGCTTCTTACCCTACTTTCTAGGGCGATAACGCAGTAAGAAGTTAAAGTATAATAGGTATTTAGCCTAATAGGCTTAATATTATAATAGTTTCTTAGTAGATATAAAGTATTTTAGGGCTTAGTAGTCTAATAGGATATTAACTTATTACTAGTTACCTTCTAACTTAGCGCGCTAATACTTAAAAGTAAGGATAACTATAAAGAGTTCTTTATTATAAATCGGGTAATTAATCTAGGTAGGCTAAAACTTCTTTAAGAAGTATATAATAGGGTGTAATATACCCTTAGGATTATATTAGGATAGAACGCCGGTAGTAATATAATTTAAAGTATTAGTTTCTATAACTATCTTCCTTATATAATTAAAGTATATAAGGATAGGTCTTAAAATAAAGGCTTACTTAAGCTTATTAAAGGTTAGGCGATATTTATTAGTCTAGTATAGCGGCTAACCCTTCTAGATCTTAGTTACCTTAATTAATAGGATAGTAATCTTAGAATAGTCTTAAATAAAGCGTTAATAGAAGTTTATAAATCCTAGGAACGCTTAGAGGTCTCTTAAATTAGATAGTAGATATTATTCTATAATAGCCTAAATCTTATCTAGATCTATATAGATCCCCTTAGTAGTTATAATTAGACCTAAATACTTAATAGAGGTAATATTAAACTCGTACTTAATAATATTAGCTTATAAGCCGAATTCGCGTAGATATTATAATATAAGGATAATATAATCCTAGTATTATTTCTTAGACTTACTATAGATAAGGATATTATCTAGGTAGGCTATAATAAATTTATTAAAGAATTTATATAAGGCGTTATTAATATATCTTTAGAATATTAAAGGGCTTCTAGTAAGGCTAAAGGGTAAGATAAGGTATTTATATAGACCCTATTAAGTCGTAAAGGCGGTTTTCTACTCTTTACCCTCTACTATATATAGTTAGTTAAAAGTAGTAATAATATTAATCTTAATAAAGATCTTTACTTAATATACCTAGGATAAGGTTTCTTTAATTAAAGGTAAAGGATAATAGTCCTTTAATATAAGTTTATTAAGCTTTTAATAGTTAATATATAGGCGTAAGCTACCTCCTAGTTTCTTAATAAATAAGATAGGTATAGTAGTAGATAAGCTACTAACTTAGATAAAATCTTTACTAAGGTTTTCTTCTATATGTTACTTAGCGGCCTAGAGCTCTACTTAGGATATACTATATATTTACTAGTACGGTGGCGTAGTATCGGGTTTTAATAGTATCTTATAATTATAGGGATAATAGGGCGGAAGCTAATAGGCTTCCTTCTTAGAGAATATATTAAGGAACTTATAATATTCCTTTAGGAGCTTCTTAATAGGGTCGACGTTAACCTTTAGGGCTAAGGCTTTCTTAATATCTTTAAGACTTATAGAAAAGATATAGAACTTAACTTATTTCTTACTCCTCTTTAACTATATATTAAAGGGAGCGGCATTAATTAAATTAATATCTAGGGACTTAATACTTAGGCTAATTTAGGCTAAATTAGGTAGCTTAGGACTTAGGTTAATTTAGGCTAAATTAGGCTAAAAACTTAGTATATTAGGAGTAATATTCCTTATAATATTAGTACTTAGGCTAATTTAGGCTAAATTAGGCTAATAACTTAGTATATTAGGAGTAATACTCCTTATAGACTTAGGGTTAGGAATAATATTCCTTATAGTATTAGGAGTAATACTCCTCGCTAAAGGAATAGCGTTCCTACTTAGGGTTTTTATAATATCGGGAGCTACGCTCCTTATAGACTTAGGGTTAAGAATAATACTCTTTATAGTATTAGGAGTAGCGCTCCTTACTAAAGGAATAGTATTCCTATTTAGGGTTTTTATAATATTAGGAGCCACGCTCCTTATAGACTTAATAACTTAATTTAAGGTAATAGACTTAGATTCCTTATCTAGAGACTTAAAGTATCCTTCTATAAATACTACTTAACTACTAAAAAGGTAGTTTTTCTTATAATACTTAGAATAGAATATAATAGTATTTATAGCTTAATTAATCGCAGGATTATAAGTTCTTAGCTTGGGGATTCCTAAGATAATAGGGTAACGCCCTAACTTAGTAATAAATATAGATAATATCTTAGTATAGCTATTAATACTAATAGGGACTTAGGTAGTATATATAATAGTACTAGAGGAAATATAACGTCTATCTATAACTTATATAAGGCGGGGGGTTTTAAGGATATAGAGGGTAAGGTTATATAATTATATAAAGGTCTTATTAATAAAGGATCTTCTAGTAGTACTACTATTAATTATAGCTTAGCTTTAAATAATACTATTAGTAGCTACTATATACGGGAGTATTATATACTCGTATGCTAATAGGTCTTTACTTAATAAAAATAATAAGATAATAAGATCTTTTTATTTAGATCCCTAGCTGCGACTTATACTAAGGATATACTATTTTCTAATTTTAGTAATCTAGGACTAAGTAATCTAGTTATAACTAGATCTATAACGGCGGTATTAGTAATAATAAGGTACTTATATATAGGGTTATTATAATTATCTACGCGGTAACCGGCTTATTTATAGTATAAATATAGGCTATTAGCTTAGCGGCGATTTTTCTTAGCTTAACTAAGTTTAGCTCGAGCGTTAGAAGGACTAGTATAAGTACTAGTTAAAGTACTTAGTAATAGGGTACTAACTATAGTAATTATTATTATAAGAGTACGGGATATAATATTTATAGTCTTACTATTACTACTATTAATATATAAAATCTTATTTTACTAGGTATAGGATTTTATAAGGCGGAATTCGGCCTTAATATCTTAGAGCTCTTAAATAAGCGCTTAGTAGGTCTTAGGGTTACTTTATTAATAATAAAGCTTAATATAATACTTATTTAATAGTTAATATTCTATTAACTACTTTAACTAGTCCTCCTAGTAGTAGGCGTTAATAGATAGAGTCTAGAACTTAAAATACTAGACGGAAAAAGTATAGTTTATTTAGTAGTAGTAGTTTAACTTCTATTTTATAGCTTCCTACTTATTATAGTCCCTAAAGGCTATATCTATTACTTAGAGGAACGCCTATAACTTAGTAAAGTCTACTATTATTAAGCTAGATATATTAAATAAAATCTTATACTTAAATTACTTTTAAGCCTTACCTTCTAGCCTACTAATATAGTAGTAAAGGTTATCTTAAGTAGTTAGGTATTAATTATAATTAACTATTATCTTAATATAGAGGTTACTACGGAATTTATTATAAGTATTAAGGTCCCTATTATAGGGATTAGGGTCTAGATAGCGAGGTAATTATTACTCTTATAGGGCCGGGGAGGAAGTAAGAGTATTAACGGGAGTAGCTAGGGCTTATAAATAGTTATTAAGCTATTAATTAGCTCGCTAGGAGGACTTAATTACTATTTAGAGGCGGGCTTTTAGCTAGTTAGAACGCTAGCGTTCTTATTTATTATCTACTAGGATAGCCTCTATTTAAGTATATATTTACTCTAGTAGGTCTTAGGGTTATAATAGGTATCCGCCTATTACTATATCTTCTTAGATATAGCTAGTACTAGAAGTAGGTAACTATATAGATCTTAAACTTAATATAGTAGTAAAATATATATAAATATATAAGTAGTATAATATAATATTATAAGTTAACGTAGTAAGACTTTACTTAAATAGTAAACGGGTAATACTTAAATAGCGATATAGACTATTAACTACCCTATAAATAAAAGGATATTATATAAGAAGGGAAGAAAGGATTTAAAGGGGAAGGCTCGCTATACCCTTCTATACTAAGGACTTAATCTTACTAAAAACCTACTTAGTAGGCTAGTTAATATACGCGCTCTACTCGGGTTACTTAATAAGGGCTTGGTAACGCTAGGTTTAATAAATAACTACTAGGTTTAATAAACGACTCGTAATAATAGCTAAGATCTTTATAAATCTCCGCCCTCGCGTTAGATATTAGTAGGTAGTAGTCTATAAATCCTTATTATCTATTATATCTATAAGCTAATTATTAGCTTTATAGAATAAAGTAAGTTAAGATATACTATTAATTATATATCTTAACTCTAGTCTCTCTTAGAGTTTCTTATACTAGAGATTAATAAGTATTAATACTCTATCCCCGCCCTACTCTAAGATAGTCCCTACTCTAACCTTATATAGGGTTATAATTATAGTCGTTTAAAATAGCTTATAATTAAACTTAAAGTCTTTAAGCGCCTAAGTAGAGGGAGATTTTAGGTAGAGATTAGTAGTAGATTCCTATTTAAGATTTAAGGGAGTATTTTATTCCTCCCTTCTAATTAACTCTTCTTTAGAAATACTTAAAGGAATAGTATCTAACTTTATAAGTATAGATATATATATTAATATACCGCGATATAGTTCTAGGATAAATATTAAATATCCTTTAATCTTAAGCTTCTCTTTAAACTATAAAATAAGGGTTAGGTTATATACCTTTTATAACCTATTAAGGTCTAACCTAGTAGAAGATAACCCTAAGAACCTACTTATAAAGATACTATTTATCTTAATAAGCTTAATAGTTATAATAAAGAGGTTATTAATTATTACCTTATAAGTAATTAGGTATATACTTATAATATACTTCTTAGATTATATATTCTTCGGCGGCCCTTCTCTATAATTAAAGTTACCTCGTAGCTCGAGAGCGCTTATAATTAGGGTAGATATTAAGGTAAATACTAATATATATATAAGAGTAAATATAATATTATAAGAACGCCTATCTAATTAATACTATATAAAATTCCGAAGGTATAATAATAGAGGAATAGGGAGAGAGGGAGGGAGGGTAAGGTAGTTTATAGATAGAAGGTAAATTAAGATAGGATATTACTTTATAAATAATATAGACCTTAGTAAAATTAGCTTAAATTAGGTAATAAAATAGGGATATTTTATTTTTATATAAGTTTACCTAATCTATATTAAGTTAAAGGAGCTATATTATTATAAAATCCTTTCTTATACTAAATTAGTTATAAAGGATATTATTCTAATATTTTTAGTCCTAATCTACTCTATATTAGAGTACCGTCCCTTTCTAAATTACTCCTTCTACTAGTATTAAGTATAATTACCCTTATATTATATTAAGCTACTCCAGCTAAAATACTAGCTTTATTACTTTATTTAACTACTACCTCCTATAAAGCTTATACTACTTATTCTAAATTAGCTATCTAGTCACCTAACTCCTTAATCTAATTATATTTATTAGATAAAGGACGTAATAAAGGATATAAAGAAGAGGTCGGGCTTAAAGTAAGGGAAGAGGGTTAAATTAAGCCCTATAGGTTTAAAGGTTACTACGTGTCTTTAAGGGCTAGTCCCCCTATTTCCCTAGAAGGTACTAGTAATACTAATACTAACGACTTTATATTACTATTTAGTACCTATAAGAAATTAGCGTTATCTATTATAAGGTATATATAAGTGCCTTAGGGCGTAATAATTTAATAGATATAGTTAAAAATATTTAGTTATTAAGATAAGAAGGATCTAGTCTTAGTAAATTAAAACTAGGTAAAATCTAGCTTAAATTTAGCCTAAATTCAGGCTAAGACTTATTATACTAGTAGCTTCACGCCTTAATATTTATATAATAATAACCCTAGGGCTAGCGTAATAAAGGATATAATATTAACGCGTATTATAAGCTATATAATATATCTAAAGTACGACTTAATTTCCTTAGTATAAAAGAGAGTTATAATAAATTACTCCTATCTTATATATAGTTTTATTATTAAAATAGCTAGATTATTAATAAGGTATCTTAACTAATATCTTATAACGCGAGGCGTAAAGCGTAGGAGAGACCCTAGGCCTAAGGCCTATCTAAATAAGGATAAGATTAATTAACTTTATAAATAAATTACGATAGATCTAGAGATTAATAAGACTAGGGATACTATTATATATCTAGATATATTAGAGTTTTTAGAGGCGAATAAAGATAGTAGGGCTATACTAGAGTATATAGATATAAGTATAGATATTAGTAGTAATATTATACTTATAAGTAACCTAGTACTAATTTTTCCTAGCCTTAACTTCTTAGCGCTAAAACTATCCTTTTAAACTATAGCTATATTTAATCTACGTCTTTATCCCTTATAATTTAAGAATTTATAGAGGCTAAAAGAGCTAGACCGCCTATTAAGGATATCCCTAAAGTAAATAATAAGGTATATTATAACTATTATAATAAGATACTCTCCTCTTTATATAATCCCTACTAACCCTTTTAAGACGAGATAGATTATACCTTTATAAGGTAGTTAATTAAGGCTAAGGTTATTAAAGGAGGCGTTAATACTTTCTACTAGAATATATATTTAAGATTAATATAGGAGTAACTTCGTTTTTATAATACTACTAAGTAGCGGGTATAAATATATTATATTCCCTAGGGTATTTATAAAGATTAGTAGGTTAAAGACTACTTTATAGTCCTAAGTCTTATAAGTAGTCTTATAGCTATAAAATATACTATCTACTACTAAGATATATTAAGCGTTATTTACTTTCTCCTTAGATATAAACCTTTCCTAAGTAACCTAACTTATACCCTAATTTAGCTTAGAATACCTAATAATACTCGGGTTTATAATAAGATATATATAGGGGACTAGTAGTAGGAAATATAAGATAAGCTATTAAAAGGCGCTATAATTATCCTAATTCTTATTACTACTAATAAAACCTAAATAATATAATGTTATAGAGACTAGAGCTTATAACTAGTATATATAATAATTAGAAATCTTAATAGATTAATTAAACGGAGTTAGATAAGATTAAGCTTAATTCTTATTAGCTTAATATTAATTATAAAGATTAAAAAGGAGTATTAAAAATACTTATAGGCGGAGGTTTATTACTTATTAATAAAGTAAATTTTTAAATATATATTTAATCTACCTATAATACTTATACTATCTACGCTAATATAGGCTAGATTAGGCTAAATAGGGGTAATTTATAGCTAACTAAAGTAGTATTTAAGAGTCTCGCGGAGATAGGTATAAATATCCACTACGCGGATAGCTTTATAAGACGCTACTACCTAATTATTAATAGTATAATAGTAGATTACGAAGAGTAAGTCCTAATTATAAGTATTAAGAAAAGTTAATACTATAAGATTTATAAAGTACCTCCCGATAATTAAGGTAATCTTATAAAAGAATAGAAATACTAGAGGTATAAATATATATAGGCTAAACTTTATAGGTAACTATCTAATCTAAAGCGAGTAGGAAAGACTATAGTAATATATCTAGTAATAAATTAGGCCTAGAAGTATAAATACTATAATATTTATATACTAATAGATATTAATATCTTATATTAATTATTTAAAGGGGTAGTTATAAGACTAATTAACTAGTATATAGCCCTAATAGAGGATATCCTTAAGATAAGTAGGAAAACTACGAGGAAAAGGAGTATAAAGAGTAAAAAAAAGGTAGTAGAGTCTATAGTATTAATTTAGCTTAATAAATAGTTTCGCTAAGTCCTTAGATTTACTAGCTTAAAACGCTTTAAATACTTTAGTAAAGTTAAATAGTAGAGTAGTAATAAGTAGAAGGTAATAGTATATTAACTAGTTCTAGTAATAGTACCTCTACTAGCTAAGAAGCGAGACTCTATAATCTACTATAGTTAAGTAATTATAGACTTTATTATACTAGTAATATATAAAAGCTATAATAAGAATACCTTAACCTATATATAATATATACTATACTAGATTAACCGCCTAAAGATAGTTTTAATAAAGTATTAACCCTAAAATATAAACCTAGATAATAATAATAGTAATAAAACCTAATTTAATATCCCTAAACTATATATTATAACGTATTACGCCGTATTTATTTACTTATATAGTAGTATATAGAGTTTTAATACGGCTTATAGTAAAGCCGTATATAAAGTTCTACTTAAATCCTTCTTTCTTATAATAAATAAAATAGAAGGCTAGGAGCGCTAAATCTTAAATTATAATATATACTATTAAAACCTCGTCGTGATAAATAATATAATACTCTATAGTAAGATAAAGTCTACTTTAAGCGCGAGTTAATAAATAAGCGACGGATATTCTACTACTACTTAAGACCTAATATATATAATAATAGTAATTCCTAAAGGTAATATAATAATATTATATAATCTAAAATATAGTTATAAGTAATAGTAGAAGGTCTTATAAGTACTAGCTAATCTAGAATTTAAGTATAATAGCCTTATAGACGTATTAGTAGTTTTCCTTTAAGAAAACTAAAATAGACTTAAGGGGTAGTTATATAATAGTAATAAACTTAATAGACGCGAGAAGGATTTAATATAAGTAAATTATTATTTTATTAGGATTTATTAGTCTTTAACCTACTAAAAGCGTAATAGTAAGGACTCTTTAAATATAAATTACCTTTAGTAGGAAAAGGTCTAATATACTCTATATTAGCGTAGGAGGAAAGGGTAGTAGCGCGACTACGTTTAAGTATAAGAGACTAATCCTAATATTAGATATAAGGCTATAGGATCTATAAAAGGAAGTAGTAGATATATAAGGTAACTATAACTTATTATTTCTATCCTTAACTATAAAAGACTTAAGAAGGACGGAAGACTATAGATATATATAGGGGCGTTTATTAAGGTAATACGCTAAATTAATAGTAGAGTAATAAATAAGGTATATAGAATACTTAAAGTAGGGATATAACTATTAAGTAGGTCCTAAAACCTAAGGCTTCTAAGTACTTAGTATTTCTATAATTTATCTTATATACTCTATAATATATATTTAGTACTAGCGAATAAGGAATATACGAGATTCTATATAAATAATTATATTAACTAGGATTAATTTAATACTATCTATAACCTAGATTTTCTATTAAATAGTACTAGGGTTATAGACGAGTAGGCTAAGGAATATAGACGTAGATAATAGCTAGATAAATAAGGAAATATTTAATATAAATAACTAAAGGCGTAGAGGAAGAATTAGCCTAATATTAGGCTAAAGCTAGGCTAAAATATATTTATTAGACGGGCGGTAAAATTAAAAATATTAACTTTTATAAATTAAATATTAATATTAATAGTATAATTAGTAGCTATTTATATACTATAATAACTAAATATATATTATATAATCTTTAAATAAAATAGATCTATTTTACTTAAAGTAGCTATACTACGTATATCTTAGGGTACTTATAATACCTAGAGATATATTATTAGTTATACTCCCCACGTAAGGAATATAAGTAAGATAGATAGATATATTTAGGTAGTATATAAGTAGTAAATTAATATATTATATAAACCTATTATCTATACTATCGCGTTCTATATACTATTCTCTCTAGGTCTAAGATCTTACTCTACGTAGTCTCTTATAGTAGTTATATACCTAATAGTATTATAAGTATAACCTTTCCTAAGCGCAGGAAGGATAAGTAAAAGAATAAGATATAATTTATATAAAGAAAGTCCTAGTAGTATAGTAGTTAACTACGTAAGTTAATTCCTATTTCTTATCTTATCTTAACTATTATAATAATAATAACTAGCTACGCCTACTACTTATAAGCTATTATATAGCGGCCCTATACTAATATAGGCTACTATTCTAACTCTATATATTAATGCCCTCGAGAATACTTTAACTAAATTAGTAGAATACCTACTAACTAAGTTTAACTCCTATAAGTATCCTTTAATTTTTACTTTTTAATATTTAAGAAGTTAGATTTCTAACTATTACTACTACTTACCCGTTACTACTACTTACCCGTTACTATTACTATTACCTGCCCGTTACTATCTCTATTACTTACCGGTTACTATCTCTATTACTTACCTATTACTATCTCTATTACTTACCGGTTACTATCTCTATTACTTACTAGTTACTATCTCTATTACTTACTAGTTACTATCTCTATTACTTACCTAGCTAATTAATATTACTATTATATATATATAATAGAATTTTAAATATATATCTTAAAATAGCGACGTAGTTAATAATTATAAGGGTAGATAGCTTAGTAGTATATTCTACTATTCTAGACTTCCTAATCTAAACTAACTTCTATAGGTAGTTAGTTAAAGCCGGCGATATCTAATATTTATATTATAAGGGCCTACTAGACGCGTAGCTTTAGTAGAATAGAGCTAAATAGGGAGGCTATACCTACTACTCGCTAGACCGACCTTATAACTAAATATTAGAGAGACCCCGCTTATTCCTCTTACTAGCTACTTCTTTTTAGTAGTAGAAATTTATCGCCTACTTAATAAACTCGAGTATTAAGAACTAACTATTAATGGCGAGGTACTATAGTAAGGAACCTCTACTACTTATAAAACTAAAGATACTTATTATTTAAAGAATAACTTCTAATCCTTCCTATAGAACCTTAAGACTATATATACTATAATAGGTATAAACTATTATCGGTTTAGACTTATAATCTAAGTATACCTTAGATATAACTAAGTAGGAGAAAGAAATATTAGTTAACCCTAATAATAGTAATAGTAAATATACTAGGGATACTCGCGATACTATATATAATAGGCGATATAGATATATTAATAATATTTATTACCTTATAATTATATATCGCGTAGTTACGTATAAAGACGTTAGATTTTTAGAATAATATATCTAGAATATTATTATATCCGCTTATCTAAATCTATTTAGCCTAACTTTAGCCTAATCCTAGCTAAGTTAGGCCGTAATATTATTCTATTATAGCTTAAGGTAATAGGAAGTTACTCTATATATTCGTAGCTAGCTAGGGGCGGGTTACGTAGGACACGCAACTTAAAACTAGCGGGCCGACTTCCCGAATTACCGATATTAATAAGATAGAGTAGACTTATAATAAATAATAGTAATAAATTATAATAGGGGAAAACGCGTTATAAACTAGTAAGTATAAAGGTAAGTAATATAAATAGTAAATAGAAAGTAGTAAAAGAATTAAGATAGAGGGGAAAATTAAGTAGTTATTACTATTTTAGAGTTATAATAGTTTCCCTACTAGGGAAACTACGGCCTTAATCTTCTAAGAAGACTAATTTCTTAGTAAGGGGTAATAATTAAATACTAAATCTAGTAGTTAAAATATTAGATAGGCGTCTTACTTAATATTATAGAGAGGTAGGGATCTAGATATATTATAATTATTCTATTTTTACCTTATAATTATTAAGGTAAAATCTAGTCTAATTTAACTAGTATAGAATAGTAAACTTAGTAGCGGTCTACTACTAGGTTTATTAGTAGAGGACTCCTAGTCTATACTACCTATTAGGTTAATTCTAACCTATTAGGACGTTATATAATAGTATTACTACTAAATATAGTAGATATTATATTATAAAAAGTAAAGGTAAGGTAAAGGTACTATTAGGTAAATAGGTATAAAGGCTTACCTTACTATCTATTAAGGTAACCCCTTATATCTAACTAACCTAATCTATATAAGGTATAGCGCCTACTACGCTACAGTAGCATTTTATAATATATATAGATATTTCTCTTTTTATTATAAGTAATAATAGTATAGTACTATATCTTAATACTAAGGTATTTATAATAAAAGGTATTAAGGTAGGAGTTATTCTAGGTGTAAATAAGTTAGGACGGCTAGAAGATAATATTACCTTATAACTAGGGTAAAAGATTATATAAATTAAGGGGATTAATATCCCTATTAACTTTATATTACTAGGAAGTAAACCTATTATATTCTTTAGTAATATTAACTATTATTACGAAAATATAGATTAGCTAGATATTAGTAATAGTAATACTAGCTAAGAAGTCTAACTAGAATAGGTCTAGGAATAAGAAAAGTTTTAAATCTAAAGACCCTATTAATTAACTCCTTTTTACTATTTAAGAGTTTTACTAAAACCGCTAAGATATTATTAGTTTAAATTCTAACTATTAATAAATTAATATTCCTTATATACTTAATTCCTAATAATACGTCGTCTAATTCTATTTATTTATTTATAGGCTTTATAATACGCCTATTACCTACTACTAGAGCTACTTTATAACCTAATTACTACTATTATAACCTCGCTATTATTATTAGAGTAACTTAACTTATAATATTATATAGTAGATAGCTTCTCTATTTCTTTCTTTCTTTATTTATTAGTATATATATATAGTAATAGATAGTATATATATAAGGGCTTGTAATTAGCTACTTATATAGACTAACCGTCGAGTCGGGTTTTAGTACTATAGATTGGTACCGACCCGAATACTCGGTACTACCTCCCGGTACCGACCCGAACACTTGGTACCGGTTTCCGGTACCGACCCGAATGGCCCTCGGTACCTTGGCGAGTCGGGTTGGACCGACCCGACTCGCCAAGGTATCGCCAAGACGCCAAGCTCCTAATAAAATAGTAAGAGACCCCAAAATTTTTCTAGAATTACCCCTATACTAAAAATAGTATTTTTTTAATTAGAATTTTAATACCCCCCTTAATTCCCTCTGTATATGCATTACCTTTTTACATTACCTTATTACTTAGGGGTATTACCTAGGTAATAATAATAATAATAACTAGTAATATAGTAGTAAATCCTATATATAGTAAGGAGTACTACTATAAATAGAAAATATTAGTAATATTATAGTTATTATTTCTATAGGAATAGCTAATTAGCTATTACCTTTTTATATTACCTTATCTACTATTAAGAATTACCTAGTTAGTAATAATAATAATACTTAGTAATATATAAGTAAATCTTATATATTATATAAAATATTAATATAAATAAAAAATATTCCTAATATAATAGTCTTAGTAAAATGATATAAGTAGAACTAATATCTTAGCGAGTCGGATTAATACTTCGGTACTAATACTTAGTACTACCTTATAGTATTAACCCGAATACTTAGTACTAACTATTAGTACTAACCCGAATACTCAGGCTAGGAATTTAGTATTAACTCGCTAAGAGTCGAGTCGGGAACCTAACTCGAGTTTAAAGTACTAACCTAACGCTATTAGTCTATACTTATATAGCTAAAGTACCTCCCTAGTATTATTATAATAGCGAGGACGCTATTTTCTTTTAAAAAAGGTAGTATTATTATAGGTATAGGATTTTCCTATATAATTATATCTTAATATTTTAATATTTATCCTTAGATATACTACTCTTAACCTAGTTAGACCTTATAAACTAAGTAAACTAATAGATATTATAGATTTTCTATTCTAGATAGCTAATAATTAATATATACTATACCCTAGATAATAGATCCTTAATACTTAGTATTAAACCCTAACTTAATAGTTAGTTTATATTTTAATACCTAGTTATAATTAATAGTAATAAAATATCTAGACTTTTATATATCTATTAAACTTATAGGAATTAGGACTTTAAATTTTAGACTTTTTCTATTTATATCTATTACTTACTTTATATAATCTATAAACTTAGGATCTAACTCTTAGTAAGAGTTATATAAGTTTTATATTTAGTTAAATTAACTTTAAATATATAGAAAGAAATTTACTAATTATATATCTAGGATAGCTTAAAGCGAGCTTAAATATTATATTAAGGAGTTATAAGGGTAGACTATCTAGATACTTAAAGATATTATAAATATATAGTAATCTAAGTACTTAACTAGATACTAAAGTATAGTATTTTAAGGGCTTATTATAGAGTAAAAGGGAATTATTAATTACTTTAAGGTAGAGTAATAGGCCTAGTAGAAAGTATTATTATATAAATATATAAGTTTTTAAAAAGATAGATAGCCTTAAAGAGGAGAAGGCTAATAAGAAAAGATAGGCCTTATATAATAACTAGAGAGTAGATATAAAGGATAAAGAGGAGAGGCCTAATATTTTATAATATCCCTTTAAGAAGAGACGTCGATATAATATTAGTAAAGGCCTACTATTAAAGCGTCTAACTAAACCTCGCCGCTATTTATTCTCTACTTAAAGTAGAGCCGCTAGTAGCGAAGGTAGATATAAAATACGCGTTCTTTATCTACAAAGTAAATAGTCGCCTAACTAAGACCCTGCAGCATTTCCGCTCGTCTCCCAAGGGTCTATAAGCCAACCCGACGGATGAAGCCCTACCCCTGAAGACTAGAAGCCACAAGCCTGGAATTGTAAATGCACCCGCCGGCCGTGGCCCTACTAGTACGCCTATGACTCCCGCAGCTATTTCTCGACGGCCTTCTGACTGAGGTAACCGGATCCCCAACCAAGGGGCAGGAATGGGTATAGTGGGCAGGCGGCGCACTTTGTGGGGTATCAGTATAAAGTGCTCTAGGCTGATTCATGGCTGCCCCACTAGAAACACTCTTCTTAAGACACTACATGTCTTGAGACTTTGCGACTCTTATGTTGTCAAAACCACCCCGGCATAAAAGTCCCTACACTTTCAGAATCCTGCGGCGTAAAAGTCCGCTTGGATTGTAGGAACAACTTATCACACATATCACAAGGTGTCCCTATCACAAATCCAAGATTCCGAGATTCTTTCCTTCCTTTCCTAAGCACCGCCAAAGACCAAAAGGCTTTGAATATTGATTCTGCCAAACCCACGTTGGCGCAACAGTTCCCGGCCATGGTGAACCGGGAACTCGGCCACGACCATGATGCTGATATCCTCGGCGCCGATGCTAGCTTTATCTAATAGCTGTAGTACCGCACAAAGCGTCTCCCCCGTGGAAAGCACATCGTCCACCACCACTACTGACGCGCCCCTCGGAATTATATCCCGCTCGATCTCGATCCGCTTCTCTTTCGAATTGTTGGATGCCAAAGACGAGATATGCGACGGGGGCTTGATGACAGAGATTGTGGGTGGGGGGAGCTTGCCAGCTTCGCGAATTAGCACTAATGGCAAATCGACCCGCGAGGCCAACGCCGACGCATAGACAAAGCCGCCGACCTCGCAACACGCCACCGCATCGACTTTGGCCCAGTCACCGGTGAAGTGGGTTTGCAGCAGAGACGTGCACAGGGCCAGCCCACCCGGCTGCTGGGAGATGCCGAGCACGTGGCCGAATTCGATGCCTGGGCGTGGGAAGTCGGCTACCTGGCGCACCATATTGGCCAGTCGTTGCAGGTCCTCGTGGACGAAGGGAAGCAGGTAATGTTCGGCAAATCTTTTTGCCGCCTCGTTTTCGGTCGTGTCATTGTCGAAGATGAGACTGGGGCGGTAGTCCAAGGCCGTTAAGTTCGACCCGCTATTATTGCTGTCCTTGTTGTCGTCACCATCGTCGTCACCGCCGTGGCACCCTCGACGAATCCGCCGCGTCTGTTTACTAGCTTGGACGCGAACCTCGAGTAGCCTGCTGTCTAGCACCAAATGCGACAAGGCTGCGACCGGTGCCTCGTCTCTCATCCCGGTGATTAGCAGCACGTCCACATCTACGGCGCCGTACACCACATTTAGAAAATGCTCCTCTGGCAGCCGAGGTCGTTGCCGCGCCTGTCCCTGGAAAAATGTCGTCAACGCAGGCCGGTGTTGCTCCTTGTAAGCACGGTCCCAAAGCAGGCGGCTCAGGTCGGCACCGGTAGCCGCCGCGTATTCTCGCTTGATCGCATCGCTAATGCTGACTGCACGCGCCGTGAGGCTTTTATGGGTACATCTGATGAACACAGAGACCCAGACGTCGGCACAATAGTCCTTGCCGGCGCAGCTTTCGCCCGTGACAAGAATGATAAGCTTCTGTTCTATCGGTGCTTTCGGGAGCGGGCAGGCGTAAGCCAGCACATTACGCGGGTCCAAGATGTGCTTGAGACGGGCTAGGCGCGGCCGGTTCGGTCCAAAAGCCTTGGCCGCCAGCGCGGCGTCTCTAGGGTCCGGCCCAAGGTCGGCGCCATAAGCTCCGGTACTCAAGGACAACAAGTCCCCGGCGACGTTGTAAACCCACCGCACGGCAGATTGTGCGGCTTCGGTGCCATCTTGATCGCGGGGCCAGACACCGGTTATCACGCAGGCAAAGTCCCAGTCTCGACAGCCAAAAGCAGTGGCATCGGCCGCAACGTCGCCGACCGCTCCGCCACCTTGCAGCAGATGGAGATAGCAGAGTGGCGAGGGACGAGTCTCAAGGGCCGCTATTAAGCGGTTGGCGACGTTCGCTTCTCCGGGGCGTTTTAAGAATAAACATCGCTTGAACGAGGAGGTCTTGCCGCCGGCGTGCCCGCCGTGCATCCCAGACACGTACATCTCGGTCTCGAACAAACTGACGCCGTCCACGGCCTTGAAATCGTCTTTCGGCCCCCAAATTGCACCTACGGGCGTGGGCGTTGGTGTTGAAAAGGTGAGCCTAGTCGTGGAAGATTCGAACATGGTCACGCCAAGATGCAGCTGGCCGGCGTCCCAGTACAGATACGCGTCTGCAGAACAGTTCCAGTGGAGCTTCCTGGCGACGAGTTTATCAAAGTCGCTGAGCCTGAGCCGCGCCTCGAGGTTGTCACTCAGCGGGACAACCCAGTTTCGAGTCAAGTAGGTCGGAGCCGCGTAAGACTTGAAAGTCACGCTGACCATGATACCAAAGTTGGTCCCGGCGCCTTTTATCGCCCATAACAGATCGGATTCGTTTTCCGGGCGAACGGCACCGGCCGGTCGGTGTTGGCTTGGTACACAGCCGACGCAGAGGACCTGGCTAGAGTCGACGCTAACCATAACGGCACCGACAATGGCGTCGCACGCGAGCCCGTGTACCCTAGCTAGGTGCCCAATGCCGCCTTGTAGCCACAGCCCCGCACCTACGCTTGGGCGAGCTCCTAGGGGTACTGTCACGCCCGCCGCCATGGTCTTGCGGACGATATCCCCCGTCTTGCAGCCGGCCTCGGCGACGATCAAGGAACCGGAATCGGAATTAGAATCTCCTCCATCCTCCCCGGCCGTGAGAATGTGTACTTGGTCAAAGGCGCTCATATCGACCGAGACAACGTTGGGCCAGAGACAGTGGCCGCTGTGACCCCCGCCGACGACGGTCAGGCCAACCCCGTACTTCAGAGCCCATCGAACGCACCGCTGGACGTGTCGGACCTCTGTCGGTCTAATAATCGAGGCGGGGCGGTGGAGGCGAGCCTCCCGGTTTTTGACCGTCTTGTCCCCCTTCACCAATGGCACCTGCGCCGTCAGCTCTGGCAACGTGGTCGCATGTTGGGTAAAGGCCGCCATGACGTTGGGCGAGCTAAACAAGAGAGAGTCTGGGTGGGCTTCCTCGCGACGGCCCAAGGCACGGCACACCTTACGCCAATCGTCTCGGATAGCCTTGTCCACGTCCACATCCTGCATGATAAACCCCGCGACGAAAGAAGCAAAACAGTCCAGTACTTCATCGTCATCTGCCACGCTAATGACTCCAGTAGGGAAAGAAGCCGTTCGATGGCACACCAAGCCGTCGAGGTGCAGGGCCCCGTCGCGATGGAAAACCGCCACCATTCCGCCTTGTGGCCACTCAACAAGCATTTCCAGCGCCCGTTCGATGAACCTGTGTTTGGGCTTCAGGCCGTACATGCTGTGGCAGAATAAGATGATGTCGTATTTTTCGTCATTATCACTCGTACCGGTACTGGCACCACTCCCTATGTTGTCCTGCAGAGCGAATGGAATTCGATGAATGTCGGGCGGGTTTTCCAGACAGAGCAGCGGGGACTCCGTCTCGGAGGTAGAGCAAAGCCATTCTTCCAACCTTGTAGCAAACAAGCCGTTAGGCTCGAATGCAGTGTATTTCCTGACCTTCCGTCTCAGACGGCTGGGAAGATATCCAAGTAGGCTCTTCGGGCCGGGTCCGATTTCTAGTGCCGAGATATAGATACGCGAGTTGAAGAGAGGGGCTAGTAGCTGAGATAGTTGAGGGATAATGAAGTCTTGGTACGTCATCCATCCTGAGCCCCGCACTAAGATATCGAAGCCAGCGCTGTACTGTATGTCGGACAACGGCTGCTTCGGGGACGACGCCGTTGCATTGGCTTTCTGCCTAAGGGCCTGCTTTAGGGAGTCGAGGGTGGCCATTTCAGTTCGGCATGGGTGTGTAAGTATCTCGTACTAGTGATGGCGACGATAGTTGATATGGGCCTCATTGAAGTTAACAGCCGTAAATTAAGCGGATTGAAGATAATAATGAAGCAGCGATTAACTGCAAGAGATGAAACATCTGCGCAGCAGCGCTATACCTAATTTGGATGCGCTGTATGCCGTATCATACCTTACGCCATACGTTAAAAAATCTTATTGCTTCGGTTTGACATAAACCCTTAAAGCTTAATTCTAGAACAGGGCAACATCAGCCCAGCACAGGAACATGGGCGGGCCGACTATGGTCCAGACGGGATCTCGCCATGATGGCGGCGACCGTCTCCGACCCGCCAAGACACGCGTACTGACCATCTACTTTACATTATCCAGACCAGTTGTCTAGTAGGATACTCACAGTTCCCTTCCGTCGCTCGCTTCCCGCTAGAGTTTTATCTTTTGATACATGTAGGGCGTATAGTACACCACAACCCGCAACGACCAGGAATAAACCATCGAATTGTTCTATATGGGAGCATTTTCACTGAAGTCCTGATCCCCTACTCTTCTCGGTCTTCCGCAACAACCGCGAAAACCTTACCTGAATCTCTGAGGCTACACACCCATCGTCCAGTCTCGAATCCTTTCCTCGGATACACTTCTACCTCGATATCTGTATCCGGCTCCATGATCACGGACGTCACATTTGTTTTCTCTGTTTTTGGCATGGACCACTCCACCCCCACGGGTATCATATCATACCGCAGAAGAAACATCGTTGCCACGGCCAGCACTTCGTTGGTGGCAAAATGGCGACCAGGACAGAGGGTGGTGCCGCCGCCAAATGCACGAAAAGCTGCTGCAGGAGGGGGTTTGTCACCGCTTGCTTTCTTGTGGGTTTTTATGAAACGTCGCGGGTCAAAGTCGTCCACGTCTCCGCCCCAGACAGACGAGTCTTTGTGAATCACACGGCTTGGCATTTGTATCATTGCGTCCTTTTTCAAGAGCCACTGACCATTAAGGACGGTGTCTTCCATTACCTGACGGATTGATGTGCCTATAGACCGGTAGCGGAGAACCTCTTGGAATGTAGACGTTAGCAGAGGGCAGTTCGCCTTTAGGCTTGTTACATCCAGACTTCTGGTCACTTCGCCCTCAAGTTCTGTCGTATGAAGAATAGGATCTACCTCCTTGCGGATCTCATTGAGCAGGCCTGGACTGGAATAGATGAGGAGGAGCATCCAGAACGCCGCAGGCGCTGTATTGACAAGGATAGCTGTTGCTCCGCCCACTTCATAGCGAGCGATATCCTCCACAGAAATGCCGTTCTTAAAACTTGTCTCGTATCTGTTCCTCATCAGCACAGAGGCCTGCTTGTGACCTCCAGTCCTAAAGTAGTGCTCGAAAGCTTGGACGACTTTGGCGCGAGCTGCTAATCCCTTGCGGGCCATGATAGATGGTAGGAGGCCAACGAGAATTGAGATCATATCGCTTTCGAACTGCCTAAGGGATCATCAGCTCAGTGGGCGTGCAACACAGTGAGTGTTAGTAATACCAAAAGCTCTCTGCTACAGCCTCATCCGCGAAGGGATTCTGCGGTCCATATACTGAAAGTGTTGTTGCAGCTGTCACACTGATTTGAAGCCACTGGTTAAGCTTGATCTTTGTGTGTAAGTCTGCAGGCGAATGCAGCTCATCGAGAGAAGCGGCAATCGTCTGGATCATTACGCGATTCATGCTGTCGAGTCCAGGACCTGCAGACAGAGCTGCTCGCATAGCTGCGTATGATTCCATGGAAAGCCCCCAGTCGCCCTCGTCGCCGTTGACGTTCTTCATCAAGATCTTATGGGCTTCGGGGCTAGAGCCGCAGATCTTCGAGGAAAACTTGGCTGCAATGGGAGGAAAAGCAAGTGCTTTGGGCTGCTTCTGGATCGCTTGCACAAGCTCTGTACTGGTCACGATGTACATTTTTTGGCCTGGCATCATCATGGTGAAGATAGGTGCCGTTTGTTGTTGGCTGAATATTCGTGAGCAATGTTTGCAAAAAGCCTTGCCGATGGGAGATGGATATTAGGTAGGAGTAATGATACCTTAATTGAACATAATAATTGAATTTGCTGCGCATGAGACCGATGACATGACCGACGAAGGGGACGGAAGATGTAACAAGCGGCGGTTCTCGTGCATCTTGTGAGCTTGCTACGACGCGAGCGAGGATCAGGTAAGTCCCCACGCAAACTCCTGTAAGGACCAGTAGTGTGGTCATGGACATACCATCCATAATCGCTGCAAGCCTGTGCTACTTGGATACTGTTCAAGGGAGGCTGACGAGAAATGGGGAGGTGAAGATGTGGTGTCTTGTTTGCCCTTGCAAGGCTCGCGGGTGACACAAGAATTGGTCCATGCCAAGGCGCAGAGAACCCCTAATTTTGAATGGGCGAGCTAATAGATACAGTTTTTCCGCTTTTGCCCGGTTCCGATCCCGATCCCGCGCCGCTCGAAGCCGGAAGCTTGTCTCGATTAGGACGGATGAGTAAGCGTGGAAAATCCATGCGTCTTGGCACGAAGGCTGACTCTTGAGACAAATCCAGCCGCACGTTAATGCATGAAGAATGCTGCATGCACCTCGCCCCCGGGCGTGGACTTATCTCGTCCAGATCAACGGCGGGGGCGGATGTCAGGAATCCGCCCGTGGTATTTGGAGCTAATGCAAGTGTAAGTGCCCGACTCTCACTCTTTAGTAGCACACATGTGCATTCGCAAACATGCATGTAGGTGCCTGAGGCCATTGCTGGTATCTAGCGGTCAACAATCATTAAAGGCTAGTCTATCAAATGGGTGCTAAGTTTGTCGATCTAATATGGATGTGTTCGTAATTGTGCGAACCTAGAATGCTATCTATGCATTTGGCTAACAGAGCCAAGATGAGCCATGCGCATACTCGGCTGCCTTGCTCTTTGCCTTTCTTCTGCCCAGGAAATCCTCCACACCAGCTCTGTAAACAGCTCAACCTTCGAGCATCTATCGAGACGTTGTTCGCGTGAGGTATACGTTAAAATCCTTTTGGAAGAAAATGCCATAGCATACACTGGACCATGGCTTGTATGGATTGGCAATCGCGATGTCGAAATGCCGGAGGAGCTGTGAATGTTAGAACTCGCATCTCCGGGAAGGGAAAGCCGAACCTCAAATATCATCTTATGCAGTTCCATCATTGCCATTGCCATTCCGAGGCATTTGGTGGAGCCATGACCGAAGATCAGTCCATGAGTATGAAGCATCTCTTTCAAGCGGGTTTCGTTGCTGGTCAACCATCTCTCGGGTCGGAAGACATCTGGATCGGCGCCGTAAATCTCGTCAAGCTGGGTTCCCCATGCGTTGAACCCAATGAACGTTCCTCCCGGGATACGTTGTCCTTTCATAGTGTCACCCTCGGGAGGTACTATGCGCTCTCGTAGCTGGGTAAGTGGAGGAAACTTTCGAAGACCCTCTAGGACGCATGCTTGGAGATAAGGCATTCTCTTTGTCTCTACGTCCTGGATCGGATAAGAAACCGCCTTTGCTTCGATCATGGTGTGGATCTCCGATTTCAAGGTTCGATAGACATGAGGGTTGAGGATAATCGCAAGCAGAGTACTTTGAACAGCTGTTGATGTAGTATCAGAACCCGCAACTCTGTGAGTGGTTAGTTTCAGCAAATACACATCTGGAGGTTATCCTACATACAGTGCTATAACCAGTTCTGCATCTACTTGGTGCTCGGGTATACCTTTGGCCAGAAAAAGACTCATCATATCTTTTCGACCACTCAATTCTTCGTTCTCACCTGCAGCCACTTTGCTGCGTCGCTCCACGGCCCTCCGGATAATCTGATACAATGTCAGTGCCGCTCTAATAGGTCAAGTGCCCAAGACTTACACCCATGATCCGACCGACACCTGTACTATCTGTTGGCTTAGGCACAATGAGTGGACCCAAGAGTGGCATCTTGGTAAGGTAATACATGAGAGTATTCATCTCAAGAAGTACTGAGAAGTGCTGACAGACCGCATTACCCTTTTCCACAGTAGCGAGGAATCCATACTTATCAGAGTCGCTAGCCACGCAACCCAATGCATTACCAAGACAGATCTTCGTGATTATGTCCACGGTCAAAAACTGAATCCTTTTACCAATATCGAACAACATTGCCTTTTCGGACTTTGAGGTCCAGACTCTATCGACGCGACCAATCCAGTCGAGAAGCAGCTCGTCGATAATTGGCTCCATAGTATTGATTGTTTTGCCGCTATACTGCACATACGTCTCAGTAATCCGAATGGATGCCTCAACAAAGACTGCTTACACTCGCAGACAGTTTATATCTCAGACGACTGTGCTTTGTCTCGTCTCTCTCGGAGACAATGTTTGGGGTATGGGGATCAATCCTGATTGAATCAAACCATGGTCCGCGGTTGTATCCGGATCGTGCTGCTAATATCCTACGTGTGAGTGTTGGGTCACTTGTGATCAGGTGGTTCGGTCCGATACGAGCCAATTGGCCTGAGCTAGTAAGCGTGGGTAGGACCTAAGCTTAGGTCTCTCACCATATTTTTTGTTGATTTCCACAAATCTCTCAGCAGACTCGCCAGAAGCTAGCGTCTTCACAAGCCAGAGCCTCGTCCTTGCAGCCCATTTTGGTCCTGGAATGTTTGACAAGGTCGCCCGTTGGTGGTAGATGAAATGGACCCAAAAACACAGCTTGCAGATGAGGCTGAAGAGGAGAAAGGGAACATAGAATAGCAACAAGAATTTCAGACCAGCCATTGGCATTCTGAGGGTTTGAGCAGCTATATGGGGTATCTCTAGGAGACCGTACATGACTGCGAGCTTGATGGCTCTTATCAGCGAGACTGCCTTGTACTTATGAGTGTTCCCCGCTTATCCCATACGCCGTTCTTAGTTTCGCCCCTATGTTGATTGAAGACTGTATTGATGGCCTAATATTGCTTGCTCAAGTGGTGGGTGCCTCAAAAGGCTGTGTCATGCAGACCTTCCTTCCACAATGAATTTCTATGGAGTGGTTGACTGATAGTGCAACAGTGGCTCTAGCAAGTCATGCACTCTCGGTCGAGGCGTCAGTTTCCAAATTCTCGTGCAGGATATAAACTTTGAACTCGCCAACGAAAGTAGTTTGGAGCTCGCGATTGGTGTATTTTGGCTGCAAAGACATGCCAGCTGAAAATTGGGACAAAGGATGGAGGCATAGGCTTGTCAGCCTTGTCTCCACGAAACAGTCTATGGGAATCAGTGCGGCAACATCCCACAAGCGGAGCCTTGTCGATATGTTGGCGACGAGATTCAAACAATGACCAGCGAATCACAAAGAAGCCATGCTCTGTCGCCTTGGACACGAGCTGATCTTTGCGAATGGCGCGACCATTCACCCTCAGTCAGATTTTAGTGACCTGTCGTGGTGTGCCTTGTGCTCAAAGGCATATGCAGTCTTAAGGCACGGTATCGGTCGAGGTTCAATTAATGCGAACGATGTTCACAACAGACGGATTAGGCCGAAAGCTCCGGACGCCCCGCAAAGCTGAGAACGTCTCTATTCTAGCCTCAGACCAAGCACAAGCACAACACCCATAAGCTTGTGTATGTCGCTATGTAAGGCTACGAACCCCCAGCTCGACATCTTATCTCCGCGCTCTATTAGGTGTCATGCATAACACTGAAACAGTCAACCTAGATAAGTAGAGCTATGGATAAGGGCCGAGCCAATGATCCGCCGGAACGACCCGACCGAGGCTAATCACCATTGGTAACTTATGTTGAAGGGTCTTAGGGGTCTGATGGATGATTTGGGTATTCTACATGTCTGAAAAGGTGAAAAGGTGTCTAGGAACAAGACAACGAGACAACAAGACTTTGTAGACGTGGCCACTCGCTTATTGTCTTGGCAGAAGGGCTTATTTCCAACAACTTACACTTACATATGCAGCTAGAGCTGGATTAATCGTCCACCAATAGGAATTGGACCCTTCAATTCGTGGTCTGTGCTGAGTGATCATTACTAATCAGCCCTTGGCAAACTAACGAAGACTTAGTCACTCAATCATCGACATTGTAAATACGAGGTAACCCTACTAGGCCTTAGTACATTTGTCCGTTAGTGCACCAAAATCCCACCAAGGTCATGTACAAGGTGATCGTGAATTACTTCCACTCTACTAGTTCTTGCCAATCATTACTAGGTACGCTACCACTGGTAGATAGAACTAGGAACACTGGGTCTGAGGACCTGCAGTAGGAAGGATCCGGAATCTTCAGCTTCAGCTACCTCCAAAATCATTTACAAAATGATTGGATGCTTGAGCTACGGGATGGTGTCGTCCTGCACGACTGTGCCACAATGTTTCACTCATCTGCTGCGCCGGATTCGTGCCGATTTTAGCAGTGAGATCAGACTAAGAGATCCTACACCGCCGTAACATAGATCAGACATAATTTCGGTCTTGCCTCATGGAGGAAGACTTTAAGGTTATTCTGTCCTGACTCTCATTTCCCGACTTCATCATCCCGGGTACAGTACTCTTTGCTTTTACCATTACAATTTTATAGCACTGCCCAATGGCTTCAAGTACAGCATCAGACATTCTGAATGAACCACTTTCTGCCCCACCGCCTGGTGAACGGCCCAATCTCATCCACCCCGAGTCAAGGGCGTCTGAGATCTACATCGCCGCGAGTATCGGCCTGCCCCTCATTCTCCTCTTCGGCGGCCTGAGATTCTATGCTAAATTCGTCATCAATAGAAAAACATCATGGGACGACTGTAAGTTATAAGTTCAGTGAACCGTCTCTTGTCCAGCAAGGATTCGTGCAAGCTTCTGTAAATCAACAAATGCCCCATATGCTTTCCAGATCCATACCATTGATGTCCAGCCGGACTGAGCTTCTACCAAGCACCGCTGCTGCCGGATTAGTGGCATCTCTTCTGTTCTGCTCCCTTGAACTTGTCCTGTTGCTTTGATAATCATTTTGTCATTTATCTACACAATCTTTCGCTGTAAAGACTCTGTTCGTACGGTATCAAGACTCGGGACCAGGAACCTCTACTGACAGTCTTATACAACATAGTGACTTGCGTCCTCGGCCTTGTAACAACCATGGTATCCTCTGCTTTGCTGTGGGCTGACTCAGCTTCTAGCTATCCGGGCTAAGCTTCATTAGTATCACAGTCGCAGGTAGGAATACCAATTGAAGCCAATGTGTAGTGGTTGCTGACATCTCAAACAGCCGTGAGCGGAGGGGCGTATGGTTTGCATCAGTGGGATCTCACCATCAAGGACTTCACGAAAGAACAGCTACTGGTACTCAGTCCATACACCCTTTATCTTCTGGCCTTATATACTAATCTCAGGTTCGTTATTAGCTTTCGCTTATCATTGAAGCCTTTTACGGACCATGCATCTGGCTTATCAAATTGTCATTATTCGTCCTCTACCTGCAACTGTTTGGCTTGCTCAGATGGCTCAGATACTGGGCCTATGCTGGCATGATCACTACCGGGCTCTTCTACAACGCGTCCATGATTGCCTACTTGGTTGTCTGTGCGCCTACAGATGGCCAATCCCAGTTTGCGTACATAAGCGCCTTGGCCTCTCCTCGTTGCACTCAAACACGAAGACCGCTTGCGGTTATCCAAGGAGCAGTCAATGTGATTAGCGACTTGTACTTGATCATACTGCCCCTTCCGGCCGTATGGTCTTTGCAAATTTCCTTTCGGAGAAAGATCTCTATATCAGCCATCTTTCTTACCGGAATGATGTGAGCGCATCCATTCTTACTTTAGTTCGGGCCTGACTGATAATCCCGTAGTGCATGTGTTGCCAGTACTCTTGGCCTTGTGTACCGCGTTCAGCAGAACAACAGTACAGATAACACCTGGGCAGTGATCCCTTCGTGGGCTACTACGTAAGTTGTATCACCATACCATAGTATCTTGATTGACTTTTGACCTAGCATTGTCGAGATGACGGCAGGCATCCTCGTCTGCTGCATGCCAACCACCACCGTTGTTTTCAGTAAAATCCACGCTCGCGTGTCATTATCCTTCAAGGCAAAGGGCAAAAATTTCCGGACTTGGTATACCAAGTCAACGGGAGGGGTGTCCAAAGGGTCTAACCGGCAGAAGTCCAGCAAGACGCTTGGCGTCCAAAGCATTCCAGGAGGAACTATGACTGGTATTCGAACTTTTATCGATGGCCTCGGAGGGACTCAAGGTCGCGACTCGCGGATGATGCAGAGCATTAATTCCAATGATGGAATTGAAGATACGTGGCCACTTGCCGAAAACGTGCCAAGGAAACATTATGGCTGAGACAAGACAATTTTGAAAGCATGGCTAGCTAGAGTGTTTGTTGTGGCGAGGACTGAAAGGCAGCAACATTCACAGTATCTATTTATTCGGTGATGAGGGTTTATGCTATATTGCGCAAACCATTTAGAATGGTGCACTACATGCTCGAGTATACATACATTCGAACTTGTTAGTCTCCTCGTTATTTATATCTCGTTGCCCGAGTATAAGCACCATGTATGCTGCTATGGAGTCTGCAGAGCACGTCTCCGTTACTCGTCAGGACCTGGTGAATCGACAGCTCCATAACGCGCAGTTGTACTCCAATACACGACTAAACCCCGATCAATCGGTGCAGAGTTTCGATGCATATCTGAATGGGATAGAAGCCCAAATCCCTCCGTTTTCAGAGGAACATCGGCGGATTAAGTTTTTCACAAAGTTACGCCTAGATCTCTGAAAACCCCTTACGACCTACCAAGACCTTCCTAGGACTAAACAAATCCTGATTGCCCTTGCTGCTCGGTTGGAGAACAACCAGGGGCGACACGCCGGACCGACTGCGCATGACAGCCGTGTTAGCAAGAGTGGGTTGAGACGTGGAAGCTAGTAAAGGAACAGGCTATAGTAGGGATCGCATGAGGGAATTGTAGGGTTGGGGGCTTTTCTTTTGTGGAGAGTCATGACTCTGACATGAAATGATTGAGGCCTCCTGAAGATAAAACTTCCAAGACAGCTAGTATGTAACCACTGTGAATATAACGCAAAGCATCCAATCAAGATCCAGGTTATATCATTTGATCAGTGAACTGGCAGACCAACCCTGAAACCTTTTTCTCATCCGAATTTGCAAAACACAGATCTCGCAGATTAACTTCGGAACCCCTTCGTCCTTCAACACCAAGTCTCGTATAGGAGACTTCTCGGTAGCTTCTCTCTCCCCAAAGTGGATTTCAGATATATCCGGTCGATCGATCGTGAACCCTACCCATTCCGTGCAAGAAATCCCAATGGAAGCGCCGGAGCCGTCCCAAACCGCGACCAATACATCCGCAGCATTACAAAAAGCCAAGGTCCAAGAAGCCAACACGACCAGAAAGGCGCTGGGATCCAACAAGACGACTTTGTTGCCTACCCGATCGAGAGGCTGGCACCACCAGCTGGTGATCGCACCGCAGTGGCTGCAAAGAGCGCCGAGGTAGGCTTCGCCGCAGCCGGTTCCTACGCCAGCTGGCCGTGATCGAGGACGACGGCGTAGTGGAAGGCTGGCAGTTGGGTGGACATGTAGCAGAATTATGGAGCTGGAGGGAGGGGTGGGCGTATGTGGTGGGGATCTCGGGGCTGTATCGCGGGAGTGAGAGCGACGTGAACATGATTGCGTATGGAGTTGATGGATGAAGGGAGGAGGGAGGCGTAGGCGGCTTTATGGTTGTTTTAGGTAGATTGGTGAACGGTTTGAGGACGGATGAAGTGCTGTGGTGATACTTCTTTCAATTGACAGCTAAGGGGAAACGATCTGTATGCCTTTCAAAAGTCAAATCTTTGCACAATCTCAATACCAGTGTTCGCATTCTCCAAAGTGTTTCAGGCGTTCCGTTGTTGGTAAGATACATTTCACACAGATCACTTGCCATTTTTGACATGCGTTCTCGACTATCATGCCGACTCAGCCTGTGTGATCACCTGTGGAAGGCCTAGTTGCGGCGGTAGTTGTTGGTGTGAGCCTCCGCTTTTCCCCATATCAACTCCATCGTTCTGAGGATTGTTGATCTTGGCTGAAATATTGGGGGCATAGCTGCCCAAGTAAACCGACTGCATCATGGAATTTTGATTCTGCGGACAGCGGAAGGGGCGACGCCCGATTGTCTAAATGCAATCGACTGTATGGAGAATGGCACTAAAAGTCTTAAGCATGCGCTAACGGGAGAGGCACCAACCTCCGCAGGGTCAGCGTCACTGTCTCCCCGGAAACCACACCCGGACTCCCTAGAGCTGGTCATTAACTCTTAGTGCCCTGGTCCCTGGAGATTCAGCGCTTGCTCAGGACTTTTGGTGTCATCCTCCGTAAGGTAATATAAGATCAGAACACCTTACCTAATAAGGGTTGGTGCCCGTGAACTCGGCTGTTAGCATGCGTAAAAGTATGCTTATTCTGTTGTTTTGCTTGTAATGCTTTGCAATCAGCTCTTGAGCTGCTAAAGATCAGACCATGGTTTCAAAAGTTGCAACAGATGGCGGATTGCGTCTTACACAAGCCGAAAGCGGTTTGTGTTACAAGAATTGAAATGGTCTGATTGAAATGAATCATCTCGTCTCCGAACAGTCAATGTCAATACAAACTCAAACAACTCCGCTCACAACCCTGCATGCCCGATCTGAAGTCGTATCTGAGTCAGATCTGACTCCAGCCTCGTCCTTACCACCAATATCACACAGGAAGCAAGCTGCAGTGCTTTCCTCTGCCTTTGTGGCGATAGCCCTGACGATAGGATACAATCAGTGCTTTGGCGTATTCCAAGAGTATTACCTCTCTTCCAGCCAAGACGTTCTGGTGCCCTCTCCAGCCTCACAGGCCTCACCGCCGACCGCGCTGCTCGCCTTCGTAGGCTCTCTGTGCTACGGCCTTACCTGGGCCGGCGGCATCCTCGTGAATCCTCTCATTTCACGCATTGAGCATGGGAAATGGGCGCCGACCACGCCCTCGACTCGGCTATGGCGCCGCAGGTTCTTACGGTTGCTGGCACCACGGACGATCACCATTTCAGGGGTACTCATAGTGTCCGCTGGGTTCATGTTGGCCTCCATCAGCAGTTCCATATGGCAGCTCCTGCTTACACAGGGGTTTCTGGTCGGCTTGGGAATGTCACTCCTGTACTTCCCGCTTCTGGCTCCTGCACCTGAGTATTTCACCAACCATCGCGCTACGGCCATGGGTTTCGTAAGTTTTTCGTCCGCGATTCCGTTTCTTTGCTTTTCAGATGGGGCGTTATAGCACATCATGTCTTTCTGTCCTGGATGGAAGCTGTAATTCAGCTGCTTGGACAATGCAGTTTCCCCCAAACGTTCTCGAGAGGTACAACATACTACTACTAATCCCGCGGTGCATCTATTAGATCCTAGCCGGCGGCGGCACCGGCGGTCTCATACTATCACCCGTGATCCGGGCGCTACTCAGCTCTGTCGGTGGTCGGTGGACCCTCCGGCTTTATGCTGGCTTCAACCTGATCGCCGGGTTACCAATCGCCTGGGCAGTGCCACGGAGTCACTTTGCAGCAGGTTCGACCGTAGAAGGCCCGGAGAGGCGAAATACACACGTCTCACGCGCTTTGGCCTCGAGACCGACGTTCCTCTTCTCTGCTGTGGCTGCCATTCTCCAGGTTTGTGCTCAAGAAGCCTTTGCCTTGTTTCCTCTACTGGAACAGTGTTCGCTATTATTCTTCTGTAGACATTACCCCTAAGATTACCGCTTTGAATCTCAGTCTTAATTGGTTGCATCTATACTCAAGCCTCGATAACTAACCCTCAACTCCCTACAGGCGGCTGGCGCCCAACTCCCCCTCTCCTTTGTCCCCTCCTACACCGTAATCCTCGGCCTCTCCGCCTCCAAAGGTAGCAACCTCCTCGCCGCCAGCAACGCCATCAACGCCGTCTCGCGCATCTTGGTCGGCTACGCCGGCGACCGCCTCGGTCGACAGAACACGCTCGTCCTGACCCTCTCCCTCGCCGCATCCAGCGTCTTCGCCTTCTGGCTCTCCAGCGCCACCTCGTCCTCCCTCTCGCTCTGGCTGGCTTTCATCGTGATCTACAATTTCTCCGCCGGTGGGTACTACGCGCTGTTTCCGGCGCTCATCGCCGAGGTCTTTGGAATCAGGCAGTATGCTGCTGTGAATGCGTCGATACTTTTCGTCAGGGGCCTGGGCACTATTTTTGGGAGTCCGGTTGGAGGAAAGCTGCTCGGGAGTAAGGAAGAGGGGAGTAGAGCGTATGCTGGTGTTGCGTATTTGGATGGGGCACTCTTGGTAGGCGCGACGGTGTGTTGTGTTGGGGTACGGTGGGCTCATGGGAAGGAGAAGGGATGGAACTGGATTGCTTGAGACTGATATATCCTAGACAACACTATGGACGGATGCCATGAATAAAGGACCAGCTGTAGGCGGGCACAGGGTAGCTAAATCTATGAACCCTTTTACTTCGAAGTATACTATTCATGCTCTCTTTTGCTACGTCCTCCTATTATGAGGAGCCGAGATTATTAGTTCCTTATTGCGCTATAGCACTCCCTCGCTACTCTCCTAAAACGGCCCTACTCCCCTTCCTCGATCGAAACGGCCAACTGCAACGGTATAGGCTGGTATGTCTTCCAACCAGCTCATATACGTGTAGCGATATGAATATTCTGTGACTGTAGTAAAAGATATTGATTATTCTATGGAGTAGAAATGTATGATATACATGTATGCCACGCCCCCTTGTCTAATCTATAGATCAGGTCACAAAATATCGAAAAGCCACGCCCTCCTTGTAATCACGTATCCAGACTACATTGCGACAGTCTTCGTCGCGGCTATGAGATCGTACCTTAGGTCGGGTTCATAATTGAGTAAAATTGGTAAGGAGTTGATAGAACGGGAGCTCTCAAGACGTGACATGATAACTCGAGATCATCTCACGAGGAATGCGGGTAGTTGCATTCTTTCGAACAATTGTCGGCATGCGAGCAAGAAGTTTGCTCAATGACTGCCGTGCTGAGGCGGTACGAACCTTATCCACACGTCCAGTGGCTCGGGTGCATGCATGTATGTTGCTCAGACGTCCCATGATCGACTCAGTCCGATGGCGATGACAAAGTCAGAATAGCTGCGATTAGGCTGCAAGGTAGATCCCGTGGTCAACAAGATGGATACCATAGAGCCTATGCAAGGATGATTGTGGTTTGGTGCATGCGTGCATGCGTGTAATAGGACCGGATGTCTGAGTAGAATTTGACATTTGCTCGGTTGGAAATCAGGTCGTTCCCCATGTAATCATGATACGAAAAAGCCCTCGCTACGCATGTTGCGAGAGCGACATGAGCTTATTCTGATCAGCGAGTGTGCTCGTGTATACTCTATCAATGCTTGTAGTCCGGCCCAGCTTTTCCTGTGTGTAGTATTGGTGTGTTTGTAGGGCGGACGTCGTAGCTTCTCAGGCTACGTTGGTGCGCATGATCCTGGTATGGTAATATTGAGATGTGGGCGTGGTACTTTTGGAAGGTTTGGGGGAAAGTGTGGTGTTTCTGTGATGAGCCGTTGTCAGCGACGGTTGCGCGGAGAGGTAGCAGACTTACAATGCTTGGGTACTCTAATGTCCAGATCGTTGATGATGGCAATGAGGACTGTAGCGACGGTTAGCAATTTCTAGATAGTCACAGAGCATGAGGCATGTACGACGTAACGTAGATGACGGGATAACGAGATTGACGGTCATTCGAGATTGCACTGTCGCCACCTGACTTGATTGGCTAAACTGGTAGGGCCACGGCCGTAATATCTCTATTTGTTAGTAAATTACTCAGCAATCTCGAATGACCGTCAATCTCGTTATCCCGTCATCGACGTTATAGGTTTGCCGTAGGGTACAGAAGGAATGCTGCACTTAGGCTCTTCCTGTAAGGAGGACGTGGATGCGTTGAGCAACTGACAACAGTGACTGTGTCGTAGACACGTCTCTGAGATGACTGTGAGTCGAATTGCGAGGGAATTGATAAAATACAATACAGAGCGTGGATTCGAGCCTCGAGTGGAGATTTATTCGAAGCCGCGCTAGCCTCATCCGGCGACTCCAACCTTTAGTATCACTAATATACAGCTTCGTCTACTTTGAGCTTACATCCTGATCATCCTCAGTCCAGCGTATCTCACATCGACATCAGAGCTCTCAGCTTTCTTACCATAGTTATCAGCAGTAGTAGTAGTAGCAATGAAGAGTGCAACCGCGCCCTCCAAATCCTCCTTCTCCGCACCCTCAATCCGATATTAGTCACACCAGCACCGGGGGAGGATATGTAATAGGACCTATTTATATCGAGAAATATTATATAGTAAGCTATAAAAGAGTTAAAAGGCTATATATCTATTAATACTATTAGTATCCTAAGCCTAAAGCTATTAAAGCCTTTTAGCTTAAAACCCTTACTATATAGAAGTCTCTAGATACTAGACTTATCTCGATCTTATCCTTAAAAGTTACTAATATTTAACTAGTCTAGATTTTATTATAGAATATTAATTAAGTTTATAAACTTCTTAACTTAACTATATTAGTTAAAGATACTTAGTTTTTACTTACTCTTTAGAAAAGTATATATAAATAACTTAGAATTAAGGTAGATTACCTAATTATATTTTACCTTAAAATTAATAGATAAATAAAATAAGTTAACTAGAATATTAAGTAAAGTCTTTAAATTTATTATAGTTATATATAAGATAACTAATTAAAATAACTCTTTATAATTTATATTTATATTTATATTCTATACTCTACTATCTAGCTACTTAGAGCTAATAAGGGTATTCTAACTCTAGTTTATTAAGAGGAAATTATAAATTATAGAAGAAAACCTCTCTTACCTACCCTATTTATTATAATACTTTTAGGCCTTTAAATATTATATACTATCCTCTCCCTTATACTTTATACTACCCTAGTATTAGATCTTAATATTTATATACTCCTCTCTCTTATTAGGGCTATATCCCTTTTTCTACTCTTAAAAGGTTTATATTCCTTTAATTACCCTCTTACCCTTTCTTATATAGTTTAACTAATATTAATAAGTACCTTTAGCCCTCCTACTAGTTTATTACTACCCTAGCTACTCCTCTCTTATATTATCTAATATTAAAGTATTCTTTATTTAACTTATAATACTAGGTTACTACTACTACTAGCCTAGTAGAAGGCTTATAATACTCTTATTAGGAATTATTATATATCTTTTTTATAATATATAAAAGGGAGCTATTAGAGTTATTAAGGGGGGTATAAATATACTTTATTACTATTATTATATTACTATTTCCTAGTACTAGGCTATATAGTAATCTACTTATAAGAGAAAGTAGATTATATTAAAATCCTACTAGCTATACCTATAATTATAAGGTTATTACTCCTACTCTTACGCGTAGTTATAATCCTTCTAGCTAGAGGAGGTAGCTCTAACCTATTATTTTAACTCTTCTACTTAGTATAATACCTTCTATCTCTTAACCTAGAGTCTCTTATACGTAGAGCTAATACTACTAGCGGGAACTAAAGTAGGTATTATTATATATACTAAGGGTATATTTACTACGCGTATAAAAACTCTATATAAGGAGCTCTACTATTAGATAATATCTTAGTTTTATTTTAACTACCTTTAAACTAGAGATATCTTAGCTCTATTAATAAGTAGATCTTATTACTAGCTAACTCTTTATAATTAAGTTTAGTAATAATAATAATAATAATATCTCTTTAATTATCCTATTACCTCTATTCTATCTTTATAAAGGCTTCTACCTTTTTATAATATTACTAAAGAGTATATATAAACTAGTAGAGTAGAAGATATTATATTAAGAATAAGTAATCTACTTAATTATAACTAAAAGTAATTATATAAGAGTAAGAGATTAATAAGATACTTAGTAAATAAATATTATAAAGAGATTAAATATAAAGTAAGTAATTAGATTTAGTTATTCTTAAAGAAAATCTAAAATATTAATTAAATACTTAGTTAATAAGTAGTTAGACTTTTTTTATATTATTTATTATATTAATAGATTAAACTCTAAGCTATTATATTTATATACTATTAATCTCTTATATTAATAATATTATTAAAAATTAAAAATACTAGGTACTTAATAATATTATAGAAATATATTAATATTATAGTAGATTATAGTATAAACTTAAATATAGTAGTTTTAAATAATATAATAAGTAATATTATATAGATAGAAATAAGTTTAAAGATACTTTTCTATTATAAAGTAATCTTATTAAGATAGTTAGCTAGATATAAGTTAATTTAAATCTCTTAAATTATCTATTATATTATAAACTAATTAAGTTTAAAGGATAAGGAGTTCTTATAATATTATATATAGAAGCTAGACTCTTAAGTAGAGGAATAAAGATAATATAATATATTAAGAATAACTAAATTAAAGTTATAAAAGTAGCTTAATTTATATCTAAGTAACTAGGATTTTTATAAATAGGATTTACCTAAATATAATTATCTTCTCTAGGTATTACTTAACTTAGATTTATATAGCTAGGTATTACTTAACTAGGATTTATATAACTTAGTATTACTTAGCTAGTAGTAAGCTAGCTAGTAATCCCTTAAGTAGGAGTTTCTTAGCTAACTTAAGCTAATATAATCCTATCCTAGTTTAAGTAATAATAGCCTGTACGGTCTAATAGGCTATCAAATAATATTAGCGCTAATAGATACCAGCCGTAGCTACGTAGAAGATGGGATGTAGTAGAAGAGGATTGGAAATAGTGATTCCTTAGCTATCAAGAAAATTATCAATATCCGACAGCATCAGCAGCTCCAAAATCGATACTAATCCCAACATCAAACCTCATCAGCATGCATTCCGCAAGTATCAAATTCAGGTAGAATAAAATAGAATCATTCGCTTTAGTAAGCGCCCCTGGTGCCCCAGCTGTTCCCTCATGTCTAGTACGAAATGGCCATCAGCCATCTGGATCGCTTGTAACGAAATATATAGCCTTTTATATCCAGTATAGTTTATAATCAACAGTATGTCACATCAGCTAGGAGCGGCCGAGGAGGCCCGACGCCGGCTTTGTATCTCACGAATCAGCGGCGAATCCATCTTTCCCACCTCCATAGCAATTGCCTTCTCCTCTCCATTATCCCTCCACACAGGGGTCCTAAACCGGTCCTCCCTCGCCGTGATCGGAACCGAATCCGCGTCTCCTCTCCAGTTTCCCATCCCGTGCCCTTCATACGCTAAACGCTGGAGCTGCAGAACTTCACTAACATCCCACCCCAGCTGGCGATACGTGCCTCTATTCGTTGATTTGCGGATAGTCCTCGTGATGAGTTCAATAGACAGACCAATGATGATGACGACGCCGCCAAGAGCCAAGATCATCGCGATGCCAAGGATGCTAAAGGATGCGTAGTCGTTCCTGGTTGCCATTTGGCTGGTGCATAGGGTCTGCTCGTCAGGGGTGCTTGCGGGATCCATATATTGGCGGGAATTTGGGTTCGAGGGGCCAGAAACGTGGGCGAGCATTAGGCTCTGCAATGAGGCTAACATTGTGGCGTGGATGTTTTTGACCTCGAGCACCCATTGATTGGATGGGAGGGGGGCTGGAGGGTCATGGTACGATTGGCTGGCTAAGAGTACTTCGTTGCTTAGGACGTCGACGATGTCGAAGGAGGTGTTCCAGGCTGCTTGATACATCAAAGCTTGGACGGAGGATTGCAGGGGTCTGTACTTTAGAGATTTGATAGCAGGCGGGATTTGGGCGATGCTGGACCAGTCTGTGCAATTTGAGTAGGCCGGGAGGTTCGGGTTGCAGAATTGGTGCTGAGTGACGCAGCCGAGAGGGGAGAGTAGTTTGTCTGCTTTAAACCAGAGTGTGGCATTATCAAACAAGCCGGGGTCGAATGGGCATGGCACATTCTCCTCTGTTGTATATGGAATTTGCTGGGTGATATATAGTTGACAATCAGGCGAGGGCGAATTTTGGGTATCGTCATAGCATCTTCGGGCGTACGTGACATCACGTCTTGATCTACGCAACAACTCCGAGTAGTATGCCGACCATCCCAAGGCTAGAGTAGAGAGGTCTTTGAGATTGATCCCTACACTTTCAACAGCATTCAGGGTCTCTACGGCTGGCCATCGCCAGGATCCACAAGTCTGATTCCGTACGAGGACAAGGTTGGTCGTTGAAGTGACGTGTGAGGAAAAGATTCCAGCCACTGCAAAGGCCGCGACGTTCACAAAAGCTATCAGGACCAGCGCGAGAGACCTTAGAAAAGGGTGCGAAGTCTGGGATCGCCATGCCCAAGCTGTCTTAAGCCAGAGCCATAGCGCAGCGACGGCTGATGTGGAATTACGAAGAACGGCTAAGTGAACTCTAGAGTCAGCATTGCTTTTCCAAGCTGTTATGTGAGTTTTGGTCCATGCTCAATTGTCTTGACCCAGTTGTGAGATCGCTTTTGGAGTTTCCGACACAAAGTTTTGACTTCTTGAACCGTTCCAGAAAAAGCAATAGAAGCTCAGGAATTGTACTGACCTTGCTGTTGATGATGCAAAGCGTCTTCCGACCGTCTTTTGGCTCTCAGTTGATGCACGAGAAATTTCAAAATTGTCCAGAATTGCCCTCCTACGAAATTGACGAACAGGGCCAAAAAGGCCACCAGAAAGGCACCGTTACGAGAGGTTAATGTGAGCGTGGAGCCCAGAACGGGTCCGTCTGCCCATCGAACCCAATGACCCGTATATGCAATGTCTGAAGACATGCCTCAAGATTGCGAGAAAGAAACTACTACGCGATCGCGACCGAAGGAAAAAGGAATTCATGATACGCGCTCTTATTTTCTATTTCAGCCTTGAATCCTTCCCGGGGGCTGAGCCTGGCAGTCCCCATCTGTGCCGCCTCCCCCCTGACGGGCTCAACTCCCGACAGTCACCTTCCCGCAGTCACCTTCTTACTAAGCATCATGCTATTGGTTGATTTTCTCGCTTAGTAGCTATATTTTACTTTTCGTTTAAACTATTACTTAGACTGACCGCGTCGGTTCTATTTGGAACCGAATTCATAATTATTATGCAACGCTAAGCCTATATAGGTAATAAGCTAGCTGTAAGTAGTTTAGCGAGTCGAGTCAATACCAAAATCCTGGCCTGAGTACCGGGAAAACGGTTAGTCTACAGTATTACTTACTTACTTATTTACATTCTTAACTATTCTATATTATAACTACCTTATTTAAGAAGATCCTATTAGTTAAAGAGAAGAAAAGACTTACTATCCTAGCTATTCCTAATACTTACTAATATATGAAGTAGCTAGTATACCTGAGCGACTCCAGGCTGTTCTAGACGGTAACGGTCAAATGACAGGTTTTCAGTCGAGAAAAATGGACAATTTACATAGAAAATTGGTGGGGGCTCTCCGCCAAGTCATTTAGTGTACAACGGTTTTCATCACCCACTTGCCGGGTGAACCTTTCTAAGTAGTGCAAATGGTAAAATCCAAAGTCAAAGGATCGCGCTGTCGAAGAGCAATTCAAGGCCTTCCTTAGGACCAAGATCTAACTGTATTCATCACGCTGTAGGACAACACGATGATCATCATTCGTCTCGGTCGCATGAGGCGTCGATGCCCAAGAAGACATTCCTCTTTCAATGATGGTGCTCAACCCTCTGCAAAGCCTCCGCGTCATCCGTGACGGCCTCTCCGTCTTAGGTCACAAGTTGAATCCGTGGTCTTCTACCTATGCAAGTGGCAACCAACCCAAGCAATGATGATGAGGCTGGTACCTCCAGAAGAATGGTCTCCAAGGCCAAATGAGCTATCGTCGAATCTGCAGTATCCTCCTCATTGCCCTTCTCCTTGCCCATGTTCGCCCGCGCCGACTCCACCAGCCGACTCAGCGCCGCCAGCGTCTTCCCTAACCCCATCTCGTCCCCCAGCAGCCACGAACCCAAGTCCGACGACTCCATATCCTAGGCCCATGCCAGGAATTAGACCTGCCAGGGCTTCAGCCGCCGTTGGAGCTTGCTGAAGCGAGGGGGGATCTAAGTGCCTGGAAGGAAGGCGAGGATGGGGTCCAGTGGGCTAATAGCCAGACGACGGCACGCGTTGAGGTAGGAAGGGGAGGGGGAGGTGATGGAGTTCACCTAGCTTTAGAGCTTAAGATAGTCGAGGTACAGATGCTCGTCCACACAGGAGACGTCGCCCAGCACCTCGGAGCTGATGGCCTCATAGGTGAGAAGTTTTTCAAGTATCTACTCCGCTTACTCTTGCAGGATTTGCTGGGTTTGTTCGTCGACCTGGCGGGTGCTAGGTACAAGCGGACTCTTATCGCTCACGTCGGGCTAACATTCTATAAGTTAACCTCTTCGCCTAATCCTTCGTAAAGGCTAGCCTAGGCGGCCGCACCCATTTTCGGCCGAATGTTTTGTCGATCGGTGATCCGCATATCCCCTGCTGTAGTAATGGTCTGATCAACCGTTTTCTCAAACTGTTTGAAAGACTCATCTGCCGTGGCGGCAACCCCTCCATCGGTGGCATTGATTGCGTCCCCGGGGACCCTCAGTGTTCCTTTCAGCAAAGCAAAAGTGTCCTCATCGGTACCCTTATTGACTGCATTCAACAAGGACACTGAAACATCCACTTTGGTGGAAGTAGGAATATCGGGTCTTACGAAAGTTCGAATCCGTCGTTACGAAGTGCAAACCTCTCCCGCGCAGCATCTGATCTCATGACGTCTGAACCGTTTTGTATAGCGTTTGCTGTGGGAACCGCATTGGAGACAACAATTTGCTTGTTGTGCGCTTGCGTCTATTTGGACAAGCAGCTGCTGCCCCTGATCTTGAAGGATTCTTGCCATCGAGTCATTAGGAGTTGCAAGGTCATCTCCAGAGCTTATAGCTCTTTCAACTTGGTTCCAAGTTCGAGACCTCGCTTGATCTTGGAGATGCTTGCCGGAGCCAGGACGCAATCTTTTGTATCTCTGTATGCGAGGAGGACTCCTCGCCACTTCGGAGAGACTGGCGTTAATTCAGTACCGGTGTCTTGCCAGAGAGTTCGTGTCGAGGTTAGAAGTATGCAGGGAAGTGGTAATGTTAAGGGATGAATTACAAGGTGCCTTCGCCATCAATAATCACGCAAGCATCACGCGCCGAGATTCTCTTCATGCATTTGAAGCCTCTGAGATTCAATCGCGTGCCATCGTGACCAGGCCACTCCGCTCCTGCGTCATCGAGGTCGAGTCCAACGAGGGTCCCAGGTCGACAACAGCAAGGATCTCGAATTTTGTGGCCGTCCACGAACTTCTATATGCGCCAGATGCCACCCTCTACCTTGCCGGAAGCGCCGTCTCTCAGTGGACGCCTCGATGACTGGGGCTTGGTTTTTGCGGGCTCAGGGGACTCTGACGATTGAGGTGTGGGGCCAGGTGGCGAAGGCGGCGAGTTCGAGGGCGTAGTTTGGTGAGAAGGTTATCTCCTTAGACCACGTTCACTCCCTACAGATGTTCAATGGATCATCTGTCAAAACAAAGGTGTTTATATATATATATAGACCCTTAGCAGGGTCGTGACTGAAGATTGCGCGGACGAGTGACTGTTGAGCATCTTCAGCTGCTATGAGAACGGCGGTTCCGCCTGCAGCTGGATGGAAATCCTGAAAGTGATATGTCGATATATTGATACAGAGTTGACAGTCGTTATGACCGATCGCTTCAATGATTGTCTCTAGCCTCCAAAATTGTCAATGGTACAGCTTGCATGCACCTAGCCTTGGGCTAGTGCATTATTAGGGCTCTGTACCCCGAGTGGCATGATGAGACCTAGGTCTCTGCGGAGCTGGATGCAAGCCACTGTTGGGTTTGATGGAAAATCAGGGCCAGCTTTCGGAGATGACGCTTATAGCAAACTTTACTCAATGGCTGAAAGCCTGCCACGTCGAGCTGTCAGCAAAGGTTCTACATCCTTCATGCGGGTTTCTTCTTCACAGAAAGACTTACTTAGCATCATGGCGAGATCCGTTGTCATGAGTAGATCTTACAGATTGGATCAATGATCATGTGCAGAGTTAAGGTGTTGCTCAGAAGATCTCCGAGGCGATTTTGATCATTGGATTTGCATACTGCTCCGTCATCATGGCTAAAGCTGGGAGTTGGACCATCATTTTGTATGAGTACCAAGCCTATCAGCAAGCCAAGTGTGCAGACTCCCCCAGGTGGTCAGGCTGAAAAAGAGCTAATTTCCGAGTGGTAGTAGGGGCTTGAACTCGACATACAAGTCAGCTGGGATCATGGATGCTCCTCAAGGTCCAAATCTACAAGGAGCTAGTGTAGGACACCAGCTTTACCGTACCGCCAATAATGAGACAGGGAGTGATGCTGAAGCGGCAGCAGCTTTCAGTGATCCTAGGAGGAGAAAGCAAGACCATAAAAATCCGAAGCCATAATATGGATTCTTCAATTATTGCTAAGGGTGATGATCATAAAGAGTATCGAATAACAATAGGGTGTTACCATTAGAAAGGTTCGACCACTTTAAGATACCCGGCCGCTTCAAAAGAAATCACAGCTTCAGTCATACAGCTACCATAATGAAAGAAGGTATCAAGCAAAGCTGCCGAATGGAAATCCTTGTACTCGATGTCAGACCACGAAGTGTTAAAGCCCGAGCAATGTTGAAGATTCTAAAAAGTCAAGAATTCCATCCGCTGTTTGAAGACCCCCATCCTGGCTTTCCACGGGGGTAAGGCAGGCGGCAAGAATGAAGAACGTCGACACTGTGTCATCGTGTGATACGGAAAGCTGTCACAGACCCTCGCCTTGGGCCCGAGACGAATGCATGGTCTCAGCTTAGCCTATCGATTGCTGACGCATACTGGTTCGGATGCTTCCCTTCAGAATTTGCGGAGAGGCTAGGAGTGATAGAATGTCATGCCGGCAGTATTATTGGTGGCGTCGAGAGTGATGACGCTTGGATTGTCGTGGTGTCAAGGGGGTAGTCACTGTTTAGATAATGGGTGTCAGCGTCCGCTAGCCGCTTTGGACGGATTCCATGCCTTCTTGGGAAGTTGCAGCCTCTTCATTCACGGCTAGAGATGTGCGTCTTGCTGGTGTCGATGGGAGACTGCAATGAAGATGATGTTGTTCATGGCATATCACGCTCGGAAAAGGGGAAAATGTCTTCTCCGACTAGATGCTCCTAGCCCAAATCAGGCCGTGAACCTGCTTCTCGGGTACCGCAGCCTCCTGATTTACGGCTAGGAATCTCCATCCTATTGGTGTGAATGGGAGACTGCAATGAATATGCTATTAAGAACAGAGGTTCATTGATACATATATCACATATGGCATGAATAGACTCCCCTTAGTAGGAATGGTGTCCTCCAGCTAGATGCTCCTAGCCAAATTAAGCCCTGAACCTGCTCCTCGGATACCGCAGCCTCTCTATTCACGGTTCGATTACCAAGTCACGCGAGCAGAAGCAAAAGGCCATGAATGGAATTGTCACTCATGGCATGAATATACTCATGTCAGTAGGGAATGTCTTCTCCAACTAGATGCCGCTAGTCTACCTCTTTCGGGATATTGCTTCCTGTGGGACGCAGCTACGAAATTCAACAGGAGAACCATACGATAATGGCGATAGTGATGAAGGTCTACGATGACGATATCACGCAGCGAGGTGTGATACTTTCAGGGATTGTTTGGGAAAAGCTTCTATTGTCTAAAGACCTATTCACTAGCTGGATATTTCCGTATCTGGCATTGAAGGGACATCACTCAAAGGAGGACCCGGTAACGCTTTGGGGATTCCTTCATCTTTGACTAGCTACATTCGGAGAGCACGCTATAGGCTTTAGTAACAGAAGTCTTTCATTGCCAGCTGCTGGAATTCGACCAGATTCCGCTCCTCTACGATAATCTTGAATGCCCGTTTGTCGATGGATACGAGTATGACCGAGAGAGTATGAGCAAGCTGCGGCAACACGGAACCTCCTCTTATAATATGGCATCTCGCCCAGTCCTCCTCTTACAGTAATCCTCTGGCAGTAGCTTCTTGTACTCCTACTCCTTCCGCTCCTACTACTACTCCTCCTCCATCCGCTCCTCATCTGCCCTTCAAGAACCGCCATAGTAACGAACCACCTCTTCCATATTCTGGTGGCAATGTACGATAGTAGACGTTGTTGTGATTTTGTATATCCGATAATCCATTCCCTGCTAAGTTCATGATCACCTTGGCTGGAGAGCAGGTTGGGACGGTCTGAAGCGATAGCTGTGCAAAGCGTAGGAAGGAATAGAGGGAGCTCTGGTACTGTGATACGTCTGGATATCGTACTACACGAAGAGCCTAATAGTAGTCAGCATACGCAGGCTTCACGGATTCGGAGGAACTTCATCCTGCACCAAGTCTTGCATAGACCCTTTGGGAAAGAAAAACCGACGCTGAATCTCCATAATGCCTTGTCCTCGATCTACCCCCTGTTTGAATGCTCTTGGCCTCTGATCGCGGACCACAAAGTAAACGTGGCAGCTAAATTTTGTTTGATCGGCGCTGTAGAGATATCTGCTCGATAGTCAGCAAGTCGCATTCGAGCCCACGATAGTCACCCAAGATGCTGAAGCTTACATGAATGCTCTGTATCGACTTCAATCGTACGGCATCAAGGGTCTCTGGACCACTATCGTGCCGAAGCTGTGACTTCCCTCATTGGCTAGGCTTGGGGGATCTCTGATGAAAGTATTTCTGATGTTGGTATCGTCGAGGCATACAGCGTTCTCACTCCGGTAGTCTTCGTATACGGCGCTCCAAGTACCGTAACCCACATCGTAGTCTCAGGGCTCTTCTATTTGACCAGCATTCTGTTTGGCAACTGACGATTTCGAATCAAGTTCAAGTCGCTCACGCCATCTTCGAAATTGTGGATTAGAGCTGAGGATGCTTTGCAAGTGGCGTCGCTAGATCCAATGACGGAGGACTAGCCTTGGTATACGTAATCCAGAGGCAGTAGGTCCAGAAGGTCCCACAAGTTGTCGTCTTGTGACCTGAGCTTCTTACACTGAAAGATTGCCCATAGGGCGAATGAGATGCGTAGAGCGCTCTCGCCTTTTCAGAATCATTTGGCATGAGAAGGTTCGACAAACCGGCCGGAGCAGGATAAGTAGCTGCTGTGGAATTATGACCGTGTCTCCGAAGTTGATCTGCCTGCTGATGATCATACTGCGACTGATGATAGGAAGGTTGCTGATGACTATTCCTCTGAACCTGGTGACGAGTGGGATTGCTGGCTGATAATCCTGATCGTAGCTGTCGTAGCTGAGATTGCTGGCGTCATTCTGGTGAACATTGTTGCATCGTGGGTCATTTAGTCAAACGAGGATTCGAAAGAGCAGTCTGCATCACGATCGCAAATCATCTGGCCGACAGTGAAAGGCCCGGCAAGGCCTAAAGAACGCAGCCCCGGGCGGCAACAGACCATGTCACCATTGCCATCCACAGGCGTGCGGCTGACAGTCAGAGGCCCAGTGACCCTGGTCCATATACCGATCGCCTTACTGCAACGTGGTATAGCTGCCCTCCAGCATTACCATGACGGCTACCAGTGTCAAAGAATTCCTCAGCGCATGAGTCGTCCGGGGCGGCTAACGATAGCTGACCCCCATGCAGTCCTTCCTCAGAAAAACAAAAGAAATATTATATATTGATATTTGTATAAGATGTAATCAACCTGAATCAAGCAAGACGGTGCACTTAGTGGCTGCGGCTTGCCGAAAGTCGTTTTCTGATTGCCAGGGGCTGATCCTGCAGGGAAAGAAGCGGAGGTAATGACAGACAAACACGCTGGCAAAGTGAGCACTCGCACATGCAGGAGAGTGGACTCGACGTACCAAAAGACCTTCAAAAAGGCTTCGTCGGCATTCCCAGGCTAACATCGGATCGAGATCAAATAATAAATCTAGCTGCTGGTCGCGCAATACAGGAGCCTCAAAGAAAATTCTCCTGGTCAGACCCTGTTTAGTCATGATCCATCGGTACGGCTCCTCTTTCGCAGGCTTCTCGGCAAGTATCACGACGGTCTGCCCTGAGCTTGTGGACTTTGGTGGATGCATGGAGCCATCTAAACCCAACGCGAAGTGCCCGAAGTCTTCCCTTCCCAATTGCTTGGAGTCTTAGGACTTTGTAAGCTTCTTCACCATTGCTGTACTGTTCTTCACTATCAGAAATTGCGGTGAAAACAGGTGAGGGATTGCGTAGAAGGGTTTACGGATGTAAAAGTGTTGGCCGAATATGTCACGGATTTGTTATGTATGGTGACGTGGGCAAGCAATTGGCCAGGTGGTGAATGTGAGGTGGGCGAGGTAAGTGGCCAGGAACCGTATCAATGATATGAAGGATTTTGATCGAATGTGTGTCTCAGAAGTGATGGGTCTTTCCTAAGGCGAGCCGTGGCAACGCTGGCGCAGCTGGTCTATTCGAGTAGCCATGGTCGATCTGGTACTTTGACGGAGTTACTAGCAAAGGGAGACACAGATCTGCAAGGTTGGCCGGTGGGTGGGAAGCGGCACTTTACGGGCAAAGGACTCATTGGCGGATGGTAGCAGGCGACATCCCTTCGGTGCCTCTATCCCGGATTGTACCGCCCGGTCGAAGTAACGACCATTCAAGCTCACCGAAGGCCAAAGCATTCACCCAGCATCCTCCTCCAGCTTGCACGTTCTGGAGCCGGGATCTCCACACAACCCGCGCTACCAATGCTGTGCACTTTATGTAGCACCTCGGAAGACCAATGGAGCATGCCTGGCGAGCGAAGAAACCACAACGAAGTTCGACCAGCTTTATAAATTTAGTTTTATATTTTGAAGACCTATGAAGACTAGGAGCATGAGACGAAGTTGATCCGCTTGTCGTTATATAGTAGGGATGCCTGAAGGTGGTCCCTACGAAGAACACAATGCCTCCGAAACAACATCAAGGGTGTAAATATGCTTGACAGTCTTAGCCAGGCTTTCGAGGAAAGCAACAAGATGCTCACCCTGTGGGGCGTTTGAAAAAAGGATATTCAACGTGGAATGTAATACCTAAACGCAGGGCAAAGATACCAACGTACGTCCATAAAGAGATACGCCTATGGATCAACGTGTAACAAGGGATGGAGAAGAAGGGAGTCGTCGAGACGCTTTCAGTGGAGTTCTCAGTGGCCTTCATCAGTCTTCTGACATAACGCGTCGATGACCTATGCGATTGGCTATGCAGGAACGCATTCCGCCATCCTTGTCTTTGGCCCCATCCGGCAAAGTTCGCGGGACCGAAGCTTTTGGTAGGTAGGTGACGTGCGAGGGCTTGGAGGAAGAGGTCGAGACTCAGCAGACTTCCAGATAGGTACATATCTGCCTTCAGACTTTTTTACAACTCGGAATCGATGCTTGGCATGTGAGCAGGTTCCCTTATTATCGTGGATTAGCGAGGTTTCCTAGGAACGAGTCGAGAAGGTACGACTTACCTCAAGATGAACCTTGGCTGCAATTTCATGCCCAATCATCGGTGGTAGCAATGGTCTTGGGGGAAGGCGAGTCAAGACGATTGCAAACTCCTCCTCTGTTAGATCCTGTACATTCTTGTTGTGTATATGGAATCTTCTTCTTTGGTCTTGACTATACGTTAGCAAGGAAACAGTAAATGCCACCAAGCCTTTGCTAAGTCTAGTACGCGTCGGATCTTCAGAGGGTGTCTTTATTACTTCTTTGGCTCGTTTCGCCTTGACCGCTGTCTCCACACGGTAGCCTTCCAATCTTGCGTCTATATACCGGTCATACTCTTTGGTACCCACTGAAGGGATTTCGAGTTTGTCATCACACGAGTTCTCCTTGCCGAACTCCCAAGACAGGCTATTGGAGTCACTGTTTGCTGCCGGAAGTGGTCGAGCTTGGAAAGGCAGTGCTTGTAGCATGCCTATGGAAGGTGAATCTGTGACATTCGGGGTAGCAGATGCTGTTCTTTCCTTGTCGTTATGGTCTTTGGTGTAAATTGATAATTTCGGGGGACGGCTGACTGTAGCTTCGGTAATGGACTGCTCTGCATTATCCTTCATCGGCTGCGGAGGCGAGGTACACCACTCGAGGGTATCTAACCTGGGTCTGGAAGCTTCCAGGTCAGGTATTGCAACTGACTCCTTGCGGACTAGACTTTCATCGACCGCACCCTTGGCCGCTCCTCTCTCCTGCAGGCTTACGCACGTCCTGATGGGTGATGTACTTGACCTGCTCGGTTGGGGTGGAAGAGTATCTGCATTACCACTTGTGAGACGCTGCCTCTGAAGAAGATCTACCTGGCTCGACTCCTCTAATTTGACTATCTTTCGTTGAGCCATGGGCATATGCTCCGTCTTGCTCGTTTCTGCCTCCTGTCTCTTGATATTGGTCGTAATAGGCTTCTCAATATCAGAAATGCCTGTACTCGTTAGCTCTGGCTTCCGCTTGAGCCCATAGTTTTCAACTGGAAAAGGGTCTCTGCCGGCAGGGCGTTGTTTGGGTAACGCCTGTTATGTGCACCAGACGGAAAGGCTCATACCTTTCGGCTGTTCTCTGTATCTCTGCACCAACTCGTCCTCATTCGACCTGATTTGTGCCTGCAAATTTACGGGGTTAAAGTAAAATGCCTCAGATTTCGTGAGATCTGCCTTGGACTCATCAGCTTGACTATTGCGCCGAAGACATCTCGCAGGGGGTTGAGCTTGATCATCGAGAACAGTGTCAGTTTCCATGAAACTCTAGAGGTTGAAGAAAGAAGCAGACCTGGGTATTTCTCCATCGGTTTTATTGGTGCAGCATCCTCCCTGGCCATCTCCCAGGCCACCGTGATGCCAGCAGCTTCATGCTGTAATGTGCCTGAGACTTCGTGTCCTTCTGGATCGTTCCTTTCGCCATGACATTGAGACACCATATCAATGATTTCAACATTGGAAGCGACGCAGTCTGTGTTGACTGAGTCGGGCATTGTCTTAGGCTTAGGAATTACCACCTCTGGCTCTAGTGACTTTCTGCGCTTTAGTGGCGCGATATTTGGTGTTGGCAAGCCTTGCAACCATGCCTCAAAGGCCTCCTCTTCTCTGGATCTCTAAGACGTCTTGGTAAATTTCGACCGAGCGGAGGGGCCATAAGAAAAACTTACTTGCCGTCGCTCACGACGCTCAGCCATTACCAGACGGCTCTTGAGGTTCATCATATCTTTATAATGTTCTGGCTTCAAGATACCATTCTGCTCCTTCATCTTGATCTCCCATTGTTGGATCGCACCTCTTAGTGCATGCACTGTAAGGTAGACACGTGCCATGTCCTTTGACAAAGCTCCCTGACGACCGTTGACGAGCTGTGACCCAGTCTTCGATGTGTGGAACTGATGGCCGAACTTCCCCCTTTCTGCAGCTTCTCGAATGGGATTTCCAGTGGTAATGTCAGCCATTTGCATAGGTAGCTACGAGAGCGTCTTACTTAGTATAATGTCTATATCATCCAAGCCTGCTTCGGAGCTCTTCCGCTTTTGGAATGTCCTCTGCGTGTTGAGTAGATTATCGTCAGACGTATGGCATCGATTTTGTGTCGTTGAAGTGTAAGAAGGCATGGTCTCGCTGTTGATAGACATGGTTCTGCTTCAAGGAAGTAAAGATTGGAGGTGTTTGCGCCGCTTAGCTTGAGTAGTGTTACTGTTGATCAGATAATGGTAGAAGAAGTGTTCTGATCATGTGTCGACAAGTATAATATGAACGTAGATTAGGGGTGTTGACTCTGAGCCATCAAACAAGGCAGAGACCCAAAGAAGGTGGCAGCATTGCTTTACAGAGCAAGGGTGGGTATAGCAAAACCAAGGCGCCTTGTCAGCTCTCTTGTGCAGAACTACGGCGCCTTGTCAGCTGGAAGATATCCAGGTTCTCTTCAGTGGTGCATACTCTGCTTCTTTATCAGTCTGAGACCCTCCCCATAAAGTCGATGGGGAAGACTTTACCGCTTTGATTCAGCGATACCAGTTGCCACAAAATGCCCAGTCAAGCCTATTGATGTAAGGGTGGCTAGAACCCAGGCGAAGTGCAGAACTGAAGCACGTCTAAAGGTCGAGTTGCTCACCGGTGTTATTGCTAGAATGCAAAAAGAAGAACTGTCGATATACCTAAGCCCTGAATCTCAAAGCTCGAAGCCGGTAAGTGGCTCAAGGGCTTCTTTAATCGCCTAATGCAGCGAGATCAGACTATTGACGCCAGAGAGACAAAAAGAAACACCCGTGTGGTGAAAATCGGATGTTGAAAATGAGACCTGCGATGTTGAATACCAGAGTAGCTGAAAGGACGAGTGTCTTTGAGTTGAAGAAATTGTTCAACATGCTGCATCTTCAATAGGAGGGACTGGTAGGTGTTGTTCTAATAAGTGGAGATCACCAGACTGTCTCGTTGGTGAAGCTCTGCATAGGCTCCAAGAGAATAATACAGTCGAGCCCCCTCCCTGATTGGCTGGACACTTCTTACTCACTACTCGGTGCTCGACTGCGCCTATCAGAGCATTCCATCATGACTGTCACTGTCTTCTTGACGTTATCAGCTTGTGAAGGGCGTGTTTGCCTAGCCGTTCATTCTTCCTGATGGCTGGATAGTGTTGAGTCACTGCTCCTTTTCCATTTGCCTCATCCAGAAAGAGCCTAGAGCTGCATGTTGCGATTTAAGATCTAACACTTTATGAAGCACTGATCTCTTCGTGTATTATCAGGCGGGTGTTGGGAAAATCAATAGGTCCATGGATGGCGCTAGGACACCGATCGTTAGCGCCTTCTTGCAGCCTCTTCCGTTAAATGGCATTGCAACGGCCTAAATTAGATTTGAGCCTGCTACAGACCTTCTACAAGACTATGACTAGCGACGAGATATACTAGATTCAAATTCTAGATGCCATCATTGATAAAACAGCAGTTAGACGATCACAGTCATTTCCGCTCCCCTGGCCATTGAAGCAAGGTTCCGCTCGGGCGCATCGAAACCACTACAGCCTGGGAACATCTAAGAGTTCGCTCCTACCTCCAGAGTGACTGGGTTGATGCAAGACTTGTCGCACTCACGGAATCTACCCACGGTCCCTCTGACGCGTTTGCCTATCGCCTCCTACAGAAGGATGCTGCATCCGGACGCAGTGATTTATCGATACCGAGGAGGCTTTACAAGATTACCAGTGACATACTGGACTGGGAAGCACATCTCATTTCGGTCACTATGCGCAATGGACTCCGGAAGTGCAAAAGCTCCCCTCTGTCGTCCCCCCTTTAGAGGTCTTGCAGTACAGCATTACGGATATACGGCTTTGAGGGAGATTGAGTCGACTCAGTGATCAATTCCCTTATAGTGGAAGTCATTCAGGAGTCGCAGTCGTTGTCAACCATGCGTCCTCGATATCCAGCGACGGTCTCCTGTAGTGGTCCATTTGGGGGAAAAGGGGTGTAGCGTTGGCAAATTCAAACTGGTTTGGAGATCTTATGGGATTCAGAGGATGTTTTAGACAGGACAAGTCATATGTAGAGCACGTATTATAGACGTTTATGCGGCTTAGTAGTCAACGAAATGAGAAAAAGGTGTTCTCGTCCGCGTCTTGTCTTGGATAGCATCGCAGGAGTTCATAGCAGCCTAATGATGACTCTGGATGAGTATTAATGGGGCAGAAAGGACACAAATCCAGGCAGCTATGGAATCTAAGCATCATGGTTATGGTTAGGGAGGTGAGATTTGCGACGCTGGCTATAGGGATACAGAATGTCTTGTCAGAAAATCTATCAAGTACTACTTCCAAAGGGCTCTTAAGGAATGTACTCAGTCTACTTCAGCCTCTATCTTGCTACTCTCCAATCTAGAAGCCCAAGTATCAACTGGAGTTTTATCCCCATTCTCTTCCAAACCATATATAAACCACCATTCCTTTTATAGGTCCGACTCCCTTGAAAATACCGCACACCTCCTGGAAGGCCCAATTGAGCTATACGCCCGCCTGCCACCCTTTACTAATACCAGCCAATAGCCATGATAACCTTCTCGATAAAAGTCTTATTGTCCACCTCTGGAAGTTGAGAGATTCAACGCGAGACGCACTAGTGAGACGGCTCCCTGAATTGAGCGATCGGCCGTCAAACGATTGGAACATTCTTCTGGGCCTTCTTTGCATCTCTGATTGAAAGCGGCAGCTTTTACCCCGTATCCTCGGTGGCCAAAGCTGATTCATCTTGCTGCGGACAACACATGGACACGCCTGGTGCTGCTTCGTGGATATCCAACATAGATGCAAGTCCAGTTTCGGCAATCTCAGCGACTCGGAAGCATGGGGATGTAGTCGTCTCCTGATGCGTAAAGGATTTTCCATGTGTGGTGCTTGCCTTGATTCAGGGTGTAGGGTGTTGGCGCTGAGTATGGCAAGCCGTGGCGGTCGAGACCCTTGGGGCCCGATGAGGCCTTGAAAAAGGGATCGAATAGGACTCGATTTCCCAATATGACAGTGTGGGCGAGCAGTGGCAGTCTTGAATCCGAGTGATGGATGACGAAGATCAGACTGCATGCCCAGTCACGTTGGATTTTTGCTTTTTCCACAGCTATGCCTTTGATTGCGCAAAGATGCATCCCATGTGAGTCGGCAGTATGACCTACTAGGTATAGTAGGGTAGGGCAGTGGTAGCAATACGTTCGGAACAAATGGTCTCGCTTCGAACAATAAATATCTCCTTATCTGCATACCCGTGAATACCAAACGTCTGAATAGGAGCATCCTTTCTCTTTCTCTTTCTTCACGAACAAGTGCGTTCTGTGTGTAAGCTGATATGGCTCCCACGCCAATAAGGAAGGCGATGCAGGCCTAATTTCCAAGGATTTTGATTATACGTCCGTTGAACAAGCCTGGCCGTACAACAAAGGATGTATAGAGTAGAGGCTTGTCCTCGTTCCTGAATGGCTGAGCAGCTGACTCAGCTTCTTGTCTTTCAGGAATTGCAAAGACTGATACCAGATCATGACAGTGACCTTCAGAACATCTGGAAACTCCGGATCCTTTCCTCATCTCCCATGTTCCAAATTTACTCCTACTAGCACCAGATTCGTCGCTGAGCGGGGAGTTCGAAATTCGGAAAAAGAAAACGAGTCATTCACCAATGTTGGGATCTTCTTGCCAGAGATTGGTTGCGACCCATAAGTTGTAATTGTCGAAGTCGGTAAATTTGCATGCTTTGGACTCGGGAAAGGACTGCCAGCATGACACACGTCCTGGCATCGTCGACAGCATGCTAAATTTGGTGGTGGAAAGCAGCTAGTGGACCCTAACATCCTTGGATTGTGACGGTGGTGTCTTGCGATGCGTCTCATGTTGCTTCCCGGTGGCCAAGGTCATGGCATGCTGTGTATGCTTGAGGTCTGCGTCATTCCGGCTCTAGAAGACCATAAAGTAGACAACGCACCAATATAGATCCACCCGTCGGAAATCTAGGACGCACCAGACAGAACCACATACGGACTCCGCACGCCAAATGAAATACCATCTGTTGCTCTTTCCTTCCCAAAATTAAGTTTCCAGTAGGTCCTGAGGCTGCGATGGCTTGAGGAATGGTAGGGTTGCTGGACTTGGATCAGCTCTTTGCAGAGAAAAGACCCATCGACCTCGCATGGGCATACCAGGTGGTCCGTGGATGGGTTGTCATTGGGCTGATTCATCAAAGCTTAATGTAGACATTTCGAGGTCAGATCGATGATGCAGAACGAGAGTTGCTTATCCCGAGGCAAGTTGCAATCAGTAAGGAGTAAAACGACTTGTTGTAATCGTAATTGTAATCTGTACGGAAGAAAAGGCTTACCTGTTCTCTGTGTACAGGTCACTGCATGTATATACCAACTTGAATTCCCTAGAGACACAAGAGATGTCCATCGTGGAGATAGCATCTGAAGCGGCCTCCCTCCGTTGATTGGTGCAAGGTTAGCAGTCTGAGACACTGACAGCAACAACATCAAGGATCCTGAAATGCTGGCCACCAAAACCCGGTTCATCCTGTAGCCTACGTAGACCGAAGGCGTTCGTTATATTCCCAACTCGAGCTTTTCTCGACAAGCATCGTGCTGATTGGATACTGAGAGTGGCCATAACACAGAAGGTACACCAAGTCAGAAATAGAACTTCATGAGGAGTCCAATGGCTAGGAATCATCCTGTGATCCGCCTTTGCAGGAAATTGTATTCCTCGACACACAATCCATCGTGATCAACAATTGGTCCTGATCCAGGTATCCATTGCTACGACTCTGCCTCAGTTACTGAGTACATCGATCAGGTGGCGGCCGTTGAGGATGTTGCCTTCAGAACACTGGTCCAGCAGCTGCGAAATTCAATGGCACTGGCACTGATATCGTCGTGGTCCTGACATAAAGATTGATGCTTGCAAAAGACATCAAGCGCGTCGTTGTCTCGAAGCTGTAACCACCCTTTGACCTAGCAGGCTTCTGGTACCGCGAGCGTACAAGCCGTATGAATCTTTCAGGGACGGATGTCGGCTGGCGTCTGGTGTTGGAGCGATCACGAGGGATCTTATACATAACAACTGAGCTTTTGGCGATCTGGGAATGGTAAGCAATGATGGGCAGGAATGGAAAGGCCAAAGAGGGAGTACTGCTCGTCATAGGGACGTGTATTGCTGGATATCAAGGCGGAGGTACTAGGTTGCGAATGCGTTTGCTTTGTTGGTTCTCAAGGCCAGCGGAAACGTGGAGTGGTAAACTCGATGATAGGCGCTGGTGCTGTGGGTAAGATGAGGTGCGAGCGTGCATTTCTAGGATAGCTTGACGCCTAGTTTGGATTGGGAGTACAATCGCATTGTTCTCGTAACAAGGAAGTCATTCATAATAGGTTTATAATGTTATTAATTAATGATCTAGGAAAGCATGTCGCCACCGATAGGCTAAATACATGACACCCAAGCCAATAACATCAAGCTCTAACAGCCGAATCCCGATGACAAACCTTTTCTCCAATGAAACCCCAGCTATAGACAATTGTATCACCAGCAGCAGCGGTTCGGCGTTGGAAGCAGGATCTTGTGGATGATTTGGGCTGGGAGTTGGTTTCATTAAGTCGTGATCCTCGGACGGTGGCTGTCTGTTGTATTGTGACGGCACAGGTTGCCGAGAATCGACTCGCTGCAGGCCCTTGTGGGGCCGAACAGAATTTCTTGCGAGAAGAATTAGCCTGCAACAGTCTTCTTCGTGTCAGCAATACTTACTTGAATCGAGTCTTGAGCAGTATAATCGAGGATTGGAAAATCTAAGTCGTGATAATCGGACGGTGGCTGTCTGTTGTATTGTGACGGCACGGGCTGCCGAGAATCGACTCGCTGCAGGCCCTTGTGGGGCCAAACAGAATTTCTTGCGAAGAGTATCAGTTTGCAACAGTCCTCTTTTTGTCTTCAATACTTACTTGAATCGAACCTTGAGCAATTGAGTGCGATTTCTTCATATCTCACGATACTTCCATCTCCTCGGACCCGCTGGACTGCCTTGCATCTCTTCGTCTTCCGTCGGCATGTAAGGCAAGGGCGTCTTGAGTGCCTCCATGAAGAAAGGCGGCCAGCGCTCCGATGCTTCTTGCATACCGGGTGGGCCGTGTTGAATAGTTGATGATCAATGAGTCATCTGCACGTGATTTGGGTGTAGTGCAATAGTATTATAATAACTAATGGATAGATATAGCTATGTAGAATGGAATAACTATTACGAGAAATCTCTACTAGTCCGCTAAGACCCCCTAACTAGTCCTGATTAGTAACTACTAAGGTTGACCTAGCCTGAGTTCTAATACTCCCTCTTAGATTAGTAATAACGAGGTAGGCTACCTATTATTAACTACTATATTTAAATATCCTTATACTTTACTTAGAGCTAGTCCTAATTATTATCTAGCTAGGCTAAAGTTAATAGGGCTAATAGGTTTTATTAGTAGGTTAGTATATTATACTTTAATATTAACCTATTAGAGACGGATTTCTTTAGTTTTAGAAACTAGTTATTAAACTAAATAATATCTTATTTAAATATATTTTATAATAGTATAATTAATTAGGTTAATAGCTAATTTTATAGCTACCTAGTTATTAATACTTAGGAGTACTAGTACTACTCCCTTATTATACCCTAGCTCTTTAAGTATAAGGCCTAGATATAGAGCTTCTTTATATACCTCTATTATAATAATATATTTAGACTTATATATAGATATTACTACTAGCTTTTATAATTTAGATTACTAGGTAATAGGGCTATTAAATAGTTTATAGATATACGCCTTAATAGAATAAGACGTCTTATAGTCGTTATAGTATAACGCGTTAGTAAAACCCTCTAGGCTATTATTATTACCTAGTTAATAGATAAGACTATTATCGACTATTCTTAATAGATAATATAGTACCCTTTTCGCTATATTTATATATTATAGAGTAGGGTTATTAAGTAAACGACTTAGGTTACTAATAGCGTATATAATATCTAGCCTAGTTATAATACTTAGCTAATTAAGTACTCCTATAAGGGACTAATAAGACTCCCTTTTAGATAAGGAGGCTATATAGCCGTTAGGGGTAATAGTAATATTAGTCTATTCTATAAGTAACTTAGCTAGCGAATAATTTTCTATACCTAGCTATTTTAATAATTAGTTAATATATTTTATTTAGTTAACCTAAATAGAATAGTTATCTAGATTTTTAATAACATTTATTCTTAAATAGTCTTTTAGGTCTCCTATATATTTAAAGTTAAACCTCTTATTAAGTTCCTTCTTTATCTAGGTAATTAGGTCCCGATTACGTGCTATAAATAGTAAGTTATCGACGTATACTATAATAATAACTTTTATAGTAGTATTAATAAACACGTAATAATTATACTCTATGCGCTTAAAACCTAGAGATTTAAGTACCTTATAAAGGGTTTTATACTATTTATAGGACGCTTATTTAAGGCTATATAAAGCTTTATTTAGTCTATAGGCGTGTCCTTATTAGCTATTAGTAAAGTAGTAAGGTTACTCTACCTAGATTTCTTCCTAAATAAGTAATTCTAAGAAGGCCGCGACGACGTTTATATACTCGACGACTAGCCTATATTTAGCTATTAGGGCTAGGAGGAGTTACTATAATAATACCTTTAGGGTTAATAAGAATATCTTATTAAAATTAATCCTCTTAATTTAGTAGAAGCCTTTAACTACCTATTATACTTTATATTAGCTAATTTCGCCTATTATTCTATATTTATAGGATAAGACCTACCTACCTAGTAAGATATATACTTTATAAGGTAGTTAATATAGTTCTTATTATATTATTTACTTATTATAATTAGCTAATTCTTCTTTAGTAGTAGCGAGCTATTTATTACTATTAGGCCTATTAAGAGCTACGTCTATTAATATTAGGTAGGGACACTCCTTAGTACTAGTAATAGCGCGGGTAAGTATAGCTCTAAATCTATTAGGGTTATTAGAAGACCTTATACCCCTCTTATTTATCTAGTTATAATCGATCTATAGTTTATTACGAACGGAACGACGTAATATATTAGGAATAATTCTCTAAGATTTATTATTTTAAGTTAATTATTTATTAATAATAGCTAATAGTAGTACAGTAGTAATTTAGCGTATTAAACTATCCTAACTATTTTAATATTAATTAGTTAGTAATTCTAACTCCGCTTAGCTATTTTTAGTAGTCTAATTATTTAACTTGTTTTAATTTAATTTAGGTAGATTATCCTAATTACGTCTATTTAGACTAGTTAGCCTACTTATATTATTAGTTAGGCCTAATATTAATTAGCTAGATAGAAAAGTTATTACTAATCTATTACTAGTATTACTAGTATTATTAGTATTTTTAGTGTTATCTAATACTCCCTTAACACCCTATTAATTAGGGGTAGTTACTCCCTCTAAGGCCTAATTACTACTATCTAATTAGTTAGTTTAGAGCTGGCTTAGGAGGTCTACTATATTATTGTTATTACTAGAGTCTCCCTCTATTAGGAGCTTATTATTATCTATTAATAATATAGTAGCCCTCTCGTTAAATATTATATATACTAATTAAGTAATATATTATCCCTTAATATCTTATACGCGGTAGATATTCTTACCGTTATAGCTAAGGAAGCGGCATTTAATAGCCTTATTATTTAGTTTCTTCTTATTCGGCGATATATTAAACGAGTAGTACTAATATCTAAATAGCTTTAGGTATATTAATTAGGGTTTATAGCTATACTATTTCTTAAAGGGGGACTTCCTATCCTTACTAGGTATAAGGTTCTTAATATAATTAATATAGTAGATAGTCTTACCCTAGAACTCTTATAGTAGTCCGGCGTTAATAAGAACTATTCTAACTTTATTAAATAGTATCCGGTTCTTCTATTTAGCGATCCTATTCTAATAAGGGTTATAGGAAGCTAATAGGGTAATAAATATCCTATATTCCTAGAAGATCTATTAATATTTATAGCCCTAGACTAGTTTATTATTACTTTAAATAAAGGCCGTTTTATACCCCTAGTTTTTCTAATATTTTATTTGGAACTCGAGTTTTTATAGTAACTTAGCCTAACTAGTTATATAATCTATTTAGGTAAACCCTATTACTTTATATATAGATACTATTATATTAGTATACCTCCTAAGGGTAGTTATATAGCTTACTAACGCTAGGTCGATGTGCTAGTATTAGCTAGGGATAGTAACTCTAGGTATTAGTAATTATAAGGGTATCTAGGTTATTTTTCCTAATACGTAACTCTTATATAGTTCCTATTTCTCGTACTTTTATAGGCGGTTAGCGGCCTTATAGTTAATATTAGTAGTACGTACTATAGCCTTTATAGCCTTTATACTAATATATCTATATCTCTTATACTATTAGGTCTAAGATATATTATTCTTAGCTAGGACTATTAATTTAAGGCGGAATACCCTTATCTAGTTAATCTATATAGTATCTAGCTAGTATATACGGTTATATAGGAAGGCTTATAGTACCTCCTCGCCTTATTTATTATAGAATATATTCTTCCCTCCGCTACTAGTATATATATAGCCTTATAGGTCTAGCTACGTAATAGATAGGAGGTTATATTTAATATTTAGTACGTGGCGAATATTAGTTAGTAAGAATTCGCTAACCTTATTATTAATAATTACTAGGATTTATACTATTCTAATCCCTTTAACTATTACCGGTTTACCCCTAGTTAGTCCTAATATAGTATAATTCTAGACTAGTAAATAGTTAGTAAACTTAGATTAGTCCTAGAAGATATACTCTTAATCCCCTAAGTTAATAATAATCTTATAGGACTTATTATTCTGTTATAGGCTATACCCGAAGCGAGTAGTATAGGATTTATCTTATTTTTATTCGTCTAGGTTTTATTTACTTTATTAATGACTAGGACCTCTACCTTAATACTATTACTTATTCCGTGCCTCTAGCTCTTTCTTTATTTTAGGAATAAATCCTTCTAGTCCTAGCTTTAGATTAATATACTAGTAGTCTTTTATATTATACTAGTAATTATAGAACGTATATTTATCGTCGTTATTACTCTAGCTTTTACTACTAGTATAAGGGTGCTACGTAATAACGTAGCTATTAAGTACTATAAACGGTGCGTATACGTATATATATAGAACTCTCTATTCTTATTAATAGTAAGACTAATCGCTACCCTCCCCTTTAGGGGGAATTCCCTCCTTTATATACTATAGGTAAAGGGGTAGCGTAGTACTACTACGTATTATAGACGCTATATTAATAGTAGTACTATATTCCTAACTAGTCCTTATAATTATCTCCCTATCTAGGCTCTTAAGCTCTAAGAGTATAAAAGGTTATAATCTATAAAAGATACTCCCTTAATAATAGAATATACCTCTAATAAGAGCGTAATAATATAATTAATTATAAGGCCCTCTAAGCTAAGCCTTAAGGAATATATAGTTTTATTAAATTATAATAATTACGGATAATACTCCTACGTATAATCCTTATATTATAATATATTCCTATTATACTTCCTATTATCCTTTATTAATTTATTAAGGAAGTAGTTAGAAGTCTTAATATTTTAAAGTAAATAGGAAGTTATTACTATTAAGGGTTTTAAGTACTTAAGGTATACCTTCTTTATATAACTTTAATATTATTCTTTTAATTATAATATCTTTATTTTTTATTAATTATATTAAGTCCTTTTTAATTCTTATTTATATTATTACCCCCTCTACGCCTTATTATACCTCCTTATACTTCTAATAGTTATTTTATAAGTAATCCTTAATAATAAACTTACCCTCTAGTAATTAAAGAAGACTACTACTATCCCCTCTACTCGCGGTAGTACTTAACCTCCTTTACTAAGCCACTTATAGCCTATCCTTATATCATCCTATATAGTATACCTTTAATATACTATATTTTAATTTAAAGAGCTATAAGTCTAATACTTTTAATTAAAGCTTTACTTACTTTTTTAGTAGTATACTCTACGTATACGCCTCCCCTAGCTTTATAAGGTATAATTATTATAAAGATCTTAATATTAAATATTAATAGGAGATTCCTACCTCTACTTACTACGCTTATACGCGCCTTCTTTAGTCTTTAGATATTATAGCTACTTTAGACGCCGGCTTTAACCTCCCTTAACTCGCTAGATTCTAGCGAACCTTTAATAGGCTTATTTAATAATATTATTACTACCTCTACTACGCCTCTTCCGCCCCCGCTACTACCGCTACTCTTATTAGGGTAGACCCCGCCGTTACTAGCTAGATTATAAATACCCTTAAGAGTATTCTTAATATCTTCTACTAATATATATATATTACTCTATCTCCCCTTTTAAAGCCTTATTAAAGTATTACTAATATAGTATAAGAGTACCTCCCTCCTATTATAAAGGATAAAGAAGAGGATAATAAGGAGGATACTCCTATTATTACTAGTAGTAAGTCTAGGTCTAGTAATACTACTATTATAATATAGTAGTCTTCTATTATAACGCTCTTAGCGCTCTAGCTATATTAGGTATCCTCTTTCCTTTTTTTTTTTTTTTATTAATAGTAATAGAAATCTTCTTTTCCCCTTTATAATATAAACTTTATAACTTTAAGTAATTATACTTAAATCTTTTAAGTATATCTAGTATATTAACTAAGTCCCGCTTACGTAGCTATTAATTATAATTATAAGATTAACCCTTCTACTTAATTAAATACTAAGGTTTATTATATAAGATCTTATAATTAAAAATAGTTTTAATTTCCTATTTATCTTTATCTTTTATAAGCTCTACTTATAAAGCTCTTATAATACTCTTACTATTACCTTTATATAGCTTTATAAGCGAGACGTAAAAGATATTATAGATATAAAATATATTAGGTAGCTATAACTTATACGCCTAACTACTAATATAATTAAGGACCTTAAAAGGCCCTAGATAACGCCGTAATAGTTTTTTAGTTACTTACGCTAATCTAACATACTTTATATTTAATAAGATATAGTTACCTATATTATATTATCTTACTTTCGCCGTTTATTTATATACTCCGCTTATATAGCTTATACTTAGTATAAGTACTACTCTAAACCTTCCCTTTATTTCTAAAGTAATTTAACCCTTTCCTATACTAATAGGACTTCTCCTAATAATAGCTCTAAAAGCTCTATATCTAGCTTAGGTAAGTAGTTATAAAGCGCTTTATATAGAGGTAACTTAATACTAGTATACTTTATATAATTATATATAAACTCTACTAGATAAAGTAACTCTACCTAGTTATCTTATCTCTAGGTAGAATAGTAGCGTAGATACTACTTAAGTGTACTATTCTATCTTTCTATTTAACTATCTATTTAAGGATAGAAAGTAGTATTAAGCTTTCTTTTTATATTAGTATAATAATATATAGATACCTAGAAGCTACTTATAAATACTATCCCTTAATTATTAATAATACCTTCTAGCTAACTAAACTTTAAGAAGATTTTATAGTATAATAGGTTAGCGACGCTAATAGTATTAACTATCTTTATAATAGGTAAATACTTAGCTACCTTAATATAATAGTCTACGACTACTAAGATCGCGTTATAGACGCTATCCTTCTATTTACTTAGAGGGAGATCTATAATAAAATCTATTATAATTTCCTAAAAAGGTCTTATAAGTATTAGTAATAATAATAGTATACTATAAATAGCGTATCTACGTAGCTTTATTAATTAGTAGGTTAAGCATTCTTATATATAATTATAAATATCTTGCCCTATTAATTTTTAATAGAACTTCCGCTTAATAAGCTCCTACGTACGCTTCTATAAGTAGTAGCTAGTATAAGGGTTATTATAATAAAGCTTTAAGATTTCTTATCTAATTACTTTATTATTAGGTATAAAAACTACGCCGCCCTTATAAAGGACCCCTATCTTATCTATTAATAGAGATGCGTTAGTAGCCTTTTTACGGCCCTAGGACTTTAATAATTATTTCTTATTATAAATATCCTTATCTCCCTCTTAGAGATATTAGAGTATCTCTAATATTAAGTTATTATACTTATTCTATACGCGCTCTATTATTAACGCGGTTATAATATACCTTCTAGGTATAACTTAATTAATATTAAACTATCTTATAATAGGGTTTAAGCTATTACCTACGCTACTCTACGTCCTTAAGAGCGCGTTACTCTCCCCCGTGTTTAGGGTATAAGGCTTTCTAAGCCCTATCTCTAACCTTTTACGCTTTTTATAGCTACGGGCCTTACTATCTTATAGACCTTTATAAACGCTATATATATAGTACTTATTAGAAGGAATATATCTAATATTCTTTAAATTATTCTATAATATTAGTAGATAAATATCCTCTTTATCTATTACTAGTATATAGTCTAGTCGCCTTAATAGGGCGTTAGCTAGGTTCTTAGTACCCGTATAATAGTATATCTTGAAGTTATACGCTATAAGTTTTATTACCTAGCGTATTTATCTCCTTATTAATAATAATATCGTCCTAAAATACCTTAAGTTATTATAATTAGTAATTACTATAATTAGGTATAGGCTACCTTCTAAGAAGTACCTTTATACCTAGAACGCCTTAACTATTATAAGTAGTTCCTAGTCGTAGGTCTTATATCTAGTTTCCGCTAAATATAATTTACGGGAGTAGAAAGCGACTAGATACTACTCTACCTCTACGCCTTTATTACTAATTAGGAACTTTTAGAATAAAATAGCTATAATAGCTAATATTAAAGTATTAGTCTCTAGTTAGATTTCTCTTATAAAGTTAAAATATATAAGTAATAGCGCCTCTTAAAAGAGTCGCTTTAACTACTTAAACGCCGCTCTTATAATATTACTTAATATTAACTTTCTATTTTTAATATACGGATAATTATTTTTTAGATAGTCTATTAATACCGCGGTAATAGAGGAATAGTATTTAATAAAATAATAGTAGAAATTAGTAAACCCTAAAAAGATCTAAATATCCTTAATACTTCTAGGTTCTAGCTATTCTACTATAGTATCTACTCTACGCGGATCTATATATACGCCGTCGCGGCTAATAATAAAGCTAAGGAATTCTACTTCTATTACTATAAATTTATATTTCTTTAGGCTAATATAAAGTTTAAATTCGCGAAGATATTATAGTACTACCTTTATAGCTCTAATATAGGACTTTTTATCTTAAGAGTAGATGAGAATATTATCTAGATAAATAATATATATAATATTAAGTAGTCCCGCTAGGGCTTTATTAATATATACTTAGAACGAGGTAGATATATTAATAAGTCTAAAAGGTATAACTATATATTTAAAATAGCCGTACTTTATATAGAATATAGTCTTCTATTTATTACCCTTTCTTATCCGTAGGTAATAATATATATCCTTAAGATCTAACTTAATTAAGTACTTAGTATTAACTAATCTTATTAATATTTTATTAATCAATAGAAGTAGATAGTAATTCTTAATAATAATCTTATTAAGCGCTTTATTATTAACGTATAAGTATAATATTCTATCCTTTTTTAGTATAAAAAGAATTAGTATACCTACTAGACTTATAGAATAATAAATCTACCCCTTTTCTAAAGCCTACTTAAAGTACTCCCTTAATACGTGTAACTCTTTCTTTAATAGGTTATAAAGTAGGTTAAAGGGAGGTTCCTTATTCTCCTTTATATTAATCGCGTAATTATAATATATATAGGCTAGTAGCGCCCTAATATTCTTAGTTAAGAAGATATCTTAGAATTCCTAAAATTCTAGAGGGAGCTTAACTTTAGGTAGTAGGCTTTTATTACCTACTCCTAAGTATATTATAATAAATATAACGCTATTAAGCTACTCCTCTAGGGCTTTAATAGTACTAAAGTACTCCTTAATATTACTTTTCTTAACGGGGAATTACTAGTTTTATATAGGCTAATCTACTTAGGGATTTTATTCCTCTAATTATAAATACCTAAGGTAGAAGTTATAATTAAGGTTTACTATTATATAGAAGGCGCCCTTATAATATTATATAATACTATTAAAATTAATAAGTTTAATTTTTCCTATATAAGAACCTAATAATAATATTAGGTTCCCGACTCTATTATATAGGGTATTACTAGAGCTAGGGTCTATTTCCTAATCCTATTCCTTTATTAAGTGTATATTAATATAATTAGTATCTACTCTAGAGTTAATTAGTATAGTAAATTCTCTTTATAAGCTCTCGAGCTCTACCTATATTATAATAACGAGTTAATATATCTACTTCTTCCCTTATACTATAATAGCGGATATAATTATAGTACTTAGGGGTTTTTTAAATTTAAGCCTTTCTTAGCCGGCTTATTATTAGATATCTTATTAGCTATAGGCTTATTAGTTATAATACTTATAACTATTAATTTCGCGTTCTAGTAATCCTTAGCTATATATCCCTTCCTTTAATAATTATAATACTTAATAGTAGAAAGGTTAGGCTTAGGCCTTTAGGGAAGGTATAATAACGCCTTAATAGCGCCCCTCCCTTCTTACTTTATATATAAGCTATTATCTCTTCGCCCTTAAAAATTTCCTCTTCCTCTTTAAGGACGTTAACTCCTAGTAGGAGTATTATCCCTTTAATCTTTATATATAAGTAATACTATATAAGGCTCTAGTCGGGTCGCTAACGTGATAAGAGTATCCCTTATCTCTAAGATATTAGGTTATATTATAAGTTAATTATAGAGATCTTTATATAACTTATTTAAGAGGTTATCGCGGAGTATATATTCTATTAATAGCTTAAGTTATCTTTCTAACCTAGTAAGATAATTTATAAAGTCTATAATCTTTTAATATTCCTTTTACTTAGCTTTTAAGTAGCGCTTATTAATTATAAGGTATTAATTTTAAGGATCTTTTATTTAATTTATTAGGAAATTATTAAAGTATTCCTAGGACTATTTATCCTTTAGTATATCTTTTATATACTTATACCACGTAGCCTTAGGTCTAGGGCTATATACTATAACGCGTATTAGATTTTTATAGAGTTATTAGGAAAATAGGCTATACTTATTTTAATTATAATTTCTATATTATTATACTATTCTTAATATTCCTATACTAACTTCCTATTATATATACGTAGGTCCTACGGCCTAAGAACGTAGGTTTTATATTAAGGACGCTTTAGTTCTAATTCTTCTATTAATAATAGGCGATATTAATAACCTACTTAAGCGGTATTATTAGTATATATTTCCCGCTCTAACTCTTATAAATATTATTATAGATCTTATATCTACTACCTCTTAGAGACTTCTTCTTTAAGTTCTTATATCCTTTATAATAGTACTTCTTAGGTTTTAAGTAGCAGGGACTAGGTTTATACGCCTAGTAGCTACCCCTAAATAGTTAGTTATAATTATAATATATCTATTATTAATTTATTAATTAATTCTTAAGACTTACTTTCTCTATAAGTTTAATCCCTTATATTTAGGCGGGTTATCTACGCTAATTAACTAACTCTTTTACCTTATACTTATAATAACCCTTCTCCGCTTATCTTACTAATAGTCGGGCTACTACCCCTAAATAGGGTAGAGCGATTAAAATATAAGGGTACTATATAATAATATAGCTATTAAGTACTATAAACGGTGCGTATATATATATATATATAGAACTCTCTATTCTTATTAATAGTAAGACTAATCGCTACCCTCCCCTTCGGGGGGAATTCCCTCCTCTATATACTACAGGTAAAGGGGTAGCGTAGTACTACGACGCACTATAGACGCCACGTTAATAGTAGTACCGTATTCCTAACTAGTCCTTACAGCTAGGCTTATTTTAATATTAGCCTTATTTTAGCTATTTACTAAAATTACTAGCGTATACCTTAGATTCTTTAGTCTTTATAAATATAAACCTATTAACTAATAATGTAGTAATATACCTAAAATCCTATAGCTCCTTCCTAGATTAAGCGATCTTAGTAAGGGTATAAACCGCTTCCTTTATCTTATCTAGTAGACCCCTCTTAAAGACTACTATCTAGTAGTCTATTTCTAGTAGACTCTCTATTTATAGAAGCTTATTTATATATTCTTTAAATTTAGTAAGGTAGGCGTAAAGGTCTTTAAATTAATCTAAATAAAGCTTATATAAGGTAAAGTATATTACTTTCTTAGTAGTATAGGAGTCTATCCTATATAATAACTTTAATTTAGCTTATATTTCTATTACTATTATTAGAGTTTTAATTATATTATAAGCTAATAGTAATATAGTAAGATAAATAGTAGCGAGTACTCGCTCCTTTAAATTAATATACTTTTCCTATTTATCCTTATCCGCCTCCTTAATAGGTAGTTTTACTCCTCTAGTAGTAGGTAAGTTAGAGTTAGTTAGTAGTTTATATTCTAGTCTAATAACCTTAAATACGCCGTTAATTATAAGTAATACTCTTATAATAATCTCCTATAACTTATAGTTCTTAGTACCCTTAAGCTTCTAAATTTTATAATAGTTAGATATAATAGTACCTATTATAAATAGTTTTAGGAATATTTCTTCTAGAGTAATACCAAGTCTTAGTAAAAAGCTTACTATACGATTTATATAATTCCTAGGTTACGTAGAACCTAGGCTTATAACCTATTAAATAGTTAATAATTAATAAGTTATTTATATATAATTTAGGTGTAGTATAATAGTATTATAATAACTAATAGATAGATATAGCTATATAGAATGGAATAAATATCACGAGAAATCTCTACTAGTCCGCCAAGACCCCCTGACTAGTCCTGATTAGTAACTACCGAGGTTGACCCGGCCTGAGTTCCAACAGGCCGTAGCTATTGTCCGAGAAGACTAGGGCATATCGTTAGCGATTACTTTCAACAGCCTCATCCTATACAACGAAGATTGCAATGAAAACCTTACTAGTATAGATGTATAATCGTCGAGTTCCAAAAGGATGAGAAAGAGAGGTATCTCTTAGAAGGACAACAGTACCAGTAGCTTCTTGAAGATGATGAAAGCTTGGGAAAGAAAGAGTGTTGGAGACAGGCTATGATTGGAAGTGAGTTGGTGAGTTGATGAGTTGGTTGTTTATTTTGAAAGACATGTTGCAAGAATCAGTCTTTTATGTGCGTTGCCAAGCCACTAAAACAGCCTTGATGGCGTATTCGCAACTGGTTCCGGATATGTCCGATTTTATTCATACACGGGTGAGATGCGGATACCCTTATTGCCCCCCTTCGTTCCCCTCGTAGCAGCATGTATCCCAAAATGTCACCCAATAGGAGGAATTTGACCACACGATATCAAGGACGGCTTGATGTGATAGATGATATTCTGCAAACATGCATCTCTATATGCCTTTGCTATTTCCTTGCCTGATTTCTTATCAACAGAGTTCGTCGGACTCCAGTCTCTGCAACTTCGAACGTTATCACCAAAGGCTAGTAACCCAAAGAGTGGTTCTCTTCATCATGACAAGAGATTGGTATCCACTCTTCTCGTTTTTGATACAGCAGGAACGAGCTATTCGTGGACGCAGCAGATGGAGGTAATAGTTTGCCGTTAGCCGCGTTGTTACAAAGTACCTTGATGTAACGAGTCGATAGAGCTAGTCGCTTTACTTCTGGATTGCCTCACTAAGGTTGGGCTTGGTGTCATCGTAAACACAATATCCTTATCCCATATCTCTTGTAACCCAGGGTCCTTCAGATATGCCTGAATAATTGGTCATCGTAATCCTTGCATGAGATCCCCCTCAATGACACATTTTTGCAAGGTGTTGGTTTTATTTTACACACAGTGAAAGTTATGAAATCTATATCTGAACGCTCGTAAAGCATCTTAGGCCACGTACATCAAGGGTAATAGGGTATGTAATTGTTCATGCTCCCCCGCTTGTCGAACAACTCCACCGAATAAAGTAATGCGCCTTGAACTGATTATGTTAATGTCGAGATAGCGGGTAAATCACCTCCTTTAATTGAATAACCTCTTTGGCTGTAGAGGAGGCCTCGATTTCTCTTGTGTGCCAAGAAAGCCATAGCGAGCATGCACTGAAAATCGCTTTCCAATTCGAGAGATATCGGTTGCCACCACTTCAATTCCACGGATGCTTCGTGAGACAGGTGCACTCGGCTGCTCGAGCAGCAGTTCAGTCCTAGTATATCGGCCTCCTTCTCAGTAAGCGAGCTGCTTGTTCCATTCATCTTATTCCTCTTAGTTTTAATCGATCTTGCCTTCACCCAAATCCAGCTCTTTCGAATGACCTCCAACGCAACCTAGAAGTGGCCGCCTTGAGATAAGCTCCCAAATCGAGCTTGGTCGTTGCGATGATCGTACTGGAGTGCTGGCCCTGCTTCAACTGATTCATCGTACTCGACGATTGTGATGGCGTTGAAGGTGCCGGCAGTGACTTTCTGAGGTACAGGTCAGCATGTTATCATCGACAGCGTAGGCTAAGCGTAGTATCAAGAGTCCAGACTTGCCTGGATGATTGAACGTCGCCCGAAAGCAGCAGAGCTTGATCAGATGACAAGAGCGGTTCACGGGCTGTAGGAACTATTTTTCAAGTGTGGTGGTAGAGCTTCTCTTACTGTCCGTGTGGGTACGGTCACTCTCCAGTATTATGATTTCAGGCTGAGCACAAGGATTTGGCCCTGAAGAGGCCGAAAAGGAAAGCTGTTAGGAAGTTCAAATTTTCCCATTGATAAATGGAGACCGCCCTAGCTGGAACAATCTGATGTGATAGTGTATCAAAGACCTATGCGCGCTGCATTATTCGAAGAAGCTCTCCTCGGCGGGCGCAATCCGGTAGCTACCGCCTGAGTTCGAGGATGTGGTGTTGTAAATCATTGACGCACTGATATCGGGACTTTGTGTAAGTGAGAGAGTCTGCCAAATTCGAGTCAAGTTAGGAGCTTGGAACATGACGCAAAGATTAACAAGGCCGTGAGAGTCTCCAATCGTGCTGGTGGTGATATGAGCAGAGACAACCCCTTCTAAGCGTCACCCAAATTCTGAGAACCCTTCGTATTTGCTGAATCTTGTTCATCTTCATCGCCAAACTTGGAAGAAGGGAACCCTTTTGCTTTCGAACAAGCTATGTCACTCCTCAAGACTAGTACTCAAGATGCTGGTTACAGCAGTCGAGATGGTTGTGACCGATTCCAACGTTACACAACTGTTGGAGAAAGTCGTTGTACTTCTCGATCTGCTCAAGAGGCCACCGCTTGGAGGCGCCGTCACATTCCCTGTCTTGGCGAGAGAGTATTCAGCATTCCTCTTTCGATTCGCAAAGAACTTGCAACCGACCTCTTTCCTCGCTGTCAATTTTCCAGACGTCGTAGTGACTACCTCTAGCCAGCCGCACTTCAGGGCTGAGTCCGACTCTGCCGCTTGAGCGCTCAGAAGAGTTGAAGAAGTTCAATGGCATCCTCTCCAGACTTTAAAAATGCAAGAATCATATTCTATGTCGAGATATTGTCGTAAACCGATGTCATGTCAGCTTTGCGTGTTGTAACATAGCAACCTTGCGGCACTTTGTCGTCCTAAGTTGTCGATGAACGATATCACAACCCCGATCGCGTTTCGATACACCGTGAACGACTGATCTGGTTGGCGAATTCTGAGCTCGGTATGACCCAGGATTTGATGCGTAAAATGCTTGAGCCTCATGTACTGTCCGTGTTCGAGCATGTGTTGCTGCCAACAGCGACTTCTCATGGGTATATTGAAGAAGGCCCACATAATGCGCCCAAGCTCTCGTCTCCAGTTGCCAAGCAAAGACCGAGCTAGCCAGAAATATGTTATTGAACAGTCTTCTAGCCGACGGGAGTAAGTTGCAGAGCTGAGTCATAAACACTGGCTAGAGCTTTCTCGTGGCAGACGGCCGAAGATGGAGTCCGAGGCGAGGATCATGGACCCTTAACCTTGGAAAATATGTGGTGAAAGCGATTACCATGCTGCTCAACAACAAAGGGTGAATAGCAGATAAGAACACTAGCCGTGGCTTTGAGCATTGCTATCTGCATCCGGCCTATATTCTGCCGACACAGCTGGCCGCGGGTGCCATAGTGAATGCCCATCCGAACTGAGTCTGGATTAATCCCTAGGATCAGAAAAAGCAGGCCAATTGACATAAATGCCGAGCCATTAGGATATCGCTGTTGTTGCCAGTATTTGACATCCGGAGAAGTAGGATGCAGAGATGACAGATCTTGTGTTCTCGAGCTTGTACTGAGTCGATGACTAGTGTCAAGATGTTGTGAGCCTCGTAGTCCTAGTCTATGTCGCGCTTTGGACTGCACCTATGAACTGACGGGCAGCTGCCATCGATAAATCAAATAAGTTCCCAGCATACACCTCAAATGCATTGTCTTGAGTAAAAGCCCTTAAACTTGGTTCGTAACATCCTTGCGATGGTTGATGTGGTTGGCCGGAAAGGAGGATCAAGGAGATGTCGGTGATGAGCCTCAGCCCTAAAAAGCTTGGCATAACCTATCAATAGTCGGAGAACCTTCAGCAGATGTCTCTACCATTATTGAATTTGGTATCTGCTGTCTACAAGATATTCGTCTGCGACGCCTACAGTCAAGTCCTGATGTCGCTTCCATCAACATCATCTCATACTTGTCAAGGGAAGATAGCATGGAGAATCGAAGCTTTCCAGTTAACAGTCTTCGTCGACTAATGCAATTGACCTGCAGTACTACAACCTAATCTACCCTACGTCCTCAAGATTCCTCCCTACAATATGCACCTCAGGCAATCCCCAAGCTATCCTTCAGCTGACATATCTCGATCCAGAACATCGAGTATTCAAAAGCTTCTTTCTCCAAGAGTTCACATCATCGAACCTTCAAAAGACCAGCACTGACGATCCTCGACACGTAGGCTCCAAGAAAACTTCCAGGAAATGCTCCCACTCTCACTGTCAGCGCCAGCCACTAAAGTCGTTTCCTAGCTTTGCTCAGGCAGTACCTCAGCACGTCGGCTGAGACTGACGGCTCATGTTGGATTTGCGGCTTTGAGCTGGGGTATACGAGAGAAAGGTACTCGAATCTATTCCAAAGACGGGTTAGCTATCTGGGTTCAAGATTCCTGTTGCATAGGAAAACTGACTCACTTTTGTCTCAGCATGAATCACCGGACTCCGTCATGATCCTGCAATCATCCTTGTCGATGGCTCGTGATCTCTGCTGTCGGTGGCAGATCCTGCCGTGTAAATAACCAGGATGTCACAGCTAGCCGTGGAGGAGAGTGGGTACATGAACCAGTCTGAAAGGATGCATAGCCAGAAACCTTCTTGAACTCTTATTCAGGATGCAGCCGATGGGATCCTCGCGCTCACCAGAAGGAATGTGCAAGGCGGGTGTGAAGATGATGGGACAAAGGACCAGATAAAAGTCACCTTCCGGCAAAACACAGAATATCTGGAACCCTTGCTCTTGTTGGAATTCAGGCCGGGTCAACCTCGGTAGTTACTAATCAGGACTAGTCAGGGGGTCTTGGCAGACTAGTAGAGTTTTCTCGTGATAGTTATTCCATTCTATATAGCTATATCTATCTATTAGTTATTATAATACTATTATATTATACCTAAATTATATATAGATAACTTATTAATATTATACTATTTAATAAGTTATAAGCCTAGGTTCTATATAACCTAAGAACTATATAAACTATATAGTAAGCTTTTTACTAAGACTTAAAGTTACTCTAGAAGAAATATTCCTAGAACTATTTATAATAGGTACTATTATATCTAACTATTATAAAATTTAAAAGCTAAAAGGTACTAAGAATTATAAATTATAGAAAATTATTATACGCGTATTACTTATAATTAATAGCGTATTTAGGGTTATTAGATTAAAATATAAGCTACTAACTAACCTTAACTTACCTACTACTAGAGGAGTAAAACTACCTATTAAGGAGGTAGATAAGGATAAATAGGAAAAGTATATTAATTTAAAGGAGTAAGTACTTACCGCTATTTATCTTACTATATTACTATTAGCCTATAATATAATTAAAACTCTAATAATAATAAAAGAAATATAGGCTAAATTAAAGTTATTATATAAGATAGATTCCTATACTATTAAGAAAGTAATATACTTCGCCTTATATAAGCTTTACTTAGATTAATTTAAAGACTTTTACGCCTACCTTATTAAATTTAAGGAGTATATAAATAAGCTTCTATACATAAAGAGTCTACTAGAAATAGATTTCTAGATAGCGGTCTTTAAAAGGGGCCTATTAAAAGAGATAAAGGAAGTAGTTTATACCCTTACTAAAATTACTTAATCTAGGGGTAAGTTATAAGATTTTAAGTATATTACTATATTATTAGTTAATAGGTTTATACCTTTAAAGACTAAAGAATCTAAGGTATACGCTAGTAATTTTAATAAATAGCTAAAATAAGGCTAATATTAAAATAAGCTTAATAATAAGAGCTAGAATAATAATAATAATAAATATATATTTTATAATTACTAGTATAATATAAATAACTACTAGTATATTAATATAAAGCTAGGACTAAAAGGATTTATTCCTAAAATAAAGAAAGAGCTAGAGGTATAGAATAAATAATAGTATTAAGATAGAGGTCCTAGTTATTAATAAAGTAAATAAAACCTAGATAAATAAAAATAGGATAAATCTTATACTACTCGCTTTAGGTATAGCCTATAATAAAATAGTAAGTCCTATAAGATTATTATTAACTTAAGGGACTAAGAGTATATCTTCTAGGACTAATCTAAGTTTACTAACTATTTACTAGTTTAAAATTATATTATATTAGGGCTAACTAAGGGTAAACTAGTAACTATTAAAGGGATTAGAATAGTATAAATCCTAGTAATTATTAATAATAAGGTTAGTAAATTCTTACTAACTAATATTTACTACGTATTAAATATTAAATATAACCTCCTATCTATTATATAACTAGATCTATAAGGCTATACGTATACTAGTAGCCGAGGGAAGAATATATTCTATAATAAATAAGGTAAGGAGGTATTATAAGCCTTCCTATATAACCGTATATACTAGCTAGATACTATATAAATTAACTAGATAAGGGTATTCCGCCTTAAATTAATAATCCTAGCTAAGAATAATACGTCTTAGACCTAATAGTATAAGAGATATAGATATATTAGTATAAAAGCTATAAAGGCTATAGTATATACTACTAATATTAACTATAAGGCCGCTAATTATCTATAAATATATAAGAAATAGGAACTATATAAGAGTTATATATTAGGGAAAATTACCTAAATACCCTTATAGTTACTAATAACTAGAGTTACTATCCTTAGTTAATATTAGTATATCAGCCTAATATTAGTAAGCTATATAACTACCCTTAGAGGGTATACTAATATAATAGTATCTATATATAAATTAATAGGGTTTACTTAAATAGACTATATAACTAGTCGGGCGGAGTTATTATAAAAACTTAAGTTCTAAATAAAATATTAGAATAACTAGAGGTATAAAACGGCCTTTATTTAAAGTAATAATAAACTAGTCTAGGGCCGTAAATATTAATAAATCTTTTAGGAATATAGGATATTTATTACCCTATTAGCTCCTTATAACCCTTATTAAAATAGGATTATTAAATAGAAGAACCGGATACTATTTAATAAAGTTAGAATAGTTCTTATTAACGCCGGACTATTATAAGAGTTCTAGGGTAAGGCTATCTACTATATTAATTATATTAAGAATCTTATACCTAGTAAGGATAGGAAGTCCCCCTTTAAGAAATAGTATAGCTATAAACCTTAATTAATATACTTAAAGCTATTTAGATATTAGTACTACTTATTTAATATATTACTAAATAAGAAGAAACTAGATAATAAGGCTATTAAATACTGCTTCTTTAGTTATAATAGTAAGAGTATCTACCGCGTATAGGATAGTAAGGGATAACGTGTTACTTAATTAGTATATATAGTATTTAACAAGAGGGCCGCTATATTATTAATAGATAATAATAAGCTCCTAATAGAGGGAGACTCTAGCGATAATAATAATATAGTAGACCTCTTAAGCTAGCTCTAAACTAACTGATTAAATAGCGGTAATTAGGCCTTAGAGGGAGTAACTACCCTTAATTAATAGGGTATTAAGGGAGTATTAGATAATACTAAAAATACTAGTAATACTAGTAATACTAGTAATAGATTAATAATAACTTTTCTATCTAGCTAATTAATATTAGGCCTAACTAATAATATAAGTAGGCTAATTAGTCTAAATAGATATAATTAGAATAATCTACTTAAATTAAATTAGAATAAGATAAATAATTAGACTACTAAAAATAGCTAAGTAGAGTTAGAATTACTAACTAATTAATATTAGAATAGTTAGGATAGTTTAATACGCTAAATTACTACTATAATACTATTAGCTATTATTAATAAATAATTAACTTAAAATAATAAATCTTAGAGAATTATTCTTAATATATTACGTTATTCTATTTATAATAAACCCTAGATTAATTATAACTAAATAAATAAGAGGGGTATAAAATCTTCTAATAACCCTAATAGGTTTAGAGCTATACTTACCTATATTATTACTAGTACTAAGGAGCGTCCCTACCTAATATTAATAGATGTGGCTCTTAGTAGACCTAATAAAGATAAATAGCTTACTACTACTAAAGAAGAATTAGCTAATTATAATAAGTAGATAATATAGTAAGAACTATATTAACTACCTTATAAAGTATATATCTTACTAGGTAGGTAGGTCTTATCCTATAAATATAGGCTAATAGGTGAAATTAGCTAATATAAAGTATAGTAGGTAGTTAAAGGCTTTTATTAAATTAAGGGGATTAATTTTAATAAGATATTCTTATTAACCCTAAAGGTATTATTATAGTAACTCCTCCTAGCTCTAATAGCTAAATATAGGCTAGTTATTAAGTATTTAAATATTATTGTAGCCTTCTTAGAATTACTTATTTAAGAAGAAATCTAGGTAGAGTAACCCTATTACTTTATTAATAGCTAATAAGGACACGCTTATAAACTAAATAAAGCTCTATATAACCTTAAATAAGCGTCTTATAAATAGTATAAAACCCTTTATAAAGTACTTAAGTCTCTAGGTTTTAAGCGCCTTAAGTATAATTATAATATATTTATTAATACTATTATAAAAGTTATTATTATAGCCTACGTAGATAACTTATTATTAATAGTATATAATTAAGACCTAATTACTTAGATAAAGAACGAACTTAATAAGAGGTTTAACTTTAAATATATAAGAGACTTAAAAGACTATTTAAGAATAAATATTATTAGAAATCTAGATAACTATTCTATTTAGGTTAATTAAATAAAATATATTAAATAGTTATTAGGCTAACTAGGTATAAAAAATTATTTACTAGCTAAGTCACTTATAGAATAGGCTATTATTACTATTACCTCTAATAGCTATATAGCCTCCTTATCTAAAAGGGAGTCTTATTAGTCTCTTATAAGAGTACTTAAATAGCTAAGTATTATAACTAAGCTAGATATTATATACGCTATTAGTAACCTAAGTTATTTACTTAATAACCCTACTCCGTAATATATAAATATAGTGAAAAGGGTATTATATTATCTATTAGAAATAGTTAATAATAGTCTTATCTATTAATTAGGTAATAATAATAGCCTAGAGGGTTTTACTAACGCGTTATATTATAATAATTATAAGATATCTTATTCTATTAGGGCGTATATTTATAAACTATTTAATAGCCCTATTACTTAATAATCTAAATTATAAAAGCTAGTAGTAATATCTATATATAAGTCTAAATATATTATTATAATAGAGGTATATAAAGAAGCTCTATATCTAGGCCTTATATTAAAAGAGTTAGGGTATAATAAGGGAGTAGTACTAATACTCTTAAGTATTAATAACTAAGGAGCTATAAAATTAGCTACTAATCTAATTAATTATACTACTATAAAATATATTTAAATAAGATATTATTTAATTTAATAACTAGTTTTTAAAATTAAGAAATCTATCTCTAATAGGTTAATATAAAAGTATAATATACTAACTTACTAATAAAACCTATTAGCCCTATTAACTTTAGCCTAGCTAGGTAATAATTAGGACTAGCTCTAAGTAAAGTATAAGGATATTTAAATATAGTAGTTAGTAATAGGTAGCCTACCTTATTACTATTAATCTAAGAGGGAGTATTAGAATTTAGGCTAGATTAACCTTAGTAGTTACTAATCAGGACTAGTTAGGGGGTCTTAGTAGACTAGTAGAGTTTTCTCGTGATAGTTATTCCATTCTATATAGCTACATCCATCCATTAGTTATCATAATACTATTGCACTACACCCAAATCACGTGCAGATGACTCATTGACATCATACTATTCAACAGCTCTGTCTGCGATCAAGACTTCGGTCACTTGCTTAGAATTGCTTGCTAATCGCTCTGGGATCCAAGTGAACTTTGACCGGAAGATGGTGTTGTTGCGGATGCAGTAGTCAGACTGCATCAAGTGTTGCTTGGACCCGGAATGCATCAGAGAACCATGTGAAAAACAGTCTGAAGAAGCAGTGTTTTGTTCTACGAGACCCCGATCTTTCTGCCTTTGTCCTGCAGCGATAGCCCGATTCGTCCATCCAAGACACCTGGTCGCTGATTCCATGGAGCACCCATGGGTGGTGGTTGACTTCTTTCCGGGTCCTTCGCTTCGGGGGCTGCTTGTTGAACAGACGTTTCAGCAGCCACAGCAAGATTCGTCCATCCAAGACACCTGGTCGTTGATTCCATGGAGCATCCATGGGTGGTGCTTGACTTCTCTTAGAGTGATCCGCTTCGGGGGCTGCTTATTGAGTGAACGTTTTAGCAAGTCTCGGAGTTCGTCGTCGACCTGCCAATATTCGAGGACCTCTCCAAGCCTTTTTCTTTGTGTGGTTGGTGTGGGCAGAAATGAGCTTCTTGAACTGAGTGAGGCCAAATTTGGAATCGTGCGCCAGTCTCCGCTGATTCCACGGAGCACCCGTGGGTGGTTTTTGACTTTTTCAAGGATGATTCGCTTCGGGGACCGCTGATTGCGCAAATGTTCCAGCTAGTCTCGGAGTTCGTCGTCGACCTCCTCATATTCGAGACCATTTTCGATGCCCTTGGTATGGGTGGCTTGTATGGTTGGAACTTTGCTCTTTGGACCGAGTGACGCCAAACTTGGAAAGATGCGCCAGCCTCTGCTGATTCCATGGAGCACCCACGGGTGGTGTTTGACTTTTTCAAGGATGATTCGTTTCGGGGGTTGCTTATTGAGCAAACCTTTCAGCACCTTCGCGCCTCTCGTTGTGGTTGGATGGTGTCTTGTTTGTTTGACAGTTTGCCCTTTGGGCTGAGTAAGGCCAGATTTGGAAAGGAAATATAGCCACTGCTAATCCAAGAAAGTGCCCGTGGGTGGTGCTTGACTTCTCTTGGAGTGATGCGCTCGGGGGCTGCTTTTTGAGCAGGGAAAGACCAGCAAGTCTCGGAGTTCGTTGTCGACCACCTCATATTCAAGTACGGCTTCAAGCCTCTTATTGTGATTAGATGGAGTCTTGTCGTTGTCGAACGCTCGCTCCTTAGTAGGGAGCTCGCTCTTTGGACTGAGTAACGCCACATTTGGAATGGGAATGTTGGCATCTCATTCCGTGTTCCATGGCGAAGTCCTCGAAGCCATGCCTGTAGGAACAAGTGTAAACGATGGGAGTAATGGCTGACGTGCATCAGGGGCTGAAATAAAATTGGAGTAAAGTTGAGATGAAGTCGAAGTCTTCTCAGACTGCATGATCATCGTTCAAAGACCCTGTGTATCTCAAGTAGTTCTTTCCAGCAAATCAGTCGGAATTCTCCGCAATTTATAGACCACAACAAATGAGAAAAAATCCAATAATTGGTTGGCGTAGGCCCGGCCGGATGCCTGTCGCGGACGATGAGGATCTTCGAACAGCCGAGTGTGTGTATCCGAGCCAAAACTAGCGTCCGCCAAGACCATGAGGCTTGCATATGCGGATGACATGGAGACTATGGCGAGAAAGTGGAGTGGAAATGGTAGAGCTAAGCACTTCTTGGGACTGGAAGAAGCGGATAATACATTGTGCATTTGTTCTTGAAAGTATGAATGGCTGGTGATGGATACTGAGGCGTTTGAGAAGAAGCAATTGGCTTGAGTGGCTAGGATAACGGAGGTGGGAGGGTGAATATATTGAATTTTCACCACCATCTCCATCAAGAATGTGCTTGGCTGCACTGTCAATTATTGAGGATCCTTCATCCGAACGCCTTCCGTGTTGGGGCCTCTTCTCTCTACTTGCGACGTATTCCGTAAACATGAACAATCATGAATTCTGGCCCCACGATCACCTCCACTCCATCTCCACCATACTCCGCTTACTCCTATGCACTGCCGCCCGCTCCCACCCCTTATTCCATCCCTATCTCAAACCTCCCTATCTCTTAGGTATTTCCATATTGCAGGTCGAAATCGGAATCCCATGTCCAAGCGCTCAAGCCCCAAGCGCCGAGCGGATGTGATGGGATGGAAAGAAAATATTAGGATTGATAAAGACGTGAAACAGCCTGTGGCTGAGTATGATAGTCGACGTTTCCGCCGGCTTGCGTGCGCGGATGTCTTGATGTTTGATGTGTGGGGACGGTAGATCTTTGATCTCTGCAGGATGTTAGGTCAGCGGGAGTGGATTTGACGAGTTGATCCAACTAGCTCATTACCGATAGATTGTCCTTTCAATGACATGAGATTCAAGGTCCCTAGCGAGCGTTCAAGTCTTGTGTAGTATTTCCACTTCGCTCATCCTCTTCACATCTCATCACTCGACGCCCCTGTCTTGGTGAGCTTGACCGCGCTCCACCGAAATGCCACTGGTCCAGTCACTCACCTTCTCCATAATGTGATTGGTCTCGAATCTTGCAGTTTGGCCCTTGCTCGACAGCGATGATAGCGCAGCTCTTCCCACCCTACACCATCTTGTCCGACGTGTTCCGAGTTAGATGACCTCGGTCTCTGAACTTCCATAAGAAGTACACATGCTCGATACATAACTCCCAATCATAGCCAACTGCTCCACATGCAGCTATAATACCATATCCGCCGGCTTGCTCGTCCCATGGCGTACTAAACGCTTCTCCCCGATATCGATTCGTTTCGAAGCAGTCTCTGGCAAGCATGCTCGTACCCTCGGCAATTTGACCTTCTCTGATGCTGGTCGTGATCGATCGACGAACGAGGGACTCCTAGGGTGTGAGCTGAGGCCCTGTAATCATTCCGTCAGTCTTGCTTGCCAAAATTGTTCAGGTCAAGACTTGCTCTAAGAGTCATGAGCGGCTCGTCTTCGAGTAAGATTTGTGGAGACGTTGATTGCTGTCGCTGCTATATATTTGATATGTAGATGTTCTGCTGAGGGTTTAGAATATGACGGGTTTGTTGCTGATGTTTGGAAGCGCGAGAGTTCGTTTGATTGACAACACGTATGGCGATTGGGGTCTTTCCCGCGAGGAAAAACAGTAGTGTCAAACGCCAAGTAGATTCAGCAAGGAAATTACGACTGATTTTCGACGTCTGGGCTCTTTTCCCGCTAGTTCAACATTCTGATAAAGTTACAAGCGTTATTAGATGCTAAGGGTGTGGAATGTTGAGTCCAAGTAGCTACGAAATGTTTCTTGGGAGTTCATGGATTAGGCTCATGTATTGGGAAGCGAGCTACTCGACTTTATATTGTTATGGCCAACGCTGTCGTAGACGACAAAAGAGTATGGTGTGAGTGCAGTTGGAAAGGAGAGAAAGAGCATTCTTGAAGGTGTGACTCGTCAAATCGTTCGATCTCAGCCCCTGGCATCATGCCTCATGACTCTTGGTATTTGGAAGCGGTGCTCGACTGGAGTTCCCATGCAATGCTCCTCCAAGTCCACTGCTTCTCCACCACTTGTTTCTTATGTTGCGAGCAAGGTAATACCTGGAGGAAGAAACGACCGTTAGCATCTCCCATGTACAACGTGATACTTGACCTGTGGTTTCACACAGCTCGGGCTGAAAGGAGTAAGGAGCGAGGGGGTGGGGAGCAATACTCTCCAAAACAGGCCTTTGAGAAAGACAAAGACTTATTCCACATTCTTGGCCAGGAATCTTAGGATTCTTTGTCCCGATCCGGCGCAAAGCGGCCATGCACAACGAGCGTGACTTCTCGTCGCAAATAATCTTGCTCGAACGATATGATGAGAATAACTCGAGAAGGTGTAGTAGGAACTGCCTGTTGTATAAAACAGAATGCTGATTCGGTGACTGTCCCGCTCTTAATGCTAAAGCACTTTGTGGCAGCTGCGCTAGGTGGCGGGTTGAGAAAGATTGTGACATCTGGAGAACCAATGTACGCCCATGCGATGTGGGCTCTTGTCTTATTCGCCCCCTTCTTGCTACCAGGCTCTGGACTTGCCATACAGCAGTGACGCAGGATCCCCGGCAACCTCAACCAACGAAGCGCGCTCTACCTCTCCGCCTTGCGCTTGGGAAGCCAAGCCTTAGGTAGTTGTGAGGCAGAGGAAAATCTGGAGTCTGAGTGATTGCAATCGTGACTTATTGGATATCGATCGCGCGTCTCATACCATCAAGAAGAGTGTTGTGCTTCTAATATCGAAGATTATATCCTCACTACTTTATCCAACTAGGGAATGGTATCCGGGCAATCGAAAACGGAGCCTTTGCTGGGATCTATGGGAGAATACTGTTTAAGTTAGCGCTTCTGGGGAAAAGGGATCCGGCAGCGTGAGATTACCTCTGAATTCAGAAGACCAGATGCCATGGTAGATGTCAATACCCATCTCATCCTGCAAAGAACGTGGGCAAGCAGCCTTGTCGGCGAACATCTCAAGAAGCTTAACGAGTCCTTCCATCCGCAACTGGAGGACCAAGAGCGTGGACCCTACGTACATGAACCATCAAGAGATGTTCTGAATGGAGCGCTCGTAGCTAAGACGAATATGAGACCTGTCAATACGCACGGTAAGCATGTTGAATAAGTCTTGTCGTCTATCACAAGAATGGATATGTGGGAAAGATCCCAGCGTCGCACTGGCTGTGACCTTCTCCTAGAAAGACTGTTGCACTCACCGAATAATTGCCTTGATGTGAGAGCTAAGATTGAACTGATGAATGCGATATTGCTGGCATTGGACGTGAAGACCCTGGCCCCATCATGCTTTCTCTGTTTTGGTAGAGAGGGACTGTCGAGTGCCCGTGGATATGATCCTATCAGCAAGGGAAGTGGTAGAGGCGTTATTCCACAGTGCCGGTCATCCGGTCAGCTAGGTAGGAGCAGAGCCACTAGTCCAATCACGGCATCTCTTATTTACGGTGGAACGACTGTCGTATGGCAGTGCCGATTAGCCGGTGAACAAAGCAGATGACGGAAGGAACTAGTCCAAACACAGCTTTATTTCTTGACTGTTGTATGCACGTTGATAACAGTCTGTCAGCTAAGCAGGATACATACTAGTGTCGACATTAGTTCCATGCTATCGGGCTTCACCAACCTTCTTGAGTGGTGACGCGGTGATGTGGGGAGAGAGAAGACTGAGACCCATTAAGAGCCAGCAGGACTCTTTGATTTCAGTCGCATGGGTTCACGGCATGGCTTGGACTCGAACGTTGACAGACTGGAGAAGGTAGTACCGTGCAGCCCATCTGACACCAGCTGTCAGATGACCGGTTTGCAGTTCATTAAGTCACCTCCTAATTACGCTGATGTTCCTCTCTCAAATACCACACTTTGATCTTGGTCCGCATCTTGTCTAATTTCATCGTTGACGGTCTCGAACATCATGGCGATGTGCATGGTTGTGTAATAAGCGCTTTTTAGGGAGAACACGCATCTTCGTCAATAACTCATAACTTTGCGACAAGCTACAGCAATGTACTGAGCTCTTCCTTCACATGGGTAATACATTTTTGGCAACAAAAAGTCGTTACATGCATGAAAGTGGGTGCGTCCTACCGAGCGAAGTGATGGGTCGATTTTCCAGAACTTAAAGATACAAACTTTCAGGCCAGGAAACCATGTTCCTTTAGCTGCCACGACAAGATCTTGATCTCATTCTAATAGTCGGGCTGCTACCTGTAGTATTTTCTACTTCATCGCCCGATTCTTCATCTCTCCTTTTACTATCGATTGTGGCAGTCAAACCGGGCGGTCGACATGGGGATCGTCGCTGAATCCATTGTATGCCATGAGTAATCGAATGAATGTACCGTCAGCGCCACTCGCTGTTCTTTCATCATACTTTCAGATTCTTTGAGGACACAAAGGAACAGTGGCTCTTGTCATCGACGTTAGCTTGCTTGATATTGAGCCTCTAAGTTTTTATACTAGTATCACCTGGATTTAGTGACTTTATGGAGGGACAGATGTACGGGATCATGGAAACATATCTCCGTTCCAGATGAATACCGAAGCGCATAATCGGTGACAATTAGAGCACTAGTAATTAACCCTGTCTGTGTCAATTCTCGATTTGTCGAAGATGGTCCACTGATCTGAAATACCGACTTTGTACGATGATAGCCGAGAAGATTCAAGCAAGAGATATTTTACAGTCTTCTCATGATTGTACGCTGCACTGTGATACCATATACAAGAGAGACTGCTAAACATGGACAAAGAAGTAAAGTGATTTTCTTTCTCGAGGTCGATGCCAAGAGCGCCAAGACCGGTTCGCGTCGGACCGAACCGAGTCACGTGATCGTCCCGTCTTCGTCTTTGAACCCGCAAATTTGGCTGCATCATCTCCTTTTGCCCGGAGGCGAGGCCACGTCGCCGCCAATTGCCATATCACCCAGCTATCCTAGCCCTCTACGCTCGCCCTCAACGCTCGCCCTCAATGACAATTGAGAAGATTCGAACACAGTTTGCGATAACAGCAGAGCAGCGATGGCCCAATCCTCACTTCTGGCTCACAAGCCCTGCGAAGCCTCGGCGCCCTGGAAAGTAGAGGGAATCGGAACACAATGATCATGGCACCATGGCTGCGCAATGTGGGCGACATACTGTATGGTAAGTTCGTAGTTTTATCAAAATGTATGCGATAGGTGAAGCTCTGAGTAGCGTAGTCTGATACTGGCTGCTTGCGTCAGTCGGCGATGCTGGCATTGGATATTCCAACACCTCCCAGCATCAAACGTGCTTTGGCCGCTCCCATACCCAGCGAGAGATTGTGGCTTGAAGGAGTGCTGGTACGCGAATGTATCTCAAGGCTGGGATACATGACGGCGATGTCTTCTTGTTGGCACAAGCTACCATCCTCTTTGCCTGTGTGGAGATAATCTCCCTAACGACTGGTCTGTGTGGTGAGAGTGAGCTCTTGCGTGGTCGGATTGGTGTTCAGTGCGATATACCATGCTTCCCCCTTCTTGGCGATGCCACCAATTGGACATTGAAGAGAACTTCGACGGTAATGCTGCAATCCACAACGCGATGATCGATACGCAAGACTCTGAACCAATTGGTTCAGAGTGCGCTGAGCCAGGTGACAACCTCGGCTACTTAGAGATTGAAGATGCGAGGGGCCAGATGAGACTGTGTTGGCGATGGGGTGAACAAGAGATCTCTGACGCTGGGGCTGGTGGTCCAATGGCGGTGAAGCAGAACACCGCCACAAAGCTCAAGCTCAGCATTGTGATCGCAGCTTGCTCGGCCAAGTATTGACGAAGCCGGAGGGACTGTAGATCGCGATCGTGATTTTGATCAGCAGAATCGACAATCGGAGGTGCTGAACGTGGCTGACCACCAACGCTGCAATATTGATGACCTGTTCCAGGCTCGAGGCGTCGTCGGATTCAATACAACGGATGGATCGAGCATTCAAGATGATATGTTGCAAGAAGCAGGCTTTTCACTTCATGTTGCCTAATCACTGACATGGCTGTGACGTTCGGTGTTGAAGAACCTGTAGGTGGTGTGGGAGTGTCTTGAGTAGCAGTAGTAGGTACAGGCTTCGAGATAGACGAGATCAAGTGCCAGTGCCCGTTGTGACATAACCCTGGAGGTGTAGTAGGAGCGCTACTGGCCTTCTGATCCGTTGGAATATTTCACGTGGTGGAGAGGTAGCGATTTGAGGCAGCACTGAACGTCGAGTATGGTTATTCCAACTTTAAGGGATAAGCTTATGTGTCAGGATCGAGGTCGACAGCAATTTTCGAAGATATTCTCCCTGAACCGTTCTATCCAGAACCCTTGGCCATCTTTCTGCTTGTTGTTATGGTATCTCTCCTTCAAGAAGCCTAAGGAATCCACTGGTGAGAGGCAGTGGAGCATTATGGATGTGAAGTGCCTTGCTTTCGCTTGATAGGGTTCTTGGAAAGTAACAATGCTGGTTGACAATACTGGCTCTGTACCTAGGTGACAGCGGAACGACCTTAGTCTCTGTGTCATCGCCAAAGACACTGTGACGGGCTGGTATCGGAGCTCGCCATTTGTCAACGGTGACCGTAGTCAGACATCAGAAGAAGGTGTGCCAGGTGCCGTGGTGGCTTGTAGCCCTTCCAGCGGAGCCAAGCTGTTGGGAAAGTAACAAACTCAAACAAAACCCAGTTCTGTGCAGGGCCTGCCACGACGCCGCAATATGATGTACTGACGCCTATCTCATTGCCGTCAGCAGATAATGGCAAGGATGCCAGAGGGATGTACCTGGGCAGCTCTCTGATCTCGGTCAATTGCGCTCTCCGTCTTAGTATGGGGCCGGGCCGCCGCCCAGCATTATGATGTACTGGCGCCTATCTCACCACGTCAGCTTTCGACGGCAAGCAGGCTGGAAGAACATACCGGCCCAACCCCTCTGATCTCGGTCAATTGCGCTCTCCGTCTCAGTATGGGGCCGGGCCGCCGCCCAGCATTGTGATGTACTGGCGTCTATCTCACCAACGTCAGCATTTGACGGCAAGAATGCTGGAGGAACATACCAGCCCAGCCCTTCTGATCTCGGTCAATTGCACTCGGATTCAGAATGGGGCCGGGCCGCCACGCAGCCATATGATGTACTGGTGCCTGTCCCACAGAGCTTAGCAGGTTACAGACAGTAAGAAAGCTGGAGAGACATACCGGCCCAGCCCCTTCTGATCTCGGTCAATCACACTCGGATTCAGAATGGGGCCGGGCCGTCACCCAGCCATATGATGTACTGGTGCCTGTCCCACAAATATCAGCAGGTTACAGACAGTAAGAAAGCTGGAGAGACGTACCGGCCCAGCCCCACTGATCTCGGTCAATTGCACTCAGATTCAGAATGGGGCCGGGCCGCCACGCAGCGATATGATGTACTGGTGCCTGTCCAACAGAGATCAGCAGGTTACAGACAGTAAGAAAGCTGGAGAGACGTACCGGCCCAGCCCCTTCTGATCTCGGTCAGTTGCACTCGGTTTCAGAATGGGGCCGGGCCGCCACCCAGCCATATGATGTACTGGTGCCTATCCCACAGAGATCAGCAGATGAGAGACGGCAAGTAAGACGAGAGAGACGTACCGGCCCAGCCCCTCTGATCTCGGTCGATTGCGCTCTCTGCCTCAGCAGAGGCAGTGCGCTGACCGAACGTTACCCGCGCCGGGAGTCACAAGGAGCAAAGCTTCAAATGCCGCAAAATTGCAGCTCGATTTCTCTGCTGCTTTAATAAGGTCGTCCAGGAATTGAGTGGGCGATAGTGGAATGGTCCTGCGGCCTTCCTCCTCTTCTCCAACGCCCACGTCGGACGTAAGTAGGACGATGGCTGCACACAGCCCCCGTGATAGGGCGGAATGCACCGATTCCATGGCTCAGAAAGCAGCACAGCAGGGCCGACAGGAAATCGCGATGAAATTGGTGATGGAGGGCTTGAAGTGTGCGAGAAGATTTTGAGCTGTATATCCTTTTGTCCTGGTGAGTGATTGGTCGACCGAGACAGTCGAGTTGTAATCTGTAAGTTCGATGCTGTGATGTGGGAAGGAAGGTCTTGGTATATGTGATGAGTTGGAGTTGCCAGAATAGTGTTTGTGCAAAGGTAAGTGATGATCGTGCTAGCCTCGCGAATGTGCACTAGTGGCAGGATCGCCGATGCTCGTGATGGGGGCTAGCAAGGAGGCATGTAAGTGGTAAAGAAGTAGGTCTACTGCATTTTTACTGTCATGTGTACGACCTTCAGTGTTTGTGATGGTTTGCATTGCAGTTTCTCTATCTCATGTTCTAAAAAAGATGCCACTATGAATGCCCTGTTTCATCGTCCGAGTTTGAGAATACTCTCCTGGTGATGCTGAGGTTGAGGCTGCGATTGATGATGAGGATGATGGTGGCGTTGATGCTGATGTTGATGCCGAGATTGATGATGGGGTTGATGATGAGGTTGATGCGTCGTTGCGCATTAGGACCTCAAGTATGTGTATCTGTCTTGCGCCCTCGTCAATTCTCGACCTTCTCCAATCGCCGCAAGACCCAGGCCCAGTCCCCTTGAGCATGCTCTTTTTAGGAGCAGGGTTGATCACTCCTCTTGGCATTGGCACGGTTCCCCGCCAGACCGACGAACCCAGGCATATCTCAGCCTGCTCCTTGGCAAGTGCCGCTGAATCGGACACAGTTTTGGCCAGACCGATGAACCCTGTCCTATGAGCAGCGATGATCACTCCTCTTGGCATTGGCACGGTTTTCCGCCAGACGGACAAACCCAGGCATATCTCAGCCTGCCCCTTGTCGAGCGCCGTGGGATCAGGTAATGTGAACGACCAGCCACGGAACCCGATCCTATCTCAGCCTGCCCCTTGGCGAGTGCTGCGGGATCAGGTAATGTGAACGACCGTGGCTGGTCGTTCAAAACCGTATTGAGGACTCTCCGCGCTCATCCTTGCCCAAAGCTCCGTGAGCATCTTTGGGAAGTCAAGGAAGCCGAGATGACCTTTTCAAACAGTCAGCCGTTATAATGTCGATGACACGAGGGATGGAACTTACCGATGCCGTCCTCCCAACCGGCAACCCCTTTCTAGTAACACTGGATCATCCCCAACTGGAGGATGGCGTTAGTAGTATTAACAAGAATGCTGGAGAAGTTCGAAGTACCTTGGTGGTCCGCGGCGGAGAGGCGGAGACCACACAAGTGGACGATGTCCAGGTCGGTATATATAAAGAAAGAAAAAAGAAGAAAAGGGAGGAGAAAGAAGAAAGAAGTGTATATATGTATAGAACATATGAAAGACTGTAAAAACGATGAAGAATAAAAGATCGAAGTAGGAAGAACGTTGAAAGTTGACGGATCGATATTGTACAGATGTTGAAGTTGGAAGGATTGGAGGTGTCGGGAAGGAAATCAAATAGTCGACACCTATCGTCCGTATCTACTAGCGCAACTCTAATCTGCGTCAGGGGATCACACGGTGTCACGGAAAGAGGGGGTTGGACACTGGAGATTGTATCACTCAAGTCCCCTGTCCGCTGCAGCCTATTGTTCTAAAGATAGGTTTCATGTGTACCCCTGCCCCCTCTTTCACGGTTTTCTAATCACTACAGGAGACCGACCCTTCCTTATCCGTCCACAAGCCAATCAGCTCATTCCCACCCGCCCATACCTAGCATCGAAAGTCTCCACTTTAATCTGCCTGACACCACCCCCCCTGCTCCTTTCGAAACCTTTACTGAACCTCGAGCAGTGTCACAGATCAATAGATCCCAGAAACCTGGCACGTCCGGAGGGGTAGGAAGGTCATTGGTCGAGGAAGTTCCTACTTTACATTGACAGTGATAAGGCAAAGGATGAGGCAAAGGGTGAATAAGTAACCTTTCCCAGAATGTCTATCTGCTATCGAGCGTGTGACGTCGCTCTCCCAATTGTCTTTCATACGACGCTGCAAGGATGTGATCGTATCGAAGCTAAGCGTCGTATTCGGATCTTCGCTCCCGTCAGGGTTCGAGCAGGGGCCTTCACGGTATTGAATAATACGCTACGCATAAGGCTAGCATGTGAAAAATCAAGGTAACTTGAGGTAATTATCTGGCTGCCAAGGAGCTAGTCTGCTGCCATACCCATGCATCACGGATGTGGAGCCTGCAGCAATAGGTAGCTTTGGTGTTGTATAAACCCCCCAGCAAAGAAATGACGGTCCAGTGGTGGACGGTGAGAAAAGCTAGATACACGATGTTCGATCTCAAAGGGATGAGAAAGGGAAAAATCTTGTAGGAGAAAGGCAATCCTAGTAGTACCCAATGTCCCCTAATTGATAAGGTAGACTAGACTTCCTATCGGTAACCCCCATCTAGATTGGCTTGAGAGAGATGGGGAAAGCTAGATACGGTTTTCGATCTTAGAAGCAGGAGAAAGAGAAGGATCTTTCAGGGGGACGGTAGTACTGAAAGCTCCTGATAACTCCTGATCGACTCCCTATTACTGACCCTCAGCTAAAGTAGCCTGAGATGTTCCCATAAATGTTGTCCCTATTCTCCGGGTAGTCATCCTAAGATCTTTCGGACGCTTTAATAATTATCTTCTTGCAAGTCTGGGCCTCGAAATGACCCTGGGGAGGAGAATTTCCTGTATGCTTAATGGGGAAATTGTATGCGTTTCATGCGTGAGTCCAAACTTTACAATAAATCTGGAGAGTAGGTGGTTATCCGACGATGTCGAGAGACCAGAAACATATCAAGTATGGAATTGGTTTAACAAGAGAACGCTTACGAGGGGTGATGCCGTAGAGGAGGATTCCAGATCATTTTCACAGTGTATTCGGTGGAAATCACTTGAAGGGGTAATAAACTCAGAGATGGCATTGCTAGGGCTCTATTTTGAATTACAGTACATCGACCGTATTCGCCATCTCAATGGTGTAACTATATAGTCGCAAAACACCTCTGGAAGTCCATAGCTCGAGACGACGATGATTTCAACAAGTGTCTGGAGATTATGAGGGCACACGGCCGAACAAGCGTATGAGCCTTGTCGATTGACATCGAATGATGCACTGAGGCATGTTCCGCTTGGATGGTGTGCCGGGGTCAGTCATGCGATGCACGAAGGACATATCCGCATGAATGTCGTCTCGCGATGGCCAGAGCGAGGTACGAAGGGCGCTATTGCCGGAATGTTGGCTCGGAAGACCACTGGACCGATTTGCGAAGGATGCCCCGGTTTGACGCCAGTTGGGGGCTCTCGATGGGCACATGATTGTCGTCTCGCGATGGCCAGAACAATGGACGAAGGACGCTTTCGCCTGGATGTAGGCTCCGAAGACCACTCGACCGATTTGCGAAGGACGCCCCGGTTTGACGCCAGTTGGGGGCTCGTGATGAAGCGGAGGTCCAGCGATTTGCGAAGGACGCTTCCGTTGGACGCCAGTTGGGGCTCTCCACCACTCTTTCCTTCCTCCCACGAAAGACGACCCTTTCTTCCAGAGCGCCCTTCTCGGTCCAGCAACCCTGCCAGCAGGTGCGCCAACCATGGACGAAGGACTCGACAGGGATGTCGTCGATTTCAAGATTGTGCTGGAAGATGAATGGAGGAAGTACTTCCTCGTCTTGTTCTTGTCGGAGTAGGCAATTAGAAGGCTCAGAGAGCCGATCTTTGGGAGGACTCGCCAAAGTCGGAGCCGCCGGGGCTACGACCAGTATCACGGTCGGCGAGCAGAATCGAGGTTGCGAAAATTCATTTTATTTTTATCGGAGGAGGCAATTAGGTGGCCTAGGATGGCCAGCCATCAGGAAAACTTTGGTGGCCTTCTATGTTGTCGCAGTCGAGATTAGTCTTGACCATACACCGGGCACTGGGGTTGTTGGAGACTTACGATGCAGTAAGGCATACCCACCCAAGTCGTAGCCGCCACGGCTACGACCAGTATCACGGTGCTGAAGCACATTCGAGGTCGTGGATGTTGGCTGCGGAAATTCATCTTGTTCTTATCGGAGGAGGCAATTGGACGGCCCCGGCTGATTGTCCATTCGGAAGCCTTGGCTTCCCATGGCCTTCTGTGCTATCGCAGTCGTGATCACTATTGACCCTCATCTGGATACTGGGTTGATGGAGACTCAAAATGCAGTCAGGCATACCCACCCAAGCCGTAGCCGCCACGGCTACGACCAGCATTCTGGTTCCCAAGCTGAATCGAGAACGCCCATTCATCGCCAAACCAAATGTCATTTCGTTTACCAGATTCACGATGTCGAGATTGAGGTCTTCCATCATGTTGAGTTTGAGAAACTGGGACGTCTTCATCGTTGCCTCGTGCTCTTTGCAGTGGCCGTTGCAGAGAATTAGGAAGGCTTCTCCGACAAACTCAGGCACTTTGTGGCCATGCTCTTCCTCCCACTCCTTGAGCTGTCCGTAGTACTTGACATGGTCAGGCAACTCAAGGAGTCTGCGAGCGGCGGAAAGAATAGGGACATTGGCCATCATGGCCTGCTCTTGTTCAAGAGAAGCCATTATGGTCTCGATTTGAAGTTGATATCTATGATACGAATGATTGGTAGGGTAAAGGGGGGGGGAGTTGTTGCGAAGCTGATGGAAGGTGAAGATCACAACAAGGACATATATATATGTATACTCAGTTCGAAGTTTCGGAGTGAGTCGTAGATACCGGATTGCTGCTCAGTCGACTCTCGCTCTCCGAGGTAGACGCGTACGAGGCAATCCTTGTTCTTATCGGAGTAGGCAATAAGAAGGAGTAGCGAGTCGCGAAGCTTCGATCGTCCCGCGTCGGCGGAAAAGCAAACAATGTGCTGGCCAGTGACCGACATGGCAAGGCTGCTAGAGACCTTAGCTGGTCAGACGGTATGAATAGCGCTGAGCCCGAAGACGGGGGGTATGAAGGGCTCTATATAGTAGCAGTCAACATGAGTCCTGGCTCTGTACGGGGTTGTTGAGGACTTACGATGAAGTCAGGCATTCCCACCCAGATCGTAGCCGCCAGGGCTACGACCAGCATTCTGGTACCCAAGTTGAACCAAGAAATTCCGATCCACTTGTTCTTATCGGAGTAGGTAATGAAAAGGAGCAGCGAGTCGCGAAGGCTCGATCATCCCGCGTCGGCGGAAAAGCGAACAATGTGTCTGCCAGTTGATGATGGCGCAAGGCTGCTAGAGACCTTAGCTGGTCAGACGGGATGAATAGCGCTGAGCGCAAAGACGGGAGTCATCAAGGGTTCTATATTATAGCAGTCAGCATCAGTCCTGGCGCTGTACTAGGTTGTTGAAGACTCACGATGCACTCAGGCATACCCACGCCGCCGGGGCCGAGCCCAGTATTCTGGTACCCACGACCACGGCCGCAATCACAAGATCCTCGAAGGGCCATGAAGCCCAGAAGGCTAAGTTGGTGTTTTTGGTACTTGGCAGCTGAGCGAAAGTGCGACTGGTGTGCGCCTGCACTGTGGTGAGGAGCTTCAAAAGATGATCGTTCGCTTGCATCCAGCAGCTTGTGCACAAACAGTCGATGGCAGTGATCCCAGGGGCCAATGAGGAGGAGAGGTGATAGGAGTGTCCGAGAAAATCTTGCTTGCGATGAATGTACTGTTGTAGTGAAGGACTGTTCCCCATGCGTGTGTGAAAATATCATGAAAAGCAGTGATCCTCTTTCCTAGAAATGATGTGAGTAAAGCAGGATATGGTGCTCCTCTTGTACTGGATGTGCGGAGCCAAATAACCTTTGGCTATCTCTGTACGGAAACGGGCGGTGTTGTTACTTTCAACATCGTGGCGGAGTGGCTCATGTTGAATAACCTCCAAGTATCAAAAGTGGACCCGGGGCTTCACGCCTAGGAGAATAAGGGCAGGCTAAGCATCACTTTACACCTAGATGAGCGTCAACGTTCTCCACCCAAGAGCCAGCGGTCAATCAGGACCCACACTATCAGAAATTAACTTTGCATTCACTTGATTGAGTTCATCTTTGCATGGCTTTTCGTCAAGTTTGGAGTCTATTGATGAAGAATTCAGGATTATCTATCTGGTTGGGAACTGGATGAAATATTGGCATGCAGCCACCACATTCAAGCCGATGCTTCAACGAAGTACGTTCTCCACCATCAAAGCCTTTCGACACTCCCATCCAAGCCTTGTACATGAGTCATCGACGCCTCGTCGCCAACATCTTACTCTTGCAACTCTCGATGCTAGATGTGGATCCATGATAAGCTATTGCCAATCCTCCAAGGTCCCTTTCCACTGGCTTGCGTCCGACCGCTATATCCAAAGCTAAAGACTTGTCGCTCTTCAGTGATGATCTTCAATGCATGAGTCTCCGGGCTTCAGTCATCGATACTACCCCCAAGCCACCTTCTGAAACGCATTCAGATACTTTGGATAATCTTGTTGGATGAAGAATTATGCCTGCGAGTCAACCGTAAATGCTGCCCGAGGGTTCTCTCCATAAGCCGCACTCATTTTGCTTTGGGTGATCTTGTTCGCAAGGGGATACTTTCGGGGCGTCAATCGATAGCAGCGTACTTGCGCTCTTTTTAGGCTTGGTGAAGTTTGTGTAGTCGTAACAAGAATCATCTCCATATCGCCACAAGGCTCCCTCCATGGAACGCATTCATTTGCTTCGGATGATCTTGCTGGATGGAAGAGGGATATCCTCGGGGTCTCAACCTGCTCTTCTGCCCCAGGACTCCTCCCTGAAATGCATTCATTTGGTTCGGAAATTTTTTTCCGTGCATGATGATGATGATGATGGAAGGGTGGATACGGCGAGATTGTTGTAAGACTAAGTAAACATGTCAGCGTTCCATCTCAGGCCAAAGGTGAAGGCAAAATTGTACCCGGGTCTCTGGACTCCCTCAATTGCGCTCTCCGTCTCCGCATGAGGTAATGGCTGATAGCAAACCCCTCGGATGTAGGTAGGACAGGCTGCACACAGCACCCCAAGGCCTTTGCACACGTGTCATGCTTCTCAATGAGATGTGTATGCATGACACAATGAAAATGCAGTCAGACGTGACAAAGACAGGCTGGTCAGCCAATAGATCATGACACAAAGCAAGCATGCGCGTGACCGAAGGGAGACACGCTGACAGTGCTTGATCCGACTCTTCCAACTCTAAGATCGGGATGCGCCAACGCGTAACTGCAGCCGTCGTCTTGGTGGATGGCGTAACTGAATCAATCCTCCCTGGCTTTGAGGTAGGTTTTGGGTACCGAAAGCCTGCTTCCAGCTCTTATTTTGCTGACGTTGGCGCAAGGAACTCAGTGCTGAATGCTGCGAATACTTAGTTGGCTGTGACCGTGAAGCTTTGTCTGTAGACTTACCCAAAAGGGGAGGCTTGTCGTTGAAGAATATGATGATGAAGAGGAGCGGCGCTGACAGCAAGATGTTGAGAAAGCAAGCCCGTCTCTTGACAACACTGATGGTGAAAGCCTGAGGCTGTCACCATCAACTAGCCATCATGGAAGACATCTTCTCACATCCAGATCTCATGTATGTGTAGACACCCACACCCACATAAGCAACCGAAGCTGATCAAGTCCCTTGAAAACGCTCGTTGCCACATCTCGCATCTTTATTCACTCGGCAACCTGCTGCCATTTTGTATTAGCTAGAGACCTTTATATTCAGGGTCGAGATCGCTGTACTTCTCCCACCACTTGTAGATGATGGCATTGTAGACAGGGGCTGAAGTGGAGCCAACCATATCCCAGAATCCGTGTCGACATAGGCTTTTCGCTGCGGTCAGGTCAAGATGTATCTTCCAAGTATGCGAGCCGCTCTCGTGACTAGAGCCATGTTGATGATAAGGTGTATCGTCAAGGATGCGAGCCATTCTCGAGACTAGAGACATCTCGATGACAAGGTGTTGCAGAGTCATAGACTGAGTGTGTAATGATCCGCTCTCGGGATTCTTTCCATGTTATTGAAGAGAGAAAGAGAGAGCGCGCGAAGAGATAGGAGTAGGTTCCTTGCTATGTGCAGGCGTCAGTGAGCGGGTTGCCTGGATTGGGAAGAAGTCAGAAGGATGCTGTGTTCGTGATGCATACAGATGTGGAAAGGCAGGTTGTTCCGAAAGAGGCAGAAGGAGCAACTGTTAAAAGTCCAAATAATCTTGGATGGATTCTAGGGTACACAATGCACAGTAAAATATTTCTGGTGATCTATTGTTATCCCACATTCCAGCATTCCAGCATTAACGCCACTGGAGATGAGATCCCTGAGAAGCCAACACTCAAACTGGTGTAGATAACCTGACTGTTACGAATAGTAGATGTCACGGCAAGACATGAAAAGCAACTTTCAGATGATGAATTTGTATTTTATGCCTTCATCAAGGAGATCTGATGATGTACTATTCTAGCTAGCGATGAATTTGATAATACATTCCCATCAAGCTCCATAAACTTCATGAAATACCTTCTGAACATTGATGAGCATCGACTCAACTTCTCTACTCAACGCGAGAACTCCTGCTGAACCCTGTAATCCGTCATATCCAATATCTGACTGTATCGAGTTACTCATCAGCATCTTAATATATATGCAGCAGGGCTACATTACTTACCTTTCGAAGTACGAGTAAGCTTTCCCCATAACGTTTGTATTTTGCAAAATACCTGGGCTGAGAAATTTGGTCTATGTTGGGAAGTGACTCTACAAAGAACAAGTATCAGCTTGGAAACGTGGGAGGGTCAGGGAATTTCTTACATGAGTCTCGAAAGACGAGACAAAGCAAGATGTTCGAAGTTTGGGACAACTAGGTTCATTCGCTTCGGTGGACCCCATGGATTTTGTCTAATGCCTGATTGGATTATTAGCAAGCTATCATTCATCGCTCGACTGCACCACTTAACTTAACAATCTGAGTCGCCTCGCCAATGGATGACTGCAGGACCCGCCGGATTGCCCTGCATCTCTTCGTCTTCCGTCGCCATCTATCCGTATCAGCCTCCTGTTCACTGTGGTTCATCATGATTGACTTCACAGGGGTGAAGATCATTCAGGGAGTTGATATGACTTACCTCTGTCTCTGCATGAGGCATTGGCTGTGATTGAGCCCTCGGAAGGGTGGATCGATGATGGCTGTACAAAGCCCTCGTGATGGCATACCCGAGGGGACTGGATTTGCATGTGAGTGGAGGAGCGGATGATACATACCAAACATTGTAGCTTACCAACACCCCTTTTGAAATTCTTCCGGGGAGCCGTCACCCCTGACGCGACGGCTTGAGTCGACAGTCAATTGCTTGATGGGGGTGACGGCTCCCCGGCGGGAATTTTCCCAAGGGCGGCAAAAGCGCCCTGAGCACAGTCGTCAGCTATCAGAGTCTTGTCATGCTTGCTTGGGCTGCCTACCAGCGCAATCTAAATTGTATAATAGGGCAGCCGCCACCCCTGACGCGACGGCTTGAGACGCCCGCCATTTTGCTTGATGGGGGTGACGGCTCCCCCTCTGCGGTGGAGGGTATTGGAAAAAAATAAAAAAAATAAAAAAAAAATATATATATTGTGGAGGAAGAGGGGGCAAGAGAGAGAGAGAGGGATGAGTGGAGGATAGTGAAAGAAGTTGAAAGGGATTGGAATGTTTGTGGTGATTTATAGTCAGGAGGTGACGTGTTGTGATCGCCTAGAATGCAAATAAAGCGCGCTAGTGCAACCACTAGAGAAGTTTTTCATCACCTGGCAGCGGATTGGGGTCCGATTGGTACACTACTTCGCTCGTCGATCGACCGATGGCAGGAGATCTTGATATCTTAGAAGTGGAACAGCTTCATGGATCGGCGATCGATTGGGATCACGATGTCTACTTTGGTTTCAGGGAAGTCATGATCTCAAATCATCGAGTCTAGCCAGTGGAGGCGGATCGGGTACTGATCCCATTCCAGATTTCAATATTCTAGTAGTCTTCAAGGACGGCAAGTGCCTTGGAAAGGGGTTCCATACATTGGGCATGACTGAAAGCATCGTACTATGGTGCTATGTAAGTAGTTGGAGACTATTGACGAATACGGAAGTACAATTACACTGCGAAGACCCTCTGCTTGCTACATGGCACTTGAATTATTCGTAGATCTTAAAGCATACAGTTGTTTGGGGCACAGATCATCGTAGACAATAATCTCCCTTCGTGATTCCATTGACCCCCTGATCCAAAGAATCGCAGCCACCAGAAGCTTTGATGCCACCGTTTGTATATGCATTACTATGACAACTTCCCAAATCAAGACGTTGATCACAACCAGCACCTAAGCGTGACACTAAACACAGCAACGTCTCCAATGCCCATCGCCATGCCTGCCCTGTAAACAACGAATCAGGTGGAGAATCGCCCAGCCCCTTTCAAGTGGCACTTCCTTTGTCCTCCTCCATTGACCAGATGAGTATAGTTCTGCTCTTTGTTTGCTCCATTTCAGGGCTCGTTGCTTCGTAAAGACTTCCTTGTCTCTAGGGTAGACTTCGACCGCTTGGTCTTGAAAAAAAAAGCCGTAAATTGAGCATCTGTTGATGATGAATTGATTAGCTAGCAAAATGATGCACAGCATGTATACCTTACATGACTTCAAGACACTGATGTGGGTGTGACATCCATCTTCAATGGTTCCCCTGAATGGGATAGTCTCCCAGCATTCCCACTGGGAGGAAAAGCCGTACAAACGATGGAGACAGCCTAGCCATCCGTCTGAAGGAGCCATCGACTCTTTAGTATCCCAAGTAGCCATCTGTGTAGTATCTTTCCCACCCTTTCGCCCTCTGTATTCTTATGCTGCTCCTCCTCCTTGTATTCTAGACTATGATAAGGCAGATGAGGGACTTTGAGGCGTGTCAGGAGAACTTTGGGACAGCTGACAGATATTGAGGAACTCATGGACTTGGCCAAGACAGCCAGATTGGTGGAAGCAGGATGATATGCTTGTGGAAGGCGTCAGGACGACCAACAAAAACACTTGTAATTCTGTTCTTCTAATCCTTCTATAATGTGAAGAAAGGTAGGGTGATCCAAGGCTTGCCAGAGGGTGTTTGAGATAGATGTCGTATGGCGAGGGACAGTCCAAAAGTGCCACAACGGCTGGGTGACTTGGGTTGTGAAGATGAACTCGTGGATTGCGCCAGCACAAACGATGAGATGGATTTTGTTGGTATTTGAATTTGGTAGCAAGAGCAAGGACACCAAGCCTCCGTCAGGACTAGACCGGATGTTGAATTGATTCTGTACCGCCGACATATTGGGGATGTGTACTATGGAGTCCTGGTACAAGTTAGGATCCAGAAGAAGTTCCTTTGAGTGGGGATCTGTACCGCTAATTCATAAAGTGCGAAAGATGAGCACTCCTGGCTCGAGTCCAAATGTATACGCACTCCTTTCGTGAGGGGCTCTGTATCGCCGAGTTGTTGAGAATGTAGTATCGGGACTCTCACCGAATCAGGCATGAACACTGTCTTTGAATGAGACTCGAAGAATCCCTGTTCCAAGCCAGCGTGTATAGGAACTTCTTTTGAGTAGACTTTCGTTCCGCCAACTCCTTGAGACCAGAAGATATAGCCTTCCATTTCGTATCCAAAAGCGGAGAGACTACTCCGGCGTGGCCTTCTGTACCACCGACTTGTTGAGAACGTATACTGGAGAACTTCAGATCGTAGCCCCTGGGAGGACCAGCAGCAGGGTGAGATGCCTAGCCACTCGTCAGCACCAGACCGAGTTAATAAACCAGTGGAGCATCAGAGAATGGCAACTTACTTGGAGTAACTACTCAGGCTCATGTTCTGTCAAAGCCGTGGTCATGATAGGATGAACGAAATGTTGACTGATTGAATGTCTGGAACGAGACGTTGTAGCATGCCAAAATCTCCATGATGTCAAGGCACTGGTATGGCTGTGATGTTGAATGCAACACCTATCTAGTGAGAGTATTGTATAGAAGAGCTTGTGTTGACTTTAGAATCTGGTAGAAGGCTTGGTCCTGTCCTTGCTGACTTTGCTGGAAGGAGATACTGAATCTCTTCGCTGGCCCTTCGCAGAATGCGAAACCATGCACTCTTTGTACTGACGACGTGCTCAAGCTGACTGCATTGGGATACAGAGAGGAGGGAGCGGCGTAGTAGACTGGATGTGCAGGTATGATGGAATTGAGCGCTGTTGGAAGCGATTGGGCTGTCCCTCCATCGAGCGTGGAAAGGGTTTCTGGCGTGATCTTTTGACATCGAAGCATACCACGTACATGCGGCAATCACGAGTCACAAGGAAGTAGATGCAGATGAGACGTGAGTGAGTTGTAATGTTCATGTGTAATTGTTGTGTCTTTGTCATGTCTGATTGTGTCATCCATCACCCAAGTGTCCAACCATGCTTCAAGTCGTATCATAGACCCCCCAAGCAACCAGACCCCATGCTGGTCTATCATCACCGGGGCCAGACCCCATGCTGATCTATCATCACCGGGCCATGCCCCAAGACCCATAAACCCCGTACCATCCCCCCACAGCTGTCCACCTCCGACTACCCAAGAGGGCAGCAAGCGATGGAAGCAGCCGTCATCGACTTGCACTATACTCATCCACATCGATCAACCCGACTCCCGAAGAAGCAAGCGGATCGAGTGGCAGAGACGGCAAAGAAGAATCACCCCAGTCATGAGACCCAGCACTGTACTCATCCACATCGATCACCCCGACTCCCGAAGAAGCAAGCGGGCCAAGTGGCAGAGACGGCACAGAGGAAACAGACCTTTCCAAGACCACGCACCCAGGACCCATTGTCCTCTTCACCAACCGCAGCACCACATAGTGGAAGATCTGAAAGAGAGTAAGTTTGTTTTCTTTCAGGCGCGCGTGGTATGAGCAAAGCGGCGATGTTGACAACCTACCAATTCAATATTGATCACTTGACACCCTCCTCCAGTGCCGTCCAACTCCACTAGCAGGGTCCTCAAACTAGGATGCCCTACCATCCGAGGTCCTGCTTTGTTGGTAGCGTGGGTCGCGGCCCACACGGTCTGGATCCTCGAAATAGGTGGCCCTGCCAACTGCTCGCGGGCGACAGCGATATCAATTTAGAAAGCAACTTCCGTATACCCGCTGTCAGAGTAAGTAAAGGTCTTCGCTGCTTTAGTGAGATGTTCGTCAAATTTGCGGGATGTTGGTATCAAATTCAAACAGACGTCAGACCGGGTGGAAACTAGATCATCAAGTGTCCCTGGGACGACCTCGTCAAGAACACTGTGTGTTCGATTATCAATCTCATATGGAAGAGGGAAGCTATCGAGTTTGCTCGCCGCGCTTAGGAGACCGGGTCGCGCCCCACACGGGCAGGAGGGGCCGCGCGTGACCTTTTGAAGGTATGTGGAGTTTCGGTAGATTCATCCACCAAGCTCTGAGATTGTGGCACCCCTGAGGGTGTAGGCTGTCCATGCCCGCTTGCTACGCGGCGGTCGATTAGTCCCGGGCCGTAGGTTGCGGTCATTTGTTGGCGAGGGTTGGTGAAACCATGCGTAACTCGCCCTTGTGTTTGGATATTGATGCATCAAAGTAAAGATGCGACCCCTGCTATATTTCCAGATTAATGAATTGTGGAAAGCACACTGTATTCTTGAGCTAGTTTCACACTAATATCAGGAATTGTTGTAAAGTGGGGTGACACTGTCCATTATTGCTCATAGACCAATGGTGTGGAAGATCTATATCAATGTCAGTCAGTCACTCGTCGGATATGCATGAGAGTGGCTAACCTTCGGCCGGAAAGGCACATGCTCGAGCATTACAGAGCTGTTGCGAAACTTTTGGATGAGGCATTCCCCGGGCCAACGCTGTGGAAGATCTGAAACAATATTAGTCGGATGCTGTATTGTATAGAGCACACGGGTGATGAGATCACCTTCGGCCGGAATGACACATGCTCGAGCATTACAGAGCTATTGCGAAACTCTTGAATGAGGCAGTCCCTGCCTTGAGCCACTGCAACGAGTCCGTGTTGACAGTCATACATCAATATGATTCTCTCTACTTTAAGGTAGGGACTGCCTCATTCAAAAGTTTCGCAAGTTTCGCAATAGCTCTGTAATGCTCGGGAACATTGCGGTAGGGTGTCAACACCCAGGCGTAGAAGTTCTGAAATCGAGTCTCAATCAGCAACAGCGATCATGTCAAGAGCGAAGGCAAGACTGACCCACGCGCACCGAAAGCGCATCTGAAATTGAGACTGATAGTCGCTAGGTTTTGGAAAAGTTCTCACAAGGATTGAAAATTTTGTAACATTCCAAGATCACGCACTTACTTTGCTGAGAAGTTTGCAACCTCCCACCTTCCAAATTTCCCACCCCCATATTTGGTTTCGCCGAGGCGAATATAAAGGCTCCAAGAAGCCACGTCCGACCATGAGTGTTGGCTGAAAATAATAATGTTGATAAAATATATATTTTTATGATGATGGGTTGAAGAAGGAAAGAACTTGTTTACATGTTAGTGTGCCAAGGCCATCACGACTAGCTGCCAACAAATTCCGAATTATTCATTGGCGCCATTTGGTATGAGAACGGCCGTAGACACGCTTTGCCCAGTGTTAAATTGAAAGCAGTAGCAACAGGAGCGCTTCCAGTACCCCTTTCCTATTTGTTATCTCTTTCAGTCTATGTACTACCGCGTCCTCAAATAGTCTAAAACAGTAGATAATTAACTTAGCTAAACAATAGAACGACAATATCATTGCTGATATTCAGTGTGTTGCCAATTTGAAAATACACGCTAGCGTAAATAAGCGACTTTTCATAGCGTGATATACTCCTGTGAAATCAGATGAAACTCACTCTTCAAGCACCAACGACTACATACAAGACGAACCAGCCCTTCTATCACTACCAATACCAACTAGACCTACCAATAATGCTTACCATTCACGACGTACCAATAAACCACATTGACATCAGCGACCCCAACGCCTTCATGACAAGAATCCGAGTAAGTCACCAACTCAAGTCCCAAACGCGTACATGCAAGAGACTTATCAGCCATAGCCCCTCCTCTCTACCGACGAGTACGCACACCTCACCCAAATCATCGGCATGCACACCATGCAAATCATATCCCGCGAAGAAACCCACCGCCAAGTGGCACGCGTTCTTTCTTACAATCCCGATCTTATCGAGGATTTCAGGACCTTCTTCCCGACGGAGGAGCCGGCAATAGTCCCTTCGGGGTGGGTACGACGCTTCCTGAGGAAGCTGAAGGTGACTAGCAAACATGCCCCAAAAGCAATATCAGAGTCTGATTCAAGGCAGAACGTGTTCACGAGGGAAGGAAAGCGCGCTCGTTGATATTTTTTTGATTCGTTGATAGGTCCCATTCGGGAGAGATAGCAGCCTCCAATGGAGCTATTTGCTGGGGGTGTCCCCCCCTTTTTTGTCCCTTTCATCTTTCTTACAAACTCAATTGATGATTTGTGACTTAATCATAGCGAAAAATATGCCCTCTCCGTTTTTTTCACAAGTCTAGTAAGTTATGTCTTGATCGGTACACAGTGGGGTTGCTACCCCTTTTCACTCGTCTTGTAGTATGAAACCGTGTTTCTTCGCCTGAAATACGACAAGGCTGTCTTTTCTTGTCATTCGTTTCAAAGCTCTCATCATTTATTCTTTCCTTGAGAAGTACTCGATATATCCTTTTGAAATTACCTTGTAACACGTATCGGTCCTCTTCATTTCAACATGCAGCCAAAGTACCTATCCTTTCGCTCATTCAATAGCATGTATCAGGTCATTCTAATGGAGTCCGTGGCAATACTAGTCTTTCTTTGATTGTCATGCAGCATCTGACTTTCTTTTCCAAGCTGAGATAGAGCGACATTGCCATTTGATTTCTTACAACGCAGCATTAACTCATCATGCTAAACCCATAATCCAGCTAATCTCTGTTTCAAACAGCCCGTCATTGAAGCATGTATACACTGTCCCTGGCTGAATAGACCGCAGAATTACTATGCTTCAATCCGTTTCGTAGCATGATTGGCTGTTCCTATCGTCGTGCATAATAATATCTCTATCACCTGTCGTTAGTCTTGATGGATGAACCGCTCTCTTCTAACTTACGCCCAGTAGCATTTCGCGATCTATTCATGTTACGATTGTTGGGGAAAGCACGAAATAATTGATTGAGAGACTGCAGATTCAGAAAACGCAGGATTGATATCATGGAGAGCGGAGATTGGGAAGTGCAGATGTTGAGATAAAGGTGATCGACAGATCGACAGCTAATGCAAGGTTCAGGGGTGTGGCTGAGCCGGGCCGACGTTATGCCGACTCGGCGCCACCTGTCCATCTGCATCTGATTTCCAGACATCAGTGCATGCGACAATGATCCTACAGATAATTCAATTGTCGTCATACTCATAACACACTCAATGCGAAGTCGCATGTAGAGGAATGTTGCGGATCTGCAGCGTAGGGTGCACAAAGTGAACAGATGTGCATCTTGGAAACAGCTGGATAGTTGTGGCAGGACGACATGGGACAGCTACTGTAAGAAGATCGTGGAACGAAACGAGCTCGCAAAGTCATCGCAAATAGACGCTATGCAGTATCACAGCGCTGCGATGTGCCATGTGTAGCCCGCTCTGATAATTGCCATAATGGTAACATGAAAGAGTCCAACCAAACCATCCCATGTCCTGGCAACTCAGGCACTCATTTCAGGGCGTCCAGCCAATCGAGACCCCAGAAGTGAGTGCCCTGCCAGGACATGGGATAGTAGTATCACCTAATGCGCATGCCTGATAGCACCACCAACCATACTCCTCCTGCCAAGTAACGTCACATGTGGTTCTGTCCCAATGGGAACTTGAGGCTGACAATGCTGGTATGCCCTATGCTCCATCGTGTATATTGGCTCCGACAATTGCCAATGATGTTAGCGATGGTATGGTAGGATTCGTGGCTTTAAAATGGTGGAGACGGAGGGAGGCTCTGTGGGCTATGACTGCCAAAGCAGTGGGTGGATCGGCCGGAAATGAGAGCTCGATAGGCTATTATCATCCCCGTTGTCGAGGTAGCAACTAAGAAACAAGCCTGAAGGACATCGTCAGTAATTGAGCAGGGGCGTGTATTGCTCAACTCACTATGACATGATTTATGACCGACCTCCCTGCTGTGAAGTACGCCTAGCGGACAGCAGTGTGGTGGCAAGCAATCGATATAGGATTCCAAGTCGGTTGTCGAAGCCAGCATAGATGGCGGAATCTGGCACGACAGAAAGATGAAAATTCCAGAGTCCAGGACGCTCTTTTCGTCCTTGATCGTTCCCCAAGCCAAGTCTGTGAGACCACCCAGCGTCGTCATCGCCAATTGGGACGCTCGGGGTTTTAGATCTCATGGAGGACCGAATCTACCCTAAAGAGTTGGTCATGACTGAAGATTGGGTATTCTAGGGAGATCTTACCGTCATATCCTCATGTCCAGGCTGCAATCTGTACGTTCGTCTCGAGAGGGGAGGCTTCCGGTAGCGTCATGTCAGCCTCTCGAAATTTCTCCAAGACCGAAGACCTCTAGGAGAAACAGCTGCGCGAGCCCATACGACTCGCTCTGCAAGATATTGCTCGAGCTGATCCTTGATAAGGACCTCAACCCAACCAAGACGGGTCGCTTAAATCCTAAATAGCCAAGGAAGTTCTTCTGTGGCCCTTCGGAGTTCTTGTCGTATGACTCAACTCTGCGAAGCCTTTGTGGTGGAGAGAAGAGATCATTGCGAATGAGATCCTCGGAAGTTATTGTAATCCTCTTCCAAAAGACATGAAAAACATTCTCTGCGTCAGGGCGATGCTGGACATGATCTGATGCAGCACTCCGGATATGCGCGCTCCGCCCCACCAGAATGCCATTGGCCAAATAAAAGGTGACTGGTCTGCCCTACCATGGTGTAGCTTGACTGCGGCATCTGTCGTGCTCTTCACCTGCCGAGTGGCATACGTTGTCAGAGCGCTTTGTTGCGACCGATAACTTCCAGCATCTGTCTGCTCGCTTCAGTGTTGTCATCGCCTTCTTAAAATGTCCCAGTGAGAGCAAGGTCGAGCCCGTCCGTCGCTGAGCACCTCTGCCAGTAGCGGCTCACCACTTTAACCGCCAAATATCTGTATCGTAATCTTGATCCGCTGTCCCTCGAAAAGCGACCGAGTGCAAGCTTTAGAGGGGGAGGAGCTGGCTCGAGTTTCAGGACGCTTTGGAGACTAAGACCTAGCATACCACGAATTAGCTTCATCGCTAATGTAATCCAAGACCAGGGTGCAATGAGTGGCCCCATACTTGACTAGGAAGTATTAGCAAGAGGTTGAAAGTCCCATCGAAGCCCAAGAGGGACTTACGAGAGCCACTTCTCAGACTGTGGAATATACGCGTTTTGTTGCAGCGACTGTGGAACACTCGACATTTCTACTGCAAATCTTGACTGGGCAGGCGACAGCCAAGCGAAAGATCCATCGCGTTGTCAGGCAGGGTACGATGACATCGATGCTATAATGCAGACATCAGGCTGCGGCAACACAGAGCTCTAAATCATAAGTTGGATTGGTCTATTGGTTCTCTGGAGTCAAGTTCCAGCAAACGGGCTATTATACATGAGTTCTAAGCTAGCAGACCATCGCTCTTACTACCCATCTCCAACAAGACCTCCCATTTAATTGTATGTTTGAAGCATGCACATCTGTGGACCCTGACAATCTGGTCAATGCAATAACATTCTGTCTTATGGCATCGTATCCTGAGAAGTTGATGAAGCCTTCAAGCTTCTTCTTCAGAACAACTCCAAGACCGCCGCCACCATTGCTACCATCCACCTGTACTTTAGCGAGGAAGTCCTCTGCTTCGAAAGGGCCGATGGCCACAACCTATGACTTAGCTTAAAGCCTTGACGCACCAGCATTATTGGGGCTGGCCCCCAGCAGATCCTATTCGGTTTTAGCTCACTAATGAGCTAAAACCGAAATGACCAGTGCCAATCAACCTTGGCCCGTAGTTGGCGTTCAACTGTAGGCAGACTTCGAATGCAGAGGTCGGATGCTGCCTCTGTTGACGGCGACCTACATAAACGTCAACAACGGTCGGGACATTTCAATGAAAGCTTCATCATTGGTGATCTTACCCGTTAGAATTCCCAGACGTCGACGCAGACTCTCGATTGCAAACAGGTGTCTTCGAGCTGCCTCGGTGGCTTGTGGAGAAGTAGCAAGTATGAAAATATGGGCCTAATAAGATCACCAAAGCGATTAGCATCGTTGTGTAAGCAGGCCGAAATTGCCAACGTACCTCAAAAGGCGACTTGTAAGGATTGCCGAGGATGTCCCTCGCTCGGCATGCACTCTTTGAGTCCCAAAATGGTGCTGAGATGATACCTGGAACAATACTGCTCAGCACTCGCTCTTGTACAGTGCCATCACATCACATGGATACTCACCATTCTGTATCAAGATGGCCAGACTCTTCTTGACCAACAATGCGGTGTCGAAGATAATCAACCAGACCGGCCATGAGGTGCCCTCCTAGGCCGGGATCTCACTTGCAGCAGCAGTCCCCAGCTCCCTTGGACCCTCAAGGAATCCCGGGCCCCGTTGCTACGCTCATGCGTCAGTCTTGTGAAAGCTTGCATCAAGTATAGTAGGGGTGAGATCAACATACCAGCCCAATCCTCTGATAACCATGGCCAAACAAAAAAACCAAAACATTATGGTAGAATGAAAGAAATTTGTGGGCGGGTTGGCCGCTAAATAGAGATTTTCAAAACCGAAACACGCTACTCACCAAGCTAGGCCGTTTTGTTCGGACTTTTGCTCTTAGCGGCCGTGATCGGAAGTCTTTGGGCCCATCACAAGCTTCTGCCTAGGGTGGCTAAGTTACAGGGGAGGCTGAAGCCCTTGAAATAGGGGACCCCACTTGTGGCCCCCGAATAAGTGGGCATATGGGGTCATAAGATACCCTCGAGTGATAACTTCACAGCAGGAGGTGGATCACAGAATGCGTCGAGCCAAGTGAAAGGCTTTTGCGGCCATGATCTACTAGAGTTTAACAATTTGGCCTTATACAATGGCTTTTCGGTGGTAATTCTCTAGGTATCATGGGCTACATTTGGAGACGGACTCCTCGGAGCAAGGTGCTTTGGGGTTTCAGATTAAGAACAGGCAAGATGACTTGTATTGAGAGGGCTGGAAGAGTTTGTTAGACGGTGATTTCAAGGTCTGGATTCTTTTTGCAACATGCACAATCGAGTCCCTGTAGGATACTACGTTCGAGGTATCGAACAAACGTTGTAAATCTGCATGCTTCTGGATTACTATAGAACATGCGACACCATTGAACCTTCGGACGCAGAAGAAGGACAGCTATGGACGTGGTACCCATGTCTTTAGAGCAGGTGTGTGATAGAGGAAGAGCCAGTCCGCTGATCAACCAATCCAATACAGCGTCGAGATTTGTCTCTTCTTTCGCACTGATGCCATCAACCATTCCAATACAGCGTCCAGACTTGTCTCTTCTTTGGCACTAATGCCATCTGCCATCTCACCAAAACAAAAATCAATACTGCGTCAAGATTCTCCTCCCCTTCTTCACCAACTTCTCGCCTGGTACCGGCCTCCATGTTCAGCGCTTTGCCATCATACCGTGGGAGGATCGCGCTCGTCGTCTTTCGAGCGAAGCTCTCTTAGGATGGCTTCTTCCATCTTCGGCGGCACCACCTTTGGTGGTCTGGCCTTAATCACGCGCTTCCTCACGCCGCTGCTTTGGCTCATGCTGTGACCTAAGTCTTTGCTTCTGTTCCGACGCAAGTCTTCGCTCCCCTCCCGACGCAAGTCCTCGTACCACCTCTCATATACATCATCCAGTCCCGTGACGTGATCGAAGACGGGGGCGTACATGCGGGGAAGGCCGTGCTGGTAGCAGTATCCGGACGATGGGTGGTGCTTGCTGCACGGAATCTGTTCCACATTACACAGACTACAGCTTGATCGAAACGGAAGGTGCTCGAACCGGTCTTCCCAGCAGTCATTGTGCATCCGTAAAGCTTTAGTTTCAGGATGCTGTTGAGGAATATTTTGCATCCTCACGGGCTCGCCCTGACCTTCATATTTGACCGCGTCGAAGTCCCTATCCATAGGTAGTCCGCCCATCTCAACTCCGGCGGCAGATACTGGCCCAGCCGTACCATAAGTATCGTGTGATACGGCACCGCTCAGCTCAGCTTCTCTGCTGAACTGATCTTGAAGCCTCCTGGCTACTTCTTCGTCTGTCTCAGCCTTCTTATCCTCTGTGGGCGTACGGACTGCTGGTGGGTCCCGTCTGCTCATACCATGCGATGAAGTGGGGACGGCTCGGTCTAAGTCTTCATACTGGAAATGATTCTGGAGGCGTCTCGCCATTTCCTCATCGCTCTCGGGTACTGCTTCGTCTTGATGGATATGGAATGGATCATACGTCCTGCTATGCGTTGGAGGTGTTGTGAGGGGATGATTCATCTCTTTGCCTTGGTAGAGCTGGGCCGATTCCCACTCTGGCGGTCCTCCACGACGTCTTCTCCGAGGCTCCAAGGCCGATGGCTGCGACCTCTCGGGATGCATCGTTGTGCTTTCTGCCGTACGTCCAGTGTCTCGTCGAGCCAAGGGTAGATCATCATCACTTGAATCTTCTGCGTCATTGGAGTTCTTCCAATATCCTTCGTTCGATTCAAAATATTTAGATGAATAGCTTGCATCATTTTCAGGCGCGGACACGATCTCCTCTGTACGCTTCTCCGGATTCTCGTCAGACTGTTTTGCATCGTCACTAGGGACTGGCTCAGACTTGGACTCTGTCATGTTGACAGGGGCGGTGATGGGACTGTGCGATCTTGATCGAAGAGGCATAGGGAAATCGTCAAAAATGTTCTTGATGAGTCTCGTTGATTGAATCTGGTATCTCAAAAAATCTTGTATATTGTACTGTCACCGCTTCCGCGTCTTATTGATGGTGTCTAGCTGCCGTTGATCTTATTTGGACAAGGTTATCGAGACGAAATTTTCTTAAGAGTAGTGTGCTGTATTCCAAGAGTCTTATTGTCTTACTGTTAGGTCAGCCGCCTTTGCTTCTAGATCGATCGAGAATCTTACAGATCACGAGGTCCTTGAGAGTGGTGTGTTGTACTGTCAGATTATTGGCGTCTTGTTGATGGGTCTTCAGCTGTCGTTGAACTGAACTCTGCTTGGCCTGGAACTCCTGCGATTCTCTGATGACTTCTTGAGCGGATCCAAAGTCTTAGAACGAGTCAAATCATTGGCGAAGGTTGGAAGTGTTGGCGTGTCGGGGTGTTGTTCTCATTGCTGTTGTTGAGTGATGAAAACGCAAGCTCTCACGATCACCCGCGCTAAGAATCTAACAAGCGAAGTCACAAGGATACGGGGAAGGCTTATGCGATTTTTCATTCAACTTGGATTCATCTTCGCCGTATAGGTCTTCAAGATGTACAGTCGCTCTATGAGAGAAGGTCTCCGCCTCTGAAACTTATAAGGGAGACCAGTCAAGGGTCAGCTTCATTGCAGCACTCCTTCAAAAGCCTCTGCCAGCCACGATTCTCCAAAAACTCATAACATTCATCGAAGCAGAACGGCAACTCATTTCAACAATACCACAAGATAACAAAGGCTCCAATAATGATGCATAAACCAGCTAGTCTGACCGGTAACAATGATAGTATCTCCTGATAATTCAGATCATCCCATCGAAGCAAAGATCAAGCCTTGTCGCTGACTTAACAGCAATGTTATTCGTCCGCTCCTGCCCCCTTTTCAAGACTGCCAGCTGTATCTGCAGAGAATGAAAGGCTCAAGCTGCATAGCTTTGACCCACACTTTGCAGAAAGATTATACTTGCATATTTCGTCCCTCAGATGCTCCAGGCATGTGTAACCTCGAATGTCCCGCATAATGGACCTGCAGGTGACCAAAGGATCTCCCTGATATAAAAACTCAATGCTTCTGAATCCTCGCAACACCTCGTATTGCAACAGTACACAGCTGCTCATAAAGCTTTCATGCGGATCATCATTGTGAACCAGTGATCTTGATCCTCCATCTTGTCGTAGATATCGAGACTATACCCTAAACACTGTCTACCTCGAAATCCAGCTCATTGTCAAAGTCTGGATAGACTTGGGCCTCCAGACATATTCGCCCACGGAAAGCTTCTGTTTGGAGCGATGCTGTGACTGTGCTGGAGGGGCTCAGCGAATAGCTCAAGATGGTTTCCAGTGCGTATATCAGCAACGACTTTAAAAGCTCCACAGGGGAGATGGATCAATTTCTGGTGCTAGTGACAGTCTCTCCTCGACACGTTCGGTCTTTTTTGTTGTAACGGATAGAGGAAGGCTGACACCGCTGGTTTCGCTCCCTCCCGTCGGGTGTTCCAGCTTCTTCGTATCGCAAAAGGCCATTTTGAGGTAACCCCGATTGAAAGAAAGACGCCTTACTCGTTTTCAATAAGATTTCGTGCTTCTGTCGGTGGCCCATAAGACGCGAAAGGATTAGGTATTTCGGACGTGTCATCTTGAGTCGAGGGGCTGCTCTTGTAGCAATTTAGTATGAGTCCCTGATGGAATGTTGTGGCAGAGTATTGGCTGTCGCAAGAACAGCATTCGGGAAGGATAGGACCGAACTCTTGCTCAGTCCAAGGCATGGTTTCCTCACGCTCTATGACATGGACCTTTGCCGCAAATCGCCCGTGTATTGCACCACTGTAGTGCCGTCTCCAGATCCGATTTCCACGGCGTTCTCTGCCGCGTCTGATAAAGGAGTTCCGGATTACGACAGCCTGAATTTTGCAGTAAAGACGGGAACGGCTTAATGGATCGATGACAATGCTCTTGATGAGTCTCCTTAAGTGAACCTGGTCTTGTCTCAAACAATCTCGTATGTCATACTGTCACCGCTTCGGTGTCTTTCTGATGGAAGTCTAGCTGTCGTCGGTTCAATCTGGACAAGGCTGCCGTCAAAGAGAATTCTTTGCTCAGAGAATCCTAGGATCGCGAGCCTTGAGCGGTGAGATTGTGAGCCAATGAGACTTGTTCAGCTTTTCTCCATAGATCACGGTGACCGAATGCTACAAGACAATAGTTGAACATCCTATCATGGTGTATGCCCGCAAAAGCTGACTTCAGGTCTTCTCCTTGTCCATAATTCCGGATTTCAATGCAAAAGAGCCCAAAAGAGCCCAAATCAGCTTGTATGTCCCCCACAGCAACTTCATCTTGACTCGGATTTGAATGTCAGCCGCGTCCCAGCTTGTCAGGCTTGTTAATCTGCTCGGGCCAAATGTTGCTGAGCTGGCTTGTTGATAAATTGTCCAAAGCCGGTGAATTTCGTGCTGGAGCAGGAAGGGTTGGGTTCTTCGTGACACTCTCGTGGTTCCAGTCATTGTCTTCCATCACGCTTTGTCCTAGTGCCTTGTTGTACGCTCCGCTGGGATAGGTCGGAGCTTCAGGCGCTTCCTGATTAGTAGGAACCCGGTTGGCCCCTGTGGGCAGCATCATGACCTCGCAAGGTTTATGTATATTTATATCAATGATCTTAATAGAGTACAACGGCTTGAGGACCAGCTTCCCTTCAACCCTTCCTTGAATGACGGGGGGCCTGGGTTCATGAATAAGGTCAGTAATTCTCCCCAGTCACGACTTCCACGTAGCACAATAGCATCCAGTTGATATGTTTTTCTTTGTGTGCATTAAATCTTCGGGAATCGTAGGCCATGAGCTTTGATCTTCCTTCAAGGCTCGGAAAGTCTTATGGCTGCTTAGAATTTGAGGGATATTGCTTTGATACATGGCTTTGTTCGGACAGTAGTGAATGTTGAGCGGTGGCTTTATCAAATCACCATTCAAAGCACATGGAGGCGACGTATCCGGCAGAGTCCCTTGTTGGCTACGAACAAATGTGAGTCAGCACGAGAATGATACCTCCAAGCATCGAGTATCGTGTGATGTCGTTCGAACAGGTCCGCTGTAGCGGCAGCGAGACTGTGGCCATACTGTAATCTCTTGTGGCGTTGGTATAGCTGGCCTCTTCGATGTTTTTCGTTCTCAATTGTCCGCTTGAATTGCCTCGACAACGACTTCTGCCTCAGACGTAATCTATCCAGGTCCATCAACACAGGCATACTCGCCATATCAAGATTCAAAGGGACCTACAACGCCAGATCGCCCCTAGGACGGGCGACGCTTTCGATTTTCAAGGAGATTTTGATGAGCTGCCGTGCGACCTTGGCTAATTTCGAGCACTCGGCTAGGAATACTCCGCGGTCGATGGGAGTGAGAGTGGAAGTGGACCGAAAAATGTCCTGGAGCTTGTATACCGCGTGCATTATGTCGTCACACACTTCGTCCCGAGATCCACTGTCCATGGTGTTTCGCAGTCTTCCGATCGAGATGTTATTATTATATATAAGGTTGGTGGTGACGCATGCAGCTCCAGGTCTTGGGCCACCTGGTCGGCTTGCGAGACGAGTGCTCCAGATGCCCGTTCGATGACTGATCCTTGAAGCAAGGAGATAGTCCATCGAAATACTGCCTCGGTTTTATGTCGATGATGTTTGAAAAAAAAGGCGAGGTAGAGCACAGTGAAAAGACAAGATTGCCGGATATGTAAAGCTCAAGCCCATTTTGACACTGAGAGCCGACTTGCATGGACTTCATGTTCGGCAGCATTTTGCAAGTGGACTCCGCGTGGTCGTCGAAGTCGTTGAAACAAAGTACTTAGGCGTAGAACTCCAGGCCAGAGTGATCCAGCTCCAGTCGATTTGACTGACACAGCCGCCTGCTGTGTCTTGGCTCCTACAATGGGACCTCCCTGTTATGAGATCGTGCTCAAATTTGTTTCCCATTCAGCCCATCAAAGCTCCCCATTACACTTCGGCTTCCAGTCATTCTTCCGGGTTTCATATGTGCATCCTGGCCAATGGATCATCGTATGTTTCCTAGGGTTGACTTTTGTCGATGCAGTAGAGACGATTCAAAACGAATGGTACGTTGTGTGCATTCCACGCACGATGCTGCACAATCATACAGCGAGACACATTGGAAGTACGGGATTCGCGTACTCACGCCTAGCCGTGTGTCGTTTTGAAACAAGATCTTGTAGGTCCTATGACCGATGATGGAAGGACTTGCTATGTATATAGCTGCTCTGATCTGAGCGGGTGATCTCAGTCAAGCGGCTTGATCTAAGAATGAACACCTTGCACGACTTATCGTACAACACCACGGGATCTGGTCTGGATAATGCTCTTCTCTGTGAGTAGTGGTCGCAATCGTGGATCAAAGCATGATAGTGGAATCAGATAATCAGGTAGTGGTAGTCCTGGTGAAAGGGAAGTGTTTGTTGTTGTGAGGGGACCAAATCTTAGCGATTGAATACCAAAGCGTTGCTGGATTAGGTCATCACCAAATAAAGATCTAAGTTCGAGGTCATGTCTAACACAGCAAATTGATTGATTGAAATGATGTCTATTATATGTAGACCATCTGCCGATTTGGCAAAGTAATCCTTGATCATCGTCGAGGTTGATCTCCTCTGACGTGTTCACGTCTTCCTATGTTCAACATACAAATCCAAGAACATATGACTCCCTTGGTACTTGCTGGACGAGATTCTATTTGTCCATATATCATCCTCTTCTCGGCTTGCCATAGCCGTGGAACAAATTGAATTATCAGATAGTCAAAGCTTGAAAACTTGCAGTTTATCCTGGACGTTATCCTCTGCGCTGCAAACTTCTTCTCGAGAGGAGCCTTGTTACCCCCTCTCAATGATTTGCACCGACGGTATCAAATAATTAATAACGACACCTGTTTTCTAGATACTGTGAATGAAGTCTGTTGGCCTTTAACGGACGAGTGAACTGATATTCCAAGGGAATTCGCTGGCCTCTCAACCGCGCCCTTCTCCGGGACGAAAGTCCGACGCTCGTTGACTGGCGAGGAGCGCATCATGAAAATGGTTATATTGTCCGTGTACACAATTTCCATTGTTGGCAGAATTGATCCGTGTATAATGAGCGTAGAGACAGTGATCTTCGACACAAGCAGGAGTACTCCTTGGCACGTACTGTGCTAAGCACTACCTATCGGATCATACTTTCATCTCCGCTCATGGTAGCTATGTATTAGTTTGGAATATCAGCCGATTGAAGCTTACCATCATGTGGTTCACCTCGAAATGCTGTCTAGCATCATTAATAACGGATGTTCCGTATTGACACCTGATCTCAAGATGCGCTTCATGAAATTTGTTGTATTCCTCCTGCAGGAGAGTTGCTATCATTGGCAAAGGTGATCCGTATATAATGAGTGTAGAGACAATGATGTTTGACACGAGTATGTGACTCGGTAAAGGTGATCCGTATATAATGAGTGTGAAGACAATGACATCTGATACGAGTATGTGGCTCACTCAATGATCGCCGAGAATGCTCTACCTGTCTATGTCAAATAACACTCTTCAAGTCTTAACATCATGAAGTTCCTTTAGGAATACCATCGAACACCGACGGTATCGAAGTTTTCAAACCAAAACCTGTTTTCTAGATGCGTATGATGATGGTTTCTGTATTTCTCCTGTAGGAAATGGCCACGACATTCTGTATCGCATCACTTGATGCATTCTAGTACCAAGGTCATCGAATCATCCATTCTGAGAACTGTTTCCTAGATTCGCACAATGGATCGTGTTGTATTCCTCCCGTAAGGAATGGCCACTATTGCAAAGGTGATTCGTTGCTAATGAGCGTAGGAACAATAATATTCTGTTGTGGCCGATGCTTAGACATTAGACTCTCTTGAGTTGCCCACATACTGTAAGGTATGATCGTTAATATTCATCACACGATCTCTTAGTGCTAATGCTGATGCTGAGAAATACAGATGGCTAAGATGCGTCTCTTGAATGTTTCATGCACCCAGGCCGAGCCCAGCTATCCGCAAGATATCGATAAGACAGGGTCCTGCTAGACTTGAAGGCTCTCAAGTTGCCGGTCATCGAAGTTTCTGTCGTAGAAAGACATAACAGCCCCCTCTCAGCATCCCACTAGCTGATATCAGCTATATTTCGTATATATGAAATCGGCCTGTCAGATCCTTAAACGAAGCATCCCTCACAACGTAAAACATGGCAAGCCATGATGTTGCCAAGTATTCATTCATATAAACATGTTATGCGATGGTGTGCTTTGCTCCCCTTGCAATCGGTTCTCTTACTCCGGACAAGCATCACTACTTGTTGGATTGTCGAAGGAGTACAAGTAACTCATCTTTCTTCATACTTTCTCATCAGAATTCTAGACGATTCTCCAACGTATCGACGAATAGCCCTTCTTATTCTATGATGGGCGACTTTCATTTGAATCAGCCCAGCTGCAGACTAAATGAAATGCGTTTTGCATGGAGAGATCTGTGTAAAGTATTGATCTCGACTGAAGGAGGATAGTGATTTGTAGAGGCCAAGTCGTTTTAGTTGAAATTGAGAATCGAAATAGGCTGTAAAGTCACATTTCTTGACTGGTACAACAGAGATAGCCTCTGATGATAACGACCATGCGCTGGACACAGATCGCGACTATATCCACGTGGATGCTCGTCAATTGGACAAGTGATAGCTAATATCAGTATCAAACGGAGGAAGCAAAGGCTACGTCCAAGGTCATTCGAGTCGGTGAAGGCCAGGTGGAACAGCCCAAGCGATAGCGTTGAGGTACACCATCAGGTTATAGTTCACACTATGTACACCGATGTATTACAGTGTATGTAGCTCATACTGAGATCTATGAAGAAAATTGTTGCACAAAGACATTGCGCCGAGTTACAAGCTTGACTTAGAAATGGCAACTGGTTGATGAGGGCTCAGATTGCTGGAGAAACGTCGAGATAGACTCATACGTAACAAATCTTGCTATCCATCGCACTGAATACAGCCCAAGATGGGACCCTTGAAGGCGTTATTTTGAATGCAGAAGTACGTCGACTTTAAATCTCGACTTGGAAAGACAAATGGTCGGTGAAGGCTTATTCTAGTTGTTGAGGTCAGGCATCAAGATAGACGGTCGAGTAATGACGTTGCGAGAATGGTCTTGGAACTCTTCAGACACTGATGGCATCCAGAAGTCTAGAATACTCGATCCAGAAACCTTCTTAGCTTGCTGAAGACTGGTAATAGGTTGAGGTCCACAGTACTAACGCCTTAATTGTTGGCATTCCCGATCATTATGGATGTCAGCCTCGTTCGAGAATATCATGAGGCCTTTTGTATAAGTGCACAAATTATTCAAGAAAGTTAAGCTTTTATCATAACACCTAGTATGAAATCTTAAGTATCCATGGCTGGCAGAAGGCACTATCCAGTTTAGATCTTCCATGACTCAGCCTTGAGACAGCAACGTAGGAACATGGAAGCAAACATTGTCAGAGGAATAAGTTATTCCTGCATATACCATTCGAATTTGACGCTGTCGACGATCCTGGAATTGGAGACACAAGATCTTGTCATCCTGCCTGAAATCGAGGTGAATCCGGAAGTGAGAGTGGCCAGAAGACTTGAAGAAAGGTCCGAAAGTTGCAAATGCGTTCGCATGTCCAAGTAAAAAAAGATCTGAACGTCAATGCGAACTATGCCTGCTTTCCGCATCTGGTCTCTTTCTGCGTTGCAAGCCCAAAGTCTTCCAAGGAACGGAACTGTCTTGAACGTACTTTTGTTCGCGAGAAGGTGACCTTCTCTGTAGCCAAAAGTGGTAATGATCAAGGTAGACATAGGAGCGATCCTAGAGGGATCTCATTGTATTTCATGCCATGCCTTCGCATGGCATCTCAAGTGAGATTTGGAAAAACGATGCGTGTCGTTTCGAGATGTGTAGGTTCTATATGAGGTCGGAGGTCATGAGGGAGGATAGAAAGGTCCTACATCCTTCGAATTCTCCATTACTCTCAGTACTCGGACTGACACCACTTGTTGATTCTTCAACGTGTTCTCCAGAAGGACTATCGGATACCAATCGAGGAGTCGGGTGAGCAGTCCACTGCTGCTGAACTTTAAATGGGCTATCTGGCGGATTACTGCCGTCGTTGAAGCTGTGATGTAGCAATATATTTTTGTATATAGAAGCGGATGATTCACCGGGACTAGCATGGGATTTATCCTGATATAATCAGCACCTTGTTTGAGAGAAAAGACGTTGATACTTTTGCGATGTTGAGGAAGTCTCACAAGGTGGACGTCGTAGGTGGAGAGATCGATGCACCCGTCAAGGTCAAAAGAGTGGAGCATTGCTGGTTCATTGCTTAGCTCCCCAGCTTTGTCGATATTCCTCTTTGTTTGTTGAGTTACCCATCTTTGATGACGGCTGAGAGATAGTGTTGGAAGGATGGTCAAAGCCAGTCGAGGTCTTCATATGTATTGGCAAGTGCGTGGACTTCTTTTCTATAGACCCATCTCTTCCGCTCTGAAGTGAAATCTCACACTTCCTCACATGTGAAATCCAAACATCGACCTCAGACAATGTGAAGCTCATGTCGGACTCGCATGCAAGAGCGCCGGTGTGAAGGCTCAGTTTAAGAAGTGGCACAGTCGATTGGCAATATCTCATCGCTCGCCTTTCGATCACTAGCTGTCTGATGATGTCTGATGACTGTCTCCGCAAATGTGAATGCTCCTCTTGCTTGTAGGTGAAATTAATTCAATGAAGTAGTGAGTCTTGCCAGAGATGCTCGTCCAGGAGGTGCACCTTCAGAAGAGGCTGAGCGTTGTGGTCAATGATAAATGCTCTCCACTCAGGGCACCAGGATGCTGGATCTGGAAGGAACGAGGTTCGGGTTGAAATGTCTTGCTCGACTCGATTGGTTTCATCTATCCCCATGCCGTCCTGCGTTGGACTCTGCATGGTGTTTCCTGTATCGAATACGGCTTGCCCTTGCAATAGGCTATTTTGAGAATGAATGGGATTGGCAGCGATGGGATCTGTGCTGTCTGCCATGAATTGTGACGGACATCTTTGGCGAGGGAGGTGAGATGATTGCCGACGGGAAGACCCTGTGATTTCATGTGCAGTACCATTGGTAAAACTCTTAGCGGAAGATGATGATGATATTGTGCCGTGGAAGTGATTGAAAGGTGGCTCGCCTGAGCTTGCCGAGATGTTTCTTGTTGAAGCCTTTATGAGGCTTTCTGTAGCGCCATGAGAAGCAGTTGGCAGCATATCGGTAGCCATCAGAGTGGACGATGCGGTATCGAAAATGTAGGAGCGGGTTGTGGGAAATCCTGCCGTATAGTCAGGGAAGGCATGCAACTGAGAAGACAAAGCGGAAGAGGTTGAGCGAGGCGCTGCACGATAGCGACGACTGTCTTCTCGACGTCGACTGGGAGGATTGATCTGTCGAGCCTCACGTACAGCCCCGATTGGATATTCTTGTCTTGATGAATGGAAGTCATCGCTCCCGTTATTTCCATTCAGTCTCCGCTTTTTGGTATGTGCTACCGAGGGTTCTGGATCGTGAGAGCGCTTTGTCATTTCCTTTGTCCTCGTGGCATGTGCCGCTGACGTCGTCACATCATCTCCACTGTCTGAAGTCTTGTTCTGTGGAAAAAGCCGCTCTGGGATAATGTTGAGTTGAGACCCGACGGAGTTCTCATCTTCTGATACCTCGGCATCTGCGTAATTGACCAAATTTTGGTTCGATCGTAGTTGCCTCCGCTTAGGTGTATAGATCTGGCTGAGCTCGTCGAGCTCTTCTCCACCATCTAATGACTTGTTGTAATCAGAAACTTCAGTATCTGACTCACTCGATGATCTGGCACGCCGAATAGCATTACTGGTGGTTTTCCTTGCCTTCCAATATGCGAATCTTGACTCATTTTCCGGTGGAATTGGAATTCTGTTGCCGTCCACCTCACCCAACGATGGATCGATCAACCCAGGTGTCGATCCTCGAGTGGTATTGTTGCGAATTTGATGTGCAGACAACTTCTTTAACAATTTGTCGCGTGGTCCAGTAGCCCCATTACGAGGGTCTCGCCAACATGCCATAGACCACTTTCTGCGACCTCTAGACATCCTCATGTTGATGTCGTTCCGAAACTTCGCTTCCGTGGCAAACCGGCCACGGAGACCAGTCATTGGCATTCTCATGATGCCATCTTCGTAACGAAAATGAGGGTCGAGTCGCATGTTCATCTCCCACCATAACCAGCTCTCGTAGGTACAAACCTGAGAATGTTAGCATGGTTTTGACTCGTTGTGCCCTTCCAACTTACTTTATCTATTTTTTTCAGGTGAGGAAAGTCGAGCAGTGCACGCCTAGGTTTACCAGGTCGTGGATGCAACTCCCACATTAGCTTTCCATTCGAGTCGATCTTTTGTCGAGGTGGATGATCAGATTGATAGTCGAACCACTCCTGAGGCGGATCCAGCTCGTACATAAACTACAGTACATCAGCGGGAATCCCACAAGACTGAGAGACAAACAAACTGACGTCAGGAAGGTTCTCGGGGTTGAAGCGTGCGTGTCTGCCCTCCGTCAGTGATGGCAACAGCCAACATTCAAAGGGAGGGTACATATCACTTACCCAACTTGGAAATCTGTACGATCATCAGGGCCAGCGTGTGGAGAAGGCGGTTCCACTACGATTTCGATGAGCGGGCAATTTGTTTGAACGGGTCAAACAACTCTTGACTAACCATAGAATGTACGATCATTCAGTTGAGGCTGAATTCGATGGAACTCGCGGACGTCAGGACGCTGGAACCATTGGTTGACTGCCATTGTTTCGGGACTGGTTGACGAAAGTGGAAGACGAGCAGACTGGAAAGTGACGTGATGTTAGGATGAGGGATACAATGTACGAAGCGAAAATTGAAGGCTGTGGATATTTGTTTCCAGATCACTGCTGCGTGTCGAATCAATGATGGAGATCGTTTGACTTGTGGCTTGCTGACGGTGAATGTAGTGAGTCCAAAGAATTGATCTACGAGAATCTCGAGTTGAGAATGACTAGCTTGGAAAGTTCTCCACCCACACAACACTGCTTGCATGAAACCATAGGGTTACGTACTTAACAATCTTGATCAAGGAGGCTCAACATCGCTCTCATTCCCCTCAGATTCATTCACTTCATCTTCATAAGCATGGAATTCAACGAAGCTTTTCAAGTATGTAAATATCTTGATGGTGCATGGAGCCCGAGGGGCTGAAGGGGCTGCAAGAATCATGAATAATTCATACGTGTCGTACATTCTAAGTTCTTGAACACCTAATGAGTAGAGCGATGTAAGCTCTCTTGTCATTGTGGATTATTTTCCATAACACGAGTCTATTGCAGCCGACGATTATCGACGCCAGGAGGAAGCAAATGGTATATTTGTATAAGACCTCTCATTTGAGTGTCTATGGTCGAGAGGACAGCAGCCCCAGGCGTAAAGCGGCTTGATAGTCTATGTAGATGACAACCACATTAGCAACATGTGTATCGTTGTGACAGTTGCAATACAATGGACTTATCTTCGAAACACTTCAAGTAAAAGCGTCCCCATCCCAATGGGCTGTAGCAGGCCGTACACTGCGTGATGATGAAGTCTATTTCGCAATTTATCTCAGCAAGGTACACAACAGGCACGATTGGGAAGCATAAAAAATCTAGCTGCTGAGGAACGTCTATGGTATGGTTGTTAAAACGGTTAGACACATGAATGACAAGCAATCATAACACCAAACAAGCATGCGCGTAACCGAAGGTAGCATTGTTACAAGATATGCTACCATAAAGGGCATTTTCTCCTGAAAAGATTGATAACAGCCAACCAGCGGCCAATGTTATGGATTGCAGATAAAAATCGTCTCTAGCGTCCACGATCATGTTACTTATTTCAAAAAGCGGTATAAGTTAGGGTCTGCGAGTGCAAATGATCCTGCGAGCTTGGGATTATCAACCGATCAACCGATTCAGTAGAACGATCCGTCAGGAGGCAACTCCCCACTTTCTTCAAAGAAGGCGTCTGTCTCGGAGATGTGTTCGGTGTCCGTAGCTGCGGTATCTGGAAGGACCGTAGACGGGCGATACGGCTCAGGAATGTTGGCGAGACTGGACGTTTGCGATGGCGGGCGGACGAGCCCTGAAGATGATGTTGGCTGATATGGTGATGCGAGCCGCTCAGCTAATGTCGTTGTTCCAGCATCAATTGCGCCTCTTGGCCCGTGGGAGGTGGTGTATGCATGGGTTCCAGACCCAGTGCGCCGACGTTTTGCGGGAGGTTGGCTTGCTCCTGTGACTTCGTCGTCGGCAGAAAACTGAGCTGCGCGTTTGGCAAGCTTAGACGCTGTTGCATGTGGATTTTCGGTGGCATCGGTATCTGCTGGAATGGCCCGCGAGCTCGAAACAAGGGCCCGCCCAGGGCCGAAGCTGTATGTAGCGGCATCTTCATCAGAGCCATCCGTGGATGTCCATTCTCCTTCCGAATCGACGACTCCACCCATGATCATATCACTCCCATCATACTCTGCTTCGGCCTGATCCAACATCATGGAACTGGTGCCCTTTGGTGATAGTTTAGTAAAGAATGGGGATTCAACGTGGTTAAGGAGCTTACGGGTGAGTTCATGCCATCGCTGAAGTCGTCGTGACTTTCGACAAAGGCGTCAGTACCTTCATTCTCATCCTCTTCTCCTTCACCGAGCTCTTCGCTAACGGAGTGATCCGCTGCCGAGATCATTGTCAGTGTACTTTCTCTACCGGGCAGGTGATTGGAGTCCAAGTCAATTTCAGCGAGAGATGAGGAAGACGAACTGTCATCCACTTCAACGACAGTTCCCGTAACCGCGGTTGTAGGCAGAGAAGCAGCGGTTGTGACTGGTGGTATTGGTGGTGCAGTGATCGTTGGTACAGTCGCAATCGCAGGCAAAGGAACCACAGGCGTAGCAAGTGCTGCTGGAGGTACTACTGCTGGTCGTGGCCCACGAATAGTCCCTCCTCGAATGTTGGGCCAGGCTACCATCGTCCCATTTGGGCCATGAGCAGGATTGATGGAGCCCGGAGTAATGCCCTTCGTCGTGTTCAGGACGAGGGGGATTGGGGGAGTCGCATTGGCAAGGTCGCGGAGTATTTGAACTCTTGCTGGGTTAATCGCATTGTTGTAGTGGAACCTTCCTTTACCAAACCAGGATAACATGTGGTAGTGTCTGTGCCAGAACCTGCCAAGCATAGTTTGGATACTGTTCTGTAGCTTTAAGTCACCTTCCGGGGTACGGCCTGGTAATTCAATTCGCATGATCATGTCGTCCCAGGACATTCGTGGATCCATCTTCCGCCAAACATCGAACCGCCACAACTCTTCCCTGTAGGATATCTGTGTAGTGTTAATAAAGTGTTGAATGGGGTGACTCTGAGCTTACGCTGTCTGGCAAGATGGGAAAATTTAAAAGTGGTCTCGCCTGCTCTCCAACTCTGGGCCACCGCTCAAACATGGCCTGTTGGTTCGCATCAAATTTCTGCTGAGGTAGACCAACTTGCTTGAATGCCTCCCACGCTGGGGTGGGAAAGAGCATGTACATCACCTGGAGTCGTCAGCGAATGATTTGATCTAGGACTCGTCAAGAGAGACTTGCCTCTGGCCAATTGCCAATGTGAATATCACGTTGCCCGTACACGAATGCCGTAAAATCTGTTGGGGAGGGTCCAGTAGGGTGGAAGCGGGTATATGCTGTTTGTCCCCCTGGAGGGATGACATGATCTGTTAATGCGATGTACTCTGGGGTCTGATCCCAAGCTACGCCAGCGTTCAGAATGAAAGCAGCCATGATGAGCTTCGAGCTGATCGATAGTGTAATGTGTGGAGATGGAGGAAGTCCAGTGTGATCAAACTTGGTGAATCTAATTAGGTGTGTGAGAGCCGCCAATGTTAACGATTATGTTGATCCGTAATACAGTCAATCCAAAGTGTTATGGTAAAAAGGGGAATTAAACCGCTCCGCTAACAAATTTCAACATAAATGTGGAACAATAATCTCGAAGGGACCGTATTCATAGAGAGAAATCCTTCCTATCCTTTACACCATAGAACACTGCAAATAGCGCTGATACGAGGCATTCTCATGCACACAAGCCATAGACTCGATCAACACAGATCAGCGTGAGGACGAACGCGATGGTCCACAGCTATGTAACCCGAGCAAGAGATGGAATGGTCTCACTGGAATGCACTCAAATTCTTGAGGAAGGTACTACGTCTCGAAATAGCCACATAGAAGGCTCTCCGCAGCTGTTTGGTATATCAAGCTGATACTACTGGCCCGAGTCCAACCATTTCTCCATCAAATCAAGCTGAGGTTCTTACTAGACTTGGGTGAGAGTTCACAAAGCAGCTCTGTAGTATGCAGGACCATCCTACGTTATCATGCCACATGCGACTGAACTTCTTGATACGGGAGCGGCGAGGCGTTCAGATTACTCACATCTAAGGACATCAATTCCGGTGACGTTGATATTGCTGTATGGAACATACATAGCGAGCAGCGGCAGGTGCTGCACTGTTGGCACTTTGCGTGAGTCGAGGACCTAAGGTGATTGGTGAAAGCACTGTTTGAAAAGTCCAGGCTAACACAATCGATAAGGCGGCCAATATCTCAGGGAGATTGAGTGCATGCTCAGGTCTCTGCTTTCGTTTGCATGCACGAAAAGTTGAAGAGGTACGAGATCGCAAGTTGTGAAACCTTACCGGACTCACAGATCAGAAGTGTGTACTATATATATTTAAGACACATGTCCTTGAAGCCTAAGAGCTCGACCTATGACTCTTGATGTGGATGGCACGTGGATGGGTACAGACAAGGGGTGTCATATGGAGAATGCTCAAGCTCTATTTGCAACGTCGGGTGAAGGCCAGGTAGCTGACGTGATGCGTACACGACGTGAATGCTATGGATATGATGCACTGAGGTTAGAGCAGAATGCAAAATTTGTGGAGATGAATGAGCTGCCTTACTGGTGATTAGGAGTGAAGAGCGGAGGGCAGGTGAGTGACCGAACGAGTCTTATGATACGCAAGGCATGTGAAGTGGCGATGCCCACTTCATTGCATGATAGCGTGCTCGAGATATAGAAAATCGAATGCGACCAATCGAGGATCCAGACTGATCGCACACGCTTCCTACTCAGTTTTTCACAGCCTGTACAATCGCCCCAGCCGGTCCTTGATCCAGGCCATCAAGGGTGGCCATATCCTCTTCGCTCAGCTCAAAATCATAGACATCAGCGTTGGCCTGAATCCTACTAGGGGTGTCGCTTTTCGGCAACGATACCCATCCTTTCTGCAGAGAATACCTGATGAGCACTTGTGCCGTGGGTTTCCCATGCTTCTTTGATATCTTCACTAGAGTCTCGTCATGGGCCTTTTGGTTTCGTACAAGTGGGCAGTAGGCTTCGATAATTATATTGTGTTTGTTGCAGTAGTCAACGATCGTTCGTTGCTGGTTCCATGGGTGTAGCTGGAGGACCTAAATTAGACAATGCATGCGGGAGTGGAGGACGTGATCAGCTCACCTCGATCTGATTCACATGCGGGGGCCAAATCCGTGCGTATGACTTCATCTCTTCGATGTGACCAACACCATGGTTGCTAACGCCGATGCTCTTGGCTCGGCCTTCATTCTCCAACTTCTCCAATGCCTGCCACATCTCCTTCCTTGCGGCCGGCCCGCCGCTTGGGGTATGGATCAAGAAGAGGTCTACGTATCCATTCTCTCCGTCGATTTTGTTTACACTGTCAAGACATTTCTTGTAGGTAGCATCGGGGCTGCCACCGCTGCTCATCACTTTAGTAGCGAGAAAGAGCGAGCTACGTGGTAGTCCCGACTGCCGTGCTGCTTCACCCATTTCAGACTCATTCTGATAGAATTGGGCGGAGTCTATGTGACGATAGCCGGCTTTAAGAGCCGTAAGGCAGGAATTGATGCAAACGTTGGGGGGTGACTGGTAGATGCCGAATCCAAGGCGAGGTATCTGGACCGATGAGTTGGGAAGAGTGAGGAGGTCTGTGAGGGTGAGTTTGGAGGGCGCCATGGCGGAAGAGCGATTGTAGTATTCCTCAGCGTCTGCGCGGCCCTTGTCTGTAGTCTGATATTGAGCAGGTAAAGGTTGGTGATGAGGGTGGATGTGTCTGGACGTCAGCCATCTATCAATATGCATATATCAAGAGGGGGCGGACAAGGCTTACTTTTGAGGACCTTGGACCATACCTTGGTCAATGAGCTGATGTTCAAAGACTATGAAGTCTGTGACTGCTTGAAATCTTAGCAACTGCGGCTTTAACTATTCTACGGTAGGGTAGAGATAGAATATTCTACAGGGCTGATCGGATCTCTACGGCAGAGCATAAGTATGTCAGATCTATCTACAAAGTCTATCTCCACCACAGAGCGCCGACCCATTGAAATTCAACATCTCTCAGCCAAAATGATATCAATGCTATCATTGCTCGAATTAGGTTGTAAGCTTGCGGTTTACGGTGGAGGATATGAGTTAGTGTCATCGCCTCTAACCTTAGAACTAAAGAGTTCGACATAGTCAACGTCGAAATCCATCAAATCGATTACTTTCCAGACTGGTCTTATTAATGCCATGGCTCCAATTACCAGCACATCTGAACGTGCTTGGGTCACATTGCTGACTCGTTCATCGTACCTCCCAGGGGTCATCACCCTCATCCATAGTCTCTCTATTCAACGTACCGCATATCCTCTCATTGTACTAGTCACACCGTCCCTACCAGCGTCTTCAGTGCGCGCCCTCGAGCTCGAATCAACCCAGAATGCCCTCCTAAAAGTCCACCCAATTGAGCCACTATTACTACCGAATAATTCGAAGACCACTCTCATCGCTTCACGCTTCGAAGATACATGGACCAAGCTTCGTGCGTTCCAGCTCACATCCTACGAAACTTGTGTGTTCCTCGACGCAGACATTACAATATATAAGAATATGGATGACATATTTGATATCAAACTTCCGGAAGATAATTGGATTGCTGCGTGCCATGCTTGTGTGTGCAACCTAGACCACGACAGCTGGGCGCCTGCCAACTGGAACCGTGACAATTGCGCATATACTCCGCTTCAACACCCGTCAGCGCTCGATACCGGAACACCAGTACCTCCGTCGTCGTCTCCACCAGACACATACGCTCTCCTCAATGGTGGCGTCTTCCTCTACCATCCTTCCGATGTTCTCTGGCAAGCTATGCATCATCACTTTCTTACGTCTTCCGAATTGTCAGCCTATCAATTCCCGGACCAGGACTTTCTTGCTTTGTTCTTCTGCGGCAAATGGCGCTCCCTTTCATGGAAATACAACGCGCTGAAGACCATGAGGCAATGGCACACAAACATTTGGCAAGATGACGAGATCAAGGGTCTACATTATATTGTCGATAAGCCTTGGGAGAAGAGAGTGGCAAGCGATGGTATTGGTGGGCATTTGGGAAGAGATGGTGATACTCATACTTGGTGGTGGAATGTATGGGACGACTGGAGAGGCCGCAGGGAGAGCGAGCTGACAAAGATCATGGATTCCTTGGTTGCGCCCCCATTGGATAGAGAAGCCGACAGAACACAGTCGGAGGACAACAAGGTGAAAGGTCTCCCAGTCCCAATACGCGGATCTTCAGGCTCGGTGTCTGCCTAAGACCCTCAGTGGCAGCTGCTTTGGCTGGCCAACATTGGTCTTCGATAGGAGTCTTGGAAATTTATCTTGACTTGTCCCCCCAATCTCCCCATCCCGTGGCTGGGATACCTTACGTTCATCTACCCTGAATTTTTGGAGGTGACTTATATCGTTTTTGAGTCAAGTCAGAGACTAAATGTTCGCAGAGATCCTTAACTTTATCAATATCCACCCTTATTGCTATCACCACCAGCATATCTAAGCTACCTCGGAATTTTGCGTACCCATGTATGTAATTATATCTTGGAGGCTCCCAGGCCCAACTACAAACCCACTACCAAACCCACTTCCGTGTTCCTATATTCCTTGATTTCCTTGAGTGAACGCCTCATACTCATGTGCCATTGTACTGAATCTAGGAGATCGATGCTAGAAGAGGATTCATCAAGTGTTAAAGGCATCTTCGCTATTTCTTCAACGTTCAAGTCCTTACGTCTGTCGCAAATCGCGCATCAATGGCTATCGCAAAATGTGTGGACGCGACAAAGCGCACAGACGCATCAGAATACGATTTCATCACAAACCCGACATTGTGGAGCTCTCCCATTCGGACTTGGAAGAACATCATCAAGCACGGTCTTGACGGTCAAGCTGTACCAAGACCTGCGATTTTGCATCGACCCTCTGTCTGGTCCTTAACATAGCAATGCACATAAGCAATGTGTTCCTCTCAGTCTTCCTTGCCTCGTACACCTTGTGCATTACAGCAGCTGCACTATCTCAATCAAGCCCCGTAACCGACGAGCACAGTTTCCCAAACTCTAACCGAGGCAACGTCAAAAGAGTACCTGTGCCACTCGCGACCACTGTACCTTTTGCATACAACAATATCCTCTTCGAATTCACAGTCTTTGAAGACCCAATTCCCAAGGATGAAGTCGAAAAGGTCTTAAAGAGCGCGGATGAAGCAATCGCCGACCTCGTCAAAGACAGTCCTTTCCAAAAGATCTCAAACAATCGATTCGAACACCGCGCACCGAATGGCGACACTCTGGTATCGATTCAAGCCAAAATGGGAAAGGAGATAACATGGGCACAACTATCTCACGTGTTACAGGGTCTATCTCGATTCATGATAGGGATGGGAGCTCGAGAACAGCATTGTCGGGTATTGGACTTCACCATTGCTATTGTAGGGATGGGACGAGTCGGCTTTGGGGTAATAAGGTACTTCCCTCGCGACAAGGATCAAGCCCTAAAAAGAAGCATCATGCCGGCATCAAACGCATTCCTCAACAAAACGGTACTCTATTCGCTCAATGGAAGCAGCTCTTCATCAGCCTCTACAGCTGACCCACTGCCACTCCCATGGCCCATCCCGAGAACGTCTCTCCTGTTGAGCTTTCACTTTCTTGATATGCCCATCCCAGAACAGAACGTTAAAGCAACGCTCCAGGGTGCAATAGCGGAGGTTCGCCCTTGGTCAACCAGTGAAGATATGGATGATGCCATGCAGAATGACGCTTTCGATTGGACGCTTCCGCCAAATGGTGATGGTACTAGGACTGGTGTCACTGCTCTGGCTTATCACGGTTGCGTGATAACGTGGAAGCAGCTCTCTCAGATACTCTTTGGACTTTACCAATTCACCACTGCATTAGATGTCGATGGTGGGCAGCATTTCCACGTTCTAGGGTTTAGGATTATCAACCAGTTCAACGTCAAGATCGGTCTCGGAACTCTGTCATACTATCCACGAAGACTTACTAATGTGGAGCGAAGGGCAAATGTTGCTGGCCAGGACTATTCACAACATTCCACATTAACATCGCCTGCTCTCGCTCCCGGACCAACTCAAATACCCATACAGTGGCCTGTTCGCGACACAAGTGTCGTGCTCGACTTCAAATACCTCGGCCAAGATATTCCAAGTCCTCAAATTATCGAGACCCTTAGTAATGCGCAGATGTATATAATGCATGCTGTCCGCGAACAACCAAGTGCTCCTATTGTTACCAACAGATTCCATTTCAAGCCCCCGAGGTCGAATGTGTACATCAATGTTGTTACGACTCAATATGGACGCATTTCATGGCTAGAGCTCAGCCAAGTGCTATTTGGTGTGATGCAGTTCTGTGACCACGGGCATCACCAAGTGCTGGTATTTGATATTGACATTAGGGGTGCGAGGGCAGGTTTTGGTACATTGTTATATGTTGATCCCGAACCTTCAGATGTGCTGGAAAGGCGCATGGTCAATGGAACCCTAACAATGCCCAATCTCATTGATGGTTCATCTTCGATCCCATATTACATACCGAATACCAAAGACTATCTTGATTTCAACACATTTGGCAGCTCCATCCCGAGTTCGAACCTCCTCGAATTCTTACCTTTCATTCTTCGTGACATTTCGGAATTTGTCCAAGGGCTACCCGATGCTCTAATTCCTCGCAACCGCTACGTACACGATGATGAATCTGGTATATCAATCGCAATCCTCCCGTCCACCTTCCACCAGATGACTTGGTTGCAACTGGATAAGATTTTGACGGGCCTCATGTGCTTCGTGACTGGAGTAAATCCTCAGCGAGGTGGCGATCTTAGGACTCATTTCCAGGCATTAGAATTTAACATCATCATGCAAGGGCAGGGCTACATTGGTACTGGTATCTTAGGTTACAAGGCTCCGCGTAGGGTGAAGGTGGAGAAACGAGATGCAATTGGCAAGGAGTCTGTCCTACGTTCGCCAAGCGCAAAGACCATCCCTGGTGTTATTCATCCCTTACACAATACGTCAGCCCGTCTGTCCTTCACCAACTTCGGTTCATCGATACCAGCCAGAGGGGTTAATCAAGCCATCGTTAGCGCTCTCGAGAGGTTGAAGATACTTGCTGAGCTAACACCTCAACGCCCAATCACAGAAAACCTCTTTCAACATATTGAAACGCGATCTGACGGCGAAGGATTTGAGGTCATTGTGTATGGGTTTACTCGTGCCAAGAAACCCATTGGATGGATGCTTTTATATCAGATATTGAGTGCGCTTAAAGAGTTCATAAATGGACATGGACCGCTGTCAACCAGCCATGGAAGGTATCGCCAGGAATTAGAATTCGATATCATTCTACGGGATGCAGGCAAGGTGGGTGCTGGAGCTGTGCGACACTTCTCCAGCAGAGAAAATCTGAGTCAACGGTCCTTGGCCAACACCAACCTTCCACCCCCACCACCTGCCGTTGCCAGCCAAATCAATTCGAATGAAACGTCCTTAATATCCGGTATTCCATTTCGTGTCCGTGATACGCCTATTACTCTCGTCTTAATCCCTCTCGATACCCCGGTCTTAGCCCAGCAGGTGCTTGCGATGCTTCTAAAGGCTCGCGCAAAGATCGCCAGTTCGCTTGCGCGACGTCCGAACAGTCGAGTGCCCAGGAATTGGGTCGAATTCAGTACCGCTTCAGATTTCGGAGGTGGACAGACTTCAATCATTGTACATGCATACAGCGGTCAGAACCTGACCTGGTCCATCGTTGATGACGTGTTCGCGGGTCTGACAGATTTTCTAACAAGAGGACCAGGCGCGTATCGACCATGCCTTCGTTTTGAGGTTGACCATGAGGAAGTTGGTAGGATTGGATTGGGCACAATGTGGTATACTCCTGGTAGCCATATGATATCCGAGCGGGACGTGGCTCCAGTCAGAATCATTGGAACAGCCGCCTCGGAATCTGTAACCTCTGAATTACACAGCAAATCGCTACACCTAAAAGAAGGCCGCTCGATTGAAAACGCGTCATTGCCATACCTTGACCAGTCGGATATTCGCTTCCCAATCATTGGCACAGACATTACCCTGGTCTTCACCAAGCTCGGCGTGACGAAGATCCCCATAGACACCGTCAACGACCTCTTTCACGCTGTCACCGAAGACATTCAGTCATCCATAGCCACGAAATCAAGCAGCGCCATACCCGACCCCTTGTGGTACTTCAAAGTCGGAAGCGCCAGTGGCGGCGCCACCCTCTCCCTCAGCATCTACACACGTACCATCCACAAACTAACATGGATCCAACTGCGCAAGATCCTTTCCGGACTACAGCTCTTCATGTGCGCCCAACGCTCCCCACTAAACTTCGACATCGACATCGGCACCGACGTCGAGGTCGGCAAAGGCGTGATCTGGTACTCGCCCCCACGGCCCCTCAAAGTTACTCAAAGAACCCTCCCCTCACATCAACAACCAACAAAATCCACCCTCACCCTCAGCCTCCCGAACCCAATTCCAATCCCCTACTCTATCCCTTTCACCTCCATAACCCTCAACATCTACCTCTCCGGCCCCGCCATCCCGCGCGCCAACTTCTCCACCTTCCTAACCAACGGCCTCCAACACATCAACCCCAACGCTACCATCACCCCCACTGCTCCGCTCCGAAACAACGTATACGTCTACAATGATGAAAACGAGAGCGCCTTAGCATTCAACTATATCGGCTATACAGATACTAGATTTCTGACGTGGGAGCAGTTGAGGTGGGTGCTACGGGGGCTGTTGGCGTTTGGGGGGGAGGGGGAGGAGCATTGTAGGGGGATGGCTGCGGAGATCGATATTGGGCAGGAGAGGTTGGGAGTTATTATCTTGTGGGGTTTTGGGGGGAGGTGGGCTGGAGGAGGGTGAGGGTAGGGGAGGATGAGCAAGAGCAGGGGGCTGGCAGAAGGGGAATGGAAGATATGAGGAGCAGGGGGAGAATAAGCAGGGAGTTGAGGGAGGAAGAGAGACAAGGGAGAGATGGAGTATGTGAGGAGATTAAAGCAAGAGCAGGGGAAGTGGGAAGAGGAGAGGAATAAGGAGAGAATGCGGGATTGATGAGACAAAGCAAGAGCAGGGGAATTAGGAAGAGGGGAGGAGTAAGGCGAGAGAAGGACGGATGAAGATATGAAGCATATGCAGATGCAGAAGCAGAAGAAGGAGTGGAAGAAACCAAAAGAAACGGGAAAAAGAGGTAGAGAAGCCAAGATCTATAAAGACGATCAGCCATACCAGCTCATCAGACAGACAATTAACATCTCTGAAACAACATCTACCTTGATCTCATCTCTGCAGTGTCCGTACCATGTAATTCCGGCTATAACAGCGTACGTGACCTATGTTAGAGAGGTACGCTGATATATAGGAAGTCTTTGACTTCTAATAGATTGATATAGCTGTAACAATTACATCTTATATAGATTTAGGGGGAAGGTATTTTTGTGTTTAGCGCCGAGGTTTGAAAAGAGTTGGGGAGAGAGTGGGCTGGATGTTGTACGAGGAAAGGGTGATTGGAGTTAGTATGGTATTATAAGCTAGTCAATTGCTTTCTTTAAACGTAGTTATCTACCTTGAAGAGCGCGAGTATGGAAGCGGATATCTAAACTGTAAAAGTCCTCATGGGGTTGAGCCTAGAGGTATGTAGCTACAAACGGCACAGTATGTGATCCCGGGCTTGACACAGGGCATATCATAGCACAGTCCACAGCAGCAGAGATCCGAAAAAGGCATATTTATAGCACACATCATGTCATTTTGTAGCAATGGAGATCCGAGAACATGTACATATCACACATCACTCACATCCCCCCCAATCATCGCCCGCTCCACCCATCCCCAAATCTTCTCAAACAGCTCTTCATCAACGGGACGTACGTCCCTCATCACACTCACCGCCTCCTTCGTCCTTTCCATAATGAAGGCTACACAAGCCTTCGCTTCTCCCTTTTCTTCTCCCCCTCCGTATTCTTCACCCTCTTCTTCTCCCTCTGCCTGTACGCTATGGCTAGCATCATCGCTAGCATACGCATCTTTCCACAGCCCGAGAAGTTTTCGAGCGGGGTGTTCGGCATTCTCTCCTCTCAAGCTATCGAGTCGGGCGACCCATGTGGCTGGCGGGAGGATGTCGAAGTCTGGGTAGAGCTTGAGGAGCCAGGAGAGGAGGGAGGTCCAGGTGGGGTGGGTGGCGGGATTGAGGATGTGGTAGACGGGGGTTTGCTGGGAGGTATTAGGCTTGACTTCTGAGTAGGCTGGAGGTTGGGAATCGTCAGGCATGGCAATCTCCATGATTGCTTGGGCTGCGATATCAACGGGGAGCCAGTCGAGGGCGTCTTTCAGATCTGGTAGGCTTTTCGTAACGCTCACGCTGCTGAGCATCAATGGCCATGCTTCCGTTACGTTCCAGATGCCGCTCTCGGTATCCCCGCATAGCTGTCCAATTCTCAGTACAGAGATGCGATCCCTCAGTGTTGTTGTGAGATGTGCTTGCTCGCAGATAGCTTCAGCTACCCATTTCGAGCGGGAATAACCTAGTGGCGACGCGGACTCCGGGTCTTGTGATATTTCCTCAGGAATGGGAGATGTGACGTTGGGGCCTAGCACGCTGGCTGTAGACGAGCAGAAGATGAAGCGAGGTGGCGAGGGATGGGGAGAGGCCAGGGCGAAGGTGATGAGGTTTTGGAGGCCCGCTATGTGATCTGTCACGAAGGAGGAGAGGCGCATGGTGAAGTTCACGGCCCATGCTGCGTGGATGACGACTGTAGCCTGGCTGGCAAGGGAGGTATAGAAATGAACATCGTCATTAGGGGGGTCCAAACCCAGGCGTGAGTCTGCTAGGTTGCAAGGGTGGCACGTTATTCTCTGTGCAGCAAATTTTTTCTCCAGAGGCGCCTTGTTTCGGGCTTTCAGTGACCTGGACACTCTTGCCCTAGCAGTTGTGGAGTTGGCGGCGCGCACGAGACAGTGTATCTTGGAAATGCGAGGGGATCCGCGAAGCTGGTCTAGAATGTGGGCTCCTAGGGCACCGGTTGCCCCAGTCAAGATCACCACGTCTCCTTCAAGTACAATTTCCGAGAAATCATTCGGCAGCTGGCTGACACTAGCTGATCGTGCAGATGTGGCGGGCTTGAATGTGCTGTATTCTTTGACTAAGTCCAGCATCTCCCCTATTTCGTTTCCAGTCTCAAATTTCCCACCATGCCGCGTGGTGAGAATGTATTCGGCAATCTTTTGAATGGTTCCACAGTCATAGACTATGTTTAGAGGTAGCTTGGGAGCATTGGCGGGTAAGAGCAGGATCTGAAGGGACGCTCTGATTTGCATGCATGCTACTGAGTCAACTCCGAACGAGAAAAGGTCCGCGTCCCGAGGGATAGACTTGATTATACCAATGGCTCCCTTGACAATCTCAAGTACGGTAACAGCCACGTTCTCGTCAGTGAAAATTGCAGGGGACTTGCCATTCGTGGAAGGATTGGCGCCATGTTCGTAAGCGTTCCTGATTACCGTACCATACTTCTTTTCTGCGGCAGCGCGCATTGTAGTGCCTTTGCTACTCTTCTCAAGACCCGGGGCATCTTTAGGCATGACTACCAGCATTGATCTTGATAGCCTAGTGTGTGCCTGGCTTTCAGAATTCAGGTTCCCTACCATAGGCCAGACAGCGTCTAATACTTCCTCACTGGTCATATCAGCGGAGATGGTAGAACGAAACAGCAGTGCGCCCGGGTATTGCTGGCCATTACCGAAGATCAAGCATTCGTTAAGGAATCTAGAATATGCAATTGCAGCTTCGAGAGGTGCTGGATCAAATTTCTTGCCGGTGACTAGTGTAAGTTGCGAATCGGCACGGGAATGGTATCTCCAAGCATCCTGTATTGTATGATGTCTCTCGAATAGGTCCGCCGTAGCGTAGGACCCATCATCGCGATTCCGTTTCGCCATGTGCGGCCATGTAGGCCGCATGATCAGCTCCGATAATCCACTTGGTTGAGGCTCAAAGAACAGATGGGGTGATCCATTGCTTCTTAGATATGACCATTCTATGTCCAGTGTATAGTCTCGGTTCGAAGACATGACGAAGCCACACTCCGCACTACCAAATCGGGATACTAGGTTGACACCATGCTGAACAATTTCATCACCCACGTTCGGAGATAATGCAGCACCGCCGACTCCTACAAGGGTCATCTGCCGTAGGCATTCGTATCCGCCGGGTACTGCAACAATCATGTCCAGAACATAAGGCACGGATGAAAAGTATGTCACTTTTCCAATACCGTACGCATGATAAGCATCTCCGACGCAGTTTAGCGAATTGAAAACGTTGGCAGCAGTGACTGGTATGTCACGGCCAGGGAAGAGCCATATCATTGCCCCACTCGTCCATGATCGGAAGCAGTCAGCTATGCCGCCGTGGTAGAGAGGTGTGGTCGTGAACGTTGCTGTCTCGCTGTTACTCTCGGTCCACGGAAGCACCCCTACGGCGGCGCGATGGGTCTGAGGAATTGGTTTCGGTAGCCCGGTCGATGTTCCGGACGTGTGGTGCAGATAGGCAACGTCGGTCTCCAATACTGACCAAGTTTTCGCAAGGGACCCGAAGAACTTGTTATCCCGGATGATCTCGGGCATGCAGATTGGCTGTATCGCCGTAGCTTGATGAAGGGACTCGCATGCTCCTTTGGCAAGATCAAGGTGATCACGATGTGACAGTAGTACAGAAACCTGGCACTCCCTACAAAGGTGGGCTACAGCAGGAGGCTGACATTGAGGTCTGGAGTGTCGAACATTGTATTAGCGTGCTTCCAGGATAGATCCTTGACTTCGACGTACGCAATCAGGAGCACTGAGTAACCGCATCTCATGAGTCCAAGCCAGGCGAATAGAAACTCTTCCGAGCTAGGACATAGTAGTCCAATGGTTCTGCTCGACCTACTATCCGAGAGGAGTTGCTCAAAGGCATGGGCGTATGCTATTGTTTGGCGTCTTAGATCATGAAAGGCTTTCGTCATCCGTCAACTTGTGAGATCTGGAAGTTTCTGGACCCCACGTACAGTTTATCTTGTAAGTCCAATAGCCCTTGCCTCCGCTCTGTGGCGGTACAGGAAAGCCGACAGCTGGGCTTTCTGGAATGTCTCGAGCTTGATGGTCGATGAACTCATTGATGGTCTTCCACGTGTGCGGCTTTGACTTGTTGAATTCTGCAGCTTGGCCCAAGGTGCAGATGAAATGATTGATCTCAGCCGTGGTCGGGGACCTTTGTTTAGAGTTGTCTCCCATCTCGAAGTAAAACAAGGCAGAGACGGAGTGTCGTGCTAGGGGTGAATGCTTGAGTGAATATCACAACCACATGTGAGACTTCTGTTTGAAACGGTTAGCGTGTTTGGTTGGCTGTCGTGAGCCGCCAAGCAACCTCCATAACGTAATTTGGTTTACACAAGGACTCTGTTCTTTACTGCGTATCAACCTTTCATATGACTGCCACCAATCTCATGCCACTTGAATTCGTGAATTTCGATGTTAGGCGTAGGAGATATGGCTGATAGCGTGAAATTGACGTAGCTATGCGCCGGAAGCTGGCCCCGTGTGCCTTAGGAGCTTGGCGACCAAGAGACCCCCTAAGGAGCCCCGCAGCACCTTTAGGTTCGAGCCACAAGTCTTCATAGCGTCCAAGGAGGGAGGGGCTCCATGGTCGGATTCTAGGGGCGTAGCGCCTGACAAGCCCCCCAGCTCCTCATCGCACCGGGATGGCAATTTGGTGTTGGGTAGTATTGGGTACGGCGCAGAACAGACTCCTCCTAAAGGACAGGATCCTTGTACGCCCAGAATAGTACTACGTATAACTACGTAGCAATAGAGATATCACCTGATGTATCTGCTGTGCTTGTTCCGCCTGTAGACGCTGTCGCTATCCCTGTGACGCTGTTGCTAGGTGCGAGAACGAGGGCATTGAGGGAAGAGACACGAGCACCACCATTGGATCAGCGCCAATAGTAATCGAACCTGTTCTCTAATGTATGCACCGCAAACGATGACAGTTAGTGATAAGGGAAAAACTCTTCAGCGCTTCAGGTAATTCTATGGTTTTTTGGCATTGCCGACCACACATGCTTAGAGATTTCGTGACATCGTCAATATTCTACCACTTCGCAGGTAGCTGTTGTTAATCGCCAAAGTTGTACGGGATTACGTATAAAATCCTCTTATTAACTGATCTCCCTTTTTGTTAGAGGTCAGTTAGAAAGGCGCCTCTTTACAAGTACTAAAGGACGAGCAAAGTAGATAGCTAGCAAAATAGCTTCTATTCAGTTTTATATTAAATTCTAGAAGAGCTATTATAGGAAAGAACGGGTTATTAGAAATACTTAGTAATTACTTATTTACCCTTTTTAATAATCTTATAAAGAAATAATAGAAAGAGCCTTTAATCCCCCCTTATTTAAAAAGACTTTATATTTATATAAAGTTATATCCTACTACTAGGTAGTTATAAGATAGGTATTACTACTAGTATTACTATTACTACTAGTAGTATTCTTATTCCTATTTATAACGTAGTAGTATTATTATAGAGAATAGAGGTAAAGGAAAGAGATATAGTAGTAAAAAAACTCCTATTAATATTATTAAATAAAGGTTATATTTATATTTATATCTATATTTCTATCTCTACTATCTAGTTACTTAGAGTTAATAAGAGTAACTTATATCTAGCTTATTAAAAAGGAAATTATAACTTATAAAAGAAAACCTTATTCTCTATCCTAGACTAACTGTTTTTCTAGTACTTAGGGGTAATTTTTAGTATTAACTTAACTTACTAAACTACTAATAGCTAGCTTATTACCTGTATAAGTTTAGTATTATATAATAATTATAAAATTAGCTTTAAATAGTACTAATATAGTTAGTCTACTCTATCCTATTTACTATTATATTTCTAGCCTTTTAATATTAAATATTATTCTATCTTATACTCTCTATATTATTATATATATATCTTTTACTAGGGCTACCTATCCCTCTACCTTCTAATTAAAGTCTATCTACTTCTATATAACTTTAAATAGTATACCCTTACTAGCGTAAATTAGCTAAGTATATCCTATTAAATAACCTACTTAGTTACTACCTTTATTAGTAAACTAGGAACCCGTAGGCCGTATAGAAAATCCGAAGCTAGAAAATCCGCTAAAAGCGTATTTTCCAGGTAAAATACTAGAAATAAATAGGAAAATTATAGGGTTTTTTTATTCTAGCCTGAAAGTCCTAAATATAGAAAATCTGGATTTAAGGCCTTAAATCCGTGATTTTCCTCTAGCGCTAGGAAGAAATAGGAAGCTTACTAGAGTTATAATAGCTACGTCGTTAACGCTAGCGTAATATAGGTTTTATATATAGTCGATTCATATAATTTATATACGCGTAGAGTACCCCACCTAGCCTAGCCCCGTATTCTATACCTATATTACGCCTACTATTAATTCTTACTAAGTACTAGTACTATTAATTATTAATAAGACTTAGTTACTTATTATAACTACCTAGTTAGTACTAGCTCTATATAGTTATTATATTATAGCTAATTAGTAGGACTTATCTCCTATTAGTCCTATTACCTAGTATTTCTAAAAATTACTAAATACGTATTTAGTAACTTATAGTATTATTCCTAGCCCTAGGGCTGATATATAAGCCTAGCTAGTTATATACAGAAAATATGTATATTTCTATAGTATACTAGCTTCCTAGTTTACTAATATTTAACTCTTTTAGAGTTTTTATTATTTAATAGAAGTTATTTAACCCTATCTTTTCAAGTATTATCTTCCTCCTCTTTATATATAAAGTAGAAAATAAGTATATATATTATATCTTAGTACTTTTAACTATATTATAATTAATATTATTAACTCTAAGTACCTTTCTTTTATATAAGAAGGCGTATAGTCTTATTTCTTTCTATATAACTAAATTTTAATAAAGCTCTTAGCTTTAAATAGCCTTATATAAAGATTAACTCTTATCTCTTAGATCTCTCCCCTTTATACTACTATCCTAGTATAGCTAGAGATATCCTCTTAGTATTCTAGCTCCCTTTCTTTCTACTTCTTCTTAGCCTACCTTCTAATCTTCTTAAGGGTAAAGCTATCCCCTCTTATAATTCCCTTACTTCTAAGACCCTAGACTACTAGCCTAGTATTAAAATAAAGGTTTAATAAGATAGATTTTATACCTAATAGCTAGAGATATATGAATACTAAAATTAGAATAGGCTCTACTTTAAAAGTATATATAAGGTAGAGGGATTAGAAGGAGTATATTCTTAAAGAGCTAGTATAAGTAGACTAACTATTTTTTAGTACTTAGAGGTAATTATAGGTATTAATCTAATTTATTAAACTACTTATAACTAGCTTATTATCTATATAAGTTTAGTATTATATAATAATTATAAATTTAGTTTTAATTAGAACTAATACAGTTAGTCTAATTTTATAAGTATAAGATTAGTATCTTATTCTTATCTTAAGTAAAGGCTTAAGAGCTAAGTATACCTAGATATTAAAGCTAGTTAGCTTAAGAGGTTTAAAAGGCTTAATATTTAAGTAGCTTAAGCTAGTTAAGTTAATACTCTTAATATAAATTCCTATATTTATATAAAGGGTAGCGGTACGCGTATGTATTATATAAGTCTACGTATACCTCTTCTAAGTCCGCGTATACCTTATTCTAATACGCGTATACCTCCCTCTATTTAACCTAGCGGTTAGCTAGCGGGGGTATTCTAAATAGTTAACTAAGCTTACCTAAGTAATATCTAAGTAGTATAGTAGAAGACTGTCTACTCCTTAGTACTTTATACTTCTATTATACTATCTTAATAGTAATAACTACTTAGCGTATTATAGATAGATTATACTTATAGTATATATATTTCTATACAGAGTCTAACGGGCTAAACCTCTTTAAAATCCGTCTATTAGTAGGAAAGTTATAGGTAATAGTATAATATAACCTGCTAGTAGCCCCTAAGCTAAGTAAGGGGAGGTATACACGTACTAACTACTAGGACAGGGTATACGCGGACTAGGACGGGGTATACGCGTACTACCGCCTTATATAAAATAGTAATATTTTCTTATAAATAAGAGCTTTATAATTAACTTATATTATCTCCTTTATATAACTATTTCTTTAACTAGGTACTAAATATTATCTAAATATTAAACTAGCCTAGTAAAGCTTACTTTATTTAACCCTTAATACTCCTCTTTATAAAGAACTAACTTAGGTTAACTTAAAGCTATCTTCTTTAAAGGTAGGTAAATAAGAGAATTCTAATATCTAAGAGAAAGTCTTAATAATAATAATAATATAGACTTAGTAAAGAGTTATATAAAGAAATTATTATAATAACTTAGTATTATTAAGTAAGGTAAAAGTAAAAGACTAATAGATTAGTTAATACTATAAAGATAGTAATTATAGTATTAGTTTTAATAAGTATAAATTCTTCTTTAAATAGTTAATTAGTATCTTATAAAGAGTTTAGTATTTAATAGAAGTTAGTTAAAATATTTTTACTACTATTATTAAGAAATATAACTCTAATTAATAGTCCTATTAATTTATATATAATTAATAATTAGTTATAAAGAAGAAGTCTCTTATAAGATTAATATTTAACTTATAAAAGGCTTTAATCTCTATAACTACTAAAATAGTAAGTAATTACCTAATTTATAGTATTAGTCTAAATTAGACTAACTGTATTAGTACTATTTAAAACCGATTTTATTATTATTATATAATACTAAATCTATATAAGTAATAAGCTAGCTGTAAGTAGTATAATAAGTCGGGTTAATACTTAAAAAGTACCCCTAAGTACTAAAAAACAGTTAGTTTAGTTTGAATAATCTATAATAAAATACTAGTATATTCTAGATAATATATAAAAAGAATTTATTTAACCTAAATACTATTAAATTATACTAGTAGTAAATAGAATAGTATACTACTTATAAAGCTATTAAAAAATAAAGGTAATTCTAATATAAGTCTAAGTATATTATAAAGAGTTTAAATTAGAATATTTATATATTTAAGCTTAGATAAAGTATCTTTTATATTATATTACTAAGGTTATTAAGTTAAGAGGTAGAGATAAGGATTAAAAAGATAGAGATAGGGATAAAGATAAATAAAGTAGTTTAAAGCTATATATTATTAAGAAGTAAAAGTAAAGATATACCTAGTATACTTATAGTACTAGATCTAGTAATAGTAAGTTATATAATATCTAAGTAGTATTTAATATAAGAGGTAGATAGAATAAGGTAGTTTAAAAAAATAGTAGTTACTACTTATAAGGGTACTACGTAATAATATAGCTATTAAGTACTATAAACGGTGCGTATACGTATATATATAGAACTCTCTATTCTTATTAATAGTAAGACTAATTACTACCCTTTCCTTTAAGGGGAATTCCCTCCTCTATATACTATAAGTAAAGGGGTAGCGTAGTACTATTATATACTATAAACGCTACGTTAATAGTAGTATTATATTCTTAACTAGTCCTTATAATTATCTCCCTATCTAGGCTCTTAGGCTCTAAGAGCGTAAAAGGTTATAATCTATAAAAGATACTCTCTTAGTAATAGAATATAGCTCTAATAAGAGTATAATAATATAATTAATTATAAGGCCCTCTAAGCTAAGCCTTAAGGAATATATAGTTTTATTAAATTATAATAATTATAGATAATACTCCTATATATAATCCTTATATTATAATATATTCCTATTATATTTCCTATTATTCTTTATTAATTTATTATAGAAGTAGTTAGAAGTCTTAGTATTTTAAAGTAAATAGGAAGTTATAACTATTAAGGGTTTATTAAGTACTTAAGGCGTACCTCCTTTATATAACTTTAATATTATTCTTTTAATTATAATATATTTATTTTTTATTAATTATATTAAGTCCTTTTTAATTCTTATTTATACTATTACCCCCTCCGCGCCTTATTATACCTTCTTATAATCTTACTAGTTACTTTATAAGTAATCCTTAGTAATGAATTTACCCTTATTATTAATTAAAAAAAGACTACTATTACCTCCTCTACTTATAATAGTACTTAAACTCCTTTACTAAGTCGCTTATAACCTATCCTTATATTATCTTATATAATATACCTTTAATATACTATATTTTAAAGTAAAGAGCTATAAGTCTAATATTTTTAGTTAAGGCTTTACTTATCCCTTTAATAGTATACTTTATATATACGCCTCCCTTAGCTTTATTAGATATAGTTATTATAAAGATCTTAATATTAAATATTAATAAGAGATTTATACCTCTACTTACTGTACTTATACGCGCCTTCTTTAGTCTTTAAATATTATAACTACTTTAGATACTAGCTTTAACCTCCCTTAGCTTACTAGATTCTAGTAAACCTTTAATAGGCTTATTTAATAGTATTATTATTACCTCCGCCGCGCCTCCTCTACCCCCTTTACTACTATTACTTCTACTAGGGTAGACCCCGCTATTACTATCTATATTATAAATACCCTTAAGGGTATTCTTAATATCCTTTACTAGCGTATATATATTACGCTATCTCCCCTTTTAAAGCTCTATTAAAGCCTTATTAATATACTATAAAAGCGCCTTCCTCCTATTATAAAGGAAGAAGAAGAGGATAAAGAGGATAATCCTATTACTAGTAGTAGTAATAATAATAGGCCTAATACTACTACTAGTATAATATAATAGCCCTCTCTTATAACGCCCTTAGTAATCTAGTTATATTAGGTATCTTTTCTTTTTTATTAATAATAATAGAAATTATTTCCCCTCTTATATAATATAAACTTTATATCTTAGGGTAATCCTACCTAAATCTTTTTAATATATCTAGTATATTAACTAAGTCCTACTTACGTAGCTATTAATTATAATTATAAGATTAACCCTTTTACTTTATTAAATACTAAGGTTTATTATAGGAGATTTTATAATTAAGAATAGCCTTAACTTCTTATTTATCTTTATTATTTATAAGCTCTACTTACGCGGCTTTTATAATACTCTTACTATTACCCTAATATAACTTTATAAGTAAGACGTAAAAGATATTATATATATAAAAGGTATTAAGTAGTTATAACCTATACGCCTAATTACTAATATAATTAAGGACCTTAAAAGGCTTTAAATGATATTATAATAGTTTTTTAGTTACTTATATTAATCTAATATACTTTATATTTAATAAGATATAATTACTTATATTATATTATCTTTACTTTTACTATTTATTTATATACTCTACTTATATAACTTATACTTAATATAAGTACTACTTTAAACCTTCCCTTTATTTCTAAAGTAATTTAACCCTTTTTTATACTAATAGGACTTCTCCTAATAATAGCTTTAAAAGCTTTATATCTAGCTTAAGTAAGTAGTTATAAAGTAGTTTATATAGAGGTAGCCTAATATTAATATACTTTATATAATTATATATAAATTCTATTAGATAAAGTAACTCTACCTAGTTATTTTATCTCTAGGTAGAATAGTAGTATAAATACTACTTAAGCGTACTATTCTATCTCTCTATTTAACTATCTATTTAAGGATAGAAAGTAGTACTAAGCTTCCTTTTTATATTAATATAATAATATATAGCTACTTAGAAGCTACTTATAAATACTATCTCTTAATTACTAATAATACCTTCTAACTAACTAAACTTTAAGAAGATTTTATAGTATAATAGGTTAAGAATACTAATAGTATTAACTATCTTTATAATAGGTAAATCCTAGCTACCTTAATATAATAGTTTATAACTACTAAGATTATATTATAAACGCCACCCTTTTATTTACTTAGAGGGAGATTTATAATAAAATTTATTACAATTTCCTAAAAAGGTCTTATAAGTATTAGTAATAGTAATAGTATACTATAAATAGTAAATCTACGCGGCTTTATTAATTAATAGGTTAAGTATTTTTATATATAATTATAAATATCTTATCCTATTAATTTCTAATAGAACTTCCGCTTAATAAGCTCCTATATATACTTTTATAAGTAGTAGCTAATATAAGGGTTATTATAATAAAGCTTTAAGATTTCTTATCTAATTACTTTATTACTAGGTATAAAAACTATACCGCCCTTATAAAGGACCCCTATCTTATCTATTAATAAAGATATATTAGCGGTCTTTTTACGGCCTTAAGACTTTAATAATTATTTTTTATTATAAAGGTCCTTATCTCCCTCTTAGAGATATTAAAGTATCTCTAATATTAAGTTATTATATTTATTTTATACGCGCTCTATTATTAATACGGTTATAATATACCTTCTAGGTACTATTTAATTAATATTAAATTATCTTATAATAGGATTTAGGCAATTATCTATACTACTTTATATCTTTAAGAGCGCGTTACTCTCCCCTATTTCTAGGGTATAAGGCTTTCTAAGCCCTATCTCTAATCTTTCGCGCTATTTATAGCTACGGGCCTTATTATCTTATAGACCTTTATTAATATTATATATTTAATACTTATTAAAAGGAATATACCTAATATTCTTTAACTTATTTTATAATATTAATAGATAAGTATCTTCTTTATCTATTATTAGTATATAATCTAGTTACTTTAATAAGGCGTTAGCTAGGTTCTTAGTACTTATATAATAGTATATCTTAAAGTTATATATTATAAGCTTTACTACCTAATATATTTATCCCCTTATTAATAATAATATTATCTAGAAATACCTTAAGTTATTATAATTAATAATTATTATAATTAGGTATAAGCTACCTTCTAAGAAGTACCTTTATACCTAGAATACCTTAATAATTATAAGTAGTTCTTAATTATAAGTCTTATATCTAGTTTCTATTAAATATAATTTATAAGAGTAGAAGGTAATAGGATACTATTCTACTTCTATCCCTTTAATACTAATAAAGAACTTTTATAATAAAATAGCTATAATAGCTAGAATTAAAGTATTAGTCTCTAGTTAGATTTCTCTTATAAGGTTAAAATATATAAGTAATAGCGCCTCTTAAAAGAGTTACTTTAGCTACTTAAACGCTACTCTTATAATATTACTTAATATTAACTTTCTATTTTTAATATATAAGTAATTATTTTTTAGATAGTCTATTATACTAGCCGGAAAGATATGGGATAGTATAGGATATTAGTCTCGCCTACTATACCGTACTATAGTATAGGATTAGCTATTTTAGTCCCATCCCGTTCTAGGATAGTATAGGTTTTCGTGGGATAATCCTATAGGATAGGATTTTCGTAGGACTACTTTATAGGATAGGATATTTTTAGGATATCCTATAATTAGTAAGTATATGACGTAGTATTTTCTAAAAAAATATTCTAGAAATCTTTCTATATAATAAAGATTTCTGGATATTTTTTAAAATAGTAGGATATCCTAAAAATATTCTAGAAATCTTACTTATATTAGTAAACCGGGAAGCCGTATAAAATATTAGGATCTATACTACCCGTATTTTCCGCCTTTTCTATGCCCTATATAGGTTTATTAAACCTTTATATATAGCTAGAGTAGTTATTACGTATCTAGTACATTTAAAGAACCCTTAACCTTTATAGATTATCTAGCTAATACTCGCGTATAGGTTACTATATATACCTAGGCGAGAATATTAGGTAGTAAACCCTTCCTATTAATTTATCCTATTTTATTTAGTTATATAGTTAAATTATTTTATAAAGTATATATTTTATATAGCTACTATAAACTTATCGCGTTTAATATACGTAGTATTAACTTATAGTATATAAAGATATCTTAGAATAATCTTACTATATTATAATATTATTATATTCTATTTCTATTTAATTTATTCCTACTTAGCTCGCTATTACTTTTCTCCCTAAAAGGGTTTTATACGCGTATACTATCTCTATATTATTAGCTAATAATCTAACCTTCCTTATTAAGTAGATTACCTTCGTCGTTAATATTCTTATCTATAATTATATCCTCCTCTAATACCTCGCGACTACTATCTATTAAATCTATTATAACTTCTACTAATTTATATATCTTAGGTTAAGTAGTTTTTATATTAGATATAGCCTTTTTAAGTTCTAAGGAGTTATTTATAAGTTTAAGTAATATTATTCCCTTATCTTACCTAATTTAGTTAACCCACGTAATACCCTAGGTTTTATTCCTTTATAACTACTTAGGGTTAAAGATAGTAACGAATTTCGCTACTATATATATATATCTTATAGATAGAAGTATATTAGACCCGACGAGGATCTATAAGATATTATTAGGATACGAACTCTTCTTACTATCTTTACCTTCCTAGAAGAGTTTAATAATTTTAGTAACCTTATACTTAGTTAGGCCTAAATAGATTAGGGCGACGGGTTTCTTTAATATATCGCAGATTACCTATATATTAATTAGCGCTTTAGTCCTAAGGTAATTATTAATATAAAGTAATAGCCTATTAGGAATATATACCTAGTAAATAATAAGGGCTAATATAGGCCCTATTATTAAGATAAGGAACTTTTTATTCTTTCCTTATATACTATTTAAGGTAACCCTTAGTACTAGTATCTTTAGGTAATTTAAAACCCTAGCGATCTAATATATTAACCGCTTATAAGGTAAGTCTTATTATTCTAGTTTATATAGTTTCCTAGGTATAGTTTTAAGCTACTTATTAATTATTAGTTCCCCTAACGTAAAAGCTAGCTTCTTAGTCTCTTTTTAGAATAATAATTTAGGGAATAATAATATAATCCAAGCGCGACGCGCGGCTATTAGCTATATTTTTACTTTTACTACTAGTATAATAACCTTCTTACGCTATTCGTAGAGTTTAACTTAATTTAAATATATCTTCCTAACTTCCTTAATTACCCCTTTAAACCCCTAGTTTAATACGTCCTTATATTATTCTAGGTATATTAAGCGGCATTTATAATAGTAGTTAGGTTAGAGGTCTACTAACGGATACCCTAGAAACTTTAAGTCGCTAGTATAATATAGCTATAATATTTAGATAATAATAGTTATTATATCCCTATACTTATAATACGCCTCCGCCGTTATATTTCTAGCCTTATATTACTTAATAAGGATATTATAAGTCTTACTAAATTTATTAAGCTCTAACTTTATATAGTATTATAAGTTTTAGTAATAGTTATTTATCTAAGGGTAGTTTAGTATTATAAGATATAGCGCCTACCCTATATTACTATCCTAGAGCGTACCTACCTAGCCTGTTATATATATAGGTGACGCTTTAAATAGAGTTCTAGTAAGGAAGAGCTTCTAAGGTATCTAACCCTTTATAGTTATATTAAGTACCCGAACTCTACTAATTATCCTAGTATACTTATTAGATTCGGTATATACTTTATTAAGTATAATACGGCCCTATCCTATTACCTACTATTACTATTAAGGCGTGATATAAGGCTACCTACCTGACTTTAGGACCTCTAGAGTATAATCTAATAGCTTCTTCTTTACCTATCTATTATATAATACTGCGGTAGTAAAGTAAATTATATACGACTTATTATTTAAGTTATTAAAGTAGGGGATACCCCTAGAGGGTACTACGGATTAGTAGTCCTCTTTATCTAATTTTAGTATATATACTTTTAATTTAGTATTACTATATATATATTATAAAGTCTACTTATACTTCTAGGCCTTTATATTTAGGAAATGCTTCGTCTATCCTAATTAATAGGATAGTAAAGCCGGAGGTATAAGTATAAGGGTTAGGCTATAGCTTAGCTTCAGCTTTTAGGATATTCTAGCGTTAATATATATATATTAAATACTAAAGGGGTTATTAGATAGGTATTTAGCATTAGGTAGCTAAGGGTTCTTTAATATTCCCTTTAGGAGGTATAGGTTATATCTCCCTTCGGTCCTAGCTTCTTTAATGCTATTAATAACTAACGTAAGGGTCCGGTTTAAGATAATTACCCTAATAGCCTTAATAGTCTATAACCCTTATTAGCTAATAGTCTTAAGCGGAGTACCTTAATTTATTACCTTTCTAAGTCCTATTATATCTATAAGGTATCCGCTATTCTAGAATACCTTTATCTTAAAGTAGACGAATACCCTAAGATCTAAAATAGCTTAAGATCTAATAATAACCTAAGTAACCTAATAGTCTTATTAGGTTAATAATATATATTAGGATTAAAGTAAAATAGATAAGCGTAGTCCTCCTACCTCTTATCCTATTAATAAAGCTATTTAGTTATTATAATTAGATAGTTATTAGCTAGTTTTATTATTATATCTTCCTCTCCTTCTTTTATAACGTCTATTATCTCGCGTAATTCTACGTCCTTAACGTCTAGCTCTATAGTAGGACTAATATCTACGCCTTACTTAGTAACTTTTTATATATATACTACCTTAGTATCATTAAATCCCTACCTTAGTATAGCTTATAACTCCTATCCGTTTAATACTCTAGCGCTTCCTAATAATTACTAGTTATCCGCTATAACTTAGCCTTTAGATTTAGATTCCTACGTTAGATTAACTACTTTATTTAATTTAATAGTAGGTAGAGAATTATTCTTCTCTAGTAAGGTACTAGGCTAAGTATAGACTTTAGCCTTTTTAATTAGTCCATTAAACGGTACTATAATATTAGGAGTATTAACTTTAGCCTTTCTAATTAGTTTAGTAGATATAACTATATTATTAGCCGGACTATAGGCTTTAGCTAGTTTAGTAGATATAACTAGGTTATTAGCCGGATTATAGGCTTTAGCTAGTTTAGTAGATGTAATTAGGTTATTAGCTAGACTATAAGCTTTAACTAGTTTAGTAGACGTAACTAGGTTATTAGCCGAATTATAGGCTTTAGCTAGTTTAGTAGATATAACTATATTATTAGCTGGAGTATAGGCTTTAGCTTCTTCGGTTAGTTTAGTAGACGTAACTATATTATTAGCTGGAGCATAGGCTTTAGCTAGTCTAGTAGACGTAACTAGGTTATTAGCCGGAGTATAGGCTTTAGCTTCTTTAATTAGTTTAGTAGACGTAACTATATTATTAGCCGGAGTATAGGCTTTAGCTAGTTTAGTAGACGTAATTAGGTTATTAGCCGGACTATAGGCTTTAGCTTCTTTAGTTAGTTTAGTAGACGTAACTATATTATTAGCTAGAGTATAGGCTTTAGCTAGTTTAGTAGACGTAACTAGGTTATTAGCCGGACTATAGGCTTTAGCTTCTTTAGTTAGTTTAGTAAGGGCGATTAAATTAGAAGATTTATGTAATAAGAGGATAATTAATAACCCTATCTATATTAAATAAATACTTCTGTCCTTCGCTAGCGTTTTATTAGGTACCTCCCCCTTTTAGTCTAGCTCTACCTCTTAGCTGTAATCTATTAGTATTATAGTATTTAGTATTATATTATCTTTATCTTTACTATATAGCTCGATACTCTCGTTTTTAGATAATTAGCCGAAGTATAGTTAACTTATAGTAGTAGTTTTTAATTACTTCTAAGTAGGTAATATACTATATCCTATTTAAATCCCTAATATTTAATTAGCTATTACTATAGCCTTTACTACGCCTTTAGCCTATTATAATCATATCCTTTTATTATACTTTATCTCCGTTTCGCGCCTCTTAGTATTAGGCTAAGGATATCCTATTTAAATTTAGGCCCTACTTATAACAGTAGACGTTAATTACATAATACTTATGACTATAGTAGATAGAGAAAGTAGTTACTTACCTAGAGTCTTTGATAGAGTAATTAATAGAATAGAGGCCTATTAAGCGGAATTATCCTATCCTACTATAAACTTAAATATAGGGTTAATACCTACGCCGTTAATAACCTCCCTTATAACCCTACGAAGTTAGCGATTATTAGTTAATTTAGTTAGAAATTAAGCTCCTTTATACTTAAACTATAGCATTACTTCTAAGGGCTTTAACTCTAGGTCTTTACTATAATACTAAATAAGTTAGTCTAAGGTTAAGTACGTTAGTAGGCTTCTTATATCTAATAAAGGGTTAGGTAACTAAATAATATTTAATAGGAGAAGCCTAGCGATCTTCCTATTATATATCGCCTTTAAATTAATATCCCTTATATCTCGATCTAGCGCGGCCTCTTATTCTATTTATCACTTTAGGGCTAGTAATACTACCGTACTATCTTCTATTATTAAGTAGTCTAATCTTATATCTTAAAGGGGTGATAGTTATTATTTCTTATATTCTTCCTTTTTATTCTTAATTCTTTCTATAGTCTTATAGTCCCGTCGTCTAATATTTAAGTAAACCCGTTGTACTACTATAGAGAGTATAGTGAATTTACTATTTTTATTTAGACTACCTAGTAGGTATAGCTTATTATACTTGTACTTTTAGCCTAGCTTTATAATGAAATTATACTCCTTTACCTAGGCGTTAAGGCCTTTAAAGTCTTTAATACCTACCTTTTTATACTATTTTTTAATATCCTCTTTTACCGGCTTCTAATCCGCGTCTATTATAGTAGTCTTATTATATACTTTAGTTATATTTATATAGGGAGGGTCCTCCGTCTTACTATAAGACTTATTATATTTTATTAGTAGTATTATATTATTAAATTTAAATAGGTAATATAGATCTTATCCTTTACTATTAAGGTAATATTTTCTTTAACTTAATAGTAATTATAGCTTATATAGAGGTAGTAATCTTAAACGCGAGTTCTATTTATAATTAGTTAATAATACTTATTATAAATAAGATGTATTAGTAGGGCCGCGTACCTTTACTTACTTTACTAAGTATAACCTTACTAAGTCTAACCTTACTAGTTTAGACTAATAGCTACTATACTTAGTATATATAGATAATTATTAATATAACGAATAATTATTTATATATTATTATAAGGAGCTACTACTTAGTATATCTTAAGTCTAATATATAGGAATATTTCCTATAGTTAATAAAGTATATAAAGGTAATAAGATAAAAACTTATTCGGGTAAAGATAATAAGATAAAAACTTATTTAGATATTAAGTAAAGTAGAATATAATATATTACTTTTTATAGCTAAATATAACTTAGTAATTACTTAGGCTACTTACCTTAATTTAGATAGGGGTATATATTTCTTTTTAAGTAAATAGCTTATACTAGGTAAGAGTAGGTAATATAATAGTTAATCTATAAGTCGTACTTACTCTTATAGAAGGGGGCCTAAAAAAAGGATTTAATTTAGTATATAATCTACTAACTCGTAATTAAAGCTTATTATATAAAATACTAATTTATAACCTAGTCTTATACGGCCGCGTATTTATTAGTTTATTAGATTATACTAGGTTTATTTAACCTACTTTACTACTTATAATTAATTTTAATGCCTTCTAGGCCCCTACTACCTATTAGCGGGTACTTTAGCTAGGGTTAAGTTATCAGCGTTAGTAGCTACGTTTTTATTATATCTCTCTCCATTTACTAGTTTAATTAGGATTATATTATTAGCCCTAGCTTCGCCTTAGTCCCCTACCTCTTCCTACTTACTTATATTTAAATCTGCTCCTTTATTATCTAACTCTATATCGTAGTTATATATACTAAGATTTAGTAATAGTAGTTCAGCGTTATATATAACGTAGTTACCTACTTTAATTAAATATTAGAGTATTTTATATTAGGCTTACGCGCGAGGCTAATTACCTATTTAAATTCCTACGTGGTTTATAATAATTGCTAAGACGTCGCCTATATAAGAGACCCTAGAAAGGAGGCGGGAAGGGAGGGCTATAAAGCCTAGCGTATATAATACTACTATATAAAGGATTATTATAGACTTCTCGTCTCCTTAATAGCTATTAATAGTCGTAGACTCTATATTATATAATCTATCCTCTAGTTTTAATATTTATTTAGTAAGGTTAACTTATATAAGGTACTTTATAAGGATAATAATATTCTTACTTTTAATTCCTTATCTAATATAATATTAATAGAGCTTTATAGTAACCTATAACTTATATTTATTTTAATTAGATTAGGAGAATCCTATCTTAATTACTTTACTATTAGTCTTAATCTATATAAGTATAGTATTCTAATTAAATATATCCTAATATAATTATATAGCTTTACCGTAATTAAGGCGGTTTACTAGATCTACTATAGAGATAATAGAACCCTTATACTAGATTTTTAAAATAATATTATTAATAACTAGAATAGTTTAGTATTACTTAGTAAGTTTATATTTAGGGTAGCCTAAGGTTACTTAGCGCTTATATATACTCTTATTTATTAGTTAGGTAAATAGATTACGTTATATATCTTATTTCTAGGGTAGTAGCTACTAATTATTACTAGAAAGATATATACTATTCTTATATTCTATTAGGGTAATAAAAAGATCCCTATTCTCTACCTTACTAGCTTCCTAAATAATTATATAGTCTCTTTTAAAGGAAGTTTTAATAATTATATAACCCGCATTTATAAGGGTTGTAATAAGTATAGCGATATTATCCTAAAGAATATCCTTAGATAGTAAATATTTAAATAATCTAAATACCCTATACTCCTCCTTTATTTTAAAGGGGATACTAAGTGAAGCCTAGAGGAATATCTTATAAAAGTATATATAAAGCCTCTCGCGTTAGGATATACTATTAGCTTCACTTAGTTTATAATTAGTTATCTCTTATACCGCCTTCTATAGCTTTATAATTACTAGAGTATCTATATTATTCTACTTAAGCCTAACCTCGCGTTTATAGTCTTTATTGTTATCTTTAGAGGGTATAGCTTATATAGATTTATAATCTTAGGTAGTTTTATTCTTATTTAGTATTATCTAAATATTATTATTTTTTAGTCTATTAATATTAATAGCGTTAGTATTTAGTATAGCGTTAAGATCTAGTATAGCGTTAGGGTCTAGTATAGCGTTAGGGTCTACTACAGCGTTAGGGTTTAGTATAGCGTTAGTATTTAGTACTTCGCTAGTATTAGCGACGTTCTATATTAGAGTTAGATTAATACTTAGCTTAGGCCGATTAATAACGCTTATAACTTAGAGTAATAGTATACTAAAACTTATATTATAAAGTTAATATTAGCGATCTAAGATACTATATAAGCGCTCGCGAGATTTCTTAATAATATCTGTTATAAGTACGTCGTAGATAGAAATAGGGATTAAAGAGATAGAGTCCTATCGCGAGTTATTAATATTATAAGTTATATTATATTAGCTATCTACTTGAACGACCGCTTATTCTATTATAAGTAAATAAAAGCGGACTATATTCTTATTAGTAATTATAGTTTTAGCCTCTTTAAGCTAAGTAAGCTTAATATTTAGTTTTATAATAAAAGAGTCTATTACTCTATTTATAAGGCTTAGTACCTTTACCTTTTCACTAGCTAATATAAGTAGTAACGCGATAATTATATTAACTTTTATTTTTCCTATTCCTTATAATCCCTTAATAAGTCTAAGGTTATTAGGCGAGTATACTAAGTACTTTAATATACCTATCTAGGAATAATCTAGCTTAATACCCTAGGCTATAAGCTTCTCCTTATAATTAATTCTATAGAAGAGGTCGCCTACGGTATATACCTAGATATTTTATCTAAGGATAAGTTATTACTATCTAGGGTTATAGACGTACTTTCTATCCCCTTTATATATAGGATTTAGGGTCTTAATAGCCGCTAACCGGAATTTATATAGTATATTAGATAGGACTAGTCTAATATTAATTATAATTACTCGTTTATAGAAATAGTAGTATTAAATCGCGGCTAATAGTATCTTAGTAGTATTTATTAGATTAAAGATTAACCCTAATTATAAGTTACTCTAGACCCCTTTATTAACGGGATAATAAAGTGCGATAATATAATTAATAGAACTAGTAAAAGGAAACGGCTCTAAGAGAATATATGCTAACTACTCCTTATCTTTAAATTTAATAAGGAAGGAGTCTTTAACTAAGAACTAATATTTAAACTTAGAGGGTAATTAGAGAAGGCCTATATAGATATAATTACTCCTAGGTATAACTTTTAAGATATATAATTAGTATTCCTAGTTCTAATATTATATAATATCTTTAATATTATTTTCTTCCTAGTAGATAATTAATATACCTTCTATAGTCTAGTACTTATTACTATTCCTATATATATAGGATATTAGTATTTTAACGGGTAGATAGTTTATATATAGTATAGTCTAACCCTTTTAGACTTTATATTTTATATTAGCTAGTCTATTAAATTAGTAAGTATAAGGCGGAAAGGCTTTCTTAAGTATAAATACCCTTATAATTCTATTATAAGATATAAAAAATAAATTAGGCTCTAAAGTAATAAATAACGCGGATAGCTTAACTATTATATTATTAGATATCTTAAATATCTTAAGTAGTTAGTCTTAAATATATTAGTAATTACCTAGAGTTCTAGCTTCTTAGAGGATTCCTTTAGTATATACCTTTACGGGGTAGAATATTAGGGATAGGAAACCTAACCTACCCTTTTAATAATAGGTAATTACTTCTTAATTATGTATTATAATATAAAAGTCTTTAAATACTTTCTTAATATAGTTTCTATTTATATTACCTACCGTAGATCTTATATAGGCTATAGGATATATATAAATAACTAGCTAGTCTAAGACGTCGTATATAGCGTTAAGTTAGATTACCTAAGTATAGAGTAATTCCTCTATACGAGTATATTCTAGAGTAGGTATATCCTTACTTATTAAGGCCTTAATTTTAATCTTTACACTTAATAACTAATTTTTATATTTAATTATAGAGATCCTAGATATTACCTAATTACTATCATCTTTAAACTAGCTAATAGGGGACTTCTAGCCTAGAAAGAGGAGCTTTACTTTATATATAGGTAACTTTTTAGTCTTCGCTATAGCCTTATTACCTACCGTATCTTTAGTAGGCTTATAGTTACCCTTAAAGTAGTCGTTCTTATAGCGTTAGCGAGTATTAGGATTTATATAAACCTCGCCGCTAGCTAAACCTAGGTCCTTATCCTATATATAAGCGGCTATAATATTTCCGTAAGAAGGTATCTTAAGTCTAGAGTAAAAGCCTATAAGAATATTAAACGAGGTATACTATATAGGTAAGGGTAAATTTATAAATAAAGTAAGTTTACCCGCTACTATTTATAACTTAAAACCTAGTTTTATCTTAATATCAGAATAACTAGAAGCGGATACCTTAAGGCTAAATATTTAAAGTAAGAGCTCTATAGTAAGGCTATAAGTCTATTTATTAGTAAGTAATATTATTTTATAGTAAAGAGTATTCATATATATAAACTATAAATACTTACTTACCGCTACGCTAGTCCTTAAAGGTCGAGGAGAAATTATAAGTAATATATTATTAATAAGAGGTTAGTATTATATAAGTTAATTCTAAGTAATATTCGCGTAACCGCGTTATACGCTAGTTAAATAAAGTAAAATAATAAGATTATTTATTATTAGCGTCACTTATTTTACTAAGGCTTTTATTACTAAGTTCTAAATAATAGTAAGTTTACTTAAGGATATTTTAAAGGTATAGAGGCTATCTTTTATTATTAAGTTTAAGTATTAGTATTAGATAAGCTCTTACTAGGTAAGGGTAGGTAATTAGTAGAAATTATAATATAGAGGATAGATTATTAAGTTTCTATAGGTAGTAATTAGTTTATAATCCCTAATATAAGTAAATATAGGGTAGATACTAGCTATATTAACGTGGTATTAGGAGTAAAGTATTAATAATACTAAACTAGCGCTTATTTAATCTATTATATTTAAAGGCCTTAAATAGTTTTACTTCTATAGTCTTCTATTAATTAGTCTTTCCTTATATATATTATAGAATAGGTATATATATATAAGTAGAATAATTATATTTACCTAGCTACTATATATTAAGGCTATACTTCTAGAAATATCTAATTAGAATAGGTTTAATAAACCTTATCCTAATATAAATTAAGCCTAAGTTTAAGCTCTAATAGTAACTATTATATATATAACTAACTAACTTCTACTATTAAGATAATAGATATATAAATCTCTTTTAAAGTTTACTATTTATATTACTATTATTAGAGGCTTTTAAGTTTTCTAGGGGTTTATAATAAGTATAATAGTAGTAGGTCTAATAAGAGATAGATAATAATAACTATTTAGGTATATTATATAATTAATTATTAAAAGAACGCGCTTTATAATAATAGAATTATTAAAGTATTTAACTTACTATTAGTTATAATATATTTCTAGAAATTAGGAAGTATAACCTAGTACTTATATTCTACTACGCGCTTCTAAGAGATACCCGCTCCCTAACTAAAAATTATACTACGCTAATATATCTACTATATAGTAACTATAATAGTACTAGATACTATACTTATATAAAGTACTAAACCTACTTAGGTAGATATAAGGCTATAAATTTATTAGTATATCTATCCTATTATAACCCTATTTACGTAGTAGACTTAAGACTTAATAGTTATACTTACTATAAAGTAATTTACTATTAACGCTAATAGATTTCTTATCTTCTTTAATATTATACTTAAAAACTCCTACTACTATATAATTATAAAGTAAGCCCCGAAGGTTAAACCGCTTACTAGGAATATAGGAGAGGCTAATATAAAGTGTTGGGATATTAATACGCGGATAAGAGGTAATAAAGAAGAGCTAGCGACGCTCTTAAATATTAAAGATAAAATACTTAGCCCTTCTACTAAATATTATATACTACTACTTAGCTAGATTATTTTTATAAATATATACCCCCTACTTATATTAATACTATTATATATACTATCCTCAGCTTAAAGTATATAGATTCGCCGTTATCTATTTTAAGTTAAGGAGTAAAGGAGCTTATTTAAGCTATTTAAGTATTATATTACCTAGGTATAGAAGATTTAGATCTACTATTCCCGAAGATAGTTATAGTTAGTAATTAAAATACGGGGAAGAGTTCTTTTATTAAGGGAATAAGTGAAATTAAAGTTCTATAAAGTACGGGTATATATACTTGGTACCTACTAGAGATTAATTTAATAGAGAATATTAATCTAGAAGGCTAATAGATTTATAAAGTCTTCCTTTATAATAAGTATATCTATTAGAGTAACCTAAAAGAGCGTATAATAAATATTTAGCCTTTAAGTCCTTAGGCGGACTTAGATAGTAAGGATTATCCTTTTATATATATTACCTTAAAGGATAATATAATAGATACCCTAGAGCGTACTTAACTAGTAATACTTAATCTAAGTAGCTCTTATAAAAAGTATAAGCTAGAAAACCCTCTATTAGACTATATATATTAGGTTTAATTCTTACTAAATATTATCTATCTTAATATCTCTAGTCTTAGCCTCCTAAACTTATCCTTCTTTAATCTACTAGGTATTATTAATATATTTAAAGTCCTAAATAAAGCCTATCTTATAAATCTTATTTAAAACCTAATTAAGGAGTATATTAAAGCTCTAAACTATATTAATCTTTTTGTGCTTACTATAACTTATAACATAACTAATTCTAGCGCCTTTAATTTAATTTAAGAAATAAAGGTAGAACCTAGGACTATAAGCTACTTAATTAAACCTAATTAGATAGCGAGAGATAATATACTTAATTAATAGGCTATAATAAGTAAGAGTTTATAAAATAGAGAATAATAAATTTCTCTATTAGGGGCTAATATAAAATCCTCTAGGCTTAAAGTATTAAGATATATTTAAGTTATAAGTCTAAACTAATATTAATTTATACTAATTATAATATATATAGTCTTAAGGTTCTATAAAGAGGATTAGAAAGTAATTCTTAAATAATAAGTATCTTTAATTTTATAAATAGTAGAGGTTCCTCGCTATAGTACCTTACTATTAATAGATAGTTTTCAACGCCCCTCTAAACTTTTAAAGGTTTCTCTACTATAGATATTAAGTGGTAGTAATATAATAGTAGTAGTAATATATATATAAGTAATAGGTAAGTAATAGGCAAGTAATAGTAATAGTAATAGGGATAGGGATAGGTAAGTAATAGTAAATTCTACTACTAAAAAAGAGGTAGCTTATAAGAGGAATAAGCGGGGTCTATCTAATATTTAGTTATAAGGTCGGTCTAGCGAGTAGTAGGTACGGCCTCCCTATTTAGCTCTATTCTACTAAAGCTACGCGTCTATTAGGCCCTTATAATAAAATTATTAGATATCGCTAGCTTAAACTACCTACCTATAAAAGTTAGTCTAGATTAGGAAGTTTAGAATAGTAAAATATACTATTAAGCTGTCTACCCTTATAATTATTAATTACGTCGCTATTTTAAGACATATACTTTAAATTCTATTATATATACCTTTCTATAAATATAAACTATTTATTAATTACTAAGACTACTTATTATCTACTTTTTAGGTTAATTACCTAGTCTACTATCTAAATACCTACTAAATAGTAAGCTCTATATCTCTATCCTTTATACTCTAGGTAATAACGAGATATCTAGTAATTTTATAGGCGAGCGCTAAGTCCGTCCTTATTAATATTATCTTACTAGGGGGTTTTAGACTTTTTTATAATAGGGAAAAGAATAAGGGGGAGGGATAATAAAGAATAGGAAGATAAGAAAGGGATAGAATAAGCGGGAGGCGTAGAAGGATTAAGAGGAACGGAAGTAATAGAAGGGATAGAAGGAATAGAAGGGATAGAAGGAATAGAAGGGATAGAAGGAATAGAAGGGATAGAAGATATTAATAAATAAGGGTTTATATAATAAAATAATAGGATTATATTATTATAAAGTATATATACTAATTTTAATACTAGATAAATAGAAAGTAGCTTTATAAGAGAAGATAGCTAGGATTATACTATTAACTCTTATACCCTAGGCGTAAAATAATATTAATACTATTACGAGTACCTAATCTTTATAACTATTAAGTAGAATAAACTATAATACTATATAAAATATAAAATATATCTATAAATATTCTCTAGTTCTCTATCTATATACTTATAAAATAGGATTTAAGTAACTAACAATAGTAATATAAATATCTACTACTATCCGGTATAAGTATCTAGGACTTAGCGCGGGCTTAGATATATAGTTAATATATTAATAATACGTATAAATACTATAAGATAATAATTAAATTATAATAACTATTATATTAACGCGATTAATAGTATTTATCCCTATATCTTATATACCTTTATCTCTAAGTTTTATAGAATAATATTATAGTAAGAGGAAATTATCTTCCTAATAGTAATATAATATATATAAAAGAATAGTACTTTAAATTATATAAAAGGAACGCTAGCTCTACTATTAAGTACTTATCCTATTATAATTAATTTAAGTACGTAAGTTTAATTCCTATTTAGGTCCTAATTTTACTATATAAGAGGATAATATTATATAATATACTTAGCTCTAGAGTAGTATATATATATCTTGCATATATACCTACGCTAATAATAACTATATTCCTTAATAAGAAAAAGTCTAATTTATATATAAATATATTAAATTAAATACTTATAATATAGAGGCTTAGTTATATACTAATATAATATTAGGACAGAAGTTTCTCTTACTTATTTTTAATATTTTAAAGTCTTAATATCTACTTATACGGGTAATTAGGAGTTTAGGAGCGAAAAGTTTAGAAGGAATATTAAATAATAGATATTAATAGTAACTTATTACAAGAGTAATATTTAACTAATTTAAAGACTAAACCCCCTTATTATTATAAGAATACTATTATATCCTCTTTATAAAATCTTAAAAGTATAGATATTATAGTTAGTAGGTATTAAGGTTAATCCTTCTAAAGAAGTTTAGTATTTCTTTTTAGGAATAGAATAGTTTAAACTCCCTACTATTTAATAATATTAAATATTCCTCGCTTATAAACGTAGATATAGGCGTAATATTATATAAATACTATAATAGATTTAAGAGGAGAGGAAGAGAAGATACTACGTAGTATTATATTATATCTCTACCTATAACTCACTAATATATTCTATATTATTACTACCCTACGACGGCGTTATAGGCGGAGGTAATATTAATACTTTTACTAAGTAATTTTTCTTTCCTATTAGGTATTTTATAGGCCTTAATCTTATTATCTTCCTAAATTAATAGGTAGTTATAAAGGCGTAGCTACGCCTACCTTTATAGCTTAATTTTATAAAGTAATATCTTTACTATTTAGCTTATAGTAGCGACTATAAATTATAAGATACTAGCTAGTAGGATTTAGATAATAAGGCTATAAGTATTTCTAAGCCTTAATAAGTAGTAGCTCTTCCTATTCCTTTATATTAATAACCGGCGTACCCTTAGAGAAAGTCTCCCCTATATTAATAATAGGTATTTTACCCTTAAAAGAAGCTCGCTTAGTAATTTTATTAGGGGCCGTCGCCTTTAGGGCTATATTCCTAGTAGGATTTCTATAACGGGTAGGCGTCTTTCTGCCTATCTTTAGAGTAGACTTCGGGGTAGGCCCTAGGGGGGGCGAGAGGTTCTTCTACGTTAGTAGGGTATTATTAGGGAGGGAATTTAATATTTAAGTACTAACTCCACGTATATATACTCCTAAGTTAGCTCTAGGCGTACTAATCTATAGCCTTATAATTACCTATTTAGGCTAGGTATAAGATAGTAATATAGTCTCTTAGAGTAATATAGGTTCTATATCTACTTAGGACGGTTTTTTATTAAGGGAGTAGGTAACTTTTATATAAGTAGTTCTAATCCCGCGTAGAAGCTAACCTATTAAGGCTTAATACTTAAATTATCCTACTTTATAAAGGCTAGCTTATCTAATTAAACTAAATATACTTAATATAGTTTATAATCTAACTATATACTAGCATTTAATAAACGCTTTTAATATTTATTAAATCCTACTATACTTAACCTTTATTCCCCAAGCGGATAGTTATAGATAGTAAGCTTAAAATAGGATATCCGTCTAAATCTCCCTACTAATACGACGTGCGTTAGAGCTAAACCGTAATTAATTTACTATATAAACGGGGGTAATAGGACTACGTATATATAATTATTATAGGGAAGAGTTTAAGAATAGTAGTAGATTTAATAGATATATCCTATACTATAAGGTTTTAATTCGCGACTACCTACGGAAAATTCTATAAAGCTTACCCTTACCCCCTCCCTCCTCCTAATAATAGCGACTATTATAACTAGCTATAAAGAGTTAGGAGGACGTCGAGGATATAGATATTAATATTATAGTAGAAACTAATAAAGACCTACTTACTCCTATTCTAGGAGATACTAACTTTAATGCGGGGACCTTACTATAAAGCCCGCCTAATATTAATATTACTAGGAGCGGGGAGGAAGGGGAGTTAATATACCTATTATCTAACCTTACGCGTTTAAGCTAGTAGTTAATATCCTTATATATTTAAGTTAAGATATTTATAGAGGCTATTAATTATTATATAAATATAAGCTATAAGCTTATAAAAGTAGATAAAGATCCTATAAGGCTTAGCGAAGATTTAGATTATACTAATAAAGATAGAGGAGAGTATTACCTATTTTTAAGTACGTATATTAGTAATTCGGAGATAGAAGCCCTAACGGCTAGGGGCGGCTAGGGGCGCCCTGAACTATTAAGTATAAGTGCTAGCTCTTAGGCGCTAGGGGCTGAAATCCGTAATACTATATTATAGTATATAGATATAGTAGAATTAGTAACTTTTATTACTATATACGCGTATATAGTTATCTTTATAAACCTCTATTATATTATTATCTACGCTTACTTTATATAGTACCTTTTTACTACTAACCCTAATATTATTAAGTTAAAATATAATAGTAATATTACTCTTATAATAGTAAGTATAGTAGTTTATATATATAGTATTATTTCTAACTACTCCTTAGTAAATTAATAGAGTAATTAATTATCTATATAATTATAGAGACTTATAGTCTTAATTATTACCTAGTCTTAACTTAACCTCCCTATTTAACCGCGCGTATTTTAGGAACTTTTAATACTTTATACTATTATCTATAATAGTTTCTAGTAGCCTAGTTTAGTAATATTATATAGTAGCGCTATTCTTTTTTATCCCTAGCTTTTTTATCTAAGCCGTATATATAAGGCCTAGCTTTATCTTTTATTACTTCGCTACTCCTTTAACTTTAGTAAGGTACTTATTAACTACTACCTTAGGCTCTATATTAATACTAGTAGGATCCTAAGTAGCCTATTTATTAACTAATAGTTAGTGTATAATTAATATATAACCCTAGGAAAGATAAATATCCTTAATAGTTACTACGCCTTTTTACTTTATAACTATAGTTATTTGTAAAGACTAGGTATAGTTAAAAATTATTAGTATACCTAGCTATTATAATTTAATTAAGGTTATACTTTATTATAGATAGCCTCCTCTTAGCCCTACTCCTACCTCTATTCCTATTCCTCTTCGTCTACCTACTTCTCTATTAGCTAAGGTGGGAGAGAAGTTAGGCTTAAAGAGGGAAAGGTAGCCTAATATTAAGCTAACTTAGGCTAACCTAGGCTAACTTAGGCCTAAATATTACTAACTTATATTTTATTAGTACTATCCGGTATTTCTCCTATTTCCTAATATTAGTTATAATACTCTCGCTAGCGTATTATATATTAGAGTACTATTTAATAGAGCCTACTACTTAATATTAACCTATATTTAAATCTAATAATATATTAACTTTCCTTCTAAGTTAACTTTAATCTACTAACTAAAGGCCCCTTTTTATTTCTATTAACGGGAGTACTATCTAAATGATAATATTATCCTTAGGTTAGATTATTAGAGTCTAGCTTATAATCTAGGTTATTAAGGTTATTAAGTGAGTCTTTAAATATAAAATTTATAATTTCCTTATTATTATAGTCTTCCTTTATACCTAAAATTTAGATAATAATAGTATGTAATATAATCCTAATTACCTCTTATCTATCTACCCTTTAATAGTACTATATCTCCTTAATTTATTTAAAGGGTTTTAAAGATCTTATTAGCGTAGCTTTTAGGATTTAAATTTAAAGGCTTATACTCTTAATAATCTAACCTTTAAACTTTACTATCTACTATAAACTATATTAATATTCCTTAATTATATACTAGATTATTATTAATACTAGAATTATTAATTCTAATATTAAGGGATTAAATATATACTTTATTAGTTTATTATTTCCTAGGTTTCTATAATTATTAAGGAAAAATAGGGAAGTAATTATCTTAATAACTATATTACTTAGGAAAGCCTTTAATAGCTTTAACTAAGACTAGGTTAATAAAAGTCCTAAATTTAATTTAAAAACCTATATTATAGATATTAATACTTAGAAAAGCCTTTCCCTTTAGGAGTATCTTTACGTACTTATTATAGCTATTAGTAAAGGTATAGTAGCTCCGTATAATATCTTAAGCCTTCTCTATTATATAGCCGCGGATTTCACCGATTCTATTATAAATTTAGCTTAGGGTAAGTAAGTTAACTTAGATTTAGTATAGTAGATACTAACTTTCCTTACCTCTTATAGTACTAATATTTTATAAATATTATAGTTATACTACCCTTCTATCTTTTTAAAATAATTTATAATCCTTATTTAAATCTTCTTAATTAGTATACTTAGTTATACCTTCTACTATATATTAGCTTATAGCCCGTACCCTTTATTATAAACGCTTATAGTTATAGTCGCCTAGATATATAGTACTATATTCGCTATAACCGCTTCGTACCTTAGAGTTAAAACCTATTTAGGGCGTCGAGGTATCTAACCCTAAAGGTATTAACCCCTACGCGATAGATTATTACGGTTAGGTATTTATAAGGGATAAGAGGATACTAATAACGGGGGGTCTCTATTAGAGCCTTTAGAATACTTTAAACTTAATATAAGTATACTCCCTTATAATTATAATTAAGACTAAGGGGAGCGAGGTCTATACTTAATTTTTTTCTATATATTCTTATTATTAAATAAAATAACTAAGGAGGACTAAGATACTAATAAGTATTACATAAGGTTACTAGTTAATAGTATATTATAGTATATATCTATAATAGTAATATCCCTAAGTTATTATTATTAATAATAGCGTAGGTCCTTTAATACTTTACTCCTATCTTTAAAGGCTCTAAATAATTAGAAAGCGCGTTATCTAAGGAAAATTTATCCTAGGACGAATAGGTTAATTAGCTATATACGCGGTTTATCTAGATTAGGAAGGAAGTCTATATACTTCTAGATAGGATAACTTTTATTTATTTAAAGAAGGGGTTATATTTATATATAGAAGAATAATACGTAGATAATAGTAATTATATTAATAGTAGAGGATTATTAAATAAAGAAAGGATAGATAGGAGAAGATAAGAATTAAAATAAAGGCTAATTAACTTTTATAGCGTATTTAATAGCGCGTTTAAGCTAGATCTAGCCTAGATTTAGCTTAAACTTAGCCTAAATTTAGCTTAAACGCGCTATTACTTACGCTAACCCTCTTTTTAATATTTATACTTAGTATTACTACTATTATTATTCTACTAATCTACGCGAGGAAGAAGTATCTTATAGATATTAGTCCTAGTTATCGTAGCCTAAAACTTACTAATATTAATACTTATCTTATTTATAATAATAGAGTAACGCGTATACTATATTATATCCTAGATAGAAGAATAATAAATAATAAATAATCTTAATAATATAATATTTTAATTACTAGTTATTTTCCTATCTATAATTACTATCTATGCTAGGAAAAGTATATATAGTATATATATATATTTATAAATAACTAGGAGAGCTAGTATATATAGTAAGCTATATTTACTTATAATAGGCTATTAGTAGAGAAAATATACGCTTACTAGTATTATTAATAATTAATATATTAGGGCCGTTAATTTATATAAAGCGACTTAAAGTACTAGAAAAGTAGTCTGAGATAAACTATATACTTAAATAATTATTATTTATAAGCGCGAATAGTAGTAGCTTAGGCTATTTAGTCTCTAACTTTATCTTAGCTAAGTATAAAGATACCTCCTTACTAAGATACTAGGTACGCTTTATAAGTAGCTTTATATAGTTAAGGTGTACTATATTAATATAAGATTCTCCTTACTTAGACGCTAGGTAAGCGTAGTAGATAGTAGGGACTATTAATAATTAGTACTCTATCTCTAAAAGCTAGGATCGTTATATATAATAAGATAGGGGTAGTAGCTTACTAATATTAATAGTAGGACTTATAGAGTATTACCTAGGTTTTATTAACGTCGACGCCTATCTTATCTATAATAATCGAGTAATATATTAGCTAAGCTATACCCTAAATTATAGAATACGAGTAGAGGTAGACCTTATTATTAAAGGGGTAAGTGACGTCCCTATTAATAATAACCCCTAGTACTAGATTTCTATTCTTATTAGATATAGGACCTACTAGGGGAAGGAAGTAAATATAATATTACTTCTTAGTTATAATAATAGTAAACTTAGGCTATATAAAGGATTAGTCTTTACCGTAGATAAATTAATTATTATAAACTTACTATATAAGATAGATCCTTATTATTAAGCTAATTAAAGATAAGCTTTATATCTATAACTTTATCTTTTAGAGTATTAATATACTACGCCTTAGAAATACTATTACGGAAATAGTAAATATGCTTTAATAATTAGCTACGGCTAATATTCTTAATCTATTAATCTATAAGAGGAAGAAGTATACTAGTAATATTAATCCTAGTAATTATCTTAATACGCGAACTATTAGACTAGACGGCTATATTATAGTAAGAGTAGGTCTTATTAAGTAAGATAGTTATAGTAGCTATAAACGCTTACTTAAGACCTAGTACTATATAAGAGACGTCGGCTCTAATAATTATAGTAGGAATAGTAAAGTACGGTATTTTCTAGGAATAGTTAGCTAATAAATATATACTTACTAACTAAGGCTAACTTACTACCTTAATTACTAACGTAGTACCTCCTAGCTTATAATTAAACTTTATTAGGACGTTTAAGTAATACTAAGGAGTATTTTTAATAATATAACTAGCTTATATATATTATAATAACCCTAAAGCGGTAGTTATAATTCTTCTTTACGCGGTAATATATATCTAAAGCCTTATTTAATAGGATAACTATAATTATCTATAGTTAAGCGTTAACTTTATCGCTAGCTTACTAGAAATATTTAATAATTATATTAATATCGTTAGCCTCTCTTATAATAATTACGGGCTTACGCTTTATAATAATACCACTATAACTATAATAAAGATCTAGGAAATTCCTATTAAAGTTATTAATCTACTTATAAGTAGGAGGGGGTAAGTAGTCCCTAGACGTAAAGACGATAATACCCTAAGATTTAAAAGGAGTGGTATTAGGTAAGAAGAAGACTTTACCTCTTAAATACTAGCGGCCGGAGTATAAAGGCTTTACTATTATATTCTTTATAAATAGGACTTTAAGTAGCTCTAGGATATAGGTATTAATCTTTATTATATCCTTACTAATCCTTATATTATATCCTTTAAGTATAGGATCTTCTTTCTAGCGGAGAAGCTTTAAGCCGGTCTATATAGTAATATAATAAATAGGTAGCCTAAAGATAGTAAACTTAATTATATTAATAGTCTAATATATTTATTAGTAGCTATTATCTAATAGATATAAAGTATTTTATACCTACTTCTTATTAAGCTTATAAGGGTATTTCTAAGTAGGAGTTATAATCGCTAATTTTATAAGATAGAGAATATCCCGCTTATAAGTCTCTAGAACTAATAATTACTATTTATTAATATAGATATTAAAATTTTCTAGCTTAACTTAGCCTAATCTTAGCTTAACTTTAGTAAATAAATCCTTTTATAATAACTTTCTATTAAAAGCGTATCTTATTATAAGGTTAAGGCTATATTTCGCCTTAATCTAGCCTAAATCCGCCTAAGTTATCCTTAATAGAATAATATATATTAATACGTATTACTCTACCTTTAAATATTTAACCTTATAGATACCTAAGTCTTATAAATAGTAGTACTAAGCTCTATATATAAGTATAATATATAATACTATTAATATATAGTATTAATTATTCTATATAACCGGGATATTAATAGTATCTTAGTACCTATAAATATAGGATTAAATTAAATATTAGGGTCTATAATTATTATAATAGTAGTCTTTATAAGGGTTAATATAGTCCCTATTATCTTTAGGAATACTATTAGTATATTTAGTTATTCCTTATAAAGTAGCTTACCTAATTTAAGGTCTCTCTCTTATAAATAGGCTTCCTTTACCGCCTTTTACGCCTTTAGAACTTTAAACTCTATACGTAGACTTTAGTTAAGATCCTTAGGCTTATAAATATATTAGATTAATAAATATTAGTATTCACCGTAGTATATTAAAGATATAAAGATATTCTTAAAGTAAAGACGAAGCTAAGTAGGATTTTATACCTTTATTTATATTTAGGTAATTAAAGAACTTACTCTTCATATTAGAAGGATAATTTCTATAAATAAGGGTATTATTATAATACTTTTATTAAGGTAGCTTTACTAGATTATTCCTACTTATTAAACCTCTAAGTAATATTCTATAATTTATAATTAGAATTAATTAAGTATATAACCTTTCTTTATACGCGTAGTTTTAAGGTCTTTATATATCTTCTAAATTACTTTATTTATATAGTTCTACTTAGCCTTATAAGTAATAGTATATAAGAATAGGAGATTACTACTTAATTATAGTATTCTCGCGGCGTTAATTATAAATTTAAAATCTATAATTATTAATATTTTAAGATTTACCTCCCTAAATATCTTTAGCTTCTAATATTAATTACTCTAATTCTTCTACTTTTATTCTTACTAGGCTCTACTTAATAGCTTCTACTATATTATATTCCTATTTAAGGCCGCCTAGTATTTCTTAGGGAATTTACTCTATACTTATTATTAATATAACTCGAGTTTTATAAGTAGCTCTCTATTCTAATAACTCCACTTATACCTCTAAATAAGGAAGCTAGGTAGAAGATTAGCGAAGGTCTTAATTAAATTATAAGTAGTTAATATAATAACTATATCTCCTAAGCTTTCTATTAATTTATTAATAGTCTTACTTAAGGCTGTAAGCCTAACTTTTAAGAACGGACTATTAAAAATATCTATTAGTCTTATAATATTAGCGGGATTAACGTTAATAATTATACTACTTAAAGCGGCGAATTAGAAGTAGTATCCTAGTCTATCTATTTCTATATCTAGTAGTATCCTTTATAATACTTCCTAGTATTCTTTATAATATAATTTTTATCTATAATAGCTAAGCTATAATAGAGGTAGCTAATTATCTCTTTATCTATTAACTTTTCCTTCTTCTAATATATCTACTTATATATCTTAGTAAAGGTATTTTATACTTTCTTAGATCTTATTCATATCTACTATATAATTAGATTCTAGATTAAGGTACTCTAGGCGGTTAAGAAGCCTTATTATCTTATATAAATAACCTTACCCTTCTTTAGAAATTATACTTTAAAGTATCTTCTATCTCTAAGTATATTTATATTTAGTAAGGTATTTATAAGTAAAATAAGCTTTATATCTATTATTCCCTTATATTTACTAATAAGCTAAATATATAGATTACTAAAATCTAAGAGATCTTTAAGTTCTACTAGTTATAAAGAGATATTATTACTTAATATAAAGAATATTAATAATATATATATTATATAAGTATTAAAATCTTTATAACTCTAGTTAATAGGGATATAATAAAATTAACTTTTTATAGGATATTAATTCCTAGGGCCGCGCCGTCTTTATAGTAATAATAATATTTAAGTTTTTTATACTATTCTTAAAGTATTTTTTATAGTTAATACTATAATTAATAATAAAGAATTATATATCTAATAGCTTCCTACGCCTTAATATAGTATTAATTAGCTAAAGCGCTTATATATTAGGATTATAAATCCTACCTTCCTTAATCCTATTTTATATTCTAAGAGTACTTAGCGAGCTAATATTAAAGGGTAGTATAATAAGAATATATAAGTACTATTAATAGTATAAAGGTATTATATTTAGGGTAGTAATAGAGTATCTATATTAATACTCTTCTAAAACTCTAAGAGCTTAAGGAATTAGGCTATATATACTTAAATTTTATCTTACTTATACTTATATAACTAGTTATCCCTAGAATACTAGAATCTAAGAAGGTTAGTTAGGAAGATTTTATATAAGATAAGTCTAATATATAATGTATTAATATCTATATTACTAGCGTTAGAATATCTATTACTTTCTTTAGATTTATCTAGCTTTACTTAAGCTCGGGGTTCCGTTATATTAAATAGTAGAATTAAGTAGGAGTAAATAGGATAGAGGAAGAAGATAGTAATATTTTTAGCCTAATATTATTAGCCTAATATTATTAGCTTAATATACGCGCTTAACTTCTACTTTTATCTATATTAATATTATATAATATCTTCTATCCCCTCTCTCTTTCTACTTCTATTATAGACTTTTCTAAACCTTTTTATTATATAATAACTACTAGGTTATACTATTATTAGAGTAATACTTATATACTTAGAAGGAGTAATATAAGTACTTAGTAGGATTTAATTATTAATATTAATATAAAGATAAAGGAAAGACTTAGAGCCTAAGAGAGAATAAAGGTAATTTATATAGCTTTAAACTTAGAGGATTTACCTCTAGGTAAGACGCGAAGTAATTATAGTAGCTAGATATTAAAAGATCCCTAACTAATATAAGCGCTAGATTAGTAAGAGGTAATATTAAAGGAGGTTTAAAGGATTTAAAAGAGGCTTATTATTTAATACTTACTACTTATAAGTTAATATATCTTATTAAGGGCGGGAAATTTAGCTAACTAATATTATCTTATATTATAATTAAGATCTTTATATTTCTTAGTCCTTACTTTATATATTAATAGATAGTAATTTATAGATACTTATTATTTATAATACCTAAAATATTATTATTAATATTATATATTAAAGTAAGTTGAGATATACTATTAATTAAATATCTTACTTTAAGTCTAGACTAAAGTTTTTTATAGTAGAAATTAATAAGTAGTAATACTTTATCTCCGCTCTACTTTATAATTATCCTAGCTCTTATTTTATAAGGAGTTATAATTATACTTATATAAAATAGTTAATAATTAAATTTAAAGTCTTTTAATACCTATTTAGAAGGAGGATAATATATAAAAGGATTTAAAGTAGGTTTTTATTTAATATATTTAATATTACTACTTCTACCTTTAGCTAACTCTTAGGTATCTCTTTTTTTAAAATAGTTAAAGGACTAGTATTTAGCTTTATAAGTATACTTATATAGGTAGGTATATAGTAGTATAACTTAATAATACCTCGCTTATAACCTTTAATAGGGAGCTTCTCTTTAAACTCTAAGGCGAGGGTTAGATTATACTCCTTTCATAATCTATTAAGCTTTAATCTAGTAGATAATAAACTTAAGAGCCTATTAATAAAAATATTATATATCTTAATAAGCTTTATAGCTATATTAAAGAAGTTATTAATTATCTACTTATAATTAAGTAGGTATATATCTAAGATATACTTTAAATATATATTTATTAATAACTCTTATCTATACTTATAATTATCTTTTAGCTTAAGTAGGCTTATATTTATAATAGAAAATAAGGTAAAAATAAGTAAAAAATAGTAATAAAGGTAATAGCTTAAAATACCTTTTATAAGTATCTTAATAATAATAGGTAATATTTAAGAGAAGTAGTAACTCTAGTTAGGTAGTAAGTCTATATTATAGTAAGCTTTTAATAAGGAGGAACTATAGCCTTAGGAATAGCATAGAACCTAGGTGAAATTAGGTAGTATTAGGTTAACTAATATTAAGAGCTTATTAATACCTATATTAAAATACTTTAAAGAAAGATATAAGGTAGTTATAAAGGAATTAATAATAAATTTAAATAACGCGTTAATAGATAATACGCGCTAGCTTATTAATACTTAATATAGGCTTTTAAGTAGAAGTTAAGTTAAATTTAACCTAACTTAAGTATTTAAATAAGTTAATATAGTAATTATAGATCTAACTAAATTTATTAAAGTATATCTAATATATTTTAACTATACTTTAAACCTTTTATCTTTATTACTATTATTATTACCCTTACTACCCCTCTTACTACTACCCTCGCTATCCTTAGCTTTAGCCTCCTCCGCGGTTTTAAAGGTATCCTTTAAAAACTTAGACTTCTTCGCCTACTTCTCCTTAACTACCTACTTAATAAGCGTATTTAAATAGAAAATATAGTAATATATATCCTCCTTCTACCCTAGGTAATAAGCCCGCTTTAGTACTTAGAGATATAAGCTTAAATTATATATAGGCTTTATAATAATTATAATAGTAGCTTTATAAAGTATTAGCTTAATCCCTATTATCTTTATTAATCCTATTAATATATCTAATTAACCTTTATATCTTAATTTACTTATATTAGGATTTACCTCTTATTAAAAGGCCTCCTTCGCCGTATTTTACTTCTTTAGAGGTTTAAAATATATATATAGACTTTTATAAAGATCCTTATACTTATAAATATACTAGATTAGCGAAATTAGTATTTACTATAATATATTAAAGATATAAAGATATATTTATAATATAAAAAGATCTAAGATATAGTATATTAATAGTAGTAGGTCTTAGGTAAAAAAAAGAACTTACTCTTTCTACTATAAGGGTAGTCTCTAGAAAGGAGGAAAGAATTAGGATATATACCTATTAATACTTTTATAAAATCTAAATAATATCTTAAAGTTTAAGGTAATCTATTATTATTTTAGTATAGTATTTATTAAGTATATAACTATCTATTATACGCCTAATATTATTATCTTAATATATCTTCTAGATTATATTATTTAAGAACTTCTACTTAGCCTTATAAGTAATTATATATAAGAATAGGAGATTACTAGCTAATTATAGTATCCTTATAATAGTAAATATAAATCTAGTATCTATTATTATTAATATCTTAGGATTCGCCTCTTTAAATATCTTTAATTTTTAATGTTATTCCCTCTAATTTATCTACTTTTATTTTAATTAAGCTTTACTTAATATCTTCTATTATATTATTACCCTATTAAAGGCCACCTAATACTTCTTAGGGAATCTACTCTTTACTTAACTCTTATAAAGTAGCTTAAGCTTTATAAGTAGTTATCTATTCTATTAACTCTCTTTATACCTCCTAATAAGGAAGTCTAGGAGAAGAGTAGTAAATATTTTAATTAACTCGCGAGCGGGTTTTATAATATTTATATCCTTTAAGTTTTCTATTAATCTATTAATATTCTTACCTAAGCTCGCGAGCCTAATATTAGAGAACGCGTAATACTTATAATTAGGGTAGTCCTACTTAATACTACTAATAATATCTATAAGCCTTATAATATCTATTAGATTAGAATTAATTATTATACTACTTAAGGTAGTAGATTAGAAGTAGTATTTTAATTAATTTTATTTTATTTTTTATAAGATCTTCTAAGGCCCTTAGTTAATATTCTTTATAATATAGCTCTTATTAATAATTATTAAGCTATAATAGAGGCGTTAAATTATCTTCTTATCTATTACCTTTTCCTTATTCTTAATAGGTCTAATAATATATATTAATAAGGCTACTTTTAGATCTCGTGATCTATATTTATTATATAGTAAGAATCTAGAATAGAGTACTTTAAGTAGTTAGGAAGTCTTATTACTTTAGGTAAATAACCTTACCCTTCTTTAATAACTATATATTAGGGTTATTATTATCCCTAATAGTCCTAATCTTCTATATAATATCCCTATTTAAAGTAAGACTTTAGTTAGTAATACCTAAATACTTATTAATAAGTTAGATACCTAGCGTTTTAAAATAAATAAGGGTATTAAGCTCTATAAGCTATATCGAGATATTACTACTTAGTATAAAGAATATTATTAATCTATATATAAGATAAATATTAAAATATTCTAACTCTAGTTAATAAGGATACTAATGAAATTAATTATTTATAGGATATTTAGAGCCTAGGGCCGCGCCCTCTTTATAATATTAATAAGTTTCGGGTTTATCGCGCTATTCCTAATAGATTTTCTCCTACTATTACTATAATTAATAATAAAGTACGGCTAATATAATAGCTTCCTATATCTTAATATAAAGAGATTAGCTAGAGAGTATTTAAGTTAGGATTAATAACTTTACCTTACCTAATCCTATTTTATCTCTAATAAGGGTACTAAAACGGCCTAGCGCCCTAGCGTTCAGAAGTATTATAATAAATATATAAAGCTACTATTAATAGTATAAAGGTTTAAGTATTTTAGGGAATATTATAGTAGTTTTACTTATACTTAAATTAAAATTAGGGATCTTTAGGAATCTAGCTACGCGCGGTTATATATTACCTTAAAGATACTTATATAACTAGTTATTCCTAGACTACTAAAATCTAAGAAGGTTAATTATAATAATTTTATAAAAGAGGAGCCTAACTTATTAATCCTTAAAATCTATATTAGATTAAATAGACTTTCTATTACCCTCCTCTTTAATATCTAGCTCTAGTATAATATATAGATTAAGATTAAGCGAAGACTTTTTACTTAATAATAATAATAGTAGTATATTTAACCTAATAGCCGCGTCTAACTTCTACTTTTATTTATATTAATATTATATAGGGTCTTTATCCTTACTCTCCTCCCGCCTTACTTATACTCTTATATTAACCTTTTTACTTAGTAACGGCTACTACACTTAATTATAGTTAGATAGTAATAATAGATAACGCGAGTACTTAGATAGACTTAATTAATAATATAAGTATTAAGATAAATTAAAGGTTAAGAGCCTAAGAGAAAAAGAAAGTAATTTACTTAGATATAACCTTTATAAATAAGTCTACGGACGAATTAGAATACTATTATAATACGTATTTCCTCTATATTTTATAAGAATATTAGTAGATACTAGACTTAAAGGAAGTATATATAAGGCCGGCTAAAATAATTAGGAGGGAGGTATTTTAATACTTACTACTTATAGGTTAGTATATATTATTAAGGGCGTAAGACTTAGCTAACTAATATTATCTTATATTATAATTAAAATCTTTATAAATCTCCGCCCTCGCGTTAGATACTAGCGGGTAGTAGTCTATAAATCTTTATTATCTATTATATCTATAAATTAATTATTAGCTTTATAGAATAAAGTAAGTTAAGATATACTATTAATTATATATCTTAACTCTAGTCTCTCCTAGAGTTTTTTATACTAGAGATTAATAAGTATTAATATTCTATCCCCGCCCTATTTTAAGATAGTCCCTACTTTAACCTTATATAAAGTTATAATTATAGTCGTTTAAAATAGTTTATAATTAAACTTAAAGTCTTTAAGTACTTAAATAGAAGGAGATTTTAAGTAGAGATTAGTAGCGGATTCCTATTTAAGACTTAAGGAAGTATTTTATTCCTCCCTTCTAATTAACTCTTCTTTAGAAATACTTAAAGGAATAGTATCTAACTTTATAAGTATAGATATATATATTAATATACTATAATATAATTTTAGGATAAATATTAAATATCCTTTAATCTTAAACTTCTCTTTAAATTATAAAATAAGGGTTAACTTATACGCCTTTTATAACCTATTAAAGTCTAACCTAATAGAAGATAACCCTAAGAACCTACTTATAAAGATACTATTTATCTTAATAAGCTTAATAGCTATAATAAAGAGGTTATTAACTATTACCTTATAAGTAATTAGGTATATATTTATAATATACTTCTTAGATTATATATTCTTCAGCGGCCCTTCTTTATAATTAAAGTTACCTCGTAGCTTAAGAGCGCTTATAACTAGGGTAGATATTAAGGTAAACGCTAATATATATATAAGAGTAAATATAATATTATAGGAACGCCTATCTAACTAATATTATACGAAATTCTAAAGGTATAATAATAGAGGAATAGGGAGAGAGGGAAGGAGGGTAAGGTAGTTTATAGATAAAAAGTAAATTAAGATAGGATATTACTTTATAAATAATATAGACCTTAATAAAATTAGCCTAAACTAGGTAATAAGATAAGGATATTTTATTTTTATATAAGTTTACCTAATCTACGCTAAGTTAAAGGAGCTATATTATTATAAAATCCTTTCTTATATTAAATTAGTTATAAAGGATATTTTTCTAATATTTTTAGTCTTAATCTACTTTATATTAGAGTACTATCCCTTTCTAAATTACTCCTTCTACTAATATTAAGTATAATTGCCCTTATATTATATTAAGCTACTCTAGTTAAAATACTAACGTTATTACTTAATTTAACTACTACCTCTTATAAAGCTTATACTATTTATTCTAAATTAGCTATCTAGTCGCTTAACTCCTTAATCTAATTATATTTATTAGATAAAAGACGTAATAAAGGATATAAGGAAGAGGTTAGGCTTAAAGTAAGGGAAGAGGGTTAAATTAAGTCCTATAGGTTTAAAGGTTACTACGCGTCTTTAAGGGTTAATCCCCCTATTTCCCTAGAAGGTACTAATAATATTAATACTAACGACTCTATATTACTATTTAGTACCTATAAGAAATTAGCGTTATCTATTATAAGGTATATATAAATACCTTAGGGCGTAATAATTTAGTAGATATAGTTAGAAATATCTAGTTATTAGGATAAGAAGGATCTAGTCTTAGTACATTAAAACTAGGTAAAATTTAGCCTAAATTTAGCCTAAATTTAGGCTAAGACTTACTACGCTAGTAGCTTCGCGCCTTAATATTTATATAATAATAACCCTAGGGCTAGTATAAAAAAGGATATAATATTAACGCGTATTATAAGCTATATAGTATATTTAAGGTATAACTTAACTTCCTTAATATAAAAGAGAGCTATAATAAATTACTCCTATCTTATATATAGTTTTATTACTAAAATAGCTAGATTATTAATAAGGTATCTTAACTAGTATCTTATAACGCGAGGCGTAAAGCGTAGGAGAGACCCTAGGCCTAAGGCCTACCTAAATAAGGATAAGATTAATTAACTTTATAAATAAATTATAACGGATTTAGAGATTAATAAGACTAGTGATACTACTATATATCTAGATATATTAGAGTTTTTAGAGGCGAATAAAGATAGTAGGGCTATACTAGAGTACGTAGATATAAGTATAGACGTTAGTAGTAATATTATACCTATAAGTAACCTAGTACTAATTTTTCCTAGCTTTAACTTCCTAGCGCTAAAACTATCCTTTTAAACTATAGCTATATTTAATCTATATCTTTATCCCTTATAATTTAAGAATTTATAGAGGCTAAAAGAGCTAGAACGCCTATTAAGGATATCCCTAAAGCGGATAGTAAGGCGTACTATAACTACTATAATAAGACACTCTCCTCCTTATATAATCCCTACTAGCTCTTTTAAGACGAGATAGACTATACCTTTACGAGGTAGTTAATTAAGGCTAAGGTTACTAAAGGAGGCGTTAATACTTTCTACTAGAATATATATTTAAGATTAATATAGGAGTAACTTAGTTTCTATAATACTACTAAGTAGCGGGTATAAATATATTATATTCCCTAGGGTATCTATAAAGATCGGTGGGTTAAAGACTACTTTATAGTCCTAAGTCTTATAAGTAGTCTTATAACTATAGAATATACTATCTACTACTAAGATATACTAAGCGTTATTTACTTTGTCCTTAGATATAAACCTTTCCTAAGTAACCTAACTTATACCCTAATTCAGCTTAAAATACCTAATAATACTCGGGTTTATAATAAGATATATATAAGGGACTAGTAGTAGGAAATATAAGACGAGCTACTAGAAGGCACTATAATTATCCTAATTCTTATTACTACTAATAAAACTTAAATAATATAATACTATAAAGACTAGAGCTTATAGCTAGTATATATAATAATTAGAAATCTTAATAGATTAATTAAACGGAGTTAGATAAAATTAAGCTTAATTCTTATTAGCTTAATACTAATTATAAAGATTAGAAAGGAGTATTAAAAATACTTATAAGTAGAGGTTTATTACTTATTAATAGAGTAAATCTTTAAATATATACTTAATCTACTTATAGTACTTACGCTATCTACGCTAATATAGGCTAGATTAGGCTAAATAGGGGTAATTTATAGCTAACTAGAGTAGTATTTAAGAGTCTCGCGGAGATAGGTATAAATATCCGCTGCGTAGATAACTTTATAAGACGCTACCACCTAATTATTAGTAGTATAATAGTAGATTATAAAGAGTAAGTCCTAATTATAAGTATTAAGAAAAATTAACACTATAATATCTATAGAGTACCTCCTAATAATCGAGGTAATCTTATAAAAGAATAGAAATACTAGAGCTATAAATATATATAGGCTAAACTTTACAGGTAACTATCTAATCTAAAGCGAGTAGGAAAGACTATAGTAATATATCTAGTAATAAATCAGGTCTAGAAGTATAAATACTATAATATTTATATACTAATAGATATTAATATCTTATATTAATTATTTAAAGGGGTAGTTATAAGACTAATTAACTAGTATACGGCCCTAATAGAGGATATCCTTAGGATAAGTAGGAAAACCACGAGGAAAAGGAGTATAAAGGATAAGAAAAAGGTAGTAGAGTCTATAATATTAATTTAGCTTAATAAATAGTTTTATTAAGTCCCTAGGTTTACTAGCTTAAAACACTTTAAATACTTTAGTAAGGTTAAATAGTAGAGTAGTAATAAGTAGAAGGTAATAATATATTAACTAGTTCTAGTAATAATACCTCTACTAGCTAGGAAGCGAGACTCCGCGATCTATTATAATTAAGTAATTATAGACTTCATTATACTAATAATATATAAAAGCTATAACGAGAATACCTTAACCTATATATAATATATACTATACTAGATTAACTACTTAAAGATAGTTTTTATAAAGTATTAACCCTAAAATATAACCCTAGATAATAATAATAATAATAAAACCTAATTTAATATCCCTAAACTATATATTATAATATATTACGCCGTATTTATTCACTTATATAGTAGTATATAGAGTTTTAATACGGCTTATAATAAAGCTATATATAAAGTTCTACTTAAATCCTTCTTTCCTATAATAAATAAGATAGAAGGCTAGGAGTACTAAATCTTAAGTTATAATATATACTATTAAAACCTCGTCGCGATAAATAATATAATACTTTATAGTAAGATAAAGTCTACTTTAAGCGCGAGTTAATAAATAAGTAATAGATATTCTACTACTACTTAAGACCTAATATATATAATAATAGTAATTCCTAAAGGTAATATAATAATATTATATAATCTAAAATATAGTTATAAGTAATAGCGGAAGGTCTTATAAGTACTAGCTAATCTAGAATTTAAGTATAACGGCCTTATAAACGCATTAGTAGTTTTCCTTTAAGAAAACTGAAATAGACTTAAGGGGTAGTTATATAATAGTAATAAACTTAATAGACGCGAGAAGGATTTAATATAAGTAAATTACTATTTTATTAGGATTTATTAGTCTTTAACCTACTAGAAGCGTAACGGTAAGGACTCTTTAAATATAAATTACCTTTAGTAGGAAAAGGTCAAATATACTCTATACTAGTATAGAAGGAAAGGGTAGCGGCTTAACTACGTCTAGGTATAAGAGATTAATCCTGATATTAGATACGAGGCTATAAGATCTATAAAAGGAAGTAGTAGATATATAAGGTAACTATAGCTTATTATTTCTATCCTTAACTATAAAAGACTTAAGAAGGACAGAAGACCGTAGATATATATAGGGGCGTTTATTAAGGTAATACGCTAGATTAATAGTAGAGTAATAAATAAGGTATATAGAATACTTAAAGTAGGGATATAACTATTAAGTAGGTCCTAAAACCTAAGGCTTCTAAGTACTTAGTATTTCTATAATTTATCTTATATACTCCGCAGTATATATTTAGTACTAGTAAATAAGGAATATACGAGATTTTATATAAATAATTATATTAACTAAGATTAATTTAATACTATCTATAACCTAGATTTTCTATTAAATAGTACTAGGGTTATAGATAAGTAGGCTAAGGAATATAGATATAGATAATAGCTAGATAAATAAGGAAATATTTAGTATAAATAACTAAAGGCGTAGAGGAAGAATTAGCCTAATATTAGGCTAAAGCTAGGCTAAAATATATTTATTAGACGGGCGGTAAAATTTAAAATATTAACTTTTATAAATTAAATATTAATATTAATAGTATAATTAGTAGCTATTTACGTACTATAATAACTAAATATATATTATATAATCTTTAAATAAGATAGATCTATTTTACTTAAAGTAGCTATACTACGTATATCTTAGGGTACTTATAATACCTAGAGATATATTATTAGTTATACTCCCCACGTAAGGAATATAGGTAAGGTAGATAGATATATTTAGGTAGTATATAAGTAGTAAATTAATATATTATATAAACCTATTATATATACTATCGCGTTCTATATATTATTCTCTCTAAGTCTAAGATCTTACTCTACGTAGTCTCTTATAGTAGTTATATACCTAATAGTATTATAAGTATAACCTTTCCTAAGCGCAGGAAGGATAAGTAAAAGAATAAGATATAATTTATATAAAAAAAAGTCCTAATAATATAGTAGTTAACTACGTAAGTTAATTCCTATTTCTCGTCTTATCTTAACTATTATAATAATAATAACTAGCTACGCCTACTACTTATAGGCTACTACATAGCGGCCCCGTACTAATATAGGCTACTATTCTAACTCTACGTATTAATGCCCTCGAGAATACTTTAATTAAATTAGTAGAATACCTACTAACTAAGTTTAACTCCTATAGGTATCCTTTAATTTTTACTTTTTAATATTTAATAAGTTAGATTTCTAACTATTACTACTACTTACCTATTACTACTACTTACCCGTTACTATTATTATTAGCTACCTATTACTATCTCTATTACTTACTAGTTACTATCTCTATTACTTGCCCGTTACTATCTCTATTACTTACTAGTTACTATCTCTATTACTTACCGGTTACTATCTCTATTACTTGCCTAGCTAATTAATATTACTATTATATATATATAGTAGAATTTTAAATATATATCTTAAAATAGCGACGTAGTTAATAATTATAGGGATAGATAGCTTAATAGTATATTCTACTATTCTAGACTTCCTAATCTAGACTAACTTCTATAGGTAGTTAATTTAAGCCGGCGATATCTAATATTTATATTATAAGGGCCTACTAGATACGTAGCTTTAGTAGAATAGAGCTAAATAGGGAGGCTATACCTACTACTTACTAGACCGACCTTATAACTAAATATTAGAGAGACCCCGCTTATTCCTCTCACTAGCTACCTCTTTTTAGTAGTAGAAAATTATTACCTACTTAATAAACTCAGGTACTAAGAACTAACTATTAACGGCGAGGTATTATAACGAGAAACCTCTACTACTTATAAAACTAAAGATACTTATTATTTAAGGAATACCTTCTAATCCTCCTTATAAAACCTTAAGACTATATATACTATAATAGGTATAGACTATTATTAGTTTAGACTTATAATCTAAGTATACCTTAGACGTAAATAAGTAGGAGAAAGAAATATTAGTTAACCCTAATAATAGCGATAATAAATATACTAGGAATACTCGCGATACTATATATAGTAGGTAATATAGACGTATTAATAATATTTATTACCCTATAATTATATATCGCGTAGTTACGTATAAAGACGTTGGATTTTTAGAATAATATATCTAGAATATCATTATATCCGCCTATCTAAATCTATTTAGCCTAACTTTAGCCCGATCCTAGCTAAGTTAGGCCGTAATATTATTCCATTATAGCTTAAGGTAATAGGAAGTTACTCTATATATTCGTAGCTAGCTAGGGGCGGGTTATATAGGATACGTAACTTAAAACTAGCGGGCCGACTTCCCGAATTACTAATATATAACTATATATTCGTATAATAGCTATATAAGGAAAAAGTAACTAAAGGTAGTCTTAATAGATTTTTCCGTAATACTTAACTTAAATATATATATAACCTCTTAAGTTATAAGAATATTAATACTATAATAGAGCTATAATATAAGATTATACTAGGTATTAATAGGGATAAATAGAATAAATAAACCTTTAAGGTTATATTTAATATTAATAGTATAGAACTAAGAGAATATAATATTATCTATTAAGATATTATTAAGACCCTTAGATTCCTATTAGGCTATTACTTATTTAAGGAGGATATAGTATTTAAACCTATACGCTAGTTTAACGGCGATGAAAGGCGTATATATACTAAGATATATACCGGCGACTAGTAGTAGGAGATATAGGAGAAGCTTCCTATTAGAGCTATTATAGTACCGCTATTAATTTCCTTAGATAAAATGGTATTTACGTAGTATAAGGGTAATCTAGCCGTATAACTAGTCTACCTTATTATAGGAAATCTAAAGGTATAAGTACGCCGAGCTTAAAAGTAACTAGGTTTAATACTCCTAGTATTTCTACCTATTATACCTAACGACGGCGACTATATTAAATCTAATATATAGTATAAGTCTATATTAATTATCTTTAAATATAAGTATATAAGTAGTATATCTAGTATAAGCCTATAATATTAATACCTTCTTAGTAATTTAAGACGCCGCGGTTATAGGTCTTAAGATTTTATATATAGATTAGATAATATAATACTACTATCTAGTTATTATAGGCTTTATAATAGACTATAAAGAATAAGTATTAATTATTAGTATTAAGAAGGGCTAATAGTATATAATCTATATAGTACTATTAAATTAATAATAACACCTTAGCGCTAATTAGCCCCCTTAAACCTACTACTCTACCCGTTCCTAAATCTAGCGCTAAAAGGCTAAGGATATACTAGAAAATAATAATATATAAGTATATCTAATATAAAACTTCGCCTAGTTACACGTAATAGTAGATATATATATAGGAATACTCATCGACGTATTATACTAACTCTTAAAGGGCGCGGTTAACTATTTACTTAAATAGGTTAGTCTCGCTATTAAGGGTAGCGTACCTAGTACTAGGAAAATAAAGGGGTCTAAAGGGATATTAAAGGAGGTACTAGGGAAGGTATAATTAGATAAAAGATTCCGTAATATTCCTCCCTTCCGCGACCTAAAGATTTTCAAGTATTATAACGCCGTTATATAGTAGACGGGTAAGGACCGACGAGCTATTATATAATAACTTATACTAGTAATTACTCTACTATTTATAAATTCACGTAGTTTAGAAATTAAATATACCTAGGTATTAATAGACTTTATCTTAATTATTTAATACTAGTTATATAATAATAAAATACTAGGATATCTTAAAGATACGCTATACTAATTTAATAAATTTAAGACCTATTTTAACTAGTATAAGCTAGTTAATAAGGTGAATCTAGGTAGCTATTTTAATATATTAAAGCTCTACGTAATAATATATTACGCGGAGTAAATTCGGCGATTTAATACTACGGATAACTATAATAGTAAATATAGAGAGGTAGTATATTACTATTTAATTAAGGCTTTCTTTAATTTAACTAATAAGTAAGAAAACTTTTAAGAATAACTTATACGCTACGCTACCCGCTACCTATAAATACTAGTTATAGAGGACGACCTATTTTAGTTTATAATAAAGCTATCTACCCTAAAAAGGGTAGACCTTATAGCTAAGGTACTAACGCTTAATTACAAAGTTAAATTATCGCGTTTTTAATATAAACCTAATAAGTAGTAAATATAGATAGTTTTAGCTACTAGACTAGATAATAGGGTCTAATATATACTATTTATAGTATAATAATATTTATAAGTAGAGGGCCTTATTAAGATACTAGCCGTCTTCGTGCGCTAATACTAAGAAGAGATAGATAGGAGGACTATAATTAATAGAAATATAGATAGAAGGGAATATAATCCTAAGTAGGTAGATATATACTTTATCTACCTATATCTATTAATAAGATACTAGAAACCGGATAGGAAAGATCTAAAAGACGTAGAGAATCTTATTATTAATAATATAATATATATAGTAAACTAGTAGAATTAGGGAAAGTAGAGACGCGACTACGTCCTAATATAGGAATTAAGGCCTTAGGCTTATATAGTATTACTTTATAACTAAAGGCCTACTAAGCTTTAGCTTCTTATAATAGTATTAGATATAAGGCGTCTAACCGCTAAGGGTTAACTATTAAAGTATAGCGGAGCCCTTATAAATTTCCTAAGAATTTATAAAGGAGGGGCTCTGTATAAGATCTATAGAATAGTAGAAGTAGAACTATAGCTAATTAGTACGGCTACTAATCTAAAGACACTTAGAGCGCGTCGACTTATCCCCTTAATAGGAATTATAAGGAGTATATATATTATATCGGCGTATACGGGAAAGGGTACGGGAAATAATAATATAGCTTATATTAATAATTATACTAATTAGGACTTATATAATATAATATATAACGAGAAATCTCTCTAATAGACTAGATAAGTAATAAAATAGAAGGCTATTCTCTTTAAGCTAATAAAAGATAGTAAATTATTTATTAAATAGATAAAACTATAATCTAAGTATTTTTCTTTTCTTAACTACTAGATATAAGAAGGCTTAATATATAATATTATAATTATAATATAATAATATCCTATCTTTTATTCTTCTTTATTAAGGATGCGGAATATAGTATTCTATATTATAATACTAGAGTAGCCCTAGCTATAAAGTAATATAATAAATACTTTAAATATTATAATAGGGAAGTAGTATAATAATACTTAAATAATAATATATTTAGTATTTATATTTATAGTCTACCTAGAGGTAGGGATAAAATATAAGTAATAGACTTTCCGTAGCGTATATATTACCGCGTATACTACGTAGGTTTACTAATAAATAATATTATAATATTAATATATATATAATAATTTATTAAGCTTATAAAAGTTAGCTACTTAGATTAGACTTAGTAGGAATAAACCCTAGGGATTTTAATAATATAAGATAGTATACTAAGATTATAAAGGATATATTAGAAATTAATAAAACCACTTATACGCTTCTTCTCGCCTAATTATAAAAGTAATTAGAATTTATAGGACTACTAGGTTAAAGATTAAATATAAAGAAGGTAAGAGACTACTTATAATCTAGGTTTACTAATATATATAAAGAGTTTACTTATATATTTAATAGTATCCCTAAATAGTAGAAGGATTAATATCTCCTCTTCCTTACCTAATAAAATAATTATAATTAGAGGAGATAGACGAGGGCTAAATAACGCCGTAGGGATAGTAGAGAAGATTATAGAATATTAAGCGCTAAATTATCTAGGGATTTAGATAAGAGACTATAATCTATATACTTAATTAGGGAACCTAATTAATATATAGGTTCTATTCGCTATATTATATTATATATTAGTAATAATACGGATAAAAGTATAATATATATAACTTAGGATATTTAGAAGAGTAATATATATATAGAATTACTAGATATAAATAACCTTAACTTTAGAAAGTTTAAGGCCCTAATTAGGTCTAACCTAGGTTATAATAAGATAAAGGACGCTATTATTTATATCTACCCTAGGTTACTAAGTATTATTATCGCTAATAAATAGGAATAGAGAGTAGCGCTAGTAGAAATATATACTTAAGGTACTAAGCGCTTTACTTTTAATATATAGGGTTTAGTAGCTACTAGATAACGTATAGTATATATTAGAATAAGTCCTATACGTAGTATTAATAAGCGGTTTTAATTAACTAGAGTCTAGATAGTATTTATAACGAGGCGCCCTACGCCTAAATATAATAAAGATATCGTATTTAAGAGTAATAGTAGGTATTACTAGTAATAGTATTCCTTATAAATAAGTAGTATAGGTTACTAGTACTAATATACTTAATATAGATTAAAGTAATATTAGTTAGTTTATTAAATCTTATCTAGTTTAATTAACTTAGCTTAGCCCCTTAATACTACGCTAAATAGGTTAATTTCCTAATAATTTAGGGGTTTTCCCCTTCCCCTAATTATAGTATTTTTAAATTTATTAATAATATAATCTACTACTTCTTCCTTCTATCTACTTATAAGAATATAATACCTATTCTTTATATAATATTAATATAGCGTATAAGAGGGTAAGACTACTATCTTAAGACGCGTAGTACTTAGTTACTAATATAACCTAACTCTAGAACTATAGGATAGATAAAGGATGCGATTATAATAGGTAGAATAATAGGTAGTCTATTAAGTTATTAGTTTCTAATAATAACGATAATTACGGGCGATTAAGTAATAAAGAGAATAAGTAACCTTAAGTTAGAGAGAAGTAAAAACGCGTTATATCCTCTATTAATAATAAACGTATATAAATAGGGGTACCTATCTTATACTACGCTATAATCGTCTACTAATATAATCTAAGGAGAAATTAACTATTAATAAGTCCTATTATAAGAAGTCTAGTAGAGGGAGCGAGTAGTATAATTCCTAATATCCTATTAAACTATAATACTAATAAGTATTATTACGGTAGTAATAGAACGGGACTATATCTCTAGTAAGACGAGAAATATTATAGTAAGGTAGTCTCCTATAAGATATATACTATTATTATCCCTAACTATATAAAGTATCTAAAGGTAATAATTCTTTCTAGTATAACTAAGAGCCTAGGGAAGGGAAGAGAGATATAGCTAGAAGATAATCCTATATAATTAAGTAGTTAAATAAAAGTCGCGTAGAACGAGGTAACTAAAAGGTTAGGGCTTAAGATTAGAAGTAAGTTAAATAGAGTAGATAGTATACCTATTAAAGCTAAAGCCTAAAAGGTTAGTATAATATCTATAATTACCTCTTATCCTAATTAAATTAAGTGCTAGTTTATTAACTTATTTAGAGAATAGCGTTTATACTCTTTAAACCTCGTATAAGTTATAATAACGTTAGTATATAAATAGGATAGCTTATAAGAGGAGGTAACCGCGTAAGTTAAGGTATTATTAAACCTCCTAACTTTTATATATTATAATATAAGTTACCCCTCTATCTAATATTAATTCTAATTAAATATTAGGTTTATAATAGAAAGGGTAAATAGGCGAATCCTATCCTAATAAAAGTATTTATAAATATAGTAAATAAACTAATAAAGACTAGTTTTATTAATAAGGAAAGTATAAGGAAGTTTTTTAACCCCCTACCTAATATCCTATTAATTTTTACTATAATAATAGTAGGATATTATATATCTAAATACGCGCGTAGCGATTACTATATTAAGAAATTTAAGGGTAAAAAGGCCTAGGGTATATAGCCGGCTATCTCACCGTTATATATAGATACGTAATAGAAAGCTAATTATATACTATTATAGGGCGCTAGTAAACGACGTAGCGTATATAGGATAACCTAGATAATAACCTTTATAAGAGCCGTATCTATAAGCTTTACCTAAAAGGGGTAGGGGATATACTTTATAATATTAGGGTTATAAATAGAAATAATAATAAGGCGAATAGGAGGGATATTAATAGTAGTTAACTAGATAACCTATTACCCTTAGATAATTTAGATAATAATAAATATAATAGTCCTTTAAGTATTTAAGGTAGGTATTCCTAACTAACTAATATAAAGAGGGACGTAATAGCTAACTTAAAACTATATAAGGTAAAAATCCTAGTATTAATTAAATATTACTAAATAGCTCTTTAAAGTACGAGTATTAAACCTTAATACCGCTATCCTTATATATTAGTAAGGCTTAAGAGGAAACGGCTAATAGTATAATTCTACTTACTTCATCTATCTATATATAGCTAACCTCTTAAATTAGATAGGATAATAACCTCCCTCCTCTCCTTTACTCTACCTTAGAACGCGGATATATATCGCCGAGTAAATTAAAGATAGATAGTAGGTAGTAACTTATAAGACGCTATATATTATATATAATAGAAGGAGAAGATCTACTTATAAATTAAGGCGCTTATAAATCCTAGTTAATAGAGGATTTTTAGGGTACGTTTAGGCTAATATAACCGGATCGGATATAATATAAGATAGTAAGGGGTAGTAATATAATTATTATAAACGGCGATAAGGGTAAATATATAGGGTTTAAGAAGTAGGTTAGAAGAAAGTTACGCGTGGAAATTTAACTAGAAAGTAGTAAGATCTAAGAAGAAAATCTATAATATAAGGAGGTTAAGTAGGTAGGAATAGTTCTATTAGAAGGTAATTTATAAATATTAAGTAAATAGTATAATAAATATATATTAAGTACTATAAGCGTAAATTTATATATTATTAATAATAGTACTAGTATTAATATAGGCGATAAATTAGGGTAGCGCGGATAGACTACTATAGTTAGAATAGGTAGATAAATAGTAATTCCTAATAATAATACCACTTATAATAATAGTATAAACGGCGCTATTAAAGGAATATATAGGATAGGTAGATATAGCGATAATACCGCCTAATATAATTATAATAATAACGGCGTAATTCTAAGAAAGGCATATTTATTAAATACTAAGTAGGTAGCGTAAATATTAGCTATAATATTTAATAAACCTTTTCTATAAATATTATCTAAATTATAATATCTAGTTTATGCGTCCTAACGAATAATTAGAAAACTAAGCATGCTTTTAGTATTATAGAGGTATAAATAGTAGCTTATAGTAATTAGAGGTATTATAACGAGCTCTAGGGCTAATATATAAGCGCATTAGTTATATACGTATAATACGTATATTTTTGCATTTTACAGGTTTCCTAGTTTACTAATATATATAGAAAGGTAATAACTAGAAAGCTAACTAGAAAGGTAAATATTAGCTTTCTAGTCAGCTTTCTAGTTATAGCTTTCTAGATAAGAAAGATTTCTAGAATATTTTTTTAGAAAATACTACGTTATATGCTTACTAATTATAGGATATCCTAAAAATATCCCATCCTATAAAGTAGTCCTACGAAAATCCCATCCTACTAAAAAATCCTATCCTATCCCCGTCCTATATTATTATAAAGATATGGGATTAGGACCCGATTTACCTATCCTATCCCACGGTCCTATACCATCCCACGTGGGATATCCCGTAGGATATCCTATATCTTTCCGGCCCGTAGTCTATTAACGCCGCGGTAATAGAGGAATAGTATTTAATAAAATAATAGTAGAAATTAATAAACCCTAAAAAGATCTAAATATCCTTAATACTCCTAGGTTCTAGCTATTCTACTATAGTATCTACTCTACATAGACTTATATATACGCCGTCGCGGCTAATAATAAAGTTAAGGAATTCTACTTCTACTATTATAAATTTATATTTCTTTAGGTTAATATAAAGTTTAAATTTATAAAGATATTATAATACTACCTTTATAACTCTAATATAAGACTTTTTATCTTAGGAGTAGATAAGAATATTATCTAGATAAATAATATATATAATATTAAGTAGTCCTACTAGGGCCTTATTAATATATACTTAAAATAAGGTAGGTATATTAGTAAGTTTAAAAGGTATAATTACATATTTAAAATAGTTATACCTTATATAGAATATAGTCTTCTATTTATTACCCTTTCTTATTTATAAGTAATAATATATATCCTTAAGATCTAACTTAGTTAAGTACTTAATATTAACTAATCTTATTAATATTTTATTAATTAATAGAAGTAAATAGTAGTTTTTAATTATAATCTTATTAAGCGCCTTATAATTAATATATAAATATAATATTCTATCCTTTTTTAATATAAAAAGAATTAATATACCTACTAAACTTATAAAATAATAAATCTACCCCTTTTCTAAAGCCTACTTAAGGTACTCTCTTAATACGCGTAACTCTTTCTCTAATAAGTTATAAAGTAGGTTAAAGGGAGGTTCCTTATTCTCCTTTATATTAATTATATAATTATATTATATATAAGCTAATAGCGCCCTAGTATTCTTAGTTAAAAAGATATCTTAGAATTCTTAAAATTTTAAAGGGAGCTTAACTTTAAATAGTAGGCTTTTATTACCTACTCCTAAGTATATTATAATAAATATAATATTATTAAGCTACTCTTCTAGGGCTTTAGTAGTACCAAAGTACTCCTTAATATTACTTTCCTTAATAGGGAATTACTAGTTTTATATAGGTTAATCTACTTAGGGATTTTATTCCTCTAATTATAAATACCTAAGGTAGAAGTTATAATTAAGGTTTACTATTATATAGAAGGTACCCTTATAATATTATATAATACTATTAGAATTAATAAGTTTAATTTTTCTTATATAAGAACCTAGTAATAATATTAGGTTCCTAACTCTATTATATAAGGTATTACTAGAGCTAGGGTCTATTTCTTAATCCTACTCCTTTATTAAATATATATTAATATAATTAGTATCTACTCTAAAGTTAATTAATATAATAAATTCTCTTTATAAGCTCTTAAGCTCTACTTATATTATAATAATAAGTTACTATATCTACTTCTTCCCTTATACTATAATAGTAGATATAATTATAGTACTTAGGGGTTTTTTAAATTTAAGCCTTTCTTAGCTAGCTTATTATTAGATATTTTATTAGCTATAGGCTTATTAGTTATAATACTTATAACTATTAATTTTATACTTTAATAATCCTTAGTTATATATCCCTTCTTTTAATAATTATAATACTTAGTAGTAGAAAGGTTAGGCTTAGGCCTTTAAGAAAGGTATAATAACGTGTTAATAGCGCCCTACCCTTTTTACTTTATATATAAGCTATTATCTCTTCGCCCTTAGAAATTTCCTCTTCCTCTTTAAGGATATTAACCCTTAGTAGGAGTATTATCCCTTTAATCTTTACGTATAAATAGTATTATATAAGGCTTTAATCGGGTTATTAATATAATAAGAGTATCCCTTATCTCTAGGATATTAGATTATATTATAAGTTAATTATAAAGATCTTTATATAACTTATTTAAGAGGTTATTATAAAGTATATACTCTATTAATAGCTTAAGTTATCTTTCTAACCTAGTAAGGTAATTTATAAAGTTTATAATCTTTTAATATTCCTTTTACTTAGCTTTTAAATAGTACTTACTAGTTATTAGATATTAATTTTAAGGATCTTTTATTTAATCTATTAAGAAACTATTAAAGTATTCCTAGGACTATTTATCCTTTAATATATCCTTTATATACTTATATTATATAGCCTTAAGGTCTAAGGCTATATACTATAACGCGTATTAGATTTTTATAGAGTTATTAAGAAAATAGGCTATACTTATTTTAATTATATTAATTATATTATTAAACTATTTTTAATATTCTTATACTAACTTCCTATTATATATACGTAGGCCCTACGGCCTAAGAATATAGGTTTTATATTAAGGACGCTTTAGTTCTAATTCTTCTATTAATAATAAGTAATAGTAATAACCCGCTTAAGTAGTATTATTAATATATATTTCTTACTCTAACTCTTATAAATATTATTATAGATCTTATATCTACTACCTCTTAAAGACTTCTTCTTTAAGTTCTTATATCCTTTATAATAGTACTTCTTAGGTTTTAAGTAGTAGGGACTAGGTTTATACGCCTAGTAGCTACCCCTAGATAGTTAGTTATAATTATAATATATCTATTATTAATTTATTAACTAATTCTTAAGACTTACTTTCTCTACGAGCTTAGTCCCTTATATTTAGGCGGGTTATTTATACTAGTTAACTAACCCTTTTACCTTATACTTATAATAACCCTTCTCTACTTATCTTACTAATAGTCGAGCTACTACCCCTAATTAGGGTAAAGTAATTAAAATATAAGGGTACTATATAATAATATAGCTATTAAGTACTATAAATAGTACGTATATATATATATATATAGAACTCTCTATTCTTATTAATAGTAAGACTAATTACTACCCTTTCCTTTAGGGGGAATTCCCTCCTCTATATACTATAGGTAAAGGGGTAGCGCAGCGCTACTACGTACTATAAACGCCACGTCGATAGTAGTACTATATTCCTAACTAGTCCTTATACTACTAGTAAGAAGTTATATATAGTTTACTTCTACTAAAGACTTTTAGTATTATCCTTTATATATAAAAAGCTTTAATAATTTAAGGGTATATTAATTATATCTACTAGAATTAGCTAAGCTATAACCTTAGAAGTATTAGAGTTCTTCCTTTTTACCTACCTCTTAAGAACCCCTTAAGAGGATAGCTTTAAGCTAACTAGATTAATTCTTTATAAAGAGAAGTATTAAGAATAAGATAAATTAGACTTTACTAGATTTATCTAGTATTTAAATAATATTTAGTATCTAATAGTTAAGAAATAATTATATAAAAGAGATAATATAAGTTAAGTATAATTATATAAAGCTCTTATTTACTAGAGAAATATTATTACTTATATAGATATAAGAGTTTTTTATAATAGCTTTAGATTATTCCTATTTATCTTAAGCTACTTAAGTACTATATATTAAGGGTAATAGTTATTAATATAATAGGGATTATTTTAGTAAGCTCTCTCCTAAATAATTCCTATCACGCTAATAACTATTTCGCTGGAGACTATAGTAAGCTAGGTCGAGTAGTTACCCTACTCGTCCTACTTATCCTAGCTAAGGCCTAGTAAGCGAGTAAGCCTCGCTTACTATACTATAACTTCTTAGGTTGTAATAAGAAGCTAACCTTCTAAGGCTTAGTATATAGATTATAAAGCCTGTTAAAGCTAAGTAGTCTATCTAGCTATTAAAGAGCACCGACTTATAGGATAGAAGTACTACGTAAGTTATGTATAAAGTTATGCTCTTTGTCTCGGGTAAGGTGCGGAGCGGACTATTTGTAGCTCCAAATCTATCCGGGACGGACACGGAAGTTGATTCGAAAGATCTTGGCACGGAGAAGGAAGGATGCCGAGTGCCGAACCACGAGATTCTCTCCGCTTGCATGCAAAAACAGAGACGGAGTATGACGTGCTGACTCTTGTCACGTCACACATAAGCATGAGAAGCCATTGAGATGTTAACTGATGAGTGGGCAAGTGAGTTATGCATTTCCCACTAGTCAAGCTCTTCATAATATAGGACTAGCTATTGGTCTTCGGCTAATCGAGACATGCCTGGCAAACTGCTGTCCAGGTACGATATGTAGCAGGTTGAGTAATCAATAACGAGTACGAAGGGCTTCCGCCTCCGTGAAGAAAGTAATATATTACATGATTCCTCCTCGTCCAATTGATATTTGATGCAACCATGGCTTCAAGTTGAGATCGAAATAATGCTCCTTCACTGAAAAACCCCATCTACTCTTATCATGGCTTCTTCGAGTGAACCGCAGCGCCCTCACATCTCCGAACATGGCGCTTGGCCGTCGGCGTCCGCAAACAGCTTCAGACAACAGTATCTCGCCCCAACGGATGGCACCGCTGCACATATCAACCCATCCCCCGGGATCCTCGGCACCAGCGATGCTTCTACTACAGCAGGAAATGAACCATTATCCTCCACTTTTAATGAACTCGGCCCTCCCAGCGTTGAAGCAACTCCTATTTCAAGCGAAGGAAAGAAAGCACTTCCCTCAACTACAAAGTCCGAGCTTGGCGCTGTTGCTGCAGTGGTCGGCGACCCTCGCGACCCAGTCCCAAATACGGAGATGGAAGACGAGAAGGAGGCTGATACCACGGGCGGTTTTGCTCCGATAAGAACCACCACATCAACGAAGCCGCAACATCCTGGTGGCGTACGGAGAGGATCAAACAAGATGATGGAAGACGACCTTTTCAGAAGCTTGAGCCGGAGAAAGACCAACCAAAGTGGCCGGCAGGGCTCATATATGACGGATGACGAAGCTAGCCAAGATGAACAGGAGCAAGCTGAGATTGAAAGGTTGATGTCTCGCATGTTCGGAAAGAATCGACAAGCCCAGTCAGAAGAGGAAAAGACTAGACATGTTGGACTGGTGTTCCGAAATCTCACGGTGAAAGGCATGGGCCTGGGTGCGGCACTTCAGCCTACCTTGAGTGACCCCTTTCTAGGCCTTCCGAGGCTGTTTAAGGCTCTCCTGAGGGGGAAAAAGGCTGTTGGGAAACCGCCTGTCAGGACGATTTTGAACAACTTCACAGGATGTGTACGCCCAGCCGAAATGCTATTGGTCCTTGGGCGCCCGGGATCTGGATGCTCAACATTCCTGAAGGTTTTGGCGAACCAAAGATCCGGTTTTACCAGCATTGACGGTGATGTGACTTATGGTGGCACAGACTCGAGGACTATGGGAAAGCATTACCGTGGTGAAGTGCTGTACAACCCAGAGGACGATCTACATTACGCTACGTTGAAAGTCAAGGAGACTCTGAAATTCGCATTGAAGACGAGGACGCCTGGCAAGGACTCGCGGAATGAGGGTGAAAGCCGAAATGACTATGTCAAAGAATTTCTACGGGTGGTGTCAAAGCTATTCTGGATTGAACATACCATGGATACCAAGGTCGGCGACGAGATAGTACGTGGTGTTTCTGGTGGTGAAAAGAAACGTGTCAGCATCGCGGAAGCCATGATCACGAGAGCCAGCACCCAATGCTGGGACAATTCAACTCGCGGTCTTGATGCTAGCACGGCGTTGGAGTATGTACAGTCCTTGCGATCGCTCACCAACATGGCTCATATATCCACCTCTGTGGCTCTATACCAAGCCGGCGAGAGTTTGTACGACCTTTTTGATAAGGTCGTGCTCATCGACGAGGGAAAATGCTTGTACTTTGGCCGAGCCGAGGATGCGGCAGGCTACTTTGAAGGCCTCGGGTTTACTCGTCCTCAGCGCTGGACGACCGCAGACTTTTTGACCTCCGTCTCTGATCTTCATGAACGTCAAATCCAAGAAGGATATGAAGACCGTATTCCACGGTCCGCCGAACAATTTGAAGCTGCGTTTGCGAAGAGTAGCATATACCAGGACAACATCCGCGACATCGAGTCATTCGAGCAACAAGCCGAAGCCCAAAGGCAAGAGCGCTTGGCAGCAAGCTCCAAAGCAATCAAAGAGAAGAATTACACACTCTCTTTTTGGGGGCAGGTCACCGCTTGCACTCACCGCCAATACCTAGTCATGATTGGGGACCCCGTGTCCTTGTATGGCAAATGGGGAGGTATCCTTTTTCAAGCCCTGATCGTTGGTTCTTTATTCTTCAACATGCCGAAGACCTCTTCCGGCGTGTTCACACGAGGTGGTGTCTTATTTTTCATGTTGCTGTTTAATGCTTTGCTCGCCCTAGCCGAGCTGACATCGGCTTTCTCGAGCAGGCCAATACTACTCAAACACAAGAGCTTGTGAGTTTCGTCGAATACGAATTCAGGCGATTTGCTGACAATCCCACCCAGCTCGTTCTACCGTCCTTCAGCTTATGCGATCGCGCAGACGCTCGTCGACGTCCCCCTAGTACTCGTTCAGGTCACGATTTTCGACCTGGTTGTGTATTTTATGTCGGACCTTTCCAGGACGCCCTCTCAATTCTTCGTCAGCCTGCTCATCCTGTGGATCATTACCATGTCAATGTATTCCTTCTTCCGAGCTCTCGGGGCACTGTGCAAGTCATTGGATGTGGCCACTCGGCTGACAGGTGTTGCTATTCAAGCTCTGATAGTATACACCGGTTATCTAATTCCGCCAACCAAGATGCATCCCTGGTTCAAGTGGCTCATCTGGATCAATCCAGTGCAATACGGATTCGAAGCCTTGATGTCAAATGAATTTTACAACTTACAGATTCAATGTGTCCCACCTTACCTCGTTCCTGAGGGGCCTGGTGCAGCTCCTCAATACCAGTCCTGCCTTATTCGAGGAAGTCAACCTGGGCAGACTACCGTCAATGGTGCAGACTATATATTGTCAGCGTTTTCATACACAAGAGCTCATCTGTGGCGTAACTTCGGTATCATCGCCGCTTTCTGGCTGTTCTTTGTTTTCCTAACGGCCGTTGGCATGGAGATGCAGGAACCCAATGCAGGTGGAGGAGCCGTAACCATATTTAAGCGGGGCCAGGCTCCGAAGTCTGTTGAACGCGCAATGGACCGGGGCAGTGTTCCAGAAGACGAAGAGAAGAATATGGCTGCAGCAGGGGATGCAAAGGCAGTCTCAGAGGATGCCACAAGCTCCGACTCCGAACAAGCGACTACCGTCAAAGGTGTCGCTAGGAACGAATCAATATTCACATACACCAACGTCAATTACACAATACCACTCGGAAAGGGTGAGAGAAAGCTGCTCAACGATGTTCAAGGTTTCGTCAGGCCTGGTAGATTGACCGCCCTAATGGGCGCTTCGGGGGCCGGCAAATCAACATTGCTAAACACGTTGGCTCAAAGGATCAACTTCGGTGTAGTGTCTGGAGAATTCATGGTGGACGGCAGACCACTGCCGAAGTCTTTCCAAAGAGCGACAGGGTTTGCGGAACAAATGGATGTACATGAGCCAACGGCCACCATTCGAGAGGCTTTCCGCTTCTCCGCACTTCTGAGGCAGCCCAAAGAGGTGCCGGTCAAGGAAAAGTATGAGTATTGCGAGCGAATCATTGACCTACTAGAGATGCGAAGTATCGCTGGAGCCACCATCGGCCAAATTGGAGAAGGACTGAATCAAGAACAGCGCAAACGAGTGACGATCGGTGTCGAGCTGGCCAGCAAACCAGAGTTGCTCTTGTTTCTGGACGAGCCTACGTCGGGTTTGGATTCCGGAGCCGCCTTCAACATCATTCGCTTTCTCCGTAAGCTGGCAGACAGTGGTCAAGCTTTACTTGTAACAATCCACCAGCCATCCAGTGTTCTTTTCGACTATTTCGACGAGCTGATCCTCCTGAAGTCCGGCGGCCGTGTGGCTTATCATGGTGAGCTTGGCCAAGGCTCCAAACACCTCATCCACTATTTTGAGCGCAACGGGGCTCACAAATGCCCGCCTCGTGCCAATCCTGCCGAATATATGCTTGAAGCTATCGGTGCTGGCGACCCCAACTACGAGGGCAAAGATTGGGGCGACGTCTGGGCTTCATCACCTGAACACGGGGAGCGTACCCAAGAAATCCAAGCTATGATCAGCTCCAGGCGCAACGCTCCACTAAGTGAGACACTCAAAGATGATCGCGAATATGCTATGCCACTCAGTACACAGGTGCTTACAGTCGTTCGGCGCTCATTCACCAATTACTGGCGTACCCCGGATTATATGGTTGGAAAATTCATGTTACACATCGTAACTGGTCTCTTCAACAGCTTCACCTTCTACCATATCGGCTTTGAGAGCATTGACATGCAGTCTCGACTGTTCTCCATCTTCATGACTCTCACGATCGCCCCACCTCTAATTCAACAACTTCAACCCAAATTTTTGCACTTTCGCAATCTCTACAATAGCCGTGAGAAGAATTCGAAGATCTATTCATGGGTTGCGATGACCACTGGCGCTGTCTTGGTGGAGATACCGTACTCTCTGCTCGCTGGGACTCTTTACTTTCATTGCTGGTGGTGGCCCGCCATCGGCCACCACGTGGGCAAGCTCGCCAGCGCTTACACCTGGATGATGCTCATGCTCTTCGAGATCTTCTACGTCGGCTTCGGTCAAGCCATCGCTTCGTTTTCTCCCAACGCGCTATTGGCTTCCCTTCTCGTGCCTATTCTCTTCCTCTTCGTCGTAGCCTTCTGCGGAGTCGTTGTCCCATTCGCCGCATTACCTCATGTAAGTCCCAATTCCCAGCAACTCCTATCGAATAAATTCACTAATCTTTGAATTGTCCAGTTCTGGCAATCTTGGATGTACTACGTAACACCATTCCGCTACGTTCTCTCCGGCTTCCTCAGCGTCGCCGTCCACGGCCAGCCCGTTCAGTGCGGCTCCAACGAGGTCGCCCGCTTCCCACCCCCACCAGGTCAGACCTGCGAATCATACACCGCATCATTCACTGCGAAAGCCGGTGGCTATGTGCAGAACGGCACCGGCGGCCTGTGCGAGTTTTGCCAGTATGCAAACGGCGACGAGTTCGCAGCTGGCTTCAACGTGTATTACTCCACGAAATGGAGGGATTATGGTGTAGTTTGGGCATTTTGCATTTTCAATTTTGTGGTAGTGTTCTTCTGCAGTTGGTTGTATCTGGGTGGGTTCAAGACGGTCAAGTCGGCGTTTAGTCCTGCGGCGAGGAAGCAGAGGAAGGCGGCTATGATGGCTAATGAGAAGGCGTGATGGATTCGCTGATGAGGATGATGATTTTGGTACGGGGACTTTGATGATATGTTTAGATAGATCACTGCGTTTGATGATGATGAATATAGACTTAACATAGAACGCCTTACATACTGGCACAAGCACTTTATTCTCTTCAATATCTGGACGTAAACTCTCCGCCCTCAGAATTCACCCAGCTCCATATCCCCTCCGTCTCAAACACTATAGCTGCGCTACTCGCCTCGACGCCGACGGAAGATGCACGGAAGATCGAAGCATACCCTTCTATAGCGAGGTAGGGGAGTGGGAGCGACATTGTCACATGTAGATGTAGGAGATGGACCTGTAGGGTAGCTTCAGAAAGAGTTTGGAAATGGGATAAGGGGTGGAGGGTGCGCGTTTAGGTGTGGACGTTAGGTGAGTAGAGTGCTATAAATGATGTCGAGGCTGGGGTTTTGTGGGGGTTGTGGGGGTTGGGCTTTGTGGGGAGTATCCCATGTCGTGGCATGGCATCCGTCAGTAATGCCGAGGTTCACCCGGGTTCCTGAACACCAAAACGTGTTTACCGTTCATATTAGGAGCTTTCTGTCAATTCCGTTCAGGATCAACGTCGAAGACGAAGGGTACCAAGATCTAGGTACGCCTGTGGGCTAAGTGACATGTATCTTTGTCGTGGAATGAGACGTTAGAAGGACAGATTGAAATTTAATGGTTTTTGCCCAGAAATGACGGATGCCAGACTTGCCACGACATGGGATACGACGGGTGGAGCGGTTGCTATGTAGAGTTTTATTTTGGGTATTTTGTTGGTGTTGCGAAGAATGAAGGGGATGGAATTTTTCTGTGATTACTAGGACAGTTGAAGGCCTTTGATTAACGCCATTCGTTCTCGCGGAGTGATCTGTGACTGTAAGGTAGGTCAAAAGTCGTCTCTTACTCCTATTCTAGGAAAACCGCAGCGGAATTGATCCGCCCGTTGGATCTCCAGCTAATCTTTGCAAGTGCTGAGTCTATCCAAACCTTCTCCGCCTTTTTCTCCTGCAACTGCCTAATCATGGCTAGTGCTTTTCCCGAGCTCTGCAGATTCCTGCAAGTAGCCTCCATATCTGCTTCAATAGCCAATGAAGATGTCCGATCTCGAAAGAAGCACGGCATCATGCATGGTACGTGCATATCCTGCCCGCACCGTTGACGACGTTCTGCATTGGATGACGGAGTATGCACCGAGGTCTTTTCACCTCGACCATGGGTGGTATACCCATCTCACTACCGCCAGATCTGCTTCATCAACGTTTGTCTCTGTCGCTGTCCAAGGGCTAGAGCAAGTATGGCTCCTCCCAAGTTCATGGGCCTCACAGGCCATCCTCTTTCTCTAGCTGTCTCGACGGTAGCGACGACTGGTTTCGTTCTCTTTGGATATGACCAGGGCGTCATGTCTGGTATCATTACTGCGCCTGCTTTCAACAATCTGTTCACTGCCACCAAAGGGAATTCGACAATGCAAGGATTTGTGACGGCCATCTATGAGATAGGTAAATGGGAACCCATCCTCGAATCCGATTCCTTGTGGAATAGCTGCTTCTCTGACACCCAACCTAGGCTGCCTCTTCGGTGCCATATTCATCCTCTCTTTCGGAGACTACCTCGGCCGTCGACGCGCTATGATCACGGGCGGCTCTATCATGATACTTGGTGTACTCATCCAAGTCACTGCGGAGCGGAATTCAATGCCGCTGGCTCAATTCATCGTCGGGCGTACGATAACTGGCGTGGGCAATGGCATCAATACGTCTACTATACCCACCTACCAGGCCGAGTGTTCGCGAACGAGCAATCGAGGTCTCCTGATATGCATCGAAGGCGGCGTGATTGCTTTCGGGACGCTTGTGGCATATTGGATTGATTATGGAGCAAGCTAGTGCGCTTCTCTTCCTACTAAAATCGAACCTCGGTGACTAACAAAAGGCAATTAGTGGCCCAGCCGATCTATCTTGGCGCTTTCCTATCGCTTTCCAGATTGTGTTCGCTCTGATCGTCGTTCTCGGCATGATCTGGCTCCCTGAGTCTCCCCGCTGGCTCCTCACCCGCGAAAGTTACGAAGAAGGAGAAACTGTCATTGCTGCTCTGCGTGGGCTCGAACGGGAAGATAAGGAGACACAGTTGCAGAAACAGATTATACTTGATAGTATCCGCGCCTCGGGCTATGCAGGTCGAAAGGGGACGCCGTTCAAAGCCGTTTTCACAGGAGGTAGAACCCAGCATTTCCGTCGCATGATGCTCGGGGTGTCCTCGCAATTCATGCAACAAGTCGGTGGATGTAATGCAGTCATATACTATTTTCCAATTTTGTTTGAGCAGTCGATCCATCAGTCGCATAATATCTCGCTGCTGCTGGGTGGGGTCAACATGATTGTCTATGCTATCTTTGCAACAGTATCTTGGTTCATTATCGAGCGAGTCGGGCGCAGAAAGCTGTTTCTCTGGGGAACAGTGGGACAGTGCTTGAGTATGGTGCTGGTGTTTTCTTGTTTAATTCCAGGTACCACAGCAGCTGCAAAGGGCGCTGCGGTGGGGCTCTTCACATATATCGCCAGTTTTGGAGCAAGTTGGTTACCGCTACCATGGGTCAGTCTATCCCGGTCCCTTCTCAAGACGAGGCAGTGGCTAACTGGTCCAGCTGTACCCTGCCGAGATCAATCCCATCAAAACACGCCAGAAAGCCAATGCTCTCTCCACCTGCTCAAACTGGCTATTCAACTTCCGTACGTCGTCTACAATCTCTCCCTCCCCTATCTTACTTAGACAATCCCACTAACGCAACCCCCCCACAACAGTAATAGTGATGATAACCCCCATCATGATCACCAACATCCACTGGGGCACCTACCTCTTTTTCGCCGTCGTCAACGCCTGCTTCCTCCCCCTCATCTACTTTACCTACCCTGAAACGGCCAAGCGCTCCCTCGAGGAAATCGACATCATCTTCGCCAAAGGCTACTGTGAGAACATCAGCTATGTGCGTGCGGCGAGGGAGTTGGAGTTTCTGACTGATGAGGGCATTGATGCGAAGGCGAGGGAATATGGGCTTGTGGAGGAGATGGAGGCCGAGAGGGAAGCGGAGAAGGGGGGGATGGTTAGGGAGGTTGAGGGGGGCGGAGTGGGGATTTAGATGGGTTGGTCATGGTCTTGCGTATATGAGGTTCTTAATGAATAACGCGGAAAAAAGGTCTCTCAAACCTTTCAATGACGAGAATAGATACCGACCTAACTCCCTGCAGCAAATACGCCTCTCACTCTGCCTACACATTTCAGCATCGAGAGCTGAAACTTGAACGCTGGAGCTGGACGGATGCCAAGAATACCCCAGACCCAAACCCAAACCCGTCCCAGTCCCCCATGTCCAACATCATCTCCACCCCCCCTCTGCCCATCTCTACCAGCAGAATCTCACCCCTCCTCAACGCTCTCCATTCTTCTCCCCGCCTAGAATGAATACTCCAACGCCCTCTTAGTCTCCGTCCCCCTTCGCCCTCTTCCCTCCCTAATTGATTCTGAAATCTTCATCCCCTCTCCACCGCTATCCCCATCCTAAATCCCAAACCACCATTTCAAACCACATTGCACCCCTATCACTCCCCTCCCCCCCCCCCATCCTCACCACGCTTATTCCACCCATCCTATCATCCGCATCCCTTACTATCACTACCCCTCCTACCCCACCCTTACCCAGGCCCAAGCCCAGTCCCGGTTCCAAGTTCCCCTTTCTATACCTAACAACCGCCTTCCAATCGCCCATCCAGATTCGACACCTAGCAAACCCCATACCCATTCCCCTAATCTACCTTATCAAAATTTTCCCCCTTTTTCTCTTTAATCTTTTTCTGTTCTTGGTGTTTTGGTGTTTCGTAAGTGGCTGTTTTTTGAATATTGCCTACGCTTGATAGAAGCTTCCGATGAGAGGAGGGGAGGGCTAAGGTTAAGGCTGATGGTGGGATTGGGGGGTTTTGATGTTGATGAGGGGAGGAGGGGGGAGGTTGTGAAAGGGTGGGGGGTGAAAGAGGTTTTTTTTTTTGGATGCGGAGTGGTGGGTAGGATCCTAGCGGCTGCTGGTGGGGTTTTCAAAGGGACTTGGAGGTGGAGGCGTCGGTGGGTGCTGTTTTTTCCATTTTGGTGTTGTTTTTTTGTGCTGCTGTTGTTAGTTGTTTGGGTGTGGATTATGGTGGAGATGTGATGTTGTGGTTTAGGTGGTAAGATTGTTCGGTGGAGTATAGAGGAGGGGGGAGAGAAGGGAGGAGCAGCTGGCTGGCTGGCTGGCTATATTTGAAACTTTTGACGCCTTAATTTGTTTAGTGATGAGATCGTGCGTGCTGCTTGCTGTGATGGGAGGAACATCCAAATGGGAGCTAGACAGGGGTTGGTTTAGGTGTAGAGTCGCCGGATCAAGGTCTGGTGTCTAGATCCTTGGATGTCTTAGCATCTAGTTACTCTGTGGCAGAGAATATTGGACGTACCTTAGTCCCTATATTCCTCCGCTGCCTCAGTGCCCAGGAACCTCACTCCCTACAAAACCCCCCCTACCTCCCTACTCCCCCACAATCCCTCCCTCTCCCTCTACCCCTTCCCCCTTCTCAAAAACCTCGTAGCGCCTAGACCCGTCGGCTAGAAATTCAAATAGACATTCTCCTAGTATCCGGCTTCCGCCTCGTAGATGTCATGATACATACCTGTTGAATTGTGCGCTTTGGTTGCTTTTTCCCACCAGGTCCAGGCGGCGTGGTGGAGGGGGGCGTAGGTGGAGGTTTGCTGTGGAAGAGGGCGAAGATTAGCCTCAGTACTTATGTATCGAGAATATAGAGGCGGGACAGTTACTCAAGGTTTTTTAGAGTGAACTTGAAATAACGGTTGTAGAAGAAACCATTCTCTTAGAACTAGTCGTCGACCTCGGCCATGGCTAGGAGAAGCAAAGAAGATCACATCAAAAAGAAACGAACCTACTAAATCCCCAATCAACCGCCCATAACTAAGCAGCACTACCTCCACCCCCTTAGCCCCCCCCGCCTCTCATCCCTCCTCTCCCAATCCCTCTACCCCAAAACCCCCCCTCCCCCTTAAAAACCCTCCCCCTTAAAACCCCTCCCCATCTTCCCCATCCACCTCCCCACCTTCCCCAATCCCAGCGCAAATCCCCAAACAAATAACGAGATCCCGCTCCTAACAGACAAACCGCCACTTTCCCCTCCCTCCCCCTACCAACCTCCTATCAGCATCAGAAACGATCGCTGTGGTCTTTGAGTGTTGGGTGGAGGGAGGCGGGGAAGTAGGCGTAGGTTTTGTATTTGTTCTTGTTTTGGAGAAGGAGGACTCAAAGGCATTGGAGAGAGGTTCCGACTAGGAGAGTGGTTGTGAGGGAGAGGTTGGTGTGAATTAGCTCGGCGAGGGTGGAGAGGTTGCGGTTGCGAGCGCATTCTAGGGATGGTTTAGTGGGTTGGGGAGGAGGAGGGGATGGAGGGTTATCTTTAGTGGAAGGGGAGGATGGGGATGGGCAGTGCTGGTTGAACATCATGGGAGAAGGGAGAGGTTGGGGATTCTATGTATAGATATTCTACCCTTTATCGAGATGCAGCAGAGGGCACTTGAGCATATTGTCATGGTCAAAGACGTAGGTAGTATCAAACCGTGTTGATTATATGACAATCTTGATGGTTCTAACAGGCAGAACGTATAGCATCCACTAGTCCCAAAACAGCTGCTAAGATGCGAGTCTCTAACCTCTTTGGAATATAGCGCACAATCTTTGACGCGGCCCAACATCCGTCCGATCCACCTCCTTTCTCCACAACATCGAGGCTGCACACGCACCGCTTCCCGATGGTAGAAGGGTCGATAGTTATGCCGTCGCGCTCCGTGCCATGCTATGCTTTCTACAAACTATGTTCTCACGTATAGAATACAATATAGAATATATAAAGAGTAAATAGAAGCAAGCAGTCTTCACAATCCCAACTCCCAACTCCAACTCCAACTCCAACATTAAAAACATCCATTCTCACATCCTCAAACGCAACACAAAACCCAAGTCTCACCCTTGATTCCACTGCTCCCATCCTGTCCAACGCTTTTGCACAACAATACATCCTCACCAATACAGCAACAAAACAACCTCAAGTCCCTCCAACCACCTCGCCTCACCAATCCAAAACCCCACCCGCTACCCCAACAGCAGAAATGTGCCACTCCAAACCCTCCCGCAGCACCAAATACCACCCCATCCTATCCCAACCACCCACCACCATGACGAATACCATGAACTCCCCACAACAGTACCCATCCCACATGAACGCGCCACCAGCCTACGACGCCGTAGTGGGCAACACAGTATCTCCGGGTCAGAACTGGGTCATACCACAAACAACACCGCCCCTGTACGAGAAACGTCGCTCGTGCGGACACGGATGTGGCCATAGAGGCAGAAGAAGCGGGGGATCAATTCGTATGCTTGTGGGGTATCTCGTACAGTGAGTTCGCCCTCCACCCCTTTTCAAGTCCAAAAGAGGTCCTCTCTTTTTCCTGGAAAGGTTGAGTGGGTAGCTGACACAGTGTTATAGAAAGCATCAAGGGAGAACGGCTCAGGGGGTTGAGACAGCGAGAGGAGCTGTAGCTTTTGAGGCGTTGGGGCAGGAGGGTGGGGTGGTTGAGATCGCGGACGAGAAGGGGGTGGAAGTGGGGAGAGGGGTGGAGAAGGAGCTTGAGAAGGGTGGAGAGTGGGCAGATGGTGACCGTATCGGCAACCGTATCGGCCAGCGGCAGGTCTCTTTGAGAGAGTGATTGTAGGGTGGGCTTTGAGTGGGGAGTGGGAGATGTAGACGGTATAGACATGGGAACTTGGGGAGAGTCTTGTACCATTGGTTAGCGAGGGCGTCTCTTCTTCTTAATTTTTTGTAACTTTATAGGCGCCATACGATGACACAGAGAAATCAATACAATGGCGTGTATCATGATCTCTCGCCGTACGACAGCTGAGATATTCGAGGTTCTTAAAGAGCGTTTGCAGATGGCTGAATGGGAAGGCCAGTTGTTAATTCTAGATAGTCCCCGCGCTGGCGGTGGTTGAGCACTTGAGCGATTAGGCTAGATATTGCAACGAGAAGAGTTTCGGATAGGAATGGGAATACTGGTAAGTGGATTAGTCTCCGTATAGGATTCTCTATATTGATCTCTGATCTTCTATGCCTGGCCTGGAGCTAGAAGCCGTGCGGTCGACTTGATAGTGCGAACACAGAGCACTGTCGCTTCCGGCCCAAAACAGGCTCTAGCTCGCCCCATGCCTTCTCAAGTTTTCTGATCCCCAGCCCTGGAGGCGCTTGTTCTTAAGGAGATGTTCTGCATCGAAAGGTCGTTGTACACTGGTTCCAAGGACGATGAATTCCCCAAGAGCGCCTGAATCTGATCCATCCAAATGGTAGGCGCGATTGCTCTCCCCTCACTCATATAGTCACTCATGGAAAGCTGATTGAACGGCGAACTACTCGTGTATATATACACAGCTGCAGCTTCTTCACCCGTACTCACTGTACACATCCGCCAGATAGATTAGCAAGATCAGTCGCACCACGGACGTTGCGCGAAAGTCAGTTGGCTGGTGTAAACGTACAGCGAAGAGGAATGTAGCCCCCTCTTGGTAGCGTACGTGGATCCAGGCAGGTTCGGAGCTGAAGAGCGTGGTCGATGACTCGTCGCCAACTGCAATCAAAGCTCGGAGCTGCGACTCCAGGCTGAGCCCACTTCCCTTGGCTCACGAGCGCAATGCGACAGGAGTCTGTGCGAAGGGCGAAAGGCTTAGCGAAATTGTGATTGGTGTGAGGGGCGAATAACTTGGTTAGACCAAGGCACCAATAGAGGCTTCTTCAAAGAGCCGACTTGCAGGATCTTCAGCCCGGACTGGTTTTTACCTACTGTGTCTCCATATCTTGGGTAACTGAACGATGGCGTTTGGGTAATAGGTATTACTCAAACTCGCGAAGGGCGGTTGCAGGTATTGTGGCTCGGAAAAGACTTGGAGCTGCTGAGACCGAATATAATTTGGAGAGTGAGGGAAAGAGCTGGCGAAAGGTATTGAGGCTATGGCATTCATACAGTCCTGAGCTTCAGGACAGCCGTAAATAGTGCCACTACACTGGATGGCGGTAACGAGGCTGTAATTAGCGAAGGCGAGACTACCCAAAACCAACTTGGCACGCCGTGAGTGCCACCTGCTGGACATGGAGATAGTAGACAGCCCAAGAATGCTAGGCAGTAACGAAGTTTGCCGAGCAATGTCTTCGAGATGAGCGCGTCCGCTGAAACGCAATGGCGTTATGTACATACTCGCATATGGTGGCCGGAAGTATCTCCGCATGCGCCAATGGTGCGGCTTAGTTGGTGCTCTTTGGACAGGATACCACAATGCGTCGCGTAAACAGCATATTAGATTGGATCTCAGCTGTTCTCTGATCCGGAGTCTAGTCCGCTTGCTTCGCAACTTCCGATTCTTTCTTCTTGCAGCGACGCATGCGATTGATATCTACTTTTGAGAATCGATTGTATTCGATTGGTAGGATATGAGAGGTCCCTGTATTGAAGCCAGGACCTGTCCGATAGACAGTGCTAATAGAAGCAAGAGTTTTATCGAATGTATCTTTTCCCACTACTTTCAGGGTTTGCCTTGGATCATCGGCTCTGGATTCTTGTCTTAATGCTCAACCAGAGCTTTCCATTGAATGCTGCACCATCTCCGCTCAATAGCCCTTATTGCAACAGCATCTACGGATACCCACTTTATTCAGATTGCACCAAAGTCCTCTCAAGGTTACCGCAAGACGAATGTACTCGCTTCTTTGTGGAGCAGCAGCTTCGCAGCGTTCCACCGCGAGCAGACTGGCCACCATTCGAAGATCCACGGCCTCGCGAGCACCAACAGACTGTTGTGCAGATACCGAAGTGGTGGTCTCATGGTTAGATTGCTTTCATTTCACCCGAGGGTCCATCGAGTTCTTGTTGTAGTAGTGCACCATCACACGTGAAGAAACTAATACAAAGGGTAGGAACGTGTAATGTTGCTTTGTTGGGCCACAAATTCTCTGGAGCGCCGCCAGTTGCTATGTCGTGGTCCAAGATAGTCAGGGCTGGAACTTTAGCAGCAACAACCTGCCAAGCTTCGTACCAAGGCGGTGCGGCATTGTTGTACGGTATGTTGTAGAGCATTTCGATAGAACTGTGCATGTCCAAAGCCATGCTAACGAGGAAGTCAAATAGGACAAGACCAAAAAATCCCAGCGATGTCGATCTTTGTTTGGTGTAATGGTGCTGAGTTCGATTCGTTGATGAATGAGTATATCGGTTGGGATTTCCCCACGGGGATTGATCCTACAAACACTGCATCTCTGCTCAGCAACAATTCAATCCCTTCCAAGTTCTCAGCAGTCAATTTCGTCCAGATGGAGGGAGTAGCGACTGCATAGTGGACGAATAGGATAGAAGTGTGGATCAGAGATTGTTTCGAGCATCCATCGCAATCTTTGCTTGGTCGTGGCTAGAGGTTGCGCTAAATATCCTTTGAGACCTTTATTCAAGCTAGATGACCCAGAGCGACTGCTAGGTGCGAAGACTCAAGGATTTGCGGCGTCAATTGGATCCAGACTCGAGTCGCAAGATCAACGAATAGTAGCACTTATCCCCGGGCGAGTCGATCAGTAGAAGAATTAAAAGCCCGAGATAAAGGCACCGTGTCAGATTACCCTGCGGTAAATGGGCCCTAAGCAAATGGGCCCTGAGCAACTGGAAGCTCTACTGCTCTGCGTCCCGCACAATGAACATTCAATCCTTTCTTGGTATCAGAAACGCATGTACACTCTGTAAGGTCGATCGAGAAGGGTTTGCGTCAGGTTTCGCTCTCGATATGTATGCGAAACGACGGCGAATCAGAGCTTTGTCAATAGCCTTATCGCCCAGGTCGTAGGAGTATCTATCTGTTGCGACGCAGGTCAGCCTTGCAATGATTCGCTCGCAAAGAGCTTGAAAGATGAAGTTCGAGTGGGCTCTTACAGTCATCGTTGAAGAATGTTGCAAGCACCGTCAAAGCGACACCGACCGAGAGGTCCCTGCCAGTAGAGCAGGCGAACAGGATTCTCGGTGATTCGGCGTGGTACGGCAATGAGGCTACAAATGGGAGTAGACGCTGGAAGTGAACTCGGAGAGCTCTGCTTCCAAGCTTGCCATCAACGCAGAGGAAATGCAGGATCTGTTTTTGCTCTGGTCTTGCGTTGTTCGAGATCGAAGATTGGGGAGGTACGCTACTGCATATGATAATTCCGTCGTAGTTTTTGAATTGAGTGGCGTCTGGGACACGACCAATATAGAGCTCAGTTGAGCCTAATTTGACAGCACTACCGTGGTCAGAGACAGGAATTACGTCCGCTTGTATTATTCGATGTATAGTGTCTGCCATATTTCCCTCCACTGTTCCCAAAAGCTGGCTCTTGTGTCTCCAGAAGAGATCTGGAGTTAGCCCGTAGGACCAAGTTTCGCTGTCATCTCCAGCTCCTTGTATGTATCCATTCTCGGAGTTTTCTGTGCCTCCTACACGGTGGGATGCCGTACAGCAGACAATGCTGTGATAACCCGTGGAGCGAGCATCACGCTTCGAAAGGCAGTCGTCCGGGGTAACCCAGGAAGGACGGAGAGGCTTCTTCAATGCAGAGCGAAGGGAAGAAATGTTTAGACCAAGAGACTGAAAATTAGCACAGACAGCGACTGACAGGAACAAGCCAGACTTACATTGGCGTCTCTAACGAAGCCATCAATGCGGGCTTCGATTTGAGTATGCTCCGACGCGCTGACGACGTCTTCTGGTGTCTGCAATCTGTGGCTATCAGGGAGTTCCTCGAATAGAAGACGATTCATGACTGCACACCATATCGGTACTGTCTTGCTCAAGGCGTCTGGCATGCTTTTACCCCGTCGTGTGGAGTCCACGATAATGCAGCTGCCGGGTTCATAAGATGTCAGCCGTGTTCCACTGTCGTTGTAGTCACTTCGCGCAGAGCGTCTCTCTTACCCACCCACCATATTCTCCTATACGATCCAAGATCTGAAGGTTCAGCCGCCGGCTACTAAAGCTCCATTGTCCCCAGTGTCCATCTGTACTTTTGAAGTATGCGCTGCCTCCTTTCTGTTCGGGAGAGATGTACCAACTACCGCAACGCTCGTTTGCAACAAGTGGCAAGCTGAGGGCACGGGCAACATCTTGGACGAAGACAGCATCGTGGTGGATGGATTGCAAGCGATTACTGGTGGAAAGCGTCGAGCGCTTCAGGGATGAGAGAGTATTGGAGAGGTTTTGCGAAGCGGTCGGAAAAATGAGAGAAGATATTGAGCTGGGGAAGGACGGTGTTTCGGCCATATATACGTTCTTTGAGATACCCTAGTCCTGTAGAATGATACTCGAGCTCTTTCCAGTGGGAACACTCGAGGCTTGTGCCAAGATATCGCTCGAAGAGGCTAGAGTGGAGACTCGGTGCGCCATGAGGTTATCAAAGTGCAAGGATACATTATTTATACCATTCTTGGGATTGATAGGGGATTGCCGTTGAATTGAAGAGGTCAGGTAAGTTCCAGACTACTAGAACTTGCATGATATCCAACAATATCTAGAGATTTCTATAGCAATACATACCGTGCCTTCTCTGGTCGTTCATTTTGTTATAATTTATGCCATACGCAGCTCACGTTCATCATCCTTCCAAGTCTTCTCATTCCCGGTACCTCTCTCCACATCATCCTCTTCCACTATCTTACCCTCAATCGTTACCGCTGCCCCCTCTTCGCTTTCATAAACTTCATCGGGTAGGATCGCCCTTGGTATCAATGTCTCCGTGGGTTTCCAGATTGCCGAAAGAAGTACGTATATCATACTCGTAATGACAAAGCCCAAGATCCAGGCAAAGGTATATGGGCGCTTTCCCACGCCCACATTAATCGACGGATTGATACTGTTGATGAAGCCCGGCAGATTAGGCGCCACACCAATGATGAATGCGATAAGGGCCCGAAAATTGATGCCGTAGGTGTAGCGGTAGATACTAGACGGCAATCAGCACTCACCACCATCAGGACCAATGTAGAAGATGAGGAATACCTTTCAGGATGGTACAATGCGACAATATCATACTTCATGTCATGCACCCACCAGAAGTCCCATACCAAGATTGCAGCAATGGGCCCCAAAAACACACTGTAGGCAGACATGAAGTTCAAGAAGCCGCTTGCAGTCGCCAATATTTTCCATGGTACCATGACCCACGCAACGAGTGCGCATATCAGTTGGCCACGCCGAATGTTGATGTAGGACGGAAACAGAGCAGCTAGATCGTTGGCTGCAGAGAGACTATTTGCCGAAATGTTGACCCCAAGAGCAGCGAGGCAGAAAGCGAAACCTGCAAAGAATTGACAGGATCGGTTCGGCCAGTTACTGATTAGTGTTGCTGGATTCCAATCCAACTGCCCATAGTGCTGTTGGCCAGCAGAAGTAGCAGCAATACCAATGAAAGAGATGAAAGTGAAAACAATCGGTAACATTGGCACGTACAGCCATTGCCATTGTACGCTCGCCTTGCTGTATCGCGAGAAATCAGGCATGTTGACGGAAAGCGTCGCATAGTTCCCAATCACGGAGGTTAGAGACGACAACCAAGCGTACGAATATGCAGAGCCGGTGATCGAGGCTTTGGCGCTGCTGCCGAGAAGGGGACCGCCTGTGCCGCCGGTGGATCTGAAGGACCAGATAAGGATGGCGATGAAGCAGATAGGGACGAGGATGGATTTCGTGATGAATAGGTAGCGGAGGTTGTTGGGGTGCATGTACAGAAAGGGGATTTGAATCAGCCAAACTATGAGTAGGAAAAGGTTAGTATCCCTTCTCGGGTTCGTCGTTCAGAGAGGCGACTCACAGATGAAGAACGAGACCATCTGAGCCGTGGTGATCCCTTGGCTCGTGGGGATGGTATTATGCACACGCGCAAAGCTGGGCCAGATCGCTGTGATCATGACCTGCACGACGTCGCCACCATTGACGGTCTGAATCGCGAACCAGAACATCGCCAGAATCACTCTGGATATAATGGCCACTGATGATCATGTTTTAGCATTCACGGATGCTTCAATCCGTCTCTTCATATCCCTTTGCCTACAAGCCCAATGAAGGTAGGATTGGCATACCATAGCTTCCCCAGAATCCCCAACCCGCACGCGCTAGCACCGGGAATGGTGCATGATATAGAACTCCCGTCGCTCCATTGAGACTGATAACCACAGAGACAATAATGAATGCTGTAGCGACAATGCCAACAGCATCTTTATAGGATAATCCAATAGCAATAATCGAGCTGGCAAACTCCCATGTAGCAGCATTGAAGGCATCGCTGAACCAATAGGCGATGAGGGCATAGACGGACCATTTGCGATCGGCTCGGCGGATGGGATCAAGATCTAATACGAGACTCGGTATCAGCATAAGATCATTAGTCTCAGAGGACTGACATGCCTTTATTACTCCATCTCGAAGCGCCTACGGCACCTGAGAACACAGAGGGGACCTGCTCAACGCGAACATTGGGCAAGTGAAATCGAGGACGCTGCACGCTGCGAAGTCGACTCGCCATGCTCGTTGTGCATATGCAGCCTCTTGGCTATTGGGGGACTGCATGGTGACAATCTGGCTCTTATGATGATAACTCTTATCGTAAAAGCATACATGCTTATCGAGTCCTCGAGGACCGAGAGAACAAGACGATGCAGCTATGCGGTTATCGCCATGATCGCGCCAAGCTATGTATCAGATAAAGTTAATAGGGCAGTCACCTACCTGATCGGGCCTAGAAGAGAACGCTAAGCGAAAAGTGGCATCTCCGCCTAAGAAATAATGAAATGTATAATGCTTATAAGTCATCTGCACGTGATTTAGGTGTAGTGTAATAGTATTATAATAACTAATAGATAGATATAGCTATATAGAATAGAATAACTATTATAAGAAATCTCTACTAGTCTACTAAGACCCCCTAACTAGTCCTAATTAGTAACTACTAAGGTTAACCTAGCCTAAGTTCTAATACTCCCTCTTAGATCGGTAATAATAAGGTAGGTTATATATTATTAACTACTATATCTAAATACCCTTATCCTTTACTTAAAGCTAGTTCTAATTATTATCTAGCTAGGCTAAAGTTAATAGGGCTAATAGGTTTTATTAGTAGATTAATTAATATATTAGCTTTTAGTATTAACCTATGTAAGACGGATTTCTTTAATTTTAGAAATAAGTTAATAGATTAAATAATATCTTATTTAGTTATATTTTATAGTAGTATAATTAATTGGGTTAATAGCTAATTTTATAGCTACCTAGTTATTAATACTTAGGAGTACTAGTACTACTCCCTTATTATACCCTAGCTCCTTTATATACTTCTACTATAGCGATATATTTAGACTTATATATAAATATTACTACTAGCTTTTATAATTTAGATTACTATAAGGGTACTACGTAATAATATAGCTATTAAGTACTATAAACGGTGCGTATACATATATATAAGAACTCTCTATTCTCCTTAATAGTAAGACTAATTACTACCCTTCCCTTTAGGGGGAATTCCCTCCTTTATATATTATAGGTAAAGGGGTAGTATAATACTACTATATATTATAGACGCTACGTTAATAGTAGTATTATATTCCTAACTAGTCCTTATAATTATCTCCCTATCTAGGCTCTTAAGCTCTAAGAGTATAAAAGGTTATAATCTATAAAAAATACTCCTTTAATAATAGAATATACCTCTAATAGGAGCGTAATAATAGGATTAATTATAAGGCCCTCTAAGCTAAGCCTTAAAGAATATATAGTTTTATTAAATTATAATAATTATAAATAATACTCTTATATATAATTCTTATATTATAATATATTCTTATTATACTTCCTATTATCCTTTATTAATTTATTATAAAAGTAGTTAGAAGTCTTAGTATTTTAAAGTAAATAGGAAGTTATTACTATTAAGGGTTTATTAAGCACTTAAAGTATACCTTTTTTATATAACTTTAATATTATTCTTTTAATTATAATATCTTTATTTTTTTATTAATTATATTAAGTCCTTTTTAATTATTATTTATATTATTACTCCCTCTACGCCTTATTATACCTCCTTATACTTCTAGTAGTTATTTTATAAATAATCTTTAATAATAAACTTACCCTCTATTAATTATAGAAGACTACTACTATCCCTTCTATTTATAATAGTATTTAACCTCCTTTATTAAGCCGCTTATAACTTATCCTTATATTATCCTATATAATATACCTTTAATATATTATATTGTAATTTAAAGAGTTATAAGTCTAATACTTTTAATTAAAGCTTTATTTTTTTTAAATAGTATACTTTATATACGCGCCTCCCCTAGCTTTATAAGGTATAATTATTATAAAGATCTTAATATTAAATATTAATAGGAGATTCCTACCTCTATTTATTATATTTATACGCGCCTTCTTTAATCTTTAAATATTATAACTATTTTAAATACTATCTTTAACCTCCCTTAGCTTACTAAATTCTAGTAAACCTTTAATAGGCTTATTTAATAGTACTATTACTACCTCTACTACGCCTCTTCTACCCCCGCTACTACTACTACTTCTATTAGGGTAGACCCCGCTATTATTAGCTAGATTATAAATACCTTTAAGGATATTCTTAATATCCTCTATTAATATATATATATTACTCTATCTCCCTTTTTAAAGCCTTATTAAAGCCTTATTAATATAGTATAAAAGCGCCTCCCTCCTATTATAAAGGATAAAGAAGAGGATAATAAGGAGGATACTCTTATTATTATTAATAATAAGTCTAGGTCTAGTAGTACTACTATTATAATATAGTAATCTTTTATTATAATACCCTTAGCGCTTTAGCCGTATTAAGTATCCTCTTTCTTTTTTTCTTTTTTTTTATTAATAGTAATAGAAATCTTTTTTCCCCCTTTATAATATAAACTTTATAACTTTAAGTAATTATACTTAAATCTTTTAAGTATATCTAGTATATTAACTAAGTCCTACTTATATAACTATTAATTATAATTATAAGACTAACCCTTCTACTTAATTAAATATTAAGGTTTATTATATAAGATCTTATAATTAAGAATAGTTTTAATTTCCTATTTATTCTTATCTTTTATAAGCTCTACTTATAAAGTTCTTATAATACTCTTACTTGTTACGAGCAGGACTTAGTCTATATACTACGTACTAGCTAGTGTAGTTCTCGTTACAGTTAGGTGGATCACTAGGTAACCCAGATGAACTACATTCGGGTGGATTACTAGGTGACCTAGGTGAACTATATCCCAGGTGGATCGCAAGGTAATCCACATGAACTATACCTCTTGGCAGGCTTTCATATATCTATATAGAAGGCGTGCTTTTCCCCCTAGATAGGAGCTTCGTGCTTAACTTATATTATCTACTAGACTATCTCCTAGACACTAAATATAATACTACACCTGTACTAGACCAGTTTAGTACGAAGCCTGTTTACCTTAGTCCTTAACACTCCTCTCTACGAGATCCACCTAGACCCCAGAGCCTTCTAGTTAGAAGACGAACGGGTCGTAACACTTTAAGTACCCTTAAGATAAGTACCTTAGGATAAAGAGACCTCACCCCAAGTGAACGTGGTCTACGATAGTTAATAACAGTAGAAGTTAAGGAAGGTATTAAGATTACTAAACTAGACTTATATTATAGCGACCGGGACAAGCTTAAAGAGTGGTTAGTATAGATATAGCTATACTTCTCTTTTAATAAGGACGCTATTAGACTAAAGAAGTAACCGCTATTTATAATAACTTATATAAGAGGACGGGCCTAGCGATAGTCCGCCCCGTTTCTTAAATAATATATAGAAGATCCTGATAACGATAATAATATCTCTATTAAGTTATAGATAGAAAGCTTAGCGCTTTTCCGAGAAGAAATAAGACGAATATTCGGACCTTCTAATAAAGTAAGTGTAGTAACAAGAGTTATCTAGCATCTGACGTAGAAGAAATTAGTATCCGAGTATACGACACAGTTTTAATAATACTTTATAAGAACCGACTGGGATGACAACGTACTAATAGTAATATATCAACGTGGACTGAAACCCCAAGTAAAGAAGGAGCTTATACGAGATAGAGCTTAGAGTAATAATCTTGATTCGCTTATCAGGAACTTAACAAGAATCGATGATTAGATCTATAAATTAATAATAGAACTACGCTATAATAGTAGAGTTTCTAGACTTGGTTACACCGGATTCTATTCGGGAGGAAGTCACGGAAAGAGGCGAGCCCTACGCGATCCTTATAGACCAATACTAATAGAATTAGACTTCACATAGAAGAAGAAAACGTTCGGAGGTAAGAAATAGTACGGGGGCAAGAAAGTAATGAATTACTATAGCTGTGGCAAGCCGGGCTATATCGTTAAAGACTGCAGGTTAAAAAATATAGTGAAACGACCTTAGTTAAATGTATTAGAGAGAGTTCCAGTTAGGAAGACTAAACCTCTAAAGGATTAATAAGAAACGGAGTACGACGATACTAAGCTAGATATAATTATAGATGATTTACTAGCCCTCGTCGATCCGCCTATTAATGGAGAAATTCAGACTAGAGAAGAAGAATTACGCGAAGAAATAGCTAAGAAATAGCGAAATATTATAAAAATCGAATAAAGGCTCGCGGATATTTATAAATAACTTAAGGAGCTAGGTTCTAATAATAATAGTAATAGTAGTTGCGTTTATAAGGGAAAACCTGAATAAAGCCGAGATAGCGAGGATGATTCCAACTGGGAAAACCTCAGCCATACTTCTAAAAAGTGTAAAGATATATAAAAAGGGAAGGAAAACAGCGCAGCGTCTCAAGCTTCTATATTAAAAGATCTATAGATAAAACTCGAGGAACGAGTAGAGTTCTATCAAGAAAAAGTATTAGAAGGACTTCTTTAGAAGGAGTTTAGAAACGACTTAGTATATCTATAGCACGGAGTAATATACTAGTTAGCCTGCGCCGATGAAACATATATAACTTATTACTAAGTAAAAATAAACTTAGGTAAAGCAATTAGAGTACGTACGTATAGAAAGATTTAGTTAAGTTACTATAATATAGGTTATTACTAGTACTTAGTAACTAAGAGATTAAGGAAATAGTTTCCGAACTATAACTAGAGATGGTATAGCAGTCTTTACAGACACCTCAAGCATAGCGAGTACATATCAGAGTACTACTTAACGGACTAGTATGCTTGTTTCCACGATAATTATAGAAAACACATGTATATAAAAAGAACTACCGGGTTCCTATCCTCTTCGGGAAACGAGTAATCCCTTGTACTAAGGGGAAGTATAAGGAGATTAATATCCTAACCCCTAAAACACGTTAGTTATACTTAACGGAGTATATAACGCACGTGAATATACCGGTTAGAATAAATAGTTAAAGAACCATGGTAATAATAGATTCTAGAGCATCTGGGAACTTTATCTCCGAAGTACTAGTACGGTTAGTAGGCCTACTAACGTAAAGGAAGAAGCTACTATATAATCTACAGATGGCCGACGGGTTAAAACTATTAACAGGGAGTATAGACGAGGAGACAACCTTGCTACCATTTATAATTCAACGCTACTATAAGGAAATGTCCTTCGATATTATTAGGATGGCTACTTATCACATCATTCTAGGCATGCCTTAGTTAGAGAAGTATAACCTAGCAATTAACTAGAGAAGAAAAGTACTTAAGTTTAAGAGAACTAGTAATATCGCTAGATTCTAACCTACACGCCGATAGTAGACGACGGTAGATAAAAAATTGAACTAAAAGGTCGAGGCATGTGTTACCTTAATTTCGAATAAGGATAGCCTTGAATAATAAGGATCCGGCTTAATAGATACTAGTAACGGTCCGCTAGGTTAATAAGTTAGAGTTCTTAGAGTAACTAATAGTACTCCTGATATCTTATAAGAGTATTAAAGATGGAGACGCCTCTTTATAAAAGAGATAACAGCGAAAGCTCTGCCTAAACACTAACCTTAGGATTATAAGATCGAACTTAAACTAGGGAAGGCGCTGATATTTAGACCTATTTATACGTTATTTAAAAAGGAACTCTTAGTACTACGCGGGTACTTAGACGAGAACCTAAAAAAGGGATTTATTTAAGAATCTAAATTACTAGCAGGATATCCGATACTCTTTATAAAGAAGAAGGACGGATCCTTACGGCTGTACGTCGACTATCGAAAGTTAAATAATATAACGATTAAGAATCGTTACCCGCTACCTAATATTAGTAAGCTGCAGGACTAGCTAGCCAAAGTAAAAGTCTTTATAAAGTTAGACTTACGAGGAGCGTATAATCTTATTTAAATAAAAGAAGGTGACGAATGGAAAATAGTATTCAGGACTTGATATAGGTATTACGAGTACCTAGTTATGCCGTTTAGCCTTACCAACGTACTAGTAACCTGCTAGGTACTAGTCAATAATGTTATACGGGTATAATTAGACTATTCGGCTATTACGTACCTCGATAACATATTGATTTACTCTAAGTCGATAGAGGAACACGTCCCTCAGGTATAGAATGTATTAACATGTCTATCTAGGGCTGGGCTCCTCCTTAAACCAGAAAAGTGCGAGTTTTATAAGACCTTAGTCGAGTTCTTAGGGTTTATAATAATAACTCAAGGCGTTCGTATAAGTCCTGAAAAGATTCAAGTTATACAGGAATGGCCTATACTATATAATATTAAATTAGTATAAGGATTCTTAGGATTCGCTAACTTTAATAGACGTTTTATAGAAGGCTACTCTAAGAAGGCCTTGCTACTTACGGAAATCACTAAAAAAGACACGGGATTCCGATAGGATACTAACTAAGAGAAAGTATTTACCGAGCTAAAGCAAGCTTATATAGATCCGCCTGTACTCTATACGTTTCGTAGCGGAGAACCAGTACGTATCGAGATAGATGCTTCGGACCTTGCGATAGGGGCTTGCCTATATTAGTAAAAGGATAGTAAATGGCATCCAGCAGCTTACTACTCGAGAAAAATGATAGTAGTAGAATAGAACTATAATATACACGATAAAGAACTCTTAGTAATTATCTATGCTTTATAGTATTAGAGAGTATATACTAAAAGTTATTCTAAGCTTACTATCTTTACCGATTATAAGAACTTAGTCGGATTTATAACGACGAAAGAGTTAAATCGATAACAAGTTAGATAGTCCGAACTTCTCGGATAATATAAGTTTAAGATTTAGTATACCCCAGGTAAAGATAATAGAAGAGCAGACGCTTTAAGTAGATGATCTAACTATATATAAATAAAGGATATTATAATATAACCTATCTTAAAATAAGAAGACGACGGATTATTAGTACTAGTAAGGAATCTAGTAACGACCGTTTAAGTTATAATACATGTAGTTCTAGACGTCAAGGAAGTATATATTAGAGACACCTTAGCTAGTAAGCTTAGGAAATAACAGCCTAACCGAGACCTACTATTATATAAGTAGAAGCTGTACTTACCACCTAAGGCGGTTAAAGGAGTAATTAGAGATCACCACGATAATCCTCTATTAGGACATCTAGGGGTATCTAAAACATTAGAACTTATTTAGAGAATATATACTACGCCAAACCTGCGAGTATTAATCGAATAACATATTAAGGAATATATATATTACTAGTAGAACAAGTCTATAAGACATGCTAAATACGGATAAATATAGTTTACCGAAGTTCTAGATATACTATAGAAAGATTTTATAATAGACTTTATTATAAAATTACCTCGGTTAGTTAACCTAGTAACTAATAATAAGTATGATTTAATAATAGTTATTATAGATAAACTTACTAAGTATGCTATTATAATTCTATATAAGGAAACCTATAACGCTACTTAGCTCGGCTTCATCTTATTAGATAGACTTATTAGAGATTATAGTATACTAGAGTTAATTACTTTAGATAGGGACAAGCTCTTTATATTAAACTATTAGAAGACCTTAATCGCCTTAATTAGAACTAAACTACGAATATTAATAGCGTATTATCTATAGATAGATAGATAAACGGAACGCACGAATTAAATAATAGAAGTATACCTTAGACACTACGTTAATAAAAGGTAAAACAACTAGGTTTCGCTACTCCTAATGGCATAATTAGTATATAATAATAAAAGGTCGGATATTATAAAGCTTTTACTATTCTTCGTAAACTATAGAAGATATATAAACCTGTTCCTGGATCTAAGATAAGGGCTAGACGCCGAAAAAGCATTAGTATTAGTATCCGATATAAAAGACCTGTATAAGGACATGCAAGGCGAAATCCGTAAGTAAAACGGTTCTACGGAAATGACGGCCAATAAGAAAAGGAAAAATGGCCCTTAGCTAAAGAAGGGGGATAAAGCATACCTCCTTATAAAAAACCTGAAGAGTATAAGACTAAGCAAGAAACTGGACCATGTTAAAGTCGGACCATTTTTAGTAACTAGAGAAAAAGGGCCTGTCAATTATAAGTTATAGCTTCCGCCCGACGCTAAAATCCATCCAGTATTTCATATCTTAATACTAGAGCAAGCGGACCCTAACACACCCTTATAAGAAACCTTCTACTTTAAAGTAGAAGAAGAAGACGAGTTCGAGGCCGAGAAAATCCTAGTATAAAGGAATTAGACCTATCTCGTCAAGTGGAAAGGATATAAGGATTCTAAGAATACCTGGGAACTAGTTAAGAACCTTGAGAACTGCTAGAACCTCTTATACCAATTCTACTAACATCGATAAGACCGGACCAGTTAAAATCCGCAGGGATTTCAACCTACTCCGAAGACATATTAAAGAGGAAGTCGTCGGGGTTAAGGCCCTATACCTTCTTATCCGCTTCTACCTCTTCTATGTTCTTAAGTTCACCTTTAACCAGTTCCAGCTCTTTGCTCTCTAAGGCGGTTACTTCTGCCTGAAGACGAGTAAAACGAGCCAAGGCCTCCTTAGCCTCTACCGACTTCTCCTTCCTTTATTGACGTATGCGAGCCCACTTTGATAGAGAAAAGGGCGCGAGATTATAGCTGCGGCCCTTACGGGCGCATTCAATACAGCGATCCGAAGTACCACCGAGCTTATACTTCTCGGGTGTATGAGATTTTTCGCAGTTCTTATAAACACGTATTAGAGGAGAAGGGACGAAGGATTCCACTAACACCCGACGACGGTATACTAATAAGAGCCGATGTCTGTCAGCAGGCATAGTGTTATAAGAGTTTTCGGGACGAAAACTAATAAGGGGGGACCTAATGTTACGAGCAGGACTTAGTCTATATACTACGTACTAGCTAGTGCAGTTCTCGTTATAATTAGGTGGATCACTAGGTGACCTAGATGAACCACATTCGGGTGGATCACTAGGTGACCTAGGTGAACTATATCCCAGGTGGATCGCAAGGTAATCCACATGAACTATACCTCTTGGCAGGCTTTCATATATCTATATAAAAGGCGTGCTTTTCCCCCTAGATAGGAGCTTCGTACTTAACTTATATTATCTACTAGACTATCTCCTAGACACTAAATATAATACTATACCTGTACTAGACTAGTTTAGTACGAAGCCTATTTACCTTAGTCCTTAACACTCCTCTCTACGAGATCCACCTAGACCCTAGAGCCTTCTAGTTAGAAGACGAACGGGTCGTAATATTACTATCCTCTTTATATAGCTTTATAAGTAAGACGTAAAAGATATTATAAATATAAAATATATTAGGTAGTTATAACTTATATACCTAACTATTAATATAATTAAGGACTTTAAAAGGCCTTAGATAATATTATAATAGTTTTTTAGTTATTTATACTAATCTAATATACTTTATATTTAATAAGATATAATTACCTATATTATATTATCTTTACTTTTACTATTTATTTATATACTCTACTTATATAACTTATACTTAGTATAAGTACTACTTTAAACCTTCCCTTTATTTTTAAAGTAATTTAACCCTTTTTTATACTAGTAGGACTTCTCTTAATAATAGCTTTAAAGGCTCTATATTTAGCTTAAGTAAGTAGTTATAAAGCGCCTTATATAAAGGTAATCTAGTACTAATATACTTTATATAATTATATATAAACTCTATTAAATAAAGTAACTCTACCTAGTTATCTTATCTCTAGGTAGAATAGTAGTATAGATACTATTTAAGTATACTATTCTATCTCTCTATCTAACTATCTATCTAGGGATAGAAAGTAGTATTAAGCTTTCTTTTTATATTAATATAATAATATATAACTACTTAGAAGCTATTTATAAATACTATCTCTTAATTATTAATAATACCTTTTAACTATTTAAACTTTAAGAAGATTTAATAATATAATAGGTTAATAATACTAATAATATTAACTATCTTTATAATAAGTAAATACCTAGCTACCTTAATATAATAGTTTATAATTACTAAAATCGCGTTATAGATATTACCCTTCTATTTAATTAAAGGGAGATTTATAATAAAATCTATTATAATTTCTTAAAAAGGTCTTATAAGTATTAATAATAATAATAGTATATTATAAATAATATATCTACGCGGCTTTATTAATTAATAGGTTAAGTATTCTTATATATAATTATAAATATCTTATCCTATTAATTTCTAATAGAACTTCCGCTTAATAAGCTCTTATATATACTTTTATAAATAGTAGCTAATATAAGAATTATTATAATAAAGCTTTAAGATTTCTTATCTAATTACTTTATTATTAGGTATAAAAACTATACTACCCTTATAAAGGACCCCTATCTTATCTATTAATAAAGATATATTAATAGCCTTTATATAGCCCTAGGACTTTAATAATTATTTTTTATTATAAATATCCTTATCTCCCTCTTAGAGATATTAGAGTACCTTTAATATTAAGTTATTATACTTATTCTATACGCGCTCTATTATTAATACGGTTATAATATACCTTCTAGGTACTATTTAATTAATATTAAATTATCTTATAATAGGATTTAAGCTATTACCTATACTACTCTATATCTTTAAGAGCGTATTACTTTCTTCTATTTTTAGGATATAAGGCTTTCTAAGCCCTACCTCTAACCTTTTATACTATTTATAATTATAAGCCTTACTATCTTATAAACCTTTATAAATATTATATATATAATACTTATTAAAAGGAATATATCTAATATTCTTTAACTTATTTTATAATATTAATAGATAAATATCCTCTTTATCTATTATTAATATATAGTTTAATTACTTTAATAGGGTATTAGCTAGGTTCTTAATATTTATATAATAGTATATTTTAAAGTTATATATTATAAGCTTTATTACTTAATATACTTATCTCTTTATTAATAATAATATTATCTAGAAATACCTTAAGTTATTATAATTAATAATTTTTATAATTAAGTATAAGCTACCTTTTAAAAAGTACCTTTATACTTAAAATACCTTAACTATTATAAGTAATTCCTAGTTATAAGTCTTATATCTAGTTTCTATTAAATATAATTTATAAGAGTAGAAAATAATTAGATACTACTCTACCTCTATATTTTTATTACTAATTAGGAACTTTTATAATAAAATAGTTATAATAGCTAGTATTAAAGTATTAATCTTTAATTAAATTTCTCTTATAAGGTTAAAATATATAAGTAATAATACCTCTTAAAAGAGTTATTTTAACTACTTAAACGCCGCTCTTATAATATTACTTAATATTAACTTTCTATTTTTAATATATAAATAATTATTTTTTAGATAGTCTATTAATATTATAATAATAAAGGAATAATATTTAATAAAATAATAGTAGAAATTAATAAACCCTAAAAAGATCTAAATATCCTTAATACTTTTAAGTTTTAGTTATTCTATTATAATATCTACTCTACGCGGATTTATATATATACTATTATAACTAATAATAAAGCTAAAGAATTCTACTTTTATTATTATAAATTTATATTTCTTTAAATTAATATAAAGTTTAAATTTATAAAGATATTATAATACTACCTTTATAACTCTAATATAAGACTTTTAATCCTAGGAGTAAATAAGAATATTATTTAAATAAATAATATATATAATATTAAGTAGTCCCGCTAGGGCTTTATTAATATATACTTAAAATAAGGTAGGTATATTAGTAAGTTTAAAAGGTATAATTATATATTTAAAATAGTTATACCTTATATAAAATATAATCTTTTATTTATTACCCTTTCTTATTTATAAGTAATAATATATATCCTTAAGATCTAACTTAGTTAAGTACTTAGTACTAATTAATCTTATTAATATCTTATTAATTAATAGAAGTAGATAGTAATTCTTAATTATAATCTTATTAAGCGCCTTATAATTAATATATAAATATAATATTCTATCCTTTTTTAGTATAAAAAGAATTAGTATACCTATTAGACTTATAAAATAATAAATCTATCCCTTTTTTAAAGTTTATTTAAGGTACTCCTTTAATACGCGTAACTTTTTCTCTAATAAGTTATAAAGTAGGTTAAAGGGAGGTTCTTTATTCTCCTTTATATTAATTATATAATTATAATATATATAAGCTAGTAGCGCCCTAGTATTCTTAATTAAGAAGATATCTTAGAATTCCTAAAATTTTAGAAGAAGCTTAACTTTAAGTAGTAGGCTTTTATTACCTACTTCTAAGTATATTATAATAAATATAATATTATTAAACTACTCCTCTAGGGCTTTGATAGTATTAAAGTACTCCTTAATATTACTTTTCTTAATAGGGAATTACTAGTTTTATATAAGTTAATCTACTTAGGGATTTTATTCCTTTAATTATAAATACTTAAAGTAGAAGTTATAATTAAAGTTTACTATTATATAAAAGGCGCCCTTATAATATTATATAATACTATTAAAATTAATAAGTTTAATTTTTCTTATATAAGAATCTAATAATATTATTAGGTTCCTAACTCTATTATATAAGGTATTACTAGAGTTCAAATTTATTTCTTAATCCTACTCCTTTATTAAGTATATATTAATATAATTAATATCTACTTTAAAGTTAATTAATATAATAAATTCTCTTTATAAGCTCTTAAGCTCTATTTATATTATAATAATAAGTTAATATATCTACTTCTTCCCTTATATTATAATAGTAGACGTAATTATAGTACTTAGGGGTTTTTTAAATTTAAGCCTTTCTTAGCCGGTTTATTACTAGATATCTTATTAGTTATAAGCTTATTAGTTATAATACTTATAACTATTAATTTTACGCTCTAGTAATCCTTAGTTATATATCCCTTCCTTTAATAATTATAATATTTAATAGTAGAAAGGTTAGGCTTAGGCCTTTAAGGAAGGTATAATAACGCCTTAATAGTACTACTTCCTTCTTACTTTATATATAGGCTATTATCTCTTTACCTTTAAAAAATTCCTCTTCCTCTTTAAAAATATTAACTCCTAGTAGGAGTATTATCCCTTTAGTCTTTATATATAAATAGTATTATATAAGGCTCTAATTAGGTTACTAATATAATAAGAGTATCCTTTATCTTTAAGATTTTAAGTTATATTATAAGTTAATTATAAAGATTTTTATATAATTTATTTAAGAGGTTATTATAGAGTATATACTCTATTAATAGCTTAAGTTATCTTTCTAACCTAGTAAAGTAATTTATAAAGTTTATAATCTTTTAATATTCCTTTTACTTAGCTTCTAAGTAATACTTATTAATTATAAAGTATTAATTTTAAAGATCTTTTATTTAATCTATTAAAAAATAATCAAAGTATTTCTAGGACTATTTATCCTTTAATATATCTTTTATATACTTATATTATATAGCCTTAGAGTCTAAGGCTATATATTATAATATATATTAGATTTTTATAAAATTATTAGGAAAATAGGTTATATTTATTTTAATTATATTAATTATATTATTAAACTATTCTTAATATTCTTATATTAACTTCCTATTATATATATATAGGTCTTATAACCTAAGAATATAGGTTTTATATTAAGGATACTTTAATTCTAATTCTTCTATTAATAATAGGTAATATTAATAACCCGCTTAGGTAGTATTATTAATATATATTTCCCGCTCTAACTCTTATAAATATCATTATAAATCTTATATCTACTACCTTTTAAAGACTTCTTCTTTAAGTTCTTATATCTTTTATAATAGTACTTCTTAGATTTTAAGTAGTAGGGATTAGGTTTATATACTTAATAGCTACCCCTAAATAGTTAGTTATAATTATAATATATCTATTATTATTAATTTATTAATTAATTCTTAAGACTTACTTTCTCTATAAGTTTAATCCCTTATATTTAGGCGGGTTATCTATGCTAATTAACTAACTCTTTTACCTTATACTTATAATAACCCTTCTCTACTTATCTTACTAATAGTCGGGCTACTACCTCTAAATAAGGTAGAGTAATTAGAATATAAGGGTAGTATATAATAATATAGCTATTAAGTACTATAAACGGTGTATATATATATATATATATATATAAGAACTCTCTATTCTCTTTAATAGTAAGATTAATCGCTACCCTTCCCTTTAAGGGGAATTCCCTCCTCTATATACTATAGGTAAAGGGGTAGCGTAGTACTACTACGTACTATAGACGCTATATTAATAGTAGTACTATATTCCTAACTAGTCCTTATAATTACTAGGCGATAGGGCTATTAAATAGTTTATAGATATACGCCCTAGTAGAACAAGACGTCTTATAATCGTTATAGTATAACGCGTCGGTGAAACCTACTAGGCTATCGTTTTTACCTAGTTAGTAGATAAGACTATTATCGACTATTCCCGCTAGGTAATATAGTACTCTTTTCGCCGTATTTATATACTACGGAGTAGGGTTATAAAGTAAACGACTTAGGTTACTAATAGCGTAGGTAATATTTAGCCTAGTTATAACGCTAAGCTAATTAAGTACTCCTATAAGGGATTAATAGGCCTCCCTTTTAGACGCGGGGGCGATATAGCCGTTAGGGGTAATAGCGATATAGGCCTTTTTTATAAGCGACTTTACTAGTAAATATTAGTTTATACCTAGTTAGCCTAGTAACTATTTGATATATTTTATTTAGTTAACTTAAATAGAATAGTTATCTAGATTTCTAATAATATTTATTTATAAATAGTCTTTTAAGTCTCCTATATATTTAAAGTTAAACCTCTTATTAAGTTCCTCCTTTATTTAGGTACTAGGTCCTAACTACGTGTTATAAATAGTAAGTTACTGACGTATATTATAATGATAACTTTTATAATAATATTAATAATTATATAATAATTATACTTAAGGCGCTTAAAACCTAGAGACTTAAGTACCTTATAAAGGGTTTTATACTATTTATAAGACGCTTATTTAAGGCTATATAAAGCTTTATTTAACTTATAAGCATATCCTTATTAGCTATTAGTAAAGTAGTAAGGTTACTCTACCTAGATTTCTTCTTAAACGAGTAATTCTAAGAAGGCCGCGATACTATCTAAATACTTAATAACTAGCCTATATTTAGCTATTAGGGCTAGGAGGAGTTATTATAATAATACCTTTAGGGTTAATAAGAATATCTTATTAAAATTAATCCCCTTAGTTTAGTAGAAGCCTTTAACTACCTATTATACTTTATATTAGCTAATATTACCTATTAGCCTATATTTATAGGATAAGACCTACCTCCCTAATAAGATATATACTTTATAAGGTAGTTAATATAGTTCTTACTATATTATCTACTTATTATAATTAGCTAGTTCTTCTTTAATAGTAGTAAGCTATTTATCTTTATTAGGTCTATTAAGAGCCTTATCTATTAATATTAGGTAGGGATACTCTTTAATACTAATAATAACGTGGGTAAGTATAGCTCTAAACCTATTAGGGTTATTAGAAGACTTTATACCCCTCTTATTTATCTAGTTATAATTAATCTATAATTTATTATAACCGGAACGACGTGATATATTAGGAATAATTCTCTAAGATTTATTATTTTAAGATAATTACTTATTAATAATAGTTAATAGTATTATAATAGTAATTTAGCGTATTAAACTATCCTAACTATTCTAATATTAATTAGTTAGTAATTCCAACTCTACTTAGTTATTTTTAATAGTCTAATTATTTAACTTATTCTAATTTAATTTAGGTAGATTATCCTAATTATATCTATTTAGATTAATAGGCCTACTTATATTATTAGTTAGGCCTAATATTAATTAGCTATATAGAAAAGTTATTACTAATCTATTACTAGTATTACTAGTATTATTAGTATTTTTAATATTATCTAATACTCCCTTAATCCTCTATTAATTAGGGGTAATTACTCCCTCTAAGACCTAATTACCGCTATCTAATTAGCTAGTATAAAGCTAGCCTAGGAGGTCTACTATATTATCGTCGCTAGAGTCTCCTTCTATTAAGAGCTTATTATTATCTATTAATAATATAGTAGCCCTCTCGTTAAATATTATATATATTAATCAAGTAATATATTATCCCTTAATATCTTATACGTAGTAGATACTCTTACTATTATAATTAAGGAAGTAGTATTTAATAGCCTTATTATCTAGTTTTTTCTTATTCAGTAATATATTAAATAAATAGTATTAATATCTAAATAGCTTTAGGTATATTAATTAGGGTTTATAGCTATACTATTTCTTAAAGGGAGACTTCTTATCCTTACTAGGTATAAGGTTCTTAATATAATTAATATAGTAGATAGCCTTACCCTAGAACTCTTATAATAGTCCGGCGTTAATAAGAACTATTCTAATTTTATTAAATAGTATCTAGTTCTTCTATTTAGCGATCCTATTCTAATAAGGGTTATAGGGTACTAATAGGGTAATAGATATCCTATATTCCTAGAAAATTTATTAATATTTACGGCCCTAGACTAGTTTATTATCACTTTAAATAAAGGCTATTTTATACCCCTAGTTTTTCTAATATTTTATTTAGAACTCGAGTTTTTATAATAACTCTACCCGACTAGTTATATAATCTATTTAAGTAAATCCTATTACTTTATATATAGATACTATTATATTAGTATACCCCCTAAGGGTAGTTATATAGCTTACTAACGCTAGGTTAATATACTAGTATTAACTAGGGATAGTAACTCTAGCTATTAATATATATAAGGGGTATTTAAGTAATTTTCCCTAATATATAACTCTTATATAGTTCCTATATCTTATATTTTTATAAGTAATTAGCGGCCTTATAATTGATATTAGTAGTATATATTATAGCCTTTATAGCCTCTATACTAATATATCTATATCTTTTATACTATTAGGTCTAAGACGCATTATTCTTAGCTAGGACTATTAATTTAAGGCGGAATACCCTTATCTAGTAGGTCTATATAGTCTCTAGCTAGTAGGTACGGTTATATAGGAAGGCTTATAGTACCTCCTTACCTTGTTTATTATAGAATATATTTTTCCCTCTACTACTAGTATATATATAGCCTTATAAGTCTAGTTATATAATAGATAGGAGGTTATATTTAATATTTAGTACGTGATAAATATTAGTTAGTAAGAATTTACTAACCTTATTATTAATAATTACTAGGTTTTATACTATTCTAATCCCTTTAACTTTTATTAATTTACCCCTAGTTAGTCCTAATACTATATAGTTCTAGATTAGTAAATAGTTAGTAAACTTAGATTAGTCCTAGAAGGTATACTCCTAGTCCCCTAAGTCGATAATAATCTTATAGGACTTATTATTCTATTATAAGTTATACCCGAAGTAAGTAGTATAGGATTTATCCTATTTTTATTCGTCTAGGTTTTATTTACTTTATTAATAACTAGGACCTCTACCTTAATACTATTACTTATTTTATACCTCTAGCTCTTTCTTTATTTTAGGAATAAATCCTTCTAGTCCTAGCTTTAAATTAATATACTAGTAGTCTTTTATATTATACTAGTAATTATAGAATATATATTTATTATTATTATTACTCTAGCTTTTACTACTAGGCTTATTTTAATATTAGCCTTATTTTAGCTATTTACTAAAATTACTAGCGTATACCTTAGATTCTTTAGTCTTTATAGGTATAAACCTATTAACTAATAATATAGTAATATACTTAAAATCCTATAACTCCTTCCTAGATTAAGCGATTTTAGTAAGGGTATAAACCACTTCCTTTATCTTATCTAGTAGACCCCTCTTAAAGACTACTATCTAGTAGTCTATTTCTAGTAGACTCCCTATTTATAGAAGCTTATTTATATATTCTTTAAATTTAGTAAGGTAGGTATAAAGGTCTTTAAATTAATCTAAACGAAGCTTATATAAGGTGAAGTATATTACTTTCTTAATAGCGTAGGAGTCTATCTTATATAATAACTTTAATTTAGCCTATACTTCTTATACTATTATTAGAGTTTTAATTATATTATAAGCTAACGGCGATATAGTAATATAAATAGTAGTAAGTACTCGCTCCTCTAGATTAATATACTTTTTCTATTTATCCTTATCCCCCTCCTTAATAGGTAGTTTTACTCCTCTAGTAGTAGGTAAGTCGGGGTTAGTTAGCGGTTTATATTCCGGTCTTATAACCTTAAACACACTATTAACTACGAGTAATACGCGTATAGCAATCTCCTACGGCTTATAGTTCTTAGTACCTTTAAGCTTCTAAATTTTATAATAGTATAAGGACTAGTTAGGAATATAGTACTACTATCGACGTAGTATCTATAGTATATAGTAGTACTACGCTACCCCTTTACCTATAATATATAGAGGAGGGAATTCCCCTTAAAGGGAAGGGTAGCGATTAGTCTTACTATTAATAAGAATAGAGAGTTCTATATATAAGCGTCTACGTACTATTTATAGTACTTAATAGCTATATTATTATATAGTACTCTTATATTCTAATCGCTCTACCCTATTTAAGGGTAGTAGCCCGACTATTAGTAAGATAAGTAGAGAAGGGTTATTATAAGTATAAGGTAAAAGGGTTAATTAACTAGTATAAATAACCCGCTTAAATATAAGGGATTAAACTTATAGAGAAAGTAAGTCTTAAGAATTAGTTAATAAATTAATAATAGATAAATTATAATTATAACTTACTATTTAGGGGTAGCTATTAGGTATATAAACCTAGTCCCTACTACTTAAAACCTAAGAAGTACTATTATAAAGGATATAAGAACTTAAAAAAGAAGTCTTTAAAAGGTAATAGATATAAAATCTATAATAATATTTATAAGAGTTAGAGTAGGAAATATATATTAATAATACTACTTAAGTAGGTTATTAATATTACTTATTATTAATAAAAGAATTAGAATTAAAGTATCCTTAATATAAAACTTATATTCTTAGGCCGCAGGACCTATATATATATAATAGGAAGTTAGTATAAAAATATTAAGAATAATTTAATAATATAATTAATATAATTAAAATAAATATAACCTATTTTCTTAATAATTTTATAAAAATTTAATACGCGTTATAGTATATAGCCTTAGACCTTAAGGCTATATAACGTAAGTATATAAAAGATATATTAAAGGATAAATAGTTTTAAAAATACTTTTATAGTTTCTTAATAAATTAAATAAAAGATCTTTAAAATTAATACCTTATAATTAATAAGTACTACTTAGAAGCTAAGTAAAAGGAATATTAAAAGATTATAAACTTTATAAATTATCTTATTAAGTTAAAAAGATAACTTAAGCTATTAATAAAGTATATACTTTATAATAACCTCTTAAATAAGTTATATAAAGATCTTCAAAATTAACTTATAATATAACTTAATATCTTAGAGATAAGGGATACTTTTATTATATTAGTAACCTAATTAAAGCCTTATATAATATTACTTATATATAAAGATTAAAGGGATAATACTCCTATTAGGAGTTAATATCCTTAAAGAGGAAGAGGAAATTTCTAAGGGTAAAGAGATAATAGTCTATATATAAAGTAAGAAGGGAGAGGCGTTATTAGAGTATTATTATACCTTCCTTAAAGGCTTAAACCTAAACTTTCTACTATTAAGTATTATTATTATTAAAGGAAGGGATATATAACTAAGGATTACTAGAATATAAAATTAATAGTTAGCCTATAACTAATAAGATATCTAATAATAAGCTAGTTAAAAAAGGCTTAAATTTAAAAAAACCCCTAAGTATTATAATTATATCTACTATTATAATATAAGGGAAGAAGTAGATATATTAACTTATTATTATAATATAAATAGAGCTTAAGAGCTTATAAAGAGAATTTATTATATTAATTAACTCTAGAGTAGATATTAATTATATTAATATATGCTTAATAAAGGAATAGGATTAGGAAATAGACCCTAGCTCTAATAATACCCTATATAATAGAGTTAGGAATTTAATATTATCATTAAGTTCTTATATAAGAAAGATTAAACTTATTAATTTTAATAGTATTATATAATATTATAAGGGCGCCTTTTATATAATAATAAACCTTAATTATAACTTCTACTTTAGGTATTTATAATTAAAGGAATATAATCCTTAAGTAGATTAACTTATATAAAACTAGTAATTCTCTATTAAGAAAAGTAATATTAAGGAGTACTTTAATATTATTAAAGCCTTAAAGAAGTAGCTTAATAGTATTATATTTATTATAATATACTTAGAAGTAGGTAATAAAAGCCTACTACTTAAAGTTAAGCTTCTTCTAAAATTTTAGGAATTCTAAGATATCTTCTTAATTAAGAATACTAGGGCGCTACTAGCTTATATATATTATAATTATATAATTAATATAAAGAAGAATAAAGAACCTCCCTTTAACCTACTTTATAACCTATTAGAGAAAGAGTTACGCGTATTAAGGGAGTACTTTAAGTAAGCTTTAAAAAGGGGTAGATTTATTATTTTATAAGTCTAGTAGGTATATTAATTCTTTTTATATTAAAAAAGAATAGATTATTATACTTATATATTAATTATAAAGTACTTAATAAAATTATAATTAAGAATTACTATCTACTTCTATTAATTAATAAAATATTAATAAGATTAATTAGTATTAAGTATTTAATTAAGTTAGATTTTAAAGATATATATTATTACTTATAAATAAAAAAGGATAATAAATAAAAGACTATATTCTATATAAAGTACGGCTATTTTAAATATATAGTTATACCTTTTAAACTTATTAATATACCTACCTTATTTTAAGTATATATTAATAAAGCCTTAGTAGGACTATTTAATATTATATATATTATTTATCTAAATAATATTCTTATCTACTCCTAGGACTAAAAGTCTTATATTAGAGTTATAAAGGTAGTATTATAATATCTTTATAAATTTAAACTTTATATTAATTTAAAGAGATATAAATTTATAGTAATAGAAGTAGAATTCCTTAGTTTTATTATTAATTATAACGGCGTATATATAGATCTACGTAGAGTAGATATTATAATAGAATAGCTAGAACCTAGAAGTATTAAGGATATTTAGATCTTTTTAGGATTTACTAATTTCTACTATTATTTTATTAAGTATTATTCCTCTATTACCGCGGCGTTAATAAACTATTTAAAAAATAATTATCTATATATTAAAAATAGAAAGTTAATATTAAGTAATATTATAAGAGTGGTATTTAAGTAGCTAAAGTAACTCTTTTAAGAGGTACTATTACTTATATATTTTAACTTTATAAAAGAAATCTAACTAAAGATTAATACTTTAATACTAGCTATTATAACTATTTTATTATAAAAGTTCCTAATTAATAATAAAAATATAGTGGTAGAGTAGTATCTAATTATTTTCTACTCTTATAAATTATATTTAATAGAAACTAGATATAAGACTTATAACTAGGAATTACTTATAATAGTTAAGGTATTTTAAGTATAAAGATACTTTTTAAAAGGTAGCTTATACTTAATTATAAAAATTATTAATTATAATAACTTAAGGTATTTCTAGATAATATTATTATTAATAAAGAGATAAGTATACTAGGTAATAAAGCTTATAATATATAACTTTAAAATATACTATTATGTAAATATTAAGAACCTAGCTAATACCCTATTAAAGTAATTAAACTATATATTAATAATAGATAAAGAGGATATTTATCTACTAATATTATAAAATAAGTTAAAGAATATTAGATATATTCCTTTTAATAAATACTATATATATAGTATTTATAAAGGTCTATAAGATAGTAAGGCTTATAATTATAAATAATATAAAAGATTAGAGATAAGGCTTAAAAAGCCTTATACCCTAAAAATAAAGGAGAATAATATACTCTTAAGGATATAAAGTAATATAGGTAATAGCTTAAACCCTATTATAAAATAATTTAATATTAATTAAATTATACTTAGAAGGTATATTATAACCGCGTTAATAATAGAGTATATATAGAATAAGTATAATAACTTAATATTAAAGATACTTTAATATCTTTAAAAGAGAGATAAAGATATTTATAATAAGAAATAATTATTAAAGTCTTAAAGCTATAAAAAGGCTACTAATATATCTCTATTAATAGATAAGATAGGGGTCCTTTATAAAGGTAGCGTAGTTTTTATACTTAATAATAAAGTAATTAAATAAGAAATTTTAAAGCTTTATTATAATAATCCTTATACTAGCTACTATTTATAGAAGTATATATAGGAGCTTATTAAGCGGAAGTTCTATTAGAAATTAATAGGGTAAGATATTTATAATTATATATAAGAATACTTAACTTATTAATTAATAAAGCCGTATAGATATACTATTTATAATATACTATTACTATTACTAATACTTATAAGACCTTTTTAGGAAATTATAATAGATTTTATTATAAATCTCCCTTTAAGTAAATAAAAGGGTAGTATTTATAATATAATTTTAATAGTTATAAACTATTATATTAAGGTAGCTAGGTATTTACCTATTATAAAGATAGTTAATACTATTAGTATTACTAACTTATTATATTATAAAATCTTCTTAAAGTTTAAATAATTAAAAGGTATTATTAATAATTAAGGGATAGTATTTATAAATAGCTTCTAGGTAGTTATATACTATTATATTAATATAAAAAGAAAGCTTAATACTACTTTCTATCCTTAAATAAATAGTTAAATAGAGAGATAAAATAGTATAATTAAGTAATATTTATATTACTATTCTACCTAGAGATAAGATAACTAAGTAGAGTTACTTTATTTAATAGAATTTATATATAATTATATAAAGTATATTAATACTAGGTTACCTCTATATAAAGTATTTTATAACTATTTACTTAAGCTAGATATAGAGCTTTTAGAGCTATTATTAGGAGAAGTCCTATTAATATAAGAAAGGGTTAAATTACTTTAAAAATAAAGGGAAGGTTTAGAGTAGTACTTATACTAAGTATAAGTTATATAAGTAGAGTATATAAATAAATAGTAAAAGTAAAAATAATATAATATAGGTAATTATATCTTATTAAATATAAAGTATATTAGATTAGTATAAATAACTAAAAAACTATTATAATATTATCTAAGGCCTTTTAAAGTCTTTAATTATATTAGTAGTTAAGTATATAAGTTATAATTATCTAATATATTTTATATTTATAATATCTTTTATATCTTACTTATAAAGTTATATAAAGGTAATAGTAAGAGTATTATAAGAGCTTTATAAGTAGAGCTAATAAAAGATAAAGATAAATAGGAAATTAAAACTATTCTTAATTATAAGATCTTATATAATAAACCTTAATATTTAATTAAGTAGAAGGGTTAGTTTTATAATTATAATTAATAGTTATATAAGCGGGACTTAGTTAATATATTAAATATACTTAAAAGATTTAAGTATAATTACCTAAAGTTATAAAGTTTATATTATAAAGGGGGAAAGAAGATTTCTATTACTATTAATAAAAAGAAAAAGAAAAAAAGAAAGAGGATACTTAATATAGCTAGAGCGCTAAGGGCGTTATAATAGAAGACTATTATATTATAATAGTAGTATTATTAGACCTAGACCTATTATTAGTAGTAATAAGAGTATCCTCTTTATTATCCTCTTCTTTATCCTTTATAATAGGAGGAAGACGCTCTTATACTATATTAGTAAGGCTTTAATAAGGCTTAAAAAGGGGAGATAGAGTAATATATACGCGCTAGTAGAGGATATTAAGAATACTCTTAAGGGTATTTATAATCTAGTTAGTAACGGCGGGGTCTACCCTAGTAGGAGTAGTAGTAGTAGCGGGGGTAGAAGAGATATAGTAGAGGTAGTAATAATACTATTAAATAAGCTTATTAAAGGTTTATTAGAATCTAGTAAGTTAAGGGAGGTTAAAGCTAGTATTTAAAGTAGTTATAATATTTAAGGATTGAAGAAGGCGCGTATAAGCGTAGTAAATAGAGGTAGAAATCTCCTATTAATATTTAGTATTAAGATCTTTATAATAATTATACTTTATAAAGCTAAAGGAGGCGTGTATATAAAGTATACTACTAAAAAAGTATATAAAGCTTTAATTAAAAGTATTAGACTTATAACTCTTTAAATTAAAATATAGTATATTTAAGGTATATTATATAAGATAATATAAGGATAAGTTATAAATAGCTTAATAAAGGAAGTTAAGTACTATTATAAGTAAAGGAGATAGTAGTAGTCTTTTTTAATTAATAGAGGGTAAGTTTATTATTAAAGATTACTTATAAAATAACTACTAGAAGTATAAGGAGATATAATAAAGTATAAAGGAGGTAATAATATAAATAAAAATTAAAAAGGACTTAATATAATTAATAAAAAATAAAGATATTATAATTAGAAGAATAATATTAAAGTTATATAAAGAAGGTACGCCTTAAATACTTAATAAACCCTTAATAGTAATAACTTCTTATTTATTTTAAAATACTAAGACTTCTAACTACTTTTATAATAAATTAATAAAGGATAATAGGAAGTATAATAGGAATATATTATAATATAAGGATTATATATAGAAGTATTATCTGTAATTATTATAGTTTAATAAAACTATATATTCCTTAAGGCATAGCTTAGAGGGCCTTATAATTAATCCTATTATTACGCTCCTATTAGAGGTATATTCTATTACTAAGAGAGTATCTTTTATAGATTATAACCTTTTATACTCTTAGAGCCTAAGAGCCTAGATAGGGAGATAATTATAAGGACTAGTTAGGAATATAATACTACTATTAACATAGCGTTTATAGTACGTAGTAGTACTATACTACCCCTTTACCTATAGTATATAGAGGAGGGAATTCCCCCTAAAGGGAAGGGTAGTAATTAGTCTTACTATTAATAAGAATAGGGAGTTCTATATATAAGTATCTACGTACTATTTATAGTACTTAATAGCTATGTTATTACGTAGTACACTTATAAATAGTTAGATATAATAGTACCTATTATAAATAGTTCTAGGAATATTTCTTCTAAAGTAATACCAAGTCTTAGTAAAAAGCTTACTATACGATTTATATAGTTCCTAGGTTATATAGAACCTAGGCTTATAATCTAATAAAATATATAATACTTATAAGTTATTTATATGTAATTTAGGTGTAGTATAATAGTATTATAATAACTAATAGATAGATATAGCTATATAGAATAGAATAACTATTATAAGAAATCTCTACTAGTCCGCTAAGACCCCCTAACTAGTCCTAATTAGTAACTACTAAGGTTGACCCGGCCTAAGTTCTAACAAGAAATAATTACGACATTAATACTTCTAAATTACTACCACATGATTTTCTCTTCGATATAAGTTAAATAGTATACGATATTTGTAGTAAATAAAGAGTAATCTATAAAGCTACTATCGAAGAACAATCTTTAGTAAGAGATGTTAGTAAGGCCTTAAAGCGCGGAAGATTATCTATTATAAGGACCATCCTACTAACCTTCGCTAATAGGAAATAGAGTAAGTTTATTCTATAATATTAAGTACTAAGCTTTAAGCGGATAGCGGGGATAAGCTAAGGTTTCAGCTTAGGGGAGATTAATAGCTCTAGGAAATAATATTAGTATTACTATAATCTTAATTAGTACGTAAATCACTATGGCGGGAGAAAGTAAAGAGGGTTAGCATCTCTTTTAGGGTGCTAGCGGCATGGCGAGCATCGGGAAAATAATAGTCTAGAGCCCGAAGCTCGTTAAAGAGCGGGTGTACTATAGTATCGATGGCGGAGAGGCGCTTTATTAGAGTATAATCTAGAAGTGCGGAGATTAGTTCGATTGCATCTTGCGTAGCTTTACGAAAGACCTAGACACGTGGTCACACTCGTAAACACGAGACAGCGAAGGTTAACGAGGAGATGCTATTGATGAAGCCATAGCAGAGAATACACAGCCATTGCTGAGGGTTTGGTTCAAGTCATTCTATCTGCAAAACATTTCATTCTGTATGGAGGAGCAAGTACTTGTGATTATCGATCTACTTCAGCGTTCCATCTGATGGACGAGGAGAACCCTTCGTCGAGATCTAATGGTCTACCTGCGCGGCACAGACCGGAATGTAGGAATTGGCTAAGAGCTGCAGAAGCCGCTGCTGAAACAGCACCTGGATTCGCATATGTCATGAAGCCGATCGAAGTGTGTATGACATTCCCGCTTGTGAAGACAGAGGCCACTGGAAACTCTATGGGCAATGGGGCTGTTGGTGCACCAGACCCTTCTAGTGTGAGAGACACCATAGGTGGGATGAAAATGTAGGAATTGCTTTCGACACCCAGCGTCGGATTTGGAATCAGTGGTGTCAAATTCGGAAGCGCGGGCGCAGAAGGCATCGTGAATGCGACGATGGCGGTAGGGAAGGTCAGGGCGTATGGGTATGTTTGTGACATTCCTGCTTTTCTCAGAGAGGCTATAGATCTCTTATCAGTCTCGAAGCCTATTGCTGGATGGATGTGATACATACATAGTCCTCCGTTCGGGTGCTGGAAAATGTCTAAGGTGATCTCGGGTCGATCAACAGATTCGTGCAGTGTGTTTGCAGATCTGCAGTACTGTTAGATATGAGCAGTAGCAGCGAGATCAATAATTACTGACTCTCGTACACTGGATCAATGTATGAACGTCCTTTGTGGTTGAAGTTGGTGAAAGGTTGCGACTTGTGATCAAAGTAGGAGGTCTCTCTTAAATGTCATGTGTCACCCGAGCGTGTTGACGTGCCACCTTGTCAACTGATGACAGGGCAAGAGTACTGTTGAATATGAGCAGAAGCAGCAGAAATCAACGAGTACTGACTTAAGTAATGTGAATCAATGTACAGCTGTTCTCCACTGTTGTTGTAGGTGAAAGACTGCGACTTGTGATTAAAGTAGAAGATCTCTCTTAGATGTCTTGTGTCACCCGAGCGTGTTGACGTGCTGCCTTGTCAACTGCTAATAGGGCAAGTATAGTACTGTCAAATATAAGAAGCAGTAGCCATTAATCAGTATTGACACTCGCACTCTGGAACAATGTGTGAACGTTCTTTGTCGTTGATGCAGGTGCAAAGCGCAGCCTGTGATGAGAATTCTTTGAGATTCTGTGTCACTTGAGAGTGTCGATGTGCTAAAGGCAGATGCACTTTCAAATATGAGAAGCAACAGCCACCAACGAGTACTGAGTCTTGTACTCTGGATAGTTGTACAGTTTCCTCTGTCGTTGATGTAGGGGAAAGAATGCAGTCTGCAATTGAAGTAGGAGATCTTCTCTTGGAGTCTATGCGTCACCTGAGAGTGTTGGCGTGCTACAAACGTACTGTCACTGTCAGATATCTGCTGTAGCTGTGAAATCAACAAGATCTGACTCTTGTACTTTGGATCAACGTAGAGTCGTTCTCATTCGTCGATGTAAGGGAAAGAAAGAATGCAGTCTGTTATTGAAGATTCTGCGTGTCACTTAAGAGGGTCGATGTGCTACTTTATCAACTAACTTTTAGTGCAAGTCTGTCAGTGCGTAATAAATCACGCGTAAGGCAAAGTGATGAATTACATCGCTCTGTTTCATTCACATCTAATTCTCAGAGAGACACAGCCGCAGCATGCGTTTGGTCTAAAGTCACTCTTATGCTTCGAGTGTAGACTCATTCTGAAGAAATTCATAATCGAACATTATCAAAAGTATCTCATGGGCAGTACTTGATATCTTATCAAGACATGAGCCATACTGTATCTCAAGGAATTCCATTGAATGTTAATCATATGCATTCTGTTGTTTTTGGCTTTGAAATGCCAGTTTCAATAGAAATTCAATCAAGACCTCGAGTGCTTCAATACACTCAAATAGCGAGAAACAATAAATGACAGTTCTCGGAGTTAGCGTAAGGATTAGACTGCGAAGGTTAGTTAGGAGTTCTTGATCAATCTTGAGATTATCTTCAGCACGATTCCCTGCACCATCTTTCGTAAAAGAAATTCTACCGGTTAGCCAGTCAAAGATTCTCAACATCCGGATCCCTCATGAGGCGAGAGATAGCTGAGTACCTTGAAGCAAGTCTCAGAAGGCTTTATTTGCTTTCTTGACCTTGCTTCAGAGGCAGTGTCGAAAAGGAGATTCGGTAGCCATGAGGGCCAGAGCTCCCTCTAGGTTCAGAGCACGTCAGGGCAGTGCTCTGCATCTTTCCTTGTCGCATCATTTAATGTGACGAAGTGATCTTTCCTCCATCGTACAGATAACAAAGTGCTGCTAATGGTGCAACTTTCGGTCCAATCGAGTCTGCTGCATGGCAATCGCACCGGCCGGTAAAACCCTCTCTGCCAATTTGTTGGGTCCTGTTTTTCGGACTAGAGTGACTTCAGATTAACCCACTCTCTGTGATCTTCTCGATACGCTTTGGAAAGACAGCGCTCCCAAGAAATTCCAGTCCCATGCACAAGGATATGAGGTGGACAACTGATGTCCCAAGCGACAGGAATGAAGTGGTCTTCCAAATGCCGTGCTCGTCCATAACGTGGGTATAAAAGGCTGCTCTCCTCGCTTTTTCCCTCTCCTTTCAGTTGACCAGTCGGATTCAGTCTAGCGTGGCGTACAAGTCTGATGTGGCGCTCTTGGCAGCGCTAGGGAACTTTCCGCCACATACCGAAAGTCCTGCTTTCCGCGTACTCATCGTTTGACCGCATTGGCTCATTGGGTAATCGAAGCCCGAAGTGGTTGAAACTATGATGGTTCGTCTCCATCATATCGTAGAAGTGTCACACGGCGGCCTGGCAAAGTGGGAAGGAGCTCTTCAATAGTTCTTGCTTTCTTGCCCCATCAGGCGATGTTTAGCTTGAGCTGCATCTCACGTTGGAGTTGCACAAAGGTAGGGTATTTCTAATATATATTTAGGCTCTCCAAAGAAGGCCTTGCTGAGGTGTTGAGGATCGGTTGCTTGGCAATTGCTTTGAGATTGCAATGCCATAGTCGTATAACTGACCCGAACAATCGCTGATGTGTTGGGTCGCTGAGCTCCATTGTGGCCAATGCGAAGATATGAACTCTCACTCCAAGTGGCATCTGACAATGACGGAGAAAAACCCCACATAGCTCGCAAGGCTTCCGATTTTCGCAGATAGTAACAAGATAGGTGCGGCCCTCGCTACTGTACATCCGAAAGGCAGCCACCTCAGAGAAATGGGCGATTATTGACCGATACAGTTCGTCTGCAAACACTGAAGATCCATTGGGGAGCGAGAGGAAAGGCCATTGTCTGAAGTGGTGCGACAAGGCAAAGACAAGCGGTGCTGCGTGCCGAAAATGATTGGTGACGGCGGTGAATGCATAGCAACATGCTCGGGAGAAACGGTGTCGGTGGGGAACTCATGAGGTTTCCGTTATTCATGAATGAGAAATGGTATCTGTCTTCGAAGAGAGCGAATCAACGCCAACCCTTTACAGGCACATCGTTCGATGGCGCTTTGATCTCACCATATGATCATTTAGTGCTAGGGGTGCTGTCGAGTAAGTCGAAGTCATTAGAGGTTGAGATGGCGTCCGCTTTGAAGTCGATGCCTGATGAGACTGAATCCTTATCCCAATCACTGACATTGAGATCGTCTTCCTGCTCGAAGTCATTGAAGAGTTGATAGTGGTCAACTTGTTTGGTTGCATATTTGGATAGCTCAATGACTTGAGCATAGGTTGATATGAAGCAGGTCATGATGACTTGTCGTCGAAAGCCCTGGCTGCCCAATACGGATTCTCCCGCAGCTTGGGCATACTTCCACTGCTCCGTATCATTGGCGGAAGCGTCAAGTAGTCCATTGGAAAGTATCATGGGCACAAAGGCAGATGCAGCCGAATATAAGCCTGCGTCCTGGGATTGTTTCTGAATGAATGATGTTTAAGTATAAGTTCGTTTGAGGACTTAAGGGATGACGAAAAGCAATGAAGGTAGTGTTCACATTATCTTGAAATGGCGAAGCGTCTATGGCAGGTCAGTATCAACACGCGTGTCCCGTAACCAGTACTCACACGGAAAAGATGTTGTCAACGACATTGATGGTATGGCAATGGATCCTGGACCAATGAATGTACGATCCTGATAGTGGTAATAATTTCCAGTAAGTCGGCACTGGTTGAGTGGTGATGCTGACACAGCTTCATACTGTCGAGCAGAAGTCCCATGACTCGAGATGATCTTTCCAGGCGTTACGTCTGTATGGTGTCAGCGTAAGTCTACATTGCTGTAAGCTTCTTTACTTACTATTAGGACTGAGGCCGTCAGTGCTCTTTGGCAACAACACGATCAGCGTGTGTGGAAAGAGTATTCGGCCACCCGACTCTCGTGCATACAATCGCACTGTACGCAAAGACTATGGGTTGCAGACATAGTAGACTATCATTCGGGGTGGAGGTCTCGTGGAGGTCTTGCTTTCGAGTGCAATGATTTTCGAATTGTGAGTACGGTGGGTTTTGTGATAAAGCTCTAAGACCTAAGCTCCCGCTAAAACGCTAGGAGCCCGCACGCGAATGGGAAAGAGGCACCCTCCTCAAGGTATAGAACATGTAGGACAGTATCAATGGGTTGGCAAAGAAGGTATAGTGTTGCATTGCTCAGTTTGAATGTTATCTAACTCTTATATAGTGCTTGTGACGGCAGAAAAGATTCCAAAGCTCACGAGCAAAATGAAAGTACAACATATGAAGCTGTGTTCTGAAGCTATGAAGCTGGACGCTTCGTTAAATCTCACTGAGTTACTGGTCTCCGTGGCGATACACTATGAAACAACAGAACAGTGACAATATCTCCGCACTGGTGGCATCAATGTTGAATGGCTCTTTCTCAGAGGTTGGCAATTACTCTATTTCCACATCAGAAGACGAAGAACAACACCCTCGCAGAGATCTCTCGGTTCCAAGAAGATAGACCTCAGATTACTAGTCTCAAAGAACTTTCTGAAGAAGCCTGATCATATGGGAGGGTCGTGCAATGGCACGTTCGGACTCTAGCGGTCATACAGGGGGTATTTTACACTCGTCTGGGCGACAGAATCTCGCTCACCTATTCATAGCGCACTTCATTGTCAGCTGATAATCAACAATCAGGGAGCACAGAGATTATACTGAGTATATAAACACTGTGGGATGAACTATATCTGAGATGATCACTAGAATGGCTGCGAGCGAAGGAGCCTTTGAGGGAGGAAAAACCTCGCAAGAAACATGGAAAAGCCAATTGGACCATACAACAACTATTGCACTCCGCGACTTTTCCAAGCAGTCACCACTCCCCAACGCGATTGCTCCTCAGCCTGAACCCCATCGCTCGATAGCGCTCATCCAACAAGAATGCACGCTCCTCGTCGGGGTACCTGCCAATCCGTTCCAAGAACTCGCCAGGCAAGTCAACCGCATTGCCATTTGGGAGTCGGACGATTGGTGCACGGTGGCCACGGTGCCAAGCTTCATATTACATGGTGTCTTTCACATGAGCTGGCATGTTTTCCAGAGAGATGTGCCAGGCAGGAAGATGGGGAAAGTAGGGAGCTTCAGCATCTGGTTGTTCGCTCCAATCGAACTCTTCGAAGTCTGATCGAATCTGGTTCCATTGGGCAGTGTAGCTCTCTGTGCGCTTCGTGGTTGGCGCCTCGAATCCAGTGTACTCGAAGAAGGCCTCTCGTGTGGCTTGCAGGGCCCTTTCGATGTTCTGACACTACAATTCGTTCGCTGGAGCAACTCTACGGTAGTCACTTTTAGCATGGGCATCCTTCGCTGCTCGAATATCTGTCCTCTTCTGGTTTTGTAAAGCAGTCTGAGCTTTCTGTATCCCTTCATGGTGTCGAATTTGTACAGGCGCCACCGATCTCTTTCGATAGCCGTAGGGACTGGACACCGAGTCCCCATCATCGTCGGCCGTGGAATCCTCGCCCAGCATTTGTCTTATGCTTGCCCGGTGAACCTCGAGATCTTGTTGGTGAGGCAGAAGACTACCAAAGTAATCCTTCAGCCCTCGAGCAGGAGCAAGTCTATCTTGCGCAAGCGTCAGGCGTAATGGCGTTGTGTTCCATCCTGAATACATGGATGGAGAAACATGTCGAGGGCGTGGATGATTGGGCATCTCGCCAGAGGCCACGATCTCATCCAACAATAATAATTCCTCATTCTCTTGTGAAGTTGGCAGCCCATAGTCTCCTCTGTCACCCACCGCGTTGTCGTCCTTGTTGGGTCCCTCAAAATCACTGGCAGACATCTCAGTATTCATATCAGCGTCATCGTCTGACATCTCGTGATCTGTATCGCTATCCTCATCGGTAAATTGCTGAAGATACTCTGGACGCTTCCTAGATGGACGGGCGGGCTTGCAGTAACTCGCCCGTCGCCTGCTTGGCATTTCGCTTGTCGTCCCAATGCTCTGCACCCTTGAGGTGGTTCGAAGCATCTGAACAATGTTGGTAGAGTGCGTGTGTGCCTCATGCTCCCCATCATACGCTACCACAGTGTTCCTGTCCGACCTTTTGGACGTGCGGATACGCTTGCTCGACCTCGTGGTTTGGGAATGCTCGGCAAAGGAATTTCGATTGTTGGAAAGTATACCAGAGTAATGATCTGCGCCGTCCTCGTCAGTCTTGAATCCATCTTCAGCATCCTCTCGGCATCTCTTCTTGGACTCCCTAGCATCCCTGCGGCTACCTTCGACTTTGGAAAGATCCTTTTCTCCGGCTGAGTCATTGACTGGGAAGATGGAATTTTCGCCTTTCTTTACTTCCAGTTGCTCCTCTCTTGTCAACTCGCGGCCGAAGTCTTTGGTGCAGTTATTGTCCTCAGGATCAACGCCCTCAGACTTCATAAGCTTGATTAACCCCGTTCTGATGTTAGGTAGTCGCTTTAGCCAGCCTATGCAACCTGCTTCATCTCTGAAACGTTGCATTGGCATATTGATCACGGAATTCTTATCGTTGAGGGCCTTGCAAATGGTACGACCGTTGACAGTCTCGAAGGTATACCGTACCATGCGAGCCCGGACTACATAACGTTAGCGAGATACATATCCATCCCGTGAACTCGAAGACTCACGGTCTTGATGGCTCATTCCAAAATTGCGTTTCCAGGCCTCGAGGAAGCATCCTGGGGTGGTGGAACTCAAGGTTGCCGGGATATCCCAATCCAATACAGGATTGTTCTGATGATTTAACACTATCATGCCATCGAACATCATGATACCTGGCTTGGAAAGCCGTCGGTGGATCGGTGGATCGAACTCAAACAGGATCTTCGGCCACTTTTTTCGCTCAGTGCCCCAATTCTGATAGTCAGTATGGAAGGATATCTCATCGTACGGCCCATTCCCAGCATTGACTGGATACACTATACTCATTAGTTGAAATCAGTTCAGAAGTATGCAGTAAGAACACCTACCATACGTCCGATTTGGATGCGCTGCTCGAGCACGTGCTATCAGGTGCTGTCTGATGTTGTGATGGATGCATGCCCGATCTATATCATATTAGCATGCCGTCAAACAAAGGGAATAGACACTTGATACTTACGCCATCGTTTCGTCTTCGGCTCAAGCCACTCAAGGTAGCCATTTTCTTCGCGCACTGTTCCTGGCTTCTCGGTATGGGTGTTGCAATTTTCTGCTGCTACGATAAACCTGCCAGTATCGATGTTCCATTCAGCATCCTCAGTATCCTCAGAATATTCGGACAGCTCGTCATCCTCGTTGTCAGACTCAATGTCGGAGACCCGTTGCGAGGTACGTGAGACTCCAAGAGCATTGCCCATCGGAGGTGGCATTGATGTTGGTATTTCATATGCTGCCACTCCAGAGCTACCGAGTTGACGTGTAAACTCTGGCTTCATCGTACCGAAGCCACGACGTCCGTCATGCTGGATCAGTCTAGAACCGCCTGCAGGCTTACTGTGGTGAGGAGTAGCGTCGAGAACCCTATCGTATGCCACCATGTTATGAGGTAAGGGATCAGTGGGCTGGTAGCAGCCGATGTCTCTGTCGTTGCGACCAAATCTTTCTGGGGCTAAGGATTGATGGAGATGGGTGCTACCAGCGAAACGTTGCATCCCTGAAACTTATCAGTATCCACCCCTATCTTGAGTGGGGAGCTGTACCTACTTGGATCTTCGGTGTGGTTTTGTGTACCATAAGGGACATTCCTGTTGAGACCATCGAAAGCTGTGGCATATCGGCCATGGGCTGATCCTTGGTATCCTGCCATATATATCACGATTCGTGGTGGAAGAAGGAATTTTGAGCTAGAGCGATGAACAGTCCTGTTCTTTAAAGCGATTGAATGGACTTGAGGGGTATCGATCAGGGGAAGGTATAACGGTAAAGGAATCCAATCCGTTGAGAGACTCCGTAGTTGCGTATCTAGCGAAGTGCTCAGCCTCCATAAAATTTCACAGAAAGGGTTGAAAGTTGATTTATCGAAAGTTGTGTCAGGCGGTCGAAGAACTATGAAGTAGTTGGGGTAGAGTACAACGAAGTTGGGTGTTGGAAGCGTAAATGATCGAACTGTCCAGACTGTATGCCGAGAAAGTGAAGACTCAATACCCAAAGTGTTGACGCTTGCAAGGGTTCAGATTGAAGGGTGTCGAGCGGCCTGCTGCACTTGTTGGAGCATATGATTTACAATGAGAATTCAAAGAACAGGCTGCTTACTTGATTGATGAACTGACCTAGATACTTCTTATCATGAAATAAATACCGGACTTGTAAATCCGTACGCCTTTCTGCGCGTGTGGAAGTGGTGGGTCTTCGAGCAGAGTCGATATGCCTTGTTGTAAACAGGGAAAGCTTGCGGGGCCATATCTTCGAAGATAAGAGCACCTTTCCCATTGGACTAGACAAAACAATGCGGATCATCTCATGAGTACGAGCACGATTTCATCGTTTAAATAGTCGGTTTCGATCCATGTGATGATACCGTTAGATCAAGTGAGAAAGAGGTCGACGACATTGTCGCTATATATTGCACGGGAAGGGTGTTCCCAACATAAGCAAAGAGTTCATGCGAAGATATATATATAGCAATCGAAGGCGAGATTCAGCTCATCACCAATTCAGAGTATGTAGGTCTCAACAAGATGAAATGATAAATTGTCTAGCTACTACACCATATGTTTTAGGGATCGTCTATTATATAGACATCTGAACCGCTGGAAGCATGAAAGGATTGCAGCGCAATCAATTATGACAAAGACAGATCATTGATTAAGCAACTATAAAAATAAGCAAGCAAGCATGCATGTACGTGAACTGATAGGGGAGAAGGTGATGGTGGGGTTTTGGTGTTTTGGGATTGATGTGAGATATTCTGACAGTGAGTGCAAGCAGGTTACTATTTGGTCGTTACTCTTCTTTGTTATATTGATTTCCCAAGTCTAGAAGATCACCGCCGTGTTTTAAGGACAAACAATGCTATGTACCCACCCTAGGTACCCATTCAGCCAAAAGAAACCAAGCAAATTGTTAAACGGAGATGACATTCTCAAACCGAGTCACATAGCAAAGTGTCCTAATCCTCAGTGAACCCGTTCATCGGCCTACCTCGCGTCTGTCTTACTGGTGTAACTCCACTAACCTAATCTTTGAAGGTCCATGAGTTTGGAAACGGCCTATACCCTACTGAACAGGCCCTGCAACGAAGAATAGTATTGGTAAGAGTCGCCCCTCAGCCATCGAAATGGACAATTGATCTCCCCACAATGTTATTACAGAATCCGCCTTTCTCATCGCACTCTGTCTGACCCTTGATACCCGTCGACGTTGGACACGTGGCCTCCATCCAACATCTGAATGAGCTTTCCCATGACTTGTGAAGTCATGAAACCCAGTCAGTCTTCCCTGTTCTCTTCCGGTGAAGCGTATTGTGAATAGAATCATAAACCTGTGGAATCTGCAAAAGATTCACACTGTTAAATAGAGTGATTTCCGTGGTAGTGATTTGATATAGGACATGGCTTGTTTCATAATGACTTTCTCGTTGACGCTGTGAGGTAGAGTGGTGAAAGGCCGTTGCGTGTGTATGTCTTGTTCAATGGCGATTCTGGATATTGCTTTGCAAGTCTAGCTCGAAAATACCGAGGGGGTAGCATCTGTGCCTGTCACTATCTTTCTTACTCTAAACTAGGAAGAATGGGATGTAGGTTTAATTAATGGGTCCACGGGTGTGCTTTCTCATAACGTGCTTCCGAATATACGAGCGGTCTTTAGTCTCCCTTTATGTAATCTAGGCTTTCCAAACCACGTTCTTACCATCATATATCTCTACGTTTGTAGTATCACCCAACTGGCAATATATACAGCAATATTGCGAGTGATGTATTGAATTAGATCATACCCAGTGCAAACATCAAACATGCCAAATACCGCTAACATCCAACATAATAAGCATATAAATGTATCAAATCACCCCCGTGCCTTAGATGACGATAATGGTGCAAACCAACACCTTGGAACTCACCATAACAATTCCGACTCAAAGAAAGAGCAAAAGCTAAGAGCGTTCTTACTTATCCAGAAAGTGACAAAAGCGGAGATGAAATCGACTCAGGCCTCATAGAGATTAATCTGCAAATATTTGAAGTTTGAGGGAATAGTAAGATGAGTGCTTAGACGACTTTGTTTCGAGGAATTAATGCGTGGGTTGAATTGTAATGGTACATGTATACTTCGACTGATATCAGTAGGTACAATGTACACATCAAGAAGCTCGTGATTCGTAACGTTCTAGTCAAAACAAAAGCATCATCCATGGTCTCGATCGATGGTCAAGCCAGCCATAAAAGGAGACATCGTATCCCATAAGTCTTCAGCTCTGGCGTCCAAAATTGTCCCTTTCCGTCTCTTTCTGTCTTTTCGTACCCAAGAATTCCACATCCATGGCGACCATCATACCAGATCCTTCTCTTGAACCGAGCACCAAATCCTTCTCTTACTACGGAATTCCGCACTCAAATGCTAAATCATCCAGCCTTAGGCAACAGACGGCGAAACTCTTCTTCAGAGACATTCGGCTGCTGCCACTTATCCCATCCACCCACCCATGCGTCCAGTCCCATAAGTGTAGGCTCGTCTCCCCTTGTGTAATCCCATCCTGCCGCAAGGTGGTTCTGAAGCTCCAAGTACTGGGAGACATAGCTGTCGAAGGCTGGTGTGACTGGCGCCTCCACACCCAGTCGGTCTGCGTAGTCCGCGCGCGTGTAATAAAGCGCTGCTTGGATGGTAGCAGCTTCTGCGGCGGCGGTGGGAGGGGAAAATCGGTAGTCGTTTTCGAGATCCAGCTCTGGTGCTTGTGGCTGGACGGTAGCCGAGGAAGGTACAGCTTGCTGGTGGATAGTGTCTTGAATGCCTGATGGCTCTGCTAAATCTGCTGAGGCACGAGCAGGTCGCTTTCCTTTAGCTATCTGAGCTCCGTTCTTGTTCTGCGATTTCGATCCACTACGACGAACTCGCTTTTTCCGGGATCCAGAGCCTTTAGTATCATGACCACCCTCCGAGGGCGTGGCTGTTTCGTCCTCTGGTGCACGCTCGTATCTCGATTTGTTCAAGTATCGACCTTTGTTCAGGCCGTACACCTTCTTCTTCTGCTCGGGATCTAGACGCGGGAGAGATTCCGTCGTCTTTGACTCAGGATCCGGTAGCTGATCTTTTATGTAGTCCTTGATCTGTTGGCTACCATCTCGCTCCAGCCACGTCCCTACATTCTCTGTAATCCGCCACTGGCTCATCCTGTTGGTGAAAGCTTGTGGGGTTTGCAGATCCTCGATTACACCACCCTTCTTTCGGTGAGAAGGCATCCGAGCCCTGAAGCTGTGAAGAAGGTCAGCAAAAATGTACGTTATTTCTGGGACCGCTCTCTTACTCTGGGATCGTCATTCCCGTACAACGCCGGAGACCTTCTTGTCGGAATGGCTCAATGAGAGTGGAGAGCACCTTCGGAACCCCTGGGAAGTCTCGTACTGGAAACCCGTCATGATCAAGCATTATGATCCCCCTATGCTTCATTGGGGCTACTTTGGGATTGTGGACCCAGTCAGCTGGAGGGTCCAACATGTGCAATACTTGGCGGTTCTGATCATCCAATACGGATGATTTGTTGGCGGTCCAGTACCGCTGCTGAGAACAGTAGCTGGTCACATTCAGGGGATCTGAATCCTCCCCTCCGGCGGGTTCCTCGTCTATAATCTGTTAGCTCATGTGAGGAAGTCTCTGGCATACCAACTGACCGTAGTACTCGCCCTCTATATTATCAGAAGCGATGAGCTCCGCACGAAAATCATTATGGTACCCTGCCGGTCCTAGAAGCACCGTCAGCAATTTGGTTTTCTTTAGGGGATCACTGGCTGCGAGATATACCCCACTCGGAATCGTCACTCTCCCTCCATTGAAGCTGTCCATCCGGATTCCTTCGAACCATTCCCTTAGGATTGTGCCCTGCTCCCTTATTACCTTGCACTCTGTCTCTCCTTGCAGGACGCGTAATGGTTTTACGCTTCTTCTCTGCCTTTGGTTTCTTGGATCTCCGAGCTGGCGCCGGTCCTTGTGAGTTTATTTCACTGGTGCTTCTCAGTCGTTTCCTAGGCAGGTTCTGAACGGGCGTACTGGGAGACTCTGCATCGTCATCCCCATCGACTTCAGAGATAGGCCTCTTGGATCGTCTCGAGGGGCCGTGATATTCAACATTGTCACACGCTTGAGTACTTGTGAACCCTTCGTAAGGCGATTGTTGTGGGAGCTGTGGAAAGGGGGCTGTATAACGATGATAACCCTGCCTTTGGTTGTGGCTCACATACGGTGGTGGATTCATCGCTCCTGGAACTTCAACATGTGGCCATTGACTCTCATGGTTGCTTGATCTAAAAGCGTCTCCTGTCGGAAAGTACTGCGATCTAGTGTTGAGAGAGTAGTCAAACCCTGGAAAGGATGCATTTAGGTCTGCATTCAAGTTATATTCCGGAAGGTAGAAGTTGCCAGGATCGACCGGACTGTAGTTCATGTCCACTGTATATCTTTTTAGCCCTGACATCGAAGGCACGTGAGAGAGAGACCGACCTCGACCGGATGCAGACACTGGTGGGAGATCCGGGTAACCGTTCTCAAACCCTGTCAAGTCAGATGCTGCGTCAACACGGTCTGTCCAAAATATACCTTGGTCGTATTGGTATGCCCCTGTGTTGTCTTCCTCGAACATTGAGTTAAAGGCCATGGCTACTGAAGTTGAGTAATAAAGGATGGTCAGTCGTGCTAGGCCGACGACTGTAAGAGCTGGAAGATATGAGGGGATGTGACCGCAGATGTTCGAGACTTGTGTAAGAGTGGATGAAGTTGAAGTTGAATGTTGGAGTCGAGTAACAAGAGCAAATTCTTTTCAATTGATGGATGGTGAATGTCAACACCCAATCCCTTCGAATGCGACCAATCAGGTCTTGTGGCTGGGAGAGTATTGAAGACCAGTGTTGAGCCACGTTGACCTCTTTGTTGCCAATCCTTCACAGCCGCGTGTTCATCATGTCGTGTGACAATGACGAAGAGCTTGACACTCTTACAAGGACGCGTAGCGGGGAACATTTTGATACCGGTCGGCAGGACTGCAAAGGGAGATTCAACATACCATGGTGTTATATAGATAGGAGATAGACGCAAGTGTCCAATCAAATGGAAACCATAGCCCCGGTAACAGTACAAAATGGAGATAGCTGGTCTAGAGGCAACGACACAAAGCTACCCCGCTGAAGATAAGACTGGTAATCTGATCGGGATAGGAAGAGCGGGAGCTGCAATGCACCTGCTGCTTGTGACCCCGAGGGTGCAGACGTCCTTGGCTGCCATCGTGGAAAGGAAAAAAATGATGTCCTTTGGATCCTAGTACTCTATGTGTTAATTGAAAGACAACGAACCTTTCCAACGAATGCTTTTCAGAGACTCGCCTTGAAACAGTTTTCCTTCTAAGGTTGGAAGTGCACTTTTCCACTTTCCAGAGGCTTATGAGAAGGATCATAGAGATCTCGATCTCGATCTCGACATTTTCCGGCGTGGACTCGGCGACTTCTCGCAATCTGCCATTATTCCCATACGCGGGGATCAGCCGTGGAAGTAAAGGATGAGTATTTCTCCGCCTAGCTTCGTCGCTGACTTAGGGATAAGTCTCGACAATGGTTCCATGGTTGCAAGTATATTGATATATATATAAGGCTTTCATAGCTGTTTAAATCTGTCACGAGAATATTATATAAGCTTCTTCAACCCTGATTGCAAGTGTGTTCAATGGAATGAGACTAACATTTATTATTGTTTCGACGTAGGTAGAGACAGAGGCAACCACTGCATGGGTCATCTGAAGACGAGTTTCATACAATAAGATTCTAAGCTTATATATTCCACTAGGACAGCATTTGGAAATTAGAATACCATGTCTACGTGCGCCGCCTTTCGCGAAGTCGAATGTCATAGACCCATAGCCAATCAAGCAATGCATCAACGACGACGCCGGAGACTCTCCGGAAGCGCGCAAGAACGGCCAGAACAATCCTTGGTTGCCAGGACATCATTGCCAAACATGGGAGTAGCGTTATGACAAATGTCGACCAGAGATGTCACAGTTCTTGGACGCAGTGAGTGCAATATAACAGTGATATGAGCAATGACAGATATTTCCCTGTTATAAGGTAGATTTCAAGAGCTACCGCCGGTCCCTCAATGCGCTCTGGGGACACCCAATTGAGTTATGGAATGGGTGATGTTGGGATGAAGGTCAATAGGGTCAGAGCTAAAAGCGGCACTGGATCTTATTTGCCAAGCTTTGAAGACGACAATAATCACATTCCATTGTATGTATGTAGTACAATCATCATGGTGTCTACAATGAACGGAGATTAAAAAAGTCACGCCATCAAGGGTATACCCAACTATGCATAGTGAATTCTATGCTTGACACGCGCGAAAGAGAGGAAGGGGGCTAACGACCGAGAAAGTGCGCAATGCGGCCGCAGAGATGTCATGTAACCCTCCATTATTCATAAGCGTCCAACACGCCAGGACCTCAAGCTGTACTTGTCAGCTACTGTAGTGCCCATCTTGTTGAGGACTACTTACATGAGAGCGAGATCGTGTACAGCCAAGCACTTTAAAACCCAGAAGGGCCATAGTGGTGGCGCCACGGGTTCTCGTACAAGTGTCCCTCTTCGTCACCAAGAAAAAAAGTGTGCTCGTCTTGGATGGTAGTTTGTGGTGCAGCTGGAGCAGGGGCTGGTGCTTGCGTGGGCGTGGGGAGAAGTGGTTGCGCAATAACCGGTGCTGTCTGTGGAGGGGGGACATCGTCGTGCTCGTTGTCGTCGTTCAGGTCGCATCTCTTAAATTCTCCCCGTATCACAACGTATTCGTGTTCGCGGCCACGGTCGTCGGCCTCCCTCTCTACGTCTTCGGGATACCAACGAATTTCGACCTCCGCAAGCATGGTGCAACCATTGGCTCTTGCTTCGAGGACGATCTCGGGCGTGGTATATCTGGCATCTTGAATAGCGGCGAGCTCTTCGCATTCAAGACTGACGAAGAGTGGTATGAGAGGCTTTTCATCCTCGTCGGCCTGCGAGAACGGTACCCAGTGCGCCATTTCTGGATCCGAGAAGCCTTGTGAAGCCAACTGATCATTGTGAGATATGCTTCGGTTCCGTTCCCTCCATCCGTGAGGAGTGGGCATCGGGGCATTGCTTTGATCTGTTGGTGGTAAGTTGACCTCCTTCTTGGCTCTCTTCGCTCTTGACTCGGTGTTCTCTTCATCAGAGTCACCGTAGTCTTCTCCCACCTTGCGTTTCGTATTACCAGACTTGCTGGCGTTCTTGCTTTGATTGATGTAACGGGAGTTCATGGAGAATTTCCCTTTGTTTGCTTTCTTGGCCTTCTTGAGCTGAGCTCGAGTGAGCTGAGGCACTTCTTCGGCGGTCTCCGCATGATGTTTGTCCAGGTGGCTCCGGATGTATTCCACAATTGTGGTCGTGCCCTTTCTTTGGTTGGTAGGAATGATGGCCTTTGGTTGGCGGAATCGCATGGCTCTGTTGGTGAAGGCGCGGGATGATTGCAAAGGAACGAAATCTCCGCCTTCGATTTTCTGTCGGAAATGTGGCATGCGAGCTAAGATGCTTTGCTTGTGTGTCAGTAGCTATTTCTCAAGACTTTCATAGGTTGACATACTCGTCCATAGTCAACCACCAGTAGAGGCGTCGGATCGCCTCTAACCGCCAATCTTCGAGCTCGGTCGACAGAGTTTTATTAAGGTCTGTCCAGGCTTTCACTGGATGGTTGTTGTGGTCGAGCAGAACGTTGCCATCGTGTACCCAGTTTCCTGGGTCTGCTGGTCTTGGCAATTTTGGTCTCTCGACGTCAAACATGACCTTCTTGCCGGCAGGGTCGACAATCCCCTCAAGGTGATCACCACTCCACGGTCTCTGTACTTCCATATGACTGGTCTCGTCGAAAGCAGCGAAGCCTCGTCTTGGTGCCCAGTCTGCTTCGTTAGCTGTGGACTGATATATTTCTAGCTGAGGGCTCACCAAAACCGTCCTGCGGTGCATCGCCTTCGATGAACTCTTGGCGATGGTCGTTGTGATATGCTGCAGGCACTATGATACTGTGAGCTCGTGGTGATAATAGTTATGGCGTCAAGGTACATACCCCATTGCCCAGATTTAGGGTCGTAAAACTCGAAGTCAAAATCTTCGGTGTACCTCACCTCGCCTTTTGACCCTATCTCTGGCTTTCGCCCATGCTTTCTCTTGCCGACACTCATCACCAGTGTCGAGTCCTTGGACTCCGGCGAGGCGACTTGGTCACCAAGCCCCGCGGCATCGGCGTCGATGCGCACCTGCCTCCGACTCGACCGTCTCTCTCCACGCCGAGACGATCGGTCATCCGCTGGTTTCTGTGCATCGTCTAGACACAGTTTGGGTTAGTCTTTTTTCTGTTAGACAAGGATGGGACACAAACACTCGTCGTCCGACGTCTGCTCACCCTCCGTCTGCTTCTTCTCTGCCATATCAACTGATATAATATCTATGGCCTCGTGTCAGTTTCGATAGGCTTGGAACTCCATATAGCTAGCAATCTTTGACGACTCGGTAAAGGTCGAGAACGTGAAGTACACAATGCGACTGCAGCGTGAGACATCCCACGACGACATCAAGTAATGATCTTTGAGCAAACCAGAGACCACCAGTAAAATCTCGATACAATCAAGTATTGCACCAGTAAGCACACAGCTCTTCTGAGCCATGTTTTCAAGCTCATGGATGCGAACATTGAACAAAGCATTTGAAGAATGAACAAGGAATCTGGACAATGCCTGCGAAGACAAGACAATGCAACTGTCAATCATGACCTGCATGAACTGGCTCACGGTGAGGTGAGATTTAACGAAGTCAAATAATCCACTCACTTGTTGTAAAAGAAAGAAGTTTTAGAAATGACCCTTCGGCGAAATAATCTAGCGATGAACGATTCTGATGTGCGGTGACGTGACGAAAAAGGAGCTAGTGGGTGCGGTAACGTGACGAATTAGAATCTGGTGAGTGCGGTAACGATTCGTATTGCTGTGCAATGTAATTGTAGAGGTACAAGGTAACGATTCGTATTGCTATGCAATGCAAGAGTATAGTAGCGGTACAAGTATGCTTCAATATCTTCTCACTGCTTCAATGATCTCGTACACAAAAACTTCGTTCGTTGAATCGACAAGACGAAAGAATCCGAGAGTGTTGAAGTTGAGTCGAGTAAAGGACGAAAGCACGAACTTCCTATCAAGTAAAACCCAAACAACGCTAAGGGACTCCACTTCACCCACGGACATTGAAGGGGGACTCATAGTGAAATGAGCAAGGGTATTCATTCGGCTCCACTTTCTATAAGATCACCCCGAGGCAATGGACCCCTCATTGGGTGATTGAAGAGGAGATTAGTATTAGATCCCTTTCTAGGGTACGTATTGTCATGTACATGTACATGTGACGTTTTTCTCAATGATGAATAATGGTGAATTTGATAAACTTATCTTGCCTTGTAGTGCAGGGATGTGATGTGGAGACTGGCTGTTTAATTAGACCCTTGTTCATTGAAACAATGTATTTGATATCGACTGATCAATTAGGCTAAACCCACCCCGATTGTTGGTCTCCTGGTATAGGAATGAGCTTCACATGATACGTATGTATGTATTTATTGGGGTTCACTCACGGGACTACCTTAGATGTGGGGATTGAGGGGTTAGGTGGGTCTTTAAGTGACGTTTGTTCTTGAAGGGTTTTCATTGAGATTGAGGTGGGGTTAAATTGATTTGGAAGCTATCTAGTAGACAATACGATCGCCTTGACGTGTGGAGAATGAATAAATAAGTGGATCTTGCATCGCCGATGTATGAAGGAGATATGAGTATCTGTTTCATCTGTGGGGTTGCCCAGGTATTGTAGTTGACAATACGATCGTACTGATGAGGGGGGAATCAATAAGTGGATCTAGTCTCGCTGATGGATGAAAGATCGCCTTGACGTGTGGGGAATAATAGGTGGATCTAGTCTCGCTGATGGATGAAAGAGATATGAGAGTCTGTTTCATCTAGTAGACAATACGATCGAGCTGATGAGGGGGCGATTGATAAGTGGAGCTATCCTCGCTGATGTATGAATGAGTCATGAGTAGTCTGTTTCATCTGTGGGGCCTGCCCAGGTAATGTAGTTGAGAGAGTGTACAAGGCGACCTGGTAGACAATACGATATCGCTGGTGAGGCGGAGATTGATAAGTCGATCTAGTCTCGCTGATAGATGAAGGAGTCCTGAGTGTCTGTTTCGTTTGTGGGACCTGCCCAGGTAATGTAGATGAAATTGTGTACAAGGCATGCAATCGAATGTCTGAGAGGGAATCTGAATGAGGTTCTGTTCGTCGCTGTCATTGAGGCCGTTAGAATCGTAGCTTTCGTAATGTTCGTTAATGGTAATTCGTCATGCTTAGTCGTATATATTTATGATTGCTATGTGAATCGTCATAAGATTAAGCAAAGAAATACATGTCTCTCCCATTCAGAAACCTCAGAAAACGCCCCATGAACTCCTGAAATGGCATGACCTTGTGCCATTGGCAGGCTGCACTGCGTGTTCTGGTTTCCTTTGCGCAACCCAAATGGTTGCAATCCAGCACCGAGTATGCCACAAAAGTCATCTGAGAGTCCTTCCTCCGCATCGAAAAGTGCCAGCTCTAGAGTCTTGACTGGTCATCCGCTCCAAAAAGCCCCAGTCCGTGTGGAGCTGCTGTCTTGCTTGGGCGTGCTGGCGGTTGCGAGCCGGGCAGTTCTGTGTAGATAAGCCGGTCCAGCCACGGTTCTTGGATGCCGCTACCCATGAACGACCCTGGCTTCTGCATCATACGGTTCGATGGTCTGCTCGGGCTGTTAAGGCCTCCTCGTTCAGCTTCGGAGATGGTAGACAGTGGAGCAAAGCCTCTCTGCGTTTCGGCTGGCGACAAAGTGGCGATAGATGGGGGGACGGAATGATTGTGACTATGCCTGAGAATCATCAATCTGGGGCTCCATGTTAGAATTAAGAAAGCTATTGCACTTACAGGGAAAACAACGATCCCGAAGACTGCTTCTTGTGAAAGAAAAGACGCGTGCGGTTGCTGAAAGATCTCGCGTGATTGTTGGTCGAAGAACCTTGTTGAGCACTGTTGAATGATTCGCGGTGCAGACTGGGGAACAGTCGCCCAAAACCCAATCTGAGAAGCCCTCGGCGGTACAGCTTTTGTGCATCTCGACCGAGCCCAAAGAAAGGGAAGACAGCGAAACCAACAGCAATCTGTGCCCAACGATCAAAGATGACGACTCCACCAGCAGGTACGAGGAATATCTCGCTCCATCCAGGACCGTGTATCGACTCCCAGCTGTAGGGGACTAAGGGAACGATGGAGTTTCGGTACAAAACATAGGACTGAGTGGGTAGCATGATGGCTATGAGTGTCATGGACAGAAGGAACAACCGCAAGAAGCGAGACTTGGTCATATTCGAATTGGAGGAGCTTAGAATCTCCGAAAAATCTCGTCGATATCTGTGCATACGTATGATGACCAATGCTAATTGAATTAACCACAATTCCACTAGTCATAGGAAGGTGTACTCACCACTGTAGTACACAACCACAACGCTGAGAAGTGGGGGCCAGATCAAGATCAAGACTAGCTTTGGCCAGCTGTTGTCATAAGAAGTGGTGCAGCCGGAGATTGCAAAGATGTAGTATCTGCTTGGCTGAACGATGTAGTGGACAGCGATGCTGTAAACGGGACCCCCGAAGCAGAGCAAGCATTCGAAAGCGTTTTCTTTGCGTTTTTCTGTTCGGCTGTGACTGAGGATCGTCCTCTTCGTGTCCAAGACCTTGGCCAAGTTCCGCATGATGCACAACAAAGAGCCAACGAAGCCAAAGGTAATAGCAATCATGAGCTTGACTTCAACGTCGCAAAGCCCAGAGCCGGTCCACCAGTTAGCAATATCGTCCGTAGGCCAGATGAGGGCGTTGATAAAGTTCATGAGGTTGGACAGCATGACCCAGCCCACGAGAGCCGATGCTGCCAGGTTGCGGTTCCTGATGTGCCAGGCAAGAGGAGGGATGTCGATGATGAATGCTATGAGGGCCAGTACAGGGACAGCAACGGCAGTAGAGTAGACTGGAAAGTTTGCTTGAGCCATGATAAAGATATGTGAGGGTGATGCAGGATATTGATGCTGTTGAAAGATGATTGAGACTGTGTATGTGATGACAATACTGATAGTTGGTAAATGTATGAAGGTGAGTATGATCAATAGTACGAAGTAAATGTTTGGTGAGTCCTGCACAGATAAAGATCCAGACCGGCTGTAGGGACAATCTGAGGCCAAAGCTGAAGTGGCGATACTGTGCTAGTCTGTATGATGGAAGAAGGCGCCACAAGTCTCGGTCTCATGTGAGCAGCAGGTTGAGACGCGGACTGATGAGATCTTCAATAAGAAGTCGCAAATGCGTCCCTATGGTCAGCTTTGCGACTCAACAGCTTGTAATATAAAGATAGATAGGGGACGACCAAGTTTGGCTACGAGGATGTCGACGGTAGGAGTGTTTGCTTGCACAACGGGATATCATATACGTAGTCTGAGGGGGAAGGCGAAACAGCAATGATATGTAGGAATGCGCGTCCAATAAAGAGAGATAGAGTGTTGGAAAACAAGCAGCATATGAAGAAAGTCCGTCAACTGCATGAAGCTCGATTGAGTGGATGTTATTGACAAATGACTTATACACCAGCTCAAACAGCTATTGACGTTGAGAAAAGCAGGTGAAGTGGGCATATTCAAGAAGCCCAGCAAAAGTGCGGTTCTCTTTTCGGGTATCAATAGGCAAGACATTGCAGGACTTTATTGATGGACGCAGATTGGAGTGAACTCGAGGGCACAGAAAGGGCGACGAATCGCATGAATGCCATGCAAGTGCTCAGACCTTGTACCCGATCTGTAGGCAAACTGCAGCCATGTGTGGCATGGAGGACTTTGACCAACCGGGCTCTTGCGGCATAGATGGCTCCGTCTGCATCATGCCGTGACAGAGGCCTTCTGACTTGGTCGCTCATGCTGCACAATTCCCGGAGCCGTATGAGGATAGTCGAAGTGACAACGACCCAAGAACTTCCAGCAAACGGAGGAGGGCGATGGAGGATTCCATATGTGATGTTGTTGGTTGAAGAGAGCCTCAGCGCCAATGCAGGTCCCTCGGTCCAAGCTTGGCATCCCAGTCGCGGAAGGAGCCGCACGAACAAGTGCATAGTGCATTATTCTAGTTCCATGCACAATTACTTTAACTACTTTACATAATTCACGCACACGGTCAATTTCCTGTTTGGCGCCTGCGTGGGTTGTGCCCACCTTGGCATTGGCACGTAGTATTACTTTTCTCCTCGTCATCGGTCAATTGGGCTGGACTGGCCCGGACCAAAGTCCGATATCATGTTGCACAGTGCTGAGCTCCAGTGTATGGTGTATGTCATGTGATCTTCAGTGATGACTTCCTTGCATCGTCTGCATTCCCGCCCTTGACTCTGTACACACCTCTCTCTCCACTCAGTCATACCTACCTCAAGAACGGACAATGAACTCACCAACGAACGGAGGTGGTGTGTCTGCAGTGAAGTCCCCATCAAGACCAAATATGTCCCCTTCTAGTCAGAGGCTATTTGGGAGAGCTTCAGCATTCGCAGATGTTGCACATCCGTTGAGACCTCGACGAAGCTCCAATCTCTCAGACTCAATCGAGAGCACAAGGCAGTCTATCAAATCCTCGACCGATGATCTGTTACTTCCACGGGCAAAGAGTCCCAACATCATCTCCAGCCATGAACCGTCGAACTGGCATTCCATTCCCCTTGCCCTCGCCTTGCTGCCAGCTTTAGGAGGGCTGTTCTTCCAAAATGGAAGTGTCGTCGTGACTGACATGACCTTGCTGATATTGGCTGCAATCTTTCTGAACTGGGCAGTAAGATTACCATGGTGAGTCGATGGGCAGATCTTTCATCTCGAGTAACTTCTAACATGACGGCAGGGATTGGTACCTCTCAGCGCAGTCAATCCTCGAAGAAGACAATCAGTCATTCCCTGACGATCATCACTCGGACACCATAATCGAAGAGGGGAGTGAAGACGAGGAAAAGGAAAGACAGCCAAGCAATACAGAGACCCAAGACACCCCTCAGAAGCCAGCTACAACGACTTCATCTCAGTCTTCCGCCGCATCGGAACTCCGCATCCATGAGCTCCTCGCACTCGGCGCATGCTTCATCTCCCCATTGATTGGAGCATGGCTTCTCCACCATATCCGGGGCCAGCTTTCCCGCCCGTCTGAAGGTCTTGTGTCAAATTACAACCTTACCATCTTCCTCCTCGCATCCGAACTTCGTCCTGTCTCTCATCTCATAAAACTCGTTCAAGCACGGACGCTTTTCCTTCAACGCGCTCTGGCCTCAAAGCCGCATTCGCCATCTTCCAAACAGGTCTCTCCATCCACTTTGGAGGACCTACAAACGCGCCTCACAGAACTAGAAACCCACGTCGTAGCCACAACCTCCAACGGCACCGCATCAAATTCCGCGCCGCCAGATATGACCACCCAGGCTCGGAAAGCTATCCAACCCGATCTCGACGCCCTCAACCGTGCCGTTCGCCGTTACGAAAAGCGCACCACCGTCCTGTCCCTACAGACTGAATCTCGCCTACAGGAATTGGAAAAGCGCCTGGGCGACGCCATCACCCTAGCCGCTGCGGCCGAACGCTGGTCTCAATCCAATCTGCAGAGACGAGGATCAGGTATAGGACTGGCGGTAAACTGGATCGCGACAATGGCCTACCTACCCTTTCAGATTGGATGGAAACTCCTCTCCATCCCAGGTAGTGTCATAGCAGGTGGCATCGCTCAGATTGAGGGGTACATTGGCCAACGGATTAAGAGGGAAATGAGAACTGCAGGAAGAGGCGACACGAGATCGGGCAGCGGGAGTGAGAAGAGGAGGGTACAGGGGAGAGGGCAGAAGAAGGCCTTCTAAAGAATGATCACTGTTAGGCACCAGGTGTAACGAAGAGAGCTGGGAAGGAATGGAAGGAAACGGATAATGCCCGGCTGGGCTTCACCCTTGGTGCTGGATGACGAATTATGCTGTCCGCTGAAAAAAGATACCCCTTTTGCACTAGAGTCGCTTTTGCTGAAGGAAAATAGCAAATCGACCAACAACGTAAATATTCTAGCACAACATCTCAAATATAAATTACTTACAGAATATCTGTTCCTGTCTGCCTTGACCTCTTAACGCCAGAAGTTCCGAGTACAAGTTCACCGATGTCTCTTAGAAAGTTCGTGGAAATCCTGCCTCGGAGACCCCACACCACAGCCTATGTTCAGGAAGCACGACTCTTAAGAATTCCCAACCATCATATCTCCTTCGCATCTCCGTCCTTCTATACGACGGAGAATATCCTAACACCTAACACCCATCCCATCTCCCCATCTCCCCCATCTCCAAACCCCTCCCATCCCTTCTCCAAACCCCTCCCCAAACACCCCAACTACTCCCTCTCTCCCCTCAATCCCAAACCCCCGAGTACTCTCTCTCTGAAAACCTAAATACCCTACAGAAATCCGCAAAAGCCGTAGCCATCCTGTCCAGCCCTATTCCTATTTCCTATTTCCTGTAAAAGATGTTGTAGACCTGAGCATTATTTAGCTTATTCTAGTATAGACCTGGCACTCATGAGAGGTGTTTGCGGCGTTCCGCGTGTTCTATGTAAACCTGTGAAAGCTCGGAAAGCTAGGTAATTTCCCCGTTGCTAGCCGAGGGTGTGAATTCCGACAGAAGGAAGCATGGGATAGAATAGAATAGTATTGATACAGAAGCTGTGAGTTGCATGCCGAGGTGCTCTGTTTTCTGGTGTTGAAGTACGTACTCGGTCGGAATAATCATGATAGGTTAATCCACGTCGTCGTCTATATCATCATCTACCACCAAGCTCTCGTCCATTAATTTGTAGACCTTTGACCAAACCTCATCATCGAAGTTGTGAATTGCCTTCTCCTGCAGCTGCACGCCAGGCTTTGCAGGTGTCGCGGTTGGGGTACTTTTCATGGCAGTTTCAATCATGGTAACGATAAAGCTGAACACCATCCCTAACCCTCCCTCAGCTCGAGTATCCCAGGTTGGAGACTGCACGATCGTTCCATCATCCTTGATGCTGACGAAACCGAAACGGGTACCGTCACTGTAGAAGCTTTGGGTGACCATGTTTGTTTTGCCTGCTCTGCGGCGCTTCTCCTGGAGTATGGCAAGGTAGGCGATGAGTTGCGACTCTCGGGTGCTGAATTCCGATCTCTGTTTTGCCGCCACGGCAACGAGTAAGGCACCATCTTCATCCTTGGAGCTATATCCCAGTGCCCAATCAGCGCGACCACTGACGTGAAATTTGCCATGTGGAATCGATCGGTTGGGCATCTCTACAGATATAGAGGGTTCGGGATATAACTTGATAGGCTTTTTCGGTGTTTCGGTGGGCGCGTCAAGGGCACCTCGTAGAGGGATCGACGGTGTAGCAAGAGAAGTGATTTTGGCCTTGGCGGCATTGTATTTGAGTCGTAAAGATTTTCGACATTGGATAAGGATGATGTCAATTGCCATACGGCAGGTAGCCTCCGATTGCTCCTCATAGAACGCGTCACGAAGGTCATTGAGATTTCGCCCTATTCATATATATATATATATATCCAGCTCAGCTGGTGTATGATTACTTGTAACGAGATAATAACATGACGTACGTAATATCTTAGGCTCCTTAAGTATGCTGTCTTCCGCCAGCATCCACCGGGCATCCATAGAGAGTATATCGAAATGAAAACCAAACAATTCGGCAATCTGAGAGATGTTTGTATCACTCGCAGTAATCTATGAATTATCATAAAAAGTTCCAATAGTAAGACAGCGTCAAATGATTGAGATGGTGGAAAATACCTTTACCAAGCATTCAGTTGCCGTGATGCGAGCAAGATACTGGCGGAGAAGCTCCACTGGCGAGATAGGGAATGAGGGGTTGGTGAGATCTAGCATAAGCTGCAAAGCAGGTCTAGCTAGCAGCTTCTTTGTTGATGAGACATGTTGGATCTCGGCATCCATAGCCTTGATTTCGTTCTCAGAGAATGACATCGTGGAGTGCGCTTATTAGTGAAGCTGTGCGCGACCTCAAAGGAAGCCAGCGAGGGCAAATCTGCATGAGATGATGCATGTGACGAGTCCTTCGAAAGCGGGAGCATGGGGGAGCAGAAGGAGAGCCTGGGGGACCCTATATATATATATCGCCAGCCGTAACAAAACTATCATCGCAAGCCCTTTTGCTGTCCATCCCGAATCCCCTCCTAACATGCGTCTTGAGATCGCTCTTCTATGTTCTTGCCCAAAACCCAAAACCCAAAACCCCACCTCTTAAATGGTTATGGAATGGTATGTCCTAATTACAATTTGTATATGCCCTATTCGTTTCCTTTTCCCTCTCTTTCATTTGTCTCTCTTCCCATGCCCCGCTGTCAAAACGCCAGTAAGGAGTGGGTATCGCCGGTCAACAAGCATGAAACAAAAACCAAGAATGCCAGAATGCCCGAAACCCGAAGAGGAGGCCAAGAAGAGATCGAGGAATCACAGCGCCGGCTGGGAACAAAGAAGGGAACGTAGAAAAAGAATCCGGGAAACCGCAATGGGAAATGCAGACAACCAAAGGCAAACGAAAAACGTGCAGACGAATCATCTCCTTCAAACCTTTGCCTCCCCCTGCATCTTCCTCATAGCAGCCTTATGCGCATCCATCATATCCCCCCTCCTCATCCCCTGATCAATCACGCTAGCCCTTACCCCCTGCTTGATCTGCCCTTCCAACCTTGACGTACTCTCACGCTGCTTCTCCAGCATCAGATCGGCGCGTCTGGTTTCCATGGCTTGGCTCTCGTAGTGTGCCGAGGTATCGGGTTTCAAAGAAGAGCGCCAGGCGGAGATGGTGGAGTCGCGCTGAATGGGGATGGGTTGGGGGGTTGAACTGGAGCGGTAGGGGTTGATCCCTACGCCGAGGGGAGTGGAGGTGCCTGACGGGTAGCGGGGCGTTGTGGCGCCTGATATTGGGCCGGACGGGGATCGATGTATTGCTTGGGCATTTTGCTGCAGGAGGGACCTTCGTTGAGCGAGGGTTATGTTGTCGTCGTCGTCTTCTTCCATAGTGCGGTAGGCGGGATGCTGATCCAGCGCTACATTTGAATAGCTTGTTCGCAGCAAAGAGGTGGAAGAGGGTTTGCTACTGATGATACGGTCGCGTTGGGACATTAGATGTGCGTTGTTTGGGGTGAAACTAGTATGAGGAAACGAGGTCTCAACACCCTCTTCGATTGGGGACTCGACAAGAGGGGTGGTAGCCAAGGGGGTGCTACTACTGCGGAAACCGCGATTCGTAGGTGGAATGGACGATTGGGAACCGCGGTACTTAGGGAGGGGTGGACGATAGGTTTCGGTGTGGCTTCCCGAACTATCCAAAGAGGTTTGAGATGAAGCTCTCGACGTGTTGGCGAGTGAGGCTTGGGAGGGATTTCGCTCGGTATTCTTAGCGACTGTCAGTGGGTGTAGGACTGGTTGTGACTGTGATGGCTGCTGTTTGGAATGCCTGGAAAAGGGGTTCTTGGACATGAAGGTCGAGGAACGTGGTTTCGATGACGGTAGGCTTGTATGGCTCGACGATCGCAGTGAATCGGTAATGATAGGAGCAGGTTCTCCGGTAAGGGGCGTCTGTTGTAAGGCTCGGACATCCAGAGGAGCAGCTTGCTCACCCTGCTGTGGTTGGTCTCTCAATTGCCTTTTGCTGACTTGAAGCTGGTCGGTATCAGGAACATCTGCACCATCAAGGTGTTTCGCCCATTCGTTGGTCCTGTAAGCAGTCACGACCTTTGACCCGCCAACGGGAAGGTTGCCATTCAAAGGAACACGCTCAGCACGTTGGTCAGATCTATCTGACGGTCCGTACGTTGCGCTCGGTACTACGCCTAGTCCCTGAATAGCCATGCTCACTGGTCGACTACTTGGCAATGCTATCGATGCTGGGGTTTGAGCTGTAGCGTTAGCTATACAGAAATCGGCGTCCGCTTTGTTGTCGCTTGCCGCTTCCAAGGCTTCGAGGGACGCGTCGTCTAGAACCTTCTCGATAATCGGAGTTTGGCTTCTCGAATACGTCAAGACCTCGTCGGAACCCCCACGATCGGACACTCCGTCGTGAGTAGCTGCCACTGAAGAGGCTCGATCATCCTCAGCGTAAGGAATCATGAGTACCTCTTCAGACGTATTACCTACAACGTAGCTATTGCGGGAACGCTTTGAAAGCTTCCGTGCCATCGATGAGCTCGACAGGCGTTTGGAGCCGCGGTAGGGTAGATGCTCTGAAGGTGCAGATGCTTCGACCGAAGAGCCATCATCGTCACTTGCAGAATCCAATTCTGGTATCCTGAATGGAGGAGATACGACCAAAGGCTGTAATGTCAGTCCAGGGTCAATGAACTGGCTCCTGTCGTTGGCTCTCGGATTGGTAGATGAAGATTTAGGGGCGAGACGATTGGAAGCTTCGGCATTTGAAACCATATCTGGGATTTCCATCGATGTCCGTTGGCCACCCACCAGAGAAACTTCGTAAAAGTCGTCCTGCGCAACGTGTACTGTGAGTCGTCCTTTGCCTCCGGATCCATTTTGAGATTCTGGCACGGTTTGCAGCTCCATGCCCTCCGCATCTGACTCCTGAACATCTCCCCACGAGCTTTTGCGGGTACTGCTCAGCTCATCGGTCCCAACGCCAGAGTCCAAGTACTCTCCCTTGCCCTTTGCTTTGCCATTGCCACCATGTAGAGCTTCCCACAACGGCTGGTCGTGCCGATTGCCTGCTTCCACCTCTCTTCCCCGCTCTTCGTCGGAGATATTGCGTTGATGCTCTTTTCGCTTTTGGTCCGAGATCCTGTCCTCTCGCTTCCGCTTTACGATTTTCCAGACCTTCATCTGTGACATTATGCCGAGCAGTGCTATGATGATGATAGCGGCGATCTCCACCCGGATGCCGCGGGTAATTGGGTACTTTTGATGATAGTGCAGAGGAAACAAATTGTCATTGAGACCTGATCCCATCGATTAGCAGGGTGACTTTGCAGAGGCTTGACGAGAGCTCACCCCAGATGCGTAGCCAAAACTCCTTGAGACCTGCACGGCTGTAACAGTCGATGCCAAGGACAACAACAGTTGCTCCGGCAAATGAAGTAGATCCGATCAGTCCATAGGGTCGAGTGTAGTGGCTCAGGTACAACGGGAATGCACCGGCAGTTAGGAAAGCAATGAAGATCACCTTGCCAACATCGTTGGTGATGAGGCCTCCAGGCCTTAAGACCAGGAACCACATGCTGAGACAGAATCCACCAAGGAAAGTGCCAAACCCCTCTGTGACATCCTTAAACAATAATGATCCAGCGCCAGCTATCATGCCTGTCAAGATGACAGCAAGGATGTACACACCTTGAAGAACTTTCGAGATGGGCGGATGCATAACATATATAATCAGGACGGAGACCGCTAGGCTGACCAGGTAGGCGCTGGAGAGGGAAACGTGTAGCCATTGCGTCCTGATGCCAATCAGAGTGTAAAAGGTGCCTGTCACTATCAGAATGGCCCCAGCGATCGAAAGTCCAGGAGTAATCATTGGTGGTATTGGGAGGCCGTCGATGATCGTAACGTTAGTACTTGTAACATTCAGCGAGCCTTTGGGAATAGGTGTCGCCATTCCGCCAATGAAAGTAGTGGCAGCTGCTGATGATGCATCTGGACTTTTTGATGATATTCCTGACGGAGTCCCTTGCTTGGATGAGGCACTGAAAGCGTCGCCACTGGACGATGGCGATGGATTCGTTGACGCGGAGCTGCTCGTATGCTCATCGGTGGACCGAGGTGATTGGGATGTCTTGGTGCTAGGCAGTGTTGTTGGGTCTGCTGCCGCTGAGGCCGAGCTCGCATCTTGACGTGGGAGGACCGCATATGGTTCTGTCGCGATTGACGGGCAACTGTATGCCAAAAACAGGATTGCAACGGCAGTGTGGAACGAAGGAGCCCGCATGATTGCACCGTTTAGTGGGAAATTTTGCAATAGTAACGACTTTGCTTCAACATTTGCTACCGCTCATGATATCCTCCATGCGGTCGGTCTATCAACGTCTGCAGGTCCGCAATCTTCAGGCAATGAAGCCTTGTAACGCAAAAGCTCTGACAACAAGGCTTGTAATAATTGTAAGACATGGGGAAGACCAATGCTCCACATCACTTCGTTATGGCATAGACTCCATAAGACGCAATCAAAGACCAGAGCAAGAGGGTTCGGAAGCTTGAGTCTGATCGACGAACAGCGGCCAACGCATAGTGACGCCCAGCAGACTGGGTTCGTCCAGACTGCAGAAGGGAAATCAGACACTTGCAGGGGCCCAAGATAGTTGGAGGAGAGCCTCTCAATCTTGCATGGGCCTAAGGCGGGATGCCTGTGCGAATCACAAAGCCCGAAATGCCCGATGAGGTTTGATGCTGAGATTGCAAGCCTACCACTGTGCAAGGATGCAGAGAGCTTCGGGGATTGGGCTGGTGAAGCCATGCTTGATTGGGGATCTTATGCCAGAGTCAGAGCTGGTCGAGGAAATTAACAACGTCTGCATCTCGTACTTCGGGGCAGATTACCCCACAAGTGTAATTTCCACCCACCGCCGCCAGCAGCGCGCGACTTTGTGGAGAAAGTTTCGAAACGCCCCCAACTTCATGTGCACGAGCGCGGTGATGGTTATTGTGGTAGTAGTATGTTGATATCTTCATCTTCACCGACAATTCGCAGACCGAGCATGAGCCACGGCGCAATTCAAGCTGGAGTTGTCTCCGCAAGCTATTGTCTACTACCGTTCCATTTTTGGGAGGAAAGACATTGATTTTACGCAAAGGGGTAAGGCGTCATGGGCCGGCTTCAAGGGGCGCCGACGGTATAAAAGGTCCGGCAATTCCATGGATGGTATACCCAAACCCTGGATCTTCTGTTGATCATTTATTTTTATAAACGACGTCGACGACATGCCATTGCCGTGGTCTTTACTACGTAGTAGTAGATATTTAATTCTAAATGGATATACGGATCCGTGTCATTCTTGCCTGATAATAGATTGAGAAGTAGTGGGGGCAAATTGGTGCAGTAGCGATTTAAGGATCTACAGCCATGATCGTCACGCTTCAGCAACGATGATGTGCTTTCCTACCTCTTTTGCTGCCACTGCTGTTTTCGGTCGAGAGCAAGGGACTACTATCACCCTTGCGCTACATGAAACTGGTGTTGTAGCATGATAAGAGTCTTGGGATTTGTTTCGCAATGTCTGACAGACAGGCTGAGTATTGTATTGAGCTATTTCCGCAATTAACGATGATTGGTATCAAAATGCAATGCTCCCCCAAAAGTATTCATACGCCCACGCTCCCGCTCCCACTCCCATCTACCTTTCAGTCCCCATGGCCATGCCTTCCTCTTCCTCCACAGTCCCAATGTGCGGATCTGGTATCTGAATATCCAGACATAAATACCCTGTCCTCCTCAACGGAATCGCCTTGACTACCTCCGCATCCTCCTCTTTCTCCAACGTGTTCCTCCTTTGCCCATTCCACTCCTCAATCATCTGCTCAACACCCCTCACTCCTTTCTTGACCCCTGCAAAGCCGAGATCCTCCCATATCCATCCCGTCGCTACGCCCAACACCGCATCCATCCATGCCCTCCATCCATAAGGCGAGAAGGCTGCTATGAGACCCTCGTTGATATTCTTGATGAGCATGCGAAAATCCGCTTCGCTGACCCATGACTCCAAGATCTCTGGGTAGGTGTTGCTGAAAGTTGGTGCCAAGTCGCCTGCTATCATCCAGTCTCGCGGTATACGTATGATGCGGGTCGTATCGTGTAGTGGCGAGACGAGTGGTATGTGTGGGTTGGGATGTGGGTAGCATGGATGTGTAGGGTTCCAGGGAAGATCGGATTTTGCGAGAGACGCTCGCAGGGTGTGGCGGGAAGGTGTGCGGGAGCGGCCATCCGCACGTGGTAGATCCGGAATACCATATTCGAGATCTTTGGCAGGCGTAGGAGGTCGTTTGGAGGTCGCGTCGGAGTTGAGGGACGGATGGGGGGACATGGTGGGGGCCGTGGGTACAGCTGAGATGCTTATCTCTCTTGATCTTATTGTAGAAGGTGATTTGTTGTAAGCCAGTGGCCTCGTTGGAGAAGAGGGAAAGGTCGTAGCCTGAAAGATCTGGACCTGAAGGCTACTGTGGCTTTGCGTTATATTGCACTGAAGGTATCCCAGGTTTGGCGAAGAGTATCCCTGTTTGGATCGCAATTGGAGAGTGAGGTCCTGGAGTTTGACGGCCGAACCTGCACCAGCCAGCGATGTATTAGGAGGGGCAGTGGTGATTGCTGAAGAGTTGATGGGATTCCACAAACTGGACTGTCGCGACTTGGAGCTTTGTAGAACGGACCAGGAAGCCGGTCGCGACCTCCTGCGAGGAGAGGTCTGCGTCCCTTTTCGAGAATATCTGGTCACATTGCCAGATCGCAGAGATTTGACTCGCGCCACTGATGCTCGAGGGCGATCGTGGGCAGCATTGGAGGTCGCCGTCTTCGCAAGCTCAGACGATATTTGACTGGCTGTGGTGCTAGCGCGGTCTAGAACTAGCTGCAGGAGCTGATTGCGTTTCACGGTTCTCCTCGCTCATAGATATCTGGAGATTTCAGCGTGCCTTGCGTGTTCCGTATGGTGGGTTGGGAGATGATGGCTGTTATGATTGCTTCAATATCTTGGGGAAATGAGCCTCATCATCGGAACCGTCCGCCAATCTGGCTGTGCAATCTTGATAGCTATTATCGTCAAAAATCCAACATCAATACATTTCTATACTGTGCGTGTTATTTCACTCGATATTTCAACGATTGGTATTGCTAAACGTCCACCAAGCAGGCACTATCCACAGCACCAAAGCCAGCTGCAACACCTCCTTCCTCGCTATCCCTTCCTTTTGTCCTCAGCAAGTACCCGGCTTCCCAATTCTCCAGTATGCCAGAGCCGATACTATCCTTACCGTGATGCCACAGACAGACCCCGTACACACCAAGTTCTCCGATGACTTCTCCACTCATCACCTGCCCGTTCCGAAATATACTGTTTCGTAAGGCAGGGGGCTTGATAAGCTCCATTAGTATATGACCTTTGTACTTCTTGCTGTCATCTCCCAACGATCTGATGAAAGGTGGAATCTTCGCTCCATAAATGTTATTTCCACCTCCCTCTCGCTGCGGCTTTAATACATAGCCTTTCGACTTTTCTGGATCAGTTGCTATCTTGATGGCGTGTTGTCCTGCCGTTGTTTCATCTAGGGGATATATAGATGCGAAAGTGGCGCGTATACGATCAATATATGGTGCTGAAATCTGGGACGAAGAAAGAAATCGCTCCAGTTGTGGTGAAGAGGGCGTTGCTAATACCTGCTGTATTTTCTTCGAACCAGCAAGATGCGTCAAGATTGAAGGGCATTTGATGGCAGCCGATCGTTCGAGATGTAGCCGTGCATCCCAAGACCGTGAGGAGGTATATTCATTAGGAGAGTATCCGGCTCGGAAGTACAGCGTGGTCACTTCGTAAGGTGTGTTTGGGGAGTGTGGAGGATTGTATATCAAAGGCCGTGACAATTGATCCCCTGGGATACTGGTGTGTGCGATTACGTCGTTAAAAGGAAGACGAAATGTGAGAATGCTGTGCTGCTCGAGCAGAGTACTTGACAGGGCGTATTGGTCGAACACATTGTTTTCAGGGTCTTGAACAATGAATATGACACACAAAGGTAGGTGAGGAGAGTGTTTCGACGTCCCGTATACTTTGTGAGCTTGGGCAAGTCCGTGAGATATAGAACTTATTGAAGGGTTGGTAGGTAAGGATGAGCTAGTGATCAGTGGCGGGGTGTCCGATGGGAATGCAGATATCGAGAAAAGGTGTCTATAACGCATTTAGAGCAGTAGGTCTCAGGTGGAAAAGCGTACTTGTGAAGGCCAGAAACTTTGGCAGCAAGACCGCCAAATGAGGAGGCGATGGTGTTGAATTCGACTTGCTTGATCTTGGGTTCGGACTGTTGCTCCAAAGGATCTTTGTGCACCATATAATCAGATCGGAAGATCCCTAAACTTAATGACTTTTGGACAGTATTAGCATTCGTAGCAATGTGGAAGGGATGTGAGGAATCATATATGCACTACCTGCACGTAGCCTTCCTTCCTGACCGCTAGATGAACATTCCATAGCTTCGCAATGAAGTCATCGACCTCTGCCAGTCTACAGATCAAGAGTCAGAGACTGTTTTGATGCTTCACAGTTGGGAAACAAGCGTTGTTCTGGCTAGAGAGGACCAAGGATTTTGCCAGCATTAATGCTCGAGATCGGGAACACATCCCCTATGCACGCTGATAATAGCGGAGCACACGTACTCCTCTACAATCTTCTCCAACCACCGTTCGTCTCTAGCAACCATTGAATAGAGTTCGTTATATGCATATTGGATTGCTCGAGCTTCATCAAAACATGCTCTAGGAAAGAGGCTGGGAAATAGAGTGACAGGAGCGGTCACGGCTAGAGAGCTTGATGGATCTACTTCTTTGGAAATATATTTTTCAGAAGGTCGCACTGCAAGGCCATTGAGTATTGACCAATCTTTCGCATTTGAGAGCAGGTAATCCAACTGCTCCGGCGTCAGATTGGGAGGATACGTTGGATAGATAGACGCAGCCATTGTAATCTCTGTGGGACTGCTTGGCGTAAGCAGTGCTTGATCTCTAGGAGAGAGCTTCACTTCATATGCGATACATGAACACAACCAACCAGAGTGCCAGAGTACCTAGCATTGGGTGAGTACCTTACGGTACGAAGCGCGCTACCCGGCCTTAAGGTTGCGGAGTTTAAGCATATGCCTTCAAGTCGGAGTAACGACCAGTGAAGTAAAGTACCATATCACTAATTGTAATCGCCTTGACGCGATAAAGAAGCTTCCTCCATCATCATTCGCTTTGTGATGGGGGTATGGGCAATGGATCATTTGTTAAAGACGCGACAGAAGAGGCAGGGTGGTCTTGTTGATGCAGATGCCTGGGAGGAGTGATTGAGGTGGAAGCATCTTGAGTAAACAACAACAACATCAAAACGACTAAGGCGCAAGGTGAGGTTCTGGTCGCGGCACTTTCCCCTCTGATTTACTTCACGTCGGCGTATCCTCCACTTCGTTACCAGTGATTGACCACATCTGTTGACCCACAGTTCTCATTAGCGATGAGATCTCGATATCATCTACCTCCACCGCAATACTCTCGCTCTCATACCTGGCGGCTCCTAGCCTACGTTGATGTGACTGCCTGTAGTCCAGGCAAAGGCTGCTATGTCACCAGAAATACCTTTTCTACAGCCCTCTGTTGAGGGATCTCCGTTTCCCACACAGGATCCATGGGACTGGACCGTCGATCAGGTGATTTCCGCCTTCACAGACCCAAAGAGCTCCATTCTTAAGTCACATCCTGCGCTGTGTCTTCCAAACGCCAATGAATTGGCGGACATTCTGCGCAAGGACGGGACTACTGGTCTTGCGCTGTTGTGCGAATTGAAACCGAATGACCTACGGGATGAACTGGGAATTAAGTCCAGAGGTCACCGGGCTAGTATCAACCACATGATTCGACTTCTGCAAGACAGATCTGCACAGTACCAACAGTACATTGTAGCAACGGGGAGGGCGCCAAGTATGGGTACCGGCTCTCGCATTGGGACTCCGTTGTTGCCATCTCCAAAACATCTTCAATTAGGCTACAACCCAATCTTTCCCAGAAGTTGGCACTCTCCTACGGCGCCGGCTGGCGAGTCCAAAAGTCTTCCATTGATCGAAAATGGGGTTGGGCCATCAGTAGAAATACAGGCTTCATTGAAGCCTGGTGTTCCTTCCGGAGCTCCGTCGTTCCCACAACCGAATTGGCAAGATTTCCAGACCTCGAGCATGGTGGATGGACTGGGCGTCAAGAGCATGGAGGCTGTAGATGGCCAACCTGAGGTCCGTGACATGAATGCCTACCACAACGCCTTGGGTATTTCCAACGACATGACCTTGGATGGAAAGGAGTCTGTAATGCATCTTGAGGAGCAGCCTCGGCGAGGGGAGACTATAGTCATCGACGAGGGAGGCAGGAAAAGACGGCGGTTGGTGCTTTCCCCAGTTGATGCTCCCTTGATGACAGGGCCTTTTGAAGCGCAATCCAATGCAGTGGAAGGGTCTCTCGGCTCGCCAAGCACTTTTCAGAAGGATTCGGACGATGCTCACCCGGTCTATGCAATAGCCCAAACTGATGTTGAGAGTCAGTTTTTGCAGGAGGGCGAGCCGTCAAAAGCAACTCGCACTGTTAACATGCCTACAGAGGCTGACTTATCGGTCCCTGATGCCCAAGAGGAGATTGCGAAGCCAGGTGCTTTGCTGATAGGTGCAGATGGACGAAAGCGGATGAGGCCCATTCTTCTGACCCAACCTGAGCATCATACCGAGCTATACCATCCGGATCAAGTGGAATCAGAGCGAGCTGGACAGAATGCCAATTCTTCGGCACCACCTATCTCAGATGTCGAAGCCTCGTTGTTCTTCTTACATCGGACCCATGGGAGGAAAGCGAATAGAACCAGAGAACAGGTTTACCTTGGCCCCGAACCTCTACCCATTGACGATTTGTTCTATGGTGATAGCCCACTCGAGTCTAGACTGGACATTGGGGACCACTCCGATGCATCTAGCGAAACTGATAACTTCACGATTACTCTTAGTTCAATTTCAGGCAGAGGTCTCTCTATGTACGTCAATGCTCGTATGAAATACTATCTTCAAAGTAAGAGCCTGAGATTGAGCCAAGGAGGACGTAAGTGTAATGGGATCCTCCCATATCCCAGTCGTATTGGTAGGAAGCACTACCCTCTCTCCATGACGATATTCTCCCGGTCCCCTGATGGAGTCTCCACTTTGAGAGAAAATCGTTCGAAGTGGGTAGAGGACGCTTCTGCATGCGCTCAAAGAACCTCAGGTGTGGAGACAAGCAATGTCTTCAATGTCGCTGACCCGAGTCTTGCGCAAGATGATGGCGATGATCCTGAATGGAAAAGTTTGGAGAAATGGAAGTACATGGATGCCCATGATGAGATCCTTCCCCTCTACGGTGAATCAGGCTCGGAAGGTGAGTACGAGTTTGACACATGGAAAGAGATGGAACTCGAACGGGGCGAGCTGGCAAGACCTATGGGCAAATCAAAGAGCTGCATGTTGTCTGCCGAGAAAGTTGACGAGACCATCGACATTGCTACCAAGCAATTTGTAGAAGAGTGGAACGTCAAGAAGAAACCCAAATTACAGCAGAAATCATGGAGACTATGGGTCAAATCTCGGCGAGAACACAATGTAAAAGCCCAAGTCAAAGATCTCATTGCTGAGACTCACAGAGTCAACGCGCGTCTGACCAATCTTCGGAAAGAGATCGCCGCAGAGGACTGGTCAAAACCCAGCGAGATCATTAAGCAATGCAAGAGCTTGCAGTACTCTATCTTTGAGCTTGAAGACTACAGATGGAAGATAGCAACGTTGATGCTTCGCAAGCCGCCCAAGAAGCCTCTACCTATAATACGCAAAGCCAGAGATGCCAAGGCTCAAGTCCCTGACGAGGTGCTGAACGATGATGAGGAGAACTTAATGACTGATGCCAATACCTCAGAAACAACCGAAGATAGCATGGAGGACTTCATTGATGATGATAACGTTGATGCGGACGACTACCAGCCTGTCACCGTCGATGATGACCTCACCGTGGCAGACGCCGAAGATAACATGGACTCTGATACTCTCATTGGCGGCGGAAAGCATGCTAGCCCTGAGATGCCTGAGTTCATGCCAAAAGTAGAGCCAGGCACTCAGGACCTCAAGAAGTCAACAATGGCAGTACATAGAAGTCCTTCAAGGCCGCCTGCTATCGTTGATTTGACTCTGGACTCTGACCCTGTCGAGCCCAAGGCACCACTTAGCGATCCCAAATCGCTGTTCGGAATCAAAACACCTCCTATTCAGAGCAGCGAGAACGAGAGCGACGTCTTCCAGCGTAGCCGAAGCCGAAAGAAGGAGTTCAAGGTGCTTCACAAGCCAGAGCCTGCTAGTGTGATAAATCTTGAGACCGATTCTGCAGAGTCAACAGCTATAGAGATGTTTCCAATGGTCAGAAAAGTATTACCACCACTCAGCGACGTGGATGGCATCCGGGCAATGGATCCTATTGAACTAGTAGAGCGGCAAGATCGTAATCGCCTACTTATCTGGATGATCGCTCATGCACCTCCATCACGGCGCAACGGCGCATCAATCTACTTAAGCAAGGTCAGCCCTGCGCGATGTCGTTCTGACATAACTCTGGGGCTAAAAAGAATACGTGAGTACAAGCAGAGCGTTCGTAATATGGACAAGGAAACGTCCGATGCCCTTTTGTCGATTGCCTCGTGGCATGTCTGCTGGACTATACCTGTGAAGGCAGAACCTTCTGGCCTTAACACTTCACATATCGATCTTACGATAAAGACCTTAAGAGATGAAGATGGTTATGAGTCCTTCTACGATGTGCTGCGTGATTGTCTGAATCATTACCACCCACCGCCAATTCCTTTAGCTCGTGCAATACCAGAGAAGAAACGACAGAAGATTGTCCGAGCAGCCACAGACGATGAAGATCAAAACACCCCCATCCGGAAGAGGAAATATGTTGTGCAAGAGAGCCAGGAAACACTAGGCAAGAGACAAGCCGCACAAGATCGCATGCGTGAAGACGGAGAGCGGCGACGTCGCGAGGAATTGAAGTCACGAATTAGACCCAGGGATTCCAGTAACGCCAGCGCCTCGAAAGCAGTTGTCAACCCTGGCAAACTCGAGAAGCAAGACTTCATCTATCTCAATCCTGACTTTGGTAATGGCGCCAAGATCCAGCCCCATCAGGTGCAAGGTTTGCAATTTCTTTGGCGTGAAATCACCGCGGAGCCAGAGGATCCGCAAGGTTGTCTCTTGGCCCAGACCATGGGACTTGGAAAGACGATGCAGACCATCGCATTGCTGGTCACCTTGTCGGAAGCAGCCCAGTCCCCAAGCAAAAATGTACGTCACCAGGTACCGCGTCCACTACGAAAGTCCTGCACTCTTGTCTTGTGTCCACCAGCACTGTTGGAGAATTGGTGGGATGAATTCCTCATATGGTTGCCGAGGAATTCGACGCATTGCATGGGGGAGCTCAGGAAAGTCAGCGTATCCTTCAAGCCCCTCGATCGCCTAGGCGAGATCCACGCCTGGAGCGACAATGGTGGGATACTGTTGATTGGATATGACACATTCAAGAACTTGATTCACAATCCCTCAAGGACGGGAAAGGATCGCAGTATAATTAAGCCATCGCTGAATGACGACCAGCATGAGAGGGTAAAGAAAGCTTTGTTGAATCGTCCTAATCTTGTCATTGCCGATGAAGCGCATTCATTCAAAAGCAAGAGCTCAAAACTTAATTTAGCTGTGCATCAAATTAGAACCAGGAGTCGGATCGCTCTCACTGGCTCACCCCTGAGCAACAACCTTCAAGAGTACTACACTATTATAGATTGGATAGCACCTAATTACTTGGGTACCTATCTAGAGTTCAAAGCGACGTACGAGGAACCTATACGGGAGGGATTATATTCAGAGAGCACCATACCGCAGTATCGGGAAAGTCGCAAGAGGCTCAAAGCACTTGAACTCGAGATGGAACCAAAGGTCCATCGAGCTAATAACTCTGTTCTTCATGACGCCTTGAAAGGCAAGATGGAGTTCGTGATCAAAGTACGCCTTACCAAGCTTCAGGAAGAAGTCTACCGCATCTACGTAGACTCTATTCGCTCAGCCACCAGTGAACGTGAACCTAGGAAGACTTCATTGTGGTCTTGGCTAGGTGTCTTGCAATTACTTTGCAATCATCCAAAATGCTTCAATGAGCATATGTCGACTGTAAAGGCTGATCTTGCCAACGGGGATCAATCCAGGCCTTCGATTACAGCGAAGCCTGTCAACCCAAATATCCTCGACGACGATCTTCAGGGCTCCGACCAAGACGCCGCACTACTTGCCGAACCACCGGCTCTGATCGCGTTTGGTCGCATCGTTGACGACAGTGAAAAATGCTTCCAGGCCCTCGCGGAGCCCCTGGACGCGTTGTCTTTGTCGAACAAGATGCAGGTATTGATGAATATCTTGAAGTTCGCAGCCGCTGCTAGAGAGAAGGTTCTGGTCTTTTCACATAGGATTTCCACGCTCGACTACATAGCAGCACAGCTGATTCGCAGCCACCAAAGCTATGAGCGGATCGACGGAAAATCAGCTGCACAAAAGCGGCAGCAAATTACAAAGAGCTTCAATGAGGGAAACGTCAATATTTGCTTGATATCGACGAGGGCTGGCGGTACGGGACTGAACTTATATGGTGCCAATCGCGTTGTCATCCTGGATGAACACTTCAATCCTGCGTGGGAGCTGCAGGCTATCGGCAGAGCTTATCGTATCGGACAACAGAAGCCTGTATATGTATATCGCCTGACGGCTGGTGGTACATTCGAGCAGGAAATCCAGAATCAAGCTATATTCAAGGAGCATCTTGCGAACCGGGTCGTCGATAAGAAAAATCCTAACCGAAGCGCCTTACGGGGAGCGGGATCGTATTTGTTTCCGCCAAAGATACTTGAAGACGAAGACCTCAGCCAGTTCCGTGGACAAGATCCTATCATTCTAGATCGCCTCTTAGATGACCGTATTCAGAACCGAATCATTTCAATCACTCCCTCTGAGACTTTCCACGTAGAGGATGGCATAGAGTTGACACCTGCGGAATGGAAAGAAGCCGAACAGATGCAGAAGACTGAACAGCTCCGCCGCCGAGATTCAAAGGCCCATTGTGCGATGGAAGGGGATCGGAAATCAAAATTGCAACTAGTCCCGCAGCATACAGCGATGCCCCCTTCGATCCTTGGCACATCGAACAATGGTTATCCGAGTACCCAGCCTGTTCACTGGAGTCCTCCCAGCACTGTCCGCCCAGATCTAGGGCTACCGAGTTCTACAGCTCCCAGCGTGACTACAAATATGGGGGGCCTTCCTTATACCGACGCGTCAACCACGGATAACTTTAGCTTTGCTCCACACGGTGTAAATCTCGCGCCTATCATTTTGAGTACTGAGCGTGTTCGGCCACCCGTCTTCCCCGAATTGCAGGTGCCTCCACCCGTTGACAACGTCGGACGCTCGACGGATAGCCCGCCTTCGGTGGAGCTTGAGCCACGCGACCAGAAATCGCCAGCTTTTCCCAAGACGAATGGCACATCCTCGAGCCTTACTTCAAGGACCAAGGACGCCGATGAGCAAGCAGGCAATCCGAATAAGGTGGGTAGTAAGGGCGCCAAAATGGCGGGCGGAATGCTATCTCCCATGTTAGAATCGGAAACGACGGACATCTCTGAAGCTGTGCAGTTCGCAGAAAGAGCACTCAGTGCTCCTACGTCTCCAGAAAAGCGAAAACACCGCGCTGGTGATCGCCACAGGCATATCCGAGGGAAACCGAGTTCGAGCGATGGTTTAAAGCGAAAACACAGCCTACTTGGCGAAGAAAGCAGCCAGACCAAGAGGAGGAAGCCAACGCCGATGGTCGATCCGAAGTTTAAAGGTGACGGGCCTATGGAAGAAGGGCTAACGGAGCTGCTCAAGAAGTTCAATGCTAAAAGTTCAAGATGATGGTCTGGAAGAATCCACTGATGCTTGTCCATAATCACATTGTTCTCTCGATACATATCATGCTATCGAGAAGGACATTTGCATTGGAGAACGAGAACGAGAGTTCACGTCTTACATCATGCTCTGCGGGAAGCTATCAGTATTTCCGAGAAGAGCTAGGAGTTTGAGGACCGTGATTATTTGCACTTTTACGATACCCACATGAACGTTGAATTTTTGCAGGATGAGCATTCTTTGCCTACATAATTTTCTTTGCTCTTGGCAGGGCTTATAGATCGAGAGATTTGGTACATGCGTGCGAGATACCTGTGGGCTTTGATGCTCTATAGGGACATACTTCGGTTTTTATCTGTTATTCAGGAGGACGACAGGTTCCTTGAAGTTTTAGAGGTTGCAAGATACCTTGCGAATAATTTTGCTACTTTCCTCTTGCCATAAGAGATGAATAGATACAGATTTTCTTCTTGATCCGTGGCTTACCCAAAACTTTTGAAGACCAGCTACGCATGCCGTACTGTGAAGCAACGTTCTCCCAGCTTCGCTGCGTCAGTGATACCTACCGAGAAATAATTCTCATATCAAGACCAGTAAAGTGACACAGACAAGGCTTGCTTATCGGAGTTGAGTCTGGATTATCTGGGTCATCAACGCCGTGATTCAGGAACGAGGGATCTGGCACTTTTACTCACGCTATTCATTCGGGGATACCAGGTCTCAAAATCGGTGTCCTCAGGAGGCTCCATCAGCTGCGTTGTGACTGTAGCACGCAATGCCGGGATCTATCCCTCCATTCAGATCTTTTGAGTCTCATGCTGGCTTGTTCTGGGTGTTTTTGACTGTCGTTATCCGTTCAAATATCCCTTGTCCATCCTATCTTGTCACCCTTCTCTTTCGACAAACCATTCAATCAGCCTCCCCTTTCGACAAACCATGCTATCCATCCCACATCCTTAACTTCCAGCCCACCATTCCGACGATATCGATACCATCCATCCACAGCCGCTGATGTTCTCCACCCTGGCAGAACAACAGATACCGAATCCTCACAGTCTCATATATAGACGCATCATAGCACAGTCCCGGCACCTAAACAGGTCATGCTCCTGCACCGACACCCTCGACAAACCCTCTATGGGATTATCACTCACGTCTGTACGAGCAACATTCATTATATTTGCACGAGCGACACCAAGCCTCTAGAACATAGACAGATATCGTGCCTTATAGATCAAGCTGAGAAAATCCGATCCTTGATTAATTTCGTCACGCTATTGCATGAGACGCTGCACATATTGAGATTATTCGTGAGGACTTCTGAGCTCTTGGTTGATGTGATTTTGATGAATTATCGAGATGTATTGATGGGATTTGTATCAGCGTCGTTTTCAATGATACACGAGACGATTGCTTGGTTGCTTTTGTGATTGTTTGGTTTGATTGCATGGTCTGTTTGTTTGTAACCGTCAATTCTTTCATGAGTTTGGTTATGTGGATGGCTATATAAGAGATATCTCTTGGTGTCTAGGTTGTAGACTTTACATTCCTTATTGTTTTCCTGTTATGTATTGCACCGAGGGACTTCGGATGGGGCAATGCTCCTTATGGGTTTTGAATATTCTCGATACCTGTGTGCCGTTGACACGGCTTCAGTCGCGGCCTTATGGGACTAGCTCTTTTGCTTGTGTTAAATAGACATAAGCAATGAGATCGCTAAGGCAATTTCTCCACGGCCTATATATAAACAAATAACACTTTCCTTTGCCAAGGAGGCATGGATCCCCATGGTGGACATTCGGCACCCTTCGTTCTGGGCTTAGTGGCGAAGCTACTAATTACTTATCATAAGCGGTTAATAGGAGATCGTGGGTTGTTTCTCCACTCAGTAAGTTGATTAACACCCTTCTTCATTAGACACTGTGTCAATATTATCACAAGAGTACGAAAATTGGTCACCTTGCCTCTGAACGTAACACATTCAGTTGTCGATTAGTATCTTCGGGGAGAAAGTCCCTACCTCTGACCATATTCCACAGGAATCCTCTCACAATGTCTCATATTCGAACAGGCGACAGTCCATCACTAATATGCAAATTAGTGGCCCGCAATCTCAGGACGATCAATGTTTGGCAACGTCCAGAGAACTCTTCGCGTTACGGACCTCCTTCATATGGAGGGTTACCAGAGGCCAGCAGATCAGGCAGAGAGTCTTCACTCAGTGACGATGACTCAAACGCGGACCCTGATCAGGAACCCGTGCTCAATCTCACCTTCGACAAGATGCCGTTAGACATCGGCCAGGGTTTCGTGTTCGGTTCCGACCCCAACCTTTGTGATATATATTGTGGCGAGCCAGACGCCTCATATCACATCTGCAGCCGGACCTTTGCCATCACCATCAATGACGAAGGCCATGTTGTTCTGGAACATCTGACGCACAAGACCGTCACGTCAGTACAGTACAACGGGCAGAAGACCGGTACACGAAGGAAATTCACTTGGATCCTCTTTCCTGGTAGTAGCCCACTGTTTGTTACTGCGGCTAAGAAGCTCCATTTCGAAGTCATATTGCCAGACCATGGCGATAACGAGCCAGTCTATCGGGAGCATGTTGAGCGCTACTTGAGAGCACGCCGAGACGCAATACCTTCGCCAGGCCAGCTAGGTAAGGCAAATTATCTGAGTCGTTTCGGCTTGGATTCGATACAATTTCCAACCTCCAGTCGGGTTTCCTTTCGAACCAACACTTTGTGCCACGAGAGCATGCCAGCTTTGCGAACACTTCCTTGGCTGGCACGTTCAAAGCACAAAGTCAATCATTGAGAACAGATATCAAACTGAAATCTGCTTTGCTCGACTTCGGCTTTTGCTTCGCGTGCCTGAGAGCAGTCCCTTCTGTTAGGCCGCTTTGCTCGGGAGTTTTGCTTCATGACTTAATCACTGTATGCTGACTCCGGAATGTGTGCAGGTCTTGGGAATCAACCGACTTCAACTATGTCGAGCACACAACCAATGCCTGAGGTGAGGCGCTTCTATTATAAGGTCCCTGACACCGAGCTTGGCCGGGGCGCTTTCGGAAGAGTTTTCCAAGTCCGAGACGTAAGCAATGGTAATTGCTACGCTGCCAAAGAATATTTTGGCAAACTTGACTTGTAAGTCTCGCTTTCGATTCAACAGATTTCCCCCTGCAACATGTTCAAGAGCAGAATCTCCCTTGGCTCGCTAACATGAAGTGGCTGTCGGTCCATGGTGATGTTCGAATCGCACTGAGCCCTCGGATGAAGGCGAATGTGTAGAAACTCAAGACCCCGGCAGCCGGGAATACTGATGCTTGAAACAATGGCCATAGCAGCTGTGATGTACAGTACCTTCGGATATCCCGCCCCCATCAACCAGCGTGATGTACACTCGGTTGCATACTTTCCTATCCTGTCTCTAGATTCCCGTAACTCATGTTGTAGCTTAGTGGAAATGGGCTAATCTTAACTTTCTCAAGGCACGAGATTGGCATGCTAAGTACGCTGAAACATGTAAGCACGATTATTTGGATCATCTCGAAATTAGCTGACCATTTTCACAGGAACACATAGTGTCATACGTTGAGCACACGGACGAAGACACCCCAATGCTCATCATGGAGTACGTGGCAGGGAATAACCTTCGCAAGCAGGACCATGAGCCATTGCACCCCGCGGAAGTTGCTGCACTACTGCATCAAATGTTGCTGTCGATACAGTATATGCACGGACGGCCCCGTCGTGTTGTTCATCGGGATATCAAACCGGAGAACATCTTGATCAAAACACGAAGACCGCTACATGCAAAGCTGGGCGATTTCGGTTTTGCGTGGGACGGCTCAATTGCAAGGGGTACAGTGGGGACTCCTGAATATTGCGCACCAGAGGTCAGCTCCTATCAACCTTACGATACTCCAGTAGATATCTGGTCATTGGGAGTTGTGATCCTAGAACTGTTGTGGCAGCCCGGAGGCATGGCTTTGAACTTCCGAGGGCGTCGACAGGGCCCTGCTTGGTACAAGTACGTTGTCGAATTGACTCAATCAAAAGCGCGTGAACCTGTCTCGGACGACCAAACCACCAAAGAGAATGTCATGACACGCATCCACCTTTTCGCTTCTTGAGTATACATATGTTGAAGATGAACCCCCAAGAGAGACGTTCAGCCGAGTTCTGCTTGAATGCAGGGATGAGTCCAACCTTCCGCTTGTGGGGAAAAAGCTCGGAGACCGGACGGAATCTTGCCACTCCAACGGATCCAACTGCTGCCTTGGAAGAGCCTCGAACGGAGGAGAACGTGCGAGACAAGAGGGACCCGCCTGCTCGTCAGAAGTCTTCGGAACCCCAACCGAGACGGAAGCGAGATGCACCTGATAGTAGCTCAGGCGGTGATCGGAGCCATGTGGAGTATGTATCAATTTTGACTCCTGACAAGCACAATCCCACTGACTATCCCAAAATCGATAGATCGCCACTAGAAGCAGAATCGTCGAAGAGAGCAAGGTTGGCGCAAGAGCATAGCGGTCCAATCCCACCATCAGCACCCCCCCCAGCTCGGCAGCCTAAAGAGGGTCGTAGGAAGGCGGGTTCCCAGTCTGAATTTCCTGCAGCTCAGCGGGTCACTCGGAATCGGGTGAAGAAAGGGAATCTGGCGCTTTTGGAAGGCTTGCAGTGATCAAGGATTTCTCTTCAGACCAACACAACTCAGCTTGCTAGTAGTATGCACGGATTACTGTAACTTGTTTGGTATACAATAGATTCCGGTGAATCATGATCCATAGTCACACAGCATTTAGGCCTTCATCCGATCTATTGCCCGCTGGTTGGGGCTTTTTTTTCAAAGATCACTCGAATGTTCATGACGAGCGTCTGTGAGGTCCTCAATGGGTAGTGGCTGTTCTCCCTGAACTCCATGTAATCTGCTTTTGTTCGTCGTCGCTGGCGCAAATGCTAGCGTAGAGATAAAGCGCTAGTGGATAAACTTCGGAGTGGATGGTGAGCGAAGAGAGAGGATAAATGTCCGAGCTCAGCAATCGTCGTCTTTGCAAAATGTCCGAGAAAAAGCGTAAGAGGCAAGAGTCGAGGGTTCACGAGAATCCCCGCAAAAAGGCGGCGTTGGATGATGGCTCTTCAGATGTCCAAGTCTCTGTAATCGAAAACGGAGATCCGTGGGCCCCAGTACTTGGTGAGTAGGGTAGGCAATGATTTTATTGTCATCGAGAGACTTGACCTATTATATGGTACATTTCTGATTTTTACAAGCCTCATCGCCAGGTCTTACACTCCCTTCGATTCTGGCACTCAAGCCATATACAAAGAGCCGACCAAATTCCTCGAGATCCTTCTTTTCAGAGTCGGAGCTGTTGCTTCATTCTTCCACCCACCCAAAACTTGACTACACTGCGATTGAAGAGTCGTCCAATGGGTCGGAGAGTTACTTGAAAGATTATATTGGTGTCTATGACCCAAAGACCGGAACCCTCCAATTGGTGCAAGCTCGAAAAGTTGTGGTTCGGAGTACTCTGCGTTCAGCTGTAATATCCAGCACCAACAGTAGAGATGAGACTGATGAAGTTCCTGCTGTGTGAACTTATACTCCAATGACCCTTTACGACCGCTGACCCGCCCTTTCAGGCCCTCTCCACTTGGTCAGATTTGGGCCTCGCCTTTGGTACCAAGAAATCTCAAAAGGCTATACGTGCTCTCACAACCAATGCAATCCAACCGTCGCCCTCGAAGACCAAATCTCAAGGCCAGCCGGACAATGGACGACAACTTGATCCAGCTGCATCTGCAGTTCTTTCCTCAATGGCCGAATCGACCTTCTCTATGCCTACCCGCGACGAAATGCAAGCCGAGATAGATGAAGGAAAGCCGCGACCGAAACCAAATATGGAAGCATCGACTGTAGCTGAGGTTTATCCCTTGGAACAACTTGTGGGAGGTGAGACTGTGCTGGCGGGGATGGGAGTCAAAGATTGGATAGACACGATCAAGGCTGGGGGTGATGTGCAAATCAAGAGCCGATTCGTAGCACGGAGATTGCGGGCCATAGTGGAAAGTGGACATGTGAAACAGGTCAAGGCACTAAGATACTTACTGCTCTTGATCGAGTGGTTCACAGGACTGAAACCGGGGCCAAAGTCGGCCAGAAAGGTGCCAAAGCTGGAAGAAATGGGCCCCTTGGTGGGCATTTACGGTAGCGAAACCGTCTTGAACCTGGCAAGACGATTTGCCGATGGATTTCAACTCAATAAATGGCATATTGATAACATCATAACGCATATCCTCGCTATCGCCATTTCACTACACAATTTCGCAATGGATACGCACGACATTCGGGAAGATTTGAAGCTTGAAGCCAAGGAAGTGCGAAACTACTTCGTGGAGCTCGGCTGTACTATTTCTTTGCCTACAGAGGCTGAAAGGGGGGCGTTGAAGATCACGAAAGCAGAGGGTTCGAGCCATCGTATCGCAAAGTTAAAGCTGCCTCTGGTGTTCCCGAAGATGCGGATACCAATTACACCAAAGCGGCGATAATCTTGTCTATTGCTCATGCTCATGTAGTGGGACTCAGAGAGGAGAGACTATAGGCACAAGCTGTAAAGGCGCATGGTAAGTCTTGCTTCCCTCCTTGCGCTCACTCAACTGAACCTTAGCTGTCCTGGTCACAGTCAATCGATGGGCACCACTAGATAGATTTCTGCGCGACTTCCGATCCGACGCTGTGGAGAGCAGGAAGCAAATGGAGGAAGCAATGCAGTAGAGTGATACAACGTGGAAACATCTCTTCCCATTCAGATCTCCTAACATGGAAAGATTGCACAGCATCATATAATGGCTCACGTTGTGCTACATTCTACTTTACTTGTCGTGCGTGCATTGATGAACATGGACTGCTTGCACGAGAACAATAAAGCAATGATCCAGTATTCGGTATTCCAGAAGTCACAGCTCTAGCAATGTCGCCGTAGTCGCAGCATCCTTATTGCGACTCTGGGAATCATCACCTTCTTGGCTGTTCCCAGTGACCGCTCCCACATAAGTGGCTCTTCAATAACAGGACTTTCCAGGCGCCATGATATCAAGTAGATCTAGTGATTCCTCTGATGCTGTTTGGATTGGCCTCCGTAGTCAGCAAATCCACCAGCGTTATTTCTCCTCTCACGCATATATAGTCATCTTGTAACGGTCATACTCGGCTGTCGGTTGTATAAATTATCATACTGTCAGCAAGGAGGAGTCACCGATCGAACATATAGACAATAGACTAAGCTGTTTGAGGCTGGAGCGTGCTTAATCATCTTACATTGCCTGCATTCTGATAGGCTGAGCTGGAAGATCAACGGTCACCGTTTGTTCGACATCGTATTGTGAATAGAACCACGTCTCTGCTGCTTATAATTGAACTCCATAACTTGTCATACTGCGAAAACATCATCTCGCTATCGCAATGGACGCTCTTCTTCGTAAATCCCGTCACATGTGTCCTTTCCTCAACAAGACCTCCCCCGCCACCCTTCGCTCTCTGTCTACCACCACTCGCCATGGCTCTCCGGGTGGAGGGACCATGTCCAATCTACAGGTCCTCGGCCGACGCTGTCCAGTAATGGGTAAAGCCATGGCTATCCAAGGTGCAAAGACCGGCCATTGCGCTCTTGCTGGAGCATTTGGCGGAGTTCGAGCTTATGGAGGAAAAGCAAAGCTCCATACGTCGAGGGCTCGTCAGGCTGCTGTAGCGCCAGATATTGTCAGACGTGAGATACAGGGTAAGACAGCACAGCCGGGATTCTCATGGGGCCCATGAACTGACCATTAGAATAGTGCCAATCCAGCATGCTCCAAAACCGATGACTGGAAACCACCAGGACGCTGCTACACCAGGCCCGAAGCCTGCTGCTCCGAAGATGTCAACCTTTGACTACGAAGGTTTCTACAATACCGAGCTCGACAAGAAACATAAGGACAAGTCCTACCGCTACTTCAACAACATCAATCGCCTGGCGCAAGAATTCCCACAAGCCCATATGACTACGCGTGATGAACGAGTTACGGTCTGGTGCTCCAATGACTACTTAGGGATGGGAAGTAACCCCGAAGTTCTCAAGACAATGCACGAAACATTGGATACCTACGGCTCTGGGGCAGGAGGCACTCGTAACATCTCCGGCCACAACCAGCATGCTGTTGCTCTCGAATCCACAGTTGCCCGCCTGCACGCCCAGGAAGATGCTCTTGTTTTCTCGTCCTGCTACGTCGCCAACGATGCTACCCTGGCCACGCTGGGCAGCAAGCTTCCCAATTGCGTTATACTCTCCGACAGCATGAACCACGCCTCCATGATACAAGGCATCCGCCACTCTGGCGCCAAGAAGCTTGTCTTCAAGCACAACGACCTTGCAGATCTGGAAGCAAAGCTCGCCTCCCTTCCCTCTGATGTCCCTAAGATCATCGCTTTCGAATCCGTGTATAGCATGTGCGGTTCCATCGGTCCCATAGCCGAAATATGTGACTTGGCAGACAAATACGGCGCCATCACCTTTCTCGACGAAGTCCATGCCGTAGGCATGTACGGACCTCACGGTGCAGGTGTCGCCGAGCATCTCGACTACGAAGCTCATGTCGCCGGTCAGACAAAAGGGACAATCATGGAACGCATCGACATCATCACCGGCACTCTAGGTAAAGCATACGGTTGTGTAGGCGGCTACATCGCCGGCTCTGCAAAAATGGTCGACACTATCCGCTCCCTAGCCCCCGGCTTCATCTTCACCACTTCACTTCCTCCAGCAACAATGGCAGGCGCGAAGACGGCTATCGAATACCAGATGAGCTACCAAGGTGATCGCAGACTCCAACAGGTGCACACGCGCGACACGAAGGAGGCGTTGGTGGAAAAGGGGATACCAGTGATGCCGAACCCTAGCCATATCATCCCCGTCCTCGTCGGCAACGCCGAAGTAGCCCGCCAGGCTTCCGACCTCCTACTCAAAGACTGGGGTATCTACGTGCAAGCGATCAACTACCCCACCGTGCCCGTTGGCGAGGAAAGACTACGCTTCACACCTACACCGGGTCATGTTGATAAATACCAGAGAGAGCTCGTTGTGGCACTCGATGCTGTGTGGACTCAGCTCGGCATCAAACGCACTGCTGACTGGGCGAAAGAGGGTGGGTTTGTCGGCGTTGGGGTTGAGGGTGCGGAGGATGTTGAACCACTTTGGACGGATAAGCAGTTGGGGTTGGAGAGTTTTGGTGGGAGAGTGGGTTTGAAGGTGTTGGAGGTGGAGAAGAAGATTCAGGATTCTATGGATGAGTTGGGTGGGTTGCCTAAGATGGTTGCGGCGGCTGCTTGATACAAGGTGGACATTTGGGGTTGTTGTTTGGTGGGGATATTAGATGTATCTGTGGATGGAGAGCTTGGAGGGAAGTATCGGACACTCCTTGGATATATACTTCACACGAGCATGACGAAGATGGTGATGATAATGAGATATTTCTGCTGTCAGCTATCAATTCTGACCTATCGAGGCTCTGTTAAGCCAGTATCTAGCTACTCTGCTACCCCTTCATTAAACAACTCCTTGAGTTCCGCTCGCTAGCAACATGCTATCACAAACCTTTCTACACACATGCATGCATCACTCCATTCACTCCCAATACCCTCACACCTCCCTCTCCCTTTCCCCATCAAATCACCTCACCTCATCTCACACAATGCACCCCCACCCCCTAACCGGCCTCCCCCCCTCCAACTCCACAACCCACCACAGCGCCTCCTTCGCCCTCTCCACCTCCCCGCTTTCCTCATACGCCCTCGCTAGCGCAAACCACGCCTCGCTGCAATCCCACCCCTGGCCCGACTTCGTAAGCGCGGATAGTAAGCCGTAGGCACGATCTCTGGCTGCGAGTCTGGGGAGGAGGAGGTCGAGGGGGAGGGGGGGTGTGGGGTTTGATGTTGATGTTGATTTTGGTGGTGGGATGGAGGCGAGGAGGGGTGTGAATTTTGGTTTGGGAGGGGGGGGAGCTGGATAGGGAGAGGGAGAGGTAGCGGAGGGTGGTGCGGCATATTCGTCCAAGAGGATGTTGCAGAGACCGACTGTGGCGGGTAGATGGTATGGACAGTATCCCAGGGCCGATTCGTAGGCTGCGCTCGCTTGGTCTTTTTTGTCGAGATGGATGTGCAAGGCGGCTTGCTCGGAGAGGATATCGGCCCATAGTTCGTCGCTGGATTTCAGGTTGCCGTAGCCGGGCGTGGAAAAGCTGAGAGCGCTGCTGCCGTCGCGGGCTGCTATTGCCGTTTCGATGCTCTGGACGTGCGTGGTGGCTTCGGCGAGGGCGCCTTGGGCGTCGATGGGCATGGAGGCGCGGCGGTAGAGGGAGGAGATTAGGAGCCAGATTTTTGTGAGGAGGGTTAGGGCGTGCCGGCTCTCTTCTGCGGGGGGGTAGTTCGGTTCTGGGACGGAGGGGAGGGCGGGGTGTAGGTCTCTTGGGGTTGGGCGGTAGTGTTGGGGTGGGGATGGTTTGGGAGGAGGCGGGTGTGGATTGGGGTTGCGGTGGTTCATGTTTGGGGCTGTTGAGGGGATGTTGTTGAGGGGGTTTGGTGGGTTGGTTGTTGCTGTTGGGCTGGCGGGGATCGAGGGGAGATCGTGGGAGATAGCTACGCCGACTTCGTCAGATGAGTAAGGGGTGCTGCTGGCAGGATTGGGTGTGCTGCCTGGCCCGTCGACCGTGGTTGGTTCGCTGGCTCGATTACGGTGTGGCAGGCCTAAGCTCAGATGGCGTCGAGGCCCGTCTGATGTGGCCGGCCTCGAAGGACTGGCGTTGCGACTCAATCGACTTCCTACAGCTTTGTGACTGTTGTTCTTGTGTAGCTTTTTTGATACATGACGGCTAAGTATGTGTGAATGACGACTGGGGTTCTCGGGTACAGCACCATCTTCTCCAGTAATCGAGATCGTTGGTGGTCTGGTAGCCTCATCAGGGGATCCGTAGGAGTGTAGTGAGGTAAAGGTCGTTGTATCTGTCTGGCCACTAAGCTCGGTTTTTCGAGATCTCAGGCCTTGGTCCTTCGGTAGACCTAATATAGACCCTCGAAGGTTACGCAAGGTCCCATTCGCTGTCGGTGGTGGTGACATGGACGGCTCTTGCACCTTCGGTGGTGGTTTCTCCACATACTTGAAGAGCTTTTTATACAAACTCAAAAGCTCTCCACTTGAGTTCAGAGCCGCCTCTGGACCATCAATGACTTCTATAAGTGCAAGCTGAGTGATTTTGATCTCGATGATGGCCCTCTTTTCCGAAAGGTCAAGTCCCTCGAGTGAATTCGGTGGCTTGATGTCTCCATACAAGTTTGATCTACCTCCATAGAGATCGAGGGCCGCTTCACAGGAGGCCACGGATGTTGAGAAATCCTCTCTGGCACTTAGCAGCAGTGACAGAAGGTGCCAGCATCTTGTGAGCAGAGACCGCTGGACACCGTTAGGGCTCCTTTCAGCTTGCTCGATCTCGAAGGCTGTTTCAATGCCAACGACTCCATTAGTGGTGGGCTGTCTGCCTTCGGAATATAGTGCTCGCTTCACTGTGGCAATAGCAGCGTCCAGGTCTCGGGTTTCGGCGAGCATGAAGGAAAGTGAGTAAAGTAGTTCGACGTTGTGCTCTTCTTCATAAACAGGTTTTAATGCAGTGCGAAAGTTGGCGATCGCTGTGGTCTGCAAGTCGGACCGTGAGGTCGTCTCATAAGTCAAACGTGCCCAGCATGATTGACTAATCCCTAAAGCATGGTAACCGAGAGCTAAGGCTTTGCCAGGTACAAGGCGCTTGCTCATTTCTGGGAGGTCCATCTGCTTCCGGGGCACATCTTTAGTGCTGCCAACAGCCTTCAGTTTGGTAAGCCAACCTTCCACGACATTAGCAACGTCGAGAGACTTCTCGACCTCTCCTCGTCGACCGTATTTGCAGAGCATTTCGATTCCGCCGGCGGCTGTGCATAGCGCTATAGCATCATCATCAAGACCCAGTTCAGCTTCTCCAGACTTTTCGACCCGCGCTTTGCCCTTTACCAAGATTTCCAAATAGGAGTCAAGTGCTTTACTGGCAAGATAGAACTCAGCAAGAGCTGCATGCACCGTGAAGAGGTGTCGTAAAACCCGTGTTGAATGAAAAGTCCTAGTAGCTGCCCTGTAGAGGATCTACACCACAAGCCGTCAGTTGCAATCAGTACTACCACGTAAATGATCCAAGAGGCTGGTAGTGCCTCTAGGATGGAAACTTACGTCTAAAACGCCTTGGCCTACACCGGCTCTACCGCCCTCTCCGAGTTCTTCCGCACGCCACGTCGACCCACACATGATCCTCCAATTAGCAATGACCTGATCAACCCAGCCCTCGATTTGTGAGCTTGTTTGATCAGCCCTCGGAAAAGAGACCTCCTTCAGCAGGCCATCTTCAAATATCCTCTCGACTGTCTTCAATTCTGTTCGTTGATGCAATCTCGAACTGAAAATTGGTTGAACGATACTATGTTGTACTAATCTTGACAGCGTATCGTAGTAAGCCTGCCACGGGCGTAGGTTGAAGCTAGGTCTACTCCCGCGTGCAGACAATCGAGAGTCCCAATTGTGAGCATATGCCCGAAAAGGGGTCAGTAAAGAGGAGGGTGGTATCGAAGCAGCAGGCGAGAGCAGATCACCTGGGTTCACATGGGCTAAAACATGGTGGCTGATAAGCACAGAGTAACGGGCGAGGACCATCTCTCTCCAATAATGATGCTGTGGGTTATCCGCAAATGTTGAAGACAAGCTGGAAAGGTATGGTAATATTGAACTGTAAGCTCGATACGCTGCTGTTGTCTTGCCTTCCTGCTCCAAGGAAACCCCTGAACCATTCAGTCGGTGGCTCAACCTGCATTATTTCGTTCACGCACCTCTTATGTACACTCCCTTAATTATACAGACATGCGTCCATCGTCCAGTGACTCCCTCCTCCTGAGCAAAGTGCTGAGATGCGTGGTCTAAACCACTGGGGACACTCGCAAGCGCTGGAGCTACTTGCCCAAGCGTTATGTGTAGCCATGCCAAGCAGATTCGTGCCTGGAATGCATCTTCTATAATATTCACCTCTTGATCTATCGCATTGACTAGAGTGGGTATCGACTGAGACAGATTCGTTGAGACAGCAGAATTGGGAGTGATCTGAGGGCTGACTTCCTTGAGCTTGGAAAATTGTTCAGCGACCGCACGTTCGATTTGTGCGGTGATGATAAGACCTGTTGCTCCCCAGTATTAGCATTGGCACGATGCCAGAAGCTAGCTGCATTTGCTTTTGGCAAAGCACTGCGTAGGATGACTTTACATTGGCGATGAGGCGAATGCTTTCCGATCTTTCTGGTGAGTTCTGGTATCTCGTGCCATTGTTCGTCACAGCGTGCTGCATCGAGGAGATCTAGGTAATGCCGAGCTTTGTCGGCTTCCTTGTGCTATACAAGGATTAGTACCAGCAAGATGATATCGGGTGGTCACAAACGCTCAGCATAGCTCCATCAGTGTTCTTGCCGTGCCATGCGACCCAAAGTCAGGCCAAGTCACAAGTATATGTACACTTGATAGCTATAGACTCTTCATCCAGAGTTTCGGAGGTCACGATACATGTATTCTATTATTAGCGCACCGGTTAATTCAGCCGAGAAAATATATATCTTGGCATTACGGAGTAGAGGAAAGGTTTCTGGCTTGATGCATTGATGTTGTCCCTGCTCTTCGCTACCTAATCTATTGATCTTGCAATGGCGCCATACTCGGTAGCACCGTCATCGATACCTCTTCGAGTAGTGACACAGCGGCTTTCGACCACGCCTACCAAACAGCTTCCACATATTGCTCCATACTTGGCAACAAATATCTCCGAATGTAGGAAGGCATTCATAGATTTACAAGGGGATAGTCGGGATGGTTCAGAGACCAGTATTATCATTCACAAACTCAGGACGCAAATCACCGCTCTATTGCATGATAGAAGTCCAGAAGCACGACTTTCGGCTGTCATATTAATCAAAGCAATGGTTGAAGTGGGAGGCTGGACTACCTTGCAAAAGGTTGGACCATGGGTTCGGGAATTGATAGCTATTATAAGTGTAAGTGCTTGATAAGGCCTGAAGTATTTGGCTCGGAACACGAAGCCTTTTCATATGCTTCGTCTTAAATCCAAAAGGTTTTCCGTTTCTAACGAGTATGACTGTCCCTAACGAAGTGCCAGAGACCGGATCCTCCAGCCGCCAAGAGGCTCTCTATAATCACACTGTCTCGGATATTCCTCCTTACTCGTGACCATCAGTCTCTGGCCCGAGAGATCACGACACCTTCTCTGGCAGCTTTCATCACCGCGTGTCTGAACATGGCGAAACAGCAAAGTCCATCACTAACGGCCCAGAGCTCATCGATTCTAGTTATGCTACAATCTTTCATCGAACTCATCACACTACACCCATCATCATTTCGTCCGTTTGTGCAACAGATACAGACTCTGGTGCTTCCATTGATTGCGCCGACATCATCTAGTTTAGGGTCCGTGGAACAATCGAGCACGAGTTCAAAGCTTTTACATGATACTGCTCGGAGATTGTTCGTCTTACTCCATGTTTGCGCTCCGAAAAATACCTCTGGTGAAGTATGGGCAAGATCTCTGTCAATGATCATCATCTTGGCGCAGAGAACTGCAGATAGAATCTTTCGTTCATTGATCGAAGATTGGAGGCCTCGTTCAGACATGATTAACGGTGCTGGTCTTGCAATGAATGAGACAGTAAGTGATGCAAAGCCTCAACCGCTCAATCTGCCTGGATGGACCGGAATACATGATGGAGTCCAAAGGCTGAATGGACTCTTATGTACCATCCAAGCCTTCGTATCTCTTACGAGCTCGGCCGCCGTTGTACTCCAAGTGAGTAGCATCATGAACCTCACTGATAGGATCCTTTCGATACTTCAGCCTAGTGGAGCAAGGGGCTCGCGCCTCAGACCTGACATAGGCAGAGATGAGCGTGAGGGACTGCTAATAGGGCTCCCGCAGTTTCATGTATCCGCTATGGCCATTCTATCCCTCCTGATCTCACGTATGGGCAGCAGCTGTGCGGCAACGAAGGAGTCGACGTTGGAGCAGGTATCATGGGTCTTCCAGAATGAATGTGCCAACGATGAGGTCAGAACGGCTGCGTACGAAATTGTGTCACAAATCCTCAAGAGATTTGGTCTTTCACTTGGCGCGTCCTGCACCGCACCGATCTCGCTTTGTATCAGGGCATGTTGTGAAGATCTTGTATCTCCAGGGGAAGCCGCAGCGCAGGATAGAGATGTCCCGGCTCTCCATGGTACAAAGCCTTCAGATCACAACTCGTCTTCTACAAACGCGGATTCCTTTGTAAAAGGCTCCGAGACGCGGCTCAAAACCTGTACAGTCTCCGAACATACAGTCCAAGCAGCACGGAAGCTCCTTCCCTTGGCCCTCACAAGTCTGCCTTCAGAATTTCTATCATATGCTCTCAGAACCCGGGTTGACAGAACAGCAATACTGGCGAATAACAAGACTGCAATGCTAGCAAGCGTCATGAATCCTTACATTGCAGCGAAGGGCAAACACTCGAGTGTGAGTATCTTACCGTTGCTTGCAAGGGCTCATCTCGGAGCGTTGGAGATTGAAGCTTTGCTTCGACCTCAGATGCCCACAGTGCAATTGCGAAGAAAGACCGATGAAAGCGAGATCTTAGAGGAGGAAGAAAACTTACAAGCTTACGACCGTGGATCCCAGAATAGGCTTCGTCCGTATGCTTTTGGATTCGGCAGCGAACAGTTCGGCGATAGGATACTTGAGGGCGGTAGTAGTCGGGCTCTGACTTCAGATGACCCAGATGAGGCCGAAGAGACCTCCATGACTACTACAGGTGGCACAGATACTGCTCAGTCAGGCCTACCTGTGCTGGAACCCCAAGCTTCTCATGTGCCCAAAAAGCGAGACCGGGAGATTGGTGCCCCACTCAAAGCAGAGACAGTGACGACTCATGGTGCAAAGGCTACAGAATCAATGCAAACGGAAGAGGTGATATGGAACAAGCGGGCGCGTTTGACGGACAGTGAGGCCGAGCAGTATCAAGAAAAGACAGTCAAGGTGGACCCTCAAGTGTCAAACAATGCGACGTCGATGCCTTCTGGGACTCAAGCCTCCACAGCGGTAGGAGCGAAATATCTTGATGATCCAGTGGACAGTGACGAGAGCGATTTTGAGATGCCTACGCTGTATATGAACTCAGATAGTGACGAGGAGGACGAAGGCGAGGAAATGGATGATGAGTGATGTTTGCATGCGATCCTTGGCTAGCAGATACCCTATCCAATACAGTTTCGTGCTTTGCTGATTCCTACTCTTCCTCTTTCAAAAAGCCAATCCACTCCGCCACCACCGTTCTGCCGTATGCCATCTCATCCAATCCCCACCCCAACACCACCAGCCCTCTCCTCTTAATCCCCTCAGCGGACTGATAGGCAAGGGCTCATACAGCCAAACACCAGTCGCTGCAAAATCATCTGCGATATTCGGGCCCGTCAAGAAACACCATCCAACTACCGCAGCCAAGTTACCCGCATGCCTCAACCAAAGCGGCATCTTCTCTCTCAACCCTAAACTCTTCATCCACCCCGTAACCGCTTTCTGAGCAATAATTCCTACGGGCTGCAACATGAAAAATGTAAAAGCCCCACGGATCGGTCTCGTATGCCCCAGCGACGCGTAAGACGCACTAGCATGCAAAAGCCCACTGCACGCAAAAGCAACAATAACCCTCAACATCATCCCGCGCTGACTCGTCTTCTCCCAGCCTATGACACGACCTGCAAACTCTCCAGCTTGCTCAAAGGCGTAACGGAAAAGCTGATGCCACCATCCGCCCCAGAGCCCTGTGATACCTTTCTCCCATACTTGACTCGGCGGACCGAAATAGGGCGCATACAGCCACGGCCAGGCATGCTGACCGATAATCTCGGGACCAAGGAGAACTCCGAAGATGAGAGGGGCGAGGAGATAGATGGTTAGGAGAGAGGTGTATACGAATGTTACCGAGAGCAGAAGTCGCGTTGCTGTTGGGTAGGAGAACGGCGAGGGTGTGGACGGTGGAAGACCCCAGTAATAGGGGTCTTGGAGCGTTAGGGTTTTCAGGACGTCGAGGGCGAAGATGCAGAGGATGAAGTTTGGGAGATCGCGGCGGAGGAGGTCGCGTCGTGTGAGTTGGCTTTCGGCGTTTGGGGGTGGAAGGGAGGGGTTGGAGAGGGAGTTTTGGATGTGCGATGGTGGTGGGGGGAGGGAGGTGATTTGATAATTCCAGCGTGTGCCGCGGAAATTGGAGACGAGGTCGAGGACCCAGTCGAGGCGGTGGCGGAAGGTTGGGGGAAGAGGTTGCCAGCAGTATTGAACGGATTTGCTGGAGTCTTGTTGGTACTTGGGATTTGACGTTCCATTGATTAGTCGATCCGCGTGACGCTTTCTCAGTCCCTCAGCACTGGTATCTCCTGCACCAGTCGCAGTACCCTGAGCATCTCCATCTGACGAGGTCCGAGAGTGCTCTTCTAGTCGTCTAAAATCCGCCCTCGCATCATTGAAGATAATCAAACTTGCAGTCCAGAGTACAGCCCATGCGTTAAGTAATCCAATGCCATAGCCCACTGTGACCATACTACTTCTACATTCCCTGATGGCGGATACAGAAAGGTAGGTAATCAGAGCGAACAAAGGGTATCTTAGATAATGAATAGATTTCGCTTTTGTTGGCGGGATCAATAAGTAAAGTATGAGTAGATTTGGACCGAATGCTCTATAGAGATAAACAAAGGGAGTGTATTCGCCTGTTTTGAGCAGGGCATCGAGCCGCTGCTGGAGTTGGACGAGAACTTCATGGTGAGATGTTGGTGTCGGATTGAGGAGGTTGGGGAGAAGCATTTGGTTGAACCAATGTTTTATGGATATTGGGGGGGTTTTTTGGACCACTTCAACGTGGAACTACGGTGTCTCAACGGGAAATATGAATTTATACATGAAGGAAGGTGTGATAGGACCTGTCAAGGAAGATTGCCTGCTTCCATCTGATATCATCAACATCATGATGTTCTAGCGCGCGGGAGAAGGCATCAGCCGCAACGCCACATGCGCCACAGTAAAAACTTCAAACGAGCAGTCATGGATTATCTTCTCGGCAGTGACCCCGATATACAGAACTTCGACGCGAGTGTAAAGAACAATGTACCTGTTTTGGGTATAGGAGTAGTGGAAGCAACATAGGTCTCTCTCCAAAGCATTCAGACATCAAGGTCAACAGACAAGCTTCCTTGTTCAAGCCAATCATTTGGGCTGCCATACTTAGATGCTGTTGTTGTCGCATGGAGCAAGAAAATTTCCTGCGTTCTTGATGGCGCTATGTGCAAATGGGCTGCCAGAGTCCACTATTCAGGAGGAGACGTGAGGTGGACGGTGGAATGGGCGGATGGTCCAGCCATCAGTGTAAGGGGCGGAGACCCAGTTCTGTTGCTACTAACATAGCATGGTACTGCGAAGAGTCATAGATCGCTTTGATCGTAAGTGATGGGATCTATATTGACGACACTATGGTATCACATCAGGACCTTCCCTATGAAACGGTATTCGAACTGTAACAAAAACGTCGGTATCTTCTATCAAGTGCAGGTGGATTATGTGGGACATTCGAGGTTACACATATCATAGGCATATAAGGGACGAAGTATGCAAGTATGGTCTTTTTGGAAAGTGTGGGTTGTTATGCAGCTTGAGCCTTTCATTCTCTGCAGAATCTGATGGGACTTTTACGCGTACTATTGATACGAATGAATATCGTCAGCCCTAGCGCTTGCTTCTGTGTACTTATCAACATTGGTATCGATTTAGCGTGACGGTCGCGATCAACACACGCTGTCCTAGACGACGTCTCAGGCAATCTTGGTCGATGAATATCTAGTCGAACAGTTTCTTCGCCTTCACGCATGAACATTCTCCGTTCTTCTGTTGCAGCAGCCGTACCTAAGGGTTCTGTATCGGGTGATAGGAATAGCTCGTACGTTATGAAAGATGCCATCCCTAAGCTTGTCTCTATAGACACACGTCCCAAGCCAACATAATCTTCCAAGACATTGGTGATTGCACCTATTAACTGGAGCTTAGTGATGACAGATCAAGAGATATCAAAGGGCCCACGCCCCCTCGTCTCGTTCAGAATACCTACAAAGGATGGACGGACATCTGGTTTACGCGTCCCTACAAAACGTGACCATGATGAAGTTGCTTCCAGCGAGGGATACGGTAACGCAGCGCCAGCAACGGAAGACTACGAAATCCTGGATGGGCTTAGAGGCTCCCATCGGCGAAGATTAGGTAGAGTACACCTATCGGATATCATTATTGATATGCTCATTCTTCAATCAGATTTTGATGGCGAGAACCGGAACCCATTCAGGAAAGCCAAGGTGTCTGGAACTTGGGAGACAGATCTCCAGCACTATGAAAGGTTGTCCGTCCGCTTCGGCGGTATTGAAGGCGTGAGTCCGGTCTTTAAAGATACCCCAGATGGATCCATCGTGTTCGATAAGTTATCTGGCGCGCTGCATTATCGAGAGCACAATGAAGCAAAGTGGCGTAAGTATAGGCTCGGGTTTGAGATCACAGGATTGGAGGACTAATCGTATCTAGAGCGGGCGGTGTTCCACTACTGGATAAGAGACGAGATCAGCGAGGTCGAGAATGGAAAAGGCGATGATGGTGAGTGACCTGCAAATTCTATCTTAGGGCTTCAGGCTGAAATCGACCAAGCGGAGAACTTTGAGTACGGTATCCTCAGTGGAGACATAACGTGCTTTTCAAGCTTTAAGCGTCGGCCTTCCAATCGCGCTCGGTCAAGCATGCAACCAGGCAACTTAAGATATAAAGGGATTCTTGTGATCGATTACGGCTTGTCGCCAGTTCGCGCATTCCGCGAGTTCCCACTAGTCTTGTCTTCCGAATATGCAGGTGCTTCCATCATTGTTGCTCAACTTCAAAATGGCGTGATTGAGCTCAAAGACTTTCGAGCTAGGATGTACGTGAATCTCTACCGGCCTTCAAAGAAAAATGCTGACCTTGTTCATGAACCCAGGCCCCCGGTCATTCAAAAAGAGGTTGAAGGGAAGCTAGTGCTAAAGCCCTTGTACTCTATTGAGACCATCGCTGCCAGAGTACATGAACCTCGCGATGGTAGTCAGGAATCGCCCGACACTACGACCCAACCCAGTGGAGTGAACAGCAAGACACCAGGACAAAGCATGATGGAAGATAATGACCGTCAGATGGAAGCAGAAAACGCCAAAATGCAACAGGATCGAAGGTTGACTAAATCTGCTCCCCCCGACTTTGTTCCCGAGGATCAGGACGATGGGCGAAATCTGTCACCCGTCACTGCACATGAAGCCTTGGCACTATGGGAAGCACTACACGCCACAGCTGACCATTTCCTCCAGCTCACAGATCGAGAGCCTCTGCGAAATGAGGACCGTCCTGCACCGAATTATTGTGCGCAATGGATGGATATGCAAAATCAATTGAGACAAATCTGGGAGAGCACACCGCCAGCCCCATCCTTGGTATCTCGAGGACGGTGGACTGGGGGAATCGCCAACTGGGCGTCTGGAGAGCTGTCGACTCATTCTCGGTAAATTGTAAGGATTTCAATTCGGATGGTGTAGGTTTGATTGGGGAGGGACCTATGAGTCTACAGGTGTACCAGACTAAAGACGGGATGAATTACGTTCCTAGTCGTCGCTTATAGACGGCTTTGTGTGGCCAATTTTACAATCAAGTGACGGAATAGCACAGCATTTCCTCTACCGATGTTTTAAACTTCCAATTTCTCGGCTGCGATCTCTTAATGAGTTAGTCCCTTGACTCTCGATACTAACCTAGAAGGACCGAAACGTGCACATTTTGGAGATCGGGGAGGATCTTATGGTTACGAGAATAGGGAACTTGGAATAATTCATGTATGGATATGTAGGGTCGATGGCGGCGTGATCAGATAATGATGGGTCAATACGCCCTACGCAGCTTGGAAGCTCACAGGTATCAGGATCAGCAAGAAGACTCACCTGCTTTGAAGAACGGACCAGAGATTACTCTAAGGTGCATAAGAAGTCAACTACACTGGACCACTAATCTCAGCAAAGGGACATATGATCAACGTACCTCTTCTCCGTTCCATGAGCCCTGTGCCAACGTCTGCAAAGAATCTTTAATCCCTTCACATTTTTCTTGGGCTTCGAGACTCGGACAACAGGGGGAATGTACATACTAGGTATGATATCCGAACCAGCATATTTTCCTTGTGCTGGATGCGAAGACCAAGGTTTGTAATCGGTTTCGACTATCCTCTTTATATTGTGTCTAAGGTGATTATAGGTATTCGAAAGCCAGAGAACATCTAACGAGGAACATCCCTGTCTTCACCCATGTCAAACATCGCTTAGAGAATCTCGATCAAACTTGGACACCATTCTAACGGCTAAAGCGTTGGAGATGGAGAAAGAACGATCACAACGCTGAGCCAGGCTGGGGGATTGGTGTCATTGCTGAGGGATACATGTAATTTCTCAATATCGTCCCGGAAGCAACTGTCTAAGACTGCATAGAGGCGATTCGAATAGACAAGAAGGAACAGAGGGTGGTTCGAATACTTGCAGCTGATGTACGCAAGAAGCACACAAAGCAAATGCTCGCCAATCACGAAGAGATCAAGAACCATCCAAAGACAAAGAGATGCTGTTCTCGGACGGGACTGAACAAGCCTAATCGCCTACGCGGAGGGAAGACCAAGTCTTAGGTAACGTCCCCTGTTGCTACTCTGTGATTGTACAGTCGAGAAGCTATCGTCCTCCCATACCCAGAATTTTTGACTAGATGCACAACCCCGCGCAGTCCAAGAATCTGGATGAGAGACCCTGGGTACCTGGCCGCTTCTTGCTGGACGTCCTTGCTCCTAACAACTGTCAAACCTTTAATAGCATTGTCCCGCGACGTACCCGGGCCCTTACCAATGACATCCAGCTCAGAAGTTGCGACCTCGGAAAGCAACACGCCAACCGATACTATCCTTGGTACAGACTATTTCGCTCCGCCTTCAGGATATCAAAATCTGTATTCGACAAAGCCTGCTGAGAGTCCGCAATTATTCTTCGTGGATTTCTGCATCAATTGCTCTGCATGTCACTGGACTTGTATGAGCTAGGCCGAGGGTCCTCCAGGCCACTGCTGTGTGATAAGGTACCTGAGGCTTATTGTGAGCATGACTCTGAAGTAGGATCTAACCAGAAGCTCCTGCTGATGTAGAGGATGAGGAGGTTGGAGGATTTGTAGGACTAGCATTCGATTCGTTCAGTAAGGGGCAGGCTAGGACAGAGTGAGTGCAGCAGCATTCAGGAACGAACTTGCTTCACTCTCCGCAATCCCAGACAATGAAGGCGCTTCTGCGTCTTTACAGTGCCCACCTAAACCAACCTTCTCGACGAGAGCATCAACTATTAGATTATATTATGCTCTTGCTGGCTACTTTACGCTATTAGATCCCAAAGTCTCTGCAAGATATATGAGATGGCAAATCTCCTTATCAGTTGGAGGCATCCAGCTTCCATGGTAATCTTACATGAGGATTTGCAGAGTACAGTGTTAAGCTGAGTCTCGATGTCATTGTTTGTAACTCCTGAATTAGGTTGAGGGTCGCTGTAGACTTAGCCAACCATGCGCCATTGTCCACAATTTTTGAAGGAGATGACATCTGCCAAGGAACGAGACTGTGCTAAAACCAGCCGTAACAAAACACTGATTGACCTCAACAATCCTAGGTCGCTATGTCCGAGTACAGTTAATGGTATCAACATCCAAGTTATTTTCTCCATGATATCTTGAGCTTTCGAGCATGACTCTCTCGCTTCTACCGTACATTACTTCCTTCAAACTTTCATCATAAAAATGTAGAACCCAGATTCGCATGATCTGCGCTTGAAACAGTGGTGAGCTTCACGCATAGCTGGCCTTAATACTGTTGTAATACTGCTAATAGCTGGTAGGGCCCAATTACACAGATGCTTCTATATATATAGAATGGAAGGCCAGGAGGAAAGCTCTCGCCACTGGATGTTGGATGTTCAAGCACTTGCAACTTTTATCGCTCTTTGTGGAAATCACCCTTTCCTGGCTTGGTGTCCTCTCATCCCTTCCAGAAAGAGGCTACCCACAATGCCCCAGAAAATGAGAGTAACGCAACAGCAACACCAGCCTCCCGCGGTCTACGAGAAATACACATCCAAGACACGCCAATATGGGCACAACTGGCTTGCGATATTCACTACGTTACCTGACCTACGATTAACACCTGGTCCATCCAAAGAAAAGCGCACAATGGCTTTATGGCCCAACAACTCCTTTGTACTCGTTCATGATCAAAGAGTTTTGGGGATGCATCGTGCTTCAACACCGACGTCTATGACTGAGTGCCAACACCATGTTCAATACCCGACTAATCAACACCAAACGTTACCAGGATATCTTGGTCAATCTCTTTCCTAACCTCAGTATCATCATTACCCACTTCGATCCTACGAGTACTTTCTTCTACAGCCACTTCTGCTACAAGACCAATCGAAGCCGTTACCGTTCATAAACATTCACATTACCACAAAACCTCTACGTACAACCTGTCAACATGAGCAATCGGAATCAGCGATATACCATAAGCGGTTCATCTGATGACCACTCCTGGTCATCTGCTTCATATTCAGAAACTCCGTCGAACTTGGGAAGCAATGTTGCTCAAGATCAGCCCCACCCTACCGATTCGCTGCCAGAGGGTCAGCCAAGGTCTAAGCGTGCCGAGAGACGTGCGCGGATCTTGTACAAGCACGGATCAGTGAGCGCAACTGACCAACCTAGGGGCGAGACGAGGATGAATTCTGGAGTTCTAGAATGGTTCGACCCTAAGCAGGCGAAGTTTTACCGAGCGGCTCCTCTCGATGATTATCGTCATCAGATCATCAGCGAAGACAGTGGTAGTGGCGAATACGACCATCTACCCGACCAAGGACTTCACGAGGACGACAGGACGTCTTTCCCGCTCAACGATTTCTTGGGTCAACAGCACTGGGACTTGAAGGATAGGGACGCGTGGGATGAGATCACAGATGAGGAGGGTAATCAGGTGATGTACTTGGTAAGATTCTCCTATCCTAACTTGAGTGACTCACAAAAAGAATTTTGCTGACTGTGAAGCTTTAGGTCGAGAAGCCTGATCGAGACATCGAGCCCCCAAATCCTGGATTCATGATGTACAACAACATGATCATGCTCGATCCCGATGATCATGCTATCCTAGACTGGCCTGGAATACCTCGATGCTTCTCTTCCAACACGGAAGGCGCCCGTATCGAGGCTCTCAGACGGATTTATCCATGGCTGTCGCTCCCCCAGTTTCGAGCAAGGATGCCGAGATGGATTACTCGGAAGACGGCTGGCGACCAAGCCCTGTTTGGCCTCAGCAGTCTTCAGCAGCGTCTCACGAGATTTAGAGAACTCTACGATTGTCCACCCTGGAAGAAGGTACATATCGATAGAGGTCCAACTCTCATTAAGCATACACGAGAGCGATTAGCGAGGGAGGGGCTGCAGGCCAACTCTACTGCCGGACTCCGGCCTTTAACGAGGGGAGAGGCTCAGCGGCGGAAGGCACCCTACCTTGGTAGATGTCCGGAGAACGTTGGGCTCTACACTCTGACTGAAGATGAACTGGGAAAGAAAGCAGCCAAGGAAGCAGCACGTCATGAGGTAGCACGCACAAGGCAAGAAGAGGCTCAAGAGGCGTCTACACTTCGTGACTCGTCGACTGGTACCAAGCGCAAGAGAGATCAGGCAACGGAATCATATACAGAAATTCATCCTACTAAAAAGCAAGCCCGGTCTGGCCTTCATGCTACGATACACACAAAGCAACAAGCGTCTCCGCTATCAGCTCACAGCACAACAGCATCTAAAATTGCAGGTAGCTCATCGATGACTGATACCAGTCCAAGAAAATGCTCTGTTCAGCAAGAAAAGGTGAATCAGGACGCTGGCCAAGATCTTCGCTGGGTCGTACCCAAGAAGTTTTCAGAGCAACTCAGTATCCAAGCCGCTCTCACACACACAGTGGCCGATTTCAAAAACTACCATTCTACGAAGCCTCCCATCACCACAGCTACTTCAACCTACTTTGAACAATATCAACAGATCCAGAACCACCACAAGGAACTCTGGGCTCTCGAAGATAAGCCAGCGCCACAGCTGATCTACATCGCGCAATGGTTTGGGTCATTCAAATTTGTGCCCCTTCCAGATGTGGACGAGGAGCGAATGAAGCGTCTGTTACCATCGCACGAGACGAGTACAGAGATTGAAGCAAAAGCGAGTAGCGAGCAGCACCATGTGAGCATCGATAGCGCTGCAGATGGGAGCAGTGACCTGCTTTCTGACTGGGCTCTGGATACAAACCTTTCGGACCTCCTAGAGGATGGTGCTTGGGATGGTGTCTTCGGACGCTCAGAAACAACATCATCCGATTGGGGGCAATCTCTTACGGAGGAAGCTGCCAATGCAGAGATGGCTCTCGAGGATTCATCACACGGACGCTCAATAACAACATCATCCGATTGGGGGCAATCTCTTACGGAGGAAGCTGTCAATGCAGAGATGGCTCTCGAGGATTCATCGTGTGACTATCTCTTCAACCAATCCGCCTAGTCTTCACCAGGACCTCATCCCTGATAGCAACGACTACGCATGTGAAGCACCATCAACGAGCATCACGAACCTTACGATCTCATCGACCCTGAAGACGGCGACGAATAGTCGCGAGGCTATCTATAAAGCCAATTGCAGCCCATAGCAGACAGCGATAGTACATAGCACAAGACAGCTTTTCCTACGCGTACATCCAACACAAGACTGCCCATATACCTAAATGCTCAAAGAACGAGTAGTCGCTAATAAGAAAGATGATCTGGCTGCTCACACTCAGGCATATGCTGCAACATGATTGGCCGACGCCCCGAAAGCGCGACTAGCCTCCCCTTCCCATCGCGAACCCTCACAACACAACAACCACACAACCTCCCATCATCAATCCCCACCATAGATTACACCATCACCACCATCCACCCCACAACAAACCAACATGTCCATCCGCCCAACCCTCATCCGCCCCCTCCTCCGTCCCCTCACCTCCCCCCCCCTCAACATCCACCCAACCACAAAACCCTTCGTAAACAGCTTCGCAAAAACCTTCACAACAACCCCCCACCCCCACCTCGCCCGCATGACCATCGTCGGCCGCCTCGCCGACGCTCCCGAAATCCACGCCACGGCCTCGGGCCAGGACGTCTTGCGGTATGCGCTCGGGACGAGCCATGGACCGAGGGATAACCGGACGACAAGTTGGTGGAAGGTGGCTTGTTTTGCGGGGGAGGGGGGGTTGAGGGATTTGGTGTTGGGGTTGGGGAAGGGGTGAGTTTTTTGTTTTGTTTTGTTGGGGTTTTTGGGGGGGGGTGGGGGGAGAGGGATGGGGGGGATGGGGAGATGGGGAGATGAGGGGGGATGGGGATGGGGATGGGAGATGGGGAGATGGGAAGAATAGGGAGGGGGGATGGGGGAGATGGGGAGATGGCAGGGCATGGGAGCTCTGGACAATCTTTTGTGCGACCGACGGCGCTGACGATGGGTGTTGGTGCATTACAGGTCACTGGTCTACATCGAGGGGGAAGCGAGTATGAACAAATTCACGGCAAAAGATGGATCGCCGCAGCAGAGTTTGAGTATTGTGCAGCGTGAGTTTTCTCTCTCTTCTTGTTTTTCTTCTTGTTCTTCTTTTTTTCCTTTGACTCTTGATTTGGGCTTGTTCTTGGTTTTTGATACTTTTGATTTGGAGTGGGCATGGGTATGGGGTTTGATGGGGTTGAGGGTGACGGTACGGGGTCTAGCTGGAATGTGGATCAGGGTTTTATGAGGAGGGTTTGGGGCTGACTTGCTGATGTGTTGTGTTGTGTTAGGTACTCTGGAGGTGTTGGATAAACGGGATCCGAGGGGGGAGGGGGAGGGGGGAGGTGAGTGAGTGAGTGAGTGAATGGATTTGTGGAGGGGGGGGAGGGGAGTGGGGAATGGGGATGGGGAGGGGAGGAGGAGGGGGTTAGGGGGAGGGGGGAGGGAAGGGGGATGGAGGATTGAGGGGAGATGATGTGTATGATATCTGTGGGTTTCGGTGGCGATGGTAGCGCAGGATAAACATGTTTCGGCTGTGGTCATATGGTAATTCTCACTCTAGATACAAGTATCACCATCCCCTCATAAAGATTTTGCAAACCCGGGTATCTCTTCTCGTAATCACCATCATAACTGGAATTTCGTCCGCTGCTTCTCCAGTCGCACCTTCCACTCCCATTCCTGCCCGCTGCCTCGCTGTACACCTTTGTCCACACGTCGCAATTTCATCGTGAACCGCGGCCCGAGCTCTTGGAGACCGGCTCGTATACCTTCGACGCCTTTTACCTCTTTGCCGTCGGGGGTGGTGACGGATTTTTCGGTGGAGCGTTTGGGGCGGAAGATGTAGCGGTGGCGTCGGATCTGGGGGGGTTAGTGGGGAGGGGTTTTGAGGGGTTGGGGATGGGGTTAGAAAGAGGAGGGGGAGGGGAGGTACGTACGAAGATGTAGTCGCGTTGGTTGTCTGGGTGGAGGGGGGTGTTGTTAGTTTTGGTTTTGGGGGGGAGACTTTTTGGTTTTGGGGGAGGATGTGGGGATTGGGGGAAAGGGGTTGGTAGGGAGTGGGATTTGGGTGTTGGATAGGTTTTGTAGGGTTTATAGAGATGTGAGAGGGGGAATGGGACACGTACGGGCTGTGACGACTTGACGGCCCTGGAGTTGGGGGACGGCTGGGAACAGTGTGCGAAATAGATGGGCGACTAATATGCCGAGGGGAGTGCGGAAGCCGTTGAGGACAAGCTCGGGGATATGGTCGGTCGCGTTGCCGTGGCCTGGTAGTCTTTTGCCTTCTATCCAGTTTGAGATGCCTAGGACGTTGTGGATAAGTATTTCTTGTCAAAGTATGGGGGTAGACGATGAGAAAGCAGTCTGATATAAGGCAAGATGGGTTTTAGCATGAAGGAAAATGATGGAACTTACTGAAATGGAATGTGGGACCTGCAGGGAGGTGGACGATAGTGAGTCCAGTAGGTTTTTTCAAGTCCTCTACGATCGGTCAGTATAAGGATGGCTAGGGCTTGCAGAATTGGCTTCTGTACATACCTTTGAGAACGAGGACAGCTGTGAAATTTCGATTCGAGGCAAAAGAGGATATCTCACGGACGGAAAAACGGTGACTATACCGATGCGAAGAGCGGGGGATGTATACTGAGTTTGGAAACAGATTCGTGAGGGATTCCGCTTCCTTATGAAGCGTTCCGTTGATGCCTGTCGTAATCAGGACCTTGGGTGTAGGAGCAGATTCGGTTGAGAACAGGGTGGGGAATTTGGCGGCAAGTGCTTCAGGTGTGCACTCGAGATTTGTGCTTGTGGTGGAGTGTACGGGGCTGGTGGCTCTTTCGGTAGGAGTCCGCGTTTTATTTGCCTTCTTTGTGTCCTTGGGCTCGATGATATCGTCCTCGCTAGCAGAATCTATCATGCTATCCTCTTCCTCGCCCGGATCATCGGAGATCACTTCCTCCTCTTCCGCAACCCCTCGTTCCTCTTCGAGCCTCTGCTTCTTCCTCAAAGATTCCACATCGACGCTCAGTCCGAGCCCATCCCCAGTGTCATTGTCGACCTGATCCCAGATACGCTTTCTCTCAATCGTCAAGGGTATGTTCTCTTTCAGTCTTCGCTCTCTCAGTCTTGGATCGTCCTCCTCCTCACGGCGCCGTCGGAATCTCTCATCCCGCTGTATGCTGTCTGAAGCCTTCTTCCTCCGGATGTGTAACCCTTCCCTTCTCTGTTTATTCCCAACTTTGAAGGGAAGATGCGCCTTGGACGACAGATGCTGCTTCTTGTGACCCATGAAGGGCGCCCTGTCTTGATAGAGGATTGTTTCATATGCATTATCAGATCTCAGTGATCTGCGAGCTCGATGATCTCGGCCCGAGGTTTTGCCGTGCCAATCCCAAAATTGTGAGATGCGAAGCCATGACTTGCGCACACCTGTACACTATATGACTTGTTTTGAGAGTCACTGTTGAATAGGAGTAGGTTATATGAGCTGGCCTGGTATTCTTCCACGCCAATTAAGCGCACGCAGACTGTCTACACCTCTTCGAATCTGTTACTCGAAAGGTTCTTGTGTCACAACTTTACAACGAGAGTACCATACAGGGAGAAGCGTTCCGAATATGGCGACCACCACCACAAAGACCGGTCAGCCACTCGACCGCCCACAATTGGACTCCCTCTGTCGACGTCGTCTGTTCTACACCCCTGCGTTTGAGGTCTATGGTGGTGTCTCTGGTCTCTACGACTACGGTCCACCAGGCTGCTCACTCCAAGCAAATATCATCGATACATGGCGGAAACACTTCGTGCTAGAGGAGGACATGCTGGAGGTTGATTGCACAATGTTGACCCCAGACGTGGTCCTGAGAACCAGTGGCCATGTGGACAAGTTCGCAGATTGGATGTGCAAAGACCCTAAGAGTGGTGAAATCTTTCGAGCGGATCACCTAGTTGAAGAGGTTCTTGAATCGCGATTGAAGGGCGACAAGGAAGCTCGTGGCCAGAAGGTGGAGATCGACGAAGAGAAGGAAGCAAAGAAGAAAAGGAAAACCAAGGACGCTAAGCAAATCAAGTTGGACGACGCAGTCGTACAGGAGTACGAAGAAATACTTGCCAAAATAGATAATTACGGTGGCGATGAGCTTGGCTTGCTCATCACAAAATACAAGATAAAGAATCCTACCACTGGCGGAGACGTGCTGCCACCTGTCGCATTCAATCTCATGTTTCAGACGTCCATCGGTCCCTCGAGCAATGTAGCTGGTTATCTACGACCGGAGACAGCCCAGGGCCAATTCCTTACCTTTCAGAAGTTACTCGAATTCAATCAGCAATCCATGCCCTTCGCCTCCGCCTGCATAGGCAAGTCGTTTCGCAACGAGATCTCACCAAGAGCCGGTCTTCTTCGCGTAAGAGAATTTCTGATGGCCGAGATCGAGCACTACGTGGATCCAGAAGGTGGCAAGACACATCCACGGTTCCACGAAGTTAAGGATGTCAAGATTGGGCTCTTAGACCGCAAGGTGCAACTCAATGGCCAAACAAAGGTCACAAAGATGACCATGGGCGAGGCCGTATCAAGCGGCACAGTGGATAGCGAGACGTTAGGCTACTTCATCGTACGAATCTATCTGTTCCTGGTGCGATTGGGTGTGGATCCGGAGAAAATGCGATTTAGGCAGCACATGGCCAATGAAATGGCGCATTACGCCGCTGACTGCTGGGATGCGGAGCTTCTTACCAGCTACGGCTGGATCGAATGCGTTGGTTGCGCGGATCGAAGTGCCTATGATCTTACGGTGCATTCGAAGAAGACTGGAGCGCCGCTATGTGTGAGGGAGACACGGACAGAGCCATTAATAATCGAAGAATATCAGGTCGACCTCGATAAGAAGAAATTTGGTCCTAGGTTTAAGAAGGATGGCAAGACTGTAGAGGCAGCAGTTGAGGCATTGTCCCAGGATATGCGCCACAAACTGTCCATTGATCTAGAGAAAACTGGCAAGATCGAGATCGATGTTGCTGATGTCCGTGAGGGCAAAGTCGAAATTGGCAAAGATCTTATAAAGATTGAGAAGCGAACAAGGATAGATCATGTCCGAGAATATACGCCAAACGTAATCGAACCAGCGTTCGGTATCGGGAGGATTCTATATGCCTTGATTGAGCATGTGTATTGGTCGAGAGAAGGCAGCGAAGAGCGCGGTGTAAGTTCATTCCTTACATTGAGATTTTTTGTATTGATACACGACAAGGTACTCTCATTTCCGCCGCCAATAGCGCCCGTCAAGGTACTGCTGGTCCCTCTGTCCGGTCATACGGATTTCAAGCCTCTGGTGCAGCGTATGAGTCGAAAATTACGTCAACTTGGCATTTCCAACCGAGTGGACGATTCATCGGCAAGTATAGGCAAGCGATATTCGAGGAATGACGAGCTCGGTACGCCCCTCGGTATCACAGTAGACTTTCAATCGGTCAAAGACAATTCGTTCACCCTTCGTGATCGGGACAGTACGAAGCAAGTACGATCGGACGAAGAGCAGATATGTGCAGCAATCAGGAGCCTGGTGGACGGCCAGAAAACGTGGAAGGACATACAGAATGAACTACCAGAGTTCACACAGCAGGACGCCGATTGAATCCCGTGCTGGTGAAGCTTCTGATCTGCCTTCGCTGTCGGGCTCCGTATACCCTTTAGCGCATGCATTAATGCGTTTCCGGGGAAAGGGGAAAGTCGATCCCGGCAGACGTTAGTACTTACTAGCAGCTTGGCTTCAGAGTTCGCATGAAGGTGTTCCAGACCGCCGGAAATAGTGAAGCTCTTGTGCCATGGAGAGACAACAAGGATTGGCTGCAATCTTCCCAGTTGTACACGCTGTTTCTGAAACAGCTGTACATTGCTCGGTATCTGACAGAACCCGAGGGTGTGGTTCAGGAACAGTGGACATGAAACGTGGGACCGCTAAGCGATCTTCGCGCTTAAATGTCACAGACAGGAATGAGAACCGCACTTACTTTCTCCTTACCCTCGGCCCCTTCTCTCCACGTACTTCGCTGATATAGCAAGTCGGTCCTATCGCAAGCTACTCTAGGTAGTCACAGAGTCACATACACCATAAGACCACGATCGAGATGCTCCATATGATTATACCCTGAATCAAACAACGGAAAGCGTGGGGTTCAGGCTAGACCACGAATGAAGTCAGACCTGGGACCGTTCCTGAAGCTACTGCATACCATGCCACCGGCCTACATGCAGTAGCTGTAGATCTAGAATCAATACCCTCCTTCCTCTAACCGCGGGCTCTCCTTTACATTTGCTCTACACAGGGACGGTCCCTGGCTTCGGCTTCTCCTGTCTCACCTTTGTCCTGGAGGTGTGATTTGTGGAGAGTCTGTGACTGTGGTATATTTGTATCTGCATACAACGCTCATAGACTACACGCTCGTTACTCTCCCTCTCATTTCAACTAGCATGTGGCCTTAATACAAACAGTTGAGCTTCTCTTCGCAAAACCCCCAAATGCCGAGCTCCTCATGCACTCGTCACTATTGCCCAAACTTGCGATTTTCTACTCCATCACTCCCACTCCCACACTTCCCCAAGACGCTGCGGCTACAAGCTTCAAAATCGTGCCTCCATGTCTGAACCCATAGAGGTAGATGATCAAGAAACAGGGTATGGTGTATTTAGCAACCAGCCCAAGGAAGAGTACGATGATCCAAGGACCTCATCTGAGCCAGACCGTTATTTGGGCTCAGAGAAGTCCAAGTAAGCAATATATTGACCTTTCGATTAGACGTTACTCATCGTACTGATCTCTTCAGGAACTCGACAATGTCCCTGAGCGGCAGCTTCCTCGAAGAGTACTTCGAAAATGGTCGCCGTTACTGCAGTCAAACATACTATATGCCCAACGACGATGAAGAACAGACTCGTCTCGCCATCGCTCATCAAGCCTACCTCCCTATACTGGATGGTCAACTGACGCTCGCCCAAATACCAAGAGGTGCGGAACGGATACTCGACATAGGCACCGGAACGGGGGACTGGGCAATAGCAGTCGCCGAAAGGAGTCCAGATGCTGAGATCATTGCTACAGACATCACTTCCGCCTTCCAACCTGCCACTGGACCTCCTAATGTCTTCTTCGAGCTTGACGATGCTCAGGAGGAATGGTCATATGCCGAGCCGTTTGACTTTATTCACATGCGGGCCATGAGTGGAGCATTTTCTGACTGGGACCGAATCTACGCTGAAGTCGTCAAGCACCTCAAACCAGGTGGCTATTTCGAAATCGTGGATTGCGGCGCCCTCCGACTGAAAGAAGGCTCATCGGAATCGTACGTTAGTATTTACAACGGCGCACTCCAGTCCGCTGCTGAGAAGTCTGGGAGACCGCTCGGATTGGATCATCTGAAGAAGCCAGTATTGCAAAAAGCTGGTCTGAGTGTCGTGAAATCGAAGATCTTCGAGGTTCCTCTGGGTGCATGGCCTAACGACCCGCAGCAGAAGGTGGCAGGCAAGATGGCCATGATCACGGCATTGGAGGGGCTGGAGGCGGCGAGTTTACGACTTTTGACACAGCACATGGGGTGGAAAGAAGAAGAGGTGAGGGATCTCTGTGAAAAGGTAAAGCTGGAGATCCTTAATGGAAGGGCGTACTGTCCTTATCAATTCGTCATGGCCAGAAAATTGATGATATGATGATGAATGCCCCATTGGGTGTATGAACGAATGGTCTTGTTGCTTTCTGAGGAACCCCTTGATGATGATGAATGCATTAGCTTGGATACGGTACTTCAATAGACCTTCGCCCTTCGCATCTCCAATATTGACATTGACAATCCTCTGGTGATGACTAAGGTCTGTAAGGATGATGTAAAGGTATGAGATGGCCCTCTCTCGCCTCTTAATGTCTCGTACAAATTTGTGTAGTGATAAGTTCGAATGTGCACTCGTCCCTAAAATGATCGCCATTCATCAACAACTCAATTAGTCAAAGGACTAACAACACAACTTCCTCCAGATGCGTAGCACTTGGCTAGCCACACCATAAATACAATTACCATTCTCATACACTCCAAAGCTTTGCGTCTACTCAATGTCTCCCCCAGCCGCCAACGCTAAGATCACTTTGACCTACCCCCTTTACGCAGCAGACTTCGACCCCCAGAATAGCAGCTTTCTGCTGGTAGGTGGTGGGGGAGGAGAAGGCCGCAGTGGAGTTGGCAACAAGATTGTCCGTGTACATTGTTCTTTTGTAGCTCTATATTGATGCTTACATCGCTTCCATCAGACTCTCCTCAATACTTCAAAAAAGCACGAGCTATCGGACATTGTCGACATCGATCTTTCCAAGGATGAGGATTCGGTGACATCCCTCGCTTATGCTCACTCAAGCGAACAGTGGGCAACAGCTTATGCGGGCATCAACTCCTCGACCGCAGAGCAGCAGCAAGGCAACAACGAACATCTACGATCTTTCCTCCTGGAGTACCCACCGCGTCGGAAGACCGTTACAGATGACGCTGCCACCGAGAAAAAGGCCCCGGATGACTATACGGGTAAGACTAAAGCACTAGGCAAGACCTCGCTGTTCACGCCAAGCAGCGCAGCAACGAAAGAGACTTTTCAGAGGGTTCTAAGACTGTCACGGAAGAAGAAGACCAATGGCCCGAGATTGGGGGCAGTAGCTACGGGACTCGCCCCTGAGGGAGAGATTGTGCTCTTCAAGGCAGATACGAGTCGACCTGGACCTAGTGACATCCGGGGTCGTATCAACTTGGGCAAGAAAGGGGAAGCTGCTGATGTGGACATCATGGAACTTGACGAGGTCGAAGGTCAAGAAGAGAGCAGATTTCGAGTCGCCTACTGTACCGACTACGACATATATGTCACTGACATTGAATATGACCAGAAAGAAAATGGGAGGGAAGCTCGGTGTATTCTGAGTACGACCCAGCAACACACCTCCGGCTCGAGCAAAGCCCGCCCAAAATTTCGCTCTATACGCTTCATTACACCGCAAGTTCTCCTTGTTCTTCAGAACAAACCCAATGGTACAGGCTCTGAACTTCTGCTGCTCGAGATCTCCGGCGTCATTACCCTCAAAAAGCGTCTACATAAGAAGATCAAATCCGCAACCGCCCTGTCCGTCGCCCACCTTGACGCTTCTTCACCATCAGGTATAGACCAACATGCAATCGCAGTTGCCGGCGCCGATACCTCCATCACTATCATGACACTCGATCGCTTCATCTCCTCTCCTAAAGGAAAGGTCAAATTCCGCGCCCACTCGTTCCTTCCCACCGTCCATCCTACTTCTATAACCTCTCTCGCATTCTCTACATTCACACAACCAGATACAGCCTGGAAAGATACACCAGCACAATACATCAAGCTCGCATCTACGTCCATTGCGAATACTTGCGTCGTGCACACCCTTCCTCTATCGCCATACCCAAGCCCACCTAAACCTAACACCACAGCACGATATCTCCTTTCTCCACCCACACACAGCAACATCGCGCAGAACACCTTCTCCACGCTCATCGCCCTCTTCGCTATCGCATTAGGAGCATTCTTCCTGCAAGCCTTCACAGAAATAAGAGGTGGCACACCGGAATATCTAGGCGCCAAGGGGTGGTTGAGCGAAAGTGTCCACAGCTGGATCGCAAGGCCGTACATGTTCGAAAACGGGTACGCGAGTGCCGCCTCGGACTACTTCGGCGATCAACTGAGTGCAGCGTCCGCCTCGGCCAGTGCAATTTCCGGAGCAGCAGCTCCACCGCTCCACGCCGTTGAAAGCGCTGCCTCAATGGCTCAGAAGAAACTTGGCCTACGCGACCTGCTGCGGCAGCGAAACATCGGCTCCGATACCTCCGACAGCGCGAACGAAGGAACGGATATCATCGTCCGCCATGCGCCCGAGGAAGGGGGCGAGACGGCACTGTCTGCGGAATTGAGAGATGCCAAAGCAGTTGTGAAAGGAGAGCACAAAGCGAAGAGGTGGGAGGAGCTGGCGGAGCATGAGAAGAAGGCGTGGAAGGACAGGTTGGTGAAATCTGGAGAGTGGACGAGGGAAGAAGGAGAGTCGGTACTGAAGGGGATTTTCTTTTCGGGGTTGGCCAATTTCGTCGGAGGGATTGCTGGTTGAGAGATGTGTTTTGCGTTTACTGCATCATCATTTCTATCTACACTCACAAATCTACTTCAGTCTACTGAAAAGGCTGTGCGCCATCACTCATGACTCGCGTGAGGACATGGATGTGCATATCTAATCGCTTGCGGGACCGTATGTCATGTCATGTCATGTCAGTGTCTCATCCGCGCATATTTGGAAAGATGAAGAGGCGGATTCATGTGCTTTTTATTTTCTGTTTCCTATCTCCTCTTCGATCGTATAACATTCTTAGAACTTGGACTCCTGACAAAGCGGTGGTTGAACGTGGATATGTGAGTCAGTATCGTAGAGAATGGATAACAGAAATAATATAGTCGGCTACGGAGCCTGTCATCTCTAGTGGTATACCAAATATTACCTATTGTAATTGAAAATCTCGAGGAGAAAGGGGTATCAGTTCTTCCACAGCTAGGATATATCAACACCTAACCAAAGTAGAGGAAAAAGTTGAGATGGGTATCCGCTTTCCCTCCCTCCCCCATGCCGTATAGTACCGATCTAAGAGCAACACCACATACGCCGTAAACCAACCCATCACCCATCACCCATCACCCACCCAAAAAAGCTACACTCTTCCTCCCCTGTCCCCCGCTCCCCGTCAAAATCCGAAAGCGCTCGTGTCCCTGTCCCAGCGCCTGCGCGCAATCATCCCATTCGCATTGGGAGAGGTGGAGGTTTTGGAGGAGGAGGAGGGGTATTAGGGCGCTTTCGTGACGGTTTTCGATGGCGGTTTGGATTGTGATTGAGGTTGAGGGCTGGGTTTTGTGGGCGCGGGCGGTGAGGGGCGTCGAGGGGATGGGGATGGCGGCTGCTGCTTCTTGGAGGGCGGAGAAGTCGGCGCGCTGGAGGCCGAGGGGGAGGGTTGGGGGGTGGAGGCGCTGGCGCTTGGGTGTTGAGGGTGCGGTGGTTGTGTGGGGGTGGGGCGGGGTGGAGGGGGTGAAGGTGTTGGAGTCTGAGTCTGAGTCTGAGTCTGTGTCTGAGCGGCGACGTTTTTTTGAGGTGGAGGGTTGTTGTTGTGGGTGTTGCGCTTTTGTGATTGTGTGGGGGTGTGGTGTTGGTGCTGGTCTTTTGGGGTGTGGACGACTGGGTGGATCTAGCACGATCGGACTGGCGAGCGAGGGGTGAGGGTATGATGGTTTGGCGATTGGGGGAGGTGGTGTGAGGTTTGTTGTGATGAGGCATTGCAGTGCTCGGCATGTGCTGAAGATGTTGGCGGGTGAGCTGGTTGACTGACGGCGCGAGGGAGGCGGCGAGAGCATTGTGTTTGTGGTGTAGACGGAGCGCATGGGCTGGACACCAGGCGCGCAGTCGAGCGCTGAAGGAAGGAGCATGATGTACGGCGTTGCGCGATGGGCTCTTGGGTTGCTGTTGGGTGCTTGCTGCCTTGGGCAGGCGTGAGGCAGGCTTTGCGCCGGGGCAGATGCGCAATGCGTATGTGACGGTGGGCTCTTCAAAGCTGCAGCAATGTGATCGCAAAGGTGAGGTGCAGGGAGTGCATATGTTTAGGATGCGATTGGGACGCGTTGGTGACTCAATTGAAGGATGAGAGTGTGGCAAGAAGACAGAGGTGAAGGTTTGGAAGCCTTTGCGCCGGGTAGAAGAATTCACCTACTCGTACTGACCACAAGTACGTCCCGAGGCTAGAGTTTAGTGTCTTGGCTCTCCTCCAAGAGGAATAGATCAGGATTAGATGATTAGTGGCTTCTCCCGCCGCTACTAAGCGACCGGACTTACTTGTGGTCAGTACGAGTACTTCTGGTCCAAACTTACTTCTAGTCCAGCCCTAAGGGGCTAGCGTCCCGGAGCCCTTCCTTTCCGTACTCCCGACCCTCGTCTAGGGTCTCTTAGGCTAGAATACTATCGCCTCTATAGGTTAATAATTAGAGTAGTTATAAGGAATATTTTACGTTAAGAACTATATAGATTTAGATACTCTATAATTCTTATACTAAAAATAAGTTATTAAAATTATTTATTACGGAAGTAGAGGACGTGAACTAGAAGTAAGTATAGACTAGAAGTAGGTAAATTCTTCTATCTACTATTAGAAATTAGGCTGGGTTAACCTTAGTAGTTACTAACTAGGACTAGTTAGGGGGTCTTAGTAGACTAGTAGAGATTTCTTATAATAGTTATTCTATTCTATATAGCTATATCTATCTATTAGTTATTATAATACTATTATACTATACCTAAATTATATATAGATAACTTATTAATATTATACTATTTAATAGGTTATAAGCCTAGGTTCTATATAATCTAAGAACTATATAAATTATATAATAAGCTTTTTACTAAGACTTAGAATTACTTTAGAAGAAATATTCCTAGAACTATCTATAATAGGTACTATTATATCTAACTATTACAAAATTTAGAAGCTAAAAGGTACTAAGAATTATAAATTATAAGAAATTATTATACGCGTATTACTTATAATTAATAGTATATTTAAGGTTATTAGACTAAAATATAAACTGCTAACTAACCCTAACTTACCTACTATTAGAGGAGTAAAACTACCTATTAAGGAGGTAGATAAAGATAAATAGGAAAAGTATATTAATTTAAAGGAGTAAGTACTTACTACTATTTATCTTATTATATTACTATTAGCTTATAGTATAATTAAAACTCTAATAATAGTAAAAGAAGTATAAGCTAAATTAAAGTTATTATATAAGATAGATTCCTATACTACTAAGAAAGTAATATACTTTACCTTATATAAGCTTTACTTAGATTAATTTAAAGACCTTTACGCCTACCTTACTAAATTTAAGGAGTATATAAATAAGCTTTTATAAATAAATAGTCTACTAGAAATAGATTTCTAGATAGCGGTCTTTAAGAGGGGCCTACTAGATAAGATAGAAGAAGTAGTCTATACCCTTACTAAGATTACTTAATCTAGGGGTAAGTTATAAGATTTTGAGTATATTACTATGTTATTAGTTAATAGGTTTATACCTTTAAAGACTAAAGAATCTAAGGTATACGCTAGTAATTTTAGTAAATAGCTAAAATAAGGCTAATATTAAAATAAGCCTAGTAATAAGAGCTAGAGTAATAATAATAATAAATATATATTCTATAACTACTAGTATAATATAAAAGACTACTAGTATATTAATCTAAAGCTAGGACTAGAAGGATTTATTCCTAAAATAAAAAAAGAGTTAGAGGTATAGAATAAATAATAGTATTAAGGTAGAGGTCCTAGTTATTAATAAAGTAAATAAAACTTAGATAAATAAAAATAGGATAAATCCTATACTACTTACTTTAAGTATAGCTTATAATAAAATAATAAGTCTTATAAGATTATTATTAACTTAGGGGATTAAGAGTATATCTTTTAAGACTAATCTAAGTTTACTAACTATTTACTAGTCTAAAACTATATTATATTAGGACTAACTAGGGGTAAACTAGTAATAATTAAAGGGATTAAAATAGTATAAATCCTAGTAATTATTAATAATAAGGTTAGTAAACTCTTACTAACTAATATTTACTATATACTAAATATTAAATATAACTTCCTATCTATTATATAACTAGACTTATAAGGCTGTACGTATACTAGTAGTAGAGGGAAGAATATATTCTATAATAAATAAGGTAAGGAGATATTATAAGCCTTCTTATATAACTGTATATACTAGCTAGATATTATATAAATTAACTAGATAAGGGTATTCCACCTTAAATTAATAGTCCTAGCTAAGAATAATACGTCTTAGACCTAATAGTATAAGAGATATAGATATATTAGTATAGAGGCTATAAAGGCTATAATATATACTATTAATATTAATTATAAGGCCGCTAATTACCTATAAAAGTACGAGAAATAGGAACTATATAAGAGTTATTATAACGCATATACCCGCTAGCTCTATAGCGGCGTATTAGGTAATAAAAGACGTAGAGTCACGTTATAGGATTTGATAATAGGTATAGGTCTACTAATAGATTAGGTAGTAGGCCTATTATAATAGTAGAATTAATCTCTAAGGAACTTAAAAGAATAATAGGAGATAGCTAGGAAGATATATATCTATTAAATATAGGCTTAGCCTAGGCCTCCTATTACTAGGATATTACCTTATATTTCTAAGGAAGGTTACTTAAAGTAGGTTATAAGGTAGCGCGTAAGGCGTATATATACCTAAGCCTAATAAGTACCTCCCCTCCTAGGCCCTAGTCTCTAGGGCTAATAAGATCGACTAGAATACTTATTAAAAAACCTTAAAACTACGTAAGAAAAATAAGGGAAAAGAGTTATTTAATATATTACTACTAATATAGTATTAATATTAGCTAGGCCGGACACGCGTATTAAAACCTTTTATAAGGTAGTAATAATATTATTTAGTAGTTAGTAATAGAGTATATTAATAAATTATCTAAATAGTATATATATACTTCTAAACTATTTATATCTTTTAATTATACTAAGATAATATATAATATAATTTAGAATTATTCTAAATACCTTTAATATATAATTAGATACTTAGCTTATTAACTTTAAGTATTAAGGTATATAATTAATATTACTATATATTAATAGGGAATAACTTATTAGGTATAAGTATTAGTAATATATATTAGTAATAATATAGAAATAAAAAGGTAATATTAACTAGTAGGCGCGTATACTTTATTATTAATAATAGATTAAATATTTATAAATATACGATATAATAAGTAACGCGTTACTCTAATATATTAATTATAAAATTAGATAGAACCTTTATTATTATTATTATAATTTAAATAGCTTTAAAGGAAACTATACTAAGATAGTATTATAAGATATTAATAAAGTTCTTATCCTAATATTTAAAACTTCTTATAACTCCCTTAGCCTCTCTTATAAGTACTTACTTTAACTTAATAATATTATAAAATATATTTATTAATATATATAGTATTCTTATTATATATTATATATAATATTTGTCTTATAAGTACTTATAACGTCTTATTAATATTATATTATATTTATTAATATACTAATATTATATATAGATATTAACTTATTTTAAGTATATTTACTTATATATACTATATAGCGGCTTACTAACTTATATAATATATCTCTTCCTTATAAGACTTATTTTATAAAGGGTTTAAATAATTATGAATAAGGTAATACTCCCCCTTATTATTAGTATACTAATAGTTATTATAGTATTAATTATTATATAAAGGTAAGTATATTAACCCTTTAGCTCTATAATAGTATAAGTACTTATTATAATAGATTCCGGCTCCCTTTTAAAGGAAGGCGAGGAAATCTATACGCGCTATTACTAGGATTAGCTAGGTAGATATATACTTAGTAAAGAGAAAGAAACTTAGTAAGAAGATAACTTAATAGTAGAAAGCTTATAAGTAGATAGTTATAATAGTTAAGTTAGCGCCTAATATTATTATTAACTTATAAGCTTTAATTAATATACTAAATATATAGAATAATAAGTTAGAGAGTTAGGTAAAACTCCTTTAAACTAAACTTAATAGTATTTAATAATATAAGGATATACTAGATAATCTTAACCCTATAAAGCCTTTAGACTTTAAAGGGTTTAATAATTAAAGGTTAGTTTATGATTATACTTTAGTATAAATAAGTTATTTATATATCTTATTTACTTAAGTTATTTATTAGGTATAAAATACCTAGGCTTATCTTTTATTAATATATCCCTAATATTCTTATTAGATTATATTAAGATTAAAAGTATTCTTTTAATATAATATATTATTAACGGCTTAACTCCTTAGATAATATTAATAAAGAATATTTTTAAACTATATTACTATACTTATAAGTATACTTATATATAGAAGATTAATTATTATATAATATATATAAAGATAATAGTCTTAACTTATATTATAACTTATTATATTATTACTACTTATTTAATATAAGAATATATTTAATATTTTATTTATACTTTAATTACGCTAATATATTATAGGCTCTTGTTAGTTTATAAGATCTATTAAGGTCCTTATCTAGTACCTATTAATTATATTTACTACCCTAACTAGTCTACTTAACTTTATACTAGATACCTTATTTATTATTAATGTTACTAATAATTTCTTCTACCTCCTATTATTCCTTATTATTAATAAGTTTAGGTACTTATATAAAGATATCCGCCGTAGGAGAGTAGTCTCTTTAGTAGTAAGGTTTAATTAGTAATATATAGAATATATTATAGATCCTATATATTAGTAGTAATAGTAGATAATACGCCTATAAACTAACCTTATTAATAACCCGGAATAGTCCTACGTACTTATAGGCTAACTTCTTACTTAGGTATTATTACTTTAGGTTCTTTATAACTAATATTACTAAATCGCTAATATTATTATCTATAGCTTATAGTTCTAATTATAATACTTTACTTAAGACGCTTAGGCGGCTTAAAGGCGTTTTATAGCTTTATCCCTTACTACTTATAATATTCTAACTATTATAGCTATAGTATTAGATAAGTACGACCGACCTAGATAGCTATATTTAGCCTTAGGCCTAAGGAGATAGAAAAGATAAGCTTTATAACCTATATATTTATATAGGCTCTAGCTAGTAACTTAATAGCTAGTAGTAATACTAGAAGATCCTAAATAGATATACTAAGTTATCTATTTAGATTAGATCTATTTATTAGTAATTAACTATTCTTAAGGGGATTACAGGGTATAAAAGTTACTTCCACTCTATTTTATCCTATTACCCTATTAAAAGATTTCTATTTAGCCTTAATAATTCTATTTATCTTTATTTTATTCCCTACCCTTCTTCTAAAAACTAGAGTTAGAAAGCCCTTTATAGTATTTAACCTAGCTTAATCTACTATTATAACTAATTATAATACTCTTATTCTTACCTTCTACCTATATATTTTCCTCTTTATAGAACTTAAATAAGTAAACCTAGTTATTAATTAATTAATAAGTTATACTCGCGTCTATCTAAACTATTAAAAGATAATTACGGGGGCCTACGGGTATATTATAGTTACTATTATAGTAGCTAACTTATAAGGGAAACCGTATACCTATACCTTATAAAGGCCTAGGTAAAAACCCTTACTATTCCTATCTCCTTATAACCTTTAGTCTATTTCTCTTTATATTATATTTAGCTCTCTATACTTAGTACTTATATTTATTACCTTATTATCCTAGCTCCCTAGGGCTAGATTATATATTATAGTAATAGGTATTATTCTAATAGTAAGGACTTATACCTTAGCTTAGTCCTAATATAACTATATTATTATAAGTAAGAACTAGCCTTGTATCCTAGTTTAAATTATCTATTTTACTACCTACTTCGCCTCCTTCGCGCTTATAAGTATTTTATAAGTATTTAATATACTTAAGGTATCCCTTAGCTCCTAGTAGTAGTTATAAAACCTAGGGTAGTTAATAAGGATATATCTTATATCTTACTTATACTAGCTATACTTATAGCCCGCGGACGTAATACTAGGGACTTTATATTAATATAAGAAGGTAGCTAGCCCTATCTTCTCTATTTTTATCTACGTAAGGGCGGAGCTCTTAGCCTTTTAAAAGCCTTTATAAAGGGCCCTCCTACTAGTTTATAAGCCTCTAAGCTAAGTAGGGGGATAATCTCTAGCCCTTAATCCTACTTAAGATTCTTCTTATATTACCTCCTAGGAGGACTTCTACTAATAGTATATCTTCTTCCTAATCCCTTAGGGGTATTAGGTTACCTCCCTAGCTATAACTATATTCTAATTATCTAGGCGTAGGGAGCGTAGAACCTACTTATTCTTTTCCTTTATAGGGGACTCTACTACCTTTCTCCTCTTCCCTCTCCTAGTCTTAAGCTTCCTCTAGATATATCTATTCCCTATTACTATTATTAGGTAAATTCCTTTTAGCGTATATTAGTAGAGAACTAGGTAGTCTAATATTAACTATATAAGGACTATTCCTACCTCTACCTCTAGTACTCGCGTTAAGGTAGCTTTATATACCCCTAATACGCGTCTTAAGTAGTTATTTTAAATAACTTTAAGCTTCCTTATATATATCTTCTTTATTTCCCTTAGGCCTTATAGTATATACTATATAATAGACGCGTAGGTTATTACTAGCCTTACTACTATATTATATACCCTTATAGCCTTATTAAAGGTAGCTCCCTACGTTAATATTAATATTATAAAAAGGGCTAGGCTCTAGGTAGTAAGCTTTACTTATACCCTCTTTAAGTATAGGCCCTATTATAATTTACTATTAATATATAGTCTTAGGACTTAAATCTCTACCTAGGGTTTTATTATTATATACCTTAGACTAACTACTACGCTTATATTAAAGTAGCGGGGGTAGTAGGTAAGATAAACTAACTTATACTTTTAGGGGGTAAAGCTTATCTTATATATTAAGGCCTATTTAAGGTAGATCTTATATATTAGTTTTAAAGTCTTATAATTTCCTTTTATAATTTTCTTATATATTAGTAGGTAGATATTATTTATAAACCCTTTAACCTATAATTATAATTTAATAGTTATATACTCCTTAATAAGTAGCGCGTTAAAGAATAGGAAGAGGATAAGGGAGATTAATAACCCTTAAGGGATCCCTATCTCTATTAGTTCTATTCTACTCGTCGTCCTTCTAATAGTAATAGACGAGGACCTCCCCTTTAAGAAGCTTTCTATCTAGCCTATAATATAGCAGGGGATCCCCTTTCCCCTAAGGTTATAAATAAGTCTCTAGTAGGAGATATTATTAAAAGCTCTTATAATATCTAATAAAAGAAGGCTAGTTATATTAGCCCTACTATAGTCTTATATTATATATATTACTTTTATAATAGTCTTTAATATAATCTTAATTAATCTCTTCCTTTACGCCCCTATTTATTCTTAGGGGAGGAGGCCTTAGCTCTTAATATAATTACTAAGTTACTTTATAACTATTAATTCTAAGGCCTTCCTAAGGGTACTTAATAGTACTATTAAATAATATACCTTAAGTACTATATAATCTTCCTTCTTTTATTTTTTTTAGGATAATTATATTAGCCTTCTTAAACTCTCTTAGGTAATAGCTAAGGGAGAAGTATATATTAAATAAGTAGGTAAGCTCCTTAAAGAGCTTATCTACTATTAATTTAAAGAACTAAATTAAGATTCTATTAATCCCTAGGGCTTTATTTTACTTTAATTTATAAATAGCCTACTAGACCTCCTTATATATTACCCTGTTATTAGGGTCCGCTAGTAGTAGTAGGTACTCTACCCTCTTAATATTATCTAGATTAGCTTATAAGGGGGGTAGAAAGAATATTACTCATAAGACCTCTACTTTCTCCTTAAAGGTCTTAGCTACCCTATCCCTATTATCCCTTCTTAAAGGGGGAAACTTAGGGAGGGGTTATAATAATAAGTTATTATTCCTCGCCTATTTAATAAGGCCCTATATATCCTTCTATAATTTAGCGGTATTATAGACTTTCCTCTTAAAGTTAATTACCTTCTCTATTTATAGTATCCTATCTCTCTCCTTAATAGCCGCGTTCTTAGCTCCCTTTATAATAGTATCCCTACTCTATTAGAATACCTTTATACTTCTTATAATATTTTCTATAGTAAGCTAGTACTTTAAGTTTTAGAAGGTTCTCCCCTTACCTTTAGGCTTCGCCTAGGGGATTGTCTCCTCTACTATCCCCTTTAAACCTTATTAGAGTTATAAGAGGTAGTTATCTATTTAGTTTATAATCTCTAATAGCTTAAAGCCTAGCTTCTAGCTTAATATATAGGCCTTATTCTTAATCTCTCCTAGGTCCGCTATTTTCTATAATCTCTTAGGCGTATATTACTATTCCTCTATCCTTAGGTCGAGCTCTATATATATAGGAAGGTAGTTAGAGCTAAATTATAATTTAAGGCGTACCTAATAGGCCTATACTACGCTAAGGAGCCTAGGTATAATAAAGATTAAATTAATTACGCTTTTAAACCCCCTTACCCTTTAAGTAACTATCCTATTTAGCAGAGTTAGGTCTATCTTATTATTAGATATAATTCCTACTAGTTAGTTTACTTTAAGGTAGTATAAAAAATATCCTAGATTATTCTAATTAGGGTAATAGAGGTTAAAATCTCTTATTATAATATATTCCTTAAGGTAGTTAACCTCTTCCTCTACTATTTAGAGGCTTAATAGGTTCTTACCTATTACTAATAATAGGCTTAGGTTATATATATTATATAGCTAGAAGTATACTAGGTATTCCCCCTCCTCCTAGGTATAAAGTTAGAGCTTAAAGGTACTAATATCTTTTATAAAGAACTCTATATTCTAGCTATCTATCTAGAGTCTTTTATTAATATAGAAATACGCTCGTATACCCTACTCTACTTTATACGCTAAAAAGAACGCCCTACGTCGGCAATTTCTGAAAACCTAGAGGGGTACCCAGGGCCGGCCCCGGGCCGCCCCAGGCCCCTAGAGCCGTGGTTTGAGAAAGCTTACCCTAGGGCCGCAGGGGTAGACGCGAGTCCGCCTAGGGCTAATTCGGGCACCCTAATTACTATACTTTCGGCCTATAGCTATAATTCCGTACTAGGGACTATTAAAGGCGTGCTTAATATTATTAATAATCCCCTAATCTATATTAAAAAGGTTATTAGTATAAGTAAGGTACGTTATACTATATTTATATTATAAGGATACTATATTAAGAGTACGCTAATAGTAACATATTAATTATATAATATAATAACTAATTATACTATTAGTTATATAGCTATATAAAGCGCTAAATATAAAGAATATTAAAATTATAAGAAGTACGAGATATACGAGATATATAATACGTACTAGACCTCCTAAATATACGAGATATACGAGATATATTAGATATATAAGATATACTAGGCATACTAGATATACTAGCTACGCTAGATATACTAGATAAACTATATTTCCTTTATATACTTACTACCTAATTATTACTCTTATCTATTTAACTAATAGATAATTTAAGATTAATAAGTACTATATACTTATTCCTATCTACCCTAGTCTAAAAGAGGGTATAATTATCCTCTATTATTAGCCGGTATTCTTAATAGTCATCGCTATTAAAGGAATACTAATATATTTAAGTCTCGTCTAGATTAATCTACTTATAGAATTTATCTTATAGTAGTTAATATACTAACTTATAACTCCGCCCCTCTAGTAAGACTATCTTATAGGATCCTCTATTACCTTCTTTATAACTAGCCTTAATACTATTATCTAGTACTACCTAAGTTAAGTATAAGTTACTAGTATTCTACTTAAATAGATATACTTATTAATACTCTACTATAATTCTACTCCACTCTAGGAAGATCCGCGGTCTAAGAGACTAATATATCTATAAGAAGATTATTAGAACTAGTTCTATTACTTACGCTATCTTTAATTACTCCTATCTTTATAAATACTATACCACGAGTTTAAGTTAAATATATAAGTAATAACAGGCCTTTATATACTATTTATTAGTTAAATAGTAGTAGATCTTTAGGTAAAGGTTAAGTTTAATAACTAGAATTAGATAATATAATATCTCCCTTATAAGAATTATTATCCTTATTAAGTATATTACGTAGGTTTCACCTACTACTATAACTAGCTAGGAGTAAGCCCTAGCTAGTATCCTTATATATATTATATAATAGATAGATTATATTATCTCTATTATTATCCGCGAGGGTTATACTTTTACTAACCCTATCTTATAGATACTCTACGACCTTCTCCTATCTATCTTTACCTTAATTAAACTATATTAGTATATAGAGATTAAAGTTCTTTATAAGAAATATTAGTATTTAGTAAATTAGTATTAGTTATAGAATACCTTTAATAATAGGGCCCTAATACGGGTAATCTATCTTCTTATTTAAAGATATATATTCCTTAATTATATAGTAGATTATTAAAAGTAGAAAGTAGATTATCCTAGGGCGGAATAGCTAAAAAAGGTACCTTATAATTATTAGGAAGCCTAAACTAACGGATATCCTTCTATAGAATACTTTAATAATTATATTAATAATAATATTAGCCTAGAACCTTATAAATATCTAGTAAACTAGATTAGCTTTAGTTCTATTTATCTACCTTCCTTAATATTAAACCTTTAGATTATCTATATTATAATATATAAAGACGTGTTTATTTAAAAGTTTTATAGTAAGTTTATAGGACTACTTAATACTTAAGAAATAGTAATATAACCTAACTAGAATTTTAATCCTAGGTATAACATAAGACTAAAATAAACCTATACTATTATAAAGCTACTATCACGTTAATATCTTATTAATATATTAATAATTAGAAATGTATTTCTCTCTACTAACCTTTCGCGCCTTATATACCTTTAGGATATTATTAATATCTAGTCTATAGTTATATTACTATCCTACCTTTTTAGTATAGTACTTTTATACTTTAATTATTATATTACTAAAATTAGCTAGATTATATTTAAGCTAAGGTATATACTATTTACCGCTACTACTAGTAAATACTAGTACTTATAAGTATAGTATAGCCTTAGATAAGATAGCTTTATAACCCGTTATAAAGATATTCTATATTCCTTCGCGGCGCCTTAGCTAACCCTATAGGAAATTATACCCTTACTCTTCTTTACCCTTAAGTGCCCCTACCGTCGGCTCGTTATAATTATAAGGTAATCGCGGTCTTTAAGCTCTTAAGAGGTTCTTATTTAAGGATAGGGACGTAGTATTATAAGGAGATCTAGTACGAGATATACGCTTTAAAGTAGATAATATTATATTAGGTCTTAGTTACCGGACTAATTATAAAGCTAATATACTACCCTTTATATTAATAATAATATAAGCCGCTTCTATTAATATAGTAGATTAATATAGGAACTTATAATATAACGCACCCTCTTTACTAGCTATATCCTAATAGGTTCCTCGTCTAACTCTTCCTTATTAATAATATAGTTATCTTATCTCCCTCGTTTTAAGTTTAAATCTATTATATTTAGTAATAGCCTTTACTTTATAACTATTTAATTCTCTTAAACGCGGGATTTATTATTACTAACCTCGCTATCGCGGTTAATACTATTAAGTATATTAGATAAACTACGAGCTCCGCCAGCCTACTTAAATAATTAGCTCCTACTATAAATAGGTATAATATTATAGGTATAGATATTATATATAAGACTAGGAGTGGCTTAAACCTCTCCTACTTCTACCTACCCTTACCGCAGCGAGCCTCTAAGATATTATACTTTAATTAGGGCGAATAGTCTTTAATTTAATAGGATAAGTATTTCTTATAGAAATAGGGGTACTAGAGAATAATAATATAGTAGGTAAATAAGTTTATAGAAGAATATTTAAGAAATAAGGAGGTAGCCTATAATTAAAAGAAAAATAAGGGGTAGAGATCTAACTACGTATTATATACTTTTTACGTATTATTATTATTACTTTTAGGTTAGAGTACGTTAGATTTAATAAAAACCCTATTTAATATATAAATATACTAGTCTATTATATCTAGTATATCTAATAAGATCTAGCGCGTAATTCTCGTATTTTAATTATCTAAACCCCCTAGGAATTATTAGATATTTATTTAGAACTTATAATAAATATAACTACTTTAGATTACCTACTCTCTTATTATTATCTCTTATTATTCTAAAGCTTTACTCTTTTCTAGTATACTATCTCTCTAAATTAAAATGCTTAGCTTTAATTATTATACGCGATAGATAGTATAAAATAATACTTTTTACTTTATCTTAAACTATACCCCCTATCTAATATTCTCCCCTCTATAATAAGATAAATACCTAAATTAGAGGTAGATATTACGCCGTTAATAGTATCTTAGCTAGTCCCTCTTTCTCCTTAGTTACTATATATATAATAACCCTATAACCGTTTATTTTAAGATATAAGTCTATTAGCTTATAAATCGCTATAAACTATATATAGCTTAATACCTTAAGACTAATACTAACGTAGTAGTTAATAACGCGATAGAGGTAGTACTATATTAAGTAATTTCCTAGGGGGTAGAAGGTACTAGCGTACTTACTAATATTTATACTACTTATAATAAATAATTCTAGTCTACCTTAGCGCGGATTAAACTACTCGAGGAGGAACTAGTCTCTTTATAAGTAGATAAGTATTATTAGTAAGAGAGAACCTATAGAGTATATTAAAATCTCGACTATACCTATTCTAAAGCTATAACTCGGGATTCTACTCCTAGTATAAATAGCCCTCCCTTTATCTATAGTAATATTATTAATAATACCTAATTAATCTATTAAAATACCTAGGATAATTACTAGAGCCGTGTAATAGGAGGAGTAATAATAAGTTCCTCTATCTAATTATATTAACATCTCTTAAAACCTAAGTTATTAGATAGTTAACTCTATATAAACTCTAACCTAGTTATCTATTACTATTATCCTCTTACTATTCTAACTATAGTCTTATAAACCTAATAGACGTAGAGCTATTATAGCCTTAGTCTTATTAGCCTTCTATTATTCGTAGAATATCTTCCTCCGCTTCCTTAAGCTTATAGTCGTAGGTATCTTTACTCTTTTAGACTTTTATATATACACTAGGGGTATAGAGGTTATATATAAGATAGTATTTATTATTATATTATATCTCTTAAGCTAATTCTAGCTATCATTATTTTCTATATATCTCCCACGATCGGCGGGTTATAGAGTAGCGGATATAGGGGTTTATATTATTAATAGCGGCTTAATACTACGTTATATAATAGAGCTTTTATATTAATTTAGCCTATACCTACCGGAGTCTAAATATTTATTAGTTACTATTAATTATCTTTAAGTAAAGCTTACTATTTAATAAGTTATTAACTATAAAAAGTAATTAGCTAAGCCCTAGTAAATATATTTTAAATAATATATATCTCTAGGATTAAGTATTTATATATTCTATTCCCCTAATTTATTTAGGCCTATAAAATATAGAATCCTAGTTAATATTAAATCTAATATCTTCCTGCAAGATTTATATAAGTAAATTAAAGTATACGTTATTTATAGTAATCTTATTAGTAGCCTTATTAGATATAACTAGGTCTCGAGGCCTATATATCCTAATTTTCCCCCTATTCTTCTTATAATAGCTAATATTTATATTACTAAAGGTAATACTATATAGCTAAAGCGTTAGTATTATTCCTCTTATAACTATTAATATAGTATTAACCTCGCTCCTATAATACCTTCTTCGCTTTTTATTATTATTATATTTCTAGGCCTAGTATATTAAATACTCCTCTTTCTAAGCCGGATTAACGTTACTAAAAACCTTATAGAACTACTATATAACTCTTATAAAGGCGGGTTATAACTCCTTCTTTATAGTAATATTATTAATTTTATCCCCTAGATTCTTATATATATTATTATTAATAGTGAGACCGGCGTAAATCTAATTATTCGCCTAATAGTCGACCTTTAACTCCTTCTAGATCTATTCCCGTAAGGTAGCTAGAGTAACTATAGTATAGACTAGAGAGTATTATAAGCTAACCTCCTACTCTATAACATATCTATTTATATATATAATTCCTATTATAAAGTCCCTAATATAGACTTTATATAATTAATTACTATTATAATAATCTATTTTAATTATAACGCGTAGGTATTTAATCCTAGAGGGAAAGTAAGGGTAGGGTAGTACTAGAAAAATTATATTTTATATGTGACTATAATACTAGTATATCTTATATATCTTATATATCTTATATAAGATCTTATAGATATTATACGTCTTATATATCTTATAACTCTTATTTATCTCGCATGTTATATATATCTCGCATATTATATATATATTATATATTATATATATCTCGTACGTTATATATATTTTATATATCTTATACGGCGTATATATCTCGTATATCTTATATATCTTATATATCTTATATATATTAATATCTCGCACGTCTTATATATCTTATATATTAGTCTTAGTATATTTATAGAAAGGTATATATAGTAGAATTTAAAGTATATATCTTAAAATAGCGACGTAGTTAATAATTATAGGGGTAGATAGCTTAATAGTATATTTTACTATTCTAAACTTTCTAATCTAGACTAACTTCTATAAGTAGGGGGTTTAAGCTAGTAATATCTAATATTTATATTATAAGGGCCTAATAGACGCGTAGCTTTAGTAGAATAAAGCTAAATAGGGAGGTTATACCTACTACTTACCAGACTAACCTTATAACTAAATATTAGAGAGAGACCTACCTTATTCCTCTTACTAGCTACCTCTTTTTAGTAGTAGAAATTTATCGCCTACTTAATAAACTCAGGTACTAAGAACTAACTATTAACGGCGAGGTACTATAATAAGAAACTTCTACTATTTATAAGACTAAAGACACTTATTACTTAAAAAATACCTTCTAATCCTCCTAGTTAAACCTTAAGACTATATATACTATAGTTAGTATAGACTAATATTAGTTTAGACTTATAATTTAAGTATACCTTAGTGCTTTAAGCCTAGAAGATTTTATATTAGCCCCTAATAGAGAAGGTTATTATTCTCTGTTTTATAAACTCTTACCTATTATTATATAACGGCGATGATATAGCGTATAATTATTATAAATAGCTTAGAGGTAGTATTAATATTAAAAATAAAGGGCGTAGCTTTAATTTAACATAATTATAACTCCCTTACTATTATAATAGTTTAGATTTTAATTATTACGCCCTAAGTTAGAGATATCCGTATAAATTTTAGAGTATTTCCCTACCCTTTAGCTAGCCTATTAATAAGGTATATAACTTTTATAATTCTTAGAGAACCCGTCTACTATTTCTTTTATAACTTTATAATAGGCGTCTTTAATATTATTACTAATAGTTTCTAAGACGTTAGTATTTATAATTTAAAGATACCTCGCTATTACTATTATAGGAAAGGCTACTTATAAAGGAGGTCTAATAGGACGTTAATAATAGCCTAATATAATAAACTCTATATTTTTTAACCCCTAGTCTTTATACTATAGCTTCCTGATTTCCTCTAGAGGTACTCTTAAAATACTTATTTCCTTATAATTCTTAGGCTTATAATTAAAGTATATAATTATTTATAGTATATCTAGCTATATCCTTATCTCCTCTTTATTAAGGACCTTTAATAAGGTTAATAAGTTATACTAACTAAGTAGTATTTTCTATAAGCTAAGCTTACTATTAATAGTTATAGGGTTAGTAAGGTATATATTAAGCTTAAGAAAGAATATAGTAGTAAAGTAAAGATCTTTACTAGACTAAAATCTAATATTATATAGGAGTCTAATATAATATAAGTTATCGCTAAAGTCTATTATAAACTAGATCTTTTTAATAATTACTATTATACGCCTTAGTATATAATAGCCTTCTCGTACTATTAAGCGCATAATATTATTAATAACTACTTCCTAAAAGAGAATTATAAAGCTACTAAAAGCTAGGGGTAAAATATACTTTATTTAAATAAGTCTTATTAATTCGGCGAGCTAAATCGCGTATATAGAGACTTTTATAGTAATAGAAGATAAATATATTACCGGACTTATATACTTTTCTATACTATTAAGCCTTTATTATAGTAGTAAAACGGGTATTAATAAGTATATAGAACCCCTTTAAAATAGCGTAGAGGGAGATTAGGCCCTTAATATTAAGGTTCTTTATAATTTTAAGAGTTAGCTCGGGATAATTAAGGGTAGTAATAAAAATATTAAATTAATTTATATCTACTTTATTTTCTAGTTACGAGATACCTAGTTAACTATTTATACGGTATCTTCTCGCTAGCGATAAGAATATAGGAATATAAGTAGGAGATTTACTCGCTTATTAGTTATATAGGAAGCTTTTATTAAGTGATATAATAATAGGGTTATCTATTTTAGTTATAGGTTTAGTATTAATTAGTATAGTAGTATCTAATAAACGCTAATAGTACTTTATTAGGGTAGTAAAAGCCTTATTATCCTAACTAGTAGTTAATAGCTAAGAGATAGTCTTATTATTATCCCTTATAGAGACTATTACTTAGGAGTTATTTATCCTCTCTAGTAGAGTCTATAATTTAAGGAGTAGTATTAATAGTTATAAGTTCCTTACTTATAAACTATCTGGTATTAGATTAAGAATAGTACGTAGGTCTATAATTTAGATAGACGAAAAGGCCTATTAGTACGTATATTACCTATTAAGTTATAATCTAGGGTTACCCTTTTAACTAATACTATTCTAATAGAACTACCTACTAGGACCTTATTTAAAGTTCCTAATATACTATTTAACTATTTAAAAATAGATATTATATTATTTTAGGAGGTTTCACTTATAGGATTTTTATAGGGAGGTAGGGCGGAATTAGGGTTATAGAGACACGAGTCTAAATTAATATATTATATATTAACTAGTAAATTAAATAGAAGATAGACTTAATAGGCTTACTTAATATATTTAAAAGGTCTAGAGAGCCTATAATAGAGTACTTAAATAGTTATAATAGATAATAATATATAGATAAAGACGTATATTAAGATTTAACCTATTTATACTCCTAGTAAAAGAGATATAAGTACTAAGGCTATTATATATCTTATATATCTCGTATAAGATCTTATATATCTCGTACGTCTTATATATTAAGTACTTGTATATCTTATATATCTCGTACGCCTTATATATCTTATATATCTTATATATCTTATATAAGATCTTATATATCTCGTACGCCTTATATATTTTATATATTTCGTAAATCTTATATATCTTATATAAGATCTTATATATCTCGTACGCCTTATATATTTTATAGATCTTATATATATTATATATCCTATATATCTTATATATATTATATATATCTCGCTAGTTTTATATATAATATCTTTTAAATCGCGTATTTCGCCTATATCTCCTATATCTACCCCTTTTATATATAATTAAACGCTTATTAATAAAGCCTCTAATATAACTTAAATATTATATACCCCGTATATTATCTAAGTAATTAATGCCCTTTATTACTAGCCCTTAAAAGTTAATCCTTTTACGCTTTTTTCCGGATATAATCTATAATTTAAGTCTCCTTCTTAATAAAATCCTTATTATATAGGTAGTTATATTAGTCCTAATTATTAAAATTATTAATATAGCTAATATATAAGGTGTTACTATATCCTAGTATTATATACGTACTATAAATAATACTATCTAGAGTAAATAAGCGCTTATTAATTAGACCCTAAGGAGTTATAGTTATAGCTATTTACTATTTCTCTACTTTAATTATACTATAGAAAGGATTAATAGCGCCCCTATTCTATATCTTAAGTAATTTAACTATTACTCCGCTATATCTTAGGGGTTTATCCTTTCTATTATAGTTCTTTATATCCTAAATAGTAACTAGGAGCTATAGCTAACCTACTAGTTTCCCTCCCTAAGGGTACTAAATGCTAGACTAATTAGTAATATCTAGATAATACTCTTAAACCTATACGTAGTCTCGCCGCTAACGGCCTTTATTCTACTAATTAATAGAGTAATAATAGAATTCCTCTAATAATTAATCTAGATTAGCTATATTTTTACTAGATCTTTTCTAGGTCCTTAGTAACCTATAGATCTATACTAGGTAGCGAGAAATCTAAGAAGGGTTATCTTCCCGTATATTACCCACGTCTTATATAGACCTAGGGTCTACTACCTTCGTACGCTCCTACCGGATATATATAGCTAATATATATAGAAGATTTAAGACTTTACTTTTAGCGGCGGTAGTAGACGTTATATACTATAAGTTTAGATTATAATATAAATAATATAGCTATCCCTACTCTTACTTATCTATCTTCTATCCTAGCTTACTTAGTAGCGTGGTAGCGCTAAGTTAATTAGTATATACCTTATTATTATAATTAACCTAACTTAGTAGGCGACTAAGGCTATATTTCTTAATATTAGCTATTATAAGAATATTAAGCTCTTAAGTATTATATTAAAGTAGTTACCTCTTAAAATACTTCTATTTATTTATTTATTAAAACGGGCGTTTAACTATCTTAATATAGGCTACCTCGCCTATTTTAATTATTATATTAGGTAGGCTACTATATTCGCGTATATAATAGGTGTAATAGCTTAGTATATATATCTTTAGAAAGTTAAAATAATAACTATTATAATAGGGTTATAGATAATCCTTTACTTAATTAAATACCTTTAAATAATAGTCTAAGTAGGCTATTATATCTTACGTATAAGAGATATATTAGACTACTATTATAAAATCTACTAATGCTTTAATAGTAAGTATAATACCTAGCTCCTTCTTATCTAGTAATAGGATTATTACGGGAAGTAACTACTAAATAATCCTCTTATATTCTACTCCTAACTACTACTTAACCTCGCTAAAATAATTAAAGTATTTAAGACTAGGGAATAGTAGAAATTAATAGTAGGCCTAATCTAATTAAACTATTATAGATAATTCTAGAAGTACTCTATTTCTAATTTCTATTTAGGTACGCTTTTTCCCTTTTATCTTCCGCGTGGACGCTCTAATTATCTTATTAACCTACGTAAGTAGGTAGTCTCTAGCTACCCCTTTAAATAATTAGTATAAGATATTAGATAATATATACTTATAGATATTTATAAGATAATATTTCTAGGTAAAATTATTAGTAGGGTAGACGTATTAATAGTCTAATTAAGAATAGTATTTATTCTACTATAAGGTTAGTTATAGGGTAATTTATAATTTCGTCTATTTATAGGTTTATATAGGCTAGAAGCTATACTAGCGTAGATCTTCCTATTTCTCTTAGGGCACCTAATAAATAGGGTAATATTATAAACTTTTAATACCCGTAATTAGGACTTACTCTTTATAATCGGCCGAAATTCCGGTAATAATAGGATACCCCCTTTAGGTTTTCTTATCTATATAAATTATTAGAAAACTATCTACTATATACTACTCTAATACTAGTTAAATTATAGGTATTAATAATTAAGAACTATAGCTATATAGGATATATACTTACGCTTTAATATAAGCTCTATTACTATATAATAGACTTCTAACTTAATTTCCCTACCTAGCTCTTATAGGATAGGTATTAAACCTAGAAGTACTATACTTAGCCTACTACGTTATCTATAAGTCTCTCCGTCTAAATTACTAATTATTATATAGATAGGCTATACTAATAAGTTACCTACGAGGGTTATTAATTATATCTTATCCGTCGCTAATAGAATTAATATTATAGTAGTATTATCTAGTAGTTAAGTCTATTATTCCTACTATTAATCTATAGTATATATCTCGCTCTAAATTCGCGAATCCGCCTTTATAATAGAAGGATTATTAGGATTATCTATTATATACTTATATATAGGGGCGTATACTAAGTTACTAGTAAATAGTTAATAGCTAATTAGGAATTTAATAACCTTTATAATATTTTAATAATAGATAGTATATTACTTAGCCTTAATATTATTTATATCTACTTAAATCTTAATCTTTAATTCTACCTACTTATTATTAAAGATACTATTCTTTATTATACCTAATATATCTAGCTATTCTATATTACTCTTAAAATTAATATATTCTTATAGTAGGCGGAGCCGTAGATTACTAAAGAAGCTATCTACGTCTCCTTAAGTATACTCCGCTTATAAAAACTATTAAGCGAGAGTATAATCTATCTTATTATTAAAGGGAAAGAATAAAGGGTCTAATATATATTAATATATTATAGGAAGCTTTATTAAAAGTAGTTCTCTAGCTCTTCTACTAATAATATCCTAAAAGGTCTTTATCTTAAAAGTTATATAAGTAGAGAACTTCCTTAACCTCTTGCTACTTAATATACTCTATTTACTTAAAGGGATATACTTATTTATAACTTAATTACTAGCTAGCGTATCTTCTAAGATATCTTTATCCTAATCCTCCTTAGCTATTAAATTTAAAGTAAATAACTTATTAATCGCGGCCTATATAAGGGTAATACTTTACTTAGAAGGTAGTATAACTTAAAGGCTTATTTATAGGAGAATACTTAAAGCTATTTTATATTATTTATAATATCTATTAGTATATTTTAAGAAGGCTTAATTAGTCTTCGCGATAAAGTTATAGCTATTATATACCTAACTAGCTATTTAAGAGGAAGGGATAATAGTAGAATAACTAGATAAGTTTAGTATAAGTATAGAATATAAGTACATATAATATAGTATAATAGAGCCTTTACCTTCTTTAATTAGATTTATTAATTAAAGGGAGCTTAAATATAGTAGGATAGAATTAGTATACTACTTAGGAGGCGCGCTTTAATATATAAGATATATAAGATCGCGGGATATACTAGATATATAATATAACGGAATTAATTAATATACGCTAGGCTTAAGATATACTTTCTAGGTTAGGTAATAGCTAGTATATAGGATATATAAGATTATAAGATATACTAGATATATAGTATAGTAGAATTAACAGTATACTAGGCTTAAGATACTAGCTAGTATATAAGATATATAAGATTATAAGATATATTAGATATATAGTATAATAGAATTAACGGACGTTACTAGGCTTAAGATATACTTTCTAGGTTAGGTAATAGCTAGTATATAGGATATACTAGATTATAAGATATATTAGATATACGGTATAACGGAATTAATAGTATGCTAGGCTTAAGATACTAGCTAGTATATAGGATATACGAGATCGTAAGATATACTAGACGTATAGTATAATAGAATTAACGGATATTACTAGGCTTAAGATATACTTTCTAGGTTAGGTAACGGCTAGTATATAGGATATATAAGATTATAAGATATACTAGACGTATAATATAGCGGAATTAATAGTACGCTAGGCTTAAGATACTAGCTAGTATATAGGATATACGAGATTATAAGATACGCTAGATATATAATATAATAGAATTAACGGACGTTACTAGGCTTAAGATATACTTTCTAGGTTAGGTAACGGCTAATATATAGGATATATAAGATCGTGAGATATACTAGACGTATAGTATAATAGAATTAACGCTAGGCTAGAGATATACTTTCTAAATTAGATAATAGCTAGTATATAGGATATATAAGATCGTGAGATATACTAGACATGCGGTATAATAGAATTAGCTCTTAGATAGTAGTTATATAGGATATATAATATTATAAGATATACTAAGTATATTTAATATCCTATACGTTAACTACTTCCTACGGCTTTAACCTTCTATAAGTACCCTATTTTATTATATAAATAACGCTATTAGGGATAATAGTTATATAGAAAGTATAATATTATAAGATATACTATATTTACTAAATAAATAATATAATAAATAGACTAGATAGTATAAATTCTTAATACGCGAAAGATATATTTTTAATAAGAATATCTATTATAAGAACCCCTTCTCTCCTAGCCGCGAATAGTAGAACCTACTAATATATAAGATCTCTCTTAAGGGTATTAATTATAATATATATTATATACTATACTCCTTACTATTTACCTTATATCTTAATATTTAAAGCTAAAATTCCTAATAGAGCCTATATTTACTTTATCTTATTAAATTATAATATCTTAAACTTTCCCTAGATAGAGAACCTAACTTTAGCCTCTCCTCTCTTCTTATATTACTTTACTTAGATTTCTATTACTTTTATAATATAATATACCTTAACTCTTTTATTACTCTTATATTAGACTTTATTCTCCTTACTATCTTATCTTCCTATCCCTAAGAACTTTTTTAAGCTATTATAAGTCTTACTTAGTCTTTATTCTTACTTATATAGCTTAATCCTTTAATTATACTATTTAAAAGAATAAAGAAGCTAAAAATAATTAAACCTAACTTAACCTAAGTATATTTATAAAAGAACGTCGCGCTTTTACTAGCTAGATCTTAGATAAGCTTATAATAGCTAGTCTATAATATATAGATAATATAGCCTCACTTTATAATTAAGAGACTATTAGGCCAGTCTATTAATAATTAAAGGATTATCTCTAATTTATACTTAGACCGCGGCTTAATACTATCCTAATTAACTAGATTAATAAGATATTAAAATATAACTATTACCTTTTTATTAATAACTTAAAGCGTATAATTAGAGTACCTAAGGAGGTTAAGATTAATACTACTAAATAGAGAGTAATTAAGATTAAGGGTAAGTTAGAAGGTAAGTTAAGTATAGGGGATAATAAATATACGACTAGCTATATAAAAACTATTAAGAGAGAGAAGGTTCCCTTTATATAAAGGGTTATCTAATATTAATATATTAATAATATTAAAGGAGAAAATTAGATTATCTATTTAATTAAGGATATTCTTAGCGAGAATACTAAGATTAAAGACTTAGATACTCTAAATTATATTAATTTAGAGGCCTATTATAAGATACTCTCCACCTAAGTACTATTAATTAACCGCGAGACGTAAATACTTATAAGGTAGATACCCCTTAATAGAAAATAGGTAAAAATTAGTAACTATACTATTAATTTTAAGATATTAATTAAGTTATAAATTATATTATACCTTATAGATAATATTTACTTCTAGGTCCTAGGATTATATAGTAAGTAACTTACTATAATATACTTAGGTACCTAGCTAATATTAACTATTATAGTCGAGAATTTAGTTATAAAGGTTAAAGAAGGATTAATCCTATATATAACTCTACTCTAGTCTTTAACGCTTAATAACATCTTTAAGCGGCGTATTAATATTATTAAAAAAGGTAATACCTCTTCCTTATATTTATAGATTTCCTATAGATAGTTAACTCGTATATAGCGCCGAAGGTCTTCTCTAAGTCTAGATATTCCCTACCTAATTATATATTTCTATTCCCTTTATAGGCCGTTTAAAGGGATCTTCTAGGTAATAAGTTTATTAAGCCTCCTCCTACTAAACTACTAGGAACCCGTCTACTACTAAGCGAGTTAGGTAAGTTAAATAAAGAGGGTATAAAGATAGTAGATAAGACTTAATAGAATATAGACCTACTTAATAAAGAGCTTAATATTATAGAATAAGATTATATTAATATAAATAGTAATAAGGATTCTATATTTAAGCTAGGTAGCGAGGATATAATAATAGTAGATAGTAATAAGGGGATAGTAGATAGATTTATAAAGTAAGTCCTCTCCCTTTAGCTAATTTATAAGAATAGAGCTAAGACTTATTAATAGATAGGCGTAGGCTACTAGAGATATTAAGGTAATAGAGTATTTTAATTTAAACCTCTTAAGATAGTTTAGGCGCTTCTATAGAGTTATAGAGTAGGATATAAGATATAAATAAAGGGTTAATTAAAAGCCCTAGGAGGGGAAGTTTAAGGTATTAAGTCTTAAGATAAAGGGTATTAAGCGAGTAGCCTACTTCTATTAATACTTTACTATCTTTATTATACTTAACTTTAGGAACTCTATAGTTAATAGGATAATCCTAGCTAAAGAGATAAGACTTAGAAAGGTTAATAATTAATATAAGCCCTTAAGTATATTTAATAAAGGGGGGAAAGCTAACTTACTATATATAATAATTTAGACCTTAGAGGTAATTCTATACTTTATATATTAGCGCTAGATTAACGTTATATAAAGTAAGATTAGATATAATTAAGAAACTACTTAAACTAATTAATATCTTCCTAAGAACTAATAATTTAATAAAACCTACCTATTATAGAATTAATAGCTATTCCTCTACGTATATATTTATAATAGACTAATAAGTAGCTTCCTTCTATAACGCGGACTAAACCTTATCCTTATACCGGTAAAGTTACTTAGTAATTAGGCGAATAAATAGGCTAATTAGTATAATAATAATTATTAGGAAATACTTAATACATAATTCTTTATATACTATATAGATTAAAATCTTAGGCCCTTCTATCCTACTAATACTAAGTTAAACCTATTTAAGATAGATAAAGGCTTCCTACCCGCCTTTACTAACTAGTAAGGGATATTTATTATAATACTAGGGGTATTTACTAAGTAAGTTTAAAGCTAATTTACTAATATTAAGTATTAAAATATTAAGTAGGAAAGATATATTATATCTATAAAAGTCCTATAACTAAAATTTAAGGTTAGTTATATAGTAATTAATAAATAGTATAAGTCTAAGGGAAACTTAATAAGGCTTATAACTATCTTAAGAGTAATTAAAGCTTAGTCGAGGTTCTATATAATTATTACTATATTAGGAACCCCCTAGATAAAGGTACCTTTAGACCTTACTAGTATATTATTAATAATAAGGATAAGACGCGAGGATTAATAGTAGCTTAATAATAATCTTTAATAGGCTAAGCTAAAAAACTTTAAAGATATCTACGTAGCTTTTAATAGATTAATAAAAGCTACGGGCGCGTTCTAGATAATAGACGAGCTAGTAGATTATATTACTTACCTATATATACTTATTAAGGCTATAGCGCTTAGCCGCCGTTCTATATTAATATAGTTTAATATACCGCTTATATAGTTACTTAAATAGCGGCTCTAGGTTATAGATATTATAGCTAATTTCCTAATAATACTTATTCTAGCCCTTAAAAAGCGAGAGCGGACTATTTAATAGGAGGTAGATACTAATAGTATTAGGAAAACGGAGTAGTAGAAAAATATAGTATACTTCTAAAAGGTATAGTAGCTAAGAGCTATTATATCTATCCTAGGGCTATTACTTATACTAGAAGAAGATAAGGAGTTAAAGGTAATATAGACGTAGTAGAGGGATTATAAAATATTAGATAATAAATATAAGAATCTATACTTTAAAAGACTTAATAAATTAATTAAGTCCGCTCTAAAGTTTAAGTTTATTACTAATATTATTAAAGAGCTTAGTATTAATTAATTAATTATTTATACTCCTATGCTAGCTAAAGCTAATGAGGGTAGACTTTTCAGGAGGTACGCCTAGCGTACCTGTCGTTCGGGGAGAAACCCAGCTAAGGGATGAAAACTCCACCTACCATCTGCAGGCCATACTATTATTCGGCTCCTTCCCTCCCCCCCCTAACAGGCCTGCCATCGGGGCGGTATATCGAGGGGTCGGGTCTACCGTCTATAACACCAAGGTTTCGTCGACTATATTCTCTTCTCTTTAGTTAGGGCGGAGCCCTTCCTCTCTATTAGTTCTCGCCAACATCTCTTTTACTAGCATGAGCTTAGTATTATAAGGTATAGAAAGGGCTCTAATAGGTAGCCTAATATAGTACTAGAGAAGCTTATAATTATTAGAATAAATATAGTAGTTAGTATACTCCTAGTAAAGGTATATCTATATACCTAATAGCCCTCCTTTATCCTAATCCTTTCTATTATAAATACCTTAGGTTATTAAAGGTTATATTAACTCTAGCGTAGTAGTTAGAGGCGGATCTTACTATTATAAAAGGGAAGAAGGTTAGAGTAGTTTATAGTAATATATAGCTATCTAATTAATAGGAGATTATTAATACTTTTTAATAAAGACCTAGTAGTAACCTAGACTTAGAGTATAATATTCTTATTTCTATAATAAGTCTAATTAGGACTAGTATTAACTTAATAAGGGTAAGGAAGATTATTATACTTAATATAAAGTACTTAGAGGTACTTATATAATAGGTAATCTTCTATATTTATAAATTTAGGTAATAGAATAAGATATATATATAGGTTCTACGGTACTTAAAGGAAAAATTAGATAGGAGGATATATAATATATAAGGAAAGCGAAGCTAGCTAATAGCTTAATTTATAAGGACTAGAAATAAGGCTAGGGAGGAGGTAAGGAAAGTATAAGAAGCTTTAGAGGTTATTATATAATAATATAGGCTATCTTTAATCTAATAAATAGTATATATAATAAGGGAAATACTTATAATATTTATAATAAATCTAGCCTAATAATATAAGACGCTAGAGCTAAGATATTAAGTATTAGGAGATACTTAATATTATTAAATATATTAGATACGCTAGATACGCTTAAAATTAGGAGCTAGAAACTATATATTATATATAGAATATAGTAGGGTATACTAGATAATAGATAGAGAGGATAGTACTTAGATCTACTACTTAAGAGGTATACTTTATAAATTAGGCTACGGCTAGTATATAGGATATATAAGATTATAAGATATACTAGATATACTAGATAGCGGAATTAATAGAGCGTTAGGCTTAAGGTATATTTTCTAAATTAGGCTACGGCTAGTTAGTATATAGGATATACGAGATTATAAGAGATTATAAGATTTACTAGATATACTAGATAACGGGCGGATAAGCTAATATATAGGATATATAAGATTATACGAGATTATAAGATATACTAAATATACTATATAAGGGAATTAATAGATAAGCGCTAGGCGAGGTATACTTTCTAATTTAAGCTACGGCTAGTATATAAGATATATAAGATTATAAGATATACTAGACGTGTAGTATAACGGAATTAACGGATATAGGCTAGGCTTAAGATATACTTTCTAAACGGCTAGTATATAGGATATATAAGATCGTGAGATATACTAGATATACGGTATAACGGAATTAACGGATATAGGCTAGGCTTAAGATATACTTTCTAAATTAGGTAACGGCTAGTATATAAGATATATAAGATTATAAGATATACTAGATATATAGTATAATAGAATTAATAGACGTAGGCTAGGCTTAAGATATACTTTCTAAATTAGGTAATAGCTAGTATATAGGATATATAAGATTATAAGATATACTAGATATATAGTATAACGGAATTAACTCTTAGATAGTAGTTATATAGGATATATAATATTATAAGATATACTAAGTATACTTAATATCCTATATATTAACTACTCCCTACGGCTTTAACCTTCTATAAATACCTTATCTTATTATATAGATAACGCTATTAAGGATAGTAGTAGTATAGAAAGTATAATATTGTAAGATATATATTAAATAATACTAATTATATAAGCGGCCTTAGTACTCCTTCTTATACTAATAAATTCGCTTAACTAACGCGTCCTAGCTACTAAATATAAATACTCTATTATTACCCTAGCCTTTTATAAGCCTTAGTATAAATATTTATTATAATAATAGATACCTAAGAGTAATATAATTAATTATATCTACTATAAGCTATTTAATTAACGTGCCCCCTAGATAGGCTAGAATAACGGGAAAGTACACCCCTTTAACTTAGACTTTCCTCTTATTTATAACCTAATCTACCTTACGCCTTTCTATCTATTTATAAGTAGCTTAAGCTTCCTTATTATATTAATTAGTACTATACCTCCCTCTTTCTAAGAGCTATTCTCTAGTCCTACTTACTTTCTCCCTTAATCTACCTTCTCCCTTATCTACTTACTCGCTCCTTAGGTCCTACTTCTACTCTATTAATAGAGACTAACCTTTAAGCCTTACTATTATACTTACTTACCTAGTATAACTTAGCCTTTTAATTATACCTTTTAAAAAAGGAAGGAGAGGGTACTAAGAGGAGAATATAAGGTAGTCTAGGGCTCCTAATTAAAAAGCCTTATAATTATTATATCTAGATATAATATAATATTATAGTAGCTAGTCTATAATATATAAATAATATAGCTTTACCTTATAATTAAGAGGCTATTAAGCTAGTATATTAATAATTAAAGGATTATCTCTAATTTATACTTAAACCGCCGCTTAATACTATCCTAGCTAACTAGATTAATAAGATACTTAAATATAACTATTATAAACTTATTAATAACTTAAAATATAGAGTTACTACCCTTAAGGATATTAAGACTAGTACTATTAAATAGAGAGTTATTAAAATTAAGGGTAAGTTAGAGGATAAGTTAAGTATAAGGGATAATAAATATATAAATAGCTATACGAAAATAGTTAAGAGAGAGAAGGTTCCCTTTATATAAAGGGTTATCTAGTACTAATATCCTAATAACGCTAAAGGAGAAAATTTAGTTATCTATCTAATTAAGGATATTCTTAGCGAGAATATTAAGATTAAAGACTTAGATACTTTAAATTATATTAGTTTAGAGGCCTATTATAAGATACTCTCCGCCTAAGTACTATTAACTAATTACGAGATATAAACGCTTATATATTAGACGCCCCTTAAGAATAAAGGGATAAAGATTAATAACTATACTAATAATTTTAAGATATTAATTAAGTTATAAGTTATATTATACCCTACTATTAATATTTACTTTTAAGGTCCTTAGATCGCGTAGTAAGTAACTTACTATACTCTACTTAAGGGCCTAGCTAATATTAACTATTATAGTCGGGAATTTAGTTATAAAGGTTAAAGAACTAATCTTATATATAACTCTACTCTAGTCTTTAACGCTTAATAATATCTTTAAGTAGCGTATTAATATTATTAGAAAAGGTAATACCTCTTCCTTACCTTTATAGATCCCTAATAGATAGCTAATTTATATATAGCGCTAAAGGTCTTCTCTAAGTCTAGATATTCCTTACTTAATTATATATTTCCGTTCCCTCCGCGGGCTATTTAAAGGTATCTTCTAGGTAATAAGTTTATTAAGCCTCCTATTACTAAAGAACTAGATACCTATCTACCATTAAGTAAGTTAGGTAAGTTAAATAAAGAGGATATAAAGATAGTAGATAAAACTTAATAAAATATAGACCTACTTAATAAAGAGCTTAATATTATAAAATAAGAGTATATTAGTATTAGTAGTAGTAAGGATCCTATATATAAGCTACGTAACGGCGATATAGTAATAGTAGATAGTAATAAGGGGATAGTAGATAGATTTATAAAGTAAGTCCTCTCCCTTTAACTAATTTATAAGAATAGAGCTAAGACTTATTAATAGATAGGCGTAGGCCGCTAGAGATATTAAGGTAATATAGAGTATTCTAATCTAGACTTCTTAAGATAGTTCGCGCGCTTCTATAGAGTTATAGAGGAGGATATAAAATATAAATAGAGGGTTAATTAAAAGTATTAGGAGGGGAAGTTTAGAAAATAAAATAATAAAATAAAGGGTATTAAGTAAGTTTACCGCCTTTATTATACTTTAGTTTAAGAACTCTATAGTTAATAGGATAATTATAGCTAAGGAGATAAGACTTAGAAAGGTTAGTAATTAATATAAGCCCTTAAGTATATTTAATAAAGGGGGGAAAGCTAACTTACTTTAAGTAATAGTTTAGACCTTAAAGGTAATTATATACTTTATATATTAATACTATATTAATGTTATATAGAGTAAGATTAAATGTAATTAAGGAACTACTTAAACTAATTAATACCTTCTTAATAGTTAGCGTCCTAATAATACCTACCTATCTTAGAATTAGTAGCTATTCCTCTACGCGTGTATCCGTAATAGACTAATAAGTAGCTTCCTTCTATAATAAGGACTAAATATTACTATTATACTAGTAAAGGTACTTAGTAATTAGGTAAATAAATAGGCTAATTAATCTAATATTAAGTATTAGCGAACCCTTAATATCTAGTTTATTATATACTATATAGATTAAAGTTTTAAGCCTTACTACCCCGTTAATACTAATTTTACCTTATTTAAGACGGACGTCGTATATAATAAATAGCACTTAAGTAAGGGAGACTCTACTAAGCTTATAACTAGTTAAAAAGAGATTAATAACTAGGGGGGGATTTATTATACTTAGTACTATCTTAGGTACTCCGTATAATAAAGTTCTAACTAACTTAACTAGTATTCTATTAATTATAAGAAGGATAAGAGAGCTAATAGCTCGCTAAGCCCAGCCTCTAATAGACTTCACCGGAAAATTTTAAGGTAATTAGCTTAGCTTTTAATAGTTTAATAGACTATAAGGGTATAGTTAGTACTACCCTAGAGCTAGAAGAGTATATTAATTACTTATATATTATTACTAAAGTTATATTACTTAACCGCTATTCTAATTTAATATAGTTTAACGTACCGCTTATATAGTTACCTAAATAGCGGCTCTAGGTTATAGATACTATAGCTAATTTCCTAATAATACTTATCCTAGCCCTTAAAAAGCGAGAGCGGACTATTTAATAGGAGGTAGATACTAGCGGTATTAAGAAAACGGAGTTATAAAAAAATATAGTATACTTTTAAAAGGTATAGTAGCTAAGAGCTATTATATCTATCCTAGGGCTATTACTTATACTAGAAGAAGATAAGGAGTTAAAGGTAATATAGACGTAATAGAAGGAATATAGAATATTAAATAATAAATATAATAATCTATACTTTAAAAGACTCGCTAAACTAGCTAAGTCTACTCTAAAGTTTAAGTTTATTACTAATATTATTAAAGAGCTTAGTATTATAAGGTATAAAAAGGGCTTTAACGGGTAGCCTAATATAGTACTAGAGAAGCTCGTAATTATTAGAATAAATATAGTAGTTTATATACTCCTAGTAAAGGTACGTCTCTATTCTTAATAGGCCCCCTTTATCCTAGTCCTTACTTATTAAATCTTATAATTACTTAAAGACCTTACTAATTTAGACGTAGTAGCTTAAGGGGGATACTACTAATATAAAAGGGAAGAACGTTTAAGTAGTTTATAATAATATAGAGGTATCTAACTTATAAGATATTATAGGCGCGTTTTAGTAATATTATATTAATAAGTTAGATCTTAAATATTACCTTTATATTTAGATACTAAAGTTAATAGTAACTTATTACTTAAGCTAATAAATAAAGATAGCTAGTACTTATAATATAGATTAAATAGGGTACCTATACTTTAGGTAGTTATTCCTACCTAATAAATAGGATAAGAGACGGAGATGTATATATAATATATATAATAATTAAGGGTTAGAGTTAATAAAAAGGTCCGCGGGCTATAAAGGTTATAGGAATACCTTAAATAATTACTATTATCTAGTATATTATATATACTTAATATAACGGCAGCGTTTATAACTTACGAGATATAAGATATAACTTAGTATCTATATATACTAGTTATTATAAGGTATATAAGATATAAGATATAGGTTTAATAAAAATACCTCTAATAATTACTATTATTTAATATACTATATATACTTAATATAACGGTAGTATTTATAACTTACGAGATATAAGATATAACTTAGTATCTATATATACTAGTTATTATAAGATATATAAGATATAAGATATAGGTTAGATAGATAATATCTTATAAGTAAGAATTAAGGTATATAATATATACTATATCTCTCTAGATATACTTGTTATATTAGAAAGCTCTTAACTAAGATAAAGACTTCCTAGTACCTAGTCTAGAACTCTTATAGTGCCTAGAGCTAGCCCTAGGCGCCTTAATTTAAGATTAGAGGGCCCAGGGCTAGCCTAGGGCCCCTAGGGCCGGCCCTAGGCCTGCGGGCATAAGGCCTTTACTAAGGGCATAGGGGCGAGTTAAGATCTTGCCGACGTAGAGCTAGGGTTATATAATAAGTAGTTCCTAGCGTTATAATATAATTCCTAGATTATTAAGATATTTATATCCTAGATAGCCCTATCTTCTAATAGGGCTATTATTATACCTATTTTACCCCTAATATTATATTATAATATCTTTAGGGTTAATATATTAGATATCTAGGCCTAGGGTACTACTACTTTCCTCCTATATATCTATTTCTTCTAGGGCGGCCTATTTACCTTCTCTAATTAGGTAGGTAAGGCTATTTACTACTACTTTTATAAGTAGCTTATTAGTACTATCTAATAACTCCCTACTACTATTTATTATTACCTCTAATATTTTCTAGCCTAGCTCCTTTACTAGGAGCCTCCTAGAGATAGGTAGTCTCCCTAGCTTATACCTAGGTCTTTATAATTTTAATTACTCCCCGCTACCTAGCGTATTATATATTACCTAGTTAGTTATAACCTTGCTCTTTTTCTTTACTCTTATAGTTATAAATCCTTTAGCGTCTATTACTACTATTATACGCTCCCGTCTAATCCCGTAGAATAGGGTCTTATTTACGACCTATTATTTAGCGCGTTACCTCTCCCTAGCCCTTACTAAGTATTTATTAGATTAGGAGGAGTAGCCCTATTATTTATACGCGGCGTACCCTTATAAGGCGCTTATAACCTTTACCTTATACTCTATTATATTATAGCCTTAATTATAATCGGCGTATTATATATTATTAGGGTAGTTATAATATATATACCTATATAATTAATATTTAAAGTATTATATTAATTTAGCCCTTTATTTATACTACTTTATAAGTTTTATCTCTCCTACCTTTATTAAACCCTTCCTAATTAACTTATCTACTATTATTAGTAACGCGACGCTTATTATAAAGGAGGAGTAGGCTTTTTTAGGTATATATATACTTATTAGCTACCTCCCTTCTATTATAACTAGATTAGGGTAGAGGGCCCTATTCTCTTATTAGATCTTCTCTTTAATTACCTACTAATTTTTTATATTAAAGATAGATACTTATATCCTATATATTATTATACTAAATAATTTCCTAACTATTATTATAAAGTAGTATATTATATTTACTTATAATTACTCCCTCTCTAACGCCTCCCTTACCTCTATTAAGGTAACTTATAGTAGTATATCCCTACTCTTTATTTAGTTTACCGCTATAATTTCTAATATATATTTATAGCTAGAGGCCTAGAATACTATAACTAGCCTCTTACCTACTACTCCTACTACTACTTCTCTCTCCTTCTTATCTTTTAGTACTACTAGTATCTACTAGACCCTCCTAGCCTTAGCTACCTTTAGTATCTACGTATATAACCCCTATAAGGGGGGGGGTAGTATATTCCTTATAAAGGGGTTCCCTTAGCTCTATTAACCTTATAGGGAGTCCTATCTTATTAGGGTACTAGCCTAACTAGTAGTCCTAGGCCTACTAAGGTCTTATACTCTCTCCTTATATTCTCTCCCTTTTTATTAAAGTTCCTTAATATATATTTATACTAGGCTAATACTTACTATTAAAATCTTCTATTTAAACGCGTTTAAGTCCTTAAATTATATATTCTTTATAGCCTTAAAAGCCGCTATTATTATAATAGCCTAGCTACTTAATTTATTTATAGTCTTTATAATATATATATATTATAGTCTAAGTATTATTATATTTATTAAGCTTATAAGTAGAGTAAAGGCCCTTATAGCCCCTACCCTAGCGCGTAGCTCTCTACGCTCTCCTCCCTCCCTAGCTCTACTACCTTTACCCCTAGTAGTCCCCTAATTAGGGCTAGGGCGCCCTACTACTCCCCTACTCCCCTCTTATACGCGTTTCTTAAACGCTTCGCTACTTAGTACTTACGCGTTTAAGCTACTCTCCGCCATTTTTTTTTATAAACCTAGTTAATTATCCTAATTAGTACCTTATTAAGTATCTTACTTAAAATAGTCTTAGACTAGCTTAGTATAGCTTAAGAGTAGTAGTAGATCTTAAAAGACTAGCCTAGCCGGAATCCTAGTAGTCTAGACTAGAGCTAGAGATATTTCTAGCTACTCTATAGGATTTTAAGCGCGGTACTAAGACTGCCTAGTATTTATTAAGGGCCCCTCTATCTACTAGAATAACCCTAGTAAGGATAGCTAATTAAATTAAATTAGGGAGGAATAATTTAGGCCTTAATAATCTAGTTAACCTACTTAAATCTATAGAGGTAGCCTAGGGTAAATCCTTAGTAGTAGCTAGGAAATAAGCTATACCTTATCTAGGTACGGCGGAATATATTTCTAGGTAGATTAAGGAAGTTATAGGAATCTAGAAGAACTTAGGTGATATAGGGTATTTAAAAACGGTATATTAATAAGATTATATTATAGTACTAGTAATTATAGGATAATTAACTAAGAGGACCCTAGGATATAAAGCCCTATTCCTTTAGGAACTAATTAATAATATTAATATAGGGGCTACTTAAGCTATCTACTAACTCTTATTAGAAACTAAGAAGAAGTCTTTTTAAGTAGAAGCTAAGTAATAACTTCTTAGCTACTTATACTCTATTATTAAAAATAAAGAAATATTCTAGGAGTAGTTAAATAAACTATATAATAGGCTTAATAAATAGGGCAATCTTAATCTTTCTTAATAAGTAATTAAAGAGGTTACTTCTAGCTATTACCTATTACCTATATAGCGTAAGCTAGCTTACCCTCTAGGAAGAGGGCTATAAGCTAATAGAATCTAGCGTTTAATATTAGATAGAATCTATTAGGAATAAAAAGACCCCTTTAATTAAGAAGTTAAAGAAGATTTAATAAGAGTATAATATAATAGGTCCCTACTTACTCCTAGCTTTAAACTAATTACGGCTAGTTTATAAGATTAAAATACCCTAGTACTATTATATTAAGATACTTAGCTAGAGACTTTTATTCCTTACTAGCCTTTTATAGAAGATTAGCCTAGAGTATTCTAGCCTAACTAGTATTAATAATAACCTAAGTTATAATATCTTTTAGTAGAGTAAAATAAATTAATATAGTTACGCGTAAAGGTTACTTAATAGGATACTAAACTTTATTATAATTAAAATTAGAACCTTAGTCTAGAACTAGGGTTTATACCTTAGGAAAACTATTATTTAGAGTTAATTTCAGGATATTATAACTATAAACCCTAGGAATATAGATATTAGAACCCTCCTTATAACTTTCTATAAGAATTTTAACTAGATTATTATTAATATAAAGACTTTAATAAATATCTACCTTAATTAAGGGAGTATAAGGAGTGAAACCTTTAACCCTAAGAAATTATAATATTTAATCCTAAGAAATACTCCGCTACCTTCTTTATTCGCTACTTCTAATATATAGCGGAACTAGAAGGTAGTAGTCTAGTCCTTAGGGTACTCCTAATATACCTAGAAGGGGATATTCTAAAGTAGTATAATAGCCTTTCTATAAGGGTCCAGTAAGAAATAAACTATAATCTAGCTATCTAGGAAGATAAACTCCTTTAGGAATATTAACCTAATTAATTTAAATTAATAAAGGAGGCTAAGAAGATAAAGTTTTATTTTAATTAATCCTTAACTACCCTTAATTAATACCTAACTTAAAAGATTAACTACTTATATAACGCGGGTATAACTAATAAGGATATAATTATTAGGTATTTATAGTAAGGCCTTAAGTTAAACCTAATATTTATAACCCTAATACGGGAAGAGGGAGATATTATAGAAAATTTTAATAGATAAGTCTAGAATAATAAGGTAGTAGTAAAGCGTATTTATAATATAAATAAACCCCGCTAGAAACTTATAATAACTTAAATATTTTAAGTACTATCCCTAGCTAGAGTCTAGTAATTATTTAGTAATCTAGTAGCTAAGGGAATAGTCTAGTCTAAACCTAAGCCTATAAAAATAAAAAGGCGCCCCTTAAAAAAGATAAATACTAATAATTAATAACTTAAAAGGTCCCTACCTTATCCTTACTAGTATTATAGTGGAAATTATTAGGATAGTAACTATAGTAATAAAAAGAAAAAGGCCTTAAAGGTTAAACTAGAGGATAAAATAGATATTAACCTAGAGGATAATAATAATAATAATAATAATAATAATAATAATAATAATAATAATAATAATAATAATAATAATAATAATAATAATAATAGTCTTAATCTATATAATCTAGAGACTTATATAGCCTTAGAGATCCTTATAAAGGAGGATTTATAGGGGGAAGCCTCTTAGGGCTCCTAACTAGTAGTTAGAGCCTACCTAAGGATAATAACTCTACCAATAGCTTAAATATTACTACTAGAATATCCTTAGATTTATTCTATCTTAATAATAATATTACTAGCTTATCTTTAGAAGGAGCTAAACCTAATAACTTTCTTATAAATATATAGATAATAGCTAGTATAGACTTTAAGAGAATTCTCTAGTATAATATACTAACATATTAGTAAGGATAGTAGAATCCTTAAGTTTTACTTTAATATTAGATTTCTAGTATTACTTATTTTTAATAATTACCGCCTAGCTTTTTTTAATACTTATAAGGTCTACCTTATAACTAGAGGAAAAAGGCTTTAGTATAAGGGAGTTAATACTAGAGAGTTATTATTACGGGATTATATTAGAGTAGATATTAGGATATATAGCTTAAATAAGGAACTAGTTAAAATATCTAGGGAAATTTATATAGTTTTAAAACTCCTATATAATATAATTATTAGAATAGATATTATAAAATTAAGTATAGTTAATATTTAATAGGGTAAATACTAGGATCTCGCTATAATTAATAATACCCCTATTCTAATTAGAGTTACCTTAAAAGTAGATTATATCCTAAAAATTAGAGCGGAGGTTTAAGAAGCCCTAGTAATACTAGTATTACTAATTAAGCTAAGAATATTAAGGATACTAAAATATAAAAGAGTAAATATCTATACTACCTCCCTAGCTATACTAGATCTAGGAATAGGATAGAATATCCTAATTATATATTACTTACTAGCGCTAAATTACCCCTATTTATTTAAACTATTACTAATAGTTAACCTATAATTAGGGATATTTACTTTTAGAGTTTAAGTAGTAGTTAGCGATAATTTATAAGCTTATCTTATAGCTAACTTTAGTAATTATTCTATTAAGATCTACTAGGGGTAATTACTAGGAAGACTAGCCGTTTTATAGGAATTAACTAAGCCGACTAAAGTAGACTTCTACTTTATAGATATTTATATTAGTAAATTTAGGGAGGAACTGGATTTACTATATATCATTAACTTTCTAGATAAAGTTACTATCCTAGAGGCTAATATCTTAGACTATTAGGGCCCCGAATATTAGGAACGCGTTAAGAAAGTAGTTAAGAAGTATTAAACTCTCTTTTAAAGCGGCCTAGGGAAATTTAATAATAGTATTAAAATATTAATACCCTTCAAAGATAAGTTAGATATTATAAGATTAAAATTAAATTTATATAACCTTTCCTAATAAGACCGTAGGGTTATAGACTCTATTTTAGACCTGCTAATTAAATAGGGTTAGATTATAAAAGTCCTATTAGGAACTCTATTAGCCACCTTATCTCCGGCCTTTATAGTATAGAAAAATAGAAAGATGAGGGTAGTTATAGACCTATAAAAAGTAAATACTAAACTCTACTTAGATACGTATCTACTACTAAAATAGGATATTATCCTAGGGGCGCTAGGGGGATCTATAATCTTTTCCTTAATTAATCTTATAAAAGGGTTTTTCTAGTAAGGTACTTAGCTATTAGATTAGTAGAAAATAATATTTATTAGCCCCTATTAGGGATAGGAGTAGCTAAAAGTCTCTATTATAAGTTTAGCTAATACTCCTAGCTTTTTCTAATATTATATAGAAAGGCTACTATCCCCCTACTTATAGTAATTTATCCTAGTATATATTAATAATATTATAATTTTCTCCGCTACTCTAGAAGATTATATTAAATATCTCGACTAGGTTCTAGAACTCCTTAAGAATAGTAGAGTTATACTATTACTTACGAAGTATTATTTTATATACCCTAGTATAATAGCTCTTAGATATTATATATTACAGTTAAGACTTAGTATAATAGAGGAGAAGGTTAAAGCTATCTAGAAAATATTATTCCCTATAAATTTAAGGGGGTTAAAGACTAGACTTAGTTTCTTTAATTATTATTATAAATTTATAGAGTATTATATAGTAATTACTAGACCCCTAATTAAGTTAAAAACGGAGGGCTTTAAAGGAAGCCTAAATAAGGGAAGGCTAAGAAGAAATTATACTAAGAAAAAATAACTCTTAATAGATATATCCTATCTAAGACCTACTTAAATCTCTACTATATATAAGATAGAGTGTTTATAAGCTAGTCCTTAATATTATAAGGCTTAGGAAATCCTTAAGGAAAAGTTATATAATACTCCTACTTTAGTATTTCCTAACTTTAGTAGACCGTTTATATTATATATAGATAGTAGTAAAGAGAAGGGATATAGAGTTACTCTATATTAGATTAGAGTAGATAGGATAGAAAGGCTAATATTATTTCTATCTAGAGATCTCTTAGACGCGGAGACCCGCTATTAGGTTATAGAATTAGAAGCGGGGGCCCTTATTTAAGCGCTTACTAAACTCCCTTAATTCTTTAATAATAGTAACTTTATCATTATTATAAATTATAGCGCTCTAAAATCGGCGCTCTAAAATAAAATAAATAGTCGCCGATCTACCCGCTTAAATAAGTAGGCCCTTTACCTATCTATATTTTAACTAAGGATAAAAATTATCTATTAGGCTAGAATTATATTTAGAAATACTAATAGACTATCTAGACTACTTATAATAGAAACTAAACTCGTGAATATCTTCCTTATAATAGTAATTAAGGTAGAAAAGGAATTTCTTAATAAAATCTTAAATATATTACCTAAGGATCCCTATTCTAGGAAAATCTATAACTAAATCTAGAAATAACTTAAAGAGTTATACGGCTAAGAATCTAGGGTTAAAATAGTATATTAATTATATTACTAGGACCTTAAGAATAATCTACTATATATATAAAGTTACCTAGGACTAGATTAGCTTTATATTCTAGAAAAGCTTACCCGTAAAATCCTAGAATATAAATATAACTACTATATATATAGTAGTATTTATTAGATATATAACTAATTATATAGTTCTATATACTTCCTAAGAATAAGAAAGGTTATATAAGGGTATATTAATAGGTACCTAGCTTATTAATTATTAAAACCTTTAAGATAACTACTATGTAGGGAGTTATATCCCGTAGGGGATACTTAATACCCTCTAGAGGAACTAGTAATAGATTTTATAGTTAGCCTACTAATAACTAGGTAGGGCTATAATTCCCTACTTATAGTTACGGATAAGTTCTTAAAATTTATCTAGCTAGTCCTAGGTAATAAGACTAATATAGCTAAAATCTAGGCTAGATAATATTTTAATAATATATACTAATTATAGGGTATTCTAAGTCGCCTTATCTTTAATAGAGATCCTAAGTTTACTAGTAAGTTCTAAAGAACTCTATTCTCTAAATGTAAGGTATTATTAGGAATAATAATAGCTTACCATCTATTAGTAGATAGATAAGTAGAATAAACTAGACTATAAAAATAGCCTTAAGATATTTACTAGTAGGCTAATACGAGGAGAATTAGGATACTTTACTACTAGAGGTTAAATACGCCTTAAATACTACGGAAAATATAAGTATACTTATAACGCCGTTTAAAGTACTTTATAATATAAAACCTAGGGGTTACCTTAATACTATTATCCCTAGAAATAATAATATTATAGTAGAATTCCTCTATTATTAGGATATAGTACGTAATAATACTATAGACGCTAAAAAATTAGCTTAGGTAAAGATAGTAGTAAGATATAATTTAAAATATAGGGTTCTAGACCTAATAGGTAGCGCGTATCTTAAACTTACTAAAATAGGAGACGTAAGATATTATATTCCTAAGTTATCCTCCCTATTAATAAAGAAAGTTAGGCTATATAGAATCCTAGAGAAAATTAGCCCCCTAGTATATAAGCTAGAACTACCCCCTAATATATCTAGGATCTATCTAGTAATATTAGTAATCTACCTAGAGTAGGGTAAACTTAATCCTTTTAATTAAGCTATTCCTCCCCTAGTACCCGTTATTATATAGGGTAGATAAGAATATATAGTAGATAAAATACTACGTAGGGAGAGGAGAGGTAGAAAGGATAGCTATTAAGTTAAGTAGAGAGGCTATAATAAAACGACCTAGGAACCTACTAGTAACCTTAAGGAAGACGTACTAGATATAGTAGCTAAATTTAAGAAATCTCGAAGGTAATATACTAATATCTACTAAAGATAAAGGTATTAATATAATTATAGTCTAAAAATATATAATACGGGTACTCCCGCTACTAGTATAACTTTAACTTATAAGAAAACTAAGTTTTATATTACTTACCTTTATCTCTATTATTAATTATTAATACTAATATAGTATATATTATATACGTCGTATTTCTAGAGGTAATACTCCTTACTACCTAGGGTTCTTATATAGACTACTATTATTAAGAAAGTCACCTAGTTACTAACCTAGTTTAGAATAAATATAATAATAAGGTATTAACCTAAAATCCTATCTAATAAGGATATTAATTTATATATTATAGACTAGTTAAGGATAAATATAGATAAAGGCTATATTTAGCGCTTACTACTAACTTAATTCTATATAAGTAGACTTACGTCTAAGGAGATCTTAAACTACTTACCTAAAGTAACTATCCTTTTAAGGGTTTTTTAAGTTTATATACTATAATTTAAATTCTAATATAATCCCCTCTATAGAAACGACTTATATTACTCTAAAACCGCTAACGGAGCCTATATATTAAGGTATCTAAGAGAAAATAGATTAGGACCTCTTTTAGTAGTATATAGTTAGCCTATTCTTATTCCTAATAACTACTATATTATATACTAGATCTAGGATTAACTTAAGTAGTAAGTATAATAAAACTTATTCCTAGACCTTACCGCGCCCCTAGATGTTATTAAGAAGTTAGGCGTACTAGTTAGTAATAAAGAAAATCTATACTAGGCTAAATAAGACGTTATCTAATATATAATAGCCCTACCTAAAGTTAGTATACTTAATTATAATAGTTAGGCCTAGGAAGCTACGTTTAGCCTAAGCTAGGAAGAAATAAGGGTAGAGGCGAGGAAGTAGTTATAGATTCTCTAGGAATTTAAAGTTTATAAATTAAAGAAGGTAAATTTATAAAATAGTATAAGATTATAAGATAGTTATAAAGATTTTACCTTCTTTAATCCTCTTAATAATCTTAAAATAAATTATAAAGTACCCTTACTTAGGGTACTAAGAGAGGACTAGGACTTAAGCTATTCTTAAGAATATATTATATCTAATTTAGACTAGTAGGTAGGTATAAATTATACTAGCCTTTTAAGCCTTTTTAAGATAGTTTATAAGATAGCGGATAATATCCGCTATAACTTTTAATATAGACCTAGATAACTAGTAGATATAGATTAGTAAGCCTATCTTAAGGAATACTTATAACCTATATCGCTAATAATATTAAAGGTATTATCAGCTCCTCTATTAGACTAGGAGATCCTAGTAATATCCTCACCTTACTTAATTAAATAACCCCGTTTAGTAGCTCCTAAGGGAGCTCTTAAGCCTATTAATAAATTTACCTCTAAAGATATTAATATTAGCTACTATATAACTAGGGCCCTCTATATAGGGGAAAATAGGGGGGCGAAAATTTTAGGGAAACTAGGTAAAAGGGTTATTCTTTCTAAGTATCTAGACTAGCTATTAATTAATAAATTCCCTACGCTAGTTTTTTTAAACCTAGACTACGTCGTCTTAAAGAAAGAATTTATAAGCTATTATAGATACTTTACTATTCTACCTAATTATTAGGTATTCTAGGTAATTTATTCTAACTTATTTAAGCGGGGGGATTTCTACTAACTAAGCCTTAATCTAGATAGATATCTACCTATTAACTTTATCCCTATAAGAGCGCCAGCGACGGCCCTAGATAATAAGGGGGTAAGGCGTTTCCGCGTATTTTAAGGGCGCTAACTATATAGCGATATAAGGGAGAGACTAGGCCTAATTAATAAATATTTACTACCTAACTAGACTTAGATAGTTAATAAATAATACCCTAACTACGTAGCTAGCGGTAGTAAAATATCGCCGTAGTACCTTAGGGATAATTATCCTAAAATTATCCGTCTACTAGAGGACTAGGATATCCTAGGGGAACTACCACCTAGCGATATAAAGGAGAAAAATCGCTAGGTACTAAGGTCTAAAAAATCCGTAACTATAAAGAAGTCTAAAAAGCTAGTAAAATCTAGGAGAGCTACCCTATTATAAAATAGTACCGCTACCCTACTATTAACTACTCTAATACTACCCCCGCTATAAAGTAGTACCCCCTAGCTAGCCCGGAAAGGTCTTAATAACCTAAGGTCGGGATTACTCTTAATAATACTAATAACTAAGATAGAAGAATTAAGGGAATCTATTAAGAAATAATAACAGTTAAATACGCAGCTTCTAATAAATAGAAATACTATAGTAGTAGAGCTAGTAAGGTATTTAAGTATATATAACTAATCCGTCGTAGATATAATAATAATAATTAATAGTACTAGGGATATTAAGTTAATAGAAAAGGCTAATAAGATACTTAATATATCTAATAACGCGTTATAACGCCTTATATTATACTACCTAGATCTCGAGGACGTTATTATAAAGTATAATAGTTAGTTAGTAAAGTAGTTAGCTAATCCTAAAAAAAAATAGAAGCTAACTTAATTAATTTAACGACTTAATATACTTAGGACGAGCTTATTTTCTATAGGGGGTAGATATTATAGTTATAGTATTAGGTAAGTACGACTAACCTAGATAGCTATATTTAGCCTCAGGCCTAAGAAGATAGAAAAGATAAGCTTTACAACCTATATATTTATATAGGCTCTAGCTAGTAACTTAATACTAACTCTATTATTTATAGTAGGTATTCTCCCTTCTAGGGACTCGTCCTTAAGTTCCTAATAAATTTCTAGGTAATAACCGTATATAAGAAAAAACGGTGTCGTTCTAATAGAGGAATAAATACTATTTATATATATAAATTTAGTTATAAGTAGTTATCTAGCCTAATTAGTTTACTTATTATTAGTAAATATATATAAGTAGTATTCTAATACCTAATTCTAATACTTAGTCTACCTATTAGTTTATAGGTAAAAGGCTATACTTAGGTAGTATTTTATCTTAGAGTAAAAATAGACTACTAACTAAAAAGTACTTATAAAGATAGAACCCCTATTACTTATAATATTATTAGGTATATTATAGCGGTAAATAATTTTATTATAGAATATATCTACTAGCTTAGTAGTATTAATTATTATTATTATAGGTATATACCTAACTATTTTTATAAAATAATTAATAATTATAAGGATAGAGTTATAGATAATTCCCTTAGCCTTACTTAGGGGTAATCCCGTAATAAAATATATAGATATTTCTTTTTATAGTTAAATAGTAATAGGTAATAAACTTAATTCGCCGTAGGTATAATAGCGTAGTAACTTAGTTCTTTAATAGATATTATAAGTTTAATAATACTTAATAACCTATTTTATACTACTATTCTAGTAGTATTTATATATAAGAAGATTATATATCTTCTTAGCGCTAAAATATCTTAATAATAGATTATTATAATAATAACTAATTAGTTTATTATATAAGGCTTTATCCCTTAAAATATAAGGATAACCTTTAAAGGTTAATAGCCTATTAGAGTCTAAACTCTAGGCCTTAGAATATTTATAATAATATTATTTAGTAGGCGCTTTTAAAAAGGACTTTACCTAATTATTATACTTTTATAAGTTATAAATTAAGGTCTTTATAAGCCTTTAAGTATCCTTATAAGTTAAGTCTAGAATATTTATAATATCCTTTCTAGAGATAATAACTTAAATACCTATAATTTTAAATATAGGTATTATAAACGCGATAATAGCTTATATTTCTTTAGAATTATTATTCTTTTATAAGGTAAATTTATTCTATAGTATTAGTAAGAGCTTTATATTTAAGGGTAATTTTCCCTTATAATTAGGTTAGCAAGACGGCGCGTTAGTAGGGTTTAACTTCCCTAGGTAATAGAATATCTTAAAGTTATAGGTAGTAAGCTTAAGCGCCTATCTAGCTTACCTAGAGTTTAATTCTTTTTACTTTATAAAGCCTTTTAGGTTATTATAATTAATTTATACCTTAATTATAAAAGTACTTCCTTCTAAGTAGTATTACTACTATTTTACTACTATTATAATAGTAAGTAGCTCCTAATTATAAGTTTTATAATTTTATTCTAGGTTAGTTATCTTTTAAGACTAGAATATAATAGGTTACTAGTTACTATCTTTATCCTATTAGGATAGGATAGTATTTATAATAAAATTTAAGGTATCTATTTCTATTCTTAAGGCCTTTATAGGGTTATAGTAGTATAAAACCGGCGCTAATATAAAGGTATCTTATAGTAATTAGAATACTCTATTAGTAGTAATAGTTTAATTTAAAGGACCCGTTTTCTTACTATCCTTACTACCCTTAAGTAGGCTAGTAAGTAGCTTAGCTATATAAGAGTAGTTATAAATAAACTAATAGTAGAAATTTATAAAGCCTAAAAAGACTTATATATCCTAATAGGTCTTAAGCTTAGGCTAGTCTCTAATTATTATTATATACTCTAGATCTATCTTAACGCTATTAGTTAAGATAATAAACCCTAAAAATTTAACCCTTCTAGTACTAAATTAGTACTTTTTTAAATTAGTATATAAGGAAAATTAATATAACTATTCTAGTACTTACTAAATATATTATTAGTAATCCGCTAGGTTAGAGCTATAAATAAGGATATTATCTAGGTATACTACGTAGGTTATATTAATTAGACTAACTAAGGCCCTATTAATATAAGCTTAAAATATAGCTAGTATATTAGTAAGCTTAAAGGGTATAACTAAATATTTAAAGTAGTTATAATAAGTTTAAAAAGTAGTTTTCTATTTATTACCTTCCTTAATATAGATTTAATAATAGGTATCCTTTAAGTCTAACTTTATAAAAATCTTAGAACTATATAAGTAGTCTAATATCTTAGTAATAAGAGGTAATAAGTATCTATTCTTTAGAGTTATAATATTTAACCCCTTATAATCTATATATAAACGTAGCCTACTATCCTTCTTTAATATAAAGAGAATAGGTACTCTAGCTAATAAGATAGAGTAGCGAATAATCCCCTTTTAAAGTAAATCCTTAAGGTAGCGCCGTAGCTCCCCTAGCTTAATCTAAGATAAATTATAAAGCGGCTTATAAGGTAGTTCTTTACCTTTTATAAGATTTATAGCGTAGTTACCCTCCTTAAAAATAGGTAAGGTACCCGCCTTCTTACTAGAAAAGATATTAATAAAGGCCTCTAATTCCCTAGGGACTTTAGGGACTTCTTATTTACTAGACGCTATACTAGTATATATAATAATAAATATATTTAGCTTTTTCCTAATATTTTAGGTAAACGCTTAGGGCTTATTAACCTATAATATACTAAAATTAACTTTAAAGTACTAGTAATCTACCTTTAGATTTAATAGTATATACTATTATTTTAATCCTAGTATACCTAAAATAATATTAGGGCCCTTTTAATCTGCTATATAAAAAAGAGTAGTATACTCCTTTTTATAGCCCTAGCTATCTACTAACTAGTAATATAATTAGTAGGCTTTATAAATATATATACTACTTCTACTAAGCGCTTACACCTATAATAAGATAGCTTTATAAGGCTATAAATCCTATTAAATTATAAATTTTTATAAAATCAAGTTTAAATATAACCTAGAGTCTAAAAGTATTATAACTTAATATTAGTTACCTTATAACTCTACTTAACCCTTTATAAGGATTAATAATATTACCTCTATTAATTAGTCTTTTTACCCCTCTTCTAAGGTAGTTAAGGGGCTAGTTCTTTTTTTATTAATATTATACTAATATTAAAATAAGCCTAAGGCTTATTAAGATTAATATAATTTAGTTAGATATAACCTTCTTTATTATAATAAAAATAAATTATAAAATTTATCTTAATATTAGGCTTAGCCTTCCTTTTTAAGGTATTATCCTTAAAGTGTAACTACTTACTACTACTATTATTAAAACCCTTAGGCTTTATAATATAGTCTTCTAAGGACTTATTACTACCTTTTAATTTTAATTAAGACCTACCCTAGGTTTTTCCTTAAGAATCTAAGCCGCTTATATAGCGCCTATATCCTAAAGTATTCTCTAGTATAATAGCCTAAGTAAATATCTCCTTATACTACTTAATTATAATACTAGTATTAAGAATTTTATTCTTTAACTTACTATAGAGCTTTATAAGGAAAATATAAGCCTTATACTCTTTATTAAAAGGTAGTAAATAAGACTCTAACTCCTTTAAATAGGCCTTAAAATTTATAACCTTTTAATTATTATATTAGCGTACCTACTCCTACTTTTTATAAATAAGGAGATAGTAGCTTACTAGATCCGCGACTAAGTCTAGTAGAAACCTTTTAAAGAATTTAAATATAATATTAGTAAGATTATAACTCCTAAAATAAGTATACTATTAGGCTTTAAGGTCCCCTTCTAGGGAGTCTATATAATAGGTTATACGAGACTTATTTATAATAAAATACTTTAGACTTATAATAAATTTAATATTAACTTTATAAAACTAATATAAGTACTCCCCTTTAAAGGATCCTTTATAGGGTCTTATCCTTTTAAAGCGAAGTACGTATATATAAGTATATTAAGATAGTACTAAGATATATCGGCAAACTAGGAACCCGCGTAAAATAAATGAAACTACTAATTCCGCTAAAAGCGCATTTTTCAGGCAAAATGCAGGTAATAAATAGGAAAATTTTAGGGTTTTTTTATTCTAGCCTAAAAACCCTAAATATAGAAAATCCGGATTTAAGGCCTTAAATCCGTGATTTTCCTCTAGCGCCGGGAAGAAACGGGAAGCTCGCTAGAGCTATAGCGGCTACGTCGTCAACGCTAGCGTAATATAGGTTTTAAATACAGTCAATTCACGTAGTTTATATACGCGTTATATACCCCCCCTAGCCTAGCCCCGTTTCCTATACCTATATTACGCCTGCGATTAATTCTCTTACTACTAAGTACTAGTACTATTAATTAACTATTAATAAGACTTAGTACCTTATTATAATTACCTAGTTAGTACTAGCCTAATATAGTTATATTATAGCTAATTAGTAGGACTTATCTCCTATTAGTCCTATTACCTAGTATTTCTAAAAGTTGCTAAATGCGTATTTCGCAACTTACGGTGTTATTTCAAGCTCTAGGGCTAACATATAAGCGTATTAGTCATGTACGCATAATGCGTATAAATAAGCAATATGCAGGCTCCCCTAGTTTACTAATATAGTAGTATTTTAAACTCCTAGGTTAATATTAACTTAAGGATTATAAAGTACTTTATTATAAGCTAGTAATATAGCTAATTTATTTTATTATTTAAGATAATAACTTTTATTCTAGGTCTCCTCTAGTAGCTATTCTAGCTTATTTAGAGTAAAAGGAGTAAAGAGTCCTCCTTTTATTAAGGCGTTATAATAGCGTTCTAGTAATATTTTACGTAGTGGTAGTTCTACTTAGTTATTACTTTTAGCCTATTAATTATTATAGGGTAAACCTAATATAATAATAACTCTAGGCCTTTTCCTTTAGAAAGGGAGAGAGATTAGAATTATAAGGCTTATACCTATCATCTTTATAACAGCGTATTAGGTAATAAAAGATATAGAGTTATATTATAGGGTTTAATAATAGGTATAAGTCTACTAATAGATTAGGTAGTAGGCCTATTATAGTAGTAGAACTAATCTCTAAGGAACTTAGAAGAATAATAGGGGATAGCTAGGAAGATATATATCTACTAAGTATAAGCTTAGCCTAGGCCTCCTATTACTAGGACATTACCCTATATTTCTAAGGAAGGTTACTTAAAGTAGGCTATAAGATGGCGCGTAAGGCGTATATACACCTAAGCCTAATAGTTACGTATTAGGGAAAATTACCTAAATACCCTTATAGTTACTAATAACTAGAGTTACTATCCCTAGCTAATACTAGTATATTAACCTAGTATTAGCAAGCTATATAACTACCCTTAGGGGGTATACTAATATAATAGTATCTATATATAAAGTAATAGGGTTTATCTAAATAGATTATATAACTAGTCAGGCTAAGTTACTATAAAAGCTCGAGTTCTAAATAAAATATTAGAATAACTAGGGGTATAAAATAGCCTTTATTTAAAGTAATAATAAACTAGTCTAGGGCTGTAAATATTAATAAATCTTCTAGGAATATAGGATATTTATTACCCTATTAGCTCCCTATAACCCTTATTAAAATAGGATTACTAAATAGAAGAACTAGATACTATTTAGTAAAGTTAGAATAGTTCTTATTAACGCTAGACTATTATAAGAGTTCTAGGATAAGGCTATCTATTATATTAATTATATTAAGAACCTTATACCTAGTAAGAATAGGAAGTCCCCCTTTAAGAAATAGTACGGCTATAAACCTTAATTAATATACTTAAAGCTATTTAGATATTAGTATTACTTATTTAATATATCGCTAAATAAGAAGAAACTAGATAATAAAGCTATTAAATATTACTTCCTTAGCTATAATAATAAGAGTATCTACCGCGTATAAGATATTAAGAGATAATATATTACTTAATTAATATATATAATATTTAATAAGAGGGCCGCTATATTATTAATAGATAATAATAAGCTCTTAATAGAGGGAGACTCTAGTAATAATAATAATATAATAGACCTCTTAAGCTAGCTTTAGACTAACTAATTAGATAGTAGTAATTAGGCCTTAAAGGGAGAAACTACCCCTAATTAATAGGGTATTAAGGGAGTATTAGATAATACTAAAAATACTAATAATACTAGTAATACTAGTAATAGATTAGTAATAACTTTTCTATCTAGCTAATTAATATTAGGCCTAACTAATAATATAAGTAGGCCGACTAGTCTAAATAGATATAATTAGGATAATCTACCTAAATTAAATTAGAATAAGTTAAATAATTAGACTATTAAAAATAGCGAAGTAGAGTTAGAATTACTAACTAATTAATATTAGAATAGTTAGGATAGTTTAATATACTAAATTACTACTATAATACTATTAGCTATTATTAATAAATAATTAACTTAAAATAATAAATCTTAGAGAATTATTCTTAATATATTACGTTATTCTATTTATAATAAACCCCGGATTAATTATAACTAGATAAATAAGAGGGGTATAAAATCTTCTAATAACCCTAATAGGTTTAAAGCTATACTTACCCGCGTTATTACTAGTACTAAGGAGTATCCCTACCTAATATTAATAGACGTGGCTCTTAGTAGACCTAATAAAGATAAATAGCTCGCTACTACTAAAGAAGAATTAACTAGTTATAATAAGTAGATAATATAATAAGAACTATATTAACTACCTTATAAAGTATATATCTTACTAGGTAGGTAGGTCTTATCTTATAAATATAGGCTAATAGGCGAAATTAGCTAATATAAAGTATAGTAGGTAGTTAAAGGCTTCTACTAAATTAAAGGGATTAATTTTAATAAGATATTCTTATTAACCCTAAAGGTATTATTATAGTAACTCCTCCTAGCCCTAATAGCTAAATATAGGCTAGTTATTAAGTATTTAGATATTATTACGGCCTTCTTAGAATTACTTATTTAAGAAGAAATCTAGGTAGAGTGACCTTATCACTTTACTAATAGTAAATAAGGACACGCCTATAGATTAAATAAAGCTCTATATAGCTTTAAATAAGCTTCTTATAAATAGTATAAAACCCTTTATAAGGTACTTAAGTCTTTAGATTTTAAGTACCTTAAGTATAATTATTATATATTTATTAATACTATTATAAAAGTTATTATTATAGTATATATTAATAACTTACTATTTATAGTATATAATTAGGACTTAATTACCTGGATAAAGAAGGAACTTAATAAGAGGTTTAACTTTAAATATATAGGAGACTTAAAAGATAATTTAAGAATAAATATTATTAGAAATCTAGATAACTATTCTATTTAGATTAATTAAATAAAATATATTAACTAATTATTAAAATAACTAGGTATAGAAAAATATTTACTAGCTAAGTTACTTATAGAATAGGCTAATATTACTATTACTCCTAATAGCTATATAACCTCCTTATCTAAAAGGGAGGCTTATTAGTCCCTTATAAAAGTACTTAATTAGCTAAGTATTATAACTATTAACTAGGCTAGATATTATATATACTATTAATAATCTAAGTCGTTTACTTAATAACCCCACTTTATAATATATAAATATAGTAAAAAGGGTATTATATTATCTATTAGGAATAGTTAATAATAGCCTTATCTATTAACTAGGTAATAATAATAGCCTAGAAGGTTTTACTAACGCGTTATATTATAATAACTATAAGATATCTTATTCTATTAGGGCGTATATCTATAAACTATTTAATAGCCCTATTACCTAGTAATTTAAATTATAAAAGCTAGTAGTAATATCTATATATAAGTCTAAATATATTACTATAATAGAGGTATATAAAGAAGCTCTATATCTAGGCCCTATACTAGAAGAGCTAGGGTATAATAAGGGAGTAGTACTAGTACTCCTAAGTACTAATAACTAGGTAGCTATAAAATTAACTACTAACCTAATTAATTATACTATTATAAAATATATTTAAATAAGATATTATTTAGTCTATTAACTCGTTTCTAAAACTAAAGAAATCCGTCTTAAATAGGTTAATACTAAAGGTTAATATATTAATCTACTAATAAAACCTATCGGCCCTATTAACTTCGGCCTAGCTAGATAATAATTAGGACTAGCTCTAAGTAAAGTATAAGGGTATTTAAATATAGTAGTTAGTAATAGGTAGACTACCTTATTATTACTAATCTAAGAGGGAGTATTAGAAATTAGGCTAGGTTAACCTTAGTAGTTACTAACTAGGACTAGTTAGGGGGCCTTAGTAGACTAGTAGAGATTTCTCGTAATAGTTATTCTATTCTATATAGCTATATCTATCTATTAGTTATTATAATACTATTACACTACACCTAAATCACGTGTAGATGACTCATTGACATCATACTATTCAACATCTACTACTTGGTGTAGTACGCTAGTGGACGCTACACATCAAGATACCGGACTAAGCCAAGCCTCAAACCGTGTTCCACATGGCCATGGGGGGCCAATTGGAGGTATCCCGGACAGGCATCGCTCGATTGGGTGGCTTCGAGGCACGCTAGATGGAGATTTTGATATTGGATGTATGAGTGATACGTCCAGACGTCCATGTTTGACGTCTTCGACCAGTACCAAACTATAGGCCTTAGAGCTCTGGGAGGGAGATACAGCGAAAGGGGGGACTCAATCTCGTAACGCTCTTCGAAGCTGTACGATATGGGGCAAGCATTCAGTTGCAGTAGAAGCGACCCTTGATTGACAACGATAACTGTGCTGAAACTTGGACATTTCACTGCGGATACCTACCTACTTACACTGATGGAAGTTAGACGCGCGTCTTAGCGTGTTTTTTCGCGCTACCTCGGCTGCCAAGCCAGAGCTTGGACCACCACAAGCATTTGGCCAGTCGTTCAATTCGTCCTGTACAAAAACACCAAAAAGGCCGGTTAGATTGGTGAGAGAGGCTTATAGTGCTATGCATAACAATTACAAGGAGGCACTATGGGTCAATATCAGGGACGCAGTTTATCTGATGCACACTGAAATCGCCTGAATAAAAGGAAAAGACACAATCATACGCCGAGCAGATGAGCAGTGGTCGTCCATCAGTTGAATCATTGGCGTTGCCAGATAGTCATTGGGATTGTAAAGATCATCTGAATGCAGAGAAGACAGTTCCTATCTGTCCGATGCAAAGACATCCACCTCCAGACTACTTAGGGGGCGGATCATGTATGTTTTATCCACAGGCTCAGTATCTCATACTTGTCAGCATGTAAGGAAAGCGGAAATATTAGAGCATATTTCAAAGACTTAGTAAATATACGATAACGATGGCAGCCGACTACGATGGTCTGCTTAATAGGTATCCCCCATCATCTCGATATATTGCCTATATCCGTCGTCGTCCTCTGAACATCTCCGATATCCACTATCCTCCCGACTGGCTGAATCTTCATCAAATGCCCACACCGCCAATGGCTCAGCGACTACAACCTTTCCAGCAACCAGTGGCATTTCCTGATCCATGGCATTCTTAATGGCCCTCAGTAGCCAGCGAGAGCTCATCCGCTTGCATTCCTCTCTCTCCACCGCCCACAGCATCAAAACAATAAGATCCGGGCTGTACATCTTGGGAATTGTCCTGATCGGCTGTCTGGAATCGGGCTTCAATTCCCAAATATCTTCGTTCCGCTCAGTGGGCGCGACACCGCTAGGTAATGGAAGCATGGGGGTAGTGAGATGAATCATGAAGTGAATAATACTTCCCACAGCATAAACGTCTCCTTTGGGTGCCTTTCTCGGAATCTCCGGGGGCTGCCAAAAGTACGTGCCAGCTGGCTCATGAGTTGCGAAATCGAGACTTGCCGACCCGAAATCAGCAAGAACGACATCCGGATATTCCATACTGTACTGCGAACGACGTACAAAGACGTTCTCGGGTTTAACGTCGCGGTGCACTATGCCATTATTCGTTCGCTGGTCAAAGCCTCGGTGGAGATACTCCAATGCGGACATCAGTTGATGGAAGACCTTCCAGATGAACGGTTCCGGAAAGCGGGCGTTGTGGTCATCGTACCGAACGATAAGGTCATGTAGATCTCCTCCGGAACAGTATTCAAAATGATACTGTACTAGATGGATCTCCTCTAAGATATCATAGCCGTGGAGCTGGATGATATTCTCATGACGCTTGCCGAGAAGGTCGTGCAGTATCTTCGCTTCAATCGGCTTGCCGTGGACGATCTTTGGATATTGGACGGTTTTGATAACGCGAAGTTGAGAGTCGGTACGGCCTTTCACAAGCGTACAAACTCCTTCGCTATCATTACCGATCTGCTTGATAGCCTCGTACTCCTTAGCGATCGGAGTGTAGCCTCGAGGACGAAGCCTATCGGTCTGGCTTCTTCTGCTTCGATCACTCCATGTGCCACCGTTACACCAGGATGCCTTGGCGGTCCAAGAGTCCTCATCCGACGACTCCCTGTCAAGGTCCAACTTAGCTGGGCACCTCCCTCGCCTCCGACCTAACGAAGGTTTCTCACGCACAAGTGAAAGGTTGACCGCATCCAGAAAATCCGAGAACGTAGACAGATTCTCGACGCTGGCAACAACTGCTTCAATCTTCGCATCTTGAATCTCGGACGGCGAAGAGCGGTCCTCGACAGGGTCTCCCATTGGCGTCACCTGAGGGTGACATACTTCAATCCCGTCAGAGGAGACGACGTACGAGAAAATGTCCTGCTTGACCGTGCCACAACAATTTCGCATTGCCATATCAAAAGGCTTGCTGAGAGCCGTCGGTCTGGGGCTGAAGATCTCGGGGGAGTGTGATGTTTGCGATGACATGATCGCGATATGCGTTGACAGTGTACAATGCAGGTGCAGAAAACACTCAAGTCGTGATCCAGTGTAGCTATATGATATATAGACGACCTGACGAAAGATGGATGACGTGATGGAACAGAGACCAGTGGTGTCAGCAAAAACGTGAGGATTCGCAGCTGAGATATACCGTCCATGAGGAAGAGCGATAAAGACTAAGACTGAGACTGAGACTGAGACCAAGACATTGTCCACCCATCCAACAAACAAAGCACAATTTACTTTAATTCCATAATATAGTCCACAAAGGAGATCTCAGATCGACAACGAGAAAGAGAATCGTCAAGACCGATTGTTCTACAAATTATGAATCGAATGTCTCAATCCGCAACAAAGGCGAATTGTGGAAATGGACAATGGCACCCTCAAACAATCTAGTTCTGAATTTAGGGCGACGAATACATTTTTCGAACGCCTAAATCACTTTCGGCATTTGCGTCACATTTTTCGCTATGCCTACGTCGCGGCATGAGGATACGTAGGTAGCACATGTCTCCGCCGGACTTCGTTCGAGTATCGAGGGTTTAATTATCGTATCGCAGGGTTCTTATGCTAGAGGTCTTTGAATGGATATGATATTGTATAGCTGGCATAGGTTCTTGATGTATGGCCAGATATGTATGTGTGCGGACGTGATTTTGTAAAGGCTATAGCTGAATTGAAGATGCTGCATAGGTAGCAAGAAACGGCACCCCAATTGGAGTTGGATACGGTTCCTATTGAATGAGAAAACATCTGATAGAAATAGATTTCATAAGGAGATATTTATACGAATACATGATAAACAGCTATCAAAAAGCATCACAACCCACACAACCCCCTCAACGCCCTCACCTCCTCCCCCTCCGCCCTCTTCAGCCCATCTCTCGCCTTTCTAAGCTCAAGGTCAGACCAGCACATTAACATACCTTCATCGGTCGTTTGCTGCATAAGCTGTTGGTAGTTTCTGTGGATGGAATGTTCCATGCGTTTGAGGCAGGATGGGCAGTAAGGGGGGCTGGTTGTTTTGTTAGTGGTGCTTTTGTGGGTGGAGGATGTGGTGGAGGAGGAGGATGAGGAGGGAGGAGTGCAGGTGCGACACATGGTTTTTTGGGTGGGGGTTGGATTTTGAGGGGGATGGGGGATTTGGGTTTTGATGGGGATGGGGGATTTGGGTTTCTTGTGATGATGGGGGAAGGGGTATGAAAATTGATAGCTTTGCAAGTTGGTAGATATATTGAATGTGTTATAGCTGGTGGATCATTGTCATTGCGTGTTCTTTGTCGGATTTTTATCAATGGACGTAAGGATATCTTTGTCTATGGAATGTCAACGTCTGCCAACAAGGCCAGATCCGATTTATTGTCAAGAGCCTTCTTCTTATGCCAAGTGATATTGGTACCGGTCAGACGAGTATGGAGGTCCTACACGAATCAGGAGTCCTAGGCCAGCTGACTGTACAATACAAAGGTTGTAATTGCAGGCTGTTGGTACGCCATCAGTGATTCCAGATTTTGGTCTACTGGCAGCGACTTTCGATAAAGGCGAGGCAGAGGTATACTCTTTTATTGTAGGCTAGACTGCTCATCTTCTAAGCTGACGGAGGCTGATTCCCCCAGCCCTTGCTAGGTGTGACATGCTGTCAAGACGATGCAATACTTTGCCTCTTCACCGAAATCCGTGTCGGCGAGGGCATTGTTTGAGGTATGCGCTTACAGAGTGCCCTCGAATCAGGTCCCAAGTTTGAAACAATCCTAGTGTAGGAACCGAGATCTTGAGACTTCCGAGCCAGGTACAGCCGCAGATGCAGAATATTAAGCGGCTCGAAACTTCACCTCAAACAAGACGTTTCAGCTGTCGGATAACACTTGTCAGACTCTAGAAGGCGGTGTTAGAAGCATTTCGTGGCGCATCCCTACAATGTTTCTAAAGAGGACTTCTGAGCGACTTCGAAGCGACACGTAACGGCTGGGAAAGTAACGTAACGAACTCCTTGTGGTACAGGCGTTCCTAAATAGTCCAACCTGGGTGTAGCATGTTCTTCCCTTGTAGTAGGTGACTTTGTAATGAAGGGTCGTGACTCTCACTGTTTGACTTGGCTGTTTCCTATATAGACAGCAAAATATGCTGCCACAATCTTCTCCGTCCAGCCCATAGACATCATCCCGCCTTGCATGCACACAGAATAATTTTCAAGAAAGACCAAGTCGGAAATCATGTTCCGTATCACCAATTTCGCAGCCGTTGGCATGTTCATGACCACGCTGATCCTCTCAATTACAGCATCACCTACCCGGGTAGCTCAAACACCATATGTCAGTCGATCGGCTCTTGCGCTCTTCCTAGTCTTGTATTAACAGAGATATAGCATTTGATCTGCACATACGACGGCGGAGATACTTTTGCGGCTTACGGTGACTCGAACATCGATCGTGATGCGACCTTATTTTGTAGTAGTCCTGCGGCAGCTCTCGGCTGCAAGATGGACAGTGTGGTCAAGACCAACCAAGACGCTGTGACCTTCCCCTCGTGCTCAAAGTATGTATCATCCTGCGAATGTTTTCATGCTGTGTATCTCCGGCAAGCAAGGGGGAGTAATTCTCCAGACACCCGAATCTAGTCTTGAAAGGTCAACGCTGATTCTTATGCTCCAACAGATGTCATTGTCAAGGTCCACTACCCTGAGCCATGAATTTCGCACAGGGTGCATCATTGATAGGACCTTGGTTGCAGAAAGCTGGGCCGAAAAGCGGGGCTTCCATCCGGGTGGGCGCGTTGATGGTCATCACGAGAGGAGATAGTGAGTACCATACGGAGGTACCAGCTGTATATTGATGTTGCTTGCCGATATTGGCTGTGACACCTACGATCCGTGTGGGGCCTCTGGTCTTCAAACCGGCACAGTGGCAGGCATGCTATCGAGAATGATGATAAAACGGGGTGGTACGATTGCAGCGGCGGTAACGCATAGAAGTTGAACTTGAAGATGAAGACGAAGGATTGAGACACTGGATTCGTGAAGAGCTTGTAGGAGACTTGATGCCAAGAGATGAACCGCCTAACGCCGCGCTAGCTGGAGTAGCCAATCAGACATTGGCCCTGAGTTTGGAAGGCATTTGGGACCTCAGTTCGACTTCATCGAGACAGCCTCTTGACTTTCGATCTCTACATTCTTCAGGTCCAGCCCATTACAAAATGCAAAGATCACTCGAACTCCTCGGCATGGCCTACGTAGATAGACCTCACATACTTTTCAGTCTATCCGTCTTGGTATCCGCATATTGGTTCTACATTTACGTGCAACGGCGGCGTCAATATCAAGTAAGCTGTGTAGACCGACAACTCAACAACGAGATCTGACTCGATGTAAAGGCCGATCAAGCATTCGGTGCGCAACATGGTTGTCAAGAAATGGCTGTAGACTACCCTGTCAAGTGGCCACTCGGACTCGATGTGCTCAAAGCACAATACAAAGCCAACACAGATCAACGTCTTCTCGCATACCAGCAACCGACTATAGATACCTTAGGACCTAATTTCATGATGAAGTTGTTAGGAAACGTGGGATATACGACAATGGATCCAGAGAATGTTGAGGCCATTCTCTCATCCAAATTTGCAGGTATGCTCTTATCCCGTGATTCTACGCACTGCATGGTCATCCAAGTTTAACTATCCCAAGATTTCGGCATGGGCTCTCGACGCGGTGCCATGTTCCCTTTCATCGGAGAGGGGATATTCACACAAGACGGGCCTCAATGGAAGCATTCTCGCGATTTGCTGCGTCGTCCATTTCTCAAAACTCATTATCAGGATCTCAGGCACTTTGATGAACCTGTGGACAGGCTCCTTGCCACCCTCTCCTCTTCCGATGGCATTGTTGACCTACAACCACTGCTCTTTAGCTACACTTTAGCCACCACCACATCGCTCATCTTCGGTCAGCCTATAGATACCTTCAAGGCGACGGAACATGATACATTCGCTCGTTGCTTTGATTACGCATCGCTGGTAAGCTCGTACCGAGCGCGTCTTCAGGATTTTCACTGGGCATATTCCCCTCCAAAGTTCAAGAGTTCTTGTCAGACGGTCAAAGCTTTTGCGAGCATTTTCGTCAATCGAGCCTTGCGAGACAAAGACAAGGACTTGAGTGGACAAGACTCCGATCGTTATGCTTTCATTCAGGATCTTCACGACGAACTCAAAGATTCAAAGCTTGTTCGTGATCAGCTTGTGAACGTTTTACTGGCGGGCAGGGATACCACGGCTTGTCTTCTGTCGTGGACATTGTAAGAACATCTCGACGAAATACAAAGTGCTTTGCCTTCCTTCGAGAGCAGACTAACATGATCCCAGCTTCCTCCTAGTCCGCCATCCGTCAACTCTAGACCGTCTTCGCAACGAGATTCGATTAGTTGTAGGAGACGATGGGGAAATGAATAGGGTTCACATCCAGAAGATGCTCTACCTCAGGTGTATATTGAACGAGAGTAGGTACCGCGCTGTTCAGACCGCGCTAGTCGACTGATCTATCTAGCTCTCCGTCTCTATCCCCCCATCCCAATCAACGTCCGCATTGCTCAGAAGACCACCGTCATCCCGCACGGCGGCGGTCCACATGGCACCTCTCCGGTCCTCGTCCGTAAAGGTACAGGCATCGGCTTCATAGCATACTACATGCACCGACGGAAAGATCTGTATGGCGATGACGCAATGGATTACCGGCCTGAGCGATGGGAGAACGATAACCTAGCCAACATTGGATATGGCTATCTGCCCTTCCACGGCGGGCCTAGGCTGTGTCTTGGCCGTGAGTTACCCCATCCCACCATAGGTGCCGAAATACATTGATCAGCGTTGATAAACAATAGAGGACTTTGCGTTGACAGAAGCGTCTTACGCCGTCGTTCGCATTCTGCAGGCGTTTCCGAACCTCAGACTGCCGCCAAATTACCCAATCGTGCCAATCGGTCTGGAGAAGCAGAATCTTTCAATATTTCTCTCAAGTGCAGATGGCTGCAAAGTGCTGGTACACTGACAACATGTGGCGCTCCTGGAAGCGTGAGAGGATGCCACATTGAGACCCAACGCGATTACCCGAAAACATACTACTTCCCGCAGGTCGATGCCGTTTTGGGAAGAGCAAATCCGAACCACTAATGGCAATCGAGAATAAGAAGACCACTGCTCACGGCCGAGACTTGCTACATACGAAATCTCGACACCTATCCAACCCGCTGCGTAATGAGAGAAAGCTTCATGACACGTGGCAGTATGTCCTAGGATCCGACCCAAGCTAGCGTGACACACATTGTAGAAGCACGGCACCACCTATGATCTCGTAGGTGAGAAATTTCCGTAAACTGCCGCTGCTCATCACATCAAGGGCGAGAATGTGTAGGCACACACGGACAGAACCGTCTAACATCATCAATCGTCCCGGGCAGCCCTCCAAATGACCGTTGAATTCAGGCTCCCCTCCAACCAAAACCCGTGAACTAGCAGTACTGACCCAGCATACCTACAACCAGCGAGCTCATTCCCCGAATGGCATGGGTATCGGATGCGCTTACTCGAAATAGACGAACGACTTATCGCTCAAAGACCATCCCAGAAAACCTCATAAAGGAATCCAGGGCCAACGAACATAAGAGGAGAGAAGCTCTCTTCGAATACCATGTTTGCGGAAATTCTTGTGGAAACAATGATGTTGAGGGTCTCAAGAATACCGATGGCGACTTACCTTATAAAAAGAGCTGCTTAGGGAACAGTAGCTCATAGGGTCGCAGTTTACGCAGGAGAAGAGATCTTCAGACCTTTGCGTCTATATTTCCATGCACGCCCATAGAGCGAGTAAGTACCTTAGGAAAGAAGATCCACCGACCAACAACGGCTAGCGCTGCAGAAGACTGCCACAAAGTCAAGTCCACACGCTCATCCTCTCACTCCGCACCAAATCCCCAATCCTACCTTACTCCACAGACAGTGTTCGGAACTGAGGTTGAGACCATTATGCTACGTACTCCTAAAGGGCTTGGGAAGACAAATGCCTGATCTACGCTCTGGCATGCTACACTGCAATGTAAAGCACTAAGGTCCTAGATCTCGTACAGCTCTCCAGACATAACGACACGGAGCGAAAGGAGAATCGTAGCGGATAAAGGGACGCTCTCACGCGAGTTGTGGGTCGTCATGCGATGGCATGTATGGCATTGAGAATTGAGCAGAGCGAGTCGCAAAGAAGTAGGCTGGATAAACGCAGTTCTTATAGAGTAAGGGTTGATGCGATTACGGTAGTATGTATCAGTATAATCGGCGCTGTTGTATCCGATACGTTCACAGACCTGGGGTACAAAGCTTTCTTATAAGGTATCAGAGTAAATGGCATTCTTGATAGCAAGACTATTGAAAGATCTGAAGACGGTTGGTTGTATTACAAAGGCTTTGGCGCTGAAGAGGATACGCTAGAGCTTCTTCATTTTCTTCCTCTCAGCAACAGCGCGCCCGAAGCTCTTTGCGGTCCTGAAGCCGTTGCGTTCTTTGCCGACCTGGAGGTATAGATCTACATCATCGTCTTCGGGAGAGCAGGTTGGTGCTTGCTGCTGGGTCGGATGCACATGGTCATTTTCGCTGCCCGTGGAATTATCGCTCGGAATCTCTGTGTTGTTTGTCGATACCTTGCTGCTTCGACAGGAGGCCATGGTTTCATCATATGAGCGAGCAATTTCCGACTGGCTCGCTTCTTGGGTTTTTCGCCTCACTGGCCTTACCAGATTCTCTTTGTCGTCATCTAGCACTGGAAGAGGACGCTTGTCACGCTCCAACACATGGCTGGAAGCGCGCTCTGCTGCTGCTGGACCCGAGAAGTAAGGACTTATATGCTCTTCGTTCCGCGTCATCTGTGTAGGGCTGGGTTGAGACGTTTTTGGCCTTGGCTGCAATAAAGGAGGCGGAGGCATTGCATGTAACTAGGGAACAATTAGTACAGCACGAGCTAAACCTTTCGTAGGCATACATCGATCTCTTTTCGGACTTCCATAAAAACATTCAGATCTTCTTGGAAATCTTGTGCTGCTCGTGTTGGCATCCAGCCTTTGATGATGTCCTGATACTGTTCTTCGAACTGCTTCCCACCATCGCCACATGTAAACCATTCATGTGCTAATGCTTGCCTTACTGTAGCTCTCCTTGCCTCGTCCAGGACTAGGAGTCGCTTGATGAAGTCTTTTGCTTGATGATCTACGTCAATCCACAATAGGCCGTAATCTAACGCATCAAGATTACACTTGGAGGCAGCTTCGAGGATGGCTAGCGCCGAGTCTTGTCGAACCTCCAGGTCCTGTGAGTCGGCGAAGTAGGATCTTCCTAAGAAAAGCGTTGTAGTCAAAGCACCAACGCTCCACATATCGGCACTGACTGTATATCCTACTTCCTTTGCGCAGGGGTTCAGGCCATGAACCTCGCTATGCAAACCGTTAGCCTCTACCGTAATTGCGCTGAGGCTTGACACTCACGGAGCGACATAATCCGCTGTCCCAACCCAAGATTGCATGCGTGACATGGGAGCCTTCATAGATTGACCGAAATCCGTCAGGATGACTCGTGCACCAGCAGCTGGGAATGACATCAAGACGTTTTCTGGCTTGAGGTCTCTATGTGCGATCTTGAGTCCGTGGAGATGTTTCAGAGCTTTGAGAATCTGGTAAACGATCGTAGAAGCTTCGGCGTTGGCGAGAGGTCCGTTCTTCTGATCGACGTAAGACCTAAGGTCCCCACCTGCGATCAAATCCTCGATTATGTATCTAACGTAGTTTAGACCTGGTCACGGATTGGGGATGCTCCGCATACATGTTGCTTTCCGTGTGGAACACGCGCTCGATATGTATGATGTTTGGCTGTAGAGCTCCTTAGAGTGAGTTGCGTGACCATGAAAACAAATGTCTTACATGAGTGATATCCTTAATCAAATTGACTTCTCGCCATAGCTTTGAGGCAAGATTCTTATCATTAGCTCGCCTGTGTCCTATCAAGCTCACTATCTTGCATGCAACTTGACAAGATCTAAAGCGGTCCACAGCCATTAGCACTCTTCCGAAGGCCCCGGCACCTAGTTGATGATCCGTGATGCGGTATAGATTCTTGAATGACTATGGCAGGTGAGCCGGAACCCAAGTTTTGTCAATCGAAATCAGTGCTTACATCCATTTCTTTCTTCTGTACTTGTGTATACCCAGCATCCAATTTGAAGTTAATCGGCTTTGAGATGGCTGCAGCGCCAAAGGTGAAGCAAGTACTATCACAGATCATGACTTTATCTCCATCAGTGAGGAGAACAGCATGTCCTCGGCCAATGACCGCTTCTTCGTTGCGGGTTTCACTCTTGTAGATCCAACGAGACCCATTAGTCGAGAGATCTTGTGCGTAAACAAATGCTTGGCGTGGCTCATCATTGTACATTATCGAATAGATCTTGAGATGGTGGTTCGATACTGACGGTTCATCAATAACGATTTGGCTAGACCTCTCAGCAACGTCGGCGATGCGAACTGTAAAGAGACGTACCAGCTCTTTGCGTCCCTTCCTATGAGGACAATATCGTTTTCACGGATGACATGATCGCTCATGTCTATTAATGATTCAGAGGAACCATCGTTTGGCTTCGATGGCCATAGAGCTCACTCAATGGATCACTGTCTTCATCACCTGTCCTCGTCAACCACCCAAGCACAGAATGAATATTTTGTGACAGCATCTTGGAAATATGGAATGATAGCAAAGCCAAAGTCTGCGAGGGGCTGTAATAGCGAGTAGATTGGATGATATGAAAGGGTTTATTGGAGACGGAGACCAAATGAACGAGAAGACTAGCTTATGTATAGGTACAAGAGAACCCTCTTCAGCAAGCATGACGGATACTAAACCAGGACGCAGCTGTGTCTGAGCTGCTCTCCAGTCCAAAGTCCTCCTCATCAAGCCCCATCAACAGCAACGTCACCCACCACGTGGGAAGGGAAAGAAGATGATTGAGTGCAGAAAAGAAAGACTTGGCAGGGTGAGCTACGCTAGTACCAGGAAGCACTAGTGCGTCAAGCGAACACGCACAAAGTTGAGCTCTCCACTCCAGCTCCATCTGTTCTACCAGCATCAACCTCATCTTCAACAACGTGTAAGTATCCTCTACTCTCATGACTATCCCTTTATGTGCTGAAGCTAGTGCATCCCTGTCAATGCAATGCTAGCGGGGTATCTCCGAAAGGCTGGCTGACCCGCTGTTTCCATCAGTTCACCTAGTTGTTGACCATGAGAGCGAAGTGGAGGAAGAAGCGCGTCCGACGCCTCAAGCGTAAGAGAAGAAAGACGAGAGCCCGCAGGTATGTTCCAACCTCCAATTGGCAGCTTCAACAGCTCCTGTCTGTGTCTTTGATTACGCTGACGGTCGTCGGCTTCACAGCAAGTAAACACACATCTACTCGATCTACGCTCCCGCCTCCTCTTCAGCTCGTCACCACCAACTACCATACACATCCAATGATAAAAGTGACATACCACCGACCGCGTACCATGATGCATGATTATACAAATCCGGAGGCACGAGAGGGTATGGGGTGTGCCGAGGACGGATTGCAGGAGAGAACGGGGGCGCGTCAAATTCTTTGTCGAGCAGCGAATGGGTGTTCTTGCATACGAGATGCTGTTGCTTGATCGAGTGGCCTGAGAAGGGAAGGTCTACCACAGCATAGCAAATGTTACTAGCACGCAATGAAAAGAGAGACTCGCTTCTTGTCACGATGCTTTGATATGGTGTGATTTCATATACAATGGTCGGCTTTTGGAAGCATGTCTTCCGCCATGCCGTTATACAACAATGATCTCCTGCGTCCTTCCAACACCACGCTATGCATATCGGAACGATTATGTTCGTTGAGCACATCAGAACCTGATTTCATAGCTCCCTGCTCTTGTCATATATCGAACCCATTTCACACTTCCATAATTACTTTTCTCAAAGACTTTCAGATACCGTACCAACAAGCCAGAACTCGTGAACATCAACAAGCTAAAACTCAAACTTAACGGCGGCCTACTCCACGCCTTCTGATTCGTCATGCTCGTCAAACTTGCCTCAGCGGAAAGCACGAACTCGCTTTGCCCTGTAAAGCGTGGGATCTTCCAGACGATGTTATTCTGTTCAGGCTCATATTTGGCTTTGCCTTGGGTCACCCTTTCGGTAATACGAGCAGCGTTCAAGGGTGTAGGAACGCGAACGACGACGTTCGTAGCGAAGAGCTTGCTGCCGTAGTTGGCTTTTATCGCTATGCTGTATTCAACCTTGGACTTTCCAATCTCGTTAACGATAGCATGGACCTTGAAAGGTAGATTGACGTTCTCCGTGGCTCTGTACCGCATGAGTTCGAATTCGCCATCAGGCGGTACAAACGAAATGATTCGGTCTGCGTCAAATTTACCCAGCTTGACACATTGGTGGAATTGGCAGTCTTCCAGCGTCACGCTGCCTGCTGCTGCTTTTGTGGCTTTTGTACCAGCCGTGTTACCTGAGGGCGCCGAGAGGCTGTCGCCATCCAAGAGTAGTCGATCGTTGAGACCAAACTTGCACTCCGGAGTGCCGGAAAGATAGGCTCTCATCACGATCTGACCATTGACGTCTGCTCTGAGGACTGTGCCTGTCGCTGACATAAGGAGATTCACATCTTCTATTACATCCACAAAGGCCTCGTTCTTCCTATAACGTATGTCTGACCGGCGCCATGACAGAGCCCCTGTAGCTTGCATTGTGATCCTAGAGGAATCTTCCATTGTCCGCTCCGACTTAACGCCCTCTGTGGTAATATACATCTTCAGCGTATCCGTCTCCGTGTTCTGAGGGTACCCAAAGTCCAGTATTTCTGCCATTACACATGAGCTACCAGGTCACACTTGGAACCGATTGTTCAAAGTATTGACTCACCGTCCAGCAACTCATATACAAGAACAAAATTGTTCTTCACGGCCTCCTCATCGAATTTCCCAAAATACCCCCTCCCCAAACCCACCAATCTGTAGAGGAATTCAAACACAAGCGCTGCATTGGCATTGCTCTTCGTTATCGCCAGTAAGTATATGTTCTCATGTTTGACATGGCTGAAGGTTGTGGAGCCGAGTGTGAGGATCGGAGAGCGGACTTGAGAATTGGAGATGACTTGGATGCGAAAGACGTCGGCAAGGCGGGGGCGGCAGTCGTTGCGAAAGGCCCGAAAGATGAGATTCTCGCCTTTTTGGTTGAAGATGAGGATCCCGGAGAGCATAGTAAAATATGGTACGGAGCAGGGTGTAGGTAGATAGGACTTGGCATGACGGGCTAGAATATTCGAGGTAGTGAACTACGCTAGTCTAACACTCTCATCAAATCGACCAAGGCATCTCGTTTCGGTAGATCTGGAGCTTTGTTGAAAAACACATCTCTCCCCAGTGGTATTATATTCGAACCTCGGTCAATCGCTGCTATGGAAGCTCTGAACAAGTCCAATGGCCTTACCCAAAGACAAATAGGACACTCAGACGAACCTCCCGAATCAGATCAGAGCCTTTAATTAGACGGCCTCTCCATATCTTAACCCCTCTCCTTCTTCGCCGGTACACCGCTCCTTCCGTCTCCTCTTGGGTCCGTTCACGACGTCAGCTTCCTCATGCACTCTCCAAGTGAAGAAAGCAGCTACGAGCGCTGCCAAGCCTCCAAATCTAAGAACCCAAGCCACGCTCCAATCGTACGGTTGTCCCCTCGGTTTCTGTGCCAACTTGAAGATAGCGGACGACACGAGTGTCGCGACGATTTGAGGGGCCGCAACCGCAACATTATGGAGGCCGAGTATGACACCTGCTTGGTCGTCTTGCTTGCCGTCAACAATATCTTCACCATCAAGGTTGATCCGACCTCTGTTGAAAGTACCGCGTTTCCGGGCCTCGGAATCGCGCTTCGATATCTCGGCGGAGATTAACGCAAAGGGCGCCCAGAGAGTTAGCGCCCATGGTACGCCCACAAAAGCTGTCAAAACCGTGGCCTGTTTGGCTGTTCGGATGAAGAAAGTGGAAGCCATGCAAAGAGCAAAGACAATGTGTGCGAGCATCCAAGCGCGACGAAGGGTGAGCCAGGGAATCTGAACTAGATCAAGGACGTGTGCCAGGCGGGCGTGAAGATTAGCGCTCGGGCTTGGTGCGGGAGGAAAGAATGAGGACATGGAAGCGGAGAGTGTGCCTGGAGTTCCCGGTGTGTGGTGGGCAGATGATGGGGTCTTAACGGTCGGTTCCGGAGGGCGATAGGAGGGGACGACCAGGAAAGGCAGCAGCATATTGGCGGCGAACGATGTGATTGCGAAAATCAAGAGGGCGAACGTGGCCTTGCGCGTTGCGTCTTCCCAGGCTTGGTCAACCTCATCGGGAGTGAGGTTGGGGTTCGCAGCAAAGTGAGGATTTACTTCGAGTTGGCCAATATACGTCGTCATGTAAAAGAGGAAGCCAAACCAACCGATCCAGTTGAAGAATTGAACCTCGCATACTCTGCGGATTTGAGGCGGGAGGCGGACAATGGAGCTGAAGACTTGACGGAAGAAAGAAACAACGCCTAAGGATGTCTCGGGAGGAGGGCCTTCTAGGCGAGGATCGCGTTCGCGAATGTAGAGACATGTAATAGTGACTGTCCCGCAGAGAGCGATGCAGGCGATCGAGCAAAGTACTTGGAACTGGGTATTTCCAAGCCATGGCAAGATGGATGGGAGATGGACATAACCAGAAAGGTATCCAAGAATGTTGCCTACGCCAGTTATCCGGCCCGCCCAGGCATTAGCATCTTCCTGTTGATGCGTTGGCGCATTGTCTACGATGAATGCACGTACGCCTGCTTGAACTGTGACATGTAAGTGAAAAGGATGGCGCTTGTGAGGCTGAATGTTTACCCGTGTTTATCGCAAAGTCTAGTATGTAGATGCAAACTACTGCCCAGATCATGGAACATACTCGAACGCCATGTGACTCCGGATCGGCTCCGAAAAGCCCAAGAGATCCGTGGACAATTTCTCTTGTCCATGCTAGAGCCACTAGAGAGGCTGCCGTGGCAAAGGCGCCCGAGAGCATGAACGGTACCCTTTTTCCATATTTGATGCGGCAATTGTCGCTTCGAATACCGACGTACGGCTGGACTAGTGTACCAGACAGAGGCCCAGCGATCCACACAAAAGCTAGTAAGGCCTTACTCATTCCTAGAGACAGGAGATATGGCTGTGCGAGAGCAATCGGTCAGTTGGGGCACCACGACCATGAGCAGGGTATGTACCGATCCATATGACAATTCGGTTGCCCATGCTATCTGCAAACTGCATCCAACCGTTCGTTAGTACCCATGATTTTCCTTGGTGATTTCACAAGGGTTCGGGCGAGTACTTCTCACCCTCCAATACTTAAAGTCAGTATGAAGAGATAAAACACGCTCTTCGACTGCTCTTCTTGTCCCTCACTCCAATCTAACAGCTGTGTGGGTGTGTCATGGTCTTCAAGAGCGCGTGCGCCCTGAGATGCGACGGGCGACAAGAGAGGTGAGCTCTCATTCAGGTCCAAGGAATGCGCTTCTCGTTCATGATCTTTCGTAGAGCCCGAGGATGCGGGTGGATAACCCCCGCCTGTCCGTTGCTTTCGTGAATGGTTGCCCGACGATTTGAACCCAGTCTGCGAGGTTGGTCCATTGCCGGCCATCAAAATTGGGATATCTAAAAGCGTTCAAGGTGGAGCTGGTGCGGAAGTGGAAATTGTGGGGGTCGGATCTTGTTTGCTTTCGACTTTTTGACGGTCTCGAGGATCAGGATATCGATGTAACGGAATCAGAGGACATATGACTCATGGTGTTGCGTATGCCGCCATCATCTGTGTTCCTCCTAGGCAGAAATGGGGCTGAATGACCAAGTCAGCTACCTAGCTCAGATGAAGGTCCCCCGGACCACTCGATAAAATGACAGGATGTAGTAAAGTAATTCGCCGAAGCGAAGTTGAGTAGGATGAGATATGTCTTTCGGATCTCTGTCTGTGATTTTGTTGTAGGATGCTGTGCTAATTGTAGGTCTACACCAAAGGCACACGCGGTGACTGCGGCTTTGAAACCTGACGTTGGATCGGCGGGAGCCGGTAAAACCGTTGCACTAATGGAGATCATGCTTGGCCACTTTATCCTTCTCCTGTGGACATCCAAGCCCTGCAACTTCGTCATGCTTTCTCTGGAATGATATATTTGATACACAGAGTAAGGACGGAGCAAAGACGGAGTATATACTCATTAAAAGGAGGAGCGAGCACTGGGGTAATGAGGTAAGGTAGATCAAGCTTTGAGGGACATACATTATGCATAACTAATCCCAATCAGGGGTTGCCTCATGTGGCTTTCGCGATATACGCCTAGCGTAACCTAAAAGTGTCTCCAGGCGCTGCCTTTACTACTGTAGAATGTTGAAGCTCTTTAACGTTTCTGATAATCCGTAATTATTCTGCTGCTCAAGATTACTGAATGTCTGTCAGCAACAGTCGCATGTGCTCATCGAAGAGGCAGCCTGCTGCTCTCCCTACCTCCCAGGCATGGCTTCTCTCATAGACAGCACGGTCTTCGAGCTCTTGAGTATGGACGACCCCGGCTCCATGCTCCATGTTACATGCTAAAGGGTGCATTCTGCAGAGCGAGAGTCCGAAGATGCCGACTCTGGAGATGGTGAGTGGCCCATCGCATTCTGCCACAAATGACGCTTGATCTCACGCGAGCATATTGTTAGATCCAAAAGCTGGCGAACAAGAGATCTATTCTTCATGGGCCCTTTTCATTCTGATATCGCTCCTTATTGTTGCGCTCTTCGCGAGCTACATGCTGCAACACAAGAAAATTCAGGCTGTACACGAGACTGTCCTATCAATCTTCGCAGGTATGGAACCTACGATGATGACAAAGCGCCAGGTTCACTGAATTATCACGCAGGCATGGCAGCCGGACTGGTTATCAAATTCACGGAAGGGACTTTCATCCAAGATTTTGTCGGCTTCAACTATCAATTCTTTTTCAATCTCCTCCTCCCTCCCATCATTCTTGCTTCTGGATACGAATTACATCAGGCCAATTTCTTTCGGAATATAGGCACAATATTGACATTCGCATTCGTCGGGACGCTCATATCTGCGGTTGTTTTGGGGTTGTTTCTGTGGCTGTGGACGCGGATACCACTCGATGTGTTTCAGATATCGTTTATCGAGGCAATTTCTGTGGGGGCTACGCTATCTGCAACAGATCCAGTCACTATCCTCGCCATTTTCAATACATATAAAGTCGATCCGAAACTTTATACCGTGATATTTGGAGAGTCCATACTGAATGACGCCATCGCGATTGTCATATTCGACACTGCTCAACGATACAATTTGGACGGCAACGAAGGGGCAACTCTAACTATTGCCAGCTTTTTCGAAGCCATCGGCATCTTCTTTTTAGTTTTCTTTGGGAGTCTCTTGTTTGGCATTGCTGTGGGTATTGGGACCGCACTCCTACTAAAATTCACTCTTGTTCGCCGCTTTCCTAAGATCGAGAGCTGCCTGATCATCCTGATTGCATATGCAAGCTATTACTTCGCTAATGGAGCACATATGTCTGGTAGGTACTGGCAATAGTCCCGTAAAACCTCATGTCAAAGCAAATCTGACGACCCGGCAGGCATTGTCAGCCTCCTCTTCTGTGGTATTACTCTGAAGCATTACGCATATTATAACATGTCACGACGCACACAATTGACAACAAAATACATGTTTTCGGCATTAGCACAGCTTTCCGAAAACTTCATCTTTATCTACCTGGGGCTTACATTATTCACTAAAGACACGCTATATTTCAAGCCACTGTTCATATTAATCACCGTCATTGGCATTTGTGCCGCTAGGTGGTGCGCAGTTTTCCCTCTCTCCAAGGCAATCAATTGGTTCATCCGCTATCGCGCCAAGCGGCGTGGCATGGATGTAGCTGACGAGCTACCATACGCATATCAAGTCATGCTCTTTTGGGCGGGGTTGCGCGGTGCTGTGGGTGTTGCATTAGCTGCGGGCTTGACAGGAAAAAACGGTCCGACCTTACAGGCAACAGTGCTTGTGGTGGTAGTACTGACTGTCATCATCTTTGGTGGCACTACAGCGCGTATGTTGGAGATCATGGGCATACGGACAGGTGTGGTAGAAGAGGTGGATTCGGACGACGAGTTCGATATTGAGACAGCTACCAATGGAACATACTACAAGAGCACCGGAGCAGGCCTCGGGAGCAATGGCGCTCGGTTTAACAAAGCTGGGCTTCGTATCAACAGGGGCACTGACTCGGCCCAAGGTAGCTATAGTAGCGGTACACCGAGTGTCAGTCCGCGAAATCGACCTACTTCTCGCAACAATTCGACGGTTGGTCAAAGAGAGAGGGATGCATTACAAGCGCAACAGTCGTTACTCGCCCGTGAGGATACGACGCCGAGCGAAGAAGAAGACGTCTACTCTGATAGCGACCTACCGCCCGCGGCTCGGACGCGGCCTCCTCGGAGAAAAGCGCCTCCACCAAGCAGTTCTGCTACAGCTGACCCATCACATGCAGCCGCAGCCCAGCCAGCAGGTAGCGATGTTCATCTGAGCGCCAGCGGGGCTATTAGCCAGCTCATTTCCGGCACAGCGGACGAGCAGGCAGCATGGTTTACCCAGCTTGATGAAGGGTTCATCAAGCCGACGTTGCTACTTGATCAAAATAGGAAAACCGGCGGCGTTTAGGAGTGTGTAACATAGAGGTGATATCATATGAGTGGTCGATCGGATGCATGTGGAACAAAAGGCGACGGATTAAACTCCTGTTTAGCATCGCCATTTCCTCGAGGTAGTGCGAACCAGCGGTTGCACAAACTTGCATATTCCACGAATGATCCATACACCCTTTCGACAGTGAATATACTTCACTTTGCTGTCATCAACGTTGTGGTAGGCCAGGCAAAGGGCAAAGCGGCAGGCAGGCGGAGGGGCAACTGTTTACGGCGTGGTTGGTTGCGTTGGAATCTGGCAATGGAAGCTAAACCGCTTCGGGATGAGCTTAAAAGAGGGAAATCAACGAAAGGATAATGACCAGATGCGGTCTCCATGAAACGCGACCGCCTGGTGGGAAAAGTCCCTAGCAGAATCTTTTGATGTTCCATCATTCTATAGAGAGTTTGAAACCGTTCATGTAGCAATAGTCGCGAGAATTAAGATGTTTTGATCTGTAGCCGTACTCAATGACATATGAAGGATAAGTCGAACCAGAAGTCCACTCCACGGGCAAATTAATTAGAGATGGGCGCGCTCGGTTTGGCTGGGTCGAAAGGCTGCCACGCCTCCATAATGGATCCCAACTTCCGGCCAATCTCTCCCATATCCATTCATCCTCCCTACCCATACCATACACCTAAACGACCAAGCTCGTCGTCGCTCTCAAGGGTGAAGCCCCTCAGCAATATTCACATCCGCGCTGACCGAGCTTCTTTTGCGCGCTACTGAGGGACAGCAGGATCTGCGAAGACCAAGAGTGGCTTCGCTGACTTCTCGTTACACCTACAATCGAGCCACTTCACCTCATCACCCATCCCAACCATCCTGGGACACAGTGGTGTGCTTTGCGTGTACCAGCTCCGCCAGCATAAGTGCTCCGACGAGATTTGAAGACCATACTTCATGGCGAGGGCAAGGATCACCTGAGACTCGATGCCAATTCCCTCAGGGCCAATGATGGAGGCATCTCCCGAGCAAGACAACCGTAGAAGAAGGAACAGTTATGCACAGTCGCCTACACATAGCCATCCATACTCGCCCAACATTGGGACACACCCTCAATCACCATTCAATCAATACTCCTCTCGACCTTCAACATCAGCTACGATGTCGCTACCCTCCGCCATCAGTCCACGCTTAGGACCTCCACCATCACCAAAACTGAAGGGTCCTTCCCTGAATGGCGCTATGTACTCCGACAGAGAGACTGGTCGCTCCACTCGCTATGATCCAATATCAGAACATCGTGAAGGACAGTCAGGTTGGAGACAGTCGCCATACCATACGCGATCGCCGAAAGAGGTACGCTGATCCCGTCTACCAGGGCTTCCTAGAGTTCTCTAGCTTCTTTCCATGGATGCTGACAACGCATGTTTCATAGATCCGGGAAAATGGCTCGTATTCCAGTCAATATGAAGAGCCGAAGACATCGCCTACGACCTACCGCTCGCCAACTGTGCCTCATTTCTCACATCACTCACCAACCCTTCCTACACCTCATGGACATCCACCGAGTCGACGAGACTCCATTCCCCAATCACCAGCCAGAAGCGTTCTTGAGAGCCCCGGTCATCCACCGGGCAATCACAATTATCCAAGTCGAACAAACGGTTCCATAGATCGTCCTTCTTCTCAAGGTACTATTGACGAGGACATGGGAGAGAACTACCCAAAACCTTCACTGGATAAGAAAACGACCAGGACTAAAGATCCGATGGCTTTCGCCAACATCCTCTCCAGTAACGACCCTGATCCACCCAAATCGACGCCCCGACCTACGCCAGCTGCAAAGCAACTGAAGAATTCTTCATATGTTCCGAACGGGGATGTTAAGCCGTCTACGGCAATGTCTCGGACGGTGGCTACAAAGGCCATCTCTTCACCAAAGGACCATGGGGGATCGGGGAAGCGATCTGTGAAGGCTGAGTGCGAACCAACCGCTCATGCAAAGGGCGTAGGCAACAGCAAGCCCAAACCGGGCGGAACATCGGACAAAGAGAATGAGAGAGTCAAGAAAGAAATGGCACGGATTGATGCTCTAGAAACAAGTGACCTGGAATCCCCAGAGTTTGGAGATGCTAAGCAGAAACATGATCAGACATCACAGAAGCGGCAACGAGATCTTGAAATTACTGAAGATATCAAACGGAAGGTGAGTCGGGCGTCTTTGCTTTCCGGAAGTGCTAGCAAAGTTGACCGAATCTTCATAGCGTCGCCGCACGGCAACTTTCAAGACAGTCTCCCTTCACTTCGGCTCGCATGCGAACGCAGGTAGGCAGCGCTTCAGAAACATCTACGAGGGTGCCGCCCTTCAAGAGGTACAGCTCAAAGAGGCTCAAGACGAGAAAGAACGAAAGAAAGATATGCAGCGCAAGCGTCGACGCGAAAAGACTCTCCAAACACAAAACCAGATACAGAAGGATGCTCTCGAGAAAGTCAAACTGGCAGACGATGAGGCCCAGCGAGACAAGTTCATGAGGGAAGCGCAAAAGGCAGAGAAAAAGGCAAAGACCACAAAGAGAATTCTAGAACAGGGCGATATACCTGAAGAGATTCGTGAAGTGACGCCATTGGCACCGAATCTTGAGGGCGGCACTATGGGCTCGTTCCCAAGCGGCAGCACCACGGCACCCGAACCCGCTAGAAAGAAAGCAAAGGGGCCTACCGTACGACCGAAGAAATCCAAAGAAAAGAAGCAGGCTGAGAAGGATGCTGCCGAGGCTGGGTGGGCGGCAGGGTGGTCTGGGGCACAAGGTGATGCCGACGATCTTGTCCTGATCGCACCTGCACCGAAAGATGACAACAGGCGAGAAAGTTTGATGAGGGAGACGAAGGAAACACGGCAGCCAAAGGAAATCGTAAAGGAGGATTCGCCTGCGGCGCCTGTATTGACGAATTACGCTTCCAAGGGATACACGCAAATGTACGAGCAAATTTGGAAAGAGATCGCACGTAAGGATGTGCCCAAGGTCTACAGGATTAAGGAGACATCTTTATCGACCAAGCAATCCAATCTGCGAAAGACAGCTCAGCTGGCTAGTAAGGAGGCCCGACGGTGGCAATTACGCACCAATAAAGGCACCAAGGACGTCCAAGCTCGAGCAAAGAGAAGCATGAGGGAGATGATGTCTTTCTGGAAGCGTAATGAGCGGGCAGAGCGAGATTCACGAAAGATCGCCGAGAAACAAGAGCTCGAAAATGCAAAGAAGGCCGAGGCAGATCGCGAGTCCAATAGACAAAAGCGCAAGCTTAACTTCCTCATTTCGCAAACGGAGCTGTATTCGCATTTCATCGGCAAAAAGGTAAAGACTGATGAGGTAGAGCGATCTACTGACAGTCCAGGTGTTGGGGTATCTACCGAGACAGTGAAACCAGGAAAAGCAGATGCACATACCGTCACACTGCCAGATAGCGTGGGCAAGGTCGGCACCAAAGTCACTAATTTTGAGGACCTCGACTTCGACGCTGAGGACGAAACTGTCCTTAGAGAAGCTGCAATGGCAAACGCGCAGAATGCCGTTCAAGAAGCTCAGAACAAAGCTCGCGCATTTAATGGGGAGGACAACCAGGTCCAGGCACAATTCGATGATGGCGAGATGAACTTTCAGAATCCTACTGGACTTGGAGACATTGATGTCGCTCAGCCCAAGATGCTGAATGCCCAATTGAAAGAATATCAGCTGAAAGGTCTCAACTGGTTGGTCAACCTTTACGAGCAGGGCATCAATGGTATCTTAGCAGACGAGATGGGTCTCGGTAAGACGGTACAATCTATATCTGTAATGGCCTATCTCGCCGAGAAGCACAACATTTGGGGCCCATTTCTAGTCATCGCTCCCTCGTCTACATTACACAACTGGCAACAGGAAATAACGCGCTTCGTTCCCGGCCTGAAATGTTTGCCCTACTGGGGAACTGCAAAGGATCGAAAAGTCTTGCGGAAATTCTGGGATCGAAAGCATATCACTTACACCAAAGAGTCTCCCTTTCATGTTCTCATCACTTCTTATCAGCTAGTCGTCCACGACACTCAATACTTCCAGAAAATTAAGTGGCAATACATGATTCTAGATGAGGCTCAGGCAATCAAGTCTTCGCAAAGTTCGAGGTGGAAGAGCTTGTTAGGTTTTCATTGCCGGAATCGTCTATTACTTACAGGCACGCCGATTCAGAATAACATGCAGGAGCTGTGGGCTCTACTGCATTTCATAATGCCTAGTCTATTCGACTCCCATGATGAATTTAGCGACTGGTTTTCAAAGGACATTGAAAGCCACGCTCAAAGCAACACGAAGCTCAACGAAGACCAGCTGAAGCGACTACACATGATCCTCAAACCTTTCATGTTGCGACGTATCAAGAAACATGTACAAAAAGAGCTTGGTGATAAGATAGAGAAGGATGTGTACTGTAATTTGACATACCGTCAACGAGCGTACTACGGTAATCTGAGGAACCGTATCAGCATTATGGATCTCATCGAGAAGGCTGCTGTCGGAGATGATCAAGACACTGCAACATTGATGAACCTTGTTATGCAATTCCGGAAAGTCTGCAACCATCCAGATTTATTCGAAAGAGCCGAGACGAGTTCGCCATACGCATTGGCGCATTACGCCGAGACGGCATCCTTCTTGAGGGAAGGCAACAATGTTAATGTCGCCTATTCCACAAGAAATCTGATTGAGTACGATCTTCCTCGATTGCTTTGTAGTCCGGATGGTAGACTTGATGTGGCCGGTCCTGAGAATATCACAGCAGGGCCCAAAGGCAAATGCCTGAAGCAGCTGTTGAACATCTGGACTCCCGACAACATTTGTAAGAACATGTCAGAAAGTCGCGCTTTTTCTTGGATGCGCTTCGTGGACATCTCGCCCAGCGAGGCTCACACTGCAGCTCATAGCGGTGTAGCTGAACGAGCAGTCTTCCTTGGGAGTAAGATTCCCTGTCTTGCGAGGATGAATGTTGTGTACGATGAGCCTGATGAAGTTGATTTTACCCCAACGCATGCTCTCTTCAACATTGTTGAGCGCAACGATCGCCGGCCACTCTCCGATATTTCCAAGGACAACCATCTCCACAAGCTTTTCAATGTATCCAAGACCGCCTTCGACGGGCAAGGATTGGATCTCATTGAGCAATGTGCTCGGCCAGGCGCCACGGCACCACCGATCCAGATCTGTTGCTCAGACCAAGGGACCCGCGTCGAGAAAGAAAACACTATTTTCAACGTACACCTACGCAAAGCTCTCTACGGTATCTCCGAGAAAGACGAGGCTGCACTCCTTGAGGCCAAGGTTGATCCCACGAGATACCCTGTAACCGGTCTGTTACCACAGCCACTATCGCAGAAGTCTAGATTCACCAACATCCATGTGCCTTCGATGCGTCGCTTCGTATCCGATTCTGGCAAGCTTGCCAAGCTCGACCAGCTGCTCCGTGAACTCAGGAACGGTGGACATCGTGTTCTCCTCTACTTTCAGATGACTCGCATGATCGATCTCATGGAGGAGTATCTCACCTACCGCAATTACAAATATGTCCGGCTCGATGGTTCAACCAAGCTCGAAGATCGACGAGACACGGTGGCCGATTTCCAAACCAAGCCGGAGATCTTCGTCTTCCTGCTCTCTACGCGTGCTGGTGGGCTGGGCATAAACTTGACGGCTGCCGATACCGTCATCTTCTACGATTCGGACTGGAACCCTACGATCGACTCACAGGCCATGGACCGTGCGCATCGACTGGGTCAGACGAGGCAGGTCACCGTCTACCGTATGATTACGCGCGGTACGATCGAAGAGCGAATCCGTAAGCGCGCTCTTCAGAAGGAAGAAGTGCAGAGGGTCGTCATCTCTGGCGGCAGCGGTGCGGGTGTCGACTTCAACACGCGCTCCAAGGAGAATCGCAACAAAGACATTGCGCTCTGGCTTGCGGACGACGATCAAGCGGAGATGATCGAGAAGAAGGAGCAGGAGATCGCGGCGAAGGCTGAAGATGGAAAGAAGGGGGGCAAGAAGAAGGTTGCTGGAAAGAAGAAGGAAATGAATCTGGACGATATGTACCATGAAGGTAATTTGGTGCACTTTCTTCCTTGTATCATTAGTACAGTCCACTAACGCATCTTTTCCACCCACAGGCGAAGGACACTTCGAAGGCGAATCGAGCAAACCCTCCGGTGCCGCCACGCCCCTGGAAGTCCCCGAGCCGGCCGCACCAGGCAAGAGGAAGGGAATCTCGAAAAAGGCAAAGACGGCGAAGCAACGTCTTGCGATTGCAGATGGGTCTGGCATGTAGAGCCATTCGTTCATTGTGGGAGAGTGCGAGGGACTGAGGGGGAAAACAAAATATGCATTGACGAAACAAACGATGGGGGATAAGATGGCGTTAGTTGGGTCCTGGATCCGGAAGGAAGGGTGTTCAATGACATGGATGTGGTTTTACAGTTACTGTATCATTATCATAGATTACTGCGGCGGAATTTGCATGGTTCGGTTTGTTGTTGTTGTTGTTGTTGTCGGGGGGCATTTCGAGGTCGAGAGGATGGGAAGGGAAGGAGATCTATTTGTACTACAGATTCAAATTCAAATTCAAATCCAGATTCAGATTTTCAAATTTCAAATCCTATTCGGGAAATCCTCTCGATTCATATCTCCGAGTTACCTCACCCAACTCCACCCTCACTCCGTACATTACTTCCATCACTACCCACTTCTACTACACTCCCACACACTCCCCCTCCCCCTCCCACTCACTCTCATCCACTCCATCAGCACCATACCTACATCCACACACTATATAAAATAGAAATAACTCGAGATATAGATATGGAAGAAATATGGATCCTCCAGTATCGATAACGTACTGCTACTCTTGAGCCGAATTGATTCGGTTTATCGTTCGTGTATCTAATTATCTGACTTTCTTTCTCTGTCTCTTGGGGGTTGTTTCTGTCTCTATCTCTGTTTCTGTTTCTGTTTCTATCTCTATCTCTGTCCCTGTCCCTGTCTCTCTTTCTTCCTTCCTATCTCTATCTCTATCTCTTCCTCTATCTCTTCCTCTTCCTCTTCCTCCGGGGTCATCACTTGCCAAAAAATAGATAGATAGATACCTTATATAGCTTACAAAGTCGATATTCTCAATGTATGCAGCATATATTCCCCAATATCCCATCTTTATGTTCTGGCTTGATACCTTACCCCCTTATTCTAAATGCATATAGAGCATTCCCCATCACTTATGTTGTTTCCCATCCCCTCCCCTCCCCTCACCTCACCTCACCTCACCTCACCTCACCTCACCTCACCTCACCTCACCTCACCTCACCTCACCTCACCTCACCTCACCCTCTCCTTCCAAATACATATGAAACGTTACCGATCCCCCATCCCCTATCTATCCATACGGGCAGGTTCTTACGTCCACCCGCCATGTCTCATCCCCATCCCATCCCATCCCATCCCATCCCATCCCATCCCATCCCATCCCTCCACTCCATAACTTCACAGCCTCTCTGGCAAATTTTCAGAATCCCACGCATACACATACGCATGTGTTGTATACCCAAGAAAATAAGACAGCACAAGATACCCCTCCACAAGCACGCACGCCATCACGATTACAGAATGCACGTCAGGAATATATGTGGAACAATCTTATTCGTGCTGATACATATCTATGGAAACACAGCTTCTCGCTCCTTACCGCGAAACCGAGGAGCTTGATTGGTATATTGGGAAAAAAGGTAGGGTTTCCGGACATCCATCCATCCATCCATCCATCCAAACAGGTCATATGCACACATGCTAGACAAAACACCACGCCTTCCTCCCTTTTAATCATCCCCAAGCCATCTTCTCTTCAACGGGCATGACGTACATAATATTACATGAGGTAAGGCTGAACATGATGGAAGTGTAAGGTATTGCACATGAGTGAACTATGGGGAAAAAACTCGATTAAACCATTGAGCTTCAAGCTTCCAACCGGCGTGATACCGACGAGCTCGGTGTACCATGAAAGATTTGGATTATAGAAGATTCGTCATCAAAGCCGTGAAGTGCGACTGGTGTTGCTGGTATGTGAGGGCATGCATGGTCGTAATCGGAAGGGGCATCACATCTGTTGTTGAAGCAGATGCTGCGACGACATCATGGGTGGGGGGCCCATGCCATGGCTGACTCCCATCCCGGTGGCAGGCATGTGCATCGATGCAGCGGTCATGTTCGTCATCGCACTCTGCATGTAATTGTGGTGATGGTGGTCCGGCGGCGGTGATACTTCCTCATCGAGGACGCCGAACTCGTTTTCTTCAGCCTCGAGATCGTCGTCGCTGTAAGGGCCGATCTCGCCGTCGGGACGCGCCTCATGTGTTCGACGATGCCTATGATAGGGGTTAGCTTAGTCATAGGCGGGGCGCCGCATATGCGGTGCGATAGAACATACTGTGCAAGGTTATCAGACCTAGAGAACGCTTTGCTGCAGTGCGGGCAAACGTATGGACGTTCCTGTGTGTGCGTCCTTACGTGCCTAACCGCCGGAAAATTGTCAGCGCTTGCAGAAATTAAGGGGCTTGAAGAACGCCAAGAATAGCACGAACAGGGGTCTACATGCCTTTTCAGATGTTCTAACCTCTTGAAGAGGCGGCCGCAGGTCGGTATGGGGCAAGAATGCGACTTGTGTGGATAGGGTCCCATTTCCATCATGGTAGCGCTCCGAGCTCTCCGAACCGGTCCTGGACGGTCGCCTCGGCTGGTCGCTGGGCTGTTGTCTAGTGTTTGCGTGGGTATGTTTTCGTTCGGGTAGCTAGAATACGACTCTTGGGACGGCATCGGGCCCATATTGTGCGGTGCCGGGCTGCCTTCCAAGGTTTGTAATGGTGTACCGTGACGCGACATCTGGTCGAGCATCTCTTTGTGCTGCGCGACCATGTTAACGTATCCATTGGGTAAAGCAGGTGGAGAGTTGCGTTCCGATGGGTCCTCGCCTTCTGGTCCTACAGAGGCGGAGACTGAACGACGAAGATCGCTCTGTCGATGTGGGGCATGAGGCATAGGGTTTGGAGTGCCGTTGGGGACACTATTGGCTCCAGGCGGAATTGACGATCGCCGCCTCCTCTGCTTGTATGTTGGCGAGCCTTCAATGACGGAGTAGACGTTGGAGGGATATCTTTGGGAATTGGAGTACTGCCCGCCGGATAGGTTGGCAGTGGGCAGTTGCATCATGGTGTTGAAATTTTGGGACGAGCTCATTTCTGGAATAGCGCTGTAAAGGCCAGTGTCTTCATTGGCAATGTATGCCGGCTCCCCCGCTAGACCTTGTGAATGTTGTGGTGGAGTGACAGGTTCAAAGGATAGGCCTCGATTGCTATATTCTTCGTACTGGGACGAAACAAATGAAGGCGCCGGAGAGTATTCCATGTACGCGGGCATGGAGGTATGGCGTTGGTGCACCCTCGTCAGGGGAATGCCATTGCGATCATACTGTATCTGTCCGTAGTCCTGCTCGCGCTTCACATAGTTTGTTGCCACAGTCGAAGGCATGGACACTTGTGAATAAGCACCCATTGTTTGTAATGGCTCCTCCGTCACCGTTGGCATTGACTGCGGTACGAGCTGTGGGGGCGGCATGGAGTCTGTAGCTCGTAGGACTGGGGAAGTTGACTGAGAGTAGGCGGAACCGGCGTTGGCCAAGAAGGATGATGTGTTGGCTTGTTGCGCCTTCGTAAGTTGCTCGAACAGAGACTGCGACGAGTCGAACTCGAAGGAAAGTGCAGGCTCGCTAACGGCCATTGTTGTTGCCTCCTGATTCATCTTTTCCCGTTTCAAGTCCCTCTCCAGGGCATCTAGGAACAGCCGATCATGTGGCACGCTAAACCAATAAAAGACCTTCTGTTTCTTTTGCGTTCGTATGCAATTGTTCTTGTACATAAAGTCGAGGAACGGGCTCTTGGGCTCTTCGAGGGATGCATCGGTGCCAGACTTCAGGTTGCGCAAATCCGAAAATATCCCTTCCTCGAACTTTTTTGAATTCTTCACAGGTCGCCCGAATGCCTGAAACCTAAATGAGAGACACCGTACAATGTCTGTTCCCGAGATATGAAATAAGGTGTTCCTGCAAACAGATTAGCTTGGGTCCAGTGACATTGTTTGATGCGCCCAGACGACGAGGCTTTCTCACCATAGAACACAAGACACATACTCGCCGGTCGGCAGTAAGAATCTTCGGATATATTGGTCTGGGGTCCAGTCCACCGGTGCGGAGATGAGAAAGTATTTGACTGCCATGCAGGTCAGCTTGTGTTACCTGAGGGTACCAGCAACTGCTACACAGAAGGCCGTTGGAGTGTAGCATCGTATGATGGAGGATATGAAGCCCAGAGAGACGTACGATTATCAACCTGTTGCAGTGCGACCTGCGCATCCTGGGGGAGACTCTGCTGGGCTGCATCGGAGAGCATGAAGGTTTCTGGCTTTTGCGGTGGCGCCATGGCCGTTGTGTTATTTTGCGAGTACATTGTCATCGCTATACGATGCGATCCGAGGAATTGTAGGCGGACAGTGCGCGATGCCTACGGAGACCGTGGAAGGATGGTGGGCAAAAGGGCCGTTGGTCGATGGCGTTGCGATGGGCCAGTTGGCGGGAGTCAGGATCGAGGATTATTTGTATATGGATGGAAGAGCTGCAACGTCGTCCTGATGGCTGAGCGACTGTAGTGGTTTGTGTACGGAGGCCGGCCTCTTCGATACGTTGACCTGGACCTGCCTGTCAAAGGAGCGCTTCTTCCAACTTCGCACTACGGGCGAGGCTGTGAAGGAGGCAGAAGAAAATGATTACGCAACAGTCGGTTTCAGGAGCTGAAGAATGCTAGGGAGAGGAGTCTGTAGCGACGGAGATGAGACAGACAGGGAGGAAGGTCGAGGGAGGGGATGTTTGTGGGTAGTACTAATGTTCGAGGAAGGGACGCTTGGGGACTTTGAGTTGAGGAAGGGTGGGCGATTTGAAGCGCAACTACTTTTGTGGTTTCAAGCGAGTTTTGGACTTCCTGGATCACTAGCGGCCCCTCCAAGCGCTTGTTTCTGTGCAACGGGACACTTCGACAGGGATCCAATAGGCCCTTGGGGGCCCAAATCAAGTTCCACCAGACCACCACTGCTACATACCTTACCTAGGTAGTCTTACCTAGGTAGTATGGTTCTGGCCCTCTCGGCCGATCGCTCCATATTTGGAGTCATTCCAAGACCCAAATGGAGGACCACCCAGCCTTACTGCAGAAGTATCATTCAACCATGGCTACAGCTATCCGGTACTGGTAGACATATCTGTTTGATGGGATGTTTTCTAGCGAGAGATTCAAATGCACTGGACCCGCCCCTGATCGATGGCTCGGTGGTGGAGGTGCCGAGATGAACCGTTCATGAGGTATTATGCTGACCTAAGGCACAGTCAAGCCAAAAGGCAAGGTGGGTCGCCAGCGACGGGGAAATGGCTATGATGTCGCCGACAACAACATCGGCTTCCTACAGGACTCTCTCTATATCTCTCTTCCATCGGAGAGGCAGGGCGAGCGAAACTCGACTGTGGTAATTCCGCCGTAGTCCTACCTTACTCCCGAATCCTAAAACCATCCCCATTAGTGCAAGATTGCTTGGACCGTACGGCGTCCGCTGTGGACCTGTCGACTCGACATGGTCAGCGCGCGCAAGGAGCAGAGTGCTTGCCTCCCACGGCAAATGATTGGTCTTGATGTCCGACGAAGCCAGTCTACCACCAGCGCTAACGGCCGCTTGTCCATTCCGAGCCTAGCCTATTTGCAGCTGAAACAACCCTGATACGGCGAGAAATGGAGGGCAACCGAGCGAAGAGGGTTTCCTTCTCTTCTCGCGCGTGTTTGTGGCAAGGTGAGGCTCGGTAATGACAGTGATATCCTCAATGTAGTGGATGTTCTCAAAGACTCCTCTTCTGATAGCAAAAGCAATTAAATGTCCGTCGCCACTGGCCAGGCCACCTTGGTGACATGGCCTTAGTATCGAAGTTAAGTGTTGACTGCAATACGAGCCGCAATTGGAAATTTCGCGCCATTTTAGTAGGGCTATAGATTCATCGCGGGGGACGCTCTGTCTGAACAAAGACTCCTGCGCCAGTACCCTCGTTTAAACTCCGCGTTGTGCTCCGCATGAGTCGTTCAGTTGTACAGAACGCCGAGCTAAGCCATTCTAAGAATGTCGTGCCGTGTGGGGTGCTTTTCATTGATCCCTCCAATTGGGATCGGTAGTACGTGGCCGGTGCGGAGAGAGATGGGGTAGCTGCGGTGGCGTAAGTTGAACGGGGTGATGTCGTGGCACTATGCATTTCGACTGATACGAGCGCAAATAGCAATGGCTGAGCCACGTGATGTCAAAATAGATGGTGAAAGGTCTCGTTTCACGGACCTTCATGGATCAATTGAAATAGCCAAGATGTCGAGATCAAATTGCGTATCAATCCAGATTAATCGATCGAGAAGCCGCGGCAGCGAGCAAGAAGCACGTAGTTCCCGTCATCACATTGGGGAAAGCGAGGTGGAAAAGTATAAGGCCTGTTTGATCGACGACTATTGGCGGGTTTGTTGGCGCGCCTATCACTGGGCGGGTTTCAGAGCTTCGCCCGCTAGACTCCGAGCTCAGTTCATGCGCCGTCACCGCGACGGGACTGTCTGATACCGATCGAGAAACCGAGAAAATGTTCATTCGCAACTGTACAGGTGCCACGGGCAGTGAACCCAGCGTCGAGTATTGTAATTATAGAGCTGTTGTCCATTTGAACATCCAGCGACACCTCGCAAAATTTAAGGAATTTCCATTCTTGCCTCGACCGAAGAAACGTAGGTGCTAATGCAGTTTCATGTATCAGAATCTGAGGCTCCGGTGCTAAACCTTGACGAGCCGTCCTTTCGAGTACTTTTTCGTATCTTGTGAGTTTTGTTGACATATCTCAGCCCTTTTAGAACGGGGAGCGCCAGAAAAAGAAACACGATCGTCTCTTGACTTTCATTACGCAAGATTGTTAGTCCACGCCATGTTTGAGGAATTTGACGACGAACGTTGTCATCTAGAAGCTTTGACGGAGAAGAGGTACTGCGCTACTCTTGCCGAAATTGAGCAGCTTCAAGGGCGTCTCTTTTGTCCGACTAACGACCTTAAGGGAAGAACCAGCACAGTTAGCCTGAGGGTCTTGTTGCTAGAGGCATCGAGGAGACCGGGACAGATTTACCATTTGTCGTAACCCTGTTACAGTGTCTGTCACCATCCGTTAGCGTACCAAGCAACAGATATGGCGGGATTGATCTTGCTATTCTATACTTCGAAGCCGCTGTGAGGGTGGATCTGACCATGGATCATGCAAATGTGCAAGATCGGCTCAAAGCCTAGATGTGCCCGCACATTTGCCAAGTCGAAAAAAAGGCCGCCTGACAAGCTACCTTCGCCCTCGTGGACTCTTCTTGGGCCCTTCTATGTCGCTAACATCCTTCTTGCTTAGCTTCAGCATACCGCCTTGGAATTTCCCAATTCTTGGAGCCCCAATACCCCTTTGTCTTTTGTTGCTATCCTTGCTCTTGCCTTTGACCGCCTTTTCGAGGATGATACCATTCTCTTGAGCCTGCCGCCTCCGAGTATCGTCTTTTGCTTCGGATTTTGCAATTATGCCTTTCCTCTGAGCCATTGGCATCTTCTGCTGCGTGAAGATAGAAGACTTGGAGCCGATATCTTGGAGTCGAAGGTCCAGAGCTTTGTGTCTACTTGGCCCAGTGTGTGACAGGGATGACTGAGGGTCCAGTAGATGTGATTCTTTCAATAGACGCTGTAATGCCAGATCTTTCTTGAGATTCGCAGCATCCGTATCTACTGCATCTGGCTTGGTGGATTGATGTTGCTTCGTCTTAGTGGTGGATGAGCTCTTACTGCTGGTGGATGGAGGCTTCGCGGACTTGAGCGAGTGTAGTCAGCCCTTAAGTAGTCTGTATACTGGAGCTACTCCTACCATGAACGTCTTCATCTCGTCTTTTGGAAAATCTGCCCTCTGAGACTGGGGTGTCGAGCATTGAAAGACTAGGGCGGGCTGCCTTTCCCCATCATCTTCAGATTCGGAGAAACCAGCCCAATCTGGCTCGGGCGCTATCACTTCATCTGTCTCCTTTTTCTTGGATTTGTCCGAGTGAAGATCAAGGCCTGCTATTGGCTCGAAGGCAGACTCGAAGTGCTGCCGGAGGAGAGTTCGCAGTCGAGCAGTATTTGTACCCTCTGCGGCCAGTCCTGAGACGTCCCCATGTTCATCTGCTTGACCACGACGTTTCCGCTTGCCCAATATGATCCCCATGTTGCGGCTCTTGAGGCAAGGAAATGTCAGGCCAATAATTTACTCCTGGGCGGAATCTCTCCCGCCCCAACTTGAGCCGCACTCTGTGGCTCTGTCTCACAAATTTTCTCACAATCTCTTGGGGAATGACACGATTCAGACCGTGCATCGATCTGCACTCTGGTCAAGTCAAGCAGATTGTAGGGGGCACGCTGAGTACTACGTCCTCTGACCTTAAGACGAATTACGTCTCGAAGTTACCTGCAAGCTATTTTGCCCAGCTTTATAAGGAAAATGGACTCGAAGGGGCTCACGTCATCATGCTCCGGCCAGGCAACGAGGAAGCGGCTCAAGAGGCTTTGCAACAATGGCGAGGTGGTCTCCAAGTAGGCGGAGGTATCAACGAGAAGAATGCTCTGCGATGGATCGAAAGTGGTGCAGAAAAGGTAGCAATACATTACGACGGGAAATATGGCTATGGACCTAACGTCTTCCAGTAGGTCATTGTAACATCGTACCTGTTTCCGGATGCGAAGTTTTCCTTGGATCGCTTGCATGCAGTGCTTGGGGCGCTGGGACAGGACAAGGAGCGGCTGGTCATCGACCTGAGTTGTCGTAGACAGGCTAACAAATGGATCGTCGCGATGAACAAGTGGCAGACCTTGACAGATATGGAGTTGAATCAAGGTATGCTCATTGCCTTGATCCATGGAAATTTGTACTCAAATACGCCCCAGATTCAATCAAGCAGCTGGAGCCGTTCTGCTCCGAATTCCTCATACATGCCGCTGACAACGAAGGCTTGCAGCGTGGAATAGATGAGGAGTTGGTAGAGAGATTAGGCCAATGGTGCACTATACCAGTGACGTATGCTGGTGGAGGAAAGACGCTCGACGATCTTGGGAAAGTCAAGCAAATCAGTCATGGCCGTGTGGACCTGACTATTGGAAGTGCTCTTGACATCTTCGGTGGTCAGGGCGTCAAGTTCAAGGATTGCATTGAGTGGAATAATTTGAATGCTGGGGCGCCATGCTAGCTTCTCACAAGGAGTAGGCACACCTCTGGCGCTATATGCTTTTAATATTTCGAAGACAGGATCTGTGAAATACTGCCGTTCTTGAGATTCCATTCATGTTGGAGATAGCAGCCGGAGAGCCGCTGCTCAGTTGACGGCAGAACAGCAAAGCACTCTGAGGCTTCACCCCGTATACGAACCCAAGCTTTTGGACCAAACGCCAAATTCGGGTTGCGCATGTTGTCATTCTGCAAACCAAATGGCCCCTTAGCGCTAATCCCTATACAACTGGCAGGAAGAATCTTATCTTCGGATCCATATCAGACATCTTAACAGTATTATACTAAGTCGAGCTTGCTTTCTCTGCACGCAAAACTCGGATGTTGAAGTCGTGGGATACATTGATATGCATTCGGGGTTGACGGGCTTCGAGAGATGACGATAGGCAACCGGCCAATATATTCATTTTGCAGGGCCTCTCAGGTCGACGTATCCCATCTCCATAAACTTTCTCTTACAGAACCCATTCGTCGAAGCATTCATTACCTTAGTGGTTGGTTCAGCAGACAAAGGAGCATCATGCAATCATATCAATTAACAGAAGCCTTGATAGCTGCACCGCTTACGACACATAGAGCTCAAATCGCAGGATATAGTTTTCCGGAGACTATGAATTCAAATCGAACCTCGGGCATTCTTTTCTATATTCCAGCTGTAGTCACGATTGAACGACACCTCTCTTCCTTTATTTTAAAAGGGGATATAAGCCAATGTCCTGTTGGCCAATGACTGGTGCACCATAACCCCATCCCTCTCCTGCTATGCATTTGTCTCTGCAGTAACCAATTCATCTGGTATGAGAATAGTGTTGTCGAAACCGCGTATAAATCTTGTATCGCCAATCCATCAGACCCATGAAATCTGTACCCTTTATATGGATTCTTATGAGAATGCTTTTGCAGGACGGAGCATGCGCTAGCGTTCTTTAGGAATCAACAAGAGATGGACGGAAAAAACGAAATATCCCTGGGTACGTTGTGGATAGTATTCGTAAGGGCACTTACATGAGATGTGGGATAGTCATGTAGTCTGGAGGCTTGCGTCCCAGATCTAGGGGTGTTCTGGTGATAGCTGGATGATTTCTTGCTGGAGAGCTGTGTTTTGTGATTTAGGTATTGGATAGAGGGCAAGAAAGTGGCTACTTTTGAAGGATGGAGTTCCCGACTTCAGACCACAATGGTAGGCCAAAAAGTACTCGATATTAATCGTTGAATGTGGGTGTCGCATTCTCCAACTAACCTCCGATGGCTAGATAGATGTCCGAGATCCCCCTATTTCACCGCTAAAATTCGTGATAAAACATGTCGAAAGACCCGATTGTCTGATCCAAACGGGAGGACTTTGCAGCTCAAGTAGATACCGACCAGTGTTTCGAGATTTAAGGTCATCAATCACTTTACCACTTACTGATTCAACTGGTTCAGGAAGATGATTTGAGGTAGGACCTGTCAATCCTGAGACTCCTCGCTCACCTGGATCAAGGACAGAGCCAAGAGATGGCACAGATGCTAAGTACAGTAGTACGGGTATGGTATGGAACATTTGGAAGGAGAAAGGGAGGAAACTAGGGATACGGTCCCCAAACCTATATCAAATCACGCTTTACGAATTCGGCATGCAACGTCTTGCCCAACGATGCCGGACTTCTCTCCACAATCACCCCAGCAGCTTCCAAGGCAGAGATCTTCGAGTCTGCTCCCCCTTTTCCGCCGCTTACAATTGCACCTATTCATAGAATGAGTATATGACGGGTTAAGAACTATGCAAACATACCTGCGTGACCCATCCTCCTTCCTGGAGGAGCAGATATACCAGCGATGAAGCTCACCGCAGGCTTGTTTTGAGTGTTGTTTGCCTTCAAGAAGTCCGCCGCATCTTCTTCAGCAGATCCCCCAATCTCTCCAATCATGATGATTCCATCCGTCTCTTCATCTTCAAGGAACACTTTCAGACAGTCGATGAAATTTGTCCCCGAGAACGGGTCGCCTCCAATGCCAATAACAAGCGATTGCCCGAGCCCAGTTTGCGTCGTCTGGTTCACGGCTTCGTATGTGAGGGTGCCGGATCTCGAGACAATGCCTATCCTCCCTCTCTTGTGAATGAAACCTGGCATGATACCGATCTTACATTGGCCCGGAGCGATGATACCAGGGCAATTGGGACCAACGAGTCTTGTCTTGCCTTGGGTTTTGAGGATGTCGGTGATGCGGACCATGTCGTGTTGGGGAATGCCTTCTGTGATGCAAACGACAAGTGGCATTTCAGCTTCAATAGCTTCTTCAATACCTTTAGCGGCAACTGGTGGTCTATACAAGGGTCAGTACGAGCTTTGTAAAGCAATTAGGCATGGGCTACCCACGGCACGAATATTGCGGAGGCTGTCGCGCCAGTCTGCTTCATAGCATCGCTGACACTGGCGAAGACTGGCTTCCCTAGATGTGTTTCTCCGGCTTTCTTCGGATTCGTACCGCCCACAACTTGGGTACCTGATAAACATCAATCCATGGTTCTATATAGAGAGCTTGCTGGATGCTGTATACCATAGTCGATGGCCTGTTGGGCATGGAAGCTGGATCACCATTAGGCGGATCCTCAATTGCATGAACTGTGCCATCGCTCACCTTCCTTGCTTTCCAGTAAAGCCCTGATATATAACCTTTGTATCCTTGTTTATGCGGAGGTTCTCTGCAGTTGCGGCATATCCTGAGTTTGTTGTAGAGTAGCTTTGCCTCCGAGCAGCAGCTTGCAAAGCGCCAGCCGTACGGCGACTGAAGACCTGCATCGCTGCGGAGGGAAGATCAGGTTGGAACCCAAATACAGAGTATTGGTTGAATATTCCACCTACTGGGGGCTCGAACGGCCGCCAAACATCTACTCCCCGCTCGCGATCTTAGTGTGTGCAGAAGTAGAAGTAGAACTAGAATATTTGCGAGCCTTGGTTTCTGAGGTCCTTGAAAACACTACGATTTGTACTCGATGAAGTCAATGCTAGATGCTTCACACAAGGGGACAAATCAAAAAGTGTTTCCCATAAAACTGCCTTCTGGAAACCTTGGATCGTTTACTGCTTCTCTAGGTAGTCCCTGACCAGAAGGTCGTTTGAAGAGCTATTCAATGCCAAGCTTAATTTAGGCGACGATATCTGCACACGCTAAAGGACCCTGCATAATCCTCAAGATCAAATCACCCATATGCGATTTCTGCCTTTCGATCACCATACAGGAAGTGCCATGGCGACACAAACAGTGACCGCTCCGGCGGCCACCAAGGTCAAGCTGACAAAGAAAGAAAAATTGCCTCCAGAGAATGAGCGTTATATGCGAGCCTGCTCTGATATTGCCAATGCTCTAATCCAGGACCATGAAGCCCAGCAGGATGAGTCTACGCCCAAGAAAGACCTGAACCTGAACAGCCTAAGAGGGCAAATGGCAAAGAAACACAGACTGAGCAATCAGCCCCCGTTGACGGCCATCATAGCTGCCGTGCCAGAACATTACAAAAAGTATATATTACCAAAGCTGATAGCCAAGCCCATACGGACGTCTTCAGGAATTGCTATTGTAGCTGTCATGTGCAAGCCTCACAGATGTCCACATATCGCTTATACGGGAAACATATGTGTGTACTGTCCTGGAGGACCGGATTCGGACTTCGAATACTCGACACAGTCATATACTGGCTACGAGCCAACCTCAATGCGAGCTATACGAGCGAGGTATGATCCGTATGAGCAAGCCCGAGGTCGTGTGGATCAGATCAAGGCACTGGGCCATAGTGTGGATAAGGTTGAGTACATCGTTATGGGAGGAACTTTCATGTCGTTACCAGAGGCCTACAGAGACGAATTCATATCACAATTACATAACGCACTGAGCGGATACCAGGGAAGTAACGTTGATGAAGCTGTCGAAGCGGGGGAGATGAGTGATATAAAATGTGTAGGGATCACGATAGAGACAAGGCCCGATTACTGCTTGGATCCACACTTGAGTAGCATGCTGCGGTATGGGTGTACTCGACTAGAGATCGGCGTCCAATCGCTGTACGAAGATGTCGCTCGAGACACAAACAGAGGTCATACAGTCGCAGCGGTAGCAGAGACCTTCAAACTGGCCAAAGATGCCGGGTTCAAAGTCGTCAGCCACATGATGCCTGATCTGCCAAACGTAGGTATGGAGCGAGACCTCGATCAATTCCGCGAGTACTTTGAAAACCCAGACTTTCGCACCGACGGTCTCAAAATCTATCCTACCCTTGTCATCCGAGGCACCGGGCTTTACGAGCTGTGGCGGACGGGCAGGTACAAGAACTACACCCCAAATGCCCTGATAGATCTGGTAGCCCGGATCCTAGCCCTCGTGCCTCCGTGGACTCGAATCTACCGAGTACAACGGGACATTCCAATGCCATTGGTAACATCCGGCGTCGAGAACGGTAATCTACGAGAACTCGCCCTCAGCCGCATGAAAGATTTCGGCACCACCTGCCGCGACGTTCGCACACGCGAGGTAGGCATCAACGAAGTCAAGAACAAGATCCGTCCTTCGCAGGTCGAGCTCGTACGGCGAGACTACACCGCCAACGGTGGCTGGGAAACCTTCCTCGCATACGAAGATCCAAAGCAAGATATCCTCATCGCCCTGCTTCGATTGAGGAAGTGCAGTGCCTCTCACACCTTTAGGCCAGAATTGAAACCCCAACCGACGAGTCTGGTGCGCGAGTTGCACGTGTATGGGTCGGCGGTACCCGTGCATGCGCGAGACCCGCGGAAGTTCCAGCATCAGGGCTATGGGACGTTGTTGATGGAGGAGGCGGAGAGGATTGCTAGGGACGAGCATCGGAGTCGGAAGATCAGTGTCATCTCGGGTATTGGGGTCAGGTCGTATTATGGGAAGCTGGGCTACCACCTGGATGGAGTAAGTGCTCCTCTTGCACGTGAATGAGAAATTTCACTAAATCTTGACAGCCCTATATGAGTAAACTGCTCGGTGGCATGACGCAAGAGTATGATAGCGACGATGACGACGATTGAGGATGGACATTGAAAGCTGTATGACTGAGATTTTGGAAAGGAGCACTTTTGACTGCATCAGCATAGCGAGGAAAATTTTGACAGCATAGCGACAGGCGTTTCAGCGGCAAACAAGCCTGAAAGGACGTACGAAAAGCATAGCCCACAATGGCAGACAGCAGAAGAAGCTAGAAAAAAGCCTTCCAAGAAAGCTTCTCGTCCCAAGATTCCCTCCTTGAAGCTCTCCACCCAAGTCCACATCAATTTCCCAAGTGACGTTCTCAAATCGCAAGATAGACCTTCCTTGAAAGAAACCGCTAAAGGCACCCAGCGTACCTAGTGTCGAGCTTACCAGTAATCTGCTGCACGCGTTCGATACAGTCAACCAAGGTAAGGTAGAGAAGAAAGCTCAGAGTGACGAATAAGATAAGCGTGAACCCAAAGGCCTCGCGAGGTCCGCTCTTGACGCATAGCGTGCCATAGATACGATCCAGCAGGGCAGGACTGTCACAACCCTTAGTCAGTGAGTGCAAACGACCTCACAAGCAGCAGCATGACCAAAGACCCAAGCCACAAAAGCTCAACGCTATGTCCAATATATAGACAACACAAACCCCACTTTCTATCAACATACATACAAAACCCCCAGCTACCACACAAAAGTACGCCCTCTTGATCCGAGAGATAATAAAAACGCCCGTTCTCAAATGCTTGCTTGCTTCCCTTCTAGGCTCAGCTTTCTCAATGTCAATTCAACGCTATCGCACCCCTCCTACTCTGCCGTACGTGTAGATATGCCTGCATGCCGCAGAAGACGAGGAAGACCTGTGTTTGTTTCGCACGTGGGGATTAGCCGTCGCGATACACGTTTCGTCCGTAGAATAGATTTGCCTTTCTGGGAAAGGATGGGAGAGGGGGGGGAAGAGGAGAGGCATACGACATAAACAATCACGGCCGCAAAGACGGATCCCGCCACTGCTTTCCCGTCGGCTGGGTCTTTGGTGCTGCCGACCATGCTGTGGTGGTTTGCCTATTCCCGTGCACGGCACCCGTCAGCAGACGTATCATCTCATAGCTTCTTTGTAAACAATGGGGGTGGAGCTGGGTCTTCAGATCTTCTGTGTAGGAGGGATGGGAGGGGCGTACATTGAACAAGCTACCGATGACGGAGAGGATGATGATTGCGGCGATGGAAACGACGACGCTGTTTTGGTTACGAGTATTAGCGCTGGTGCGGTCTGCGATGGGATTGGGGTGAGGTACCAGCTCCAGGCGTTGAGGGCGGAGACTACGGGTTTCATGGTGATGATGTTGGTGGGTGTGGCTGAGGGGGGCGGGGGCGATGCACAGAGGAGGAGGTTTTTGGTTGGTCCGTAGGTCGAGGCGAGTGAGGGTTGGATGGTATGGGGTGGTGAGCAGGAGGTTCTGACAGAAGGTAGGTGTCGTGGGTGTAAGTGAGAGCAATTGTCGCCTTGCGGCAGTGGACGACTGAAATGGGAACGCCAAGACGCCAAGTGTTTCGAATGTTTCAACTGGATGGAGTTTTCCTTCGGTGATACATCAGATGAGAAGATGTAGATACTGTTCAAAGCAATCAAGTCCTAAGAGCAATATTCAAGATCTCAATTCTCGGCTGTATAACAGTCTATACACTTTATACCTCTATAACAACTGCTCAATCGCCACATCAACCCCATTCATCTCTTCACCTTCTTCCCATGCACAATCTCCCCGTAAAGATCCCTAAAGAACCCAGCCGTCTCCCAAATCGGTAGGATGACAGAAATAGCAGTCGAGCAAAAGACCCAACAGAACGTGAGAACCACCCAGGCAACGAAGAATCCCTGGGAGAAAATATAGTGGCTCAAAAACATGGGTATCGGAACCAGGAAATCCATGGTGAACGTCAGCAGAAACGAGGCGATACAAGCTACCTTGAACGCCCGTCTCAGCTTCGACGGTTCCTCCATTGCAATCTCATCTTCTGCCATTTCCTTCTCCTCATCGCGAACGGTGGGTAGATCGCTCTTTCCATCCGGCTTCTCCTTGTCAAGAGAAGAGCTACTGGACGGTTCAGTCCCGGAGATGGTGGCCGCATTGATGAGACGCGTAGTATCCCAATCAAACGGTTGTGGCTTCGCCAGCGATACAGAAACAGAAACGATGAGCCCCGTCATGATCGCTGCCAGATTTCCCGCTAGAGTCGGATACTCCATCCCCGTCGTGCTTACGCTGATGCTGCCATAGTACTGATGCGCAGTGACAAGCCAAGCGAGTAGGCCAGCGCCCAGTCCAGTCACTGCTCCGGAGATGGCGCCCGCTTTCGTCTGCCCCTTCCATGTGATTGCGAAGGCGGCAGGGAAGACGGCGCCGCCGATGAGCAAGCCCATGACGAGGAAAAGCCAGCCGAGATCGATACCGATAGCGTTCCAGATGCACGCGAAGAGGGCCATTGTAAAGCCGAAGACGCATATCATGATATGGGCGATGAAGATGAGTTGTTCGGGCCTCGCGGCGGGCTTGACGTAAGTTTTGTAGACGTCGAACGTCAGGATGGAAGACACCGCAATCAGTTCAGCTGACGCACATGAGGTTACGGCCATGAACAAGACAATCAGCAAAGCCACTGCCCCTCCCGTTCCCAGAAGCGCCGTCGCTGCGAATGGCGCAGAGAGTCCAGCAGAGATTTGTGCCTGAGTCATCTGATTTGGATATGTGGGGAAACTTGGACTGTCCGTGAGAGCGACGGCTGCCAGCCCAAGTGTAGTTGCAAAGCCAAATGGAATTGCGTACCAGGCGAGGCCGCCCAGAATATATGCTCTGACGGCCGTCGTTGGCCGGCTAGCAATAGCTCTCTGCCAGTATGCCTGGTCAAGAAAGACAGTTCCGCTCCCCGAGCACAATTGAATGATCCCGAAGATGAGCGCAAAGTTGCTCTTCATCGTCACATAGGAGCCGTCTTGATTGCCAGATACTGGCCTCTTCACGGCTGCCTTTTTGAGGAGCTGATACATGGCTGTGGGCGAACCAATTTGAGCATTCGTCGCATATGCGGAGAACATGAAGTACAAAATAATGACCATGAGAATCAACGTATGGGAATAGTCACCTGCCACGCTATATCAGCACTGCATAATCCATGCACCGGAACATACTCACAAAGGAAGGTAGCGCGCAACCCGCCCAGAACGACGTAGACGCAGACGCCCAAAGGGATCAGGAAGATGGCAGCATAGACGTTCATGCCGGTGAGCGCAGTGACCACAGCACTACCGCCCAGCAGAAGTTGACTTCCAACAAGGACATTGGTAAGCAGGGCGAAGAATATGAAAATCCAATGTGTCAGGGCGCCGTAACGGGTGTAAATGATCTCCAGATACGTGTGGCATCTGGGAGCGTTCTGCTTGACTTTGCAGGCCAGGATGGAGAACATAAGGATCTGCACGGTGGCACCTGCAGCATACTATGAATTACAATTAGCCCAAGGACAAGATTGATAACAATTAAAATCCAAAAAAACATATATCGAAATCAAAACATGTGCATATCCCCATAAAACGAAGAGACCAAGATCTTCCAACCCAAGCTCAAAGAACTCGACAAATCACCCTTACTTACCCAAAAAGGTCCAGCAACACCATACGTATAAGCCACAGTACTCGACTGCAGCAACGTTGCCGCCCATGTCCACGCCGACACGATGCCGCTCGCAATGAGTCCAGGCTTCACACTCCGACTCGCCGTATTGAACTCTTCGCTCGTCTTGGTCGAAAATCGGGTATATCGATTCTATACACATGATAAGAAAACGACCGTTCATATACATAGAATACCGACAGAGGTCAGAAACTTACTTGTATATACGAAATCCCACACATGACGGCGGCGAAGAAGAAGCCGATGCCCACCACGACGCCGTAGCCTACTCCGACAGGAAGGGGCGTTGATGAAGACATTGTCGGAGAAATAAGATATGGAAGTTGAGAATGAGAAAGAGAAAGAAAGGGCGAGTTGAAAAAGAAAATGTGGTTTCGACATTCGTCGTCAGTATCAGTGACCCAGTATCGAATATGAGAAATGCACAATGACGACGCCGTTTATCGCCGTTGATATCTGAATCAGATAGGATGGGACTATTGGCGTGTCACGTAGCCAATCAGGGTCGTGAAACATTGGTGAAAACCGGTGAGCTAGTACCGATCTGGCAGGTGCCCAGAGATTGTCCTTTGATAAGTGTCAAGTGCCGCTTCCCTTGCGGTAGTTCGCACAGGTACAAAGCGTCGAGTGATTAAGGGCGATAGGATGGAGTTCCTGCAGGTGAGTTGGACTTCCTGGGAAATTCGGGGTCGTAGCTCTGAGAAGCAGCGCTTTGGTAATGGACAACATTTCGTGATGACATATTTGGCTTCGGAGATAGAAAAGGAATCGATTGCATCATTCGTGACCTTCGATGGAATTTTGATGATATTTCTTATGGAATGAGCCTGCAGTGCCTCAGATTTCAATTGTCCAATGTGACCTACGATTTTGTCGCCCCCACCCACCTAATGTAGCGGCCAAATCTTTGATTCTCCAGCTCAACAGCTAGCTCTCCTTGAACATCTGTCCTTGCCCCACTTCGACACCCGCTATAGACATTGTGAACGTTGCACCACTGAACCTCCCCTGGTACAACATGTATAGTGGGATCTTGGCCAGTGTCTCAATTACCCACCGATACTGGAAGAAGGGAGTTGTTGCAGTCCCGAGCATTGCAAGACACATTTTCTCTGCATCCGACGGCCGGAGTATAAAACCTGCCGCTGCTTGTGCACTCGGGTATGGCGCAACGTAGGCGAGTGCATAGAGGACGGTGATCAAGACGTCGGAGCCTGCGAGGGCCAAGCCCACAGGAACGAATGAGACATTCAGAATCGGATGGTTTGAGATGTTTGTGGCGTTCGAGGAATCTTGTGCTATTGGATCGATCCCGTTTGAAGCCCGAATCCTTGACCTACGCAGAAGGCTCTCGGTGTGGTTGCTTTCGCCCATAAATATGCGTCCGTTGTGCCCTGTGATTGAGATATAACCTACGATGCCTGCTTCCCATCTTAGAGTGATTACGGCCGTCCGGAACTTCTTCCTCTGGGTCATCGCAACGATACTCTGATATAGACCCCATACGATGAATCGAGTTTGGATCGCTCCTCCTCGCGCCGTCGCTTTCGGCGTTATGGTAACCTCGGGAAAATTTGGAAGGGAGTAGGGAATAGGTACAAGTGGTTCATCGAAATCCTCCAAGGCTAGATCAGTCATAGCATGTACCGCATTCATAAGTACAGATATTCCTGGCAGATTCGACTGTCCACAATCAATCTCAAATCCAAAGCGCGGATCGATAGGTAACGACTCTCCGACCTTCGTCGTGTTCTGAAGTGGTAGCAGGTCATCCGAGTTGGACAAAGATATGGTTGGAGTTGAGCAGAGTACGATTGACAATATGAGGCACAGCATCGTGTCTGGGATAGTCATCTCTGGCTATGGGGAGAAGCGCTGAGTGGCATAGAAACCCGTAGTCTAGGATTAGCATTGAGGTAATTGCTTCCTCTAAAAAGCGTCCAGAATATGCGCGCAGATCTCAATTTAGTCTTGGTCTTCTACTAGAACTTTGCGCTTTTACGCGTGCTGTAAACACTTGCGTAGACATTGAATACGAGCGGTGCAGATCACCCATGCGATAAGCGACAACCTAGAGGTTGTGTGATGTCCATCAATCGGAAACATTCACCAAACGTTCATGTTCTCGGAGCCTGAAATCGCTCTTTGATCATTTGTGTCGACCTGCTCAACGTTTGTAATGTATGATATCACGCAAGCCATTAAGACGTGAGCGACCTGCAAGAAACGAATGCTACCAGCAGGGAAGGGTGGGGAGACAGAAGCAAATATCATCAGATTCAAGCCCTCTTTTTTTGCACGCGCATCGCACAGTCAGGCACATTTCTGAATTTCTTCCCTTGAATTGTGAACCAGCTGGGGAAGTACGACATCGTCTGAGTTGCTTCTTCCGTATCACCTCTGTGGGATAGCATTTTTCAGGGGAGTATGTTGCTTTAGGACTGAATAGTCGTTTGCCAGAATTGTGAGATGGCTCCATTCCTCACGGGTAGTCCATTTGAACGAGACTGGATTTTCTCAGTACTGATTTGACGTCTCTGCTCAGCGCCTGAACGATGATGGCAAGCGTCCGTAATCGGCAGGTCGGGTTCTCCGTTGCCCGAGAGTGGAGGGTATTCAACTAAGCAGGAAGAAAGCCTATGCTGCGTCTGATAGTCATCGCAGTTGGATAAGGTTTGTAAACATGCTTTCAATCTCCACCAAAGTTCGAATACTTGAATGTCCGACCAGAAAACGTCAGCGGGTAGGTCTTCGACGTATGGGGCACCGTGTTCAGAATCAGTGAGATCTGATGAGCTTATTACCCAAGCAAGTGCTTCCAAATGGGGCTGTATTCAAGTTTTCGATGGATGGTCACTGCGCCGTAATGTTATCAAGCTTTCCCCTGGTTCTTTGCAGACGAGAATCAATTACGGAGTACGCGATGTCGCTATCGATCAAAACGGTAATTCTCTTTCGAAAGAGGATGGTCGGAATGAGGAGGACAATACGGAGTACACAGTAGGATGAAGATGATGAAGCACTAAGGATAAAGCGAGGTTCCGAGGTTCGGATGGAAAGAAAAAGAATGGAAGCGAGGGAAAGCCTTAGTGGCGGACGCTACACCTAATAAGGCAGCAGAGTCGGGTCCCGCTCGCTAGCGTCCGAGGAGGATTCGCCAGCCCAGTATCAGTCCATACACCTCCGACAAGGTGAGAAGTGAACGGTATAGACTAATGAGCTGGCTCCCTACTTGAAACTCTTCAAGCAGCTACTGGACGTAGGAAGGTCAGGTCAGACTTGATGTCTGGCACTTGATGTCTGGCATTGCAGGCGCCAACTGCAACCCCTTGACCAATGAGCTTCTGCAGCACCACTTAGTAGTAGAATACCCTGCGTTGCAGGTATTGCCACGGAAAGAATCCATGGTCGATAATGACTAGAGGGAAGCAACGCAACCTATCATGAATCTTCTATCAACCTTCTCGAATTGGGTCTTGCATGGTACCTGACCGGTTGACTATCCTTTCTAGGATGCTGCCAACCTTTCACCCCCGGCCTGGACACTAGAAAGAACCTCCGCATTCCTCGGTCCCCCCACACATTCGCCTTACTCATGAACTTCATCTACTTGATCGACGGTTGCGTGCATCGCGATGTCAGCCATACGGAGCTCGCCGTGCCTCCTTCCTAATTTCTTGCGGCGACGGGCAGGCCACGATCTAGCAACTACTTCGATTAGCAGCCATTGACCTGTCTCCACATATAAGAACACAAAGTCTCTTCTTCAAAGTACTCATCATTCTTTACAGCCACCTCTAGCCTTCGAATTTCAGTATATCTATATACATTCAGGTACAAATAATCTCATCCCCAATTCTCCTACTAGAGTGCTCTCGTTCCTTTATTAGTCAAGATAAAGATGCGATACTTCAACGAACTCATCGCTATCGGCATTGCCCTTGGCTCTCTCGTCTCTGCTTCTCCATTACCCAATGAGGAATCGAGCCCCAAAGACAAGAGGTCCTTCGTTGAACGTGATGGCACCAACTTCACCGTCTTTGAACACGCTGCGACCGGTGCGAAAATGGAATTTGTGACCAATTCGGGCATCTGTGAAACTACTCCAGGTGTCAATCAGTACTCCGGGTACCTCTCCGTAGGCACCAACATGAACATGTAAGTCGTATATTGACCTCCCGGATATCCTTGGTTGACAAATCGAGGTGGTTTTGGTTCTTCGAGGCTCGAAGTAATCCCACGACGGCACCACTGGCTACCTGGTTCAACGGCGGTCCGGGCTGTAGCAGTATGATTGGTCTTTTCCAGGAAAATGGCCCGTGCCATTTCGTCAACGGCGCATCAACGCCATCATTGAACCCCTACAGCTTCAACAGCTATGCCAACATGCTGTACATTGACCAGCCAATCGGTACAGGATTTTCGTACGGCGACGACCCCGTCACGAGCACTGTCACTGCTGCGCCGTACGTATGGACACTTCTACAGGCGTTTTATGCACAATTTCCGCAATACGAGAACAGGAACTTTGGCATTTTCACTGAATCATACGGCGGACACTACGGCCCGGAGTTTGCAGAGTACTTTGAATCACAAAATGCTGCCATCACCAAGGGCACTGTCAAAGGTCAGGACATCAAGCTCATCGCTCTGGGTATCAACAATGGCTGGTTCGATGCGACGCTGCAAGAAAAGGCCTACGTCGACTTCGCATACAACAATACGTACAAACCCATCATCACTGCAGCCCAGCACACCAGTTTTATAGACACCTACAACAGCAAGTGTGCGCCAGCGCTCGCAAAGTGTTCTTCTACCGGCTCGAACGCCAATTGCAAGAATTCGGACAATACGTGCTACAGCGACATTGAGGGCCCCCTGACAACTACCTCGGCGAATGGTGGTGCCGCTGCTTACGACTTCGATGTCTACGACGTTCGCCAGCCTAGCAAAGACCCCTACCCACCGCAATCCTATGCGAGCTACCTCGCTCAACCGTCCGTCACTAGTGCCATTGGTGCGAAATCAACCTACGCTGAGTGCCCCAATGCGCCATACGACAAATTCGCCAGTACGGGTGATAGTGCGTCCCACTCTGCTCATTCTGACCATGATACGTACTGACAACCTTACAGATTCGCGCTCTTTCCTCTCGCAGTTGTCTGCTGTTGTTCAATCTGGCGTTCAGACGGTTGTTTGGGCAGGCGACGCCGACTTCATCTGCAATTGGTTTGGTAATCTCATAGCAGCCAACGCTGTCACCTACGCTGGTACCTCGGCCTTCAACGCAGCGGCGCTGAAAAGCTATACCGTTGCGGGTGCGGCTGCAGGAACTTTCAAGAACGTTAATAACCTCTCCTTCTTGAGAGTATTTGGAGCTGGCCACGAGGTTCCGTATTACCAACCTGCGGCATCACTGCAAGTGTTCAAGCAGACCATGCAACAACAGCCTTTGTCTTCGACATAAGGTGTATGCTCGGTTAAGTAATCTGGAGGCCTGGAGTAGATGTTATCTGGGAGTAACGGTACCGTCTCTCGAGTGCCGCCAACATCGCATAATGTAATGATATAGTCTTTGTAATACAAAGTTGCAGAACACGTCCCTTCCTGAATTGTATCAGCTACCGCAATAATGAAGACATGGACGAAAAATCGGTAGGTAGATAAGATCAGGGTTAGGGCTAGAATAGAACGCGCCAAGCCCGACAATATCAATGTTCTTCGAGCGTCAGTCGTTATGAATCAGTTCATGCCCATCATGGCCACTCCACGAGTTCTCCGGACACTGAATCCTAGCTCTTTGAAGAAAAATACCCATCAGAGATTGACATGCCTTTACATTTCCCGCAAATCGTCAACATTCAATGGCATGACAGAGCTATCCGAAGATGTTGACCCATCATCATCCATGCAGATACCAGGACCGACAGAAGAGCATATCAAGTCATTCGACCCCATAGCCAGAAGCCGACGGCGGGAAAAACCACTACCACCCAGCCGGTGAGTCTACATTCGAAAAAGCACCATACTCCTACCCCCAACCCCCCTCCTCCCCATCCATCCCTCAACACTCCGCTAACAACCCACACAGCTACCGCTTCCGCCCCCCAAAATACTACCGCGGCCCCCTCCACCCCCATCAACCCCCCCCACCCTCCACCCCCTCCTCCCGCCTCTTCGTCCCAGGCCCCTTCTCCCTCCCCCGCCTCGAGCAAACCTACCACAGCACCCTCGCCCCTGACCTCCTAACCCTAATGTACACCCACCCCCCCCCCCGCCCCCGCCCCCGGGCCCGCCCCCCCCCCCGCCGGGGCGGGGGGGGGGGGGGGCCCCCCCCCCCCCGGCGCCGCGGGCGGCGCCCCGCCCGCCCCCCCCCCCCCACGCCGCGCCGCCGCCGCCGCCAGCGCACATGGCCGGCCGGCCGGCCGGCGGCGGCGGCGCTGACGGCGGATTTC